>Ga0078972_1000040_pt1 | contig 475568 bp, 483 predicted proteins | sample YelNatPaOPGAMG01_FD_67568 | JGI IMG/M metagenome (GOLD analysis project Ga0078972, IMG submission 67568) | Hot spring thermophilic microbial communities from Obsidian Pool, Yellowstone National Park, USA - OP-RAMG-01 (SPADES assembly) (version 2) | ecosystem: Environmental > Aquatic > Thermal... | reverse complement strand
TTTAAACTCTTGAAAATCATCTTGGTTAAAATCAGACTAATGTAGGATTGAAATTAATTTTTCTATACATATTATGTGTTCATCACTATTGGTTAAAATCAGACTAATGTAGGATTGAAATTTTTCATACAAACACACATTACAATTACCACATTCAAGTTAAAATCAGACTAATGTAGGATTGAAATTATAAAAACTTAAAGGTTTTTGAAATCTTTTAAAAGGGTTAAAATCAGACTAATGTAGGAACAAAAAAATTATTCTTTATAACCGCTTCTATTTTAATAATCATTTTTTAATAATCATTTTAGCATTTAGTTTTTAGTTATAAGATATAAAAATATTAAAATTATTTCCCCTGTAGGAAATCTGTTATGGAAATTCCGTCATGGGATTATCTCGCAACCATTGTATTTCACGTGGAAAAAATCCCCGCGCCTTATCGTTCCGCTTTCAACAAGCTTCCTTATTTTTGGGATTTCGCTTTCAAGAGAACGAATGAGAAACCTAACCGTTTCACACACTTCCTTAGTTCCTTCCAAGCCCCAAGGTTGAAGATAGTTTGAATACAAACAGCGTCCTCCGCATTTGCTGAAAATATCGCAGGATGCGCACGGCTCTTTCCAAGAGTAACGAATGTGAAGGTTTTGTGGTTCGCTTGTCCAAATATCACCCATATAAAACTCACGCATTCCAACCATTATTGGGCATGGCACTATTTTTCCGTTTGTGAGAATGGTGAAATTTACATAGCCTGAGCCGCACCGCAAAAATGTCTTTCTTCCTGCGAGCAAATCGTCCACTATGTCGAGAAATGGGTAAAGTTTTAACACTTTTCCTTTTTCCATCTCTTTTATCCAAAATGAAATTAGCTTCTTCACACCAGGGTTGTAGGAATTTTCCACGAATCCTTTAAAATCCCGCTTCGCATAGTCATGTTTCCAGAAGTTCGCGTCAAGCTGCCAGTGCACCGAAGCAAAGCCTGCATTGATAAGCGAAATGACACTTTCGTAAATGTCCTGCTCCTCTATTGTCATCCTCGCTATAAGCTCGCCTTTGAAACCGTTTTGCTTAAGAAGCGAAATGTTTTTCATAACCTTTTTGTAAACTCCTTTGCCTCTATATTTATCTGTGGTTTCTTCGCTTCCATCAAGGGAAACGAGAATTGTGTAAAAGCGGTTTGCATACGCTTTCGAAAGTTTGTGGAGAAGCAAACCATTCGTCTGCATCATATATCTCGCTTCAATCGAATCCATTATATCTTTTATTAAGTCAATCTGCAACAAAGGTTCGCCTCCGTAAAAAGTAAGCGTTGGTTCCGGATCCTTTTCGATGAAATTTTTAAGGTCTGAGATTTTGTAGGAGATTTTTTCAGGAACACTGAAATCTATGTCTATCTCATGTTCCTCTTCCATGTCTTCTATTGCTTTCCCGTAACAGTATTCACACTTTCCATTGCATTCAGTTGTAAGTATGATATGATAGAACATAATAAGATAATGGCAAAGGTAAATAAAATTTTATTTTAATAAATGTTCTACGCTTATCGTTTTACACTACAATTGTTTTCTTCATTTTCCCTTTCGAATTTGCTCAAAAAAACTTTCTTGATCTCCTTGGTGCTTTGGAATTTTTCTATTTTTTTGAGAAGTTCGGAGCTCCATTCCTTGGTTTTAACAATTCTTGAAAGGGTAAAAACATCGAGGCTTGAAACCTCATTCCACTTCCCTGCCTCTCTTATTATTTTTTCCAATTCCTCTCTTTCCTTTGTATTTTTGTAAGGGAATTCTATGTTAGTGAAAACCTTTAACCTCGCCTTTACATCAGAGCCAGCGACTACCTCGAGATTATTGTTTTTAGCGTATTCGAAAAGCGCTTCTTTGACTTTTTCTATTTCTGTGTCAATCTGCTCTATGAACTCCTTTTTCTTCTGCGTTAGTTCTGCATATTTGTTAACAAGCTTTACACCAGGTTCGTTAAGATATTCATTAGGTGGCATGGCACTGGTCTTTTGTATATGCGCTTGCAAAGGACAAATAAAAGCGTAAGCACAGTAATCGCAAAGCCGAGATGGTTTGGGTGGGAATTCACCATTACGTTCTGCCCGCTCTATCTCTTGTATTATCCGATTTACCTCTTCCTTCAGTCTAGAAAGTTGTTCCTCAGTCCTGGTTGATCTTATTTCTTGGTCGAACGCAAGATAATGCCAGACGAGGTCGACTCTTTTAACATCTGTAAACATTTGTTTTACAGCGATTGAATAAAGCGCCAACTGCCTGTCCTGCTCAAACTGCTCCTTGGTGGGGGGAGAACTGCTTGTTTTGTAATCGTGTATTTCGTATATGCCGTCACCAACCTTCATAAGCCTGTCGATATATCCTTGAAGCTTATATGTTCCTTCTGGATTCAGATTTATTATGACCCTGTACTCCAAGCCCACAATTATGCCTTTGTTGAAAGGATGGTACCTTTTGTAATACATTTCTATGTAACGCTCGCCCATCCTTCGATAGTTTTCTGGTTCATATTCGCTCTTAACTATGTGAATATTCTCGTTCCAATTCTTTTTCCATTGATCATTATAATATGCAAGGACTTCTTCGAGCGTTGGTATTTTTGTGAACCTCACATCTTGATATAGTTTGCGTAGGGCTTCGTGTACGCGAGAACCCAAAAATGTTTCTATGCTTTCCATTTCTTCAATTTCCATTTTATCGATATACTCGTACTTGTACTTCAAAGGGCATGTCTCAAAGCAGTTGATTCTGGAATGCGAATAAAGAGTCATGGTTTAAACCTCCTCAGATCATTTTCAATTTTTCTATATTATTTTTTATCATGTTTTAAAAATTTTGGATTGGAAAGTGATTATAGTATCTTCAAAATAATTGTCATCTCTATGTTTTTTATTTCTTTAAATTTAGAAAATAAATATGCCTGCCAAAACAATTATAATGTGTCCATTTTGTAGTAAAGAAGGCGTGACCGCTTTCCATAAGCCGAGCTATCTTCAAGCGCACACAAGTAGGATATCAGCAGGGGCGAAGACAACTTATTCAAGAGTTCCTGATAAGTATTTAATCCAATCAGATTGTCCGCATTGCGGTGCGAAGCAGAAAGACATACAGGATTGGTTTGATGGAAAATACAAAAAGAAGCTCTCGCATGAAGAAAGAATTGAACACCTTAAAAAAATGGGTTTGCCGCTAGTTTTGAAAAGTGGAGAAATTTAAATTGCAAGATTATTATCTAATTTACTATTAAGCTTCAAATTTTATTTTTTAATTTTATGAGGATGCTATCGAATTTCAAATAATAAAAGAAGGTAACTTATTATAAATAAAGACATCCCAGCGGATATTAAAGCTGAAAGAAAAGATATGAGAAAAATGTTATTAAGCTTAAAGACGAATGGAAGAGCAAAACCACTTGTCATCAGCAAACCTGCTATTATAAAAAATTTAGAAAGTCGTGTTGTTTCAACTCTTTTTTTCATGTTTTTATGAATTTCTAAAGGTAGTAAAGATAGCGTAAAAGAAGATATGACAAGGGAAATTAATATTTCTGTGGTACCTTCTTTCAATATTTCCATAAATCCGCTAAACAATACGATAAGAAAAAATATAAACCATATAAAAAATAATTGATATATAAATTCTATGCTATTTTTGGTTTAATGCGCCGACCGGGATTTTCAAATTCTCAGGAAAGATACAAGAAGGGACGAGGAAGCGTCAGCTCCCGTAGTCCCTTTTTGTTTTTGAACCCGGGTCACAGGCTTTTTCCGCGGTGGCGGGATGGGTGGAAACTTGCCAGCGGTTTCCACATGGGAAGCCCGTGTCCTAGTGCCAGCGATTTCTTTGATTTCTATGCTTCTCTTTAAACACTTTTGAAATCGCCCCAGGATGTCCAAGCCCTTTTCTATGGAAGGCGAATGAAGCGAAGCGGAATGAGACTCCTTTTCGCTTAAGCCTTTTCTTGAAAAAGGCTTACTAGACTATCGGCGCATTTTATCCATTTTGCATTTTTATAATTTTTATTTTGCATTTTTAGATTTTTCTATTAATTTTCTAATAAAATAAAAAGTAAATAAAATTATGGTTTTTTCTCCTCATCGAGCCTTTCGCTTCTGCTACATCGAAGCTTTCACTTTTTCTTTTGCTTTGGAGCGAATGACTTTGGCATTCCCTTGCATTCAGGGCTTATGAGGAGAAGAATCGCACCGATGAGTTCAGGCGCTCCTACAGGCGGGAAAAATGCAGCCACCAACGAATATACAGCGACTCCTTGGTAATCGTCTGTTTTGAATTTTGTCAGACCTTTAAAGAGAAGTATAATACCTGCTATTGCCAATAGACCAGCTGCTGTTAATGCCCCTGTCAACACCCATTTGAAAGGTTCTAAGCCAACGCTGATGTTTATGGTGCTTATAGGTATGATGCCACCGAATATAGCTATGATGCCGACTATTTTAAGCAAAAGACCAACTAGAATCAAAATTTTCCCCACCAACGCCTCGGTGCTTAAACCCTTTAAACTTAGAATTGCTCCCATATTAATTATTTTTGTGAAATTCTCCTATAAATATGTAACAATTTATAAATAACGTGATATAATGGGAAGAATTGAAGCCCTTTGTCCTTATTTCGGAAGTTGTGGTGGATGCTCTTACCAAAACATACCTTATCAAGAGCAGGTTGAGAAAAAGAAAGAGCTTTTGATTTCATCCATAGGCTTTGATGAAGTAAAAGTTTTTACACACAAACCATACTTCTACCGCTCGCGCATGGATTTCGTTTTTCATCAAAATGGTTTGGGGTTAAGAGAAAAGGGAAAGTGGTGGAAAGTTGTGGATATAGAAAAGTGTGTGATTGCTTGCGAAGGTATTAATGACATGCTAAAAGAAGTAAGAAGTTTCTTTAAATCTATTGATGCCTTTGACTTGCGTAAAAAATATGGAACTTTTCGATATGCTGTTATGAGGTTAACGAAACATGATGGCTCGATTTCTTTTGTTCTAAACAAAGAATCAAAAAATTTGGAAAAAGCATGCGAAGATATAAGAAAATTTTCTGAACAGACATCTGCAAAAAACATTGTCATCACATTCGTGCCCCCAAATCGAGATGTAAGTGTTAGTGAAGATTTTGAAGTTGTGAAAGGAAATGCGTATCTTGAAGAAGAATTTTTGAGTAAAAAATTTCGCTATCCCATTCAAGGATTTTTTCAAAACAACAGAGAGCTTGCAGAAAAGATGCATGAGTATTGTCGCTCTTTGTTAGAAAGTCATAAAACTCAGACTTTAATTGACCTGTATGGAGGTGTGGGAACGTTTGGCATAATTAATGCCGACCTTTTCGAAAAGGTTTATGTTGTTGAGAACTACAAACCTTCAATAGAATTGGCAAAAGAAAACGCCAAACTTAATAATGCTAAAAACGTTTTATGTTTTGCGGAAGATGCAAAAAATTTGAAAAAAATCGGGATAGAAAAACCATGCGCCTTGCTTGCTGACCCGCCACGAGCAGGCATTCATCCGAAAGCAATCGAATACATCAACAAAACAAAGCCTGAAATTTTTATTTACGTTTCATGCAACCTTCGTCAGTTAGCGCATGACATCAAAATACTTTCTGAATTCGAAATAAAAAGCGCAGCACTTTTTGATTTCTTTCCGCAAACGCCCCACGCAGAAGCCGTTGTTGAAATGATGCCGAAAAATAATGTTTGATTATGAATATTCATAAGAAATGGGCATCTTAATATTAAATTATTTCAGATTGTAAATTTTGTTCACTTATTCAAATGTTTGTAAATTTTTTACAACATTAAAGAATTAACACATAATAAGAGTTGTTATTTCAGAAAAAATTCACTTAATAATCCTGTTTAAAATTGGCTTCTCTTAAATTTATTTTGACCTCTTTTTTTGCTTACCCAAACTCGCATTTATTCTTTATTCTCTATGAACAACCAAGCTCCTCCTCAAGTCTTTTCAAAACCTCTGTGTAAAGATCTTTCGGTATTGTCTTTCCATCCTTAGGTGGGCAGTGACAATTGTATGTCCCTGCTCTTTTGAAGTTTTCACTTTTGAACCATATGCTCTTCAAACTTTCCTTCCTTATATTACCAAAGATAGTTATATCATCTCCTGGGCATCTAAGTACTGTACCGTCAAGTCTCACGTACATGCCGCATGCCACCTGATTGCAAGGAGCACCACCTGCGTAACTTGATATCCCATCCCTTTTGAGATCTTCCAAGGTCTGTATACCCTTTTCTATGTTGAACTTGTATATTTTCACGTATAATTGAATAAGTTTTTCTCGTGATGGTGTTATTCTTTTCTGGAATTCTCGACTCCTTGCGCGTCCTGCAACCATAGTTGGACATACAATTACGTAAAGATTTCTTACCCTTCCCCATGTGTATATTTCGAAAATCTCGTTGTAGTTCATCTTTGTTACCGGGTTTGTGGCAATGCATAAATGTGTTGGATTGTGTTTGTTGAAACCAGCCCTAGCTAGCAACTCAAGAGCCCTGTTCCTCTTTAGAGTGTACCCTTTTATTCCACCAACCATCGCATCCTGTATTTCTGTATTAAATGAATTGAAACCAAGGAGAATCCTTGCCCCAAGTTCCTTCAGTCTCTCTACCAGTTGTTCTGAATTTTTAATTCCTTCATGACTGAAGTATTTTTTGGCAAGCTCATCATCTCCTATTACATGTCCTTTTGTAAATATCAGTGGTTTGATTTGCATTTTTTTAAGTTCTTTTAGGAACTCCAGAAATCTGGGATTTTCGAATGGCTCCCCTGCTCCAAGGAATTTTACGCTTTCTAGACCAAGTTCTTTGGCTTGCTTTACAACATCAAGAACCTCTTCATAACTCATCTCTGTTACGTCAGAATTCTTAAACTTGTTATCCCTCCTGAAGCAATGAGGGCAATTAAGGCTACATGTTTTGCCTAAATCTATATCTAATGTCAATATTTTCCCTTTATTCTTTTTCAACTTATCCCTAGGAAAACTCCAACCATCCACATCGTTAATGAAATCTTTGGGGAATTTGCCTTTGAACACCACAGGAATTTTTGGTATTATTTTCATCAAACTCACCTGTGTATTCATTTTTTAGTAATTAAATTATCATTTTTTTTATATATAAAGATTTATCAAAAAAATTAACCAAAAATTATAAAAATTTAAATATTTTCTTAATAAATGGTTAAATATGATAGAAAATTTTAGAGAGAAGCTCGACATTGCAGATAGAAGAATTCTATTTGAATTGGATAAGAACTGCAGAATAACTGATACAAAACTTGCGAAGAAAGTCCGGAAGTCAAGAGAAGCAGTAAGATATAGAATAAAAAGACTCATTGAAAGAGGTATAATAACATCCTTCACTACATCCATAAATCCAGCTCGTTTGGGGTATTCTTTATACAAGATATACTTACAACTTGAAAATATAGAGAAAGAAAGACAAAAACTTCTCCAATACCTTCGAAACAATAAAAGAGTCTATTGGATGGGTGAATGCGATGGGGCTTGGGACCTTATATTCGCAATATATGCAAAAAATGATATGGAATTCTACAGAATTAAAAATGAACTGATTTCAGATTTTCAACACATAATAATAAATAAGGCAACAGGTAGATTTATTGATGCCAAACAATATGTGAAACGTTTTTTTACTGGTGAACTCATAAAACCTGTCGTTTTTGGTGGGGAAATAATCAACAATAAAATAGATGAAAAAGAGTATAGGATCTTAGAGGTTTTGATAGCTAATGCTAGAACACCAATTAATGAAATAGCAAGGATTGTCAAAACAACTCCAAGTATTGTGAGAAGTAGTATAAGGAAAATGGAAAAACTGGAAATAATATTGGCATACAGAATAGGGATAAATTTGCAAAAACTTGGTCTTGAGATGTTCAAAGCAATAGTCTATTTGAAGGGTATGACAGAAGAAAGAGAAAATGATTTTTACAATTATGTTTACAGTATAGATAACATTTGTTATTTTATAAGAAACATAACACCATGGGATATAGAACTTGAATTCGTAGTGGAAAATTATAATAAATACACCGAAATAATTGCGGATCTAAGGAGGAATTTTCCTGACGTGATAAGAAATGTGGAAACTGTTCTGATGCGAACTGATGAATGGATGCCGGGATGTCGTGAAATGATAAAAAATTCTAAGATTCGGTCTGAGAGAGAATGTTAAAATCGAAAATTTTATGGTAAGATCATAAAATAACAATAGAGAAAAAATACCCAACATATTATTCTGATTAAAGAAACAACTCTATAATATAACATTTTTAAATCTATCGCTTTTAGTAAGGGGCAAATTTGTAACTTATGAAAAATTCTCATTTAAAAATATGGTTGTTACTTTTTGATTAAAATCAATAACCTCACCGAGGAAATAGAAATAAATTTTATTAAATAAACTAAACAATAATGAGGCTGGTAAAAATACGGAGTTGGAATGTTTCAACCTTACATTATTCTAATAAATAAATTTGAATTTGGCAAATTCAAGACTTAAATGTTTAAGAATGATAAAGAGATTTATGTTAAATATTAATTTTACCGAAATAGAATCGGACATTAAAAAAGGAAATATTACCCCAAGAGGCGTCGGGTTTTGCAAATCACGTGGTGACGAAACAATAGAATGCATTATGCAATCAGAGATATGTCATCAATATTTGGGACTGAAACTGGGAGAAGGGAGAAGGAGAAGGAAACACTCTATGGTTGTTTTAAGGGAGAAGAGTTAATATGGCCTGCTGGGGGTGGATGTAAAGGACCATTGGGAACTTGCCCTATATACGAAAAAATAAAAATTCTTATAAAAAAGTACGATTGTTAGTTATTGATTATTTGGTGTATAGAAAATCTACAAGCCTTCTTAAGGCATTTATAGGATTATAAACTTTGAGAAAGGTTTATATCAACAGTCTCAGAAAGGGAGTCTAAATCCTCAAATACGCTGAGGGCAGGATTCGAACCTGCGCGGGCATGCGAGAGAAAGACACGCTATTGCATGTCATCCTTTTCGCCCACAGGGTTAGCAACCCTGCGCCTTAACCCCTCGGCCACCTCAGCACAAATTTTCTGTATTTTTCCCACTTTGCATTATTATGTGGGTTTATATCTTTAAAAAATCTTTCTACGTTTCTTTTACCAGCCATCCTTATTTTATAATTGCCCTTTTCCAACCAAAATTTAAAGCCTAGGTCATTCACCATCTCTCTTATCTCAATTAAATGAATGAGCGAAGGACTGCGCATCTCCAAAACCATGCTTTTGTATTTTTTTCTTGTAACCCTTGAATAAACCGTACCACGTGTATCGAAGAAGCCTCTTATATAAGCCTTCCAATAATCCATGTTATTTCTTATTATCTTAGGAACATGCAAATTCCCGCTCTTCCTTCCGATGGGGAATTCGAGAAGCGTGTGAAAAATCCTTTCTGCTCTTCTCCCGCAACATCTTATACCTAAAACATAGCCATCTTGATAAAATCTTTTCACACGTTTGAATTCTAATGGGAACGTGCTTTCAAAAAGAGGTTTGACTATTTTTTCAAGATATTCCCTTTCACCTCTTCCAACCCTTATCTCCAAAACACATTTTTTCCCCCCATAATAAAGACCGCCTGCACCTGCGAAAATTCCACAAGCTTCACCAAGTTTTTCTTTATCTATCGATAAAATTTCACTTAGATGCATATCATTTTAAATTTCAGCGCCTTAAAATAAAAAACTTTATAAAGCATCGCCGTAAATTAAATATCAGTAAACTGATTATAACAAATGAGGTGGGTGTATGGCGATAAAGGTTGCGAGCATTTCTGAGACATATGGCAAAGATGTTTTCACCAACAAAGGTATGTACTGCGGTAAGGTTGAAGATGTGGAATGTGATTTGAAAAGATTCAAAATCCGTTCTCTTGTCGTCAGAGCAGCAAAAGAGGCGTACATCTCCAAGATGCTCGGAAGCAAAAAGGGTGTGATAATCCCATTCCCAATGGTTGAAGCAATTGGAGATGTGATAATAATAAAGCACATATCACTGCCAGTCTCAGAAGAGGAAGAAATCGAAGGTGAAGGAAAAGCCGAAGCGAAAAAATAATCATTCAAGAATTGGAATTCGCTTTGAAAGGACCTCTGCTTTATTTTTTCTTATCAATATCGTATCTTCTATTCTGCAACCCATAAAATTTTTTATGTAAATCCCAGGCTCTAAGGTAAGTGTCATATTTTCTTTTAGCTTTTCACCCAAGGGTTCGTGAATGGAAAGCCCAACACCATGACCGAAATTATGTATAGGCTTATATCCCATCTTTTTGAAAAATTCATCATGCATTCTTTCTATCTCCTTTACTTCAACATCTGCCTTAAAAAGCGGTAAGAGCGCATCGCGTATTTCTTTCAAATCTTCGTAAACCTTTCTTTGTTTTTTGTCCAATCTCTTGAAAAACATCCTTGTAACATCTGCACAATATCCATCATAATTGCATCCTGTATCTATCAAAACCAAATCTTTGCTTTTAACAATCTTTTCGTTTGGCTTGTGATGAACAAATTGCGTATTTCTGCCAGCGCACACTATCGGCTCAAAAGCGCTTTCAAAACCCATTTTTTTGTATTCAATCTCTATTTGATTTGCTATCTCTCTTTCACTTTTTCCTCTTAACATTTCGCAAACCATATCAAAAACCTTTCCTGTAATTTCCACCGCCTTTCTCAACTGTTGGATTTCATACTCATCTTTTATCATTCTCTGCGCTTCAAGAAGAAATGACACAGGCTCAAGCTTTATCTTTAAGTTTAGAAGCGTTTGATAAAGAACCGCATCAATAAATTTTTCATCATATCCGATTTTTTTGCATTGTTTTAACGGCTCGATGAAATCTTCCACCTTTTTCATATAGATAATTTCTGGATAGCGAAGATGCGCTTCATTTTCAAGAACAGAAACTGCAAGCTTTGGTTCGCCGTCAACAGGGAAAAGCATAAAAACCTTGTCCTCTTTCAAACCTCGATAGCCAGTGTAATAAAAAATATCCTGCGGGTTTGATGTCAAAAGCAAATCTATCCCTTTCTTCTCAAGTTCGCTCATAAGTTTTTTCCTTCTCGCCAAAAAATTAGGCTTCATATTAATAATTTCTTCAAACCCATAAAAATCTCATCAATAAAAAATCTCGATTTTTAAGCCTTCTTTTTGAGCCGAGCAACCCATCAAAAGAAACAAAACTTTAAATTACAAAAATAGAAATGGATATAATTGAATTTTATTTGATATCGAATTTGAGGGTTGAACATGAACTATACAATCCCTGAAATGAAAAGGATCGCAAATGAAATAAGAAAGGACATCATAAAAATGACTGCCGCGGCTGGTAGTGGTCATCCTGGGGGCTCGCTTTCTTGCGTTGAAATCCTCGTTTCTCTTTACTTCAAAGTTTTGAGGCATGATCCCAAAAACTATGCATGGGAAGGAAGAGATCGCTTCATCCTTTCTAAAGGTCATGTATGTCCTGCTTTATACGCTACTCTCGCCCGAGCTGGATACTTCCCAGTAGAAGAATTGCTCACGTTGAGAAAATTTGGCTCTCGCCTTCAAGGCCATCCTCACAGGAAAAAACTTCCCTGCCTCGAAACATCTTCTGGCTCTTTAGGCCAAGGTTTGTCCATTGCCGTTGGCATGGCCATAGGTTTTAAGATGGATAAAAAAGAGCAAAGAGTTTATTGCTTGATGGGTGATGGCGAGTGTGATGAAGGGCAAATTTGGGAGGCAGCAATGTCCGCTTCGCATTACAAACTCGATAATCTATGTGGCATAGTTGATGTAAATGGTTTGCAAATAGATGGTTTTACAAGAGATGTTATGAACCTTGAGCCTTTGGCAGAGAAATGGAAGGCTTTTGGATGGCATGTCATAGAAGTTGATGGTCATAATTTTGAAGAATTGCTTAAAGCATTTGAAGAAGCAAAAAATACGAAAGGTAAGCCTACTGTAATTCTTGCAAAAACAGTTAAAGGTAAAGGTGTTTCTTTCATGGAAAACAAAGCTGAATGGCATGGAAAAGCGCCCAAAAAAGAAGAAGCTGAAATCGCTTTAAGAGAATTGGAGGCATTGGAGGCAAAGTTATGAGTGGGAAAAAGCTTAAAGGTCTTAATCCGGAAATGCATTTGGTTCCAAATCTTTATGAAAAGGTTGAAAAAGTACCAACAAGAGATGGGTATGGTTATGGTTTGGTTGAATTGGGAAAAATAAATCCGAATGTTGTTGTTTTATGCGCTGACCTTTCCGAATCCACAAGAGCGCTTTGGTTCGCAGAAAAATATCCAGAGCGTTTTGTTGAGGTTGGTATTGCAGAGCAAAATATGATGGGTATAGCAGCTGGTTTGGCTGCTGTTGGTAAAGTTCCTTTTCTGAGCACTTATGGGGTTTTCTGCACAGGACGTGCATGGGATCAGATGAGGACGACAGTCGCTTATGGAGAATTTAATGTAAAAATAGGAAGTGCACATGGAGGCATTTCTGTTGGTGCTGACGGTGCTACACACCAATCATTAGAAGAAATTACCCTTTCACGCGTTTTGCCCAATATGAAAGTGGTTGTGCCAACCGATTATTTGGAAACCAAAAAAGCGACAATAGAAGCAGCGAAAATAGAGGGTCCGATCATCATTCGTTTTGGAAGGGAGAAGGTTCCTGTTATAACAACAGAGCAAACACCTTTCCGTTTTGGTAAAGCAGAAGTTTATCGCTTTGGTGATGATGTTTCGATATTTGCATGTGGTCCTATGGTTTATGAGGCATTGATAGCAGCGAAGGAGTTGGAAAAAAAAGGTATAGAAGCAAGGGTGATAAATTTGCATACAGTTAAGCCCATCGATGAAAAAGCGATTATAAAGGCAGCAAAGGAAACAGGTGCAATTGTAACGGCTGAAGAGCATCAAGTTGCTGGAGGCTTTGGTTCAGCCATTGCGGAAGTAATTGTTGAAAATTATCCTGTGCCTATGAAGCGCATTGGTGTTTTGGACCGCTTTGGAGAATCAGGTGATCCAGAAGAGTTGATGGTCGCCTTCCATCTTAAAAGCACAGACATTATAAAAGCGGTTGAGGATGTGATGAAGAGAAAGAAAAGGTAAAAACGAAAAAGCGTGAATGATATGGTTATGAAAGTTGCAAAAAGAATGGAAAGGTTAGGGACCGAGACTGCTTTTTCCGTTTCTTTGGAAGCGTGCGAAATTGCAAGGAAAGGAAAGAAAATATACCCTTTTCATTTGGGCGACATAAACATTCCTACGCCTAAAAAAATTATTGAGGCCACGATAAAAGCGATGAAGGAAGGCAAAACAGGTTATTGTCCTTCTGCCGGCCTTCCAGAACTTCGCGAAGCTCTTGCAAAAGAAATCGGAAGAACAAGAGGCATAAAATTAACGAAGGATAACGTTTCTATCCAGCCTGGAGGAAAGCCTGTAATAATGAAATTCATTCTTGCATTTATGGATGAGGGTGAAGAGGTTCTTTATCCTAATCCCGGTTATCCCATATACGAATCTCAAATTCGCTTTCATGGAGGTATTGCAAAACCTTACGGCTTTCGCTTAGGCCCAAAAGGTTTTAGTTTGAATATTGAGCAGATAAAAAGTTTGATAACGCCAAAAACTAAGATTCTGATATTCAACAACTATCACAATCCTCTTGGAGCGGAAGCAGAAGAAAAAGAAATGGAAGAATTGGCAAAAATTTGCGTGGAAAATGACCTTCTTGTTTTGAGCGATGAAGCTTATTTCGACATAATATATAAAGGCAAAAGAAAAAGCATAATTTCATATCCTGGCATGTTTGAGCGAACTGCTATTTTATATACCTTTTCTAAAAAATACGCCATGACTGGTTGGAGATTGGGAGCAGTGATAGGGCCAAAGTGGATGATAGATCAAATAAACAGATTAAACGTCAATGACGAATCTTGTTCCAACCACTTTATTCAATGGGGTGCCATAGCCGCTTTGAAATATGCAAACAAAGATGCTAAAAAGATTCTTGAAACTCTTCGGAAAAGAAGAGATCTCGCATGTAAAATGCTTAATGAGATCAAAGGGGTTAAAGTGGTTAAGCCAAATTCTACATTCTACCTTTTCCCTGACGTTACAGAGGCGATGAGAAATTTGGGTTTTGATGATGTTGAAGAATTTAGAAGATATATTTTGGAAACTACTGGCGTCGCATTTTGCACGCGGAAACATTTTGGAACGCCTTTGGAAAATGAAAATGGTGAATATATTCGTCTTGCGTATTCAGGCATAGATTTAAAGGACATAAAAGAAGGTTTAAAGAAAATGAAAGAAGCGATAGAGAATCGCGAACTTGCAGAAAAATGGAGAAAATCTAAAAGCAAAACAAAAACATGCGAATTTTAAAATTTTTTCTCGAATTTTCAAATCAAAATTTTGGAAACAACTAGGATTAATTTTAAATGGGGCCGCTGGGATTCCCATTCAGAAAATTTCTTTCACAGGAAAGATACAAGAAGGGACGTTGAAGCGTCAGCTCACGTAGTCCCTTTTTGTTTTTGAACCCAGGTCGCCAGCACCCCAAGCTGGAATGATCATGGCGTCAAGCTCAAAAGCTCGAGGTTGACTAGGCCAAACTACACCACGGCCCCGTTTGATTTTGTATTGCGTTTTAGTTGTTTGCCAATCTTATGGTATAATAATTTTCTGCTTAATTTATATTTATGATTCATAATACTTTCGTTGCACTTAGCGAAATTGATATCGAAAAGTTGAAAAAAGAACAGGAAAGTATTGCGAAGAAAGCAATTATAAAGGATTGCCTGCCTTCGAAAGTAAAAACCATAGGTGGTTTTGATGTTGCCTATATGGAAGAAAAGGCGAGCGTCTCTGGCTTGGTTATGAACTTTGAAAACTTTGACATAGTTGATAGCGTAAACTTTAAAGCAAGTGTGAAATTTCCTTATGTACCAACTTTTCTTTATTATCGAGAAGGTCGTTTGATAATTAAAGCTTATAGAAAACTTAAAATAAAGCCTGAGGTCATCTTCCTTAACGGCCATGGGATTGCTCATCCTTTAAAAGCGGGGTTAGCAACACATGTAGGTGTTTTGCTTAACAAACCAACCATAGGAGTGGCAAAAAGAAAACTTGTCGGGGAAATTGGAAATTTTGAAAATGATGTTGCGCCTCTATTTTTTGAAGGGAAACAAGTTGGATGGATTTTAAAAAGGAAAGACGCTTCCATCTACATCTCTCCCGGACACATGATATCTGTTGAGAAGGCGTTGGAAATGGTGATGAAAAGCATAAAGAACAATTTACCGGAACCTCTTCGCATTGCCCATCAAAATGCTCGTTTGAATATAAGCGAGTATAAAAACAAAAATTATTTAAGTAAGTTTGCATTATTTCTTTAATTCTAGATCATTTTGCGCATAAAATTAAAAGGTGTTTGCATGGAATCTCAAGAAAATTTGGAGATACGCATCAATGAAGAAACTAAGAAAATACTCAAAGTTTCACAAAAAACGAGAAAGAAGGTGAAGGCTTTTTTAAATGAGAGTATTTTATTAAGCGAAGCTTTTTAAATTAGCATGTTTTAAATATATGTGATTTGTATGATAATTCCAATACGCTGCATGACATGTGGAAAACCTGTAGGTCATCTTTGGGAGAAGTATAAGAAAGAGGTTGAAAAAGGAAACGATCCAAAAAAGGTTTTGGACTCGCTTGGCCTTGAAAGATATTGCTGTCGCTCGCTTTTTTTGACGCATGTGGATTTAATAGACAAAGTCGCAAACTTCAAGAAGTAATCTTGTTTTTATAAACCTTATTCATCTGTGAATTACATTCAATACTTTGATATCGAATACTAACGTCTTTCCAGCGAGTTCATGATTAAAATCAATCTTCATATCAGTTTCATTGAAATCTATTATTTTACCAATTCCTACTATTGTGTATATTTTGCTGTTTTTAATAGGCGTAATGTTGATGGTTAAATTTTCATCCGTAACCATTATTTTAGCGATCCCATAAACATTGCCTAAACTATCCTTCATCGGATATTCCATCTGGTCTTCAGGTTCATGCCTTACTATCACAGTGTCATTTTCTATTGTCACAACCCTAACAGGCCAATTCATGCCTTCTAATTTGTAAACTTTATTCAATTCTGGCTCTACTTGGAAAGTTAAATTGAATTGTTCGACTGAAAGTTTTTCTGTGCGGTTAAATGTCTGCATTCGAGGAATTTCTATTATTTTCATCTCATCATAATTTCCATATCCTTTTTCAGGAGGTACAACAATAGTTTTACTCTCACCAATTTTCATTCCTATAATACCTTCATCCACGCCATCTATGACCTCACCGCTACCTACATCAAAAGTAAAGTTTCCTGAATCGAAAATTGATCCATTTTCATATTTTACAGTATATATAATCTGTACGGTATCGCCTTTTTTAATGGGCTGGTTACCGGCGGAAAAAAGAATCATGTATATTGCAAAGCCAGTGACAAACATGACGGCAAATATCAAAAGTAGATAAATAGCAATTTTTCTCCCACTTTCTTCCTCTTCTTTCAATACATCAAGCTTCTTTTTACCTTCAAGCTCTATGGCTTTTTCAATTTTTTCTTTTTTAATAGGAGGTGTTTTATCAGCGATCTTTTCCTCCTTTTCTTCAATCTTTTTCGACCTCTTTTTCGCCATAAACTCACCATTTCAACATTTATTTAACTTAATTTGAAGTTTATGCTAATAAATGAAGTTGTGATGACAAGTGAAAATTTATTTTTTGAATTTAAAAATGCGAATTATGGTTTTTAAAGTTTATTGTTAAATTATTACCAACTAATAGTCAATAAAATGTATTTGGTTAAACATGGGAGTGGCAAAACTCAACCTTGAGTGCAGAAGAAAGAAAGATGAAGTGATAGGATTGTGCAAAATATTTGACGCAGACATAGAAATGATTTTTCTTGCTGATGGGATCAAAGGCCCTTATAATAGCGAAGCTTTAAAAGATATACTCGGTCTAAAAGATCCAAGCGAGTCTATGATAGGTCTTTATCGTTTTATATTTAATCCTAATTTACAAATGGATTTTGAAAAAAGAAAGTTGGAAAAATATTTAAACAGGGATTATAAAAAATGGAGCCAACCAAAAGAGGTCTCACATAGATATAAATTAAACAAATTGGAAAGGGAAAAAAGCGTTTTAAAGGAATTTAAAATGGATCCTGATGTGAAAATAGAAAATCTTGGAAATATTGGAAATGTTTATGCAATGAAGGGTAGGAAGTACTTGAAAAATAAAATTTTGCTTGAAAAAGGTGATATGCTCGAAGTTGAAGGGGAAATTATTTCTTATGGAAAAGGTTTTTCTGAAGAAAAGGCAAAGGCTTCTGCTTGCTTTGAATTAATAGAAAGATTGAATTCTATGTTACTTACAGATGAAAGGAAATTTTTTGAGTATAGTGTTGACGAGCTCAAAAAAGGGCATGAAGATTTTGTTGACCCAGCAGAATTTTTGAATTGTATGGTAGTTCCAAGAAAGAATGAGAAATTGGAATGGGTTGAAACAGAAGAAATGATAAGCAAGAAAAAAGTTTTATTACCTGCGGGCGCAGTTTATTATCTTTTATTCCCTAAAGAAAATTTATTTAACCCATTTTCAGGAAATAGCATAGGTCTTGCTGCATCAAATGAAAAAGAATACGCTATTAAACATGCACTTTATGAAATAATAGAAAAGGATGCTGCGATTTCTGCAAAAAATCTTTTAAAATTGAATAACGAATCATTTCCGAATGATATAAAAGAGGTTATTAAAGAATTGCATAAATACGGACTCAACACGACCATTGAACTCTCCACAGAAATACCTTATTTTGTAAAGGCTTTTTTAGAAGGTTCGAGGATGGGTTTGCGTAGCAGATACGAAGGGATGAGATTCCATCCAGATCCTGAAGAAGCGGTAAAGGGAGCCTTTTCAGAGGCTGTAATGGCTTATTTATCCGAACCGATGCAATTCACGGAAAGATTGGAAATAAAAAATTACGGTTATGATTTTAATAAACTAAAAAAGTTTGAAGATTCATTGGACCATACTTTAACGTTTTTTGAAAAAACAGGATTTTCTGTTTATTTATACTCCCTAAAAGAAAAACCGTATTTGGTAAGAGTTATTTCTCCAGATCTTGTTTATTAGTGCATGCCGATGGGGGGATTTTCAAGCGATTCAAGATTTTGTTTTATAATTGTGAAAATGGATATTGAACCCCCGACCCCTGCGTTTCTCTCACTGGCTTGTACATAAGCCTCGAAGCTCATATCAAAGATATGAGCGCAGTGCTCTAACCACTGAGCTACATCGGCTTTTGAAACTTATTTCGAAATTCACCATCTTAAATTTAATTTTATAGTTTTTATTAGTAAAAATTCTTTAAATAATCTTTCTAAATTTTGTACGTAAAGGTGAAAAGATGGATGAGAAAATAATTCAGCGGAACTTCAGAAAAGAAGATCTGCCAAAGATCATCGAATTCAGAAACAAAAGTTTTTCTATAAGTTTTCCCGGAAGACATTTTGATGAAGAAAGATTCACAAAAAGATTGTTGAAATGCGCTGAAAAAAATCCGGAATGGATTCAAGTTTTAGAAAAGGATGGTGAAATCTTAGGATATATATGGTTTGGTTTGAAAAGGAAGGATAAAGACGTATATGGATTAATTCATCACATATTCATTGACGAAGCCCATAGAAGGAAAGGTTTTGCTAAGTGCCTTATCGAACACGCAGAAAAGCATCTTGCTTCTCTCGGAATTAAAAAAATGAGACTTCACGTAACCTTAACAAATACACCAGCCCTAAATCTTTACGAAAAGATGAATTACAAGAAAACGAGAGTTATAATGGAAAAAGAATTGTGAATTTGAATTTCGAACCTATCTTTACTTCCTACCTTTTTTCTTAATGAAGCTTTCTAATGATTGCTGACTTTTATCAATTCTTTCAAGTATATCGCTCTCGCTAAAACCTAAACCAGAAAGTATGCGCATGGCCGCGGGCAGAATCTGATTGTGGATGTAATAATCTGGATCGTAACTTTCCGCATATTCAAACGGCTCTGCGCGATTTGATATTGACCCATCACCTCTCGTTATCACATATCCTATTATCGAACCTTCTTTAACATGATGGCCGTGCGCTATGTATTTTTTTGCTGCTGCTACATGAGGTCCTATTTGCTCATATTTATCCAAAGGTTTTGTGATTTGCGTATATATAACAAGGTCTTTAATGTCAACATCTCCTTTGTTTATCCTTTCGATTACATCCTTCACAATTTCTATCGCTTTTTTTCGATCCTTTTCCTTCAATATCGCAAGCAAAACCTTTTCTTGCGTTTCCTTCGCTATCCCACACCAATCCCTTCTGACTTTTTCAAGACCGCGTATTTTTATTTTTTCATTCTTATCAAGCAATGCATATCGCTTCTTCGCTGTCATCCCAGTCTTCGCAGGCACGAATATGCCGGCTTTGTATACGCCTTCTAAATCAAGTTCCATGGTTGAAGGTAATTGGGCATTCACCTCCTTTATGAAATTCTTTGCCTCCTTTTCGCTGCAATCAGCGATGAAAAGTGAATCTGTGTCTCCATAAACCACATTCATTCCTTTTTCCTTTGCCAAGTTTATTACTTTTTGTATATAATAGCGTCCAAAGGCTGCAATGGACATGGCGCATATTCTCGAATACCATCGAGAACCAGGATAGGCGTAATACCCATAACTTGCATTCGCTATTATTTTGAGGGTATATTGTCTGTTATAAATGTCTTTATATTCTTTAGATGAAGGTTTGAGCTTGCTCAATTTTTTCTTTAATGCTGCCCTTTTTCTTACCAATTCTTCGACAATTTCTGGTATGAAGCCTTTTTTCTCAAGAGAGAAATAATGCTCACTTCCAGGAACTGCATTTTTTTCTTTGCCGCCACCATTTTTATCAAGCGTTTCTGGCGAGATATTATGGGTAATTATGACAGAGGGATACAAACTTGCAAAATCGAAAAGAGCGATGTTTTCATGTATACCCGGTTGCGGAGGAAGAACATAACCACCTGTATAGGGTTCTGCCTCCCTTCTTCTTTTTATTTCATCATGCAAAGGTCTGTTGAGAATTATTTCATTCTTTTCATTCGCTCTTTTTATCAAAAACCATTCAACAAGTTGCGAATAAGTCATGCGGGATACGTCAAATACGGTTTGACCCACAAGTTTGGCAATTTCGAAAATCTGTGGTAGAAGGCGCTCAGCAAGTTGGAAGGTTAACTCCGAATCTCTAAGACAATAATCAGCAATGGTTTTCATGTCCTTTCTCTCTTTCCATATTTCCTCTATTTTTTTCCAATCAAGAGGCTCTTTGCCAAAACCAAGCATTTCCTTAGAAACCATATCAAGCGTTAAAGTTTCCGATTCCATGGAATCCGCAAGTATGTGATTTATAAATGGGTATAAATCGATATGAATTCTTCCAGGAATCCAGGCAGAAAATTCACGAGCGCGCTTAACAAATTCTATACCCCTTTCATCTCTACCTATGTTGAAAGGAACTTTATGAAAGTGCGCGCGCTCTCTGAGTTTCGCTAAGTCAAAAAGATCTCCATTATACGTAACGATTATATCAGGATCAATTTCTTTTATGAAAGAAGCGAGCCTTTCAAGCATTTCTTTTTCGCTTCCGAACACTTCGATTTCTTCATTGCTTTTTTCTTTCCAGCCATGTGTGAGAATTTTTTTGAAATCCTTTCCTACTAGAGAAACCATTATGATCTCATCACCATAAACTTCAATGTCAAGCGCTATCACGCATAAGTTCGCTTCGCCCTTTTCGCTTTTCTTTTCTATTTTTCTTAATTCTAAAAGAACCACGTTTTCCGTCTCTTTCCTTTCTCCTTCTACCTCCAACCATTCCATGGGCGTTAAATCTTTATCTATGAGATATCTTCGGTGAAACATGATGTCGTGTTCATACGTCTTTTTTACTTCTTTCCATTTTTCTATTATCAACCTCAAAAGGTTTATGTCTGAAGGTAGTTGAAGCGTGATTTTAACGAATTGTTTTTCTTCACCCAAAAGTTTTTTATTCACCACTTCTATTCCTTTCACTTTTCTGCCTATGTTTTCAATAGCAGAAACTTTTTCTTTGAAAAGTTCAAGATTAAAACCTTCTGCAAAATTCGGCTCTATGTAAAAATATGGGTTGAAACTACGATCTAATAAGACGACGCTGCCTTTTTCGTTTTTGCCCCAAAGCCTTATGATGGGTTGATCGCCCTCTAAAACATAATCTATATCCAAAAGTAAGAATTTGGCCTTCTCCTCCATACCCCCACTATAAAATGATAAATTTTTGATTTAAAAATGCTTCAAGAGGGGTTGCATTGTCCTTCTTTTTTAATTTTTGCTTAATGTAAAAAGTTGCTTTTATCTAACTTTGCTTTTCACCAATTTCTTCAGTGCAAATTCTTGCAAAAGAAACCACTTTGTCGTTTTCATTAAGGCGCATGAGCCTCACACCTTGCGTTGCCCTGCCTATCTCAGGTATTTGATTAACAAATGTTCTTATTATTTGGCCATTTTTTGAAACAATTATTATTTCATCCTTTTCATGCGTTGACAAAACCCCTACAACATCCCCATTCTTCTTAGTTATCTTCATATTTTTTATACCCTTCCCTCTGCGTCTCTGCTTTCTATACAACTCGAATTTTGTCCTCTTCCCAAAACCATTTTCGGTGATTGTTAGCAAAGAAAATCCATCCTCAACTTTGCTCATGCCCACAACTTCATCATTACCTCTTAATTTTATCCCGCGCACACCTTGTGATGCCCTTCCCATAGCGCGAACATCAGCTTCATTAAATCTTATAGCATAACCATGCTTTGTAGAAATTATTATATCGTCCTTACCTGTTGTGAGCCAGCATTTGACAAGATCATCTCCTTCTCTCAACTTCAATGCTATTATCCCACCACTTCTTGGATTTGAGTATTCCAAAAGAGGTGTTTTCTTTACGAAGCCTTTTTTCGTGACAAAAAATACGAATTTGCCTTCTTCGAATTTTTCCACAGGTATTATATCTTTTACTTTTTCTCCGTTCTCAAGCTTCAAAATATTGACAATAGGTTTGCCTCTTGCGTATCTGCTTGCCTCTGGTATTTTATATGCTTTCAACCAATGAACCCTTCCTCTGCTCGTGAAACATAAAAGATAATCATGTGTACTGAGGACGTAGATATCTTTTATTATATCCCCTTCTTTCGTTTTCGCACATATGATGCCCCTTCCTCCGCGCCTCTGTTTTTTATATTCGGTAATAGGTATTCGCTTGACATAATCATCATTAGAAACCGTGATTACAACGCTCTCTTTTTTTATCAAACGTTCATCCTCCAAATCTTCGATTCTTTCACCCCTCACATCAGCGATATACGTTTTCCTCTCATCCCCATATTTCTTTTTCAGTTCAACCATCTCCTTTTTTATCAAACCATAAATCTTTTCCTCATTCGCCAAAATCTCCTTCAACTCTCTTATCAATTTTTGCAGTTCATCATATTCCTCTTTAAGTTTCTTCCCTTCAAGAGAAGCAAGCTTTTGCAACTTCATATCCAAAATCGCATTCGCTTGTTTATTTGTGAGTTTAAAGTTTTCCATCAAAGCCTTGCGCGCCTCTTCAATAGTTTCAGAAGCCTTTATTGTCTTTACCGCCTTTTCTATATCTTCCAAAGCGATGAGCAAACCTTCAACTATGTGCGCCCTCTCGCTCGCCTCATTTAGATCAAACTGCGTTCTTTTTGTTATGACATCCTTCCTATGCCTTATGAACTCTTCAAGCATTTGCTTCAAACTCAAAATTTTGGGTTGTCCATCAACAAGGGAGAGCATTATAACTCCAAAATTAGTTTGAAGTTGTGTGTGTTTGTAAAGTTGGTTAAGCACAACATCAGCAGGGAAGTTTTGAGAAACATCTACCACTATGCGCAAACCTTCTTTGTCTGATTCATCTCGTATGTTAGTTATGCCTTTTATTACTTTTTCCCTTGCCAATCTCGCCATCTCTTCAACAAGCCTTGCCTTGTTTACTTGATATGGGATTTCAGTTATGACTATTCTTTCTTTGTCCTCACCTCTTTTCTCTATTTCAACCTTTCCTCTCAAAACTATGCTTCCTTTTCCGGTTGCATAAGTTTGTAAAATACCTGTTCTTCCCATTATTATACCGCCTGTGGGGAAGTCAGGTCCTTTTACATAAGACATAAGCTCTTCTATCGTTATATCAGGATTTTCTATAACCGCGATTATACCATCGCATATTTCGTTTATATTGTGAGGAGGTATGTTTGTTGCCATGCCAACTGCAATACCAGAAGAACCGTTCACGAGAAGGTTGGGGAATTTGCTCGGTAAAACAGAAGGTTCTTTTAGCGTGCCATCAAAATTTGGTTTGAATTCAACTGTTGCTTTTTCTATGTCTTCAAGCATCTCTTCTGCTACTTTCGATAATCGACATTCTGTATAACGCATAGCAGCAGGTGCATCTCCATCAATGCTCCCAAAATTACCCTGACCATCGATGAGAGGGTAGCGCATAGAAAAGGTTTGCACCATTCTTGCAAGGGCATCGTAAACAGCCTGATCACCATGCGGATGATACTTACCTAAAACCTCACCAACTACTCTTGCCGACTTTTTAAAAGGTTTTGCGTGCGTCATACCCATTTCATGCATGGCGTATAAAATCCTTCTGTGAACAGGTTTGAGACCATCACGCACATCTGGTAGCGCTCTTCCCACTATTACAGACATGGAATAGTCAAGATAACTTTCCTTCATCTCCTCTTCAATCAGCCTCGGTTTTACATTCTCTTTTGTTTCTTCCATAATTCCCCTCTTAAACATCAAGGTTCTTGACAAACTTCGCGTTTTGCTCTATGAAAAGTTTTCTCGGCTCCACATCATCCCCCATGAGAATGCTGAAAATGCGATCAGCTTCGATGGCGTCTTCCAAAGTAACACGAAGCAAAACGCGCTTAGATGGATCCATAGTTGTTGACCAAAGCTGTTCAGGGTTCATTTCACCAAGACCTTTAAAGCGTTGAATTTCAACATTGCCCCCAAGTTTTTCAACCAATTCATCCTTTTCTTTATCCGAATAAACATAATACACTTCATGACCCTTTTTTATTCTGTAAAGAGGTGGTTGTGCAATGTAAATATGACCATTTTCTATTAATGGTCGCATGTAGCGATAAAAGAAAGTTAAAAGAAGCGTACGTATGTGAGCACCATCAACATCAGCATCGCTCATTATTATGATTTTGTGATACCGCAAACCTTTGATATCGAAAAATTCTCCAATGCCCGTTCCTATTGCTGTTATCATAGTTTGTATTTCCTGATTCTTTAAAACATTTACAAGCCTTGCTTTTTCCACATTTAAAATTTTACCACGAAGAGGCAGGATGGCTTGCGTTTTTCTATCACGCCCCTGCTTTGCAGAGCCGCCAGCGCTATCACCTTCTACTATGTACAATTCGCTTTTTGCTGGGTCTCTTTCTGAACAATCAGCAAGTTTTCCTGGTAGAGAAGAAATTTCCAAGGCACCCTTTCTTCTTACAAGCTCCCTTGCTTTTATAGCCGCTTCTCTCGCCTTCGCCGCATTCAACGTCTTTTCCATGAGCAACTTTGCTTTATCCGGATTTTCTTCAAGAAAAGTTTTCAACCCATCTGACACAACAGCGTCAATAAGATTTTTTATTTCCGGGTTGCCCAACTTTGTTTTGGTCTGGCCTTCGAATTGAGGATCTACCATACGTATGCTAATCACAGCGGTTAAACCCTCTCTTACATCACTTCCGGATAATTTTTCTTCTCCATTTTTTACAAACCCATTTTCCTGTGCATATTTATTGAAAACCCTTGTAAGGGCGTTTTTGAAACCTATGATATGCATACCACCCTCTTCCGTGTTTATGTTATTCACAAAAGAAAGTATGGTCTCTGTATAACCTGTATTATATTGTAGGGCGACTTCAATCTCTGTCGTGCCTTTTTTCTTGAAAAAGTAGATGGGTTCCGGCAAAATGCATTGTCTGTTCTGGTTTAGATAGTTTATGAATGATTTTATGCCGCCTTCAAATTTGAATATATCCTTTCTTTCTGAGCGCTCGTCATATAAAGTAATCATCACGCCTGCATTGAGGAAGGCGAGCTCTCGAAGTCTTGCCGCAAGGAGATCGTAATGGAATTCTGTGGTTTCAAAAATGCTTTTATCCGGCCAAAATCTCACCCTTGTGCCTGTCTCATAAGGAAAACTATCCTCTTTTAAATGAACATCTGTAACAGGCTCGCCTTTTTCGTATTCTTGTGTGTAAAGTTTACCATCTCTTTTTACCTCAACAACCATTTTTTCAGAAAGGGCATTTACAACAGAAACCCCTACGCCATGCAAACCGCCTGAGATTTTATAGGTTGCACGATCAAACTTGCCTCCTGCATGAAGTTTCGTCATTACGATTTCAAGCGCAGATTTGTTAGGATATTTTGGATGATTTTCAACAGGAATGCCTCTTCCATCATCTGTCACGCTTACGCTACCATCTTTGTGTATGATAACATCTATTGTTTTGCAGAAACCAGCCATGGCCTCATCTATCGCATTATCAACCACCTCATGAACAAGGTGATGAAGACCGCGCAAACCTGTTGATCCGATATACATCCCTGGCCTTTTTCTTACAGCAGAAAGGCCTTCCATCACTTTTATATGCTCCGCTGTATAACTCTTCGTACCTTTGGTTTTTTCAGTAGTTTTTTCTTCTTTTGGGTTATTCTCTTGACCGAGCATAAAGGTCACGCTCAATAAATTCTTAATAAATTTGAGGCTTCGAGAACAGTTCAATATGCGCTTAAAGAAAAGCGCAATTTTCCGGTTTTTGGTATATAATATAGATTTTATAGATAAATAATATAAGGTTTAATTAATCATACTTCTTGTTTTGGTTGTTGTTTTGGTTGTTCTAGTGTTGTTGTAAGTTGACAGCGCCATATTTATGAAAAATTGGAAAGCGCTGGGAGCAGGATTTTCCATTTCAGATGCGAAATGCATTGGAATTCGCATCTTTTATTCGAACCTGCGCGGGCATGCGAGCGAAGGAAGCTAAAGCTTCTCTGCTTTTCGCCCACTCGCTATCTCTTTTTTGTGCTTTGGCTTTGTTTTAAACCAAACTTCTTCCATAACTCGAGGCGAGCGCCTTGAGTCCTTTGCGAAAAATCACGCAAGTTGAACCGGGCTCGGCCATCCCAGCGCATAATTTATTAATTTTTATTTTATTTTTAAATATGAAAATCACGGTGGTAATGAAAGGAAAGAAAAAAGTCATAAAAATAGGGGATAAAAGCAAAGTAATAGATGTGATTAAAAAAATCAAGTTAAATCCAGAAACTGTTATTGTTAAAAGGGGGCAGGAAATCCTTTTAGAAACTGATGATCTGAAACCAAATGATAAAATTGAATTTATAAAAATAGTCTCTGGTGGGTGATTTGTTAAAGTCAAAAAAGTTGCTAAAAGAAAAAAGCATCAAAATAGGCAATTGTGGATGGTCTTATCTTAATGCAGATGCTTATTTTCCTGAATGGGAAAGGCATTTCAAAAGCAAACTGCAAGCGTATGCGAAACTATTCGATCTCGTAGAAATCAATTCGACCTTTTATGCGATTCCAAAGGTTTCGACCGCAAAAAAATGGAGGGATGAGGTAAATGAAATAAAAAAGGATTTTGAATTCACCATAAAAGTTTCCCATCTCGTCACACACAAAAAACCTTTTTCAGACTATGCATTTTCTGCCTACGAAAAGATGAAAGAAATCGCGCATGCTCTCCAAGCGAAGATTCTCGTTTTTCAAAGCCCTGCAAGTTTTAAACCAACAGAAGCGAACATCAATAAAGCAAAAAAATTTTTTGAAAAAGTGGATAGAGACGATCTCATTTTTGTTTGGGAAGTGAGATGGGCGAAGGAATGGAATGAATCCGTTGTAAAAAAGGTTTTTGCTGAGATTGGAGTTAATCAATGCGTTGATCCTTTAAGGCAGGCTTGTTTTTATGCGAAAGATATCGTTTATTACCGTCTTCATGGTTTTGGACGACCAAGCATGTATCACTACAAATTTTCAGAGAGCGAGTTGAGAAAGGTTTCGGAAATAATCAAAAAGGAAAGAAAGGATGTCTATGTGCTTTTCAACAATGCATATTGTTATGAAGATGCATTGCAGTTCGCAAAAATTACTGGCTTGAGCAAACAAAATTTTATCAGTAGGTTAAATTCAGAAATCAAAATTTAAACTCTTTTTAAGAAAGTAATTAGTATGATGAAATGCTCATGGTGTAGGGATAAAGCGATATATCACAGAAAATACGAAGGCACGTATCTGTGCAAAAAACATTTTTTAGAAAGCGTTGAAAGCAAAGTGAAGAAAACCATAAGAAAGGATAGGATGATAGAACATGGTGACACCATAGCCTTTGCTTTATCTGGCGGTAAAGATTCGACCACCGTCATGTACATGATTAAAAAACTCTTTGGAAAAAGGCGTGATTTGAAATTTTTTGCTATTTCTATTGATGAAGGCATTTCTGGTTATAGGGATGAAAGTTTGCGCATTGCTAAAAAACTTTGTAAAAAACTTGGCATACCACATTACATTTTTTCTTTCAAAGAATTTTTCGGTTCAACATTAGATGAAAAAATCAAAATTATACGAAAAAGGGAGAAAAATATTTGGGAAGGTAGAAGTTGCACATATTGTGGAGTTGCGAGAAGATGGTTGTTGAATAAAAAAGCAAGGGAGTTGGGGGCTACAAAAATTTGCTTTGGTATGAATCTGGATGATGAAATACAGGGCATTCTAATGGATTACATAAGAGGCGATCTTGTCAGGCTTTCAAGAATGGGTGGTGGTGAAACTCTTGTTAAAAACAAGCTTTTCGTGCCTCGCATAAAGCCTTTTAGAGAAATACCAGAAAAGGAAATCGGTTTATATGCCTTACTTTCAGGTTTGGAGATACAGGAAAATGAGTGCCCATACATAGAAGGTCCTCGTTTTATGGTTCGTGATTTTTTAAACTCTTTGGAAGCAGAGAGTCCTGGAATTAAATTTTCTGTCTTGAAAACTTTTGAGCATCTTCTTCCTCACGTAAAAGAAATTGTGAGAAAAAAGGAATTCGAAATCTTAAAATGCGAAATATGCGGCGAACCAAGCTCACAAAGGATATGTAAAACCTGTGAACTTTGGAGGAGTTGAAAGGAAGATTCCTTGATTTTTAAAAGGAGTTTAAATCGTCTATATGGCATTAGCACTGCTTTTCAGGCGATAGCCAAGCGATAGAAAAGTTTTTAAATATAAAATTTTATCACTATTAAGTGATGCATATGAAGTCAAAATATGGAGGGTTAAAAGAATGTTCAAAGAGTATCAAAGATCCTACGTATCCTACTGGCGACGTGCAGATTTATTTTAAAGTAAAGCCGGATTATTTTGAAACACATGAAGATGAAAAATTAAAAGTTGGTAACAATGAAATTTCATTCACGCCTGGAATAAAGGAAATAATAATTCAAAAATTTTTGTTTGAAAATAATAGGAATAAGAAAGAAAAAGACAAATATGTGTATATTTACATAAAAAAAGGTCACGAAGAAAATTGTATAAAAGTTGATGCTGTTGATTACCATTCGCTAATAAGAAAACTTTTTCTATATTCTCATGAATTTTTAGCCCCAGAAAAAATTTTAATTCAAAGATATGATAATAAAGAATCGGTACAAAGAGAATATGGAGAAAGGTTCTTTGAGGCAAGGAATAGGTATTTTGAAAAACTGAAAGAAAGGCGATTAAAAGAAAGGCATCTCAAAAATTTATAAAGCGAATATACCTCCTTTTTTTATGCAGGAAATATTGCAAAGGGGTGCAGAAGCTATAATCTATTTGAAGGGTGAAGAAATAGTGAAAGAGCGGATAAAAAAAAGCTATCGCATCCCTCAACTCGATATACAAATAAGAAAACAGAGAACTAAAAGCGAAGCAAAACTTATGGAACGCGCAAGATTAAACGGCGTAAATGTGCCGAATGTTCGAATAGAAGATGATTTCAAACTTGTGATGAGTTATATAAGGGGGGAGAGGTTAAAGGAGATTTTGAATAAAATGGAACCAAGAAAAAGGGATGAGGTTTGCTATAAAATTGGCAAACTTGTTGCAAAATTACATGAGGCGGGAATAATGCACGGCGATCTTACAACTTCAAACATGATATTAAGCAAAAATGAAGTTTTTCTGATTGATTTTGGTCTTGGAAAATTTTCGCATGCTATCGAAGACCAAGCTGTTGATCTTTTTCTACTCTACGAAGCTTTAAAAGCGGCCCATTTTGATTTTTTAGAATCTTCTTGGGCTGTTATTCTAAAAGCTTATGAAGAAAATTATAAAAAAGCGAAAGATGTTATAAGAAGGGTAGAAAAAATCAAGAAAAGAAGAAGATATAAATAAGTATTTTTTATATAGAGTATCATGCAAATTTATTTAAAATAAAGGAAGCACATAATAAGCATAATAAATAAAAGCAAAATCGCGCATTTAATAAGATGGGTGAAAATGTGGCCAAAAAACGCGAAGAAACAATAAAAGAAATTGAAGAAAAGGAAGAAATGCAAGAAGCGTTAGAAGAAGATATAGCGCCAGGTGAAGGCGAAGAAGAAGATTTGATCGAAGAGATGGAAGGAGCAGAAACTATAAGTGAAGAATATACAAAGCGTGAAATAGAAGAAGTTACAAAGGTTGTAGAGAAAAAACTTGCCGAATGGGTGCCTAAGACTAAATTAGGTATGGAGGTTGTAGCAGGCAAATACAAAAGTTTGAGTGAGATTATTTCTAAAGGGGAAATAATACTTGAACCTCAAATTGTTGATTATCTTGTTCCAAATTTAAAAGAAGAATTGATCTACATAGGAGGAACACCAGGAAAAGGTGGAGGTATAAGGAGAACGCCTACAAAGATGACCGCAAGGATGCACAAATCGGGTAGAAGATTTAAACTAACAGCTGTTGTTGTTGTAGGTAATGAAGATGGTATTGTGGGTATAGGAAAGGCTAGTTCAAATGAACACAGAATTGCGATAGAAAAGGCTATACAGCAAGCTAAATTAAATGTAATAAATGTTAGAAGAGGGTGTGGCTCGTGGGAATGTAATTGTGGAAGAACGCATTCTATTCCTTTCAAAACAAGAGGTAAAAGCGGTTCTGTTGAAATCATACTTTCACCTACACCAATGGGCGTTGGACTTGTAGCTGATGACGAAAGTAAAAAAATCCTTCGTTTGGCAGGAATAAAGGATGTTTGGTCAAAAACCTTCGGGATGACATGCACAAGAATCAATCTTGCTTTTGCAGTTTTCGATGCTTTGAGGAATTTGAGCAAAACAAAAGGTGATATTTAATGTTAGCGGTAGTAAGGGTGAGGGGAGGTGTTGACAAATCAAAGGAAATAAAAGACACTCTTTTAATGCTAAATTTGAAAAAAGTAAATCATTGTGTTGTGGTGAGAAAAGATCCAAAAATAGAAGGTATGATTAAAAAAGTTAAGGATTTTGTCACATGGGGTGAAGTAAACGAAAAAACTTTGGGGTTGCTTTTACAAAAAAGAGGTAAAATAAATAGAAGGGGTTTAAAGGAAGAAGAAATCAAAAAAATATTAGATGCTTTTAAAAAAGGTAAAAAGCATGATATAAAAGGTTTTAAAATGGTTTTCTGTTTAAAGCCCCCAAGAAAGGGCTACAAAAGCATAAAAAAATCATATCCTAAAGGTGCCCTAGGATATCGGGGAGAAAAAATAAACGAATTGCTTGAGAGGATGATTTGATGGCACATAAAAGAAAGAAAATTGAAAAAAAGCGTGGCACGAGAACGTGCGGACGCGGTGGAAAAAGAAAAGGAAGAGGTAAAGGAAATCGTGGTGGTAGAGGATATGCTGGTTCTAAGAAGCATAGAAAGACATATATATTGAAATTTGAGAAGGATCACTTAGGAAAAAGGGGATTTGTACCAAAGAGTTTTAAATGTACAAGAGAAATAAAGGCGATAAATTTAAGGGATCTTAACAAATTGATAGGAGATAAAGAAGAGATAGATCTTGTTGAATTAGGTTATGATAAAGTAATAGGTGGAGGAAAAATAAACAAGGCCATAACAGTTAAGGCCAAGGCATTTTCAGCTAATGCCAAAGAAAAAATAGAGGCTGCAGGTGGAAAGGCTGTAGAAATATGATGAAACAGTTGTTGAATATCTGCTGAGCTCAGATCATTACAAAAATTCATAATTTGAAAAAACAATTTGAAAAATTGGTGAAAAATAATTATGGGATTTGAAGATGCTTACATATCTTTGCTTAAAAAATTGCCTGGTGTAACGGAACCTATAAAAAAACAGACATTCAATCAACGCCTTAAATGGACTGGTATAATTTTGCTGATTTATTTTTTAATGACGCAAATAACGATTTATGGTATATCAAGAACAAGTTACGAGTATTTCAAATATCTTGAAATTTTGCTTGGTTCAACTTTTGGCTCTTTGATGACATTAGGTATCGGTCCTATAGTCACAGCTTCTATTATTCTTCAATTGTTGGTAGGTTCGAAAATAATACCATGGGACCTAACCGAACAAAAAGGCAGAATGCTTTTTCAAGGTACGCAGAAATTACTTGCTATAATCCTGTGTTTAGTTGAAGCATATATTTACGTGGCTTTCGGTGCTATTGCAGCTCAACCTGGTATGATGCCCATTGTTGTTTTACAACTTGCTCTTGGCGGATGGCTTGTGCTCTTCATGGATGAGGTAGTTTCAAAATGGGGTTTTGGTTCTGGTATCAGTCTTTTCATACTTGCTGGTGTGGCAAAAACCATAGTCATACGAACTTTCAATCCATTCACAGCAGACGGAACCATTTCGACTGGTATCCAAAACCTTCCATCTGGCGCGATACCAAGTGCTATTATGTTGCTTGGCGCTGGCGAACCTTTATCGGCCTTTATCGTTTTGCTACCGATTATAGCTACAATAATAGTTTTCCTGCTCGTGGTTTATGTTCAAGCCATTAGGGTTGAAATACCTCTTGCCTTTTCTTCAATTCGCGGTTTTGGAAGAAGATGGCCCTTGAAATTCCTCTATTCTTCAAACATACCTGTTATTCTAATAGGGGCTCTTTTAGCCAATATACAGCTTTTTGCCAGAATTCTCTCTCAGCAGGGTGGAAATGAGTGGTTAGGGACATTTGATGCTAATGGAAACCCCACAGGTGGTTTAATATTATTCCTTATATCTCCACGTAGCACGGCTATAGCAGGTATGATGACCACCATAGGTCTTTTCGCCTTACTTGGAGCTTTGTTTGTGTATTTCACCAAAAGGAGCGGAGGGTTAAAGATCGTCTTGATTTTCGGCGCGCTTGGTGGTTTGATATGGTATGGTGGAATGACACTAGCTGGTTTGGGTTCGCTTGCAAATATTGATCCTATTGATGTTGCAAGACTTTTCACTTATGCCTTCTTCCTAATAGGTGGGTCTATTGTTTTCTCTGTGTTTTGGGTCAATACAGCGGGCATGGATGCAAAAAGCGTTGCAACACAAATAGAAGCAACAGGTATGCAAATCCCTGGATTCAGAAGAGATGTACGCATCATAGAAAAGGTTTTGAACAGATACATACCGCCTCTTGCTGTTTTAGGCGGAGCAGCAGTCGGTTTTCTTGCCGCCTTCGCTGACTTCACTGATGCTTTGGGAACTGGTACGGGAATTTTGCTTGCTGTTATGATAGTTTATCAGTTATATGAACAAATTGCTATGCAACACTTCGAAGACATGCACCCAGCAATCAGACGCTTTTTTGAAAAATAAAGCATAAGTATGAAAGGCGTTTATGCGCTTCTTATAAAGCTTGGGGAAGATGAAGAAATTACTTGTGGAAGATTGGGACTGATAAAGTTTAAAAAAGGTTTTTATGCATACATTGGTTCTGCTATGAATTTGTTAGAAAATTGTGTGCGAAGGCATATAAAAAAGCAAAAGAAAACTTTTTGGCATATCGACACTATTTTTTGAAAAAGGCGCAGATTTTGAAAATTTTTTATCGTGAATCGAATGTAAAAATAGAATGCAAAGTTGCAAAACAGATGGAAAAGATTTTTGTTCCCATTCCTAATTTTGGTTCATCAGATTGCAAATGCAAAAGCCATTTGTTTTATTCAGAGAATCTTGAAAAAATGGAAAGGTGGATGAAAAAGATTTTTAAAAATTCTAAAACTCCTCAGAAACGATTTCTTCTTCACTAAGTTCTGAAATCTTTGGTTTTCTAAACTTGAAAACCCACAACAAAAGGAGAACAACAACGATAACAACGATTATTATTATTGGTATGGTTAGATCAAACTTCATCCCACCTGTTGTTTTTAATACCTGCAGTTTTGCTTCCGCGCCCATATATTTTTCATATGCATCTGCATAATTCTCCAGAGCAAGCGAGTTTTTTGCACCATTCAATTGGTTTTGTATATCTTCACTTATATCCTCTGGCAAGTTCAAATCCGCAAGTTTGCCTTCCAATTCAGAAATTTTATCAGAAATGTTTTCGAAGCATGTTAAGGCAACAAACAAACTTGCCTTTGCGTCACCGCTTATGAAATTTATCACACCATAATATTTTCCTGCCTCATCCGGTATTACGGAAATTTCTATTTCTTGTGAAGAACCTGGTTCAAGCGAAAGGTTTTGGAGATCAATATTAACACCACCAGACACATCTAGGTATTTGAGACTTTTTTCATCCGAAAACCCTGTCTTCACATCTTCCACACTGTATGTAAAATTGGAAAGCTCAACATTTCCTTTATTAATAAGTTTAACTGAATGTGTGATGGTCTCTCCTGCCATACATTCTTTTGCTAAAACAAGCGAATCGCTATCAATTTCTAAAGCTTCTGTTTCGACCTCACCTTGCTGGCATTCTATTTGTTCGATTGCGTTGATCGAAACAGGTATTTTGACCTCAAGACCTTCTGGTGTTTTGATAATAATCATACCCTCAATTTTATTTTGAACTGAAGGTATGGATATGGTTATGCTTGCTGTTTCCTGTGGCTCAAGATAATTTTTTGAAAGAGTAACATAGTTTTTGTTAAGACCCCCCGAAACATCAAAAGATATGTTTGTTGCATTGTTTCTGATATTTTTTATTGTTATTGAAGCGGTGAAACTATCTGATTTATTTACCGTTTTATCAATGGATTCGGGTGTTATTTGGAAAAATTCTGTTATGGAAAAATTTAAGCTCTTTGAAAAAGGTTTGCTAGTTTTTATTTCATAAGTTCCCTCGGGCCAATCGCTTTGTGGGTAAAATGAATAAGAAAATGTTCTGTTGGCTAAAACATCAATCGAAAAATCTAATGCTTTCGAGCCATCTGGAAATCTCACTTCACCAACAACTTTATTAGCATTTGTTGTGCCTGAAATGGTAATTTTCTCCCCAAGCCAATATTCTTGTTTATTTGTTTGTATGTTCAAAAAATCGCTAGATGGGATTTCAATCCTTTTCAATGTTGCCCCATAATTTCCGCTATCATTCATGAAAAATGTGAAATAATAAACGCCTGGATTTAAAGTAATATTGCCTTCGTATCTTCCTAATTGGGTGTTGTAATCTAAAGGTCTATCGCTTTGGTAGATAGTTAGATCTTCTTTGTATATACTGTATTTCATAAGATCTTTCTTTGCGATGTAAATGTACAGGAAAACCGTATTATCAACTCTATTAACACCATCCATGGGTATGTTTGTTGGCGTTATGTTAATGGGAAGTGTTTCGTTAGAAATTCTTGAGGGTGTAATCACATAAACGTAAAGTTCGGTTTCTCCGACAGAGAAAAATGGAGAAGGTCCACATGTAGCATTACCATCCGTATTTGAAAAATAGCAAAGACCTTTGCCGTCAACCAAAGGGAAAGAACCTGTTCCTTTTTCTCCTGCGTTGTAAAGAGACCAGGTAATGCGCATAGGAGTTTCTGTTGTTTTTGGATCTACCTTTATTACTACTGGCGAATCGACTGAAACTATTTTTTGATCTGGTAAAACAACAACATCTATGGCTTGTGCATCTACGGCTAACGTGAAAACGAAAAAAACAGCCATCATTAGAACTACTACGCTTTTTGATAATCGTTCCATAGTTATATTTTATATGCATGAAGTTTAATAAATAATTTTTCATAATGGGCTTTTAGAATTAATATGGAAATTTTCAAAATGCTTTTTTAATTTTGGTGTATTTTTGATAAAATCAACAAAAATAAAAGAATGCTTCGAAAATTTCCTGAATTAATTTATAGCCCATATAACCAATAAACTCAAAAGTCAGATTATTCACAAGGTTTGTTCAATTGAATATTGCAGATAAAATACATCAAAGAAAAGTCGAAACTTAGTTACACCTATTTAATTGGTTTACCGAGCAAAAAGCCGGAGCCAAAAACAAATTTAAATAAAAAAATCTTTTTAATATCAGGTGATACGCTTATGATAGAAATGAAAGATTTTGAGAAACTTGAACTAAAAGTAGGTGAGATATTAAAAGTTGATGATATTTCTGGCTCGGATAAACTTTATAGGCTCGAAGTGGATATCGGAGGTAAACAAATTACTCTTGTTGCCGGTATAAAGAAAAACTATACGAAAGAAAAACTTTTAGGAAAGAAGGTAGTTGTGCTTACAAATCTAAGACCGGCAACAATTCGTGGTGTGACATCAGAAGGTATGTTGCTTGCAGCAGTGAAAGGTGAAAAGGTAAATCTTGTAACAGTTGATGGAAACGCAGAAGTTGGAAGTGATGTAGTCTGAAAATAAATTTATTCGAAAAATTGAAAAAATAAAAAGGATTAGAAAGATGAGATGAATTTGTTGGTTTAATTAAGGGTTTAATTAAGAAAAGAAGATTTACATTTATATTAAACAATAAAAACTAATTATATGCACGATTATATCCTTCCTTTTGGACCTCAACATCCCGCTCTCATAGAGCCTGTTCATATAAAACTTAAAGTAGAGGGTGAAACTGTTTTGGGTTCTGAGCTTATTCTTGGTTACAATCACAAAGGTATTGAAAAAGCATTTGAAAACAGATGGTGGCAAAAGGGAGTTTATTTGAGCGAACGTGTATGTGGTATATGTGGACATTATCACACAACATGCTATTGCAACGGTATAGAGAAAATGATGGGTTTGGAAATTCCAGAACGTGCTCAGTATATTCGCGTAATAATAGGTGAACTTGAAAGAATTCATTCACATATGCTTGCTGTTGGAATAGTGGCATGGGAAATTGGTTTGGACACGCTTTTTCACTATCTTTTCAGAGACCGCGAACTTGTAATGGATGCGCATGAGTTTTTAACAGGCAACCGAGTGCATTTTGTAATGAATGTTGTGGGAGGTGTTAGAAGAGATATTAATTTGTTGAAGGTGGGTGAAGTGGAATATGCGCTACACAAACTTGATGAAAGATTTGATTATTATTTACGCATTTTCAAAAATGACGCCTCTGTTAAAAATAGAACCAAAAATGTAGGCTATCTTTCAAAGCAAAAAGCTAAGGAACTTTCGCCTGTGGGACCAACGGTAAGAGCATCAGGCATAGATTATGATGTGCGGGAAACTGGTTATTTGGCATACAAATATCTCAATTTCAGACCTGTAGTAGGACATGGAGGCGATGTACTTGAAAGATGTGTTGTTCGTCTTAAAGAATGCAAACAATCAATAGAGCTTATTCGCAAAGCCTTTGATAAAATGCCAGAAGGTGAGATTGCAATAAAACTGCCGCATATAATTAACATAAAGGAAGGGAAAGAAACTGTATCGAGAGTAGAAGCGCCAAGAGGTGAATTGATATACTACATAAAATCGGCAGGCGATAAACCCTCAAGGGTGAAAATAAGAACGCCTACATATCAAAACTTTCATGTTCTTGATGAATTACTGAAAGGGGTAAGTATACCTGACGTCCCTGTCATCATCGCTTCTCTTGATCCATGTTTTTCATGTACAGACAGAATGACTATTGTTGACGTAAAGAAAAAGGAGGAGAAAGTAATCACAAAGCATGATATTTTACATATGAGGGATGGTGAGCATGAACATTGACATCTCATTGCTTTTTTATATTCTCATATTTCCAGGTTTTCTGACAGCCTTTATAATAGGTTTTTTGTACATGGGTATTATGAGAAAAATTGCGGCGAGAATGCAGCATAGGATTGGACCTCCAATATGGCAACCATTTTTTGATTTTTTCAAATTAATGTCAAAAGAAAACATAACCACAAAAGAAACCGTTGGTCTTCTTGCTACATTTTGCCCTATAATTTCTTTTGCCGCTATGCTTACTGTAGTTATGCTCCTCCCCATTCCTGGCTACACACCGCTTTCTTTCGAAGGTAGTTTATTCGTGCTAATTTATTTTTTGATAATGTCATCTGTCTTCTTCGCTATTGCAGGTTTTGCTGCTGGTAATCCTTTTGCTTCTGTTGGAAGTATTCGCGAACTCTCACAACTCTTCGCTTACGAATTTCCATTTATAATCGCTTTGGTAACAATAGGTGTTGCCAACGCTTTCTCGCTTACGCCTTACATCGCTGTCAATTTCCCATTCGCTCTTTTCGCTTTTTTTACAAGCATACTCGGAAAACTTTCTCTTCCACCTTTTCATATTCCAGAAGCAGAACAAGAAATAGTGGCTGGTCCATTGACAGAGTACAGTGGTCCTAGAGTTGCGATGTTTGAACTTGTAAAAGCCGCAAGTTATTGGGTTTTGATTTCTCTTGGCGCAGTGCTTTTTTTAGGTGCGAATAACATTTCGATGTTTGTTTTGGCATCATTGTCGATATTGATCCTATTAATAATATTTCGCGTGGTCTTTGCAAGATTAACCATTTCACAAGCTTTCAGAATATATTGGTTTATAATAGCACCTCTCGCTTTAATAGATCTTATCCGCGCCCTTTTAGGATGGTGATTTGAAATGAATCTTTTAACGGAAGCGATAAAACGTTTGTTTTCAAGACCTTCTACTCGAAGGTATCCAAAGCAAAAACCAAGAATTCCAGAAGGTTTTAGAGGGAGGATTTGTTGGAATAAAGATACATGCATCTTTTGCATGAGTTGCGCCATCAACTGTCCTGTGAATGCGATAACGATTGATAAAGAGAAGAAAACATGGTCAATAGATATTGGTAAATGTATATTCTGCGGGCGTTGTCATGATGTTTGCCCAACAAAACCAAAATCCGTGTATAACTCAGAAATGTACGAACTTTCTGAATACGATAAAGAAAAATTCAAACTAATGTTCAAGAAAGAGCAATGAAAAATCAGCTAGTTTTGGCAGGTGAAATATGTGGAAATAGATCGATATCAATCGATTTTTAATTTTTGCTCACATTTTTGATAAAAACTAAAAACTATATACATAAGTCTAACTTTTTAAAATCTTACAATTAGTTTGGTAGGTTGTAAAAAATCAAGGGTCATCCGATTTTACAAAATCAAGCATACCTAACTTTTTTCTTTCGCTTCATAATCCTTTTTAAAGGATTAGTTAAATTTTCTAATTCTTCTTGAAGCGATGAAAGCATGTTTCTCTTGTAAAGACTCGCTATAAGATCAACTAAAATGTTACCCGCTCTCTTTACAGGTCTGCTTAGAGGTTGTCCGAATTCATTGCTTTTTCGCTGTATTCCAATTATAATCACATCCTTTTTAACAGGCTGGTCTGATTGATAGAGATGAAGAAAAAGGGTCAAAGGTGTTGTATGGGTAGAAATAAGCGAATGGCTTATGTTATACTCGCTTATATATTTTATAGTCCCTGGTTTTTCTTTGAAATCCGCCGCATCTATGATTATCAAAAGGTGAGGTGCAAAATCTTTTATTTCTCTTACATGATTTTCAGGTACCGAGGTTTTTATCAATAAAAGATTTTCGTCTTTACCAAATTCTTTTGAAAGCTTATCAATTATATACCAACCTACGCCATCATCCCCTTTCAAATCATTTCCGAGACCAAGTATAGCATATCTTTGTTTTTTAATTTCTAATGATCTAAAAATTTCCGAAATGCTTTTTCTATATTTTTCATCTTCATTGAATTTTTTATTCGCTCTTACCTTCTTTGAGAATTTCGCAAAAAAATTAGAAATACGTGATTTCGCTGTTTTCACATCCATATTTAATTATTATCTTATCATGCTTAAAACTTCTCTGAGTGACAAAAATCTAATTGGAAAGGTTTATTAAATTTTAAAACCTTTTTGAGTTCCATTCAAAGAAAAAATTCGCAAGCTTTTTCGCATCTCTGGGTTCTTCGTTTCTTAGTATGTAGAAAAATGCGAGCAACATCTCTGGAAGATTTTGGTTTATCGCATCATTTGTTAGTATGCGTTTTTTAATTTCTTCTATTAGCTTTTCTGTGTTCAATTTTTTCCTTTTTATAATTTTCGATAACATCTCTCTTTCTTCTTTGCCAAATTTTATAGATGCTATATCATCTATTTTTCCTCTTGTGATTATTTTTCCAAAACCAGAAGGATTCTTATTTTCGTCATAATTGAAAATATCTATGTAGTATGGTTCATGTTTGCCGAGTCTTTCAAGTTCGTGTAAAAAGGTTTCAAAAAGTTGGTGTTTTTCGGCTTTTTTAACTTTTTCAAGCATTTTTATTAAAAGGTCCCGTGTGAAAACCTTGTCTTTGTAGCGATAAAAGAAGTAGTCTTTTTCCTTTATCTTTTCACTATTTATATTAGGATAGTGTTTGCATGTGTGTGGTTTAGCCGAATGCCCGTGCCTTTTTTCTAGAATACACATATTTTCTTTGTCAAGAAATATGCAATTCTTCTCCTTGCCTACAAGCTTCATTTTTGGAACTGGATTTATATCAAGAAAATCATGAATGGTGTAACCGAGGTTTATCAAATTTCTTATATCTTCTTTTGATAACTCAATATCCCATCCTTTACAGCATACCCCACAATTGCTACACTCTTTACAGCCATACTTCATAAAATTAATTGGTTGCTAATTTTTAAAAAGCAAATAGAAAATATGCCCCGGCCGGGATTTGAATTCCCGAACTTTTGTTCCACCAACGAAACAAAAGTTTCCCGGGTCACCGGCTTTCTTCGCTTCTCATCAGGCATTTGCCTTCAAACCTTTCAAGCATTAAAAGATTCGCTCGAAAGGCCGATATCCTTGCTGTTTTCCGAAATAGATTCGGAAAATGACCGGGCTAGACTACCGGGGCACAATATGTATTAAGAGCGTAGAGGTTATTTATAATTTTTTTGTTTTTATTATTTACCATAACTAACTTAAAAAGTTCTGGGAATTTTGATTTTCAATGAATTGTTCATAGAGAAGGATCGAAATCGATTTTTCATTTTTTGGCGCGTTTTTAATAAAACAGCGTAAAATAATCCCAATTTAAAAATTTCCAGAATTTGGTTGGCAGAGACTAAAAATTTAATTTTTTAATCAAATAATTAACAATGGGTAGAATAATCAAGTATGATAAAAGTGTGATTGTTGCTTGTGATGTTGATGATATTGATTTCTTTCGAAAGCTTGTTGAGCAAACATACGATTTAGAAGGGATTGGCGGATATAAAATTGGTGCTATCTTGACTATCCGATATGGATTGCCAAAATTGGTTGAAATTGTTCATGAATTTACAGATTTGCCGATTATTTACGATCATCAAAAAGCAATGACAGACATTCCAGACTTGGGAAAGAATTTTATAAAAGCTGTAAAAGAGGCTGGCGCTGATGCAATTATAGGTTTTCCTCAATCAGGACCGTTAACAGAAGAAGCCTGGATAAAGGCTTGTAAGGATAGAGGATTAGAAGTTATTATTGGAGGTGAAATGACACATAGAAAATATAAAAGAAGTGAAGGTGGATACATTAGCGATGAGGCTTTAGATGAAATTTATCTTTTTGCAGCAAAATTGGGGGTAAATAATTTTGTGGTTCCTGGGAACAAAGTGGAAAAAGTTGCACATTATAAATCCATTTTAAAACCTATGGTAAAAGATGATCTCACTTTTTTCTCACCCGGTTTTATTTTACAAGGAGGGTCGATAAGCGAGATTGCAAAAATTGTTGAGCATCTTCATTTCATAATTGGAAGGGCAATTTATGAAGCCAAAGATATAAGACAAGCAAGTAAAGAAATAATAAAACAGGTATTATTATGGAAATAATTAAAAAATTGTATAAGATTGGAGGAATAAAATTTGGGGAATTTACCTTAAAATCTGGTAAGAAAAGTCCATACTATGTTGATTTAAGAATTTTGCCTTCTCATCCAGAAGTTTTTGAAGAAGTTGTAGATGTGATGAGTGAAATGGTTAAAAATTCAGAAGAGAAACCAACACGCCTATGTGGAATACCAACAACAGGTTTGGCATTGGCGACTGCTATTGGAATGAAAACTAAAATTCCAGTTTGTTATACTAGAAAGGAGCCAACGGTTTATAAAGATTTGATAAACCAACTAAAAAATTCCATAAAAGAAAATAAATATTCAGAAAGGGAAATTTGTGGGCTAAAAGAAGCCATTAAAACAATAGAGAATTTAAGTGGATTTAAACCACATGGAATAACAAGATATGTGGAAGGGGAACTGCAAAATGGAGATAAAATTGCGTTAATTGATGATTTGATCACGACTGCTGAAAGTAAATTAGAAGCAAGGGATTTGATAATGTCTGAAGCGAAGAGACGGGCCATTAAAGTTGATGTTCCATGTGTATATGTTTTTCTGGATAGAGAGCAAGGAGGGAAAGAGGTTTTAGAGAAGGAAGGGTTAAAACTTTATTCAGCAGTAAGCATAAGAGAAGCTCTCAGGTATTTATCGAATTCAGGAATTTTAAGTTCTCGAGATTTTGAAAGAATAATTGAGTATGTAAGAACGGAAAGAAAAGGTCTTCATGAATCTTAAATAAGCGAAAAAGGAACCTCATACATAAAAAATATTTAAATCCTTTGGCTTCTATATTCATAAAGAACAAGCCAGTCCTTTAAGGCGCTAGCTTGTATCTCTGATGCGTCTGGGAGCTTGTTCTAAAGAGGTGAAAATATTCCAAGGGCTAAGAAAAAGACTAAAGAAGAGGAAAAGGTTCCATCAGAAGATAGAAAAGTGATTACTTGGATAGATTACAAACCTAAGGAAGTTGAGGAACTCGTAATAAAATATGCGAAACAAGGTATGAGCTGCGCGCAAATAGGTTTGATACTAAGAGACCAATATGGCATACCTTCAGTAAAAATTATAACAGGCAAAACTATAAGCAAGATCCTCAAGGAACACAAAATGTACCCGAAACTCCCAGAAGATCTGCTTAATCTTATGAAACGTGCGGTTGAAATCAGCGCGCACCTTGAAAAAAACAAAAAGGATTATCAGTCATATCGCGGTCTCGAATTAACAGAATCTAAGATTAGAAGACTTGCAAAATATTACATAAAGAAAGGTGTTTTGCCGAAGAATTGGAAATACGATTTGGAACAAGCGAAACTTTTGATTAGAGGCTAAGTGAAAATCCCACATTAAATTTCGAAAGAAATGGATGAAATTTTATACTCAGCTCTGAATACTTTTATTACAAGATGCTCTAAATAAAAAGTATGAAAAAGTTTGATAAAAAGATGGCAATAGAAAGTGAAAGAATAAAATTAAGAGAACTTAAACTTTCGGACGCTGAAGAAATTTACAAGCTTTTGCAAGATAAAGAAATGGTGAAATGGACTCGCATTCCATCGCCTTATCATAGAAAAGATGCAATAAATTTTATAAAAAATTCAAAAATAGAATTGAAGAAAGGTTCAAAGTATACTTTTGCAATAGTTTTGAAAGAGACGAATAAAATCATCGGCTGCATAAGTCTGAGGAATGTTGATCTTAAAAACAAAAATGCAGAACTTGGTTATTGGTTAGGCAAAAATATTGGCGACAAGGTTTGATGACAGAAGTGATTAAAACGATTTTGAAATTTGCTTTCATAAAATTGAAACTTCACAAACTTTATGCAAGTTGCTTTGAAGAGAATGTAGCTTCAAGAAAGGTTTTGGAGAAAAATGGTTTTATGGTTGAAGGTGTATTGAAAGAGCAAAGGTTCAGATTTGGAAGATGGCATAATGAATGGAAATTTGGATTGTTAAAATCGGATTGGGAAAACAAAATACGAAATAAAGTGTAAAAGCAAGGTGTAGGATGGCAAGAAAAAGTTGCAATGGAATAAAAAAGAAGGCAATACTTCTTATAACACTTTTTGGTATCATAAGCCTATTAGGTGATGTAATTTACGAAGGGGCAAGAAGTGTTAATGGACCATTTCTAAAAACATTGGGCGCAAATGCGGCAATTGTTGGTCTTGTTATTGGATTAGGCGAATTGATTAGTTATGTGATAAGACTTTTATCAGGTTATTTTTCAGACAAAAAAGGAGCATATTGGTTTTTCGTTTTTATTGGTTACGGCCTGCTAATTTCAATACCTTTACTTTCGCTTTCTGGATTTTGGCAAATGGCAGCAATTTTTATCATTCTTGAAAGAATAGGTAAAGGTTTTCGCAGTCCAGCAAGGGATACTATTGTTTCTCATGCAGCAAAGCGTGTTGGTACTGGAGTTGGATTTGGCATTTCCGAGCTTTTGGACCAAATCGGTGCTGTGGCAGGTCCACTAATTTTTGCATTTTTCTTCATGGGCTTTGGAGCTGAGCAAAAGGGTGTTGCAGATTACCAACAAGGTTATGCACTTCTTTGGCTTCCTTTTTCTATTCTTATGTTTGTTTTGTTTTTGGCTTACATGAAAATCAAGACTCCGTCAAAGCTTGAAGAGGAAAAGGAACAAAAGAAGGATGAAAAAATACCGCGCGTGTTTTGGCACTACACGCTTTTCACTTTCGCGACAACATTCGGCTTTGTAGGTTTTGCTTTGATAGGTTACCATCTAAAAGCTAACAACATAGTGAATGATTCCCAGATACCTCTTTTGTACGCTTTCGCTATGATGGTCGATGCTATTTTTGGTTTAATCATTGGCAAAGCTTACGACAGTATAAAGGCGAGACAAAAAAAGGAACATGCTGGTCTACTTTTGCTAGTTTTAATGCCTATCTTCACAGCCACGATTCTTCCATTGGCTTTTTCTTTAAGCGTTCTTTTTGTGATGGTAGCCATGTTTTTATGGGGTATTGTTATGGGTATGCATGAAACAATAATGAGAGCTGCAATTGCTGATATGACATCAATAAAAAAACGTGGAACAGGTTATGGAATATTCAATGCAGTATACGGTCTGGCAATGTTTATGGGCAGCGCCATAGCGGGATATTTGTATGAGATTTCAATACCGATAATGGTTATGATTCTTGCTTTTACTGAAATAATTTCGATCGTGCCTTTCGCATTTATGAGAAAGGAAATAAAATAACCTTGTAAAACAAAACTGCACCACAACGGCGAAAATTTTGTAAGTGAATAAAAGTTGGTTTAATAGGGATAGTAAAATCTCTGCCGGCTTCTTACAATGATATAATTTTTTATAACTCCTCTCATTAATTTAAAACATGAAAGAATTGCAAGATAAAGTAAAGAAATTTTGTAAGGAACACAATTTAGAGTCGCCAGTAGAACATAGAGTTTTAGATACGATGTCCGAACTTGGTGAAGTAGCCAAAGAAATTCTTAAAATGAGTGATTATGGAAGAAAACCTCTGAAATATAGGGAGGAACTAAAATCTGAACTTGGCGACTTATTATTTTCAATAATCACAATTGCAAATTGTTTTGATATTGATTTAGAAGAAGCGCTTAACATGGTTCTTGAAAAGTATAAGAAAAGATTGAATAAAGGTTCTGCTGGCTCCGAAAATGTTAATGGGTCTGCTCGTAACTTTTCCTCGTTTTATTCGATATCAGCACGTTATACTCTCGCTAACGCTCTAATCATGTTTTGCAGCTCTTGCAAAGGTAAAATTTATTAACCGCGGTTACATAGAGCCCAAAAATCTTTTACTTATAATTCTCCTTCATATACTCTTCCAATTTGTCCAGCGCTTCTTCAAGCACATTTGGTGGTGGAAGGAAAACTATTCTGAAATGATCTGGCTTCGGCCATCCAAAACCTGTTCCGAATACCGCAAGTATATGCTTTTTCCACAAAACATCAAGAATGAATTGTTTATCGTCTTTTATGGGAACTTCGATTTTTGGGAAAGCGTAAAAAGCGCCTTTAGGTTTCACGCAAGAAAAACCGTCAATTTCGTTAAAACGCTTATATATGATATCCCTTCTTTCTTGCAGTTTTTTATTCATCTCGGTTATATGTGTCTGCGGTCCTTCAAGCGCTGGTTTCACAGCGTATTGGAAAGGTCCAGGAGAGCAAAGCCTTGCCCTTGCCAAACGGAAAATAGTTTCCTGATAATCTTTTCTCATTTCCTCTGGTCCACTGAAAATTATCCAACCTATGCGCCAGCCAGGAACTAAGTAATTTTTAGAAAGTCCATTAAAGGTAAGAATAGGTATGTCGTCAGCAAGTGAAGCTGTAGAAAAATGCTTCTCTCCATCGAAAAGTATTTTGTTATAAATTTCATCGGAAAAGATAACGAGATCGTGTTCCCTTGCTATGTCTATTATTTCAAGAAGTGTTTTTTTAGAATAAAGAGCGCCTGTCGGATTATTTGGATTTATAAGTATGATGCCCTTTGTTTTTTTGTTTATGCGTTTTTTAATATCGTCTATGTCAGGTTGCCAACCATTTTCTTCATCTGTTTTATACTGATTCAACTCAGCACCTATTTTGTTCACAACAGCTATGTAGACAGGATAGCCAGGCGTAGGCGTTAAAACATTTTCTCCTGGGTTTATAAGAGCAGTCAAAGCAAGCTCTATACCCTCGCTAACGCCAGTTGTAATCAAAACATCATCTTTTGTTACATTTTTAATTCCATCCCTCAAAGCTTCTTTGGCAATCGCTTCCTTTGCTTCGTCTAACCCAGCAGAATCAGCGTATCCATTCAAATTTTTTATCATCGCTTCTTCAACCGCTTCGATGATATGCGAAGGTGTTACGAAATCGTAAACATTAGGATCGCCTATGTTCAAATTCAAAACTTTTTTACCCTGCGCTTTTAATTTTTTAGCTTCAACAACGACATCGCGTATAGCATAAGTTACTTTACTAGCATTTTTTGAAGGTACAATCTTTTTCATATAACCACCTTTGAAATTGATAGGATAAAAATATTTTAGGCTTTGTTTTTTAAATACGCATAATTGTCCCAAAGCCTTTACCGCTTCAAAACTAATTCGAAAATTTTAAACCGCGTTTGTTTGCATGTTTTTTTTGGCTAAACTATTTGAAAAACAAGAATCAAGTGTTTGCACGGGTTTTCATTATTTTTTGTTCAAGTTGGTAAAAGCATAAGGTATAAGCATATTTTGCAAACAAGTTAATCAACATAATATTGCGAATTTAATTCTGGAAATTTTCTATTAATTGGGTTTGCATCACCGTTTTTATAAAAATCGAGTAAAAATGAAAAGATGGTGTTTCGATCTATTTTACATATTTAATTTTTCAAAGCCATTAACATCCAAACTTAATAAACATGTTGCTATAATAATAATAAACAGATGCACAATGCTTGATGAAAAAAAGATTTTGGAGTTCATAAAATCGGAGTATACATGGGAACAGATTATATACGAAATTATAGCATGGGAAGGTTTAAACCCATGGGACCTTGATGTATGCAAACTTTCTGATGGTTTTCTTCAATATCTAAGACTAATGAAAGATCTTGATTTTCGGATACCAGCAAAATATATAATGGTTGCTGCTGTTCTTTTGAAAATGAAAGCTGAATATCTAAGGGCTTTCAAAGAGCAAATAACAGGTGAAGCGGAGCAAAAAATGCAGGAGGAGTTAAGGGAGGCAGAAGAAGGGATGGAATTTCATATAGACCCCTTGAACATACCTCCTAGAAGAGAACCGGTAAAGGGTATTGTGGTAACTGAACTCGTTAAAGCGCTTAAGAAAGTGTTAAGAGCTTATGAGAGGAGGGAATATAGAAGAGAAAAACTAAAGAAAGATATCGAAATATCGAAGGCTGAAAGCATAAACGAACGTATAAAAAAACTTTATGCAAAAATAAACACCTTGCTTCTCAGGATAAGCAAAAAAGAAATCGAATTTTCACGACTTGTTGAAAAATGGGAGAGAGAAGAAATAGTTAACAATTTCGTTCCTCTCGTCCATCTTGAACAGCAGAAAAAAATTCGCGCACGCCAAGAAAAGATTTTTGATGAAATATGGGTAAGCAAAAGGGAAGGTGAATGAAAGGGTTTCGCTTTTTTCTTTTTATATTTTTGCTGATTTTTTTAATTTTTTCACCATCAAAGGTTTCTGGAGAAATCCAAAGTAGCGAAATAATTCGCAATCCAGCAGGTATCGATGAACTTTTAGTTGGAATTAATCAATATGGAAGCGTTTTTTCTGATGGAAAGCCAACAAAAATTACCATAAATATAAGCATACCTCAAGATGATGAAAGACAAGATGTTGAAATGAATGTGAAAAAAGTAAATGATGAGTTCAAAAATGTTTTAGGCTTAATCGAAAGTGAAAACCCAGAAAATATTTTTAGATACAACATATATGGAACGGTAAAGGTGAGAGCTAATCACCTTACTTCCTTGCCTACTTCATACACAATACCAGATGATGTCAAAATTTACATGCAGCTGACAAAAAACATACAGTCAAATGATTCTCGCATTTATTCGCTTGCAAAAGAGATAACAAAAAATGCGAAAGATGACTTTGAAAAAATTGCGAAACTTGCAATTTGGGTCAATGAACATATGGATTATGATCTTTCCTTTACAGGGAAAAATTTAGACGCCTTATCTGTGCTTCAACAAAAGCGTGGTGTGTGCGCAGAATATGCCACACTCTTTATCGCTCTTGCCCGTTCTATTGGCATACCGGCAAGATTTGTTTCTGGGTTTTCTTATGGCGACAGAGGTTGGGAAAGGCATGCATACGCTGAAGTTTATCTTGGAAAATGGATTCCTGTAGACCCTCTTTGGCTTGAAATAGGTTATTTGGATGCTACGCATATCAAATTTGGACATCATGTCGATAATTATGTTAAAAATAATGTCGAGGTTACGGGTTTTGATGTGAATAATATAGAATGGACGGACGATTTCGTAAATTTTTCTGTACTTTCTTTTAGACCGATTGAAAAGGCTGAATACGAACTCTCAGTTTCGAGCGAAGTGTTTAGAATAGGTGATGAAGGTTTGATTATGCTTAACATTGTTCCAAAGGAATTCATTGTCGGGAAAATTGTACTTGAACCTTGTTATGGAGATTACAAAATAGTTGAAGTGGAAGAAAAAGAAAAGAAGGTTTTGTTTAGACCTGGCGAAAAGCAACAAATTTATTGGAAAATAAAAATAAACTCTGAACTTCCTCGAAATTTTCTCTTTACATGTCCTATGACCATCAATTCTCGTTCATTTGCTTTGAAAAGCATAAATGTAAATGTAAACACACAACTTTCACCCACTAAAAAGAAAATGCTGACAGCAAATTTGGCTTCTTCTGTTATCTCTTTGGGTGAAGAGCAAAAGGTTTACATAAAATTAGATGGGGAAGCGGGAAAAACAAGGATAGGTGTTTTGATAGACGATGAAAAGGAAGAGTGGGAAGTTTATGGTGACTTTCGAACAGTTTTCTCTTTTACACCAAAATTGACAGGGGAAAGAGAAGTGGTAGTTTACACATCAGAAGGTGAGGTTGAGATATTAAAATATAACGTAACCTCTCATATGAACATTCAAATAGAAAATTTCACCGTGCCTGATTATATGAAAATAGGAGAAAAGAAAAACATAAGTTTGGTCTTCGTTAACAAAGGCTTGAAAGAAGAAGGTATTCACGCTGTGATAAGCATAGATGGAATGAAGCAATTCTCAAATTTTTTGTTAAAAAATACATATGCTATTATTATGCCTATTTCTTTCAACAATTCTGGCTTGAAAAACATAACAGTGGAAGTGGAAGTCGGAAGTGAAAAGTTTTCGCAAACAAAGTTTGTTGAAGTCTATGAAGACCCGGTAGTTTATTACGAAACTTATTATGAAAACGGCAATGGTTTTTTGAGGCTTAATGTAACCAAATCGAAAATAAAAGATGTGGTCATAAAGATTGGTGAAGAAGAAAGGAAAGTGGAAGAAATTTTTGGGGAAAAAACATTTGCTTTTTCTATTCCAAAAGGTGAATATGAGATGGAAATTATTTGCAAAGATCTTGGTGGTTCGCAGAGGAAAATAACCCAAACGATCATATTCAAGGAGAAAAATTTTCTTGAGATTTTTTTAGAATGGGTTTCGTCAATTTTTGATGGAATAAAAAGATTTGTGGAAAATTTTTATCAAACCTAATTTTATCTCAAGGTTGATATAAAACTTCAAAATCATTACTCATGATTTTAGAAAAATCGAAATTGTGTTTACATCAATTTCAATTTTTCACTATATTTACTAAATGTATTTAAATAATTTTCACTTTATAATTTTCACTTTATAAGAAATATATGAGAAGAGGCGAGTTGCAAAAAAAAGTAATGGAAGTTATTGAAAATCATTAGCCTGTTCACATAAAAGAGGTCGTAAGATGTCTATAGGGCTTGAGGTAAACAACAGCAATATCAAAAGAATTGATTACCATGTAAAGCAACTTGAAAGGTTTGAAAAAGTAAGAACAAAAAGAATTGGTAAAGCTTTGATCGTATGGCCTCACGATATTGAGAAGTTGAGAGTAATATATGAATTGGTAAAGGTGGAATAAACATGGCTATTGCAACGATACTTAAAAAAATGCTCATAAGCAGAGGTTTTACCACAGAAAAAAAGTAGAATAAAAATGTTTGGTAAAATGGATTGGACTTTATACCCTTCAAGAGGCTTTGCCATGATATTACAAGAAATTGGTGAAAAGCTCGGACCTGATGAGCTTTATAGAATAGGTTATGAAAATGGTATAATGAATGGTGAAGAAATTTTAAAAGCAAGCGGGGTTAAGTTGAAAGGTGGATGGATTTCATTACAAATTGTCCTTGCATTGCTTGATTTTATAGGATATGGAAATGTGAAATTTGTAAAAAGCGAACTCAAAAATGATGGTCATCATCATTTTATTATTCATGTCGTAAACAATCCTATAGTTGAACATGCTAAAGAAATGTACGGAGAAAAATCACTTGTATGCTATTTTATTGCAGGACTTTTTAGTGGTCATGGAGAAATTGAATTAGGAGTAAAAAAAATGCGCATTTAAAAGAGAATAAATGTATATGCAAAGGAGCACCATATTGTGAATTTGAAACTAAGTGGTGACGCCAGGGAGGGGTTTACTTATGTCTTTTAGGTAAAATCATAACAACAGATAATAAAAAAATTGAAATTCATGCATTTACTGATGGTTTCCCATGGAACGGGTATAAAATTTCTGAAATATCAGATTCTGAGCTTTTTAATAAGATGGTTAAAAAGAGATACGAAATTCTGAATTCTAGCCGTGCAATTTATTGTACTGCAGTCAGACCTGATGAAAAAAATAAAGTTGAAATAAATCCACATGATAAAAGACCAGGAACTGTTCATATAGTCAGTATAGATGATAAAGATAATATCATATGCGGACTTAGTGCGGCATTAGATACAGGAGAAACAGACAGAGGGGAATTGATAGGCCTTCCTTTAGAAAATAGGTGGAAGCCAGGTGATTATCCGCTTGGGGCTAATCTTGATGAATTCAGAGAGAAGTTTATAAGAGTTAATTATGGAAAAAATAGGGAATTAAAACCTGGGGAAATGGTAGAACTTTATAGACATTTTAAAGTTAATGAAGGTAAAGAAAACCTGCCTTTTAGAATAGTTGTGTATACAGGGGCTTATCAACTACTTGTCAGAGAGGCAAGAAAAAAGGTTTAACACCATCATGGGTGTGGGTTTTTGATGCCATACCATCCTATTTCAATCTTTACAAATGGGTTGGTGGAGCTGTTCTGAGAGACTATACAACAAAAGATCCTACTGAATATCTTTCTCCAAAAAAGAATGAATTGAAGATAATACAAACTGAGGATGGAAGAAAAAATATTTTATGGAGAAATAGGAAAATATCAAGAGATATTTTGGTACCAATACCAGTCGTAAAAGAAGAAGGTGTAATTTTCGAAAAGAAATATATTCCTTTCTTTGACGGGCTAGTAAATATCATGGAAAATGAAAAAGCGATAATAGAAACTCCCTTTTTGTTATCGCGTATTAAATATGAGGGGATGAATTTAGATGATAGAAAAAAATTGAGAATCGCATTTAGTGTTATAGGCCAAGGGGTTTTTAATGATTATCATCATCACAAACCACTAATAAGAATTTTTAATAATTTTTGTAAAAATTCAATAGGGATAAAAAAATCGATTTGGTTGAAACCAACGGAAACCACAGATCAATAAAAGACATGTATGAATATGATATATGAGTTCTTTTTGTGTAATACCCATTTTTTCTTTACAATTAGGAGATTATTAAGTTCTATTATTTTACAAACATTTTACAAACCAACCAATCATAAAATTAAGTAATGGAAAATAATGGACCGGTCGGGATTTTCAATTTCTCAGGAAAGATACAAGAAGGGACGAGGAAGTGGAAACTCCCGTAGTCCCTTTTTGTTTTTGAACCCGAGGCCTCCACCATTCTGGACTATTGGACGTCAGTAGCGAACATCGTGAGCTACGATGGCTCCTTTTTCCCTCGAGACTTTGATGCCAAAGTCTCTTTGCCAAGGTGGCGATCTCCAGTGAGCTTTTCCCTTAAGGCTTTTGCGCAAGCGCAAGCTGCCGGAAAAGGCTTACCGCTGATCTACCGGCCCGTTACGCTCCAATTCCGTTTAATATAATTTTTTCTTATTTTTAAAATTTTAAAATGTAACGAAGGTTTTGTAAATGCAATTTTTACTTCCGAAAGTAAAAATGAAATTTACTCCTTTGGAGCAATTATCGCCTCTGTTTTTCCCGCCATTTCCTCAACCCTTTTCCTTATCAGCTTTTCTATTTCCCCAGAAATTGTGGTTTCATTCAAAACACAAAGCGCTTTAAACTTGAGAAAAAGTTCTTTATCTACTTCGATAGTCGTAGTTATCGTCTCAGGTCTTTCGGGTTTTTCAGGTTTTTCTTGCTTTATTTCCTCCTCAGGCATGGTAAATTAATATTTTTATGCTTTTTAAAGTTTTCTGTTTAATTTGCAAATATTTTTAAATATGAAGATATACAAATAGTTAAATATAAGTTAATGTGGGGGTGTTTTTATGGTGCTCGGAAACGAAGAAACTTTTGATGCATATCAAGCCAAAATAATGGTATGGGGTTGTGGTGGAGGTGGATGTAATACTGTTACAAGATTAACTGAGATGGACATAAAAGGTGCGATAACGGTTGCTGTTAACACGGATGCAAAACACCTCGCTGTCACCAAAGCACATAAAAAACTTTTGATAGGAAAGGAAACAACAAGAGGTCTTGGAGCAGGAGGTTATCCTGAAGTTGGAAGAAAGGCTGCAGAAGAATCAAAGGAAGAGATAAGAAACTTGCTTAAAGGCTGTGATTTGCTTTTTGTTACATGCGGCCTTGGTGGCGGAACAGGAACAGGTGCTTCTCCTGTAATATCAAGGATTGCGAAAGAAATGGGAGCGATCGTAATTGCACCTGTGACACTGCCTTTCAAAATGGAAGGTGCTCGCATACGAAAAGCTGAAGATGGTCTTATGAATTTGAGGGATACGTGCGATACAGTTATAGTCATAGAAAACCAAAAGCTTCTTGAACTTGCAGGCAACAAGCCTTTAGCAGAAGCATTTGCTGTTGCTGATAATTTAATAGCAACGATGATAAAGGGCGTAACAGAAACGATTTCTCAACCTTCCTTAGTAAATCTCGACTATGCCGATGTTAAAGCGATAATGCATTCAGGTGGCGTTGCAACCATAGGTGTTGGGGTATCCGATACTAAGAATCGTGCAAAAGAAGCGATTGAAATGGCTTTGAATCATCCGCTACTTGATGTTGATTACGAAGGAGCGACAGGTGCTTTGATACAGATAATAGGCGATGAAAATCTAACGTTGGATGAAGTCAACTTGATAGGAGAGACTGTTTCTAAAAAGATGAATCCTGATGCCACAGTTATGTGGGGTGCACGCATACAACCTGATTTCAAGAACAAGTTGCAAGTGATCACAATAATTACAGGTGTGACTTCACCATATATACTTGGAAGCAAAAAGGAAGAGGTGAAAAAAGTAGAAAAAATGTTTTCGAAAGATCTTGGAATAACTTTCTACTAATTATGCAGTAACTTAAAAATTTTGATTTTTTAGTTTTCTTTTTATGATAATTATGATAATTTTTATTTTTGAATATTTCACACCAGCTAAAACCCTAGTATTTTAAAATAATTGAAATCCAATCAAAATCACTTTTTTAACCCCCTTCAACCAATTAATTATATAAAAAGGTTGGGGGTGGGGAATGGTTAAAGTTTATCTTAACTACATAAATGGAAAATGGGTAAAATCTTCTTCTGGGAAAACTTTTGAAAAAATAAATCCTGCAACAGGAGAAGTACTTTTCCATTGCCAAGCAGGAAATGCGAAGGATGTTGAACTCAGTGTAAAAGCAGCGAAAGAAGCTTTCAAAAAATGGAAATTTGTCCCGCCTCCGAAAAAGGGAGAAATACTTTTCAAGGCAGCGCAAATTCTTGAAAAAAGAAAAGAAGAATTGGCGATTTTGTTAACAAAGGAAAATGGAAAAAATTTGGAAGAAGCGAGGGGTGAAGTGCAAGAAGCAATAGATATAACAAAATATGTGGCTGGTGAGGGTCGAAGGCTTCTAGGCGAAACTACAACCTCAGAACTCCCAGATAAATTTGCCATGTTCATTCGCGAACCAAAAGGTGTTATAGGCATAATAACTCCATGGAATTTCCCTATTGCTATACCTGCTTGGAAAATACCTGCTGCTCTCGTTGCTGGAAATACGATTGTTTTCAAACCATCAAGTGATGCGCCTGCTTGTGGAATAGAACTTGTGAAAATACTTGAAGAAGCAGGTATACCACCAGGTGTTTTAAATCTTGTCACAGGTTCTGGAGAAGCTGTTGGAGATACCATAGCCAAACATCCTGATATTGCTCATCTTTCTTTTACCGGATCCACCGATGTCGGTAAACATATTTACATTGAGGGCGCGAAGAAATTGAATTCGGTTGAACTTGAAATGGGGGGTAAAAATCCACAAATTGTTCTTGCCGATGCTGACCTTGACCTCGCAGTTGATGGGGCACTTTGGGGTGCTTTTGGAACCGCTGGTCAAAGATGCACCGCAACTTCACGCATCATCCTCGAAAAACCCATAGCAAAAAAGTTCACAGATAAGTTTTTAAAAAGAGTTAAAAAGTTGAAAGTAGGCAATGGTTTGAAAGGGGCACAAGTCGGACCGATAATAAATGAGAAGCAGATGACAAAAATATTAGGCTATATAGAAAAAGGTAAAAAAGAGGGTGCAAAACTCCTTTGCGGTGGGTATAGGTTAAGCGATCCTCAACATAAAAAAGGCTTCTTCATTGCACCAACAGTTTTTGCGAATGTTAGACCTCATATGACCATAGCCCAAGAAGAAATATTTGGTCCTGTGGTTTGTCTAATGGAAGCAAAGGATTTTGAAGAGGCAATAGAAATAGCAAACAGCGTAAAATACGGGCTTTCGTGGTCTATATATACAAAAGATATAAACAAAGCTATGAAAGCCATGCGCCTCGCAGAATCGGGTATAGTTTACATAAATGCACCAACCATAGGGGCAGAGGTTCACCTGCCTTTTGGTGGTGTGAAGGGCACAGGGAACGGAGGAAGAGAGGCAGGAAGCGAAGCGATAAAGGAATTCACAGAAATAAAGACTGTGTTTATCGATTATTCCGGTCGCTTGCAAAGAGCACAAATAGATATAGAATAGGTGAGATGAATGGAAAGAAAAAAATTATTCGCTAAGATTTTGGTGTGGATTTTTTGTGTTATTTTCCTATTTTATTTGCTATACATTTTTTATACGCCCTCGCCAACCATAATCGCTGGTTATTTTGTAATCGTAATTGCAGGTATTTACATAATATGGAAAGGTGAAAAAATACGTGAAAGGGGAGCAGCAATTAAAAATAAGATAAAAATGAAAGTTAAGGTAAAGGGGTTAAGAAAGTTTAGAAGTAAAAAAGTCAGAAAATAAAAGCGAATGGTGGTAATTATAGTGAGGCATAAACAAACCAAGAATTCTTCTGAAAAAAATGAAATTTATGACGTTATAATTGTAGGCGCAGGTCCTGCTGGCTTATCAGCCGCCTTAACTGCATGCTATCTTAAATTAAAACATCTTGTTTTGGAAGCAGGTGAAAGCGGAGGTGCTTTGACGCATTTGTATCCATGGAAAGAAGTTGATTCATTTTTGGGATTTTATAACATGACTGGCAAAGAGGTTGCAGAAAAGATGGTAGAGCATGTGAAAAAGGAAGGTAGTTTGATAAAAGAAGGTGAAGAAGTTATAAGCATAACAAAAAATGAAAAGGATCATACATTTAATGTTAAAACAGAGAAAGATATTTATAAAACAAAAACCGTGCTTTTTGCTGGTGGGACATCTGGAACGCCAAGAAGGTTAGAAATTCCAGGAGAACACAATCCGTGTGTTCATTATTGTGTAAGAGAATATGAAAAATATAAAGGAAAGAAAGTTTTGGTTGTAGGTGGTGGAGATGCTGCATTAGAAACAGCATTGTTTTTGGATAAGGTTGGTGCAAATGTTACTTTAATTCATAGAAAAGAAGAATTCAGGGCCACACTCAAAAACCAAGAAGAAATTAAAAAATCAAAGGTAAACGTTATCCTCAACACAGAACTTAAAGAAATTTTTGGAAAGGAAAACATAGAAAAAGTGAAGCTTGTGAATAACAAAACTAATGAAGAGCAATTTATGCATTTCGATTATGTGATAATTTGCATAGGTTCTGTTTTTAGTTTTGATTCAATCAAAGATTTGGGTGTTAAGATCGAAGGAGAAAAAATAATTGTAGATGATGAAATGAAAACGAATGTAGAAGGTTTTTACGCAGCTGGTGATGTGACAGGAAGATTAAAAAGAATACCAGAAGCTATAGGAGAAGGTCATCTTGCTATTTATTCGATATTCAAATATTTGAAAAAGCCTTACTGGGCTTAGTGAAAAATAAATTAAATTTTTAGTGAATTTTTAAAATTGATGTATTTCAGGGCTTCGACAAGTTAGATATGGAAAAATGACTGGAAAGCGTTTATTTTCGTTTTCCCGGTTTTGATAAAATCGATGTATATGACACATATACAACCCCAATTTTTCAAAATTTCCAAAATTAAGTTGGCAGATCCAATTTCAGTTACTTTTAAAATTTTAATTTCAAAATATGGATATGGAAAATGTTAATAACGCTTCTAAGAACTTAAAAATTTATTTGAACCCATTCCAATTGAGCAAAGAATTGATCATCAAAGAAGCTTCAAATATTTTTTTGGAAAAGGAAGAAGAGTTAGAAAAAGAAAGTATACCTTCTATTTTTTATAAATTAAGAGAAAAGGGTAAGGAAAAATATGATGGGAATTTTAAGCAGGAAATAGAGAAATTTTTTGTAAAAATTTTTTACGAAAATGAGTTACTGCCTAACTCAAGATCAGCAAAATTCTTAGGTAAGGTTTTAGCCATAGATTGGTTGAAAAGAGAAGGTTTCAAAAACCCAAAAACAATAGAAAATTATTTAAATGAACTAAAAAATAGACTTTATACCTTCTCCGATGCTGCACAATGGGCTAAGGATGATCCACAGGAACTAATTGAAGTTGTTGATTACATTGGCATTGATATAATTAAAACCAAAGATCTCTCAAAATATGCCAATTTTATGGACATTATGATTTATTTCGAAAATGAAAAAATATTTGACGAATTAGATACGAAGCTAAAAGGGTTAAAAAGAAAATATTTGAAAGAATTTACTGTTGATAATCTGAAAAAAATAGGTAGATGGGAAATAGCATCAGGTTTAGGGGATGTAGAATATAAAGGTTCTTACGATTGTATGGAAATAAAAAAGAAAGTGAATACTGTAAAAAATCCATTTTGGCCCATTTACAATATTTACAAAAGAGGATTTTTGATTGGTAAGATTTCGGATTCAATAGAACTTTATGATAAAAATGGTGAATGTTATAAAATACCTTTCTATAAATAGAATATGTCATTCAGAATTGAAGAAAAACTTGAATGGGGGCCACTTGCTACATTCGTTCCGAATAAGCATACACCAATTTACAACTGGTTTTATTACAAAGAAGGTTTTTCTAGAGAACTTGTTTTGAAAATCATAGAAATGTTTTCGATTGATAAGGGTTGGGTTCTTGACCCTTTCTGTGGTGTAGGCACAACAAACCTTGCCTGCCGAGAAAAAGGCATAGATTCTATAGGTTTTGATGTTTCGCCTCTCGCGCTATTAGCGGCTAAAGTAAAATGCAGATCTTACAGCACAAAAAAATTGAGCGAAGCTTTTTCGCTTCTGAAAGAGGCAAAGTTTGTTCCGCAAAACAAAGCATGGATCCCACCAAATATCAAACGCTTCTTCAATCCACATACGCTTGATGATGTGCTATTTTTCGCCAAAGAGATAGAAAAAATCGAAGATGTTGAAGTTAGGGAATTTTTCCGTCTTGCACTGATAACAACGACGACACGATGCTCCTTCATGTATAAAGATGGTAGTGTGGTGAAAATAAGAAAGCATCCAGTACCTCCTTTTCGTAAAGTTTATTTTGCACGCATAAAAAGAATGATTAGCGATTTGGAAAGATTGAAAACGAAAGAATGTAAAACTATAATAGAATGGGGGGATGCAAGAAAAATTCCTCTTGAAAACGAAACTATCGATTTCGTCATCACATCTCCGCCTTATTTGAACAAAATTGAATATACCAAAGTTTATAGGGTTGAAGAATTTTTGTTTTTTGGGGATAAAAAAGGCGGAAGTTATATAGGACAGCGACCTTTGGGTGATGAGATATTTGAAGGGCTACCACTCGAAGCGAACATATATTTTTCTGATATGAAAAAGGTACTGAAAGAGTTGTATAGGGTTTGCAAAAAAGATGGAAAAGCAGCAATTGTAGTAAGCAATGGTTGCTTCCCTCATATGGTAGTTGAAAGTGATGTTCTCCTTGCGAAAATCGCAGAAGAACTTGGTTTCTCGATCAAAAAAATTTTTGTTTTAAACAAACGATGGTGCATGAAAAATCGTGTAGAAAAAGTGGGTGTTTTAAGAGAAAGTATGATAGTGATGGAAAAATAGATTTTCAAGATTTTCCATAATTTAAATATATTTAATTTGGCAGGACCCAACAATGAAATATTTATTATATTTCATGTGATATAAAGTATATTCTTTTATGAGGAGGGATTTATGCGAAGCAAAAAAATGGGGAAGGACAAAACTAAAGAAAATAGAAAAATGCCAACAAGACCTTCATGGGATGAATATTGGATGAATATAGTAGAACAAGTAGGTAAACGCTCAACATGTCTGCGAAGAAACATAGGAGCGGTTATAGTTAAGGATAACATCATAGTCTCTACAGGTTTTAATGGTGCACCACGTGGAATGCCGCATTGTATTGATATAGGATGTCTGAGAGATCAATTGAAAATACCTTCTGGCACAAGACACGAAATATGTCGAGGTGTGCATGCTGAACAGAATGCAATAATAAGAGGCGATCCCTTGCGTATGGAAGGCGCAACCCTTTATGTAAATGCAAAACCATGCAAAATATGCGCAAAGATGATTGTAAATGCTGGCATAAAGAGGGTTGTTTATATAGACATTTATCCTGATGATGAAGGTCTACAAATTCTTCGCGAAGCAGGTGTAGAAGCTGTGGCATATAAAAAGAAATAGAAACGAAATTATTTTATGAAAATTTTCAATCTAACAAGAAAAAGATTTTTGTGCGAGAGAGTGAAAGTGGCAAAATCTGTTTTAGAAAAGGCAAGGGGCCTAATGTTTATTCCGAAAATATCTGAAAAAGAAGGTTTACTCATGGAATTTGAATCTGAAACAAAACCTGCCATATGGATGCTTTTTATGCGTTTTCCAATAGACATCGTTTTTATAAACAAAGAAAAAAGGATTGCGGAAATTAAGGAAAACGCAAAACCAATTTCCATAAAACCATCAACTTGGAAAATATACAAACCGAAAAATAAATGCAAATGGGTTTTAGAAATAAAAGCGGGTGTTATAAAGAAAACTTCTACAAGAAAAAATGATAAACTTTCTTTTGTCTAATTGTTTTCTTCTGGAAGTTTTATACCCAATACTTTTGATTCTCCCTCTTCCATTGATACGCCATAAACAATATCAGCTGCCTTTACCATGTCATCATTATGTGATATTATTATGAATTGCACATCATGCGAGTGTTTTTTGATCATATTTATTACACGCCTTGTATTAGGTTTATCAAGAGCAGCATCCACTTCATCTAGAACGTAGAAGGGTGATGGTTTGTATCTTTGAATTGTGAAAAGGAAAGCAAGAGCTGTTAAGGCTTTTTCACCACCTGACATTGCATCAATATAAAGTAGCTTTTTACCAGGTGGTTGTGCAGAAATCAAAAGGCCAGAATTTATATCATCCTTTACTTCAAGGCAAAGTTCTGCTTCTCCTCCCGTAAGTTCCTTGTAAATTTCTTTGAAGATCCTTGACATGTCGTTAAGCGTCTTCATGAAAACTTCTCGCTTTTTATTCTCTATCTCTCCTATCGTTCTTATTATGCTGTCCTTTTCCTTCGCGATTCTTTCAACCCTTTCCTTGAATTCTTCAAATTCTTCATGAAGTATTTCGAACTCTTCTATCGCTCTCATATTAACAGGACCTATCGAGGAAATTTTAGCAAGTATTTCTTTTTCCATATCCTTAAGGGTCTGCAAACCTTTTTTCTGATACATCTCTTTTTCTTTTTCATCGAGCGATTCCCATTTTTTCTTTATTTCTTCCCATTGCAGACGTAGATTATCAAAATTAGCTTCATATCTTGCCCTGTTTATTTTAAGTTTGTTCAACTCTTCTTGCAAGTTCATTTTCCTATCATATAATTCTCTTCTTTTTTCACTGAGTTTTGCCAAATCTTCTTTTATTCTATTTCTTCTAGCTTCGAAATTAAACGTCTTGGTATCCTTTAACTTTTTATTGAGTTCTCCAAGCTCTTTTTCTAACTCTTCTATTTCCAGCCTCAATATTTTGTTCTCCTCTTCTAGCTTTCTTTTTTCTTCCTCATATTTTTTCGTTTCTATTTGTCCTTCAGGTTTTTTTGAATAATGCCCGCCAAATATCGCTCCTGTCTGCTCGAAAAGGTCTCCCTCAAGGGTCACCATTCTAATCCTATGCTTTTCGGCAATTTTTTTCGCTTTTTCTATATCATATACACAAGCCGTTCCGCCAAAAACATATTCAGCCACAGACGTGTATTGCCTTTCATGATGAACAAGGTCCGAAAGCCAGCCAATCGTTCCTTCTGGAAGATTCTGTTTTGGTTGAGGATGTAGCCTATCCAAAGGTAAAAATCTAGCTCTGCCAATTCTTTTTTCTTTTAAATATTTAATGCATGCAATCGCTGTGTCAAGGGTATCAACAACTATGTCATGCATATGTTGCCCTGCAGCAACATCAGCAGCAATTCTATATTTTTCAGGAATTTGTATAAGGTCTTTAACAAAACCATGAACACCTTTCATTTCGAGTATTGGTTTCAATTCAACGGCTCTTCCTATTAAACTAAGACTTTTCATAACTTCGTTAAGACGTTGGATCTCCCTTTCGTTTGAAGCTATTAAATTTTCCTTCATTTCAATAGAAGCCTCTATTTTAGAAGCTTTCTTGGCTATCTCTATTTCTTCTTTTTTCATAGCTTCTTGCATCAGATTATCCAATTCTTTATTCTTTTTGTCTGTTTCTTCATCTATTTTTTTGAGCTCTTCATTAAGCGTATACATCTCTCTTTCATTTTCTTCTATCTCTTTACCTATATTTCCGAGATTTTTTTCTGAAGAAGAAAACTCCTTCCATATAATTGTTGCCTTTACAAGTTCGAGCTCATTTTGAAGCCTTTTGTATTCTAATGCAGCATCTCTTTCTCTTTGTAGCTTATTGACTATCTGCTCTTTTTGCTCAAGTATAATTTCAGCTTCCCTTATTTTTTCCTCAACCTTTTCCAATTCCCTTAAAGCTTGCTCTCTTTTTTCATCGTATTCTGTTATGCCTGCTATTTCGTCTATTATACCCCTTCTTTCAAGGGGGTTCATATCTATTATTTTTGAAACATCACCCTGCCTAATTATGTTATGACCTTCTGGATTTAATCTTGCCTGAATGAAAAGGTCAAGAATTTGCTGCCTTGTTGTTATTTTCCCATTTAACCGATAGGAAGAAACACCCTCCTTATTCAAAGTTCTAGTAACAAGTATATTTTCTTCATCAACGGGTAAGATCTTATCTTTATTAGAAAATACCAAATTGACCTTTGCAAAATCAGAAGGAGGCTTTGTTTTGCTTCCATGAAATATAAGGTCCTGTGCCTTTTTCGCCCGTAAATATTTTGATGAAGCCCTACCTAAAACAAAAGCTATAGAATCACCCACATTTGATTTTCCACAGCCATTAGGACCTGTTATCACAACAAAATTCGATGGGAAAGTTATAGTGGTAGGTCTTTTGAATGACTTAAAGCCTTGAAGTGTTATTTTTTCCAATCTTATCATAACACATCGCCATTCTATGATAATTAATATTAGGTGCATGAACGTATTTATTTCTAAAGATTCTATCATCCTTTATGAGGGCGCTTCTTGATACAAATTTTCTTATGATACCTGGCGAATTCAAAGTGGATATTTTTTCGCAGCTAATAAGCTTAGGTTATCTTGAATTTTTCACCATAGACCTCGTTGTCGAAGAACTTGAAAAATTTTCAACAAAAGGCGGTAAAGTTTCTCGTGCTGCCCGCCTTGCCCTTGAGCTCATAAAAAACTGCGATGTAACCGTAATTAAAACAAAAAATAAAGAAAGTGTAGATGCTGAACTTTTAAAAACAGCCAAGGAAAGGAATCTTGTCATTTGCACGCAAGACAAAGAGTTGATAAAAAAGATAATACAAGCTGGTATGCGTTACATAACGCTTCGACAAGGTAAATATTTGGTGGAAAGTGGTAGTATTTGATGCTCATAGTATCATAGAAAAAGTTAAGTTTATGGTGTGGTAATGAAAGAAAGAAGAAACTACAAACTTGTGATTTTCGATCTCGACGGAACATTAATTGATGGTACTGATTCTGTTTGGAGGACTTTGCACAGATTTTTTGGCATAGACAACCATCCTGAAAGGATCGCTTTACGTGAAAAGTTTCACTCAGGGAAAATTTCATATAAATATTGGGCAAAGGCAGACATCGAACTCATGAAAAGACATGGAGCAAATAAAAGAAAGATGATTAAAGCGATATCTTCTCTTAAGCTTATGAAAGGGGCGAATGATGTGTTAAAAATATTGAAAGAGAAAGGTTACAAGCTCGCTATTATTTCTGGTGGTTTGCGCTTTGCATTAGAAAAAATTTTACCATCTTACAAAAAAATTTTTGATTATGTTTATTTGTCTGATGTGATGTTCTATAAGGATGGGAGGATAAAAGGTGTCAAATCAGATGAAAGATTAAAAGACAAAGTAAAAGTGCTTAAAGAAATTTGTAAGAAAGAAAAAATTTCAGAAAAAGAATGCGTTTTCGTGGGGGATCACGACAACGATGTAGAAATTGCAAAAATCTCCGGACTTTCCATCGCCTTCAATTCAAAATCAGTCAAACTCAACAAAATTGCAGATGTTGTGATAAATAAAAGAGATTTGAGAAGAATATTGAAATATTTGTGATCTAAAGCCAAATTAGTTGTAAAATTATGTGCGCAGTTAAAACTGCTAAACAAGTAAATGGTAAGCTTATTTTCAAATAATCTTTAAGTTTTATTTTTTCTCCATGTTTTTCTATTATACCGCAAGCAAAAACGTTCGCTGTCGCACCAACCGGAGTTATATTACCTCCTATACCCGTACCTATCAACATGCCGAAAAGCAAAACGAAAGGATTTATGCCTAGCAAATTTGCGAGTTGTGTGCATACAGGAATCATAAGGACAGTGAATGGTACATTGTCTATGAAAGCAGAAGCGGCAACTGAAATCCATATTATAAAGGCGAGAACAATGGATGGGTTTGTTATGCCCATACTCGCAATCCATTTAACAAAATCTGTGAGCAAGCCGGTAACTTCAAGAGAACTTATCACAACAAAAATGCCTATTATAAAAAAGAATGAATTCCAATCAAAATCTTTCATCATCTGCTTCCACTCTTTCTTATTCTCGAGAAGAGATAGAAAGCCTACAGCAAGGCCAATAATTCCAGGCTGTAAATTAAAATAAGGTCCTATTGCAAGTGCTAGAACTCCAAAAATGAATATAAGCAGAGGTGTAATTTTATACTTTACTTTCTTTTCTTCAACTTCTATTTTTTTGTTCATGTTTCTGAAAATTAAAAGAAGAGAGAAGAGCGATACCATTACGCCTATAATGCTTATTATTCCTATGCTCAATTTATTTTGAAACCAATAAAAATCGATAAATTTCATTCCTTTACTTATAGCAAGGATTATGGAAGGCGGATCAGCCACCATTGTAACAGTAGTCACAGCATTAGAACTTATAGCAATGGCAACCATATAGGGGAAAATTTTACTTCTAGCGTGCTTTGCTATTTCTATTGCGATTGGTGCCATAATCAAAACAGTGCCTACATTTTCCATAAAAGATGAAAGCAATGCGGTTATTACACAAAGATAAAAAATTGCGTACTTTTCGCTTTTTGCTTTTTTCGTAATTTTATATGCAATAAGGGTTGGGATTCCACTCTCCGAAAAAATAATAGAAACCATCATGAAACCCCAGTAAATACCAAGAACGTCCCATTTTATCGCTTTCGAAATTGCCAATTCAGGTGAAACTATTCCAAAAAGAATTAGAAGGCCTGCTGAAATAAGGGAAACATATGCTATTTTCACTTTTCTTGACAAAGCCAAAGCATAGCAACCTATAAAAATAATAAGTGCAATTTCTTTTTCAAGCATCTTTATTTTTGGTTGAGGTTGTTAAAAAATTTAAAATTAAGATTACATCACAAAAGCATAAAATAAAAGTATGGGCCGGGAGGGAACTTCAGAAAATCATTCAATTTCTATCGAACCCTCGACCTCCGCCTTGTGAAAGCGGCGTCATACCACTAGACCACCAGCCCACACGATAAAATTATGCAAAATATTTTAATAAACTTACCTAACGGGGCGATAGGTTGTAAAAAATAAGCCTCTTTTAAGTTCTCTTGAGTTTGATGATTATGTGATTTGAAACAGCATGTTAGACGAAAAATTTTATGCTAAATGCTAAATTAATCTAAATGTTTTTAAAAAAAATGTTTTTAAAAAAGACAATGATTATATAAAATATGGGAAAGGATCTAATTTGGCCACTATTGTTTTTCCTAATAATTATGGCTCTTTATGCTTTCGGCATTCTATCTGGCTATTGGACACTTATGTTCGCTGTTATTTTCATAGTAGTTGGTTTTGTCATAGGATTTCTTTTGATGGGTTCTGGTGAAGAAAATCCAAAAATGGGCGCAACGCTCTTTATTTTAGGTGTTTTATTGCTTTTGATAATTCTATTTTTACCTAAGTAGTTTTTTACCTAAGTGGTGTTAAAATTTTATCTAAATTTAAATCGAAAAGTTTAAAAACCCACTTTTACAAAAATATAGTTTCTCATGGACGCGAAAAATATCATAGGAGAATTATCAAAAGCTGAAAAAATCAAACATTGGCTTGAAAAGGAAGGTAAGAAAATTTTAGTGTATCATAGAGATGTTGATGGTGTATGTTCGGCTGCTCTTTTTTTGAAGTTTTTTGAAGGTTTCAAACGCATTCCAAGGGAAGGCCCTGTGATAGATACATCATTCTTTAAAGAAGTTGTGGATAATCAACCTAAGGTTTTGGTTTTTTTGGACATACCTGTAGATCAAGAATGGAAAAAGATTCTAAGTTTAAAAGAAAAAATACCTGATATAAAAATTGCTATAATAGACCATCACCTAATTGAAAAAAACATGAATTCTGATGATATTTTACACATAAATCCAATGTTTTATGGGGATTCGTATATTCCAGCATCATGCGTAGTTTATGAATTGCTCAGGAATATTGGTTTTGATGTGAAACCATTTAATTGGATAGCCCTTATTGGCATAATAGGCGATTATGGCGTCAAGGACTGTGAATGGATGTTTGAGGAGCAGAAAAAAATCGATGACATCCCACACTGCGAACTTATAAAAGCTTCTGAGATCATAGCCTCTTCTATAACCCTTAAAGGCATTAAAGGTTGCGAAAAGGTTTTGGCAGTTCTTTTGAAAAGTCAAAACTATAAAGATTTTACAAAATCAAGCGAATTAAAAAGATGGAATAAAATAGTGCAAACCGAAATCAAGAGGCTCGCCAAAGCTTTTGAAAAGGATAAGGAATTTTTGGAAGAAAAAAATGTGATATTTTTTGAAATAAAGAGCAAAATGAACATAACTTCTATAATAGCGACTATTGTGGCAGAGAAATATCCTAACAACATAATTATTATAAGAAAAAAGTCAGGGGATAAATGGAAGATTTCTTTGCGCTATCAAAAAGGTGATATAAATATGGGTAATTTCGCTAAAAAAGCTTCAGAAGGCATAGGTTCTGGTGGAGGTCATGTTAAGTCTGCTGGCGCTCTTGTGAACAATTGGGAAAAGTTCAAAAAAAGGATTCTTGAAATGTTGTAGATAAAAGTTAAATTTAGCAAATTGCCCCCAAAAAATTATACATTCATCTTACTTCTTTTCATTCGCTTTCCGCCTCACCCCCGTTCTGGAACATTAACAGTTTGTTAAACCGCGAAAAATTTTCGAAAAAAATTTATATAAATGTACTATTTATTTTGTAAAAATTCAGAAAAATCACTCGCCTATTTTGATAAACTGAATATTTTCAAAATTGTTGAAAGAATCGCTACCTCCGGCATATCCTCCTTTAGTTCCATCAACTATAACATAGAAATTATTCATATCTTTATCTTCTTCCAAATTTTTTTCTAACTTCTCGCAATCACTTTTGGTGTCTGCAAATACAACAAAATAAAATGGCTTTTCGCTGTAGTATGAGGTATATTTTTCAAGAAGATTTTTGTAAAGTTTCAAAAAGCTTTCAAGATTCTGCTCGATTTTCACAAGCACAAAAACATGAGCGCGATCTGGATTGTAAACCTTAACTATTGATGCATCTAAGCCAACAGCCTCATACATACTTGCAAGCAAAATTGAAAAGTCATCGCAATCTCCACCACGAATTTCTAAGGTTTCAGTTGGCGTTGCAACATATTCATTTTTCTTTGGATCTGATACGTACTTAATTCTGTTTATAACCTCATTGTATATTCCAAAAATTTTACTGGCAGGAGCATTAGGCAAAGGATATTTTACTACAGATTTGACTGCAAAATTTCTAACAGACATCGCATCAAATTTCGAGGAAAAGATTTTGTCTTCTTCAAGTGTTATGTTATAAAAACATCTCCAATGTTTCCGAAAGCTCACAGGCTCTTTGCAAAAACATGAATTTTGAGAAAAATACGCTACCTGAGATTTTTCCGAGCATATCGCTTCGCATTGCTCTTCAGGAGAAAGGGTTGTGTAAATAAAAAAATCTTCTATAATTTTAAGTTCCCATGCGAGACCAGAAAGCAGTACGATTATTATTAAAACAAGAATTATTTTTTGCCAATCATACTTCATAATTAAAATATTGAACACATTTTTATAAAAAGAAGTAAAAATTATAGAAGTGGTTTAATGAAGGCGTATGTGACAACTACTATTGTTGGCGTACTTGCATTTGATGATAATGGAAAAATTTTAGCCAAAAGGTTTTTTCCTAAGGATGCAAAAGAAATAGCGGAAAGGTTTGGTAAAGCAAGAGCGAACGAAGTAATCGAGGAAGAAAAAATGGTTATAAAAGAATTGGGAGAGAAAGGATACAAAGATGTGGTTTTAAACAAAAACATAGAAAGTCATGAAATTTCTAAAGATACAAAAATCATATTTCAAGAACAACACAAGGGCATAGAATGGGCAAGAAATTTTCGAAAAATCGCCCTAGAATCAGGTTGGATTTCAAGCGATGTCGAACTCAATGCTTTGCTTGTTGAGGTCAATATCATACTTTCTGGGCAAAAAATAAAGTCGGTTGGAAGGGATAAGATCATAATACATGTAATAGGTGTAATAGATGAATTAGATGACGATATCAATTCGCTTTCAGAACGTCTTCGGGAATGGTATGGTCTCCATTTTCCAGAACTTGCCCGTGAGATTAAAGGCCATGAAAGTTATGCAGAAACAATCAGTAAATATGGGAAAAGAGAAAATATAAAGAATGGAAGGTTGGCTGAGTATGCTTCGAAATCTGTTGGGATGGAATTTGATGAAAGTGATGAAAAGAGTATTGTAATTTTTTCAAAATCTCTGTTGAGTATGATTAAAACCAGAGAACATTTAGCTAAATATATTGAAGATTTGTGTAAAGAGGTTATGCCAAATTTCTCTGCTCTTGCAGGTCCTCTTATCGCTTCTCGACTTCTAGCACATGCAGGTGGTCTTGAAAAGCTTGCGAAAATGCCAAGTTCTACCATACAGTTGCTTGGTGCAGAAAAAGCGCTTTTCAGACATTTGAAAGGCAAAGGTAAATCCCCGAAGTATGGTGTGCTTTTTGCTCATCCATTGATACAAAAAGCACCAAAAGATTTGAGAGGTAAGGTTGCAAGACTTATATCATCTAAACTTTCATTGGCGGCGAAGATGGATTTTTATTCGAAAAAAGATCGCAGCAAGGAACTTAAAGAAGAACTTGAAAAAAGTGTAGAGTCGTTGATAAAAAATGAAACGTCCAAATGAAAGCAAAGTTCTGAGAAACTGAATGAGAAACTAAATATGAAGAATGTGTTCAAGTGAAGAATATGATAAAACCATTCAGTTTTCATTTTAGGTTAATTTTTGATAGAATCTAAAAGCAATTAAAATCATTCGGAAATCCATAAGTTATTTGCAGAAGCACGTTAGAGATAATAAAGCAAGATATTTAAAATACAGATAAATAAATATATTCTCTTAAAATCTGAAATCTTTTTTGAGGTCCGATCTGGTATGTACGCAATAAAGGTTGAAAAGCTGACAAAGAAATTCAATGGTTTCACGGCAGTTGACGATATAAGCTTCGCTGTTGAAGAAGGTGAGATATTCGGGCTTCTCGGACCGAATGGCGCTGGAAAAACGACCACAATAAACATGCTTTCAACTATTCTGAATATAACATCTGGAACCGCAGAGGTTGCAGGTTATGACACAGCAAGGCAGAAGGACAATGTAAGAAAGAGCATAGGCATTGTTTTTCAAGACCCTGCGCTTGACACCAAGCTTACGGGGCGGGAAAATCTAGAATTTCACGGCATGATGTATGGCATGCGCAGGGATGAAATAAAGGCAAGGATTGACGAAGTCCTTGAGCTCGTTGAGCTTTCCGACAAGGCTGACGTTCTTGTGGAAAAATACTCGGGTGGCATGAAAAGAAGGCTTGAAATAGCGAGAGGTCTGCTCCACAGGCCCAAAGTCCTTTTTCTTGACGAGCCCACGCTGGGCCTTGACGCCCAGACAAGAAGGCGCATATGGGAATATGTGAAAAAGCTGAACAAGGAAACAGGCATAACCATTGTTTTGACCACGCATTACATGGAGGAGGCGGATTACCTTTGTGACAGAGTTGCAATCATAGACCACGGCAAAATCATAGCAATAGACAAACCATCCAAACTGAAGGATGTTTTGGGTGGGGATGTGGTCTGCCTTGAAATAGAAGGCAAAACGGAAAAATATATGAAGCATATTTCTTCCTTGAAATGGATCAAGAGTATGAAAAAACGCGATGGTAAGCTCTGCCTTACAATGGAGCGTGGCGAAAAAAGGATACCATATTTAGTTTGCAAGGCTGAATCTTGTGGAGTGAAAATAGCTTCAGTCAACTTGCATAAGCCGAGCCTTGAGGATGTGTTTTTGTATTATACAGGAAGAATGATAAGAGATGAAACCGGTTCAAACAACTTTCGTAGGGAAATTATGAGAAGGAGGCATGGAATGTAGGTGAAAATATGACAGGGTTTATTTCCGTTTATGTCCTCTGGCTTAGGGAGATGAAGCGCTTCATCAGGGCAAAGTCAAGAATAATAGGTATGCTGTCCATGCCGTTGCTTTTCCTTGCCTTCATGGGCTTCGGCTTTTCAGGTCTTTCCATACCTGGCCTTGACAGGAGTGTGAGCTACATGAGCTTTCTTGTGCCTGGGATAATAGGCATGGGTATACTTTTCAATTCCATGTTCGCCGGCATTTCTGTTCTTTGGGATAGGGAATTCGGCTTCCTAAAAGAGATAATGGTCGCGCCAGTTAAGCGCATTTACATTGCACTAGGAAGAATTGCAGGAGGGGCTACAACAGCTTTAGTGCAGGGCATACTCATACTGCTTATTTCAATTGGTGTCGGCTTCGCAGTACCATCAGTTTTCGCCTTCTTGTCAGCTTTGGTATTCATGGCGCTCATTTCAGTCACATTCATAGGTCTTGGGCTGGTCTTCGCCTCAAAGATGAAAGATATGCAAGGTTTCAACCTTATAATGAATTTTATAATTTTTCCGATGTTCTTTTTGTCCGGCGCTCTTTTCCCTTTGGACAATTTACCGTTCTTTATAAAAGTCATATCATACATTGACCCGCTAACATACGGCGTAGATGGTCTTCGCGCCTCACTAATAGGCTTCTCTGTGTTTGGCATATTTTTTGATTTTGCCGCGTTGCTAGCTTTTTCGGCGTTGTTCGTTTTTCTTGGCACATACTTTTTTGAAAAAAGTGAGAGTGTGTAAAGGTTGGTTAAAGAGAAGTTAAATTGTTTTAGTAAATCACAGTATGCATAATCAAAAATAAATCATAGTCAAATGGTTTTGCTACTTTTAAAAAATTTTAATGTAAGCAAAATTCAAAGAATGTAAACTCATTCAAAGAACTTAAAATTAGAGCAAGTAAAATGAAAAAAGATAAAATTTTAATTTTTTACTATTTACTAATAATAATATGAAAAGAAGAGAGTTTTTAGAGAGGTTGGGTTTATTTACTTTAGGTATTTTGGCAGATCCTCTTCCTCTTTTTGGTGAAGATGGCAAAGGTAGTTATAAAAATAATGTTGAGAGAAACGAATCTCTTAACAATGAGTATATGCTGATAGCCAACATCCCTGCTTATTCACTCTCACTTTACAAAAATGGTGAAAAAATAAAAGATTATTTGATTTCAGTTGGCAAGCCAAGAACCCCCACGCCACTTGGGGATTATAAAATAATGAGCAAAGCTAATTGGGGAGGGTCTTTTGGCGGCACATGGATGAGGTTCAAAAGTAATCCTGGACCAGATGGAAAAGAACAAGGTGGCTGGGGTATACATGGGTGTATAATAAAGGAATTTTTAGGTCATGCCGTTTCGAAAGGTTGTATAAGAATGGACCCAGATGAAACGAAGGAACTCAAAAAAATTATCCCAATAGGCACGCCTCTTAAAAATATTTATGAAATCGTAGGGATAGATATTGAAAATGGATTGATTGAAATAAGAGCGGATATTTATAATAGAGTAAGAAACCTGAAAGATTACTTTTTAGAAAATCTCTTAGTGGAAGATGGTTTTATTAACATCACAAAACTTGAAAAAATACTTGAAGAAGCTTCAAGAAGGACTCATGAATATGTAAAAATGGCCACAGAGCTTTACAGAAAGTATATAAGGCCACTTGATGAGATTCCAAGTGACCTTCTTCAAAGATATCCTAAAATAAACGATTATCTCAAAAAGATGGAAGAGAATAAAAAGTTAGTTTTGGAATTTAAAGAATTATTGACTTAGATTCGATTGGATTAGAGTAATTGATTAAATTGAGATTATTTCAGATTCGGATTTATTTATATTCAGATTTTTGTTTGTATTCTGAAATGAATGTATATTCGCTTTTTATGGCATAAGAACCTTCAAATACTGATGCAATTGGTTCATATTTTTCTTCTTTTTCTCCTTCGTCTTCTTTTGTAGATAATATCACTTCTATTTCAAATTCCTCTTCTATTGGTGGAAGGGGTGGTTGATATTGAACGCTTGTTGGGAAAGACCATACAAGTTTACCTGTCTCTGCTTCTAAACAATATACGTGACAATCTGCTGAAGGTAGGATGATTTTATCTTTCCATATACTCGAAAAGAATAAAAAGTTGCCTGCTGTAAATCTCCAAATTTCTTTCTTTGTATTTATGTCAACTGCGTAAGCATTGTTATCTTCTGATGGTATTATAACTAGATTTTTGTAAAAGGATGGGCTTCCGATGTTTCCATTGGCGCGGAAACGCCAAAGCTCTTTGCCTTCAAGAGACAGGATGTAAAATATCGAATCTCTAGATGGAGCATAAAGCTTGTTTTCATGCAAAAATGGGGACCATGCTAAACCGAAATTGCCTGTTTTGAAACGCCATAATTCTTTTCTTTTTTCTATGTCTAAAGCCCTGATATAATTATCAAATGAACCGAAATAAATAACGCCGTTGTGAATTAAAAATGGGTTTAGACTGAAGATTTCGCCGCCTGTTTTGAAGCGCCATAGTTCTTTGCCATTATTTTTATCTATGCAATAAAGATTTCCATCAGCACAACCGACAAATAGTTTATTATCGTAAATTGTTGGAACGGATATAATTTCATCTCCTGTCTTGAATTGCCACAAAAGTTTGCCTTTATCTTCATCGACACAATAAACATAACCATCCCTTGAACCGAAATAAATCAAGCCAGAATCGTAAGCACAAGCACTGTTAATTTCCCCTCCTGTTCTAAAACGCCATAAAAGTTTGCCTGTTTTTTCTTCAAGCGCATAAAAACATGTGTCAAACGAGCCAAAAAATATTTTGCCATTTTCTATGACCGGTTTTGAATCAACAACGAACCCGTTAGTTTTGAAGCGCCATATCTCCTTTCCTGTTTCGCAATCTAAAGCATACAAGTAATTATCGATGCAGCCAACATAAGCAACATTATTTTTTATACTAATACAATCAGCCCCGCCACCGTATTGGACTTTCCATATCCTCTCGTATTTTTTAACCTTGCGAACTCTGATGTCTCCTAATTCTCCATAAAAATCATCAAACTTTACAAGCATATTTAATTTTATAATGGATATTTTAAATCTGCTGTTTTCAAAGTTTTTTCATAACCAAAAATAAGTGATCTTTTTCATACGGATCCAACACAACCTTATCAAGAATTTTAAAATGTTCTTGAAGTTTTTCAATCTCTTGCTTGTAAACTTCTTCTGGTTTCTTAACCACATCGATAGATCTTGCTTTAATCGCCATCATACCAAAACCATTATCTTTTAGAAAATATTTAGAGTTTCTTATCATTATAGGAGTTTGGTCGTCAGATGCAACATCTTCGTAAATAACATCGACTTTTTCGATCCAATCATATTCTTCCGGTTTTCTTGCATCTGCTATTATAGGTACAATGTTGCCACGTTTTTCTGCGATGGGGTTAAGATCTCTCACACATCTTTCAGAAATTTCAATACCATAAATTACACCTTCCTTGTCAATTATATCTGAAAAAAAAGTTGAAGTTTGTCCGCTGGCAATTCCAAGATAAAGAATTTTCGCACCTTTAACCAAAGGAAAAATTTTCAAACCTTTAACTATCGCTGCTGCTGGTTTTGAACGCCAAGGATTCCACTCTCTAAGCTCTCCTATTCTTTCTACTTCTACCAATCTTGCATATGTAGAATCACCTGGTATAAGATTTTTGGTGAAAATCTTATTCTCACTTTTCCAAACACCAGGAAAAATTTGTTCAAACTCTGCCATAAACCTTTATTCTTTTTATAAATTTAAAATATTTTCTAAATTTGGCTCAGAAAAATTAAATATGGAAAATGGCCTGAAGCGTGAGCGTTAGTTTTTCATTTTGCGCGTTTATTAAAACTGTGATGTAAAATACAAAAAAACCTATGGTCAGATTTTCGAAAGTCCAAAATTAATTTGGAGGGAACTAAATTCTTTCTGGATAAAATTTGTAGCATAGAAGCACTTGTATTAATTTTGCTGCAAGCACATCAGGAGCTTTGTTTTTTTCATTAGGGCAAAGTTCAACAACATCAAAACCTACAATATTTCTTTTTTTTGCAACATTTTTCAATAATTCTAAAATTTGATACCAATTCAAGCCTCCTGGTTCCGGAGTCCCCACAGAAGGCATTATTCCGATATCGAAAACATCTACATCTATTGTTATGTAAACATTTTTTGTTAAATTTTTTATGACGTTTTCGATCCAATCATTAGAGGAGCGTATTTCATGAGCATAAAATATTTTATCTTCTCTAGCGCTCTTTAACTCAGAAGCATCCATACTACGGATACCGACAGATACAACATTCTTAACAAACTCTTTTGCTCTTGCTATAACGCACGCATGGTTATATTTGCTTCCTAAATAAGAATTTCTCCTATCGCTATGCGCATCCAAATGAAGCACACTCATATCTTCAAAAATTTCTGCATGCGCCTTTATAGGGGCAATAGAAACAGAATGTTCTCCACCAATAGTCACCACAAATTTACCCTCTCTAAGAAATTTTATAACCTTTTCATAAACTTTTCTTATCATTTCTTCAGAGGTTTTAGCATTTATAGGTTTTGATGTGCAAATGCCTTTTTTGTAAATTTCACTCTGAGTTTCAATCTCGTAATATTCAAGGTTAGAACTTGCTTCAATAATAGCTTTTGCTCCTTTTGAACATCCTTTAATCCATGTACTTGTTTTTTCGAAAGGAACTGGTAAAATCACTATTTTAGCTTTTTCATAAGTAGAAAATTCGGGTGGTAAATCCAAAAAATTTTGAAGTGGTTGTTTTTTCATATTACTCTTCTGCTTCTACCAAACTTCTTTTAGGTACAAAAATAGCAGCCGCTACTACCGAAGTCCATAAACCATTTTTGTGCCCTTCTGCTGATTGACAGATATGCATAGTTTTGAAGATATGACCACTTGCTTTGTACTGTTGTTTTCTTTCATTCCATGCTTTATCTGCATCAAAATGTATGCCAAGGGTCGTTGCTAACATAGTAGCTGCGAGGTCTTCTGCATATTCGCCTGCTACTTCTCCTTTCTGCCCATATGCATGATGTTCAGAGAGATACCCATACGTGTTCCTATTTTTAGGTATTGCCAAACCAATAGCTGCCGATATAAGACGATTAGGTTCGTTCGTATCATTCCTTGCCATGACGCAAAAAACAATTTCTCCTGGTCTTAAATATTTTAAACCTTCTTCTTTCGAAACTATTTTACAACCAGGTGGGAATATGCTTGAAACGTTCACAAGATTGAATTTTTCTATCCCGGCATTTCTTAATGCAGCTTCGAAAGAAGCGAGTCTATCCTTATGGACCCCCACACCTTTAACAAAAAAAACTTTGTCTGGTATCATCCCAAAACGCCTTTGTTTTAAATAAAATTTTAAAGTATTTATTATTTAAAAACTTATGCCTTATTTGTTTTTGTTTTTCAAGCATCTTTCATTTTTCAAACATCTTTCAAATAGAAAAATAGAAGTAAAAATCTTAATAAACTTCTCAGAAATTTACATTTTCTAGAAACTTGAATCAAAAATATTTATGAATGCTCAAACAAAATGTAAAAATGATATTAATTTCATTTACGATTTTCATTTTCGCTCTATTTGTGCTTATAGTTTCATCAAGATGGACCATTGATTCAGCAATAGCGATTTCTGAATATACAGGCATTTCACAATTGGCCATTGGTTTTATACTTATAGCATTTTCTGTTTCCATTCCAGATTTCTCCGTTTCTATTCTCGCAACTTTAAACGGCATGACTCCTATGGCAATAGGTGATATCCTTGGTTCCAGCATAGCTAATATTTGTTTGGTACTAGGAATAGTAACCCTTATTAAAAGGGTGAGGGTTGAACGTATACATACCCTTGAAAGTGCAGAATTATTGCTCATCATAAGTATAATACCTGCGGTTATACTTTCAAAAGGGATAGCAGGTCCTTTTGAAGGTTTAATTCTACTTGCAGTTTTCATACTATATTGTGTTTTTATCTTCAAGGACAAATTCACGCTTGAAATAAAAGATGGTATAACCAAAACTCAATGGAAAAGGGCTTTTATATATTTTTTTCTTGGTCTCTCACTTGTAATAACAAGTTCACATTTTGTTATCTCTTCGGCAGTAGAAATAGCAAACTTTTTAGGAGTTTCGTATGCAGTAATAGGTCTTACTCTTCTTTCTTTTGGTACAACTTTACCCGAACTTGCACTTGATTTCACAGCGATGAGAAAAGGTCAAAGTGCTTTGGCCATAGGTGATATCCTCGGTAGTACGGTTGTTAATCTTACATTGATACTTGGTAGTGTTCTATTACTTTCTCCTGTTAGTGGTGTTTTTCTTGCTTCTTATACAATTCCTTTGGCTTTTATAATAATAGCCAATTCTTTCCTTTTTTACAGTTTGGTAAAACGAGAAGGCATAAATCACACGGAAGGTTTGATTTTTATCTTACTTTATATAACTTTTTTGATTGTAATGTTGATTGGCAGGATAGTATAGTGAATTATTAGCAGTTTTAATATGAAAAATTTCAATTAATCTACGAGTATCTTATTCTCTAAACATAAAAGAAAAATCTGTACCTTTTCTTTTAAAATTTTTCAAGCGTTCTGCTAATGCATGTGAAATAATAGGCAAGGCAATTGTCGCATCACAATAACATTGCGCAAATTTCCCATTTATTTTTTCTTTGCCCCAAGAAACTGCTTCTTCAAAAGTTGCGCCAGACAAACCACCCCATTGTGGTGAATCTGTAGTTATTTGAATTGCATATTTATGCGGATAGTATGTTTCATTCGTACCTTTTCTTTTCATTGCATTTTCTCTGTTAGGCACTTTCATATTTTCATAAAGCAAATCGCTTGTAACAGCAAAAAGTTGTATGAAGTCCTTTGGAACACCGCCACCTATATATACAACACCTGTCTCCTTTACTTTTTCTCCCATGCTCATGAATTCTATATAATCCTTAATACCATCGATGACAAGTGTAAATCCTCTGCTTTTGGCTATTAAAGCAGCATCTCCATAAGGACTATCAGCTATTGCAGGGCAGAACACAGGAACTTTGTGTTTTGCTGCTGTGGCTACTATGCTCTTTATACCTTTTTTCAAAAGCCACTTTCCAAAAAGATAAAGAAACTCTCGTGAAGAATAGTTATAATCTTCTTCAAGGCTCATAATAAAATCTGCAATCATCTCTGTCATTTTTAGATAATCACTTTCTTTTCCATAAACATCATAGTATCTGTTGTAGCCTTTTTTAAAAACAATTCTGTCATCAACCAAATGACTACCTTGATAATAAAAGAAACCCATTGCTTCTACAATATCCTCTGAAATATTCGCACCTGTAGAAACCAAAACATCTATATAGTGGTTTTCTATAAGCCAATTTATTATCTTCCACTGACCTGTCGTTGAAAGCGAACCTGCATATCCTAAAAATATTGTAATATCTTTTTCTCTTATCATTTTTTCAAAAATTTCTGTGACTTCTGCGAGCTTTCTTCCCTGAAATCCAGTTTTTGACATTTCATTCAAAAGAGTAGAAATGCTCTTAGGCATTTTGACCTCAATGGCTTTTACCTTTCTACCCTCATCAATTATTCCCATAACATCTCCAATTTTTATTTTGATTTTGCGCTTGCAAAAATCCAATTAACACAATAAGATGGAATAAACACGGTATTAAATTTTATATCAGTAAAATATTTATTTAGTATTCTTTTAACCATTTTCAATGTCTCTTTATCAAGTTCAGCGCAACATTGCATAGTTACAATTCCATCATCCTTCAAACTTTTGCTTATTTTTCTGAAAACTTTAGATAAGTATTTTTCCCTGTCCATTTTTATGAAGGCTTCAGGATGCATTGTTAAATCGTAGATTATAGCATCGTATTTTTTCTTTTTATCCAAAAATTTATATGCATCCTGAATGACAACCTTTACCTTATCGCTTCTGAACGCATTCCTACAAATTTTCTTTAAAAATTTCTTACTCGCCTTTATAACATCTTCATCTATATCAACTATTGTGATTTCTCCTATATCATGCTTTAAAAGTTGTTGTGCTACTCCACCATCTCCTCCACCAAGAATGAGAACGTCATCAATTTCTTTTTTAGATTCTAAAATAGGCGAAACCATCGCTTGATTATAAAGATGAACGTCACTTTCCGCTATTTGTAGATCGTTATCTAAAAAAAGCATTCGACCAAAATGTTCATTTTCTATTATATCTATTTTTTGGTATTTTGACCTTTTCTCAAAAATTTTTTTCTTGATATGATATCTAAGTTCAAGGCCTGTCATGGAAAAACCTGTAATCCAATCAGCGTGTTTTATTTCTATAGGATTACCTCTTCTACAAACATCTCCAATCCTCATCGTTTTTGGTTTAAAGGCTTTTATGAGAAAATTAAGCAAGTTTTTTGCTTTTTCTTCTTCAGGAGAACAAGTAAATATGTCGATAGATGCATGTCTTGCTTCGGGGAATGTGTGGATAGCGATATGTGATTCACTTATTATTGCAATGGATGTTATACCCATAGGTGAAAATTTGTGCGTATGCAAACTCACAAGAGATAAACCTGAATTTTTGATACCGTTCCTTAAAACTTCTTCTATTTTTTCTTTATCGTTAAGAATTTTTTTTGAACAATAAATAAACTCAGCAATTATATGATTGCCAAAAGGTTTCATAGATAAAATATGCATAAATAATATAAAAAATTTTCTATGAAATTAATTTTTCATCTCGTAATTTTTTAGAAAATTTTACTGATCGAATTTTACATCTTGCATTTTTCAAAATAAATTTTAACTTTCTTTCCTTCAAATTCAAACTCACTTTTCATTTTATCTTTTTCTGGAAGATTTTTATGTAATCTCAAAGCGCCGACTTCTTTTTTTATCATTTCTGTATATTTATCTATAATTTTTTCACACTCTTTGTCACAGGAACACCAAAGTTCTATGCGATCTTTCACATGCAACCCTTCTTTTTTTCTTGACATTTGAACATGCCTCATAAATTCTCGCACAAAAGCTTTATCCTTCAATACCTCACCAAACCCTATTTCCCCATATTCAAAGTCCGCTTTCTCCTTTTTTTCGATTTTTTTCACAAATGTTATTTTTTCTGCATTGGCCATTATCTTCAAAATTTTATCAACCTTTTTAAGCATCTCTTTTTTCTCCTTATCCGTTTTCACAAAAAGTTCAGATAAAGGCCACTTAAGCTTTATGCGCATTTTTTGTCTCAAGGCATTACTTGTCTCTATAACACTTTTTGCAATTTCCATTGCCTCTTCTAAATCTTTTTCAATCAAACCTTCATCTTCTTTTGGCCATGAGCAAAGGTGAACAGAAATAGGTTTGCCTTTCTCGTAAAATAATTTCTGATAAATTTTTTCTGTGATAAAAGGTGTAATAGGTGCTAGAAGACGGATCAAATTTTCTAGTACATAAAGCATAGTGAAAGCTGCGCTTTTTTTGTCTTTACCTTCGTATGAAGGTGAAAGGCGATCTCTTATAATTTTTATATACCATCTCGAAAAATTGTTTAGTATAAAGTTTTCAAGATCTTTTCCTACGTAATGGAAGCGGAAATTTTCAAGATTTTGCGTTGTTGTTTTTATGAGTTCGTTTATTCTCGAAACTATCCATCTATCTTCCACCTCCAATTCTTTGAAAGAAATTTTTTCTTTTCTCAGCGAATCATCAATGTAAGTTTTCGCAAATTCGCTTGTATTCCAAAGAACATCTAACACCCTTCTTAATTCTTTTGCAATTCTAAGAGAAAACAATTGGGTTTCCCAAGGAGCAACAGACCAACAGTAATATAGGCGAAGTGCATCTGCCTCGAGCATTTTCAATGCTTCTTCTGCGTATATAACATTTCCAAGGGATTTCGACATCTTTTCTCCTTTTTCATCCAAAGTCCATCCCATCATGCTAACGGCTTTGTAAGGTGTTTGACCGAAAACACCAACACCGCAAAACATAAGAGAGTAGAACCAGCCGCGTATTTGATCTTGAGATTCGCATATCATATCCACAGGCCATAAAGTTTCGAAAATTTCTTTGTTTTGGAAAGGATACCCCAAAGAAGCCCAAGGCGAAATGCCAGAATCAAACCAAACATTCATGGTGTCTCCTACACGACTCATACGCTTTCCACATTGAGAACAGCATAAATGGATTTTATCGACAGTGTTCTTATGAAGATCTATATCTTCGCTTATTTCTTCTATTGCCTTTTCTTTCAATTCTTTTCTTGAACCAATAACATCTTTATGTCCGCAACTTTCACAAATCCATACAGGCAAAGGAATGCCCCAGAAACGCTGAACAGAAATTGCCCAATCAACAGCGTTTTCTAGCCAATTATGGAATCTTTCTTTAGCGAATTCTGGCATCCAATTTACACTTTTGTTTTCTTTGATCATCTTATCTTTTATAGTATCTACTGTGAAGAACCATTGTTTGCTTAATCGGTATATCAAAGGAGTTTTACAACGCCAACAAAGAGGATATGAGTGTGTAATTTTCACAACTTTAAGCAAATAGCCACGCTCTTCAAGGTAGTCAAGTATTTTTTTATCCGCATCCTTAACAAATAAACCGGCAAATTCACCTGTCTCTTCTGTCAATTTTCCTTCATCATCAACAGGAGAAACTTTTGGTAAATGATAATGTTCTCCCATGCGGAAATCAGTTTCTCCGTGCCCAGGTGCTGTATGAACACATCCGCTACCTGCATCCATGGTCACGAAATCCTCTGTTCCTTCCTCTTCTTCCTTCTTTACAGAAGCTTTCGCAAGCAGTTTTCCTGAAACTCCTTTTTTGAAAAGGGGTATGGAAAGAATTATTTGATGGGCATTCGGATGTTTTTTCAGTTCTTCTTGCACAGGAATATGCAAAACAGGTTCGTATTTCATACCTTCCAAATCTTTTCCTTTAAATTTCTCCACAATTTCATATTTTTCTATACCAACTTCCTCAGCAACATTTTTTAAACGCTTTTCCGCAAGGATAAGATATTCGCCACCAACTTTTACTTTAACGTAAGTCTCATCAGGATGCACAGCTATGGCAACATTACCGGGCAAAGTCCATGGGGTTGTTGTCCATATAAGTATGGAAGTGAAAGGTTGACCAAGTAATGGAAATTTAACATATATTGAATCCTCCGTTACTTCTTCATACGAATCTGTTACCTCATAACCAGATAGTGTTGTTTCGCATCTTGGACACCAAAAAACAGGTTTTTCTCCTTCAACAAGCATACCTTTTTCCCACATTTTTTTGACCGCCCACCATCCTGACTCAAGATAGTAATCTTTGTATGTCATATAAGGCTCTACCCAACCTCTCCATGCTCCAAGTTTTTTGTAAATATCAAGCCAAATTTCTTTATTACCTTCTGCGAGAAGTTTACATTCTTCTATAAATTTGTCTATACCTATGCGTTTTATGATTTCTTTTTTACTGCGTATACCAAGCTTCTTTTCAACAGCATGCTCTATAGGCAAACCACCACAATCAAAACCTGGTTGCCACCAACAAACATAACCTTGCATGCTCTTAAATTTAGACCATATATCTTTCATAGTTGTGGTTTTTACATGACCTACATGTGGTACACCGTTTACATATGGTGGTCCGTCTAAAAGGTAAAATTTTTTTCTTTTTCCTACGATTTTTGAAGGGTCAAAAGATACAATTTGATGAGGTATACGATTTTCTATCCAAAATTTAAGAATTTCTTCTTGAAACCTAAAAGGTTCGTATTTTTCCATCATATTCATCTTCTTGCATTCGATATAAAGAGTTTTGTTCAGATTTTTTAATTAATGTTTTATATATTTTTAATTAATTAGCATATTCTTTCTAATTTAACCATTTGGTCTCTAACTACCGACTAAACTCTGAAATTTTTTAAAATCAGATTTGTTTATTCCAACTCGGTAAAGTAAAAAATGAAAAACTTATCACATCCGACCATTTTCCATAAAATTGGTAAATCCTAATCGGAAAAAATAATAAAGTTTTTGTACAAATAATAAACATGGAAACTGAAAAAATTGCTTTGGCTTTGATGCTAACTCTTTTAGTAGCAGCTTTATTTGTAAGTTTTACAAGCCGTGTAACAGGAAACATAATAATGGATGTCGAAAGTGTCGCAGGCGCTGGAGCAGGAGCATTTATATTGGTGGTTTTTTTGATAGCTATGCTTTATATTTTCAAAACCCTTCTTTATGGCAAGCCTATGAAAATGGAATATCAGGAAAGAATTTAAAACATCAAAAGAAAATTTTTATGGTGAGCGAGATGAGAGAAGATTTCCGTTGTATTGCTTGCGGTTATTATTTCAGATATGATTTTCCTGAAGGAAAGAAAAAAGAAGTAACATGCCCTAGATGCAATCAACTTTGGAAAATAGAGCAAGGTAGATTTGGTGCATTTAGAATTAGCATGTGGATTTGAAGAGAAATTTTTATGAATTTGAAACAAAGCGTTACGAATTTATTGCTATATTTTTAAACATTTTTCATTTTAATTAAAACTTGAGCGAGGTGTCTCCCTAAATTTTTCGCCGTTTCCTTCCCTTCTTCATCCTTCTCCGCATCATCCTTCTCCCTTCCAACAGCAGCACAACCGAAGTGCATGGTTTTTTCATCACCTACAACAAGCATTCCATGAATCAAAAAGAAATTATGAATCTGATGCAAAACATTTTCTTGCCCTCCATGTCTCGAACCGCCAACAGCAATGGCTCCTCCGATTTTATCTTTCAATAACTCTTTTCTTCGTAGGTATCGTGTGCGATCCATAAAGGCTTTTAACTGTGAAGAAACGCAACCAAAATAAACAGGTGAGCCTATTATTATACCATCTGCCTTTTCAACTTTTTCTGCCACTTCTTGAAAATCATCATTTATAACACATTTGTCCTCTTTTTTACAAAGGTCACAAGCACGACATGGAGAAATGTTCATAGCACCTATATGGAGCAACTCCGTTTCTAAACCCATCTCCTCGCATTCTTTAAGGGCAAGGCTGACAAGAAAATATGTATTTCCTTTTCTTGGTGAACCAACAAGCCCAACAACTTTCATACCACTTCCTTCTTCTCAGGTTCAGGCAAAACTTCTTTCAAAACCTCTGGTATTTTTTCTATAACATCTGTTGCAATTAGCGGGCGCTTTTCTTTCGCGACCAAATCACCAGCCTTTCCATTAATATAAGCCGCCGCACAAGCTGCTTTGAATGGTTCAACTTTTTGTGCAAGCAAAGCGCCGCATATGCCTGTAAGCACATCACCTGTTCCTCCAACAGTCATATAAACATTCCCTGTTCTGTTTATTGCTATTTTTTCACCATCGGAAATTATATCAATAGCCCCCTTCAAAAGGATGGTAGTGCCTATTTTTTTAGCATATTTTCTTACGAGTGTTGCACGAGTGGTTAAATCATATTTTGGTCTTTCTCCTGTCAAAAAATAAAATTCATAGGCATGTGGTGTTAACAAAAAATTTTTTGCAAGTTTCTTTTTTTCAAGTGCTTTCAAAGCATCGGCATCAACTACACAAGGCTTATTTATCGCCTCAACAAATTTAACCACGAATTTTTGTGTTTCCTTTTCTATGCCTAACCCAGGACCAATAGCTATTGCATCGTAATTTTTCGATAGCTCGATGATTTTTTTAAGATGTTTGGGTGTGAAAAAATCACCATCGAATGGTGTTGTTATAAGATTTGGTGAAAATTTAGCTATGACATCAGCTGGTCTTTCAGGAGCGGCAACCATTACCAAATCAACGCCTGATCTCAATGCTGCCATTGCTCCGTAAGCTACAAAAGCTGGCGAACCTGTGTAAATCTTAGACCCACCAATAATAAGCAATTTTCCAAAATCACCTTTATGGCTCCACATAGGACGTTCTTTGTAAACTTCTTTCAGAATTGAATCGTCAACATTAATCATATGTATTTCTTATCTCACAGCTTAAAAAATTTTGAATTTTTGGTGAGGTTGCGATAAGTTAAAAAATGGAAAAATGACTTGGAAACAGCGGTATTTTCATTTTTGTTGCGTTTTCGATAAAACCGCAAACTAAACCCAATTTTCAAAAATTCACAGAATTTAGTTGGCAGAGCATTTGTTGGAAATTTTTAAATTTAATATATTATAAAAATAAATATGGATTTTGATAGTTTTTCTTTTGATGATTTTTTGACAGAGATGGAAGATTTGGAAGTTAAAAAAACAAAGAAGTTCGACAGAATATGGAAAGTTACAAAAGGCGGTAGTGTCCTCACCAAACCTACTTTTCATAATGGCTTGATTTACTTTGGATGCATGGATGGGAATATATATGCAGTAGATGCTAAAAATGGTGAAGAAATGTGGAGATTCGCTACTGGAGATAGAAGTACATCTTCACCTTTTTTAATGGACGGTAAAATTTTTGTCACCTCTTATGACAAATGCGTATATGCATTGGATATGAAAGGTAAAGAACTTTGGCGCTTTATAACAGGAGGTGAAATATTCGGCTCTGTGGCAGGAATTAAAGGAAAAATATTTTTTGGCTCAAGAGATTCCTATGTTTATTGTTTGAATTCAGAAAATGGAAAATTATTATGGAGATTCAGGACAGGTGATGAAATAACTAACACACCAGTAGTGGATAATGAAAGGTTATACATAGGCTCTTTTGATAGAAATTTTTATTGCATAGACATTGAAGATGGAAGTGAAATTTGGCGTTTTAAAACAGGTGGAGAAATTTTTTATCCAGGACCTTCACTGGTTTACAAAGGAGTTGTATACTTTGCAAGTTTTGATAATTATCTTTACGCAGTTGATGCAAAAACAGGTAAAGAGCTTTGGCGTTTCAGAACAGGTAAATATGGGAACACGGCCCCACCTTCTTTAGGAGCAAATATACTTTATCAAGGGACGAGAGATGGAATTTTATATGCATTAACGCTTGAAGGAAAGGAAATTTGGAGGTTTACAGCACCTAACCTTTTAACCACACCCTTATTTTATAACAATAGAGTTTTTGTCGGCTGCGAGGATGGAAATTTGTATTGTTTGGATAAAAACAGCAAAGAATTGTGGAGATTTCAAACGGATGGTTTAATTGCATGGGCTCCGGAAGTTTCAGGTGAATTTATTTATTTCGGCTCATTGGATTGTCATTTGTATTGCGTGGGTATTTCTAACGGCAAAGAAATATGGAGATTTGCTACAAACAGTAGGGTCAGGAGCGAACTTCCACCGCCACACGAAAGTTTTGAAGCGGTTATTAAAAAGAAGGATATTGAAGAAAGTATGGAAGAAGAGAAATATTCATCTCAAATATCCAGAAGTAGTTTTGAAAGTGAATATCTCATAAAAAGCGAGTATACCTTCAAATCAGAGTATCAAACAAAAAGCGAATATAGATAAAAAATCAAAATTAAATTTTTTATTTCCATTTTTCTGCCACTTCTAACACTCTTGTCGCATAACCGCGCTCGTTATCATACCAAACCCAAACTATTATTTGTTTGCCATCAACCACAGTTGTCATGGGTTCGTCTATTATTCCAGATTCTTCCCTTCCAACAATATACGAAGAAACTATCTCTTTTTTCACAATGCCTAATATGTTTTTGAAGCGTGTGTGACATTCATGCTCAAGAACTTTGTTAACCTCTTCCCTTGTCGTAGGTTTTTTTACATCCGCAATCAAGCCTACAATAGAACCTGTTGGCACACCTGGAACACGTAGAGCTACTGCATCAAGCTTTCCTTTAAGTTCTGGTATGACTTTTACGACAGCCTTCGCAGCCCCGGTTGTTGTTGGAATAATGTTGTTTAAGAGCGATCTTGCCCTCCTGATATCCTTATGAGAACTATCGAATATTCTTTGATCATCTGTAGGCGCATGCACTGTTACGATATAACCCCTTTCTATTCCAAAATTATCATTTATAATTTTTGTTACAGGCGCTATAGCGTTCGTTGTGCAAGAAGCGCAATCGATTATGTCTTCATGAGTTGGTATATCCTCTTTGACACCGAGTACAATGGAAGTTTCTACGCCCTCTTTACCTGGCGCCGTTATTATCACCTTTTTCGCCCCTGCCTTGATATGGCCTTCTGCTTGGCTTTTCTTTCTAAATTCCCCTGTAGCCTCAATTACAATATCAACATCGTGTTTTTTCCAAGGAAGTTTGGTAAGGTCTTCTCTTTTATTGTAAAGATAAATTTTCTGCCCGCAAAGTTCAATCCAAGGTGTGCCGTCTTCATCCCTTCCAAAAGGTATTTCATCAAAATGATGCCCATAAGTTGAATCGAATTTTAGAAGCTCCGTGAAATATTCAACGCCTTTATCTTCTTCAACGCCTCTAACTCCATTTATAGCAACTATTTCCAAATTTGTTTTTCCTTCCCTTTTCTTTTTGGCCCAAACCCATATTAAATTTTTACCGATTCTTCCAGGACCATTTAAAGCTACTTTTACAGCCATAAAATATCACCTGCCTTTTTTCAATTGATGAGCATAACGCATGTATGATTCTTTCAAAGCCTCCAAACCAGGGAATTTTTCCTTTGTGATATAATCTACAAAAGCGCCCCCACCAGTTGAAATATGCGTCATTCTCTCCGCCATGTTCAACATCTGCATAGCCGATATGCTATCTCCTCCGCCCACCAAGGTTTTCGCTTCAAGACCCGAAATGAAACTCGCGATGTAAAGCGTTCCTTTCTCAAAAGGCTTTTTTTCAAACATGCCAAGAGGACCTGCCCATATGATAGTCTTCGCTTTTCGAAGAGCATTTTTATAATTAACGATAGTCTCTGGTCCAATGTCCATAATTTTCATTCCACTTCTAATCTCGCTTACGGGAAGTTGATCTACTTCTCCATTTAACTCAACAATAGCATCATCAGGAAGCATTATTTTATCTTCTGCTTTTTCAAGAATTTCTTTTGCTTTTTTTAAAAATGCTTCTTCGTATTTAGAATCTCCTATATCAAAACCTTTCGCTTTTAGGAATGTATTTCCTATAACACCACCCAAAAGGATTTTTTCAACCTGGGTCAGAAGATATTCAATCGCCACCAACTTATCATCCTTTGCCCCTCCTATTATGGCAACATAAGGTTTTTCTGGATTTTTTACTATGCTGTCTATCATCTTAACTTCTCTCAAAAAACTAAGACCAGCACATCCTGGAATGAATTTTGGAATTCCTGTTATGGAAGCGTGATCGCGGTGAGAAACAGCAAAAGCTTCATTTACATAAATCTCACCTAAGGAAGCGAGTTTTTTTGCAAACTCTTCTCTTACCCTCGCATCCTTATCAGTTTCTTCTGGATAAAATCTTATGTTTTCAAGAAGTATGACATCTCCTGGTCTCATTTCCTTTACCGCTTTTTCCACTTCGCTTCCTATACACTCGTCCAATTTTTTAACTTCAATTCCTAAAAGATTTGAAAGTTCATTAGCAACAACATCCATCCTCAAATGCCTTTCCCTGTTTTTTGGTCTTCCCAAATGAGAAATTAAAACAAGTTTAGCATTATCATTAAGAACGTGATTTAAAGTTTTTAGTGTCGTGCTTATCCTCGTGTGATCTGTAACATTCCCATTCCCATCCAACGGGAGATTGTAATCAACCCTCATTAAGACTGTTTTACCTTGCAAATCAACATCCCTAACAGACGGCAAATCTATTTCCATGCGAATCCCTGTGTATGATGATGTAATATTTTGTATGATGATATAAAAATTTTATGGTGAAATTATGGAGAAAGAAATTCAACCTTTACATGTTTTTTCAAAGGTCTTTCCTTCTTTATATAAACGAACTGAAGGTCCTTTTCTACTTTTGCTTGCAAAGAAGATGAGTTGAGAATTTCAACCACTTCGCTTTTCAAATAAGATGAAGCGAAAGAATGCTTTAACTCTTTATAAAGATTGTCTTTATTCGCAAGATATGAAGCAACCTTTACTATGGGTATCAAAGGCTTGAAGGCATCTCTTCGAAAATCTGCTATCATAAGAGCCCCGTTAGTTTTTAGAACTCTATTTATTTCGTTCAAAGTTTCGACCGGATTCTCCCAATGGTGCATATCGAAAGCGCTTACAATAAGATCGAAGCTGTGATCAGCAAAGGGAAGTTTATCGCTACCTCCTCTAACCCATTTGATTTTTTCTTCCAAAAAATAATCTTCAGCGAAATTTTCCCCAATTTTTATCGCTTTCAAGCTGTCTTGCAGGCTTACGATCTCAAAAGGATAATTTTGCTTCGCAATTGCTATTGCGCATAAGCCAAATTGCGTCCCGAAATCTAGAACTTTACCTTTTCTCACACCTAAATCTAGAGAAGAAAGAGTGATGTTTTCGTAAAAACAATTGAATTTTTCTTTAACAATTTTAGAAAAATCTTCTGTATTATCAGCTCTCAATGCTAAATCTATCAGTCTATCTTTCATCCTTTCTGTTATTATTTTTTCAAGCTTTTCATTCGATACCGAGTTTTTTCTTTGCATCCTTACTCATCCTTTCAGGAGACCAAGGAGGATCAAAAACAAGTTGAACCTTAACATCCACATCATCAAATACCGCTTTGATCGCATCTTCAACTTCGTGGATAAACATGGCATGCATAGGGCATGACGGATTTGTAAGGGTCATGGAAATGTTTACTTTTTTACCATTCACATCGATTTTATATATGAAACCTAAATCCACGATGTTAATTCCTATTTCTGGATCGACCACATTTTTCAAAACTTTCAAAACCTCTTCTTTCGTGATTTTGCCTTTTGTTTTCTCTTTTTTGGTTATTTTACCGCGACCCATAAAAATTCCTCCTTAAAATTATGTTCACTTTAATCTTTGTTGGCAGCCATTTATATAACCCTAGGTTTTGTTCATTGAAAATTAGGAGAGAAAGTTAAACGGAAAGTTTAAAGTTCATACGATTATAAGCGTCATAACTTTTTCAACTCTCCAAGAAAAGTTCCATCGAGTAGATATATTTTTGATGAAGAAAGTTTTGCTGACCTTACGATTGGACCCATGCCTATACGCATTTCTTTTCTTGCTTCTTTAACGTATTTTGATGGAAGATTGAGTGAAATTCCTCCTGATAAACGATTGAAATGCGGTATAATTATGAGTTTTGGAAGTGAGGAGAAACGAATTTTGTATTTGTTTTTTATTTTCTCTTTTTCAAGTTCTGCGTGCACCCATACCTGCTCTGTGAAGCGGTAACCCAAAGCATCGCAAAATTCTATTTGTGGATGTTCATGTCCAACAAACAAGTAACTGCATTTAATAAATGCTGGAGAAGGCCATGTGTGACCATGAAGAAAATAACAATCGTTTTTCAATAAACCTTTGCTTGTATGCAATTTTACATTATCAGGTATGTAATCTTTCAATCCACCATCATGATTGCCTGGTATTATCTCCACTTTTACAAAATCGCTCAAAGTTTGCAAAAAAGAAGGGATTTCGCGCAATTCCTGTTTGCTTATGCCCGGCACCTTGTGCTTGATATCACCAACTATCAGCAAATTTTTTGCTTTTGTGATTTTGATAAGTTTGATAATGGTTTCTTTCATTTTATCTGTGTTTGAAGGAATTTTTATGCCTGCACTGTAGAATTCGAATTCTACGCCTATGTGAAGATCGGCTATAACAAGCGTGCCGCCAACTAAAACTGCTGGATAGTTCGTAATAAACCTCGGTTCCATAACGTTTAATTCTCTGTGTATTTTTTAAAATCTAATTATAAAAATAAACCATGGGCATAACCAAGGGGACGAAGAAAGAGCTTGAGGAAATGAAAAAAAGGTTGGAAGAAGAAATAAAGGAGAAGGAAAGGGAAGCTGACGAAGCCCTTGATAAGCTCCTTTCGAAAAGGAAGATGGATTTTTGTTCTCGTTGTGGCAGAAAGATAAGCTCCGCTAATGAATGGGGAGGTAAGTGTTTGCATGAGGGTTGCGAAGAGCTCGTTTGCTTAGAATGTTGGGGTTCAGAAGAAAAACGCTATTGTATAAAGCATGCAAAAGAGGGTGAAAGGGGGAAAGAAGCGAGAGAAGATGAAATCAAAAGTTTCACTCTTGGGTATATGGACTTTATTGCAGAAAGGTTGAAGAAGCATAAACTTGATTGGTCTCCAAAAGGTTTTATAAGCAAAGTAAATGTTAAAGTTGAAAGAAAAAGATATAAGGAATTTGAAATGGTGGTATACGAGAAACATTTCTTTTCAAAAATACCAAAAATAAGAATTTTTGTAAGGCCTGTGTCAATGGGGATTGAAGCTGAAATTAATGAAATAATTGAAAATGCAGATGAAGATGTTTACCACGTGATTATTTTTGTGGGAAGTACCGCATCTATTAAAGAAGACATAAAAGCTTTTGGAGAAAAATTTTCCAGTAAAAATGCATGCTTGTTTTTGATTGATATGGAAAGCAGTAAAATCTATTTCAATTTAAATGAAAAAAATGTTGGTAAATACGCATGTTGGTTTGACCCTAAGGGCGTTCCGAAAAATTTTGCAGAAGTTTTGAAGGAAATATCAGAAAGCGTAGCAGGAGAAAGGGTGCTTGACGTAAAAAAATTTGCAGAAGAAATGGGTATGACTCATGAAGAAAGTTTTGATATGTTAAAGCATGTCAAATTTTTGGAAGAGGTAAAAGGGGCTGAAAGTTTTATCATAAAATTAAAGGATTGATAAGTTAGGATTAGCATCAATGAAAAACTTTTATTAACTGAAATCTTTTAAATTTGTTATCAAACATAGTTTCATATTGGTCCCGTAGCTCAGCCTGGTTAGAGCGCTCGACTGATAAACCTTTCGAACCATTGAATGGTTTGGTGATTCGTTCATAAAAAGGTTTTGATATCGAGAGGTCTTGGGTTCAAATCCCAACGGGACCATTATGCAGGAAGGAGATTTCGTTGAAATAGAGTATGTGGGGCGTGTAAAGGCTACTGGTGAAATTTTCGATTTGACTTCGGAAGAGGTTGCAAAAAAAGAGAAAATTTATAATCCGAAAATACGTTATACACCGGCCCTTGTTATCATTGGCTCGAATATGATAATAAAGGGTGTTATGAAAGAGTTGGAAAAAATGGAAGTTGGCGAAGAAAGAACTTTCGATGTTTCTCCTTCTGAAGGTTTCGGTCTTAGAAATCCTCGCTTAATAAAGATTATACCTTTATCCAAATTCACGGAAAATAAAATTAATCCTATTCCAGGTGAGTATTTTGATATTGATGGTTTGCAAGCAAAGGTGCAAAGCGTTTCTGGCGGGCGCGTAAGGGTTGATTTTAATCATCCCCTTGCTGGCAAGGTTTTGACATATACAGTGAAAATATTGAGAAAAATAGAGGACAAAAAGGAAAAAATAGAGGCTTTGTTGAAGTATTACAGAATAGATTTTTCTGATGTTGTTTTGAAAGAGAAAACTGTGGAAATAAAAATGAAAAAACAAGCAAGCGGTTTTGTGAAAAAAATAGTTAGCGACCTGATAACAAAATGGATAAAAGATGTGGAAAGGGTTGAATTTAAGGAAAGTGAGGAAAAAAGACAGGCGCATTCGGAAGCGAGGAAACACAACCAACAGGTTGAATTTAAGGAAAATGAGGAAAAAAAGGGATGCAAAGCAAAATGAAACAGGTATAAAAGCTGAAACGGATATAAAAGCTTCGGAAAAGGAAAATTAAAAAAGTTTAAATAACTTATATCCATAGATTTTTTATAACCAAAGTGTTCATTATTGCAAAAATTTTAAGGAGGGAGGAAAATGGGCGTAAAAAGCATTGATGTCAAAGAAGAAGTCAAGGAAGTAAAGAAAAAGCAACATCCTGAAATTGATGAGGAATTGAGAAAAATTCTTGAAACTAAAAAGGCTGAAATAAAGGTCATAGGTGTTGGAGGGGCAGGAGGTAATACGATATCTCGTATGACGCAAATAGGTATTGTAGGTGCAGAAACAATTGCTGTTAATACAGATGCTCAAGATCTTCTTTACACCGATGCCGACACAAAGGTTTTGATAGGAAAAGAGCTAACCGGTGGTTTAGGTGCAGGGGCTGATCCAAAAATTGGCGCAGAAGCGGCAAAGGAATCAAAAGAAGATATAAAGAAGGTTGTGGAAGGGGCAGACATGGTTTTTATAACTTGTGGTCTTGGTGGTGGGACAGGAACAGGTGCAGCACCTATCATAGCAGATATAGCCAAAAAAACTGGAGCTCTTACTGTTGGCGTCGTCACACTTCCATTCACCATGGAAGGTAAACAGAGGATGAGAAATGCGCAAGAAGGTCTTGAAAATCTACAAGCCATAGCAGATACGCTTATCATAATTCCGAATGACAAACTTTTGGAAATAGTGCCTGATGTATCGATAACAACTGCGTTCAAGGTTGCAGATGAAATTCTTGTTAATTCTGTTAAAGGCGTCACAGAACTTATAACAAAACCTGGTCTTGTAAATCTTGATTTCGCTGATGTGCGAGCAGTTATGGGTTCTGGTGGCTTGGCAATGATAGGTATGGGTGAAAGTGACACAGAAAATCGAGCATTAGAAGCGGTTGAAAAATCGCTCAATAACCCGCTTCTTGATGTTGACATAGAAGGTGCTACAGGAGCTCTTATAAATGTGGCTGGTGGTGAAGATATAACCATAAAAGAATGCCAAGAAATTGTCGAGGCTGTGACATCCAAATTAAATCCAGAAGCAAAAATAATATGGGGCGCACAAATAGTAAAGGAGTTAGGAGATACCATAAGGGCAATGCTAATAATAACAGGTGTGAAAACTCCTCACCTTTTCGGTGTTGAGAAAAAATTATCTACGGCAAAGCAAAAAGAAATAGAAAGGGTCTTAGGCATAGACTTCGTGGAGTAAAACTTTCATGTAAAAATCTCTCTCAAAAAATAGATGAAAAACTTTATCGGCAATTAGAAATAAGGATAGGTTAAGGGGAAAAAGCGTAAGTTTATTTGACCAAAACTTTTATATATAAACCAAATCTTTTAATCTTATTTAATATAATCTTTAAATCTGAAGCTTATTTGAAGCTTCAAAAAATGGTGAATACAATGGGTATAAAAGAAGTGTTTGAAAATTGGAAAAGGGTAGTGCAAATATCAAGAAAACCGGACAAATTCGAATTCACATCCACAAGCAAAGTTTGTGCAATAGGTCTGGTTTTGATAGGGATAATAGGATTTGTTATTTTCATGTTTTCTGTTATAATGTGTTCTTTTGGAGGTTTTTGCTTATGAGCATATATACAGTGCGAACCACTTCTGGGAGAGAGCATATAGTCATTGATATGATAAATAACAAAATAAAGGCTGACAACTTGAAAATTGTATGCATCGCTCATCCAGCTGAACTCAAAGGTTATATTTTTATTGAAGGTCATTTGGAAGAGGTAAAAAAGGCGATACATGGTGTGATGCATGTAAAAGGTTTGATAGAAAATCCTGTAAACATCTCTGAAATTCAACGCTTCTTTGAAAGCAAGACAACAAAAATAGTAGTATCAGAAGGTGATATAGTTGAAATAATAGGTGGACCTTTCAAAGGTGAAAAAGGTAAAGTGCAAAGAATAGATAAAGTTAAAGATGAGGTTACAGTTGAACTTTTGGAAGCTAGCATTCCAATACCTGTAACCATATCAACAGAACTTTTGAAGTTGGTAAAAAGAGCGCAGGGAAGTTTGGAAGAAATTGAAAAAAGCGAGGAAAAGAAATAAATTTAAAAGCGAAATGCATTAAATGATGATTATGTCAAAAAAAGAAAAAATACAAGTCATGGTTGAAGGTGGAAAGGCAACAGCAGCGCCTCCTTTAGGTCCTGCCTTAGGACCTTTGGGTGTGCCTATCAAAAAGATAATTGATGAAATAAATGCAAAGACCAAAGAATTGGAAGGTATGCAAGTACCTGTAACAGTCATAGTTGATGTTGCTACTAAAAATTTTGAAATCAAAGTTGGAACACCTCCTGTTAGCGCGTTAATTAAAAGAGAGCTTGGGATTGAAAAAGGTTCAAGTGAAGCGGGAAAAGTAAGAGCGGGGGATTTGACAGAAGAACAAGTAAGAAAGATAGCGATTGCAAAATTTGGTTCTGATGAAGAACGATACCTATCACAGGTTAGAGGTGTGGCAAGAAGCATGGGTATAACTGTTGGCCAAGGTGCTTTAACAAGCGCAGAATTAAAGGCATTTGAAGAATCTCGAAAGAGAGTAGCCGAAGCAAAGGCAGCAATAGCAGTTGCTGCGCCTGCTGAAAAACAAGCTACACCAGCGCCTACTCCAGCAAAAACAGAAAAGGAAGAGAAGAAGAGAAAGGTTAGAAAAGGTAAATGATAAAAAATTTATAAACGAGTTCTTTTTTCATTCTTTAACTTCTATTTTTTCTGCTATGCCACTTTTTATAAATAGTTCTGCATTTGGTTTTGGAAGCGAAGCTATATCACCCTTATTAAAAGGTCCATATATCTTTGCATCTATGCCTACAAACCTTTGGACATCTTCTAAAAATGCAACCACAACCATCTCTTCCTCCTTTTTTTCAAGCTTTTCGTTTCTCTCTTTTTGAAAATTGCTCAAACATTCAACTACTTTTTCGAAAAAACTTCGTTCCTCAGGCGTCATATTTTCAGGCATCACACCCGTTTCTATAAAACCGTGTGCAGCGTTTAGTATTTTCCTTTCTCTTCTTTCAAAAATAGTTTTCAAACGCCTTTTTACAGCTTCAAGAGCCCATTCTTCAGTTTCATCCCTCATCATCTTCTTTTTCTTGTTAAGATATTCTTTTACCTGCTCAAAAAAATCATCAGGAAGTTTTGTAAGTCCTGTAGAATTCTTTTCTTCCTCAAAAATGCGCCTTATGGTCTCGTCTGTCAGCATGTTTAATTGGTTAGAAAAAGAAAATATAAATTATTGGGTTTAAATGTATGCAACAGAATATAAAGAGTGGATTTAATAAAAAGCATATAAAACGAGAGTGGGAATATGCGCATACGCCAACCAATTATTTCGGTATTGGGTCATGTGGATTCGGGGAAAACAAGTTTACTTGATAAAATTAGAGGTAGCGCTGTCGCTGTTGGCGAAGCAGGCGGCATAACTCAACATATTGGAGCAAGCGAAGTGCCGATAGAGGTGATAAAAAAGATATGTGGAAACCTTCTAAAAATTATGAAGGTTGAGATAAAAATTCCTGGTTTGCTTTTCATCGATACACCTGGTCATGAAGCATTTACCACATTGCGAAAACGTGGTGGTGCTATAGCTGATCTCGCCGTACTTGTTATCGATATAAACGAAGGTTTTCAAAGACAGACTGATGAAAGCTTAACCTTTTTGAAAGAATTCAAAACTCCTTTCGTGGTAGCAGCTACAAAAATTGATCGCCTACTTGGATGGAGACCTGTTGAAAACGCATGTTTTACATCAAGCTTTGCCTCTCAAGATCCAAGAGTGCAGGATGCCCTTGAAGAAAAATTATATCGTTTGGTTGGGCAACTTAGTGAAAGGGGGTTTAAATCTGAGCGATACGATAGGGTTGAAGACTTTTCAAAATATTTATGCATAGTACCTGTTTCTTCAGTAACTGGTGAGGGCATCCCAGATCTTCTTATGATTCTCACAGGCCTTGCACAAAAATATCTTGAAAAAAGACTTGAGGTCACCGAAGGCATGGGCAAAGGAACAATACTTGAAGTAAGAGAATATCGCGGTTTAGGCACAACCATAGATGTCATACTTTATGATGGTATTGTAAGAAGAGGGGATTTGATGATTGTTGAATCAGAAGGGATTTTGGTAACAAAGGTGAAGGCGTTGCTTAAACCAGAACCACTGAAAGAAATGAGGGTTGAAAGAGTTTTTCAGCCTGTGGAGAGCGTTTGTGCTGCGGCAGGTGTGAAAATATCTGCACCTGATTTAGAAAAGGTTATAGCAGGTTCACCTGTAAGGTTCGTTAGAAATGAAAAGGATAAGGAGGAAGCGATTAAAGATATAGAAAAGGAAATAGAAGAGGTTGAAATAGAAACGGATAGCGAGGGGGTAATAGTGAAAGCGGATACTTTGGGAAGTTTGGAAGGTCTCATAAAGATTTTGAGAGAAAAAGGTATGCCTATAAGAAAAGCGAAAGTTGGAAATGTGGTAAAAGCTGATGTGGTAGAAGTTTCTAGCATGAAAAAACCTATCATATTCGCTTTCAATGTTGACATTTTACCCGATGCAGAAGAAGCATTAAAAAAATTCAGTGTGAAAGTATTCAAATCCAACATTATTTACAAACTACTCGAAGATTATGAAAATTGGGAAGAGGAATCCAAAAAAATATACGAAACCAATCTTTTAGAAAGCGTTACGCATCCTGCAAGAATAGCTGTGCTTCGAGGTTATGTATTCCGTCAATCAAAGCCTGCAATTTTCGGTGTTGAAATCCTTGGAGGTATGCTAAAACCAGGTTATAAGTTAAGAAAAGGTGAAAAAATATTAGGTGAAATAAAAGAAATACAAAGCGAAGGAAAAAATGTGGAAAGAGCAAAAGCTGGTGAGAAGGTAGCGATCTCAATGGATGGTGTTACTATTGGAAGACAGATTAACGAAGGTGATATTCTTGAAACAGTTGTGAGTGAGTATGATCTTGAAGTTTTGAAAAGCTTGAAAGCGAAACTACCTGAAGATGAGCGCAAGCTTCTTGAAGAATTTGAAAATGCATATAAGTAGATTTTAAAGAGAATTTCCATTTTTACAAATTTTTAAAATTAAATTTGAATGGCTAATCTTTTAAATTTTATAAAAAATATAAAATTGGAAAGTTGATAGATATGGAAATAGAAGAAATAGAGAGAACCCTTAAAACTCTGCCAAATGATGAGAGTAGATATAAGTATTTGCGTAATCTGTTAAGCGAATATTCTATTTCTGACTCCGAATATAAAAAATTTTTATTTAAAAGAATTGGAGACTATGCTCTAAAAATAGGGATGTTTGGGACTGCACTTGAAAATTACAGGAAAATAGAATTTGAAATGCCAAAAAACGAATTACGTAAACTTGGAGATAAGTATTTTAAAAATGGTTGGTTTTCTACAGCAATTGAAATCTATGAAAAAATTGGATATAAAAAGGGGATTAAAAAGGTTGGGAAAAAATGTTTGAAGATTGGTCACTTATGGCCTGCACTAGCAGCTTATAAAAAAATTGGAAAAGAACTACCAAGGAAAAAGATAATAAAAATTGGAGATATATGCGCCAAGAGAAATTTATTTTATCACGCGCTCGAAGCTTATCTAAAAGCAGGGTTAAACACAGGAACAAAAAAAGAGATAGAAAAATTGGTGGATATATACGAAAAAATTGGTGAAAAAATAGAGGCTATGAAATTAAGAGAAAAAATTAAATATGAGAAATGATACAAAACAGAAGAATTATAAAACATTTTAAAATTATAAATTTAAAACAAATTTTAATTTTCAAAAGGTTAAGCAAATTTTTAATTTTTTTACTTGTACCAAATTATGCAGTAAGGTAAAAATATAAATCTGGATATTAATTTATTGGTATGCAAACATATGAAAAAATGTTGGAACATGCATATGAAAAACTTCCGAAAAGAGGCGAATCAGATAGCCGTTTCCAGATGCCTCATGCTCAAATACAAGCATCAGGAGCAAAGACGATAATAATTAATTTCGCTGAAATAGCCGATATTCTAAGGCGCGAAGTTTCGCATTTACAAAAATTCCTTTTAAAGGAGCTTGCAACTTCAGGTGAACTTCAAGGTGGAAGGCTTATCGTACAAGGTAGATTTAAAGCGGATGTTGTGGATAAAAAAATAGAGCTTTATGCCAAAGAATATGTTTTCTGCCCAGATTGTGGAAAGCCAGATACAAAGTTTGTGAAAGAAGATCGCTTCCTTTTCCTAAAATGCGAAGCTTGCGGGGCAAGGCATGTTATAAAAAAAATATGAAACATTATTTTTTCTCGAAAGGTTTGAAGGGTATATCTGCAACAAAAGACCCTGTGAACCTATTCAATTCTTCTATTTTTATGCATTCGCATAGAACCTCATCAGTCGAAACACAAATTTCAGCATAGCGCTTAATTTCTTCTTCTGAAAAAACCTCATAATCTTTTGGCAACAATACAGAAATCACATAATTTTTACCTTCGTATGTTGTGTTGTACATAAGAAGTACACGCTTCCCTGTATTTGCCTCAAGCATTTTTGAAACATCTTCATTTTTATAAAGGTTTTGCTCACTGCCTATCACTTTAACACCTTGTTTTGCGAGAATGCTCAAAATGCGCACACAACCTTCTGGCATTTGCTTTGGACCAAAAAATTCATTGAACTGGGTTTCGTTCATGCCAAAAAGAGGTGCAATAGTTTCAGTAAAACTCGGAAAGCCTTTGAAGTTTACCAAAGTGAAAATTGCTATAAAAACTATAATTAAAATACCTGCAATAGTTGATACGTCTTTTCTTCCAACATAATCTATCTTTCTCACATCTCCTGTATAAGCTCCTAAAATAATCTTTGCCTTTTTACTGCCTTTTTCAAGAAGAATTTCCCATACAGGGAGCTTAAGATTCGCTTCTTTAACCGTAAACCCTTTGACAAGGGCTTCAGCCATTTTCTTAGCATCATTTTCTTTTATTGGTTGAACTTTTTCCTTAGCAAGTATGTTTTCGAGCAATTTTATTCTTTCTTCAAGCTGTGATATTTTTTTATCTTTGTTTTCGGCGAATTTTCTCGTTATGAGATAAAGCGATGTTGCTATTATCATCGATACAATCAAGCCAGAAATGAAAAGATCTATTTGAAGAATGCGAAAAACTGTGTTGTTAATGGATATGAATTCTCTTATAACTACACCAGGCAATAAGCATAAAAGACCTGTTGCTAACAAAGCGGGTATGCGTATGTAAAAACGCAAATCTTTCTTTAATCCGCGAAAGGCAATTGCACCAAAAGCCCACGCAAGAACAAAATTCATTACTATTTGTGCTAACAACATAATTTGTGGAAGTGCATCAAGCATATCAGCAAAAGAGTAAGGAAGCATATTAATATTTGAAGTTTGGATATTAAATTTTGTTAATGATGTTTGATTTATTCTGTTTTTCTTGGTTATTTCCTGTCATAAGTTGATTCGAGTAATTGGTATAAAAGATAAATGTCATAAAAAATTTCAAAATCTACAAGTCTTTTGTTATCCAACGCAAAACAAGCTTTTATTTAAAAAATACAAAAATCATATGTGAAAAAATGGCCAAAAATGTGGCTGTGCTTTTCACTGGCGGTAAAGATTCAACTTTTGCTATTTACAAAGCTATGAACATGGGCATGAATGTGAAATTTTTGGTGGTTTTGGCACCGAAAAACAAAGATTCATTTATGTTTCATTATCCGAATATTGAATTAACCAAACTCCATGCAGAAGCAATGGGTTTAGAAATTGTGATGAAAGAAACAGAAGGTTTAGAAGAAAAGGAAGTTGAAGATTTGAAAGAAGTTTTATCATCTCTAAAATCTCATATAGATGGCGTTGTTTCTGGAGCGTTGGAAAGCAGATATCAAAGGGTTAGGATTGATACCATTTGCAGAGAATTGGGCTTAGAATCAATCTCGCCCCATTGGTATAGGGGTACAAAGGGATATCTTGAAGAGATTATTTTTTCTGGTTTCGATATAATAATTACTGCTGTTGCTGCTGATGGTTTTGATCCTACATGGCTGGGCAGAAGTTTAGATATAGAAGCCCTCAAAGATTTAGAAAAACTTCATGAAAAATATGGTGTTCATATTGGAGGGGAAGGAGGAGAATACGAAACATTTGTGGTTGATGGTCCTATATTTAAAAAAAGGATAAAAATCTTACAGGCACACAAAGAATGGGATGGTGCACGTGGCTTCTACATAATTGACAAAGCAGAACTCGTTGAAAAATCTTAACAAAATCATAGAAAGAGTAGAAAAATTATGTAAAAGCTTAAATCACTTGCTTTTGAGGAACTTTTTGAGAAAATTTGTCAAGTATTTTATTAACCATATAATCTGCCTTTTTTATAAATGGATTTGTTCTCGGAACATTTCTATATTCCACACTTTCAAATAATTTTTCAAGTTTCTTCACTTTTTCAAAAAGTTCTTTAATATGAGATTTTTTAACCTTATACGCCCCTATAAGTTGGTTTATCATAAGTTTGCTGTCAGAAAAGCAGACGATTTTTTTACTTATGTTCTTCGCTTCGTTCAAAGCCAGTATAAGGGCTGAATATTCTGCGATATTGTTCGTACACTCGCCTATGAATTTTGCTTCTTCTTTTATTATATTGCCTTTTTCATCTGTTATAACAAAAGCAATAGCACTTTTTCCCGGATTTCCTCGAGATGCACCATCTGTATAAACATGTATTACTTTTTCCATACGTAACCAACATCTTTTAAAATTTCTCTCATTTTAAGAGAATCTTGTTCAAGAATTGGGCTTTCTGAAATTATAGTTATATCGCCTATTTTACTTCTCAACAAGGATTCTGCAAGTTTCTTGAAATCTGGCTTTTTAGAATCGATTGTTAAATGCCTTTTTTCACCTTTATTTGTATATTCTATTCCTGAAAAATGCGCATGATATCGCGAAAGCTTTATGCTTTGCATCTTTTCAAAAATTTCTTCAAAATCTACTTTCCCCATATTGCGAGCAAAAATATGTGAGAAATCTATAACAGGGATGCAATTTTTTATTTTTTTATGTATAGCTATATTTTCATCAAGCGTGCCAAACTGCGAGGTTTTACCTGTTGTTTCCAAACCTAACATCACATTCCAACCTTTTTTTTCAATCGTTTCATTCATGTCCTCGCAAGCACTCAAAACGTGATCAAAAGCGCTTTCTTTCGAAGCCCCATAATATCCTGGATGAAAGACCACAACCCATGCACCAAGATAATGCGCTCTTTCACATGCATCCAATATGCGCTTTTTAGAATCTTCCACCTTTTTTGGATTGCAAAGATTTATGTAATAAGGTGCATGAACAGAAAGAAGGATTTCCAACTCTTTTGCAAGCTTTCCTGCCTCTTTTGCAAGATTTATGCTCATATTTACTCCACGCACAAATTCGATCTCCATTGCATTCAAACCTAGTTCAGCTACCCTTTTCAAACCATCTGTAGTAGACCTGCCTTTCGAAGTCACGGGAACCCCAGCAGGCCCAAGAAATATCTTCATATGCTTTATTTCTAAATTTTTCCATAAAAATGTTTTCTATGATAGCAAGTATTTCCACCTTAAATTTGAAGATGGATAGGAAAATTCACGGGATGCAAACTTTCACATATTTGATCAATTTCTTAAAACTTATCGTTCGGGGTTGGAATGTCTAAAAATTCAAAAAATAACTGCATTAGCATTATCACATATAATAAAAGTAAGGCTCTGAAAATTAAATATGGACTTCTAACATTCTCTTTTCAATTTTTGCGAATTTTAATAAAAACGATATATTCGGATCAACCCCTTAGAAAATTTCTATAATTAAGTTTGCTTCACGAATCTGTATCAGAACTAATAAATATGCTGCTTGTAATATGCCGCCTGCACTTCTCTCTAATTTTTAGACAACGTTCTTTAAACGCTACTACTCGATTTTCCTTCAATGGCTTTAAACAGCTTATAAAAGCCTACCAATAAGTTTATAAATAGTTGTTTCATAAAAAAATCGATAACAAAAGGAATTTTATCAAAAAGGGGGAGGGGTTAAGATGAAGAAAAAGGCTGCAAGAAAGAAAAAAGAAGAGGAATTTGAAGAGGAAGAGGAAACAAGTTTCGGCGAAGAGGAAGAGGAGGAATTTTGAGACACATAGAGTATAGTAATTTTCCGTAATTTTCCTTCAGCATTTTCGAATTTTTTTCTTTTTATTTTGTTTTTTACTTCTTTGTGAATTTTTTCTAAATTTGCTGGCTATTCCAAATTAAATACGAAAAACTGGCTGAAATAGGCGGTTTTCATTTTTGGCGCGGTTTTGATAAACCAGCATACAAGCCCAAATTTTCAAAAATTTCCAGAATTAAGTTGGAAAGGTCAATTGGCAAAGCCTATTTACTCTAACTTTAAAAAAATAAAAACAATCATTTATATTAATGAAACACTCAGAAAAAATTGGCATAAGTTTTGGTACGACTTCTGCCATAATCACGACCCTTGGACTAATGGTCGGTCTTCATTCTGGTACTCACTCATTTATCGCGGTTGTAGGTGGTGTTTTAACAATAGCCATTGCTGATGCTTTTTCTGATGCACTGGGTATACACATCTCTGAAGAATCAGAAAATGTGCATACAACAAAAGAGATATGGGAGGCAGCATTTTACACATTTTTATCAAAATTTTTAGTTGCTCTTACATTTATTGTGCCTCTTTTAGTTTTTGAGCTCAACAGCGCTGTTTTGATCAACATTATTTGGGGACTTCTACTTTTAAGCGCTTTGAGTTTTAGGATTGGCAAAGAAAATAAAAAATTTGGCGTTGTCGTTGAGCATTTAATAGTTGCTATAATTGTCATATCTGTTGCCCATGTGGTTGGTGATTTAATTTACAACTTTTTTGAAGCTATCTAATTATAATCCATATTATGCTCTAAGTAACTGAGTCTATGGTGAGTTAAATCTGCAGATTTAAATCCACTTAAATTATGCATGCATCGATTTTCATTTTTGCATATTTAGCCAAACCTTTTTTAGCAAAAAAGCGTAAACACCTTCAAAAAAACTTTTAAAAATTTACAGAATTTAGTTTGCGGACCTTTATGGTCATAATTTTTAAAAAGAAAAAACAATTAGATAACATGGATGCTATAGAGCTTAAAGAAAAAATTAGAACCATTCCTGATTTTCCAAAACCTGGTGTGATGTTCAAAGATATAACTACCCTCTTGAAAGACCCTAAAGCCTTTAACTTCGCTGTGAAAGAAATGGTTAAGCACTTTAAAGATAAAAAAATAGACAAAGTGGTTTCAGCAGAAAGCAGAGGTTTCATATTTGGCTCGGTAATAGCTTATGAACTAGGTGCTGGTTTTGTTCCTTTGCGAAAGCCAGGAAAGCTTCCATGGAAAAAGATACGTGAAGAATTCGATACAGAATATTCTAAGGATGCCTTTGAAATTCATGAAGATGCTATAGAAAAAGGGGAAAATGTGTTGATTGTTGATGATCTACTCGCCACAGGCGGGACTATGGAGGCGGCAACAAAACTAATAGAAAGGCTTGGTGGTAAAATTGCTGGCATAGCAGTGCTCATAGAACTTTCTTTTTTAAAAGGTCGTGAAAGATTAAAAAATTACGATGTTTTTACGCTAATAAAATATGATGTGGAGGACTGATTCTAATGCTTGACATAAAGTTGTTCAGAGAAAATCCAGACGTTATAAGAGAATCGGAAAAGAGAAGGTTTAAAGACCCTTCTCTTGTTGACAAGGTAGTAGAACTCGATGAAAAATGGCGAAGTGTGTTAAAAGAGGTTGAAGCGTTAAAACACAAGCGCAATGTGATATCGATAGAAATAGCGAAGGAAAAAAAGGAAAGAAAAGATGTAGAAAGCAAAATAAAAGAAATGAAAAAAATAAACGAAAAAATAGAAAAAAAGGATAAAGAAGCGGAAAAGTATTTAGCTGAAAGGGATGCTTATCGATATAAAATAGGCAATATTTTGCATCCTTCAGTTCCTTTAGGAAAGAGTGAAGAAGATAACAAATTCCTTAGAGGATGGGGCAAAGCTTTAGTTTTAAAAGAACATGTAGAAGAATTCAAAAAGGCAACAAACAATTCTTTGTCTTTCCGCATACCAGATTTTAAGCCTAAGTCGCATGTGGAATTAGTTGAAGAACTTGATCTCGCAGACACCGAACGTGCTTCGCAGTTATGCGGATCAAGATTTTATTATTTGAAAAATGAACTTGTGTCGCTTAACATAGCTTTAATAAAATTCGGTATGGATTTTCTTGTAGAACAAGGTTTCATTCCAATGTGGACTCCGTTTGTTCTTCAAAAAAAAGCGATGTCTGGCGCTGCTGAGCTTGCTGATTTTGAGAATCAACTTTATAAAATAGATGGTGAAGATCTTTTTTTAATCGCAACCGCAGAGCAAACTCTTGCTGCTTATCATATGAATGAAATTTTTAATGAAAAGGATCTGCCAAAAGCTTATGTTGGCTTTTCAACCAACTTCAGGAGAGAGGCAGGGGCGCATGGAAAGGATACAAAGGGTATATTTCGAGTTCATCAGTTCGAAAAAATTGAGCAATTCGTTTTCTGCAAACCTGAAGATTCGGAAAAGTGGTTCGAACGCTTGATTTCGAATGCTGAAAAAATTTATCAAATGTTGGAATTGCCTTATAGGGTTGTGTCCATATGTTCTGGTGAAATGAACGATAATGCTTCTATAAAATATGATTTAGAAGTTTGGATGCCTGCACAAGGTAAGTTCCGTGAAGTGGTTTCTTGCTCCAATTGTACAGATTATCAAGCAAGAAAACTTGGGATAAGATATATGAAAAAAAATGGTGAAACAGAAACCGTCCACACGCTAAATGCAACAGCAATAGCAACAGAAAGGACGATAACCGCGATTCTTGAAAACTATCAACAAAAAGATGGAAGTGTGAAAATACCAAAAGTTTTAATCCCTTATGCAGGTTTCAAAGAAATAAGGAGAAAGGTATGATAATAGACGAACCAAAGGAAATGGAAAAACTTGATTTTTATAAGATTTTGCCTTCTTTGGAAAATTTTCCTGAACAATGTGAAGAAGGGATAACGATAGGGAGGGAAAGTGCAATAAAAATTAAAAAGCCTGAAAGAGTTTTCATATGTGGAATGGGAGGTTCGGGTATAGTTGGCGATATAATTGCTGGTCTCTTTCCTAACAAAGAAATAAGAGTTTTCAAAGATTATGGTCTTCCTGAATATGTGAATAAAAATGATCTTGTTTTTTGTATCAGTTATTCTGGCGAGACAGAAGAAACCTTAAGTGCTTTCAAAGAGGCTGTGAAAAGAGGTTGTGAAATCATAGGGGTAGCTTCTGGTGGTCAATTGGAAATAGAATGCGGTAAAAAAAGCGCACCTTTTATAAAAATACCAAAAGGTTTAAAGCCAAGGTTTGCTTTGGGATATTTACTTATGCCTACGTTAGTTATTTTAGAAAAAATCAAATTCATTGAAAAGCAAAATTTGGAACTTGTTGTGAAGAATTTGAAAGAGACGAGAGAAGAAATAAAGATTGGAACGTACACAAAAGACAATCCTGCAAAAAGAATAGCACTAAAAATTATGGATACCATTCCAGTTGTGCAGGGCTTCGGTATGTATGCCCCAATCGCATACAGAGCAAAAACACAATTCAATGAAAATGCGAAGATTCCTTCTTTTTCTGAAATTTTCCCTGAGTTGAATCATAACTCTCTCTTAGGATGGCAGGATGGAAGCTTGGGGGGAAATTTCTCTGTAATCATAATAAGGGATGAAAAAGAAAGCGAGCAAATGAAAAGACGGATTGATTTCACAAAGAAAACTATTAAAAAAAGTGCAAGAAATGTAATTGAAATATGGTCAGCATATCCTTATGCACTTTCTCGAGTGCTTTCAACCATGTATGTTCTCGATTTCGTTTCGGTTTATCTCGCTTTCCTTAGGGGCAAAGACCCTGGAGAAGACACTTTGCTTACCACGCTGAAAACTATTTTAAAAAGCAAAGAATAATATTTATAGATCGTGATTTTATGAAAATAGTTTTTGTTTCGGGATTGAAGGAGATAGATAGAAAAACCATCATAGAACTTGCTCTTCAGCGCGCAGGCAGAAAAAGGGATTTCAAAATTGTAAATTTTGATGCAATAGGGGATATTAAAGAAGAAATTGAAGTGATTTCTGATATGAACAACGCAAGAAGGCTTCTTGACAAATTTTACGAAAATATTGAAAAAAGCATGATAGAAGCTATGAAAGAACAGCCGAACGGTCTTGTGATTAATGGTTATTTAACTTTCAAAACAAGGCACGGGTATGTAAGGGTATTGCCTGAAGAATTTTTCCGTTCATTTAAGCCGGATTGCATTGTTTTGTTGGAAATGCAACAAGATGGTTGGGGGAAAATAGATCCAGAAAAAATTGAGCACCAGCACATAAACAGGTATTTCGCAATGGTTTATGCGTCTTTAATTGGTTCGACCTTTAAAATAATAAGATTCAGGGAAAAGAAAATGCTTGACGCTGTTGAAAGTTTGAGTGATATACTAAAGTAAAGTGAAATTATGCTTCTTCAAAATCCATGCCAAGACATATTTTTATGGGCTTTGATCATCTCTTTCGTCATAAGCCTTATTTACAGAATTTTTACAAAGCCAGAAGAGATGCGAAAAATAAAAGAAGAAATGAAATTTTATAGGGAAAAATCAAAAGAGGCGCAGAAGCAGAAGGACATGAAAAAAGCTAATGAATATTTAAACGAGATGATGAAACTTAGTCAGAAGCAGATGAGATATAGCATGAAGCCGATGTTCATAAGCCTTGGAATTGTTTTTATAATCTTGGGCTTCATAAGCCAAACATACGCTAGCGTTTTTGTGGAAACCAAACCCATCAGCGAAACGTCTGAAATCGGATACTTTGCTTTTGCCTCTTTCAACCATTCACTTAAAATTGAAAAGGCAAACGAAGTCAAGGTTTATATTGACACAAATAATGATGGGGAGTTTGACAATGAAGTTGCATACTCCAAAGGAGAACTTGCAAAAATAAACAATATGTATTGGGTAATCGAACCCATCGAGGACAACAAAGTAAAAATGGATATAGTTATACGATTCCCATTTCGCATACCCATTTTTGGCTGGACTCATACGAATTGGTTGATATGGTACATACTTGTTTCTTTGCCAGCCACATGGATTTTCAGAAAGGCGTTAGGCGTAGAATAAATTTTGTATGATTTACTTTATTTTCTGCTGTAAATGAAAAGATCAGGCACCCATGTTTTTATCATAAGATAAACCACAAGGGTATCTATAAAAAGGAACATGCCAACGATGAGAATGCCAAAAACTATGGTTGTGTTGAACTCTACAATGTTGCATGTAAATCTTTCTCCATACTCGCATATAAACTTGCTTTTTATCATTGAATCGAAGGTAAAAAATATGAAAAAACATGAGATGAATATAACAAGGCATCCCAAAAAAATAACGAGCTTCATATTTTCTCGCCTTTACTTTTAATAATTTTCTTTTCTTTTATATAAGGATGTCTTGATGTGTTTCCACATTCTAAACATGTCTGTACAATCGCTTTTTTGTTATCTCTCAAGCGAATTCTACAATTTACGCCCGGCTTAAGATAAGCATTGCATTTTCTGCAAAACTTTTTTCTGTAAGCTTTTAGTTTTATATTGTAGCGCATGCCTATTTTTCTTGCCAGCTCTACATAACGTTTAGAACGTTCAGGGTGTTTTGAAAACTCCCGCTCCGCCTCTTCAAAAAGAATTTTTATTCTTTCTTCTGCAATTTTCTTCCAAGTTTCTGGTTTTTTTCTTGAACGTAGCATAGAAGATGTTTTAGTTTTTGAAATTAAAAATGTAAAGTATGGACTATATGGACCACCAAACAAAAATTGTAACTAAGAAAAAAATAAAAATCTAAACTTAAACAAATTTTCGCTGCATTTCAACATGTCAAAAGGATGGACTTCTCTTAACTAGGTCTTTCCTCCTGCCCCACCGGCTGCTTCCTTACTTCCCCCTTCCTGACCTAACCAGAATATCACTATCGCCAATATTATTATGAAGAAGATTATTGTCCAGAAATCTGAAGATATTGTCCATCCTGGAACATTAATGAACCAAGCACCACCAGCACCGAAAAATATAACTATGCCTATGAATATAACCAATAGTGCGAGTACCCACTTGCTGTATTTGCCTGAAAAAATGTTCTCTATTTTGAAACCGACCATTGCTAGGAGTATGATGATGAAAAGTATACCTGTTGCTATTATCAACCATGTTCCTGAAAGTTCTGCAAAGAAATTGACTATCATCACGTTCCAGCTTGAGTAGAGCATTACGAAGAATGCGATGATAAGTGATATCACTCCTATTGCTGATTTTGGCAGCCTGTCGCCCATCGCCCACTTTAGCAATCCATAGACTATTGCTAATGCGAGCAAGAATGGGAACAAGAACTGGAAGAAGCCCAGCCTTGACATGTTCTGAATCAATATCTGAAATGCTCCATCTGCCATATTAAACTATTATGTTATAACCTTTATAAGTATATCTTTGCTTCTTTTTTCTTCAAGCCCAACAAATCAAAAGAAGAATTTTTAAACTGATTTTTATGATAATGGTACCTTCAAGTTTTTGTTGAATTCATTGAAAATTGCTAGTGACGTCAATTCCGAAGGTGGAGTGTAGATTTTGATTTTACACTCTCTCATGAAAGAATTAAGGTAAATCTTATTGGAAAAGTGATGAAGGTATTTGAGAATAGAGGATTATAAAGATATTAGAGAGATTATAACATCTTTAAAGTGGTAACAAAATAAAAAGATTTAAACTTCTTTACCCATTATTTTTAGAGGTGAATGAAATGGAAAACAAAAAGCTTGAAAAGCTAGTACTGAATAAAGAAAATAATAGAATTTGTAATGAGTCATTTGAAGAAATCTATAAAGGAAAGCATAGAATAGAGGAGTTTGTTCAGAATGATAGATATGCGGTGTGGCAAGAGAGTTTTTACTGTGATGATTTTTGGGGTACCGGAAGATACCTTTGCGAGACAGTTTATGTCCTAAACAAAAAGAATGGAGAGATAAAAAAACTTTACGAAGTAGAGAGTGGAGAAAAAGACTATAAGCAATATTTAGAGAAATATATTGACTCTTTAGGATTAAAAGGTAATGAGCTAACTATAGGAATTCATGAATATGAAGGAAAGTGGTGGGAAGAAAAATTCAAGTTAGAATAAATGAGCATCGGGCGATGAACCGGCCGAAAGGCAAGACAGGAGGTAAAAATGACAAACAAAAAGCTTGAAATTTTGGTTGTGGAGGATAGGGCAGAGAACAGACAAGCTGCTAAAGAGTTTTTCGATCAGCTTGGAAAGTTTTCAGTGGATTATGCAACTAACCTTGAAGAGGCAAAGGAATTGTTAAAAAAGAAAGATTATATTTTGGGAATTTTTGATCTTGATATGCCTATTAAGGATGGAGGAAATGTAGTAGAAAAAGCTGGTTTAGAATTAGGAGGTATTGCTCGTGAAAAAGAAAATATGTTTTATGTTTATTATTCTGGCGGTTTCTTTCATGGCACTCCAAGAACTCGAGTTTATTTAAGTGAAGAAGGTGTTTCAAAGAACCAAGACTTTGATACTTATTCAAAAGAATCTTCTAGAGGTTGGCAAGAATTATATGAGAAGCTTGTTGCAATTGGAAAAGAAGTAGAAACACCTGAATCTAGAGAAAAACTAAAGGAAAGTGTTGAAAGATATATTAATTGGGTTGGAACACTTCCAAAGATATATCCTAAATCAATGATACCTTATATTATGGATATAGTATCAGAGATTAATGAAAAATAAAATTGAGAGGTGAATGAAGTGGAAGAAAAACTGAAAGAAAAATTGGGAGAAAAATATCAGGTATTTGAGGAATTCTTGGAAAAAGATGGCTTGGATATAATCAAACTTTATAAACTGGAACCACAAGAAAGAATAAAGGCGGTCGTAAAGTTTTGCGAACAAAATGGTTATGATTTTCCAGATATCTATTCTCGTATTGAAACAGCAAAAGATGAAACCATGAAAGAATATGCACTAAGAGCTGCTATGGCAGCAATCTTAGCAAGAGATGGACCAGCAGCTATAAATGATCTCAACTTCTATAGGAAAATACAAGAAAAGGTAAAGGAACTAGAAGAAAAATAAGATAAATTAGAAGGTGTCGAAAAATGTCATTTGTAGATCTTATTTTAGAAAAAAGAGTTAAATATCTTAAAAATATCGAAAGAAGAATTAGAAATATCCTAGATGAGAATCCAATAGATAATTTAAAAAGATTGATGTTTGTGGAAAAAGATGTTCCTGAGAGTAGGATAATAGATTATTTTATCGAAAATGCAAAAAAAGAGGCGTATTTTAAAAATTTATATGAAAAGATAAAAGGAAAACCCTTTACATGGGAAACGCTAAAAAGTCTCAAAGAAATTGCAGGAATAACCGAAATACATCATGATTCATTGATAGCTCCATTTGCTCAAGTAACTGCAGTTATAGACAGAATTTATGCCCCTTTTCTTGAGCCCTTGAGAGGTTTTCCTAGGGTGTATGCCTCTGGCGAGTACCCAAAAGGTTTTGGTCTAGAACCGAATTGTGTTGGTGCATGCCAGGTAATTCCAGTGCTTTATTCTTACGAGCATGATGTTAAAGATTTGAGCTTTGTTGAAGTATATTCTTCAAAAAGAAGGGACAATTTATTAGAAAAACTCAAAGAGTTGAAAGATAAAAAGGACGAGTGGGTTTTGTCTGATTTTGACACCTTCTTTTATGACTTTCAAACCGATGAATTAAAAAATATGGTTTTGGACCAAGCTCTCGGAGTTGAAGAGTTCACGCATGGAGCAATAAAAAACAAAGTTACGGGAGAGATTTATGATTATGAGCTTGAAAGAGAAAACTACAAGGGAACAATTGAGAAAAGCCTTGAAGATGGAATTTTCTATTCCACACTCTCAAACATGCTTTTTTTGATGGATTATCTGGGTTACAACAAAGAGATTTTGAAAGATACTTTTAATCAATATTATGATAAGTTCAAGGATAGCGTTTTAATGAATTCTGTTGGCCTGGCCTTATATATCGAGGAAGAAAAATCTAGAGATTTTTTGAATAAAATAAAGAATATCTATGAAACTGAAGATGAGTTACCTGCAAGATATCATGCCATTGAAATAGCAATCGATTATCCTGAAGCTTTGTTTAATAAAGAACTGAAAGATAAAATAAAAGGGAAATTGGACCATTTAAAGGGAAAGTACCTTTTACCAACAGCTTTACAGCATATCTCACAAAGATATCTGCAAAGTGATTTGCTTATACAAATAGACAAGAACTTTGTTCGTGACTATTTTTAGTTTATTTTCATTTTTGATTTTTGGATTTTCTTGCATTTTTCCACAATATCTCAAAATAATCACGATAACAATTTGCAGCTGCCCCATTTTCTATTATTATAGCTTCTGGTACATCTGTCCAAAGAATAATGGCAATTTTATTGCCATAAATATTCGTTGTTACGGGTGTTTCTTTTATTTTTTTTGAAAAGAATCTTACTTCAGTTGTTTTACTCGGATGTATATCTTTACCTCTTCTTACAATGTGCCTAACTTTGATTTTGTTTTTCTCCAAACCTCTGATAAAATGCGGTGCATAATAAGGCATTCTTTCTACAAATACGCCACTCGAATCAATAACACAATTTTCTTTTCCCTTTGCTTCTTTTAAGATATCCTCGAAAACAGATTTTATTCCTTTGTAACCTTTATACAAAGTTACATTATATTTCTCTTTCTCTTGTTTGTATATTGAAGAAAGTTCTGTCATTACTTTTTCGATCTCCTCTTGTTTTTCTTTTAGATTTTCCAGCAACTTCGAAGGATCCTCACTTTTGAAAAGTTTTCTATTAGCTTCGAGAACATAACTAATTAATCCTTTCTTGAGCAATCTTTTAAGCGCGTCATAACAAGAAGTCCTGTCCATCATTGCTTCTTTTGCAATCTTTCCAGCCATTGCGCTACCTAGATAAAGCAAAGTTAAATAAACTTTTGCTTCATTACGACTTAGGCCATATCTTTCCAACGTTATTCTTAATTCATCGTAACCCATTTTAATCATTTAAGATTTTGATTTTATAAATGTTGTGGATATTTCAACAACATAAATTAATTAGACCACTCTGTAACTCAGGTATAGAGCACGACGCGATGATGCAGCCTGAAAAGGCAAGAAGGAGTTGAAAAATGAACATCAAAAAAACTTTAAAAAATTTGGGAATTATAGGAGTGGTAGGAATACTAAATTTGATGTCTATTAAAGAAGCCAGCGCTTTAGACGGTAATATAAGATATATTCAATCAAAAAATAATGCAAAATCCTATGTTGAAACAAGGGTGTTTTATGATCTGCCTTGGAACATGAAGGGTTATACATTTATAGATTTTTACAAAAATGGAAATGGCTACTTTGGAAAAACTTTTTGGAATAAAACGATCAAGTATAGTGTTGGTCTAGAAGAGCAAATAATACATAATAATGAGCCATTTACTGAAACAGGATTTGGTGTTAATGCTTTTATTCCGTATATACCAAAAAAGGCATTTGCAAAAGTTAGTGTTGTGCCTTTATGGTTTGACAAAAATGGGAAGTTAGAAGATAAGGTAACTGTTGGATACGTTGGAAGTATAGATTTGCCTAAAGGATATAAGTTAAGTAGCTTCGGCGAATGGGATATTGGTGCAAAAGGCGGACCAAAATGGACTTATGGGGAAATTGATTTAGGTAAAAAAATCGGTCCTGTATATGTAAGCTATAATCCTGCCTTGATTAGCAACGGGGATGCTACTCCACGTGTAGAACACAGAATTTCTGTAAGTGTTGATTTCTAATCCAGGGAAACCCAAAAAGCAAAACTTTTAAATATCAAACAACGGATATACATACTATGCCAAGAAGAAGTGAAAGATCAAGGTCTTTGAGGAAAATTAAAGTAAATACGCCAGGTGGTAGAAGAAAGATTCACCTAGAAAGAAAAAAGAATGCACCAGCGAAATGCGCAATATGCAAAAAACCTCTTGCAGGTAGAAAAAAAGGTAGGGATTCTGATATTGCAAAATTATCAAAAACTCAAAAGAGACCAGAAAGGCCATTTGGCGGTTTTTTATGCCCTTCGTGTATGCGAACAGAAATTAAAAAAAGACTCTTGAAGTCTTTCCAATAGGCGACTATGGGAGGATGATATTATGTTTGAAGTGGGAAGAATTTGTATGAAAACTGCTGGAAGGGAGGCAGGAAGATTTTGTGTAATTATAGGAAAGGATAAAGAAAAAGGATTTGTTGTTGTTACAGGCCCAAAAAGCGTGACAAAGGTTAGAAGAAGAAGATGTAACTTGACCCATCTTGAACCAACACCTTTTAAAATAGACATCAAAGAGAATGCAACAGACGAAGAAATATTGGAAATTTTCGAAAAGGAAAACATTTATGAAAAATTGCATATAGAAAGGATTTCTGAAATTCGAAAAGAAAGACATGAAAAGAGGGAAGAAAAGATCGAAAAGAAAGAGGAAAAAGTAGCTGAAATTAAAGAGGAAATTGAGGAAGAAAAGGAACGTAAAGTCAAAGAACATAAAGAAGAAAAGCCGAAGAAAATGAAAAAGAAAGAAGAAGGCAAAACAAAACATTCAGCCAAAAAGGGAGAGAAAAAAGAAAAAACAAAAGAAAAATAGAAAAGTGAAACTAGCCGGCCTTTAAGACCTTTAACTCTATTTAGAAAAAAAATCAGAAGAGCAAATTCAAATCTTCAAGCCTTTTTTTAACTTCTGGCATACAAGATGGGCAAACCCATATTTCAACTTTTCCTTTTTCCTTTCGCTTTACTATCTGCAAACGGCCTGGAAGATCCCCCCTAAACTTTTTCTTACAAATATCACATCTTTTTAATTTTGCCATATCAACAACCACCTCTACAATTCGCAAACACTATGGTGAAACCAAAATCCCACCCACACCCATTGCAGCGTAAGTGTGAACAAGAGATGCAAGAGAATTAAGAATACCCTGCGCCTCTCCAAAATCCATTGTTATGTTTTTTGGTTCAAGGATTTCGATTGCCGAAGGTCCATAATTCAAAACTATATAAACAAGTTTGTCAAAACTTTCGGCGACAAGTTCGAGGTCAACAACCTGAGAATATCCTTTTTCTATGTTGGGGAATGGTGTTTTAACTTCGCTTATCTCTCTAAACTCCTTTTTGTAAATTATCATACCATCCTCCTTTTCCATCTTCTGCACATGCTTCTTCATTGCTGATTCTGCTGCTTCTTTGGAAACAGCAAGGGCTTCTATCATCATCCCTACGCGTATCCATCCATTCTTCACTCTTTTTTTTGCTTCTTCTTCCTTTTTTTTATCCACGATAATTTCTTCCATAATCTCTCTTTGCCCGCTAAAGATTATACGATTATTATAAACTCTTTATTTAAAATTCTTAACCCACTTCAAGCCTTTTAAGTCCACAGCTTCTCCGCATTTTTTACATTTAGTAGCAAAGGATAAAACATCGAAGCCGAAGCGCTCTATTATTTTCGTTCCGCAATTCCAACACCATGTGCTTTCGTATTTATTACCCCAAACATTTCCCCCATAAACCCATTTTAAACCTTTTTTCTTTGCAATTTCCACTGCCTTTTCAATCGTTTCTTTTGGTGTAGGTTTAACATTGGTCATTTTATAATTTGGGAAAAATGCAGAAAAGTGCAAAGGTGTTTCCTTGCCAAGATTTTCAGCAACCCATTCTGAAAGTTTTGCTATCTTGCTTTGCTCATCATTATATCCAGGAATTATCAAATTGGTGACCTCTACCCAAACATTGTTTTCTTTATAGGCTTTTAACGCATCATGCACGGGTTTGATGCCTATGCCACCACAAATTTTTTTGTAGAAGAGATCATCTCCTTTCAAATCTACATTAACTGCATCTAGATATCTTGCCATATTTTTTATAGGTTGAGGGTTCGTATAACCGTTCGAAACCCATACATTGTAAAACCCTTCTTTTTTAGCAAGTTTCATTATATTGAGCGCATATTCGTAGAAAACTGTAGGCTCTGTGTATGTGTATGATATGCCTTCAACTCCATACCTCTTTGCAATTTCAATTATCCTTTGCGGAGATGTCTCCTCACCTGTTTTTTCGCCAAAAATTTCTCCATACTCCTGCGAAATGGTATAATTTTGGCAAAATTGGCAACGCAAATTGCAACCAACAGTGGCGATGGAAAGGCATTGTGTGCTTGGTGCGAAGTGGAAAAGAGGCTTTTTTTCTATGGGATCTATGGCAATCGATACCGGTAAGCCATAAACAAGAGAATAAAGTTTACCTTTTATGTTCTTTCTGACCCTGCAAAAACCTGTTGAGCCCTCTTTTATTGTGCAGAAACGTGGACACAATTCACATCTAACGATTTGGTTGCGAAGTTTTTTGTAGAAAAGAGCTTCTTTCATAAATTGAAAATGTTTTAAGGATTTAAAAGGTAATTTTGAATGGTTAATTGAAAAAAATTAATATATTTTAAATGAATTGAAAACATCAAATAATGAAGACCGAAATAGAGACAAATGCAAAATTTGTGAAAAATATGCAGGAAAGTGAAATTATCTTAACACCTTTAGAGCAGAGATACATATCTACTTGTTATCCTTTACCAGATAGACCTTTCATAAAAGAAGCAAATAAATGGAAAGAAAGACTGAGAAAAACGCAAGAAATGGGTAATATATTATTATCTCTTGAAGAAATAGGAAAGGCCTTTCCGCATATTGGAATGCTTTATAAAATCGGTTTTTTCGAGAAAAGAAGCATTCAAAGTTATTTCGAAGGTTTGGATGAAAAAGGCCATAACACGAGAATGTACCTTTTTGCTAAAAAATGTGAAAGAAGCAAAATACCAAAAGAAATGTTATTAGGAGTTATGCTTCACGTCGAGCATTGCTCGGTAAGGATTGCGGAAACCAAAAACTCAAAAATATGTTCTTATTTAGGAGAGTATGAATATCCTATTGATTTAAACTATTTTGGTAATGGTTTTAGTAATGAATATGTAATAGTTCATGGAAAAAGTGAAAAGGGTGCAATTGCAATAAGAGATTTATCTCGCGATGAATTCGATGTTTACAAAAAATGGTTTGAAGAAAGGCAGAAAAGCAAATCAAATCCTTTTGCAAAACATGAAAAATTTTTGAAAAATTTGTTGTATTCAGATAGATAAGGTAAAATTTGTGAGGTTATTTTAAATTTTGCGCATAAAATAAATAATAGGGAGCTTTATGCCGAAAAAACTCGTAGAAGCTGCATTGTTCATGTCATCGAGACCTCTTTCTATTGAAGAAGTCTCAAAAATAACCGGTGTGCCAACGAAAAATGTGCAAAAGATATTAGAAGATCTCCGCAAAGAATATGAAAAAAATGCCAAAGGCATTGAAATAATTTGCCTACCTGATGGGTGGCAGATGAGGGTAAAGCCTGAATTGTTGCCAAAAGTCGCGCATCTCACGCCTTATTCTGATTTGAAGGAAGGGCATAAGCGCACGCTTGCGCTTGTCGCATACAAAGAGCCGATAAAACAGAGTGAAGTTGTTCGCATACAAGGTAACAAGGCGTATAATTACATAAAGTTTTTGCGCAAGAAAGGATTGATAAAAGCGGAAAAGGAAGGGAGAACGATCAAACTTTCGCTAACGAAAGAATTTGAACGCTACTTAGGCATTGATAGGGCAAGAATAAAAAAAGTTTTACAAGAAGAGGTAAAAATGGAGAAAGCAAAAGAAATTAAAGAAGTGGATAAAGAAAAAGGGATTCAAATAAAAACAGAGAAGGAAATGAAAGGTGGGGTAAAAATAGAGTTGGCTGAACAAATTAAGAATGATAAGCTTGATGATATTTCTTTTAACATTTCAAAAAGCACGAGCGATGCTTATGCTAAAACTTTGAAACCTGAAACAATTAAAATGCCGCCAAAAAATGAAATGCAAAAAACAGAAGAATTGAAAAAACCTTTTGTAAAGGATTCGAATAAGGTTGATGCAATAAAAATGGGAATGGTAAAAGAAAAAATCACAGCAGAAATTAAAGGAAGTTCAACGCAAGTGAAAAGGACAAAAAGAAAAAAGATACCTCCCGCTGCAAGGATAGGAACAAAAAGGCCAAAATGATAGCAGAAAATTTACTTTGATGTTATTTTTCATTATACCTAATCTTGACGATTTTTTCAAAAAATTTATTCTTCAAATACAATCATGGTCAAGTGACCTTCAAGGACGAAAGGTTTTTCCTTTGTGATGCAAGCTTCAGGTTAAAAATGGAAGTGACCAGATAAGCCAATTATTTAAGGTCATGCGGCCGTTAATATAAAATATGGCAGTCACTTTAAAGAAAATTCTTGACTTTTTGGTTTATAGCAATATTTACCTTTCGTTTGGCGCTTCTGTTGTTGCTCTGACAACAATTTTTATAATGAAACTACCTTTGTCTTTTGAACTGCTTTTTATACCATTTGCTGGTGGGATGTTGATATACAACACCAACAGACATACGGACAAATTGGAGGATAAAATAAATGTTCAAGATAGGGTGGGGTTTGTTGAGAAATATGGAAATTATATTCTAGGTGCAAGTAGCATTTTGTATCTGATAGCTCTTTATTTTGCATTTATAAAAGGAGTCGCAGTATTGTTGGTAACATTACTACCTGTAATAATAGCATCATTTTATTCAATCAAAAGATTGAAAAAAATATACATTTTAAAAAATCTGTTGGTCGGTCTTTCTTGGGGTGTCACACCTCTTCTCGTTGGCTTTTATAATGGCATTTTTTCCATAGCATTTATTTCGCTTTCATTATTTTTTGCGATTACATTTTTCATCAACACCATCATATTTGACATAAAGGATATTATAGGCGACTCAAATTTAAAGATAATGACAATGCCAATAAAACTTGGTCTTGAAAAAACAAAGAATATATGCTACGCGTCAAATTTTGTAGCAGTATTTTTACTCTTAATATCAGTATTATTTGAGGTTTTGCCTTTAAGCTCATTGATTCTTCTGCCATTCATAGCTTACATATTTTTTTACATATATAGAGCAGAAGAAAGAAAAGATGGCTTTTTTTATGGTGTTATTGTTGATGGAGAATTTATTTTTCTGTTTTTTATAATATTAGTATTAAATATATTACAGATATGAAAATTGCAATAGTTGGTGGAGGCCCTGCAGGCGCATACCTCGGCTATTGCTTAGCAAAAGAAGGAATCTCAGCCACAATTTTCGATGATTCTCATCCAAGAGAAAAACCTTGTGGAGGGGGTATCTCCTCGTTCGCAATAAGAAAATTCCCTATACTCCACGAAATACCAGTAGGTAAAGCAGAAAGTACACAAATAAAAATAATATCACCGAAAGGAAGAGAGGCAATTGTTGAAGGTGAAATGGAAAGCTGGGCTATTTCTAGAAAGCATCTTGATATGTTTTTGCTTAAAAAAGCGAAAGAAGAAGGTGCAAAACTTGTTAAAGAAAGGGTTGAAAATTTTGAGAAAGTTAAAGGGATATGGAAAATTAAAACAAAAAAAAGGGTGTTTAAAGCCGATTTAATTGTCGGGGCGGATGGAGCCAATAGTATCGTGAGGAAAAAACTTCTCGGTCCAATACCAAAAGAAAATATGGGTATATGCTTTGGGTGTTTTGCCAAAGACCCGACTAGCAAAACAACTATCATAAAATTTCTTGAAGGTAAGCATGGGTATGGGTGGGTGTTTCCGAGAGAAGATCATCTAAGCATAGGAGTCGGCACCGAATTGAGATATGGAAAGATAGTTAAAAATGAATTCGAAAGATTCATGACTTCATACGCTACAAACGCAAAACCATTTTCAACATGGGCCGCCATATTGCCTCTTGTCAAAAACCCGAAGTTTTTCCAACTGCCCACATGCGGAAAGGACTGGATGGTTATAGGAGATGCTGCCGGCCATGTTGACCCGATAACGGGCGAAGGCATAACATATGCCATGTGGTCTGCTGAAATCGCTTCAAAAGCAATAGGAAAAAATGACGTTCTACTTTTTGATAAGATGTGGAAAAAAGCGTATGGATACAACCTAATAAAAGGTAGTGAAATGAGAAACCTTTTCTTCAATAGTTCAGTTCTCGAAATTTCGATATGGTTAGCATCTAAAAGTAAAACTTTTGGAAAGATACTTTACGAGTTAATAAATAGCGATCAAGATTATTACACTTTTGAGAAAAGGGTTTTGATAGAGTTACCGAAAATTTTATGGGAACTGGTATAACTATGTCAATGAAGGATAAAATGTTGTGGTGGTTTGTCAAGAATATAATAATGCCAAGAAATGAAATAATAGATATACCAGGATTTATTGTTCTAAGAATAAGCGATAAAACACGAAAAGTAAATTTGAGAGAGATATTACTTCCGGAAAATTTGATTTCTGAATTTGAAAAAAACATAATCAAAAAATATGGTTTTTTTGGGAAACAACTTCTCTATTCCATAGGGAAAAAGTTTGGTTACAGATTCGCATTAGTTTCAAACTATCCGAAAGTAAATAACGAGGATGCCTTTTCACATTTTTCATATTTTCTTGTTCGTTATTTAGAGTCTATATATGCCAAAAAATTGGAACATTTCATAGATTTTAAAGATAAAATATTCACTATAAAGGCTAAAAATTGGATTGTATGTAGCAAAAATGGTCTGGGGTATATGCTTTTTGATGGTGTTGGAGCTGGAATGCTTTCCTACGCTTTTAATGATGTCTCGATGGAAGGTGTGCAAATCAAATGCCAAGGTAGAGGAGATGAAAATTGCGAACTTGTTTGCGCGCCTCCTGAGTATTTTAGAAACAAAAAAATCCAGTTTTTAATGGAAAAGGAATGTAGCAATTTTGAATTTAATGCCTTCAAATATAACAAAATAAATGCAATAAGAAATGTACATTATGCTTCTAATTCTTTTCGAAAGATTATTGACGCTGGATTTGTAAAATATAGTGAAGGTACAATAAATATCAAGGACGAACGTCTCCTGCTAATAGAAGCGTCTATAATGTACATCCTTGAAAACGATCTAAAGAAGGTGAAAAAAGGGCTTGATGTTCTTTGGGATGTAAGCTTTGAGTGGGGGGTGAAATTCGCAGAGAAGGCGGGGAAGCAGGATCCTGCGAAGTTCATCATGGATTTTTTCCCGGCTCTCGGCTTCGGCGACATTTACGTTACGAAAAGACCATGGAAGGTTTTTGTAAACTATTTTCCTTGGACAGAGCTCGCTGAAGGATGCGACTTGGTGATGTTCAGGGGCATGCTGTCAGGGATTATTTCAGGCATGGAAGGCAGGAAAGTGGAACTTAAAAAAATAAGAAAATCATCCTCATACGCCGACGGCTTTTCGTTTTCAGTTGGGGAACAAATTTGATTTTCTGAACATAAAATAAAACTAAACTATATGGACTATGTGTATTACGGCGAAACACCTTTCCATCCGATCTTTTCTTCGGCGTTCCTATTTGACAACTAATCCCTTACCCGTTATTTCAAGCTCGTGCCTTCCGCCATCTAAGAACAATGCCGTCTGCAACGAACTCGCTCACACCATCTTTCGAATAGCCATTTTGACCATGGAGAAGCTCTGATGTCATGCACATGTCCAACCAAATTCCTTTATCTTTTTTATTACATCATGTATTAATGCTCTATTTTCTTTGCTATCAAGAATTGCAGAAGTTATGGAATCTATTACAAGCCTTTTTGTTTTTGGTTTAATGGCATCTGTAAGTTTGGCAAATATCTCGTCAAAACTCTTGGCCACATAGAGATTATCGTCAAATCGCCTGTCTTTTCTGCCTTTTCGAAATCAATACCTATTGACCTTGCATGCTTTATCAAATCTTCCTTTGTTTGTTCGAATGTTATGTAAATTCCATGTTCTTTATTTTTTATGCCTTCTGAAATGAATTGCATAGCAAATATGCTTTTACCAGTTCCTGGAGCACCTGATAGCAAAACTACTGATTTTTCTGGAAAGCCGCCTTCAATCAATTTGTCAAAACCTGGAACACCTGTCTTTAATCTTTCTACTGGCATATTAAAAATTCCATAATCTTATATAAAAATTTTCAAGTTTAAACTCGTGTCTTATTAATAAACTTCTTTAAAACACAAAATCAATATAAGAGCGGAAAATTAACATTTATCTATGAGGGCTTGGGCTTGGCTTTTGGTTTTTGTGTTATTATTCATTCTTCCATTTTCAGTAGAAGCGGAAATGTTGTGCGAACCTCCAACAACAGGGGATTGGTTTATAAACGAGACTGTTGTATGCTTAAGTGAAAATATCGTCCTTAATGGTAGTTTGCTTATCAATGCATCAGGTTCTTTAATCCTTGAAAATTCCATACTCCAATTCAATTCAAGTTTTAACGGACAATTTGGCATAGAAAACAACGGCTCTCTCAAAATCATAAATTCATATATACAAAATTCAACAGAGAGCAATAAAGCGTATTTCTTCATTTCTAATGCAGGTGGGAAAATTGAAATAAAAGACTCTGAAATAAGAGGGTGCGGTTTTAATACACAAACCCTTTCCAAACAAGGTGTTTTTATAAAATCAAGTGATTCGAATATAACGAATACAACTTTTATCTCGAATTATATAGGTTTAGCCGTATATTCATCAAATAATAATATAAGCAATAACAATTTCATTCACAATCAAAAGATTTTCACAGTCATGGGTTCAAACAACACGATAAGCGATAACATAATAAAAAACAATTTTTTGGGTTCGATTTATGTTCTTGGAGACAATCTGATTTTTGAAAGGAATGTGTTCGAAAACAATTCAGGAAGTGAATTGTGGGGTATATATGTGAATAATTCATTAATAAGCAACAATACCATAGTAAACAACACCGCAAATTTTTTGATTTCTGGCAGAATTAATGAAGTTAGCAAAAATTTAATTTTTTCAAATAAATATGGACTTGTAATAACGAATGGTGAAAATATCACAATATCAAATAACACTATAACAGATAACAAAAACCATGGCCTTTTTTTGAACCTAACAAAAAACGTTCAAATTTATGATAACCTCATAAACAAAAGTGAATATTACGATATATATATGCTTTCTGCTGTTAACACAAGTTTTTTCAATACCAATTATACAAGTCTTGTTAAAAAATGGTTTTTGGATATTGAAGTTGTTGATGAAAACAACGAAGCGGTAGGAGATGCTAATGTAACCATACAAAACAATTTGACACAAATTGTATTTTCAGGACTTACGGATGGGGATGGAAAAATTCCCATACAAAGTCTTTCGGAATTCGAGAAAAACATGTCGGGAGATTTCTCTTTCAATCCACACACCATTAAAATCAAAAAGGGAGGTTATAAAGAAAATATTACACGATTTAATCTAACAGGAGACACTTATCTAAAAATTTTAATAAAAAAAGAAATACCAGAAGAAGAGCTAATTTTTAACTTCACGATACTTTCGCCTTTAAATGCAACTTATTTGAAATACAATCTTACGAATGGTTCTCTTCTTTTATTAAGGGTAATTAGTGAAAAAAACATGAGCTGGTGCAATTATTCTTTTGGTTTAGAACCTACAGAATTTTATGCACTAAATGCTATAAACAACAAAACTTTTCAGGCATACATAAATGTAACCATTATGCAAGGTGTTTTCCGTCTGAATTTCATATGCAACTCAAGTTATAATGTAACAAACACATCATCTGTGTATTTTACCCTTTATCCAACGTATGAATGCCTCACAAACTACGAATGTGCCTCTGACGAAAAATGTGAAGCACATAAATGTAAAAAATTGCAATGTGAATGTGGAGAAGCGGTGAATCATCAATGCATTTCTTACGAATGTTGTGAGGATGATGATTGCAATTCAACTTCTATATGCGACACGAACATACATAAATGCGAACCTGTTGCTTGCGAATGTCCAGAAAGGATAATAAACCACAGATGTGACATACCATTAGGATATTGCTGTAACGACAATCTATGTGCTGTTAATCAAACATGTGTAAATCACAAATGTATTAATCGCTCTCTTTCGTTTGAACTTCCCGAAAGAATTAGTGTTGGTGAAAACATAACTATAATGGTCTTTGATCAAAACAACAACCCTGTAAATAGTGCAAGAATAATAGTCAAATATCTTGATCAAGTAAACGAAGATAACGAAATGATTATCGAAGAATATTACACCAAAAGCAATGGATTTGCAACAATACCTATAAAATACAGCGGTAGGGTTGAATTTGTATGTCGCAAAGAAGGATATTACCTTTCAGCAAAAACCATCGAGGTGCCAGAACCTTTCAACATATTTTTTGTTTTGGAAGTGATAGTTTTGGTTTTGGCGTGTGTAGGTATAGTTGTTAGCTTACTAAAGCTAAAAAGAAAGGGCTTTAGATTAGGCGAGAGAGGTCCTTTGAAACTTGAAAAAACTGTTAGCGGTGATCTCGTGTTCTTGAGGATTAAAAACAAAACTCGAAAAAGGCTTGAAGAAATAATTGTGCACGATCTCGTTCCTAAGGGATCTTTTATCGGCAGCAAAATTATGCCGAAGATAGAAGCGTTTGATACGAGAGATGATATCCTCACGTGGGAGTTGCTTCAACTTTTGCCAAAAGAGGAGGTGGTAATAGAATATAGAACACGCTATGCCCACAAAGGCTTCTGGGTAGTTTTTGAAGGAAAAGAATATAGAGTTTGATTTGGTTTTGAATTTTTTCAAAAATACGTTAATCCCCTCACCAAATTGAACAAAAAAGAAAAGAAAAAAGAAATTCAAAATTTTATTTCTTGCTTGCGAGATTCTTGCTCTTCACAAAGTTCCACAACTTTTTCGTCATCTCGCTTGGAGTAAGACTACCCTTGCCAAAAACATCTTCCAAGGTTTCCTTTCTTCCGGCAAAGGAAATCGTATAACCTCCAAAAGCCTTCTTTGCCATAGTTCACCCCTTATTGTTTTTTATTATTTATTTTTTATAAAATTTTTTATAAATATTCTTGCGTTTTATGCTTTATATATTTATTTCCTTTGGTCTCCAAATTTAACTATGGAAAATTTTGAAAAATCGTGGTTGCTTGTATCGGTTTTAACAAAATGAATCAAAAATGAAAATCATTTGCTTTGTCGTTTGCTTCCATAACGCTCGCATATTTTCATTTCCATTTTCCATATTTAACTTCTGAAATTCCTTATATATCGTATATATACAAGTCCAAAACCCCACCGAAAGCTTTATATACCCATAAAACAATAAATAAGTTAAAATTAACTATTGAAAAGTAATTAAAAAATAAATGAGATGGTTTTATGGAATATGGAGACAAAGTCTATAATACTATAAATAACATCCTAAGCTCAGGAGACTCTTTAAGAAGCATTTTTGGAGGAAGATATATTATAGAGTATGATGAACCCACAAGGACTTGCTATATATCTAAAAAATATTTTTTAGGAAGAGACAGGCCACTTTCTAAAAAAGATTTTTTAGGCTTTATAGGAGATAACAACAACAGATTTCTGAGAAAGATTGAAAAACACATAAAAAGATATGGAATCCCAAAAAATATCAGAATTCTCATCAAAGACGATTATGCTATGCGTGCTGCAGAAAATCTTTTCAGAAGGCGTGATTTGGCAGACTATCCGATTGAAGAACAAGAAGGCATACTTAAAAAAGAGGGAAATGAATATAGATGGGCTTTACCGCTTTGTTTAGGAGCTGGACTTTTGGCTTTCTGGGCAAGGGATACCGGACCGACCAACCCACCTGAGATAGAGACCTTTAAAGAGGCTTTGAGATACTTGGCAACAGCCGTAGGTTCTGTCGGGCTCTTTGAAACACTGGAAAGTGTTGTAGCATCACTCAATCACGTTAATTTGAATAGATACAGACACCTCAGAAAAGTTCTGAAAGATATAAAATTAGGCTTTGACATATAATATTTTCCAATTCTATGTTTCTTTTTTAATTTCACTTTTCCAATTCAAAACTCGCTTCGCCATAGCGCTTGAACTCTTTTGTTATTTCTTCAGCGATCGCTCTGACCTTATTTTCCACTTCTTTGTAATTTTTACCCTTTCCTATCAACATGTATTTTGGAGCAGAAATGTAATGCACATCAAATCCTTTCTGCTTTGCTTTCAACAAAACTTTTTTTATAAATTCCACGCCATCGGGTTCGTAAGAAACAAGCTTCAGAATTCCTCGAACTTCATAAGTTTTTTCTTCAAAATTTTTCTTCGCAATATCAACTATTGCCTTTATCCATTTTTCGGAAAGCCCCTTGCTCTTCAAAAGCTCTGGTGATTTTAAAGCTAATTCGAAGAGCTTCGTATAAGAACCGAATTCTTCGATCACAAGTTGTCCTATTTCATTTTTTGTTTGCTCAAGCGTCTTGCCCAAACTTTTGCCTGCCATCTCAAGTAATTTTTCACTCCTTCTTTCCCTCTTGAATTCATTGAGCTTTCGCACAGCATCTTCTCTATGCACTTTTTTGAGAGAAAGAGAAATCACATTTGGTTTAGCCTCAAGCACAAAACAAACAACGTACTGATTTTCTTTAACAAATTCGCGTATATCTCTAACCCATCTTGAAGCTACTTCAGAAACATGTATTAGACCATCCACATCATATTCAACCAAATGCGCAACAGCAGAATGAGGATTTATTTTAACAATTTTGCATACGACAAGTTCTCCTTCCTTAGGCAACCTACCCTTCATTTCAAACCTCTGTTATCTTTTCACTATGTATTATCGCCTTTCCACCTGTAGGTTCAGCTAAAACCTCACCACACACAAGGCATTTAACTAAACTTGCGGCTTTTTCAAAAATCACTTGCTCATTCTTACACTTTTTACACTTCACCTTAAGAAATTTCGAAACCATCTTTTCACCCTTTCTTTTCTTCAGTTTTTTCTTCACCTTTCTTTTTCTTCATCCTTGCCTCTATAATTTCAACCACTCTTTTTGGCATATCCTCCTTTTTATCGTAAACAAAAATTTTCAACCTTGATGCACCTCTGCCTTTTTGTGTGAATATCTTGCGAATTAAAATGAGAGAAGCGTCTTTTTTCAACAAATTCTGAAGATGTGGGATTATCTCTTCTCTTTTAGGAGTGGGCTTTCCTTCATGTTCGCATATAGCTTCTATTTCTTCCCTTCCTAACAAATCGTTCCTCTTTTGTGTTAATATTTTCACGTTCATCATTTCACCCATATTGCATATCTTCCAGGAGCAGTTATGCCTAAGAGTTTTGCTATCTCAGATTCGTTTGGATCATTCACTATAACAATACCCTTCCATGTCTTTGTAAATTCCTTTGCTCTACATGCAGGGCATTCCTCATCCTCAACAAACCTCTTGCAAAGTTTGCATACCTTTTCTTTTTCTACCATAAGATCGACCTTTACTTCTTACTTTCTTTCTCCTTTTTCTCCTCCTCTTCTTCTTTTTTATACCATTCAAGCGCACCTAAACCTGTCTGTCTCGTTGTCAAACCTATTTTATATTGATTTTCTGCCATGGAAACGGATATTATTCTTGCAATCACAGGCATTTTCTCCTTTATTTTTCTTTTTGTCTTTTTTCCTGTAAACATTAAATTTTTGCTGTCATAAGATACGAAGTCGTCCATGAGTTGCGAAACGTGAATCATACCATCAACAGGTCCGAATCTAACGAAGACGCCGAATTCGGTTACGTCTATTACCTCACCTTTCACAACTTCATGCTGTTCCGGTAAATAAGCCAAAACCTTAAAATCAACAGGGTAATACAAAGCGCCATCCCCAGGCAATATGACACCTTCGCCTATGTTTTCTACAGATAAAACCGCAAGGATTACGCCTAAATTTTTGTCTATTGAACCTTCAAGCTTTTCTTCCAAGCTCTTTTTAACAGCTTCTTCAAGCTTCATGCCAAACTTATCAGGTGAAACGCGTATTTTATCACTAACCTCAAATATTTTGTACATGGTATTTCCCTCCTTACAGAAACCTCCGGCGGGTTTCTGTACTTCCAGCAGCCGAATCGCAAACGGGTTTATATTTCAACGATGAAGTTCTAATTTTGATGCTAATAATTGAAATAACTATATTATAAGGTTTTTCTAATTTATAAATTTATAAATATTTTTCGATGCACATCAAAGTTCTTCAAGCACGCACACATTCGGTTTTATTATCGCAACTTCACAAAACTTTTTTTTAAGCTCATCCAACGTTTTCACGTCCTTCAATTCAATTTGCGTTCCGTCCAAATTAAACATTATATCTATTTCCTCGCTTTGGTTCGCTTCAAGAGGTGAATAAGAAAGTACAGCGTAACCTTTAAACTGATCCAAATTCACAAATTTTTTGTACATCTCAACCTTCTCTTCGCATGCCAAACACGATCGATTATAAAAATATTCTATCAAAACCCTTCCGCTTCTCAAAACGCTCAATCTTTCTTCTGTTGTCAAAGTTCGGTTGATTACAAAAGGCAAAACAACCTCTTTACCTCCAGGTCTCGTATAAATCATAGCAAAGCCTAACATGCTTCCGAGCATAACAAATCCAATAAACAAAGCCATAAGCCTCTGCTTAACAAGCTTGTTCATAAACATCCCATTTTTTAATTTGTCTTATTTCCAAATTTATAACTATGTTTCTTATAATCATATCGCAGGTTCAATTTAAAAGGGTTAAAACACGCCAAATTCACATTAACTTTTGCAAATCTTGCTTTTTCGTTTTCGGCGCGTTTTGGATGAAAATGGCTACACAAGCCAAGAAAATTTTGAGATCTTTAAATCTAAAATTCAATAATCAAGTTCGTAGAGCCCATGTTGAAAAATTATTTTATATGCAACGACTAAATATAATATAAAGTGATTTTCATGGTCGAATTTTACATAAAGATTGAAAATGTGGTTGCCTTTGCGGTTTTGGGCAAGAAAATTGTTTTAAACAAACTTGTAGAGAGATTGCCAAACACAGAATACGAACCAGAACAATTCCCTGGACTTGTATATCGAATAAAAGACCCGAGAGCAGCCGCGCTCATTTTCTCTTCTGGAAAAATCGTTTGCACAGGCGCAAAAAGCATAGACATGGCAAAGAAAGCGATGAAAAAGATAGTTAATGATCTAAAGAAAATAGGTATAAGCCTGCCAACAAATTTCAAGATAAACATTGAGAACATTGTAGCCTCAACCAAAATCGAAGTCAAACCAAAGCTTGTGCTTGAAGATGTAGCGATGTCACTTGAAGATGTGGAATACGAACCCGAACAATTCCCTGGGCTTGTTTACAGATTAAAAAGCCCGAGAACCGCTTTCCTTCTTTTTGGATCTGGCAAAATAATATGCACAGGTGGAAGAAGTTTGGAAGAGATAGATCTCGCCCTCAACAACTTTAAAAAGCGTTTGGAAGGTATCGGATTAAAGGTAAAACCAGTAAAAGGTTAAGGGTTTGGTTATTATGGACAAATTCGAAAGGATAGTGAAGGATATAAAAGCGGTGAAAATTCAAGGCGCAGAAAACATTGCTAAAAGCGCTATAAAGGCGTTGGAATACAAAGCAAGTAAAATAGAAACGCATTCCATATCTAAATTCTTTTCTGAAATAGAAGATGTGAAAAACAAGCTTTTCGCAACACGCCCAACGGAACCACTTATGAGAAATGCTATTCTTTACATTATTGATTCTCTTAAAATTGAGAGCAGAAGCGTTTTAGATTTGAAAAAGGCTTTGCATATATATTGTGCAGAGGCGCTTAACCACTTAGAAGAAGCGCAACAAAAAATTGCTGAAATTGGGGCAAAGAAAATAGAGAATGGGATGATCATCTTCACACATTGCCATTCTTCAACAGTTATGCGCATTTTCAAGGAAGCTAAAAGGCAAGGTAAAAAGTTTTCTGTATATAACACAGAGACCAGACCGCTTATGCAAGGAAGGATAACTGCAAAGGAACTCGTTAAAATGGGCATACCTGTCACACATTTCATTGATGCAGCGGGAAGAATAGCCTTAAAAAAAGCTGACATTTTTTTGATGGGTTTTGATGCGGTTACAACAACGAAGATTTACAACAAAATAGGTTCGGAGATGTTTGCCTTGATAGCTGAAAAATATGATATTCCGGTATTCGCTTGCGGTGATGCTTGGAAGTTTGATCCTGCTGGTATATATGGGTGGGAGGAAAGGATAGAGATTCGCTCTCCAAAAGAGGTATGGCTCAACGCTCCCAAAGGAGTGAAAATAGAAAACCTGTGCTTTGAAAAAATAGATCCAAATTTGATTACAGGCATAATTTCGGAATTAGGTGTTTATGCACACGAAAATTTCATAGAAGAGGTTAAGAAAGCATATCCTTGGCTTTATGAATGAGTGAAAATTATTTTTTATTGGCGCGAGGCTCATACACATTTAATGGTTTTTCTGATTTTTCAACCACAATAATTTGTAAAAGGCGTTTAAGTTAAACCTATTGAAAAGAATTTGGCTGAAAGGAGAATTCTGCAAAAAAGTTGCAAAACTATTTATATAACGCTGTTATAAATATGTGTAATGAAAAATTTCAAGTCCTCGCTTTTGTATTTGGATAATGCTAGAACAACGAAGGTTGATCCGATCGTAAATACAGAAATGAGAAAATATAATCTTCAATATTATGGGCTGCCTTCAGCAACAGAGTACGGGCATGCCTTCACCATGAAAATAAGGGAGGATGTTGAAAGGGCAAAGAAGATAATAGCGGATAAGATAAACGGTACGCCGGAGGAGATCATTTTTACTTCTGGTGAAGTCGAAAACGACAATCTTGCAATAAAGGGTGTGTGCTTTGCAAAGTCTATTTCTGCGAACAAAAAAATACGTATCGTGACAACTCGCATAGAGCGTAAAACAATTCTTGATATTTGTAAGTCCTTAGAAAATTTAGGATGTTATGAAATCGTTTATATAAATGTGGATAGTGAGGGTTTTGTGAAAATTGAAGAGTTAGAAAATGCGATAAATGAAGACACAGCGCTTGTCATTATGCATCATGCAAATCATGAAATAGGGACGGTGCAAGATATAGCAAAGGTTGGACAAATTTGTAAAGAAAAAGGTGTTACTTTTTACGTCGATGCTACGCAATCTTTTACAAAAATACCCATAGACGTTAAAAATATGGGCATAGACATACTTTCGATTTCTGCGGATAAAATCCACGGACCAAAGGGCATTGGAGCGCTTTACATTAGGAAAGGTTTAAATGTTGTTCGCCTTTTCGAAGGTGGGGAAAAAGCAAATGAAATAAGACCTGATGAACTTGCAAATGTTCCTGGTATAATGGGTTTTGCTAAGGCTGTGGAAATAGCAAATGAAAAAGATAACGAAAAAATGAAGAGAATGAGGGACTATTTGATTGAGGAGCTTTTAAAAATACCAAATACGCGTTTGAATGGTTCGAGAGAGAAGCGCTTGTGCAACAACATAAACGTGAGTTTCAAATTTGTAGAAGGAGAGAGTATGATGATGTTGCTTGATAAAAAAGGTATAATCGCCACCACAGGTTCTGCGTGCTTTTCTTCGGAATTAAAACCAAGTCATGTTATACTTGCCTTAGGCTTAAAGCATGAGGATGCTCATGGCTCTTTACGCATAACCTTATCGAAATTCAACAACATGCAGGAAATGAAGTATGTCGTGAAAAGTTTAAAGGAGATAGTTGAAAAATTGAGGAGCATAAGTCCTTTCGGAGGAGAAAGTAAATGAGAAAGGCTAGAGGGGAAGAAAGGAAAGAAGAAAGTGAAGGAAAGGTTTGCGGTTTTTGTGAAAGCAAAAAAGAAAAGAAGAAATGGTACAAAGACAGATTTTTTCTAACCATTATTTCGACCTTCATTATCCTTACTACAGCCTGGTTTTTCGAATTCACCAAACCCTTTACATTGGCTTTTTTAGAATATTTAAGGATTATATGGTGGGCGTTGCTGTTGGGCTTTATTATAGGAGGGTTTATCGATTATTACGTACCTAAGGAATATATCCAAAGATATTTTGCCATCCATAAGAAAAGAAGTATTTTGTATTCCGTCATTTTCGGCTTTTTAGGTTCTGCTTGCTGTCATGGTGTGCTTGCTATAAGCATGGAACTTTATAAAAAAGGTGCTTCAACAGCTTCTGTTATCGCTTTCCTTCTTGCATCTCCATGGGCTAACTTGCCCATAACCATTATTCTTTTCGGCTTCTTTGGTTTGAATGCCTTTTTCATAATTTTGGCTTCCTTAATAATTGCTTTGGTTACTGGTTTGATTTTCCAAATGCTTGATAAAAAAAGATTGATAGAATGCAAAAGTCATCACATCGAATTTGATGAAAATTTTTCTGTAAGAAGTGACGTGAAAAGAAGGGTTAAAAATTACGAATTCACGCAAAAGAACTTGAAAAAAGATGTGAAGGGAGTTTTAAAAGGCTCTTGGGATTTGACGCGTATGATAATGTGGTGGATAATCATAGGAATGCTTATCGCAAGTTTTTCGAACGCTTTCATCCCAAATGAAATTTTTATGACATATTTGGGTCCGACTATTTTTGGTTTGTTCATCACGCTTTTTATTGCAACCATAATTGAGGTTTGCTCGGAAGGTTCTTCTCCTTTGGCTTTCGAAATTTATAAACAGACGAATGCTTTTGGCAACGCTTTTGTTTTCTTAAATGCAGGTGTGGCGACAGATTATACTGAAATAGGTTTGATATGGGCAAATATAGGAAAGAGAACTGCCATTCTTCTACCACTTATAACGATACCTCAAATACTTTTGTTAGGTTATATTTTCAACCTTTTCTTATGATTTTCTAAACTTCACTTCCTTGTCTTTTCTTTTAAAATTTTTATTCTCTCAATTAGCTAATATTGACGCAATTTTATTAACTTTCGCAAACAATTATTTTTATGGTAAAAAGTTATGCCCGTGGGAGAAGATTTGAATATCATATTGTTGAAAAATTTGCAAAACATGGGATAAAAAGCAGAAGGGTTGTTTTATCTGGAAGGCAACCTGCAAGAGGGCAGCCGATAAATGAAATACCTAATGCAGACATAATAGTTGAGGAAAAATTCAAAGGGAAGGCGAAAACAACGAAAGCAAAGAAGTACGTCTCTTTCCCTGAAAAAGAAATAAAAGAGCTTGAAAATGGGGAAATCAATTTTCTTATTTTCAACTATTCAAGAACAAATCCTTTCGTTGTTATAAAGTTCGAAGACTTTGTTGATCTCGTAAAACTTTGGAAAGAAAGGTGCAAGCAAACCATTTCTTCTACTCAACCTTCTCTTCAATCTCCTTGATTTTTTGGAGATATGTTTCTTTCATTTTTTCTAATGTTGCTTTGATGCTTTGCTCCATCGTTTCACTGCTTCTGCTTATTTTTTCCAAAATTCTGTTTATTTCGCTAACCCTTTTTTCATAAACATTTTTTTCAAATTTTCTTACATAAGGAATGGATATTCTTTATGTTTTATTACTTCTTCTAATATTGCATCTAATTTTGGATCGCTTCCTATTTTATAACTGTAAACATATGGTGTCAACGCATAATTTTTGACAATTTTATTTGCTTCATAAAGTTTCACATAATTATAAACTTCGAAAATTTTTGAAACAAAGTTTAATCTGCTGAAAATTAAACCTAAAATGGTTATGAAAAACGTGTAATAGTTTATGAAAACGAACGAGTAAATAAGGGCGAAAAGAGAAGGTGTTATTGTTATCATTATTAATAAAGAAAATATGGTCAAGAAAGTTATGATCATATAGTTTGGCAAATATAACTTTATTACCTTAAACATTTCTATTTGAATCTTATAGTCCTTGTAAAAATAATACGCAGAAACAAAACTTGATATGGTGTAAAAAATGCTCAACAGCAAAAAACTGAGCGATTCTAATGGGAAAAAACCGATGAAAAACAAACCCAATGTAAAAGAAAAAACAGCAAAATAGAAAAAGGTGTAATGAAGTGTTTTTAGTAAATTAGCGCTCAAGTATATTTTTTCCATTACAGCTTATACACCTCCTAACACATTCAAAACCCACTGCATGCCGTAATAACCGCCAAAGGCGATTGAAAGGTTTAATATGAGCTTGCCTATGAAAGAAGCTATAAAAAACTTTTTGACATCATATTTTATTGCTCCGCACAATATACCGAGAACGTCATCTGGTAATGGCGTGGCTGCGAATAAGATAATTACAAAAAACATTTTGTATTTTTCCATCCATTTTCTCGCCTTTTTAAGCCACTTTTCGTGTTTTTTATCCAATGCCTTTTGACCTGCGAAGCCTATGCCGTAACCCGTAAATTCGCCAAGAACGCATCCTATAGCTGCAGAAATACCGACTAACCAAGGATTGAGAAAGGAGCCGGAAATAAAAACTACGAGTAAAAATGGTGTGGGTAAAAAAATTGTTGCAGAGCCAATAAAACTTGCCAAAAAAACGCCAAGATAACCAAAGGTTTGAACCAAGTTGTTGGACCAAGATAAAAACCATTCCATAAAAGAGGTAATGTCCATTTAAATAATTTAGAGGGTCATTTTAAATAAATGAAATTAAATTAAGATTATGTCATATAACAAATCACCTTGGCTTGCTGCATTTCTGAATTTCGTAGTTTGGGGTGCAGGTTACGTTTATATAAAACACAGGATGGTTTTGGGCGTAGGTCTCATTTTTGTAACATTTTTGAACTTCTCCATACTTCTTTTGATTCCAGACGTGATTTTATTGAGCAATACCGAACTCTTCTTCATCTGGTTTTCATTCATTTGGTTTGTTTTGAGCTTGCTTTTTGCCATCGATGTTTATAAAGAAACTCAGGAGCTCAACAAGATTTGAAATGATATGGAGATTTGCGATTAGAAAATAATTCGAAAATATTTATTTACCAACATTACAATTTTCTCTCATGGAAAACATTTCCCCTGAGATTTTAGAAAAGTACAAGAAAGCTGGTGAAATATCAGCAAAGATAAAAAGCGAGGTTTTGAAAAAAATAAAGCCTGGTATGAATATACTTGAATTGGCTGAGTTCATAGAAAAGAGAATTTTTGAACTCGGCGGTAAACCAGCTTTTCCTGTGAACATAGGAATAAATGACGTTACAGCGCATTATACACCGAAGTTTGATGATGCAACAAGCATAAAAGAGGGAGATGTGGTAAAAATAGACCATGGCGTCCACATAGATGGTTGGATAGCTGACATTGCTTATACATACTGCTCGGAAAAAAACGATTTGATAAAAGTTGCTGAGAAAGCGTTGGAAGAAGGTATAAAAGCGATAAGAATAGGGGCAAAGATTTGTGAAATAAGCCAAGCCATAAATGAAGCTATTGAAAGCAGTGGTTATGGGGTGATTGTTAATCTAACTGGGCATGGGTTAGATCAGTATGTAGTTCATGGCTTCCCCACAATACCAAATGTAAAAAATGATATGAGATATGAACTTAAAGAAGGTGATGTAATCGCTCTCGAGCCTTTTGTGTGCGAAAGGAATGGATATGTGAAAGAATCTGAGCAGTCCGAGATTTTTGCTTTTTTGCAGGAGAAGAAAATAAGAATGGAAGAGGTAAGACGCATTCTTGATTTTGCATCCAATGAATACAAAGGCTTGCCATTCGCTAAAAGGTGGCTGATTAAAAAGGGCTTCTCTCCTTTCAAGGTTGCTTTTTCCCTTCGCCAGCTCGAAATTTCAGAGGCCATAAGAAGTTATCCTATTTTGAAAGAAAGGAATGGTATGGTTGTTGCGCAGGCTGAAGATACGATAATAGTTTTGGACAAGCCAATCATAATAACCAAAATTCGAGAAGGTTAGATGAAAATTTCATTTTTCTTTTTTAAATTTTCAAATTTAAAATTCGTTAAGGGATCTGAAGAGTGAAAGATGGATCGAACCACTGATTTTTTATTTTAGCGAATTTTAGCGCATTTTGATAAAAAGAAAAAATACAAATAAAATCTGCAAACGGATTCTTCAAATCCATAATTAAGTTGGCAGTATCTTAAGTTATATATTTATTTTATACAATATTATTTTATTATAGGGTTGAGGCGTAACCTACACTATTTTGGGAATATTATGCACAAGAAAAAAATAAGAGACACAATTTATTATTACACGAGCATTAGAGAAAATGGAAGAGTTAAAACTATTTATCTTGGAAGGACAGAAGAGGAAGCAAAAAAGAAGGAAGAGGAAATTTTGAAAGAGAGAAAAACGGGGGAAATTAATACACTTGGTAGAAATCGTTTACCAAGTGCTTCAATAAAATCTTTTAAAAAAATATTTTTGCTGGTTTTAATTGTTTTTGCATGCGTTTCATTTTTGTTTATCTGGATGAGAGGAATTTATGTAGGTTACGTGACTTTGGGCGGACCTGAGGTTTATTCGCCTGGCGAGAAGATAAGAGGTGAATTGAACTTGACATTTTCAAGCGAAGAGCTTTATCCGAAAAATGCAATAGTTGAAATTTTACTTGGAGAACAAACGGTTAGGATGGGTCTCAGAGAATTTTTGATGCTCTCTGAAAGCGAATTGGAAGAAGGGAAAGGTGAATTTTATGTTATAGGAGCGGATTTAGGAGGCGAAGAGGGCGAAGGCTTCGGGTTAACAGGAGAAAAAAAGGTTTACCCTGAACTTGAATTTTCCCTTAATTTGACTTGTTACAGCGAAGGGGAAAAATACGAAATGCTTTTTGAAGGCAACACGTCTTTCTTGAAACCTTACATCGAAAGCATTCCTGAAAAATTTGAAAATTGTGATTTTCGTTTTGAAAACTTACGTTTGAGAGGAGATGTAATAAGCGAAGATTATGTGAAAGCGAGGATTGAAGATGGGAAAATTTTGGTTGAAACGGATTATGAAGAAACGCTAATAGGTTTTGGAAAGGGTTTTGCAAGTGGAAAAGAAATCAATATAAGCGTGCCTTTGGAAAAGGTGAGCATATTCGCTCCGAATGAAGCGGGGGAATATGAAATAACAGCGAGAATTGTTTATTCAGGGAAAGTTTTGGAGGAAGTTATGAAAAAAATAAACGTTGCACCTCTTCCAAGTGCAGAGGAAATGAACATAACAGAATTTGTGTGCAAAGATGAGGATGGGGATGGGTATTATCCTTGTAAAATGCCTTTTGACTGCGATGACAAAAACAAGGAGATACATCCGAACGCTAGCGATACGTGCGGGAATTTGATAGATGAAAACTGCGATGGCTTTGATGAACCTTGCAATGGTTTGAGAGAATTCATAAGAAGCAAGAAGATAACGTATGTTAAAAATGAGGTTATAAGAGAAATCACAAGCAACAAACAAGCGAGGGTTATAATAAAAACGAAGGATGGTGAAAAAGTAGCGAAGGATGTGGAAGGGAAGGAAATAAAACCCGGTCTTTTTGTGGCAAATGTTGATGAAATCGATATGATGATTATAGCGAACAAATTTTCTGATAAAGATATCGCTTTGATGCAGATAGACCATCCCATAAAGCTGACGATAGAGGATGTTGTTAACCAAACGCATGTCAATCTTGTTTGGGATTTGAATGTGACAGGGAAAGGACAGACTGTGTGTGTTGTTGACAGTGGTATAGATTATAACCATCCGAATCTTTCATCGCATTACATAGGAGGGTATGATTTTGCTAACGAAGATGTCGACCCGATGGATGATTACGGGCATGGAACATACGTATCCGGTATAATCGCTCAAATCGCGCCTGATGCGAAGATATTGGCTGTGAAAGTGTTCGATAATAATGGGACAGCGTACGAATCTGATATAATAAGAGGCATAGATTATTGCACGCGAATGAAAAGCGAATACAACATATCGGTAATGCTTTTGGCTTTTGGTGGTTACATCTTCAATACATCGTGCTTATGCGATGCGAATCTTGTAGCAAATGAATCGAATTTCGCTGTTTCGCAAGGCATATTCGCGGTAGCTGCGAGCGGTAACGATGGAGAAGCGTATTTGAAAGCTCCTGCATGCGCTTCTAACGTAACGTCTGTAGGGGCGGTTGATAAAAACGATAACATAGCGAATTTCACGAATATCGAGCCTTTGCTCGATTTGCTGGCTCCTGGCGTTGAAATAACATCGACAGCTATGGGCGGAGGCTTCGAAACGAAGAGTGGGACTTCAGCGAGTTCAGCGGTAGTCGCAGGCATCGCATCACTTGTACTTGAAAGCGAAAATCTTTCTCCTTTGGACCTTCGCTACCGCTTGAAGAGCACGGGAGTTTTAATCGAGCATAATGGAACGGTGTATCCGAGAATCGATGCTTATGCAGCGATAACGAACAACACAACAAACACGCCGAGCGAACCAATAGGAGAGCAGTGTGAAGGCAGATGGAAAGATTACGAGTCGCTAGAGTCGCTAGTATATTGCCCAAATTGTGAGGGTACGTGTTATAACCGTTGCACAAGATTTTATTGTGGAGATTGGGATGGTTACACATGCGATTACTGCGGGTGTGACATATCATGCATTCAGGGGTCCTGTTATGCGACATGTGATGATAACAGCGACTGCCCTGACACATGTAGTGGGAATAATATAAGGCTGTACTGGGGTAGTTGCAATCTGGAGTGTGGGGCATGTTACTGTGAATATGGAGGTAATGAAGATTGCACAAAAGTTTGCTATGATGGTTGCTCAGTACGCACAGGATGTTCGGGTGGTTCGTGCGTAGGTCAATCAGATTGCGGACCCTATACATGCTCAAGCGGAACAGGATGCACGACCACATGCGAAATTGATTGCGGCGCCCAGTGCGAAGCTAATGCAAATTGCAATAGTTATTGTAGTGGAAATATATCATATTACAACGGAAAGTGTGAAAGTAGCTGTACATGTAGCTATTCTTCTCAAAACTGCAACAACTATGACGGATACTATTGCGTAGACAGCGGGGAATATTCATATATGCAAGAATACTCCTGCACCTGTGGTTATAGTTGCGGCACTGCTACTTGCGAGTGCATCAGGATAGGAGGTAGGTGGGAATATTGTTCTAATTATAATTCTTGCTCTGGAAGTTGTCCTGGTTGCTCTTATCAAGTACACTACTGCACAGGAGCGAGCGGATGCAGTAGTGGACCGGATATATGTTGTGACATGCAATGGCCAGGTGCAAATTGCAATAGTTACTGGTCTAAAGACCCTGATGAACAACAATCTTACTGTACTGGGTGTGGTCAATCATGGAACATTGGAGGAGAAGTCAGCGGTACGGTATGTTGTGGGGATGATTATGGGGAGTATAAAAGATATTGCCAAGGATATTCCGGCTTCCCTGATGCTGGTAGTTGCACGTTAAACGAAAACGCATGTTGCGATTCGTCTACTGATTGTGTAAAAACGGATGGAAGTACATGCGTAACAAGTGGTACAGCTACTACAGATGGTGATAACGATGGGGACAACGATTACTGCAATGCAGGCACATGGTATGATTGTTTGGACAACAGTTACTGTCCTACTGAATTTGTATGCTCTTCATATAATTGTGTTGATACAACTATAGATGGTGGCTCGGGGACGACATGCGATGCAACGCATAAGTGTTTCATAATTCAAAGTTCTACTGGCTCGGCAAAGGCAAGGTTCGATTCTTCTGGTTACGTGGACGTTAAAGGTGGATATTATGCCGGTCAATCTTCGCTTTCGCCACCATCTGGAAGCTTCATAGTAAAGGATTCCGCAGGCAATGTTGTATTTTACATAGACAGTTCTGGCAACTTGCGAACAAAAGGTTATTTTTACAAGACAAGCTCTCCCTCACCTTCCGGAAATAACGATTTCATTATAAAGGATAGTGGAGGGAATGTTGTTGGTTTTATAGATGGGGCAACCGGCAACATGTATTTCAAAGGTGATTTGCATTACAACTCGAACTTTTAGGTGATATGATGCTTCAAAAATTCATGCTGAAAAAGAAAGGAGGTGTGCAAAAAGGAATGGAAGAAGGATGTACTCCCAATAATACTTTAAAAAGTATAATATTATATCAATAAAAGTAATTGAGAGGGGTAATATGGGTTGGGAAATGGGTGAAACAATGCTTGGAACACATGAGATTGAAATCATTGACATTTTCAGAAGGGATTTGTTCAAAAGTTACACCATAAGGGAGCTTATGAAAAAAACAGGTAGGAAAACCTATACATGGACTTTCAATTCAGCCAAAAAGCTCGCCAAAAAAGGTATATTGAAAATGGAAAAAAAAGGCAATGTCAAGATATGCACCATAAACCTTTACAGTCATATCGCTATCTCTTATCTTGCTCTTCTTGACACAATGGAGGCATTCTACAAAAAAATCCCACGACTCTCCGAGCTGATTAGTGAGATACCCACACCATTTTTCACTTTTATGATAGGTGGTAGTTATGCAGAAGGGAAACAAACCAAGGAGTCTGACCTGGATGTTGCAGTAATTATTGATGATAATGCAGACGCCAAGAAAATACAACGCATTCTGGAAAATAAAATTATGATTCCTCGTATTCACCCATTCGTATTCAGAAAGTCAGAATTCATTCAAATGCTTCTTGACAAAGAAGCCAATTACGGTAAGATGTTATTCAGAAAACACCTGATAGCCTTTGGTGCGGAAAATTATTATCTCATGATAAGGGAGGCTATTGAGCATGGATTTAGAGGTTAGGCTTTATACAGGCCGCGCTGAAAATGAATTAAGGCTTTCAAATGCACTGTTCAACTTATCGAAAAATTCAAAACTAAAAATAGAACTTGGGGCAAATGAAAGTGACACATTCTACAGCGCAGTGATAAGCCATGCGTATTACTCCATATTTTATGCTGCAAAAGCCTTGCTCCTCACAAAAAATGTCAGGACAAAGCCTCCTGACGTACACAAAAAAACATACGAAGAGTTCAAGAAACATTTTGTTGACACAGGACTGCTTGATGTCGAGTTGCTTAAAATATATCACACCATGATTGTCCGTGCAGATGAGCTGCTTTCGCTCTTTAGGCTTGAAAAAGAAAAGCGTAGCCGTTTTACATATCATACGCTTGCGCAGGCTAACATACCATATGCAGAAGAGTCTATAAAAAATGCAAGAAAATTTTTGGAAAATATTATGGAAATCATAAGGAGGTCATGTAAATGAATTGTGACATATGTCAAAAATTCATGCTGAAAAAAGGAAAGGAGGTGCGCAAATGGGCTTGAAGGAAAAATTTGAATGGCTTAAGTCCGGAGGTAAATCGATAAACACCTCCGTGATTGAAGGAAATTTCAAGCCCAGAGCGCAGACAGGTTTAGCGGTAGCTCTATCGCTCATTTTGGCTTTATGTTTCTTCTTATCGGTGATTACACCTTTGGTAAAAGCAGCAGACCCGGGTCATCCTGCTTCATCCATATCTAGCGGAACGTTTGAATCGGGCGACTACACCTTCCCGAGCAATTTGACGGTAAATAAATTCTTAATCGTCAATGGCACAACGCTTTACGTTGACGCGATAAATGGAAGGTTAGGTGTCGGAATAGTTCCTACCCAAAAGTTAACAGTTGCAGGAAGCATTGGAATTCAAGCAGGAGCAAACGCTTTCATCGGGACGTTGGACAATTACAATTTGAGCATTAGAACAAACAACGCCGATGTCATCTACATCACAAACACCGGCAATGTCGGCATCGGGACGACAACGCCTTCAAGCACGCTTGAAGTTAACGGCAATGTTGAGCTGACAAACCTTTACGACAACGACGGCTCAAATTTCTTCGACCTTAGCGGCTGCGGGGACAACACATATGTTTCCTCGATAGACTCTACCGGCGCCGTCATATGCGCCGCTGAAAGCGGTGACATAGCAGGCATAACGACATCTGCAACATCTGGTCTCATAGGAGGCTGCACTTCTGGAACGTGCACGCTGTCGCTGAACAGCAGCATAGGAGGAGACGGGCTTTCATACACCAATGGTGTGCTGGCGATAAACACGCTTGCTGGTGGAGGTATAGTGACGAGCAGCGATTCGCTTTCACTGAACAGGTCTTGTTCCGCGAATCAGATATTGAAGTGGTCTGGTTCGAATTGGTACTGCGCAGCTGATGATAATTCTGGAGGCACCATGTCTTCTTGGAACATAGCAGGAGATACGGGAAGTGATAGCGTTACGAATGGACAAACCGTGACCATAGCAGGAGGGACGAATGGGATAGATACGAGTGAAAGCGGAAGAACGGTAACCATTAGTCTTGATTGGAGTGAAGTTGGTAATGATGCAATAAGCGAGGCGAAGATTGATTTTGATACAAGCTGTGGGCCAACTTCGAAACTTTATGTTAGCGGTAATGACCTTGCATGCGGGACAGATGCCACAGACGACACAGTAAGCGGCTCTGAACTAGACGGTGTGTTCAGCACAACAGGGCTATTAAAAAGAACAGGAGCAGCCACTTACACCACCATCACAGACAACAGCGACAACTGGAACGCAGCCTACACCCACAGCACAGCAACAAGCAATGTACACGGATTAACATTCACAGGAGAAGGAAGTGGGGGAGGACTAGACGCAGACACAGTAGACGGACAACACTACAGCAGCAACTGGCCAACAACGCTAGCAAACATACAATCAGCGACAAGTAACGACTTCCACAACATAGGCGGAACGGATTATACGTGTAGCAATACAGGTTGTACGATTGGTAGTGATGATACGCTTAGTGGTCCTAGTGTTGGAGCGAATTTGAATATGAACAATTATCTCATAGAAAACATCGGCAACACAGGAACAGATTTCACATCAGGTGGGGGTTTAACGCTTGCAGGCACGTTAAGCGTGACTGGTTCAGGTACGCATTCAATTGCGGGTAACACTAACTTTGCCAGCAATACGCTTTATATCGATGCAACCAACCAAAGAGTCGGCATCGGGACGACGGCACCCTCAGATAAATTACACATTTATAATGGTTATTTAAGAATTGACAGCCCAGGTTTAGGCTGGGGAACAAATCAAAGAATAGTAAGTCTCGGTCCACTTTCATTCCAACCAGATACTGACAATAGTGGTGATCCCTTCATCTATTTCTTAAATCCGGCCGGTTCAGCCACTGTATTCATCAATACAAATTCTGGCAACGTCGGCATCGGGACGACGGGGCCGGATTCTAAACTGCATGTTGTGAGTGGTGGAATTTGTGTAGAAGAAAGTGATTCGGGATGTTCTGCTGGAAACGGAGATTTGTCCTTTGGCGCTGATGGAGGAGGAAATGGAGCACAATTAGATTATTATAATGGAAAACTATACATAGGGAACTTGGCTGGGACTCAATGGCACATAGTCATTAAAGATGATGGTAGAGTAGGTATTGGAACCACAGATGCGAATAACAAACTCGAAGTTTATGGTTCAGGTACAGGAACTAATATGGCAAGGATACGTGTTTCTTCTAGCGACAACCAAGCAGGCATTTCATTCCTGTCAGATAATACTGGAGAGGTTATTGTTTATTCCCCTGACGGCACAGACAACCTTGTATTGTATGCTGGTGCAAAAGACAGAATCACTTGCGAATCAGATGGCGACGTCGTCATCACGCTAGGGTGAGACAAAATCCGAGTTTGTTTTAACCGGCTATTGAAAACGCAAACGAAAAAAGTTTTAGAAAACCACGCAAAAAATAATGTTAGTGAATGACAGCGTTAGTTTCTCCTTTCGATGTTAGAAGATTGTGAATGGAGAATGTATTCCATAAAATCAACCATAATTTGCAATTTTAATGCAAATCCTGTTTCAGAAATTAAAAACGTTTTAAAAATCCAAAAACAATTTTTAAATATGGTTGATGGTGAAAGTTCGAAATATTTAGGTTATTTTTATATAAAATATCAGAGGCTAACATACGAATACCTTGTTGCTGTCATCCTTTCTTTTGCATATCTTTTCATGATCATCTACACCATCATCAACAACACGTTTATAGACACGTATTTAAGACTTTTCCTTCTTTTCACAAACCTTTTCGCTATTTTGCTGTTCAACATAGGTATGAGAAGGGTTTACATACAAGCGATAACAGACATGGAAAAGAAAATGAGCAATCTCATGAGCGTATACTATCCTGGTGTGAGCAATGACTTGAAGGAATTCAGCCTTGCCCTTAAAGAAATAGCCGCTATGCTTAAAGGAAAGAAAAAAGCTTGAAGAGTCTGCGATTAAATACGGAAAACAAACCGCATAAGCGATCTGTTTTCATTTTGAACACATTTCGACAAAGCCAACGTAATCATCTATAAATTTCAAAATTTCCAGAATTAAAATCTCAGACGCAAACCTTATGAATTTTAAACTAAAAACTCAACGAAAATATTAAATCGAACTTCCTCAATCCATCTTTTCTATCGTTACGCCCATAATTGACAAAACCACACCAATAACAAGAGAAAGGAAAAAGTTAAATGAAGATGTGGATGGTTCTAATACAAGTTCTGCTACATTGTAAATAACAAGAGTAGCTGCAAAACCGAATAAAGGAATGGAAACAATTCTAGATGTCTTCTTTTCTTTCGAACCTATGGTTTTGCCGAGCCATGCAATAGTGCCTGCTATCCAGAAAAAATAAATAGATGCAAGCAAGAAAGCGGCAGTTGCCTCGAAAATGCCTATGTTAAGAAAGTTTAAAATTGAGTAATACCCTCTATATACTGCAAGAAAGGTTATGGCAAGAGCTACGATATAAACAAAAAATGTAAATCTTCTTCGTGTGAACGCATCTTTGAATTCAGAAAGTGCTGAATAAGCGTAATCTTCAAGTTTAAAGCCTTTTATGAAAAGATAAACACCAAGCACCAAAAGTATAATCCTCCACCCTGTTTCTCCTAATGCTGCGTAAAGCAACAACACTATTGCTGGCAAACCGAAAAAAAGCCTTGAAAACTTCGGATTGTCCAAGGTTTCCTTTAAAAAATCTTTTATCGCATAATAACCCGATTCCAATTGCTCAGCCTGCTTCACAACAATTCTTTTAATAGAAAGTATAGGTATGCGTGATTGAATTAAAGGAATAACATGTTCGTCATCCATTCCATCCGTAACAACCACAGCATAATCACTCGGCCTTTTAGAAAGCACGTCCTCAAGCTGTTTTGTCACTTCTTTATCCGCATCTATGCCCCTGTTTTTATGACCTGTGATCAAAACAACTTCAGCATCATACTTCTCCCCAAGTTCATCAAAAACTTTAACCGCACCAAATATCGCATTGCTGTCGCTTTCTTCAGGATCTTTCAAACTCAATTTCGTTGCTACCTCTAATGCCTTTTCCTTCCCTACTATTGGACCTTCCATGCCAGTATTCTGCCCTATATCGTTATCCCTGTCAACGCAAATCACAAGAATTTTTTGCTTTGCCCCTGTCATAAAAATCACTATTTAATTGAACCTTCTATTTTTAAAATAATTTGCTTACTTATAAGCCATTTGTCGAAGTGGGTTAAGGCGAATAAACCCGTCTTTTTAAATCATTTACCATAATAAAGTTTGTAAACCACAATCTTCTGTTAATTTAATTCTGGAAATTTTTGAATGAAAGGGTGTATCAAGAAGTGCAAATTAAGCGCCAAAATAAGAAGTGAAATATTTAAAGCAAGAGTGCAAATGTGGTTATATGATAAAGGCTGAAATAGGGGTTATAGGTGGGACAGGTATATATTCTGAAGACATCCCTGAAAAACCAAAGAAGATTGAAGTACGAACGCCTTATGGAAAAAGCAAAATGATTGTAGGCGAATACAAAGGAAGGAATACAGCTTTTATTTTCAGGCATGGCGAAAAGCATAGCATACCGCCACATAAGGTAAACTCACACGCCAACATTTTTGCATTGAAAAAAATTGGTGTAGAAAGGATAATAGGCGTTGCAGCAGTTGGTTCTTTGAGGGAAGATATGAAACCTGGGGACATCGTAATACCAGATCAATTCATCGACATGACAAAACAAAGAAAAACCACATTTTACGATGGACCGAAAGTAGTGCATGTTTCGCTTGCAGATCCTTTTTGTAGCGAAATGAGAGAAGTTGCGAATGATGTTATCAAAAAACTTGGCTTACACTTCCATTCAAAAGGCACTTACATATGCATAGAAGGTCCAAGATTCTCCACAAGAGCAGAATCGCATCTGTGGCGTTTGATGAAAGCGGATATAATAGGCATGACGCTCGTCCCAGAAGTTGTTTTGTCAAGGGAAAAGGAGATATGCTATTTAACGATAGCAACAGTCACAGATTATGATTGTTGGAGGGCGCAAGAGGCGGTAACAGCAGAAGAGGTTATAAAAACTATGAAAAAAAGCACAGAAAATGTAAAAAATATACTTGAGCATTTAATACCTGCCTTGCCCAAAGAAAGGAAATGCATATGTAGCAAAGCACTTGAAGGAGCAGAAATTTAAGGCGTTTTGCCTAAGAGGCTTTGCGAAAAAACCCTTGAGAAACTTTCCATTAAGATTTATAAAGAAGTTTTTTATATATAAAATCCAAAATAATGATAATTCGAAAGGTTTGAAAAAATCAAGTGGAAATTTTTGTAATATACAATTCCACTTGAGCATGATATTTAATAAGGAGGTTGAAAAATGCAAACACCGCCTAATTACATGGCGTATGACAGAACCATAGTTGTATTCTCCCCTGATGGACGATTGCTTCAGGTAGAATATGCAAGACAGGCTGTAAAAAGAGGGACAACAGCAGCAAGTTTAGTAATAGATAAAGGTGTGGTTTTAGGTGCAACAAAGTCATCGGCACCTCTAAGTGTAAGCGACACGTATAAAAAAATATTTCTCATAGACGAGCACATAGGCATAGTTGGTTCTGGCATTCTTGCAGATGCAAGATATCTCGTTGACATAGCAAGGGTGAGAGCGCAGATACACAGAATAACATATGGAGAGCCTATATCAACGCATACGCTCGCAAAATACATTGCTAACCAAAAGCACATGGCAACGCAATACGCTGGTTTAAGACCCTTTGGTATAGGCTTGTTAATAGCAGGTGTGGACAACAATGGACCTTCAATTTATGAAACTGATCCTTCAGGAACGATATTGCAATGGAAGGCGCAAGCAATTGGCAGAGGTGCGGAAAAGGCCAAAAAGGTTATAAAAGCGGGTTTCAAAGAAAAGATGAGCGTAAAGGAAGGATTAAAACTTCTTGTGAAGGCGCTTAAAGAAGGGGAGAAAGGGATAACGAAAGAAAATATTGAAATTGCTCTTATAACAGAAAAGGGTCATAAAAAAATCTCTCCAGAAGAAATCGAAAAGGTTGAAGGTTAGCCAAGGCTTATTTTAGGCGGTCAGACGTAAAGGTGATTTTCATGGTTTCTGTGGAAGATGCAGTAATAGCGCGGATTACAAGAATGGGCATGAATTTTGAGATACTTGTAGACCCTGATAAGGCCTTGGAATTCAAAAAGGGGAAGGAAATAGACATTGATATTATCCTTGCTGTAAAGGATATATTCAAAGATTCGAGGAAAGGAGAGCGCCATTCTTCTGAAGATCTTCAAAAAGCATTCAGAACTACAAATTTGTGGGAAGTTGCCAAAATTATATTAAAGGAAGGTGAATTGCAATTCACAACAGAACAAAGAAGACGTTTTATTGAAGAAAAAAAGAAGGAAATTGCTAATATAATAGCTAAACAAGGCATGGATCCAAAAACGAAATTGCCTCATCCAGTACAGCGAATTTTAAACGCTATGGAAGAGGCGCACGTAACCATAGATCCATTCAAGCCTGCGAAAGAGCAGGTAAAATATGTTCTTGATAAAATACAAACGATTTTACCCATATCGCTTGAAAGAATAGAAGTGGCAATTCGCGTTCCGATAGAATACGCAGGCAAAGCGAATGCGATAGTAAGAGAAATTACAGATGTTAAAAAGGAAGAATGGACTTCAACTGCATGGATAGCGTTGATCGAAATACCTGCAGGCATGCAGGCTGATATTTATGAAAAATTGAATAAACTTACATCAGGAAAGGTTGATGTTAAAATCGTGAAGGAGCATAAACTATAAAGGTGGTTTATATGGAAAAGGGTGGAAGTTTTTCTTCGGAAAAAAATCCTGAAGAAAAGGTTTTGGAAGAGCATAAAAATGAAAGGAAGGTTGTGATTCCTGGAGAAAAAATAATAGAATCCATGGATTATCTTCCAGGAAGAAATTGCTTCCGTGATGGAAATTCAATATATTCGAAAAGGATTGGTGTAGTTTATTACAGAGGGAGGGTCATAGATGTCGTCCCCCTTTCAGGAAAATATATACCAGAAGTAGGGGATATGGTCATAGGCATAGTCGAGGAAATCCAATATTCAGGTTGGATAGTAGACATAAACTCTCCTTATAAAGCGTTTCTTCCTCTTTCTGGTGTCAGAGGCTTCATAGACCCTTCAAAAACAGATCTTTCGAGAATATATGGCATAGGTGATGTAATATATGCAAAGGTTTTTGATGTAACGCCTTTAAAAGATGTGAAAATATCTATGAAAGATCTTGGCACAAGAAAATTCGAAAATGGAAGGATTATAAAGGTTTCACCTGTAAAAGTTCCGAGAATTATAGGTAAACAAGGTTCTATGATCAATTTGATAAAGGAGAAAACAGGTTGCAGAATATCTGTTGGCCAAAATGGAGTTATATGGATACAGGGAGAAAAGGAAAATCTTGCAGCAAAAGCAATTTTCGAAATAGAAAAAAATTCGCAGGTAAGCGGACTTACTGATTACATAAGCAAGCTTTTAAGTAAGGAATGATGGAGGGATGAATATGGAAAGATTGGATGGAAGAAAATATGACGAATTGAGACCAGTTGAAATGAAAGTAGGAGTTTTAAAACATGCAGATGGTTCTGCTCTCGTTAAATTAGGCAAAACTGTCGCTTTGGCTGCTGTTTACGGTCCTCGTGAACTTAATCCAAGACATATGCAACAAAGCGATCGGGCAATTTTACAATGCAATTATTCAATGGCGCCTTTTTCGACAATGGAACGCGCAAAACCAGGACCTACAAGAAGAAGTGTGGAAATTTCAAAAGTTACAAGAGAGGCGTTAGAGCCAGCTTTATTTTTAAATGATTTCCCAAGAACAACCATCGATGTATATATCGTTATACTACAAGCTAATGCTGGGACAAGAACAGCAGGCATAAATGCAGCGAGCCTTGCACTTGCAGATGCGGGTATACAGATGAGAGACCTCGTCACCTCCGTAGCAGCAGGCAAAATTGATGGGCATTATGTTCTTGATCTAACAGGAGAAGAGGAAGAAATAACAGAATGCGATTTGCCCATAGCATATATGCCAAGGGAAAAGAAATTCACGCTTCTTCAGATGGACGGTAAGATTTCAGAAGAAGATGTTAAAAATATTATAAACCTCGCTGTTAAAGGTTGTGAAATACTTTATGAATATCAGAAAAAGGCATTGTATGAAAAATGGGCAAAGGAGGGATTTGAATGAATATTCAAAAAAGATATATATCAGGGCATATTTTAAAGGGCATGAGATTGGACGGAAGAAAATATGATGAATATAGAAAGATAGAGATAGAAGTAAATCTTATCAAACAGGCTGAAGGTTCTGCCCGAGTTAAAATAGGAGATACTGAAGTAATAGTTGGTGTGAAACTTGAAGTAGGCGAACCATTTCCTGATACGCCTAACGAAGGTATACTTGTTGTTAATGCAGAACTTTCACCAGTTGCTTCCCCTGAGTTTGAATTAGGACCACCGAAAGAAGATGCAATAGAGCTCGCAAGAATCATTGATAGAGGTATAAGAGAATCGAAATGCATAGATCTAGAAAAACTTTGCATCAAAGAAGGGGAAAAGGTATGGATGATTATGGTTGATATACAACCTTTGAGTCAAGACGGCAATCTTATAGACGCGTCAGGCATAGCTGCGATAACAGCTTTGCTTGGGACAAGGATGCCAAAATATGAAAATGACCAGGTAATTTATGAAGAGAAAACGGATGAAAAACTTCCTATAAGGGATATACCCATACCAGTCACATGCGCCATTCTTGACAATAAACTTATTGTAGATCCAAATTTAGAAGAAGAAGAGGTCATGGATGGAAGAATAACAGTAACAACGACATCTGATGGAAAAATATGCGCATTACAAAAAGGTAATGCATGCGCAATATCTTTAGAAAACATAGAAGAGGCTATAAAAATTTCTTTGAAAAAGGGTAAAGAGATGAGAGAGATGATCAAAAACCTTTATAAGCTTTGAAATAAAAAAAATCATAAAATTTGAAGTGATATTATGGGAAGAACAAAAAAGGTTGGAATAACAGGAAGGTTTGGATCAAGATATGGGAAAGGTGTTAAAAAAAGGGTTTTGGAAATAGAAAAAATGCAAAAAAGAAAGCACTCATGCCCAAGATGTTTAAAGCAAACCTTAAAAAGGGTTTCACCTGGTATATGGTACTGCAAAAAATGCGGTATGAAATTCGCGGGTAAAGCGTATGAGCCAGGGATTGAATAAGGTGATGTTATGAAAGGGGAAAATTATGGTTATAAATGTTTGAATTGCGGAAAGGATGTAGAAATAGATTTGCAAACTGCTAAAAAAATTATTTGTCCATACTGTGGTTATAGGATTTTGGAGAAAAAGAGGCCACCAGCACCTAAAAGGGTGATTGCAAGGTGAAATTATGCAAAAAGAAGATGTGCAATTGTTACAACAGGCGCAACTCTATAGTCAACAAATGCAGAATGTGGTGGCGCAGAGAACCGCTATTGTTCTCGAATTAAATGAAATAAAAAAATCACTCGAAGAGTTGGGTAAAACGGATGAAAAATATGTTTACAAACTCTCAGGTGCTATATTAATAAAAACTGAAATAGAAAAGGCTAAAAAAGATTTGGAGGAAAAGAAAGAATCTCTTGAGCTTCGTTTGAAAACGCTTGAAAGGCAAGAAGAGAAATTGAAAGAGAAGCTGGAAGAATTGAGAACCAAGCTTATAAAGGTTAAACCCTCTTCAGAGTGATTTATATGAGCAAAATGGATAAAGCACTTGCTTTGTTAGAAGAGGTTTTGAAAGACAGAGGTGTGCCTCGCAATATAAAGACGACTATAGAACAATCTATAAACATTGTAAAGAATGAAAATGAAAGTGATGATGTTAAAATATCGACCATAATAACGATGTTGGATGAGGCAACGAACGACCCAAACATTTCTCTTTATGCAAGAACTAAAATATGGAATGTTGTTTCTAAGCTTGAAGAACTTTGCAAGTAAAGGGGAAATAGAAAGTTCAACAACCGCTCAATGAAAAAGCTTTTATAAATCTTATCTTCAATATTTTAACAAAGGTGTTTGATTTTTAATTTTGAGGAGGGAAAGATATGGTGCTGGAGAAAATAAAAAGAAGTGTTGCAAAAGATGTTGGAAGTGATATGCCAGAAGAAGAATTCATAGAAGTTGGAGTTAGCGAATCTACGACACCGGGGAAAATAGGGATAGCCATAGAAAAACTTGAAGATTTTGCAGACACTGATAGAATTTTAAAGGTCGTGAGAGAAGGTTCTTTGGTTTTCCTTAAAATAAAGGGTTTGAGAGAAAAGGATTTAGGAGAGCTTAAAAGGGCTGTAGAAAAACTTAAAAAGACGGTGTTGGCACAGAATGGTGAGATAATTGGCGTTGAACAGGATTGGCTGATCCTCGCACCCGAGCATGCAAAGGTTTTGAAGTAAAACCTTCATTTATTTTTTTGAAATTACATATTTGTAAGTATATTTTTTACTTGAGAATTTTTATTAAATATATTTAACGTTGATTTAATTTAACATTTGGTGATTTTATTTTTCATCTAAGAACTTATTCTTCTAGTTTTAAACTTTTTGCAAGATTGATAAACATTTCATGCATTTTTGGGCCTTGTTCATAGTACTCCCGAGTTATGTGGCCCTCTATCTCTGGTTCTGGATGGTCACTATCAAATATAGGAAACCTAGATGAATTTTCTTCAATTCCGGATAATACAAATGCCTTTATAACTTCCCTTGTGATGGTATCTGCAATAAACACCAGAAACTCGCCTCTATTTCTGAAATTCTTTTTTGTTATATATTTCCTAATTAAAGGATGTTTATAGTATATCTCAAGTACTCCTTCTTCTTCAATAAATCCGCTTATTCTTTTTGTTTCTTTTGCAGAAGGGCGAATATCTCTAAATAAGCCTGTAATTGAAGGCTCTGGAACAATAGTTATATGAAGTTCTGTTGTTTTATCTTCATAATTTGCTACTACAGTTGCCTTTTCCCCTATATGACCGTTGCCTTTTACTTTTATTGGGATTTCTATTAAAACGATGTTTTTAATTATACATTTTTGCATATTTTCAGGGTTAGGTAACAACCACTTCCCCGGACAATTTATTGGGTCTTGTGAGGACAATATAATCTCTTTAGAACTTTCAATAACATTTTTATCGATGCACAATTGTACTTTCTTTTCACTCCCATCCACAATAGTGATTTTTTCTGGAACAAATGCAAATCCGTCTTTTGGAGAGAATATAGGATTCTCTAAAACTTCAATACCAATTTTTGTTGCGTGATTTGGCTTTTTTGTTGATGCGACTATTTCTCCTCGTGTCCCCGGTTTTTCAGAATAGACCTCGATTTGCTTTACAAGAAACTCTTCCTTTACTTTTTCTTTTTCAATTTTGATGATATTATTCCCCTTTATGACTATATCAGGATCTGTACTATTAAGGGAAATTTCTAATTCATCTGAAACAATAGACGAATTAATAATCAGGAATATTTTTTTAGGTTCAAATTCCACAATTTCTGCATATGGTGGATGGAATTCAAAATTATCAGGTTTTATGGGCGGTGGGGGCGGACCCCTCCCCTTAATATCTTTATACATTCTATTAAGTTCTTTGAGTATTTCTCTTTTCGTGTGTTCATCAAAAGAATATTTAGAAGCTTCTTCTCCCTCTTGAATAGTTTTTAGTCTCTTTTCCACTTCTGGTAGTAGTTTTTGATTAAAGGGGTGGTCGTCTTTTAACCCTCTTCTTTTTTCATCGACAAGAGCATCTTCTTCCGGATCTCTGATTATTTTTTCAACCTCCATACGAACTTCTCCGAAGAATTTAGAAAAAGACAAATCTCTATCGAAACGGCCAAAAGTAAAATCGAGCACAGAATAGTTTCCATAGAAAAACAAAAGACCTGCTTCGCCATATGGTTTACCTTGGCTTAATTCATTTTTACTTTTATTTACCTCTAGATGGATGAGGTAATCTTTACCATTGTAATTGATTTTAAATGATTCTTTTAGTATCTGTTTTTCTGCTTCCGGGGGCTTATAGGTCAATAATTTTTTTTCATTTGACCGACCATTCACGGCATAAATCTTATAATTTGGATTTTGAAGCAATTTCCTTAATAGAAAATGCTTTTGTAATTTTTCACAAATAGTAGAAAATTTGCGCTCATGGAAATAAGAAGGAAGCTTACCTTTCACTAAAGTTCCGTTTTCTGGAATTCCCAATTTAACTCTTTCTTCATTTGTTACTTTTTCGTCTTCTCTACCAATTCCAGTTTGGAAATCTCGATGTTTATTACGTTCATTGATTAATCCATCTTTTATGGTTATCAACCAATTATCTTCCAAGGCCATCATAGCATCTTTTAATCCTATTCCCTTTTCAGCACTAGTAACTGCTTCTATATCTTCACCCATACTTGTTTGTGTGCCATATTTAAGAGCTTCTCTTAATTTTTCAGAGTCCATACCTTCTGCATGATCTAAGATCTCAATTGATGGGGGGCTTCTTTTTTGACATGAAATTTTAACAAAAATCTCAAATGGTGGTTTTATTTTTCCTTTCTTATAGAGGCGAGTGTAACTATCAGCGGAATTCTTGATTAGTTCGATGATAATTCTCATGGGGTCGTTTTTGAAAGCTTCTCTAACAGTTCTCTCCCAAAATTTTGGATGAATTTCTCCTGGCTCTGTTCGTTGCTCTTTAGGTATCATTTTACCACCTTTTATTTTTTTGAATAAATTCTAAAAATTCTATAGCAGCTGGATCGTTGATTCTTTTTGCATATTCTAAATATTTTTTCAGATGTTTTTGTTTTATCTCTTTCGAAGCGGATAATGGTAATTTTAAGGCTTCTAAAATTTCAAAATCAGATATATCCTCTTTTTTATTTTGAGAATATTTTTTATAGGCTGTTGTTTTTTTTAGTAGGTTAATAAATGTGAGTTCCTTTCTCCTCGGAACTATTCCGTATTTTCTGGTTACTTTTATTTTTCCTTCTAACATCTTTTTTGCTTCATCTAAAAAATATTTACCCTTTTCTGTGATTTTATAACCTGTTTGAGCGTTGCCAGATACCCATCCTTTAGTCTTAACACAGTGAAGAAAAACACAATCATTTACTGTCTTAGCATCAGGGTATTCTGGAAAACCAATTAATGAAAATTTCTTGGGAAATAACTTAAATGCAGCAACAGTAAGTTTATCAAATGTAGTTTCTATATTTTTTGAGTTCAAATAGTCGAGAGTAAATAAAATCAATCTATCTTTATCTATTGGAAGGTAGTCATGTTGAACTTCTATAAATTCTCTAATTAAATCTTCGTCGCTTTTCTCACTATTTTTTATTCCCATCTTCACACCTCATAAAGAAAATTCTCTTTTAGGTTTGTTAAACAAACCTTTAACTCTCTTTAATTCCTTCTCGATGGCGGAAAATATTTTATTTACATCTTGCGCAGTGTAAGAGTAATTACTAGTATTTGCACAATTGCTAAGCAGTCTTAAATCTTCAAGTATTCTCCGCGTTCTAGCTGTTGCTATTCTTTTGAATTTTTGTTCTTTTGTTTCACCTTCAACTTTCGGCTTTACCATTTTATTTCACCTAATAATATATAACATACATAAAATATTTAAATATTTCGGTTAAAATTATTTCTAATATTATTAGTTAAATAAATACTTTAAATAGTTTAAAAAAAATGTCCATTAGATGAGGATGTAAGGAAAAATTATTCCAATTGTTTAACAGCTTCCTCAGGACTTATTAGTTTGTACAACCTTTTCCTTGAATCATTCGGATCTAATCTTACTTCTAACCAACCAGCTTTCTTCAAGTCTGATAAAATAATACTAACCATTTTATCGTCATTAAGTGTTTTGGAAGCATCTTCGTGGTTGAATTCCTTATTTTTGAATTTGGTCCAAAGTTTAGAATATGCTTTCATTATCCATTTAGGTAAAGGTTCTACCATTTTACATCACCTATGCTAACAACATAATTAATATTTTAAAAGTTCATAAATTTAACGTTTAACCTATGTCAATCAATAGGAAAGATAAGCGGTTAATAAGAAAGGAAAATAAGCAAATATTAAATTCAATTTACGTCAAGTATATTTAAGGAATATGAAATGTGGTGGTAATTGAAATTTCAAAAAATAATCAATTTTCTTGATTTTTAACATACTCCTATTTCAATCTAATCACATCGAGATTTTTCGGGGAAAGGGTTTCGATCTTTGTGTATTTGTGCAAATCTCTTGAAAGCTCAAGTGTGGTGTAACCATCCCCGTGATTACATATTATTTTCTCTGGTCTGCTTGATAGATGGTTCACAAAACTTATCAGTTGCTTTCTATCCGAATGACCAGACAAACCTTCGATGGTTTCAACGCCCATTTCCATATTTATCGTCTTGGTTTTTCCATTCTCCCCTATTATAGGGATTTCTCTCCAACCCTTTTGTATTCTCCTTCCCAAAGAACCTTCTGCTTGATAACCTACGAAAACAAGCATATTTCTTTTATCAGCGGCAAAGGCTTTCAAATATTCAAGTGCTGGACCTCCGACAAGCATGCCCGATGTTGCGATTATTACGGATGGTTCACTCGAATCAATAACATCGCTTCTTTCCTTAGGAGCAGTGATTCTCTTAAAGATATCAGAAATGAAAGGATTTTTACCATAGTGAAATATTTGGCGTTGGAGGCGATATGAAAGATACTCTGGATACGCCGTATGTATCGCTGTTGCATCCCACAACATACCATCCAAATAAACTGGATATTCAAAGCCATTCTCTACAAGTATGCACATTATTTCTTGCGCCCTTCCAACAGCGAATGAGGGTATGAGAACCTTCCCTCCCCTTTCCATTGTTTCTTTTATAACCCTTATGAGTTTTTCTTCTGCCTCCCTCCTTGACGGCTGTATATCATTCGCCCCTCCGTAAGTCGATTCTATTAAAAGCGTTTCTACGCGCGTGAAATTGGTAAAGGCAGGTTCGAAAAGTCTTGAAGGTCCAAATTTTAAATCTCCTGTATAAAGGATGTTATGCAAACCATCTCCTATGTGCAGATGAACAAGGGAAGAGCCTAACAAATGTCCGGCTGGTTGTAAGGTTAGACGAATGTCTGGTGTGAGATCTGATACTTCTCCATATTCTAATACTACTGTATGCTTAACTACTTTTTCTATCGAACGTTTATTATAAGGCACGTTTTTGCCTTCTTTATGGCATATATCCACATAATCAAGGCAGAGCAAAACCATAAGGTCTCTTGTCGGCGCTGTGCAGTACAATGGACCTGTATAACCATTTTCATAAAGCCAAGGCACGTATCCGCAATGATCAAGATGCGAATGAGAAATGATCACAGCATCCAATTTTTCTATATTAAATTCTGGCACGTTGAAATAAGGAAAGCTGTCCGAAGCCACATTAACACCGCAATCGAGAAGAACGTTAGATTCTGGTGTTTCTACAAGCATTGCCGATCTCCCAACCTCACGAAAACCTCCTAAACAAGAAAGTCTTATCCAACGTTCAGCAATTTCCTTTTTTGGCGTGTTTATCTTTTGCCCAATGGTATTCAAAAATTTCTTACGATAGTCCATTTCTGTGTGCAACAAATTTCTTACAGCCCTCACTATTGGACTTTCTATTGCAGGTGCTCTTTCGATCTTCGGCAACCACAGGGTTTCGTTTTTAATCCTTTTATATGTTTCCCCACCCTTCCCTATAACCATTCCAGGTTTCTGCGCTTCTATAACCACTTTACCCAATTCCGGCTCGAAATATATTTCTTGTATTCCCGCCTCTTCGGGCACAATCTCTTTTATTTTCTTTTTGGTTTCTTCCATGTCCATGGTTATGGATATGTCTGGTCTAACCTCTATCCTTTTCTTCAAATTCGAAACCATCTCCTTTACTACACGCTCATGATCACGGAAGAATTCCGGATTTTTGGTATAAAGTACGATTTCCGGACCTTCAAATTTCACTTCCGTTATCTGAGCGTCTTTTGGTAGCGTCTTCTGTAATTCTTTTAGAATGTCACTCACTAAAATCTCCTCGCTTTTTTAAAATTGGAATCTTATGAACATCATCTTACTTCAACAAATTTTTAACTTCTTCATCCGAAATTTGTGTAAAACCTTTTTCCGTTATCACGACAAGGTCTATGCCGGTTCCGCCAGAACCTATGTCTCTCTCTATGGCAGCTTTTATAGAGCGTAAAGCAAGTTTTTTAGCACTTTCCAAATCCATACCTTCTTTATACTTATCTTCTAAAACACCAAGCGCTATTACAGAGCCTGAACCAGTTGAGAAATATTCTTTTTCTTCTATTACCGAACCTGAAGGATCGAAAGAAAACAACCTCGGTTTATCATCATACCCTCCTATGAGCAGTTGGACATAATATGGGAAAAAGCTCCTTGCATATAGTATATTCGAAACCAATGTTGCTATCGCTTTTATAGGCATTTTTCTATCTTCTTCAAGTTCGTAAAGCTTTATCTCCGCCTTTATATATCTTTCAAGGGCTTGGGCATCTCCTACGTTACCAGCTATAGTCATGGCTGCATAGTCTGCGAGTTGAAGTATTTTTTTAGTGTATTTGCTTGCCACTAAATATCCCATAGTTGCCTTTCTTTCAGCAGCCAAGATCACAAAATCTTTTCCTAATATGCCTACGGTTGTTGTGCCTGTCTTCAACTTTTCTAAACCTTTCTCACTCATAATCTCACAGAAGTTTGAAAATTCAGAACTTTATTGTATTTTTAACGCAAGTATTTAAATATTTTCTGTACAGGATATTAAGTTTTGGCCTTATATGGTTAATATTATTAGCAAGGTTAGTAAGGAAAACCCGCATAAATTTTTAAAACCTTTTATTACATTTTAAAATATGTTTAAAGTTAAAAAATTTTTTATAATGGTAGATTCCTATTTTTTTAGACATAACGCCATTTATTTCGGTTGTTAAACATCTGTTCATTTTTCAAAAATTAAAAATGTGGTGAAGCTATATGGAGGAAAGAAGCAAAGTTAATGAAAAGGTAAAAAAGGTTGTGGAGGAGCTTCTAAAAGAGGTGGATTTTGATTTAGAAGAGCTTTTGGAAACAGATCCAAAAGAAATGGAAGCTCTTGCCTTTGAAATAGCCCTTTCGCTTTCGATAGATGAAAAACCCAAATTTGAATTTGCAAGAATGGTAGAAAGGGATGTTTTGGAAAAGATAATGGATGAGAATGGGAATTTCATACCTAACTAGGTTAAATAAAAAGAAGCGTAGGTAATATTAAAGTGATGTTATGAAAAAAATCGAAGTAATGAATGCAAAAGGTGTTCGCGACTTTCTGCCTGTCGATGCTATACTCAGAAAAGAAATAACTGAAAAACTTCGCGAAGTTTTCGAAAAATACGGTTTTTCTCCTCTTGAAACGCCTGCAATAGAAAGAATTGAAATTTTATCAGCGAAGTTTGCAGGTGGATCGGAAATTTTAAAAGAGATGTTTAAGGTTGAAGATCAGGGTGGAAGAGAACTTGCTCTGCGATATGACTTAACTGTCCCGCTTGCAAAGGTCGTTGCCATGAACCCCAATCTTCCGAAACCTTTTAAACGTTATCAAATTCAACCAGTATGGCGTGATGGACCGATAAAGTTAGGAAGATATCGTGAATTCATGCAATGTGATGTGGATATTGTAGGCGTAAAATCGATGATCGCAGATGCAGAAATTCTTGCAATAGCCAAAGAAGTTTTTGATGCCCTTGATATAGATGTGATAATAAAGGTTAATTCAAGAAAATTGATGGAAGGGGTTCTTGATTTTGTAGGAATAAAAGAAAACAAAATGGAAGCGATATTGTCGATAGATAAATTGAATAAAATAGGCATCGATGGCGTTAAAAGAGAGCTTGAAGAAAAAGGTTTTGAGAAAACATCAATAGAAAAATTGATGAAAGTTCTACAAATCAAAGGTTCCAATAAAAGCGTTTTGGAAAATCTTGAAAAAATGATAAAAAGCGAGGAAGGGAAGCAAGGGATAAAAGAACTCAAAGAGTTATGTGATTACTGCGAAACTATGGATGTTAAAATAACAATTGATATTTCTCTTGCAAGAGGTCTTGAATATTACACAGGCCCTGTTTTCGAAGTTTATGCAAAAAATTCTAAAATAACATCATCCCTTGCTGGTGGTGGTCGTTACGATAAAATGATAGGCATGTTCATAGGAAAGGGTGAATATCCAGCAACAGGCATTTCGTTTGGTTTAGAACCTATATTCGAGGTTATGAAAACAAAAAAAGAAAGTTTGCGAAAAACGACGACAGAAGTTTTTGTCATACCCATAGCCACATCAAAAGAAGCATTAAAAATAACAACTATGCTAAGAAAAGAAGGGGTAAAGGCAGAAATTGACCTAATGGATAGAAACATTTCTGCCAATTTGTCCTATGCGAATTCTTTGGGCATACCTTTTGTGCTCTTCATAGGCAAAAAAGAGCTTGAGCAAGGAAAGATTAAGTTGAGAAATATGAAAACGGGGGAAGAAAAACTTTTGAAACCCGAAGAGGTTAAAAAAGAAATTAAGCAAAAGCTGACAACGAAATGATTGGAAAGAAAACTTACACGTTCTTTGCAAACTTGATTCTGAAATTGGGCATCATTAGTTTGCATTTTTCATGTTCGATCTAGGAAAACCATGCATGTTAACATTTTTAAGTACAGTTTTACAATATTGTTTCTTGATATAGTAAGTGAAAATTATGGTAATGAAAAAAATTAGGAAGATAGGACACATAGGCATAGGAAATGGTTTTTCAAAAACCTTCGTGCCTGATACATCTGTCCTCATTAACAGAAAATTGTCAGAACTGATCGAAGAAGGTAAGCTTGACAATTCAAGAATAGTTATACCTAGAATTGTTATAGATGAGCTACAAGCACAAGCTTCACGCGGTAAAGATGTTGGCTTTCGCGGTCTTGATGAAATCAAGAGGATAAGATCTCTTTGCGAAAAGCATAAAATAAAATTGACCTTTTCTGGCGAAAGACCAACACAAGAGGATATAAGCCTTGCCAAAAAAGGTCGTTTAGATGCTTTGATACGCGATTTTGCTGTAAAGGAAAACGCTACGCTTCTAACAAGCGATTATGTGCAAGCATTGGTAGGAGAAGCAGAAAACGTGAAAGTTGAATATATTCCGTTCGATATAAGTCAAAAGAAAATAAAGATAGAAGAATTCTTTGGACCTGATACGCAATCGGTCCATCTTAAGGCGGGTGTAAGGCCTTATGCAAAATGCGGAAAGCCAGGAGAAGTTAAACTTGTTTATTTGAGAGATAAACCAATGGAGGAGGAAGAGCTTAAAAGCATAATTTATGAAATACTTTCAAAGGTGCATAAAGATCCGAGTTCTTTTATAGAAATAGGTAAACAAGGTGCAAATGCAATGGTTGTGCAAATGGGAAGGTATAGAATTTCTATAACAAGGCCTCCCTTTTCATCTGCTACAGAAGTCACAGCAGTAAGACCCATTGTGAAACTCGAGCTTAAAGATTATAATCTACATAAAGAACTCGAAGAAATGATAGTTTCTGGTTCAAGAGGCATTCTCATCGCAGGTCCGCCTGGTTCTGGTAAATCAACTTTCGCAGCAAGCATAGCTGAATTTCTTTCAAAAAAAGGTAAGGTTGTTAAAACTTTTGAACAGCCACGCGACTTGCAGGTAGGACCAGAAATTACGCAATACGCCCCTCTTGAAAATGATTGGGAGAAAACAGCAGAACTTCTGCTTCTCGTTAGGCCAGATTACACGATTTTTGATGAGGTTCGCAAAACAAAAGATTTCAAGGTCTTTGCTGATATGCGTTTGGCTGGGGTTGGAATGATAGGGGTTGTTCATGCAACAGACATCATTTCTGCTATCCAGAGGTTTATGAGCAGAATGGAGCTTGGGATGATACCTCATGTTGTTGATACTGTAATATACATAAAAAATGGAAGGATAGAAAAGGTTTACACGCTAAATCTTCTCGTCAAAGTGCCTTCAGGCATGGTTGAGCAAGATCTGGCAAGGCCTGTTATTGAAGTCAGAGATTTTGAAACAAAACAGTTAGAATACGAAATATACACATTTGGTGAAGAGAATGTGGTTGTTCCTATCAAACAGCCAAGTAAACATGCGAAAGAAAAGGTGATGAAGATTATTATTGATGAATTAGGGAAGGTTGATAAAGATCTCGAGATAGAATTCATTTCGGATAATCGTGTGCTTCTTCGCGTGAGAAATGAGGCTATACCAAAGATAATAGGAAGGAAAGGAAAGAATATCGAAGAGCTGGAAAGGAAGACTGGTATGAGCATTTCGGTTGAACCAAGGGAAATGACGCTCAAAGAAGAAGTCAAATATCTTTTTGGTGAAAAAGGTTCTTATTTTAAGATTGCCCTCGAAAAGAAATATGCTGGAAAGCAGATAGATTTATACGATGGTGAAGAATATCTTTTCTCCCCTGTTGTAGGAAAGAATGGCGAAGTATGGATAAAAAAGCGTTCGAGCGAAGGTGAAAAAATACTGCGAGCGGTCAGTTTGAAGAAATTGAGAGTGATGGTTTAAGGTTTTCAAATAAAAGAGAATTTAAATCCTATATCAAATAAAATAAGAAATTACCTAATGGGATTAGGACAAAAAGGTTCAAAAACAAGAAAATTAAAGAGAATGCAAATATAAATTTCCATCTGTTTTCCTTTTTATTTTCTTCTATGATTACGTATGTTCCAACAACAAGCCCGATTAGTGTAGAAATATTAGTAAGACCTATAACAGAAAGCTTTAAAATCCCTGTATCTTTAAAAAAGATCTTTCCTGCTATTAGAGAACTGAAAATTGATGAAATCACAAATATAAAAAATGCAATAAAAATCGAGTTGGATTGCAACATATGTTTAAACATTCCTCTTTCCACCTCAGGCGGCGTTTTTTCAAGTTTTTCAAGCCAAAGGTCTTCGGTAAACTTTTCTGCAGGAGGTGTTTTCAGATCTTTTTCGTAATATAACTCAATTCCTTCTTCGTAACCTATGTTAATTCTTGTGTAAAACAATCCTTTTTCTAATCTTTCTTTTTTATAAAATTCATCTGGCCAATTTTGTGGTGGAGATCCTACATAAAAATACTTGTACCTTGCATAATCTTTAATGTCATTATAAAATTCTGGTTTCACAAATCCCACTATGTAAATTATTACAGGTATGCCTCTTTCGCCATAAATGCTTGTCGGTTTTAGAGGATAGAATATTTTATCCGTGGGAAATTCTACAAAAATTGCAGGCACTGTATACTTATCGGATTTTCCTGTTCCTGTCAACCAGCTAACTACAAATGAGTATTCTTTGCCTATGTAATCATTAAGAATCGGTATAGAAATATCGCTTACATTCAAACCTTTGCTTCTAAGATAGTTGACAAGACCCTCTGATGTTTCAGCCGTTACAACTTGTGTCAATATACCTTCTTTTTCAATTTGAGTGTAAACTTCCACACCATATTGCGAAGGCATCAACCTTATTGACATAGCCCCCACCCACAGTGAAAATATACCATATGGTATTGACCAGATCTGACTTAAAATAATCATGGCTTTGGTTTCTTCACTAAATAAAGGCCCTTCTCCAAGAGTTTTTATATCTATACCTCTAAACGTAGGAAAATTTTTTAATATATTTATCTTCACGTCTTCTGGTTTGGAGGGGATGGGTACAATCCAAATAACTTCGTTATTTTTTATTTGATCTATTTTTATAGCAATAATAAGTTTTTCCTTTCCATCCTCATAATTTATTGCGGCTATCTGTGTGTGTTCTCCATGTAGAGCATGAAATGAGAAATCAACTCCAGTAGTAATAGCAATCCCATCCGCTTTAACCAATGGAGCAAATAAAAATAAAAAAATAAGGCTTATTATGAGCAATTTCCCATTTTTCATAAATTTCATCTTTTAACTAAAGTTTATTTTCGATATCTTTCAAGTCATTCGTTATCCCAGTTATTTCATTATTCAAACCTGAAAGTGTATCAGAAGCTTCCTCAGCACTTGCTATTTTTTCCCCGAAAATAGACGAAAAAATGCCAGAATAATATGCAAACCCTATTATGCCAACTACAACAATCAATAACACTACTGCTACAATTATCTTCTTTGCACTTCTTTTGCCTGTTTCCTTTTTACTTTCTTCTGTTAATTTATCATACAAATCTTTCTCCATATAATATCACCTTTTTATGAGACCATTACATCAAGTATGCTATTTATATATTGCCTTAACTCATTTATTTGACTTTTCACTTCGTCTTTTATTGCTTCTGGATTTTCTATATTTTCACGTATAATTGCGATAATTTTATCAACCATTTCCTTCGCTCTTGCAAACATGTTTGCAACATTTATGAATTTTCTTGCCCGTTCCTCATCGCCCACCAACTTGTAATAATCAGCCAAAGCATTTGCATTTCTCTGGAATTTATCCATCTTTACACGAATGTCTTCTAACTTAAATACGATTTCTATGAAATCTTCTTTTTTAGCCTTCTTCACGCAACATTTTTCTGACTTTGTACCGCATTCAAGATTTGTTTCTTCAAAACCGCTTTTGCATGAATCTTCGAAATAGATGCAATATCCTCCTTCCTGCTCACATTCCGCACCAATCGCTCTAATGTCGCTTGGGTATTTATCTAAATAAGCTCTTATAAGTTCTTTTGGTTCCTTAGGCACACATCTGTAATGGGTAATGTTATCGCACATACTACCTGGTGTGCATGGAGGTATGAAGCTCTCTTTTACTTCGTCACCTGAGCATATACATTCTGAATATAACGAATCAGAACCGCAGTGTTTTGATACTTCTTTATCTTCTTCTGTAGTTGGTCCGGCAAATGGCATACCTGTTATCATTCCTGTTAATGGACTTGATTGTCGAGGTTCCATTTTTATTGCTCCAACGCCTCCTATTGGTGTTACAACTTCAGAAGGTTGTGAAAATATTAATACTAGGAAATTTCTATAACTCCATACATATGCCTTACTACCATAAAAATTGTCTAAAACATAAATATAGTAACCATCAAATTTTTCCTCGGTATATGAAAATTTCTCTAATACCATATTGAGTTGTTTTTGCATTTCTTCCCTACTTTCAACCTCTGTTACTATCACAGCATATTCTTTGCCCGTTTTCTCATATACTGCGAAATATGTGTGTGGTGGAATTGGAGATAATAAAATTGAAGATAATAAGTCTGCATATTTATAGCGGAACCCGTCTATGTCTTCCGTTATCAAGTATTTTTTAAGGATGCTTTTGTCATAAACCCTGAAAGATGTTGCGGTAGTTGTGAAATTTTCGTTTTTACCATATATAGTGTACTCCCCTATTTCGTTTGTTTTCGTAAATGTTCCTGTATATTTACACCATTCCTCATTTTCACATGGAAGGCAATAACCTCCTGGTTCACATAGTGGGCACTTAGTTTTTATTTCACATTTAAGATTGAGCATTACAGGTTCGGTAATGCCTGAAGGTTTTTTCACGTACACAGCAAGTGTTTTAGGTAATTGTGAACTATTTCTACCCTTCAAGTATCCTTGTATATTAACAATTTCAATTGTATCACCTTCTATATTAACAATTTCAATATCACCTTGTATATTAACAATTTCATTTATATCATAAACCATTTTATCTGTATATAGAGAAATTAGAAGAGAAATTTTAGGTTGCGGCATACATCTGTAATATGTACATACCTTGGTCGATTCCCATTCACATGGTGCTTCAAATATTTCTTTTTTATACTCTTCTGGACAAATGCAACTCGGGTCAGAAGATTTATCACCACAATAATTTTTTCTGCTCTCGCAATCTTGCGGGCAATTATATTCATTTTCAGGTATTGGGCATCCCAAACCCTGACATATAATGGTGTCGCATACACCATTTCCACAATTTGGTGTGCAGTCTATTGGACATTTAACATGGCAGAAATATTTCCCTTTTTTACAGGAAGGATCTGGATCTGTTAATTCGCAGATGGTAAGACATACCAACTCTTTCTCATTTTCTTCACAGTAACCGTCGCCGCATTTTTTTGAGATGTTTATATAAATTGTTTCTCTGTCAGATATGTAGTTACAACCTTCTTTAGTGATAGAAGCCAAGAAAGTTAGTTCGCTACCAATAGTTACAATTTCATTAGTTGTTATATTAGACGAAATAAATGATGTCATTTTGTAAACTCCGTTGGAATCGGTATAATAAGTTGCGCTAGTATTTGTATTAAAATTATAAAGGTTAAACGGATGATTTGGTATTAGATTTCCGTTTTTGTCATAAATCTTTACCGTCATCTCTAAATAGTCGCCTGGATAGTAAACCTTTTTGTTGAAACTCAAATCGATTATCTCAGGGCATATTTTAGTTTGACAATCTTCTGGACAATTACACAAATTTTCTGGAGACTTGCAAATTCCATCGCCACATTTTGTACAATAACCACGTGTCCCTAATAGAGGTTGGCAATTTGCAGGTGAAATTGCGGGTATTTGTTTCAAACCAGGACAACAAAAATTTGTGTTGTTAGGGATAACAGGACCAAGAGATTCGCCTTCTCCGATACAACTTATATTTTGTTGTATACATGCACCATTACTACACCCATTAGAACATTCATAAATTTTATATTTTATTTTATAGTCATCACAGTAGAGTTGTTTTAATTTTGTTAGACAAGTACCATTAATACATCCTTCCTCAGTTGCACAAACGTCATAATACTTTGTCAGTCCATTGTCAATCGTCACATAACCTTTGACATATAGATCATTTTGTGGATCGCTGTCATAACATACTGGTGGACTTCTAAGGCATGCCCCATCCGAACAACCATATTCACATAAATATTCTAATAGTTCGCGATTAATTTTTGTGCCATTACAATAATGTTCATTGACATAATCATAGTTAGTGCATGTATCGGTAACTGATGAAGAACCATAAGCACCGATCTCTGTTGTAGTACCTTTAACATAATAATCTATTCCACTATCAGAATCTATGCAAGTTGTTGTTATGTTTTGCAAAGGCAAAGGGGATGTTTGTGCATTAACAGATTTTTGAAACAAAAACATTGTCATAAAAAGAAATCCTAACACAATAAACATTTTTGATTTCATTCCACACCTCACAAAATTAAACTCTTTATTTAAATTTTTAGCGCAACTAATATAATAAAAATTATTTTTTCTTTCGGTTAGAAGCGAAAAATTTAACCAATTCCAAACTGCTTCATCAATTTTGCGAAAGGTCCTCGTTTAAAGGCTTTGCCTCCACCGGTCATTTTCAACAACTTCTTTATCTGCTCATATGCTTTTAGCAACTCTCTCACCTCTGCTTGTGTGGTTCCAGAACCTTTTGCTATTCTTTGTATTCGACTTTGCTTTATTATTTCTGGATTTTCCCTTTCTTCCGGTGTCATGGAATCGATTATATACTTCCACTTCTTCATTTTTTCCTCTTGGATATCAAGGAAATTTTCTGGTAATTTTTTCATAAGAGCTCCGCCCGAAAATCCAGGAAGCATCTGCATAATTTTTGACAGCGAGCCCATTTTCTGCATAGAATTTATCTGCTCGTAAAATTCTATCATGGTAAAACGACCTTCCACAATCTTTTTTGCCGTTGTCTCTGCTCCAACTTCTTTTGCTTTTTCCAACAAACCTTGTAAATCACCATATCCAATCAAACGAGAAACAAAGCGTTGAGGATCATATTCTTCAAAATCTTCAATTTTTTCCCCAACACCAATCATGCGCACATGTGAACCAGAAACGCTTGCAGCGGCAAGAGCACCACCACCTTTCGCTGTCCCGTCCATTTTTGTTATGATTATTCCTGTTATGCCTACAAGTTTGTTAAATTCCTCCGCTTGTTTGCGCGCGGTTTGTCCAAGGTCAGCAGGTATAACAAGAAACACCTCATCGGGTTTTATAACCTCTCCTAACTTTTTCAATTCTTTCGCTAATTCGCTATCCAAAGCGTCCCTTCCTGCAGAATCAAAAATGAGCACGTCCTCTTTCGCATGCATAATCGCATTGCGAGCAATATCTTCCGGCTTTTTGCCATCAGCATAAACCTTGACTTCGATTTGCTTTCCTATTTGTTTTAATTGCTCTTGTGCTGCAGCACGATGTGTATCGCAAGCAACTAAAGCAACAGAAAGTCCTCGCTTTTTAAACCATAAAGCAAGTTTGCCGCATGTCGTTGTCTTTCCACTTCCAAAAAGGCCGATAAGCAAAATTTTTTGTTTACCAAGCACAAGTTTTCCTCTTTCTTTCCCCAACAAGCCAACTATTTCATCATAAAGGGTTTTTATGAAATACTCTTTCAACGTCATGCCCTTTGGAGGCTCTTTAAGCAACTTATTTTTTATGTTTTGAGAAATTTCGAAAACAAGTTTAACATCAACATCAGCTTGCAAAAGCGTTCTCTGCAAATCTCTAACTATAGATTCGACAGCTGCTTTATCCACTAAAGTTAATCCCATGGCTCTGCGAAATACCTCTTTTAATCCACTTCCAAACCTTTCAAACATTTTCTATCTCCGTTAATTTAACGAATTTTATGATAATTTTTGGTCCGTGTGTATTAAATTCATAAAAATTTTATTTATAAAACTCATTTTATATTTTTCAGCCCAAAGAAAAGCCCAAAGGGAATAAAATTGGTTTATATCTCGCTATATTATCCTAAAAATTACGTAAAATGCAAAAATTCATGCCTTTACAACAATTGTTTTTGCTGCGATGTCGCCTAACCTCTGCTTTTTATCTGTTAATAGGATTACAAAGAAGCCAAGCAAATAGAAGACAAGTCCATCAACAACCCTTAGTATTGTCCTCAGCAACGCATCCTCAAAACTTATTTTTCTTCCATTTTCCTTAACAACCTTTATGTTAACCAATTTCTTCCCTATGGTTTGGCCGTCCCTGCTTTCAAGATAAGAAAAATAAAAAAGCCATACGATCAAAATTGAAAAAATAAAACCAAGCCAAAGCGCGATGTTTGATATTGATGCGAAAGGATTTGTGAATCTCGCCATCATAGAAAACATCATAGAATGAATACCGAAAGGCAAGGCTATTAAAAATGTTATAATCAAAAGTATAAAATGATCGATTATAACCGCCAAACCTCTGCTTAATACATTCGCATATTCAGGCATGTTCTCACAAAAATATTTTATTTTACGAGTTTATAAGTGTCGATAGCAAATTTGAAATTCGAAAAATTCAAAATGACTGCAATCAAATTTATTTTTAAAAGTTCCGTATCAATTCCGCAAAAACTGAATCATTTCAAATTTATATTATATGAAGCAAAATTATTTTATATGGCTGAGGTTGAAGGAATAGATGGGCGTACGATAGCAGAGCATAAAGAAAAGCTTGATAAGGTTAGTAAGGAGATATCAAAATTGATAGTGGGTCAAAAAGATGTTATAAACGGCCTTTTTCTTGGTTTGCTTTCGAATGGACATGTCCTTGTAGAAGGTGTTCCTGGGATAGCTAAAACCCTTCTTATAAGGACTTTAGCAAAAGCGACAGGTTGCGATTTCAAAAGAATACAATTTACTGTAGATTTGTTGCCAACTGATATAACGGGTATAACAGCGTATCACAAAGATAAAGGTTTTTATGTTGTAAAAGGTCCTATTTTTACTAATTTTATACTTGCCGATGAAATAAACAGAGCACCACCAAAAACCCAATCTGCTTTGTTAGAAGCTATGGGAGAAAGACAGGTAACGATAGGGAAGGAGACTTTTCAGCTTCCGAACCCTTTCTTTGTGATGGCAACACAAAACCCCATAGAATCCGCTGGCACTTATCCTTTACCAGAAGCACAGATAGACAGATTTTTGCTTAAGCTTTATATGGGTTATCCCTCAAGCGAAGAAGAAATGAAAATACTAAAGCAAAACATTAATCTTTACAAATTCGAAGATTTTGGAATAAAGGCTGTGATAACTCCGCAGGACATAATAAAGATGCAGGAAGATGTGAAAAAAATATATGTGAATCCAAAAGTAGAGAAATATTGCGTTAACATAGTTGATGCTACCAGAAATCCTAAAAAATATGATATTAAACTTGGTAAGTATATAGAATTGGGCTCATCTCCAAGGGCTTCTATTGGTTTATACATAGTTTCAAAGGCTAACGCCCTTCTTCATGGGAAAAACTTTGTGATACCAGATTTTGTGAAAGAGATCGCGCATCCTGTGTTACGCCATAGAATCATCCTCAATTACGAAGGGGTAGCAGAAGGTATAAAAACTGATGACATAATAAAGGAAATACTTGAAAAGGTTCCTGTGCCGTGATGTTCTATAAACCTATTGATGCAATCAAATTTTGTTTAAAAATTTTCATTTTTTACTTTGTTTCTCTCTATTTTCTGGCTTCAATTAAACACGGAATTTCGAAACTATTTCGCATTTTTGATAAAAATGAAAAATAAAACTAAAACTCTACAAACAGATTTTTCTAAGATCCAGAATTAATTTCGCATAACTAATTTCTACCTAATTTAATTAATTTCAAGATTAAAATATTATATATGGCTGTTAAAAGGTTAAGGGTTGATGTAGTTTCTTTGTTGAAACAGCTTGAAATAATAATAAAAATGTTGGTCAATACGCAGATAACAAGCAGATACAGAAGCGTTTACAAAGGCAAAGGGCTCGAATTTGAAGATTATCGTGTGTACACACCAGAAGATGATGCAAGTCGCATAGATTGGAAAGCGAGCATAAGGGCTAATGAACTTTTGATAAAACTTTTCAAAGAAGAAAGGAATCTTAACGTTTACATTCTTCTTGACACCTCTTCTTACATGATATTTGGTTCGACGGAAAAATTGAAACTTGAATACGCCGCTGAATTTGTTGCTTCTTTAGCATACTTCATTTTAGAAGCGAATGATAAAGTTGGTTTGGTGATGTTCAACGATAAAATAGTAAAAATGATACCACCTGCAAGTGGGAAAAAGCAATTTTATGTGATTTTGAAATCGCTTACAAATCCACAATTTTATGGCGGTGATCGCAACCTCGAAAATGCGATTGATTTTGTTTTGAAGATTTCTAAAGAAAGAGGTCTTATGATAATCGTTTCAGATTTCATAGGATTTAAAAAGGAGTGGGAAAGAATGTTAAGACTTGCGTCAATAAAATTTGATGTGATTGGTGTGATGATAAGAGATCCGAGAGATGAAGTAATGCCTGAAGAAGATGTGGGGCAATTTGTTTTACAGCATCCTGTTTTAAACGAAACGCTTTTAATCGACCCTAAAAAAATAAAAGATGGGTATAAAAATTATGTGCAAAAGGATGAAGAAAATTTGATGAAACTTTTTCTTCAAAGCAAGATCGATTTCGTAAAACTTTCTACAGACAAGTCTTTTATGAAGCCATTAATCGAATTGTTTATTAAAAGGAGGAAATTGGCATGGAGATAAGTTTTACACATCCATCTTATTTATGGCTTTTAGTAGTCATCCCGTTACTTGTATTTGCCCACTTTATTAGTTTGAAGTTTGTTAAAAGAAAGGCTTTGAAATTTGCTAACTTTCAAGCGATAGAATATGTTACTGGAGAAAGATTATTGTCAAAAAATTATGTTCTTCTTATTTTGAGGGTTGTGACTATATTTTTGCTTGTTCTTGCTGTTTCTGGCGCAACTCTTTGGTATGAAACCAAGACAAGCGATATAGATTTCGTGCTTGCCATAGATGCATCAGGAAGTATGCTAGCCTCAGACTTTCAACCTACAAGATTAGAGGCTGCGAAAAAATCTGCTCTAGTTTTTGTAGACAGCATAGGAGAAGGAACGAAAACTGGTGTGTTATCATTTGCGGGTGTTAGTTTTATTAAGCAAATACCAACCAACGATAAAACAAAGTTGAAAGAAGCTATAGAAAATGTTTCGGTCGAACTTGCTGGTGGAACTGCAATAGGCTCTGCTATAATATCAGCAGTAAATATTTTAGCATCTTCTAACAAAGCAAAAGCTGTTATTCTGCTTACTGACGGACAAAACAATGTGGGTCCTTCTGTTGATGAAGCAATAACATTCGCAAATGAAAATCATGTGGTCGTGCATACCATAGGTATAGGTACAGAACAAGGTGGAGGTTTTCCTGAAATGAACCTTTCGTTTGTTTCAAAATTGGATGAAGCAACTCTGAAAAAAATAGCTGAAAAAACTAATGGTAAATATTATTATGCAAGGGATGAAGAAGAATTGAAAGAAGTTTATGAGGAAATAGCAAATGAAACCACAGGCAAACTTTCCATAAATATTGCCCTCATTTTCTTAATACTCGCCCTTCTTCTGCTTTTTGGCGAGTGGATATTGCTTAACACGAAGTATAGAACATTACCTTGATCCCTCCTAATTTTTGAATTAAGATTTCTAAAAACAAAGTATAAAACTAAGCGATGTTTTTCATTATTTCATTGTATATTTTTATTATGCGAACGGTTTCGCTGTAAAGTTTAACCTTGACCTCATCAGGCAATTGGTTGTAAATTTCTCTTATTTGCGCATACATTTTTTCAGCCTCTTCTATTTTATGCTCTGCCAAAAGTTTTTCACACTCTTCAACAAGCTCTGTAAGTTTTTTAATATTTTCCTTATCCTTTTCTGTCAGTCTGTATTTTTCTTTCGGTTCTTCCTTTTCTTCCTTAAGCTTTACTTCTTCTTTTTTAGCTTCTAATTTCTTTAACTGCTCTTCCGCCCTCTTGCTAAAGGCTTCATAAAGTTTCAAGCCACTTATTTTTTCAACTATTAGAATCGCGAACTTCAAAGCCTTAGCTATTTCTGTAAGTGATGGTTCTTTTGTTCCATATTCCATCTCGGTCATCAGCATAGAAAATTCTGCAATTTGGTTTGCAAGTTCCTTTTCTAACTTTCTGCTTCTTGCAAGTTCTGCAAGTTCTATGTAAGTGAATTTCTTTTGGATATCGAATGCTTTGGAAAAGAATTCTCTTATAATCCTTGCAAATTCATGTATTATCAATTTTTCCTCTTTTTTACCCATTTCTATTTGTAAAAGATGGAGTTTGCGGAGTGTTGAAATCGCTAATATTTGGATATTTGCATACGGAGGCGGTCTTATCTTTTTTCTGTAAACCATCAAAATAATTGAATATGTCTTGGTTACTGCAAGTGAAGCGCTTCCTATTAATATGATTATTAAAAAGAATTGAGCAAAAATGAAACCGCAATCTAACGGGCATGAGACTATTTCGCCTTTATCGCAAATAAGATCTCCACAAACAGGTGGGATTTCTTTCAAACCGCACGGTGGGCAAGGTCCTCCGCAATCAACGTCTTCTTCGCATAAAATATATGTGCTCGTTATTTTATGACAATTCTTTTTCCTATCGCTACATGTGGGGCAAGGCTCGCATGGACCTCCACAATCTATCCATATTTCACAACCCCCGCTGTGACAATTTATTATACCATCGCTACAATTGGCTCTTGGTATGTACGTACATTTCCTTCTCTCTTCTGGCTTTTCATAAATCGTGCCGCAGTTATTTAGGTCAACGCATGTTCTTGTTTGTATTTCATAAACAGGGCATGGGGACCATTCTGAGCAACGCCAATCTTCTTTGCATGGAGGCGGTTTGGCCTCTCCACCTCCGGGTGGACTTGGTACATAAGTTGGTGGTGTGACATCTTTAACGATCACCATCCATTCATGCGAGTCTGTCAATTCTCCATCTGAAATAACTACCGTTATATTATGAGTTCCTGCTGAAGTATAACCTGTATAAAATATGAATTCGTCTCTTGTTTCATCTCTTAACTCCCTTCCGTTCAAATACCATTGGGTCGATGGAATCGTTCCATCCGGATCGTATTTGGTTATATTGAAATATTGGCTTTGTCCTTCGTTTATTTCGATCGTGCCGTTTTCTGGATACCAAGATGTTATGTTTGGCGGGTGATTTGCTTCTACCACGGAGAAACTTATGACTTCGAAATCCCAAAATTCTCCATCAGTCACAGAAATATTTATCCAATAAGTTCCTTTGTATTGTTCTAAAACTGTAAAGTTTATCAAACCTGTTGTGGCATTTATATCGAAAAATGTTGCGTTATCATAAAATGTTAAATTGTTCCATTCTGGCTTGACATCAACATCTGTTGCATTAACATCGTAAGTATATATCGTTCCTATAATTGCCGTTTGCGCCCCTATTGTGTGTAAAATTGGTGGGTCGTTGACATCTATTATTTCAAAGTTAACAACCTGCCAATCAATACCACCTTTTCCATCTATAACCCATATGAGGACGGAATGGTTTCCGACATCTTTTTGTTTAGGCGTGAAGTATATTACACCTGTCTGTGAATTTATTTGGAACATGGTTGTGTTATCACCAAAAAACAGCGTGTCGTTATCAGGATCGCTCGCGTTTACATCGTATATGAAAAGCTCACTTTGATTTATGGTGAAATCTGGTATGGGATCAAGTACAGGTGGTCGATTTTTATATTTTATGGTCAATATCATTGTTTTGGTATCACTTGGTCTATTACAATTTGAAAAAACTGTGATATTTATATAATGTGTTCCAACATCCTCTCCTCTTGGTACAAATGAAATTACTCCGGTATATCTGTTTATTCGAAAAAGAGGTGTGTCATCATAAAAAGTGACATTTTCATCATTAGGTATGGTTGTGTTTACATCGTAATAAAATAATTCATCCACATACGCTTCCTGTGGTGGTATGGGTATTATTAAAGGGTTGTTGTCAACACATAAGCCGACGAGACCGACAGCTTTTTCTGTTATTGATTTGCTGTATTTTTCAGCAAAAAGTGAAATTTCAAAAAGCATTGTAATTATTAAAACGACGGCCAAAATCACGATGAGCTTGTTCGAAACTTCTTTCATATATATCAAGCCTTTCCGATTGTAATTACATATTCATGAAAATCGCCTGAAGCACTCCTTCATAATAACCTTCTTTCGCATCTATTGGTGGCCTCGCCACCACAGTTATATTTTTGAAAGCATGAGGTTGTAGTACAAAATTGTTTTCCGAAACGGATATGAAAGATGAAATGTTACCAAAAGATTTTAGAATTATGAAATGAGGTTTGTCATCGTTATTGATAAGAGTTAAGATACGCATGCTTTCTCCGCCTTTTTGAACTTTGCCGAAATGAACGGCATCTGTATCTACATTTACTCCAACTATCGGCTCTTCGATTACTTTGATATCCATCTTTATTTCATGAATTGTAAAAACCATTAGATAATTAATAATCAAATATGAAAACAGCACGCAGAAAAACGCTATGAAAAGTAAAATGAAAAATGTTTTTTTCAATGTCAAAACTTTTGTTTGAGGTTTGGGTTGTTTTTTCGCCAATTTTTTCTTCATTTTTACTGAATTAGCGAATCTTGAACTTTTTCTTCTTTTATTTTTATCCATAGTTTAAATTTGTGCGATTATTGTTAAATTCTTTAATTGTTCTTCTTGTATTTTTAATTTTGGGTCAAGTCAGGTAAATTTTGGTGACATTTGAATTTCGTAAAGGGTAGAGCGTCTTCTAAAAATTTGTTTAACAAATTTTGTGCAATTAAAAATAGAAAAAATTGCGAATGAATTTCAAAAAAGTTTCTTTTGAACGACTTTTTTGCCTCTTCTCCTATGAAAAACATATGCTAAGATAACAGCAATTATAATAATGATTACGAGAGGCATAAGCAAGTCGCTTAATTTCGATTTTACTTCTATGGAAAAGGTTACATTATGCGTTCCATTAGGATAATAGAGAACTGCATAACCTGTATATTCACCTGGCCCAGGCGATTCGGAGGTGTCCCAAAAAAGTGTTACGTCTCTTTCTTCCCATTTGGCAAGATCGAAAGTTTCACTTTTTACAGATGTAGAAAATGCATCTTTCTTTATCGTGAGTAGTATGTATAATCCTGTAAGTTTATCATTCCACTCGCTTGCAACCCTTGCGATTATACGGGCTATGCTTCCTTCAACAAATCTCGCCGTAACTTTATCTTCGCTTTTTTTAACGATGTCCGATGCACTTATATTAACTATTTTTGCAGTTGGTGAGCCTATTAAAAATTCTGTGGTGTCTTCTCTTCTGTAATCATCATATTCTACTCTTGTCACCAATTTATACCTACCTGGTCTAACATCCTTCGCTAACCATTCTCCAACAAAATTCACTTTTTCGTTTGGTTCCATTCTCTTTCCTTCTGTAACCAAAGAGGTAACGAGATTGTTATCAGCATCATAAACATAAAATCTGAATAATGCATTCTTAATAGTTTCATTACCTCGATTTATGGCGTCAACAAAAAACCTTATGGTTTTGTTTACCTCAGGATTTTCTATTCTTACTGTAAATTCAACATATTTCCCAGGATAAGGAACGTAAACTGTGAGCGAGACGCAAGATTTTATTCTAGCACTTATGCCGGATGTTACAGCTTCGAAATTTTCCATAGCGCATATGAAGTTCCTATGAGCTCCTGGTCTTTCAAGCGATTCTGGCAATGTGAGTTTCAATTTAACATGCTGAAGACCTGAACCTGTAGTTTTTGGACCTAGAATGAAATCATACCTATCTAAAGTCATATATTCGGATAATTCGCCTTCAACGAGCATTTTAATTGGTATGTTGTAATTTTCAGAATTAACAACATAAAACGTTTTTTCGTATACAAGATTTGGTTGAAAATCCACTTCGTTGTCCGTAGGGCCGATACCAAGAGAAAAACCTGTATTAACTATGGAAAAAAATAATAAAAATAAAAATAATAAAAATAAACCTATTTTTCTCATCAGAATCACTTTTTAGCAACTTCCATAAGCACTTATTGTAATAATGTTGGTTTTAGTTTCTGGTGGTGTATCACTTGGTAAACCTATGTGCCAGTGTATTCTAATGGTATTCGCTCCGCCTCCACCGGTTTCTGTATGTAAAGATTCACATGCGTTTGTTTCTGAAGTAGTGACTGGCTGCCACTCCGTATACAGACCTGATGCACATGCACCAGTTTCATTGTTTTGAGCGGCGAAGTGGAATTCTGGATTTGTACCACCTATGAATGTGCTGGCAGGGTTTCCTGAAATCTTCACGCACGTGCTGTCATCGTTGCCGTCGTTTTCAATCACGAATGGGAACACACACTTGCTTTCTGTACCATCGCAACCTCCATAATTTGTACCATTACCTTCTGTACCATTCTTAAAGCCGTTTGTGTTCGTGGTGTTGGTGTATAAATGAAGAATCCCAGATGGCTCTGGTGTACCGCTTCCGAAATCAGAAATGTTTCTTATCATTCTTATTGAAACTAATGACTGAACTGTGAGGTTCGTTACGCCTGTTGCTGCTCCTGTCAATCGAGGAGCTGGAGCTGTAATGGTTATTATTGTTACAATTCCTGCACCCGATATGGCTATAGCCGCCAAAAGCAAAACTGCAATCACATTATTCGATATTTTTGCCATTTTTCTCCTCCTTTAACTTAAAGGTTTGATATTTATGGACACAACCCCTCCAGTTGTTGAAGGCTGTCCCTTTTCTTCTTGAGGTAACACTGTTAATGAAACAATCCCTGAGCCTTGATTTGGGGTTGTGGTTGGAATTGTATTTATGTAAGAGAATATGAGATATGTGCTTATGAATGAGAGAATAACGAGGATTAGGCAAAGGAAAACGAGAACATTTTCTTTTATTTCACCCACGCAAGACACCTCAAAAAAGATTATTTTATTTAATTATTTGTAATGTAAGTTATTTAAGGTTTTTTGTTTTAAACTGATGCCAAGTACATTATTGATTGTTAAAATTCAACATATAATTGAAAATTTTAATTTTATTTTTGCCAGTTATGAAACCATTGAAAAAAATTAAAAAACTTTAAAATCAAAAGAAGGATTTGGAAAATAACCACACCATGTTTTTCTGACCTTAGTCTCAAGAAAGATAATGAGTAGTGTAAATATGGAAAAAGCTAAAATAAAAGATGGTTATATTATTCGCAGTTTTGGTTTTAGCAAATATCTGAACCTGTTATTGTAATAGTAGCACTCTTTGTTTCTGGCGGTGAATCACTTGGTATACCTATGTGCCAGTGTATCCTTATGGTATTGGCTCCGCCTCCACCGGTTTCTGTGTGCAATGCTTGACACACAGTGGAATCAGTTGTTTGTACAGTTGTCCAAGCTGTTTGCAAACCTGAGGCGCAGGCAGCAGTTTCATTGTTTTGAGCTGCAAACTCAAAAACAGGTGAAGGATTTGTACCTCCTATAAATGCGCTAGCAGCCTTATCTGAGCGAATCTTCACGCACGTGCTGTCATCGTTGCCGTCGTTTTCAACCACGAACGGATATACATACGTTCCTGTCCCGTAGTTTGTGCCGTTACCCTCAGAGCCGTTCCTAAAACCATTGGGGTTCGTGCTGTTGGTGTATAAATGAGTCAGAACACCTCCTGCTGTGACTGTACCGCTTCCGAACTCGGAAACATTTCTTATCATTCTTATTGAAGCTAATGACTGAACTGTGAGGTTCGTTACGCCTGTTGCTGCTCCTGTTATGCGTATTCCTGGAAAAGTTAGTAGAATATTTAGCAATCCTACGCCCATTACTAAAACTGCAAGCAAAAGCAAAACCACCAATATATTAGTGTAATTTGCCATTTTTCTCCTCCTTTAACTTAAAGGTTTGATATTTATGGACACAACCCCTCCAGTTGTTGAAGGCTGTCCCTTTTCTTCTTGAGGTAACACTGTTAATGAAACAATCCCTGAGCCTTGATTTGGGGTTGTGGTTGGAATTGTATTTATGTAAGAGAATATGAGATATGTGCTTATGAATGAGAGAATAACGAGGATTAGGCAAAGGAAAACGAGAACATTTTCTTTTATTTCACCCACGCAAGACACCTCAAAAAAGATTATTTTATTTAATTATTTGTAATGTAAGTTATTTAAGGTTTTTTGTTTGATTATGCTAACATAATTCTGGAGTTTAAATGGTTGATTTGTTTTTCGATTATATCAAAAATACAAAAATGAAAAACCAAAACTTAGCGTATTTCAAATTTAATTTCTCAGAACCTGTTTTTATAATTCAGATTTCGTAAAAATGTTTTAAACTATGCTCTTTCTAATCCAATTGTGACTTTATCATCACTCACGCCTTTATTTTCAACAACGATTTTGTTGTAACCTCTCCATATTTTCATAGTTTTGTTTATTTTCAAATTTTCATATTCGATGAATACCTTCAAAATAGAACCGCTCCCCACACCAAAGCTGAAACTCGGTTCTTCCGAAGAAAGGAACTCGCCCTTCTCTATCAAATTTATTTTATTGTTCACAACCCTCCAATTACCTTTAGAAAATGTTAAGAAAACCATAGAATTTGAAAATCTTTGCTTTATGCCCAATGCGTATGTATCGGAACCTTTTTCTGTTAAGATTGAAACAGGAGAAAGTTGGGAAAAGACAACTGCCTTTAAAATTTCGTTAGAATATGATGCAAGATAATAATGTGAAGGATTTGTATACTCTTGTGTTGAAAGAGTTTGAAAAGTTTTTTCCCCTTCTCCTGGAATATATATGCTATCTTCTGTTGAATTTAAAACAAGTTTTATGCTTAACATCAAAGGTATTATAGCCATTCTTTTGAAACCGTAACCTTTTCTTCCATTGGCATCTGTTGCCGTTATGTTTATAGACCATACACTGCTTGCATTTTGTGGAATAGTATAATTATATTCATAGATATAGCCGTTTGTAATATTCTCGACTGCTGTCATCAATGCGCTATTTACCATTATTATACCTGAGTTATCTTTGATAGTTATTGTTGAATTCTTGATGTAATCTCTTCCAAATCCTGATGTTACAAACGCCCTTATCCTTACATTCCTACCAGCTTTGAACAGATCTGTTTCAATTAAGCCTGGTGTATATAGTTTAATGGTAACAGAAGGCGGCCCTATACTTTGAAGATATACTGTAAACATTTTGCTTGATGCTAAATCAACAGAAGTTATATTTGTGAAAAAGTTTGTTTTCGAAATGTTTATCACATAATTTGTGTAATAATTTTTGCCTGAAGGCGTTTCGTTATATTCTACAAGCGTTTGAGTTGGTATCCAACCGCTTGCATTTGTCAAACCGCTAAAAACTTGATTTCCGAAATTATCTTTTATTATTACGTTTGCATCACTTATAGGAACACTTGTATTAATATCGAGGACATTTAAATAAAGGTACCATTTTACCCATATAATAGCGCTATTTACTATCGAAGTTTTAGTTTTGTTGAATGTTGTGTTTATGAAATAGTTATTGCTCGCGCCAGAAACGTTAACATCATAATTTGTTGAATTAGACACAAAACTATCGATAAAATAATGGTCGTTAGAAGAGTAAAGTTTGATACCATTATATTTATTCGAAAACACATCACATCCTGTAAAATTGTTGTTGGATGAAATTTGGGTTAAAATACCGTTAGCATTATTTTCTCTTGATACGCATTCTGTGAGTATGTTGTTTGAAGATGTTTCCAGGTAAAAACCATTTCCGCTATTTGCGCTTGAATTCACTTTTAAAAATATATTGTTGTTTGAATAGTAAACGTAAACACCTCCATATCCACCTGCATTTCCTGAGCTGTTCACATAGCTTATGTTGTTATAGAAAGCATAGTGAAGATAAATGCCGAATCTCTGATTGTTGAATAAACTTGTATTTTTTATGGTAGTGTAATTTGAATTGGCAAGAACTATGCCATCTTTTGTGTTGGTGTATAAGCTAGAAAACATTACATTGTTGTTGTTCGAAGAAGATAGATTTATACCGCTATAAGTATTGGTATATCCGCTGATGTTAGTGAGGTTATTCCATTGTGAATTTAAAAGATAAATTCCGTTGTTAAGATTGTTAGATACTGTCAAATTTATTAGCAAATTGTTTTGTGATTGTTCAAGTTTTATGCCGTCATTGTTATTATTCTTTGCAATGCTTTGATTTACGATATTGTTATTTGATAAGAAAAGGTATATTCCGTATGAGTTCGAAAGTAAAGTAACATTTTCTATTACATTTCCGTTATTGTTCAAAAAATTAATTCCGTAATACCAATCACTTATATTACAATTTTTGATGGTAACATTGGTATTTTGGGTATATATACCCTTTGAATCAACATAATCTTTCCCGTCTATTAAATGTCCTTGGCAGTCAAGCGTCACATTGTTCACTGTTATGTTCATGCATGTTACGTTATTGCTGTCAAGGATATCTTGTGTAAGGAAATACGCCTCATTTGGCGTGTCAAGCAAAGTGCAGTTATCTATGTATATAGATGCTTCAGAAAGCGTTGAATTAAAGAAAAATGTAAAAAAGAGCGCCGAAAATAGCAAAATGAAATAAAGTGGTTTTAACTGCATATTTATAATTTATTTTGGCTCTAATAAAAACGGATTTGTTAAAATGGATTATCTTTTAGATATTCTTCTTTTTCTTCTTTTGAGGTTCAAAACGCATTAAAGCAGACCTCCAAAAAACGAAAATCAGTTGCATTTTCCTTTGCATTTACCTTTTGGTTTTTGAAAATTGTTTTTATCAAAACTCTATAAAACTTGTATTCCAAATAGCAATATTCCTAATAGCAAAATCTTTATAAGCAAATCTTTATTAAACTTTGTTGGGATAATAAGTGAGTATAAGAAGCGAATATAGAAAAAGCCTAAATAATAAACTTAAATAAATAAACAAGATAAAACAAAGAAAGTGGTGATTATGGGACTCAGACCTGGAAGATGCTACAGAAGACTTGAAAGACCTTACACGAGAATATCTATAAAAAAGCCTCGTCAAAGTTATGTAAAAGGTGTACCTCCACAAAAGATACACAGATTTAATGTTGGTGTAGAAAAGCAAGAATTCACATCTAAAATTTATCTTGTAAGTAAAAATGCGGTTCAAATACGGAGCAATGCCCTCGAAGCTATGAGGGTAGCTGCATCTAAAGCGCTTGAAAAGAGAATTGGTGCTGACAACTTTTTCATGAAAGTATTAATATATCCCCATCATGTTCTCAGGGAAAACCCTCTAGCTACAGGTGCAGGTGCAGACAGATTTCAAACAGGTATGCGTCTTTCTTTCGGAAGACCAATAGGAACTGCTGCACAGGTAAAGGAAAACCAAAAAATACTTGAAGTGAGGGTTGCCCCAGAAAACGAGGCAATAGCAAGAAAAGCTCTAAAAATTGCTTCTTCAAAGATACCTACTTCATGCTATATAATAAAAGAATAAAAATTAAATAAAAACAAAAAATTCTTCAAACGCCTTTTTTCTTTACTTTATCAAACCGCCAAACACTGCCCACAGCACGCCGATGAGCAAGAATAGCCAACCAAGGAACTCAAAGAGATACATACCATATACCCCTGCACCACCTGCAAGTGTTAAGAAACTGGCGTTAAAAGCCAAAGCTAGCAAAAAGAAAATTCCTGCAGCTGCTATGAAGTTGAATTGTCTTTCTGCTTTTGATCTAATTTTTGCATATTCTGCAAATACCGGCGCGAGCAGTGTCGCAATGGCAAGCCATACATCAGCCATATTGACACCCCTTTAATTAAATTTTGGTTTTGCACCAATATAAATATAATTGAGCAATTTCTTTTGGTGCATTACCTCAGGGCTTATAAGTGTTTTGCACCAATAAACATTGTATTATTGCCGCTACTATCAATCTTGTCCCAAGACTAACATTAATTGGGTTTTTACTATTTTCTCCTTATCCAAAAACAAGCTTTTCGCTTAATAAGCAATTTTCATTTAGGATCATTTTTGTTAAAAAGAGTAAAATACAAAAGAGTAAAATACTTTTAAAATCTATAATCAAATTCACAAAACCCATACACGGAAGATATTTAAATGTAATGCTTTCAAATATATAGAATCATAAATAAAGGCGGTGCTTACCATGGTCCAATGGCATTTGCGTTCAAAACGTTCACCCACAGGAAAACTTTTGAAAAGATTTAGGAAGAAAAGAAGGATGGATAGAGGCGATGATTTCATACTTACAAAAATAGGTCAAAGGAAGGTTAAAAAAACAAAGGCAAGGGGAGGAAACGTAAAACTCAGGTTAGCTTCGATTGATAAAATAAACGTGGCTGACCCTAAAAATAAGGTCGTGAAAACTGCAAAAATAATTACGGTTGTTAAAAATCCTGCAAACCCACATTATACGAGAATGAATGTTATCACGAAAGGTGCAATTGTGAAAACAGAACTTGGACTCGTTCGAGTAACATCAAGGCCTGGACAACATGGTGTAGTTAATGGTGTTTTGATTGAGGAAGCTACCTCCTAAAAAGTTTCAATGTGATTAACTTTTTGATATTCTTGTTTGCTTTGGGTTGCGCAGAAATTATATCGCTTGTTGTGATTATGCCTACAAGTTTGCCTTTTTCATCTACCACAGGTAATTTTTTAATTTTGTTCTCTGTCATCAATTTTATCGCTTTATTTATTGGTCTATTAGGCCCAATTGTTATGAGATAGTGTGTCATTATATCCTTCACTTTGCTCTTTTTGATGTTAACTTCTGAAGCAATTGCCACCAAAATATCCCTTTCCGTTACCATTCCTATGGGTTTGCCTTTTTGCACAACTACAAGACAACCAATGTGATTGTCTGCCATTATCTGTGCTGCTTCAAGAAGAGGTGTATCTGGTTCTACGGTAATAACATGCTTGTTCATCACATCTTTTACCAACATATTTATCAAATTATATTTGGTATGTTGTTATAAATGCTTCTTAGAGAAACTTTGAGCAATTTCCAGATTTATAAGGTAATTTTGCTTTTAGCTAAATTACTTGTTCAAAATTATTTGATTTTTTGTAAATCGAAATTGCAGGTAGATGATAACCCGTCTACAAATTTATCGTTTGTGATGTCCTTGAAAGGACGAAATCTTCATATAAAACCTCTGTAACTAGCGTATGTTCTCCTGGTTGGACAAGCGTATCTAAACTGAATTGTGAAAGGTCAAGGGTATATGTATACGCTCCACCATAACCATACCCTTCATAATTTATTTCTTCAACCCTTCCCATCCTTATGTCATGCCCACCTTTCGCCTTTTTTACAAATTCGCTGAAACTCATAGTTGCTGTACGGTTGTCAAGATAAACTTTTACAATTGCATTTTCCGGTATAAAACCATCTTCATTTATGGTGACCGCTACTTTCGCTTCTATAATGCGTTGCTCTGGTGATATACTACCAACGATAAAACCGCTTATTTCTGGTCTAAGAAAAAGAATGGCGATGAACAAAATGGTTAATACAGGAATGATTAAAATTCTTCTATCCATTTTATCACACTTCAATTTTAAATTTTATTTTTAAAAACCTATTTTTAATTTTTGACTCGATATTTGAATGATTATCGAAAACTTTGAAATTATATGGGTCCGGCCGGAGATTCAAGCAACAAAATTGCTTGTTGAACCGGCGATCTTCCGCATTTTGAAGTCCATATACCTCGCTTTATGTGGTGTTTATGTGGTGGACTTCGTCAAGCGGACGTCATAGTTGGAACCAAATCTTAAAAAGGTTCCCATAACCACTAGACCACGGACCCGTTTTGCATTCTCTTTATCCACAACACATATATTACAAATTTATTTATAAATTTTCGCGATAAATTTTCGCGTTTCTAAATGCAGGACAAATCTTATGTTTAAAGGTTTATCAACAAATGTCGATGATGTTGTCCAATGAAAATGTTATTTATAGTTATCTTTCCTTAACTAACTCGCTCCATATATGGATTCTGAAAATATGCTTTACACTAACATTTTCAAAATGAAATTGAAGGTTATTAGCCGCTAATAAGAACAGCATGAGCTACTTTTCTTCTCAGTCTTTGATTTAGATTTCTTTTTTGCCATATAGTTTATTTTTATTTTTTGTTTAAAAATTTTTTCATTTGGGTTCTGAGAAACTGGATTGGAAAACATTTCGAATGCAAAGCGAACGCAAAGCTTTCGTTTTTATTGATCCTTTTTTGATATAATCGGATAACAAAAAGCAAAACTTTCAGCAAACCTTTCGAATCCGTAATTAAATTCGTAGAAACTGTGATCATAGAATAAATTAAAAAGGAAGTCCACAAAATTATTAATATGCTTGAATCGATATTGAATTATCATGAAGTTGAAAAATCACCTTATCTGACTTTTGTGTGGGCACTTTTGGTTTCGACGGTTGGTATTCTCCTTTCTACCCAACTTTTTTACAAAGTTACAATTGCAAATGTTTCATTTAATTTGACCGGAATGTTTTCTGTGATTTTCACCATCATACCATCTGTGTATTTCATAACCTCTGTAATAAAGAAAGAGGAAAAAATGGAAGAAGAAGCCTGCCTTAAACACTACCAACAAAAGTTTTTCAAGAGACATGAAAAAGACATACTTATGTTCTTGTTTTATTTCCTTGGTGTAACCGTTTCCTTCGCTCTCTGGTCTTTTGTCCTTCCTGAAGATTTCTTCCAAGTTCAGCTTGTTAAAATCCATGAAATACGTGCAGCCATGTCAGGTTATGTAACAGGGACGATAACAAAAGGTAGTTTTTCCTCCTTTCTTACCATATTCTCTAACAACATGGAGGTTATGATTTTCGCCTTTATATTTTCCCTTTTATTTGGTTGCGGCGCGATTTTCATAATAGTTTGGAACGCCTCTGTTCTTGGTGTTTGTATAGGCGAGCTTGCCAAGGATATTTTTGAAGTTCCTATAGTAGCACTTTCATTCTTACCACACGGCATACCTGAAATTATAGGATATCTTTGCGCAGGTCTTGCCGGCGGTCTTTTATCCGCAGCCATTCTAAGGTGCAGAAGTTCAGAGGTTATGGAAATTATATTCTTTGATGCCTTGAAAATAATTTTGGTAGGAGCCTTTTTCATCTTTATTGCAGCAGGCATAGAAGTTTATTTTTGAACAAAAACTTTAACTTTAAAATATATAGTATAGTTTTTTATATCATTTAGATATTTTTATTTTATGAAAATCAAAAAACTCGAGAAAAAGGATGTATTTTACATAAGTATAATAATTATCCTTTGTGTATTTTTGGCTTACAATTTATTTCAAACCCAAATAACAATAAGTTCACAAAAGCAAGTAGTTGATGCTATAACAAATGTTTATGAAAAACTTACAGAGAGTGAGGTGGAAGTTTTATCGGCTAATGATGAAGGGTATGTTTATAGGATTTTGCTCAGGTTAAAATTATCCACAGGTGATGTGTTAAGAGAGGTTTATGTAACGAAAGATGGTATGTTTTTTTCTGAAGCAGGAAATATGTTAAATGTTTCAGATTTTATTAAAAGATTGGATAGGGAAAAGAATTTTGCAGAGTGTTTGAGATCAAAAAACTTTATTGTTTTCGGGCAGAAAAGCGAACCTAACACAGTACAACAACTCCTTATCATAGGTAATTATGCAAACAAAATTTACGTAGACTGTACAGATACAAATCTGCAAGTATGCCAACAACTTGGAATAACCATGATACCAACCATTTTTTACAATAAAATGAATTACACTGGTGTTAAAACAAGAGAATGGATAGAAGCGTTAACAGGCTGTAAATATTAATGGTAAACAAACAAAGGTTAAATTTAAAGGTTAAAAAGGTTTTGAAGCAAAGTTTTCATGAGTTTAGAATTTTAAATAAATTTTATTGTTTGTGTTAGCATAAGATGCGCTTTTATTATTTTGAGTATAAAAAATATATGAAGATAGGGTGGTTTTTTAAGGGTGGTTTTTTGAAAAGCTCTTCTGAGTTTACTCTATTAAAAATCGAAGTTATTGTTCTTTTATTACTCCTTTTCATCCCCATATATTTCGTTTCTGCTGCTGGCAATTTTACATGCAGTATAACAGCAAGTGGTAGTTGTAGTGATACCAAAGTAATTTATCTTAAAAATGATACAGGTGGTTATCGCAATGCCCATGCGCAAAATGTTTCTGTTGGTACATATCCTTATGTAATTTGCTGCTCTTCAACCTCATCGCTTTCTTATGCATGTGGTGAAGGTGTTTTTTTAAAGCTTAATGATACCACGAATGCTCATGTACAAAGGGGTGATTATACAGGTCCTGGAACTATTTATGGTGTGAATGTTTGTTTAACAGCGAGCCCAGGTTATTTTAATTGCACATATGTAGATGATGCTTGCCCATCGAATAGGGAGTGTTTTGCCTCAATGGCTTCTGCCTACACTTCTGAAAATAACGATACAAACGCGCACATAGGACCTTGTGATGAATATAGGAGAAAGATATGTTGCAGAATTGTAAGCGACGTATACGTGACGTATACAAACCCAACGCCAGCAAATGGGGCAAGAACTACAGGCAATAGTGTAACAATAAATGTTAGTGTCATGTCTGATTCAAGCGTAAGTGTGGATACTTGTATACTTGAATGGAAAGTTGGAAACAATGCTCCTACAAATGAAACCATGACAAAGAGAGGTAGCGGTTATAGCGTAACATGTGATGCTACAAAAACAACTAACGATGCTACGAATTATACGTTCAAAGTTTATGCAAATGATACAAGCGGTTTTTTCGGTAGCGAAGTAGCGCGCACATTTAGAGAGAATGATGAACCATCAAAAGTTGTCCTCTCCTCACCAGCAAACGATTCGCATACCCCTAATCGAAAACCAACATTTCAGTGGAATGCTGCAACCGATGCGGATGGGGACACGATTAACTATACAATAAATATCACATGTGTTGGTGGTTGTTCTGATGACAACAGACTTATAAGTGATTTGACATCAACATCTTACACGCCATCTACCGAACTAAAATATTTTGGAGATGATGGATATTATTACCTTTGGTCTGTTAGAGCGGGTGATGGGTATGAATATGGTGAATGGAGCGATGTATGGAAACTAACAATAGATACGAATGTTTCTATTATAATGTTAAATGCAACTGTTGATTTTGGAACTGATAGACCACCAGGCTATACGGATGATACTACAGATAACAATCCCTATCCATTCTCTTTGCGCAATGTAGGGAATTGTATGGTGGATGTAAAAATAAGGGCAAACAACCCCTTATGGAGTAGCGTGTCTACACCATCTTCATATTTCCAATACAAAGCCGATTGGTTGTCAGGAGAACAAGGTGCCTTTAATTGGAGTGCTTCACAAACTACATGGGCTAATGTGCCTTTAACCGATGCGAATCTTGTGGTTTACCTCAATTACACGCAGGGTAACAACTCATTCGAAACCGATAACAAGATAGTAGTACCTCCAAGCGAGCCACCTGGAGCAAAAAATTCGACCATTGTCTTCACGGCCGAATACCATAGGTGAGATGATGAAAAAAGAAAAAATAATATTTGCCTGTCCTGTGCTCTTAACCTTATTTTTACTTGTATTCCTCTTCATAAATCTTGTCTCCATTTCGCTTCTTTCGCCTCATGAAAATGAAAGCTTGACTGAAAGAAGACCTTTATTTAGATGGATGGGTTTACAAAATGAATACATTTTTTACCTCGATGAAAATCCACATTTCACCTCACCATTAAAACTGAATGTTAGAGGTAATGTATACTCGCCTAACAGTGAGCTTGATTTTGGTGAATACTATTGGAAAGTTGAATCACCTCCTTTTTCAAGTCCAACGCAAAAATTTACGATTGTCTCGAGCGTTATTGTTTCAAGAAATAACGAAACCTTGAAAAATGAGGGCAATACGCCTTTACTTGTGCATACATCACGCATCACAGGTGCTTTTGTGCTTGGTGTTAACGAATCTTTGAAAATAGGAGAGGAAGAAAATGTTGTCGCAGAGCAAGTTTAGCATAGTGGTGATAACAGCATTTTTAGTAGCGTTTATTTTAGTGGTTGGAAGGGCAGAAGCTATAGGTCTAACACCAGGTAGAACAACCCTTGATTTTGAGGCCGGCGCAGAGAAGGAGATCTCCTTCACGATAATCAACAACGAACATAAAGAGTTCAACGCATTGGTTTATGTTGAAGGTGATATGAAAAATTCTGTAACGATTGAAAAAAATATAATTGAATTCAAGGAAACGGACAACTCAAAAGATTTTCGCTTTAAATTCAGAATGCCAGAAAGTATGGAAAAGCCAGGAGAGTATTGGACAAAAATAATAGTTATGGAAATACCCTCAGAAATAACACCCAAAAAACCTGAAGGGCAAGCTGTAGTTGCAACAACTGCTGTTGTGCATCAGATAAAAGTCAAAGTACCTTATCCTGGAAAATATGTAAATATTGAAGTTTCTGTGAGCGAAGCAGAGCCAGGGGAGACAGCAACATTTTTTGTAAAACTATTTAGTTTAGGGACTGAGAAAATTTATCAAGCATCCGCCATTGTTGATATTCTTGGGCCAACAAATGAAAAGATAGATAGCATAGAAAGTGATATAATATCCATAGAACCAAAGACCACAGGAGAACTCATAATTCCATGGAAAGCGAATGTTAATCCTGGCCTTTATCAGGCAGTTATCACTGTTAACTACGATGGTAAAGCGGCAAGTGTTAGAAAAACATTTTCAATAGGCACGCTACGAATAGAAGTATTGGATATAAAGGTAAGAAACTTTGTATTGGGTGAAATAGCAAAATTCGAAATAAATGTTGAAAATAAGTGGAACGAAAGGGTTGAAAATGTTTATGCTGAAATGACCATAACCAATCAAAGAGGGGATGTGATAGGTAATTTCAAATCGGCTTCTATTGATGTAGAACCTCTACAAAGGGCTACTTTATATGCTTATTGGGATACGCAAGGTGTGGAAAAGGGTACGTATGACGCCAAACTTGTTTTACACTACGCTAACAAAACCTCTGAAAAAATGCTTAAAACTATCGTAGGTCTGGAGAGCATCGAAACAGAAATAATAGGTCTGACAGCTAGGGCTGTAACTATAAAAGGTGGTGCTGGACCAGGCTCGGATATTCTTGTACCTCTTGTCCTAATTCTTATTTTCATAAATATTGGTTGGTTTTTCTATTTCAGGAAGAAAAAGTGAATTTCCAAAATTTTCGCGGTTTTAAAACAAAAATGTGAAAATTAGATTTATTTCAATTCTATATCTATTTTAACATCCTCTGGTATGGGTATGCGCACAATTTGGCGAAGAGCGCGCTCATTTGGGCCGATGTCGATTACCCTTCTATGAATTCTCATTTCCCATCTATCGAAAGTTGCGTTACCATGTCCTGTTCCATCTCCGCACGGGGTTTTAAGCGTAACTACCTTTAATTTTTTTGTTGGAAGAGGTATGGGTCCTCTTGTGGAAACTCCGTATTTCTCAGCAATCTCCTTTATTTCTCTACATATTTCGTCCAACTTCTTATAGTCCCTTCCTGCCAACTTTATTCTTGCATATTCCATACATATCACATCTATATTAGTTTTTATTTATCTCTTGCTCCTTTGTTTATATCTTCTTGGTCCCCAAGAGGAGTGGGGTGGTTTGTGTGGTTCTGTTCTCCTTGGATCATAAACAAGCAAATTTCTATCATATTCAATAAACCTTTGCTTAACTTCATTTCCGTATATGTCAACCAATCCTCGAGCAAATGCCTGTCTAACAGCATCTGCCTGCCCCATTATGCCTCCGCCTTTCACACTCGCCATAAAATCATAATTTTTCCATGTTTCATCGTTTATAAGCATGAATGGCTCCATTATCCTCAATCTAACTATATCGCTCTTTATATTTTCTAAAGGCATCCCGTTTATGGTTATTTTACCAGAACCTGGTTTTATAACAACCTTTGCTACAGCCCTTTTTCTTTTGCCTAATTTAAATATAATCTCTTCTTTCTTCTCCTTTTTCTTAACTTCCTTTTCAACTTTTTGTTTAACTTTTTTCGTCATATACATCACTCAAATCTTTTTGTCACATCACCCAAATAAATAAATTTACCTTGACTTTTGCTCAATGCATATTTAGGTGTTTCCTTATTTTCGTTTTTAAATTCATCTGGAACACCTCTGTAAACTTTTAACCTTCTATAAGCTTCCCTGCCTCTTGGCTTATGAAATGGTAACATGCCTCTTACAATCCTTCTCAAAATCCTTTCAGGTGTTTTAGGGTAAAAAGGTCCGTGATAAGGGTCTCCCCTTTTTATCTTTTGCTCAAAAAATTCTATAACAGCTTCTGGTCTTCCATTGATTATTGCTTTTTCTGCATTTACAATTACGATTTCTTCCCCATTCAATAAACGCTTGGCTACTATAGAAGCGAGCCTTCCTGCAACACAGTTTTCAGCGTTTATTACGATCATCTTTCCACCTTAACCTATTACTCTTATATTTTTACCTTCTGGGTTTTTCTCAAAAAGTTCTTCTATGCTCAAACATTTCCCGCCAGCCTTCTCTATCTTTTCTTTCGCGCTGGATGAAAATCTTAATGCGGCTATGTTTACGTGTTTTTTTATCTCTCCGCTACCTAAAACAATGCCAGGAACAATAATGGTTTCTTTTGGTTTTGCGTATTTCTCTATTCTCAACAAGTTAACTTCCCGCATTTTCCTTTTGGGCTTGTTTAGTTCTTCAGCTACAACTTTCCAAATATTATTTCTTTTAACACCTTCAGAGTATAGTTTCCCTATAAGTTCTTTCAAATACTCTTCTTTATCCCTTATTTTCATATAAACACCATTATGATTAGTATAGGTTAATGCTTATATATTTAAATGTTTGGTGATTAAAAAGTTTGAAAAGAAATTTAAAATTTTTTAATTTTTGCTTTTCTCTGATAAAGTGAAGTGAAAAATGTAGAAAAAGAAAATCGATATGAACTATATTGGAGTTCGAAATTCAACTGGCATAATTTAGACATAATTTAGAATTACCGCATTTGGATTTCAGAGTTTTAAAAAGTTTTAAAAAAGACCTAACGCTTTTTGAATTTTTCTATAAAACTAAAATCGCCTGTATAACATCCGAAGCACAAATCACGTAATCCTTTTGAAGAAAACACTTGTTTGAAATCTTCAAGATCAATAAAATCAATACTATTAACCCCAAGATAATTGTTAAGGGTCTCGTTAGTTGGGTATCGGTTAGCTGCTAATGACCTGTCATCATAATCATTGCCATCTGGAGGCAAAAATCTGCAATAAGCTAAATTTTTAGGTGTTCCTACCCTTGTATGAATTTCTTTAGCTCCGCTATTTTTCAAAAGGTCTATTGGTCCACCTTTTCTTATTATTTGTGTACCTCTTCTTATTGAATCTTCTGTTAGAACCAAAACTTTGCCATTAACTTCATTGAATTCTTTTGGTAAAGTTGTTATTTTCTTTACAGCAACAATATCCCTAAATTCTTGGCCAGGTCTCATATAACTTCGTCCTTTGTAAGGATATTTGTATAAAATCTCTGAATAAGGTGCCCCTATTTCTAAAGCATAACCTTCTCCATATTTTTTTCCTGAATCAGGTATAGGTGTAACGAGATCCGGCTTAAATCCACATGCTTTATCTTTTCTTGCAAGTATTGCGCCACATTCCTTTCTTACCTTTTCAACAGGTATACCTTCTATTATGCTATCTGGGTAGGAAAAATAACCAAAAAGAAAACTACATAAATGGGTATTGCTTGGTAGTTTTTCTATTTCATAAAGACCTGAAGAATCTAAAAATAAAATTTCACCCGCATTTATATCTCTAACAATTTCCATGTCGATATGGAAAAGTGCCCTTGACTCAGAAACTACTGCATGTCCTCTTTCACCTTTTCCGTAAATTAAAGGCTGTACTCCAAGAGGTGCTCGAGCAATATACATTTCACCTTTTTCGCTCAAAGCAATAGCGCAAAAACTTTCTTCGTAATTAGTTTCCTCTAAAAAGTTTTTTATACCCTTTGCAAAATCGTCAGCGTCAGCGATGAACCTTGCCAGCAAATCCGAATCATTTGAGCCTCCGTATTTTTCTCTCAATTTTTTTCCACTACGAAAATAGCCATCTGAAACTACAGAAAACTCACGAAGCTTATTAGAATATGACATAGATGGCCTTAAATTAGGAGAGTTACTATTAGCTCCGATACCTGCATATCCTTTTGGTAATTTGTCTTCATACAATAAAAATGAAAAGTCCAAAATGCCATTATCATGCGTATGATCGAGTTCCTTTCCATCAAAAGTCAATAGCACATAACTTTCTTGTCCGAGGTGGGTAAGATCGAAAACCGCATTAGAAAGCAACTCACCACAAGAACTTCTGATGTCTCTACAATAAACCCCTGCTATTGCCATAGTAAAATAATAAAAGTAAATTTTTTATTTTTTATTTTCACCAATATTGGAAACTGATCGAAAACCCAACAATTCAATTTTTCATTTCGGCTATTTTGACGAAAGGTGTCCATTTTACGAAATTCACGAAAAATTGTAAATTATTTTTCAAAATTTAAATGAAAATCTTGAACCTAATTTTCAATTTTTTAGCCATTATTCTTTAAATGCAGGTTCTTCGAACTTAATTATGGAAATTTTGGAAGACCTTGAAAAATCTGGTTATAGAATTTCGATTTTGTTTATCGTTTTTTATCAAATGCGTTAAATGCGTAAAAGGAAAATTGAATGTTCGTGCTTCGAAACCTTTTTCCATATTTGATTTCTCAGAGCCAAATGTATATATAGGATACGAACAAAAATAAAGTATGGATAAAAAAATAATAGTTTTGATTCTTTTGACGGCCATAATAATAATTGGAATGTTATTAACACCTTCTGATGAAAATTATGCTTTATTAAGATACGTTCTTAACGGCGTTGGGCTGACTTTAATACCATTTATTGGTGCCTGGATAGGAATAGAAGCATCAAAATTTTTTGGCTTGAAAAGTTTATTTGGAAAGGCCATTCTTTTCATATCATTAGGTATGATAACTTATGGCATTGGCACAATTATTTTCTTTTATTACAATGTATTTTTACAAACAGAAATCCCCTATCCTTCACTTGCTGATGTTGGTTTTTCTTTGACTATAATTTTTATTAACATAGGTGCATTTTTGTTTTTAAAAACAGTGATAAAAAAATTTGATTTTTTGAATTTCATCAAACTTTTAATAGTTCCTATATTAGTGTTCATTTTTGTTTTTCCATTTTTTGTTTACGAAAAAATAATGGAAGAGGTTCCTCTTTTTACCAAAATTTTAAATGTCTACTACGTTATAGGTGACATTTTATTTCTTTCTTTTGCAATACTTATAATCCTCTCTTCTTATGGAAGTTTGCTTTTTAGATCCATCAGCATAATTGCTATTGGCTTCATCATACAAACAATTGCTGACTTTTCATTCACGTACACAGCAAGCATAGGAACTTATTACACAAGCTGTTGGGTCGATGTTGTTTATTGTTTGGCATTCTTTACCCTAGGGTATGGAATGTATTATTTTTACAAAAAAGGTAAAGAAACCATGAGTCAACCTGTAAGCAGAAAGGTTAAATAATCTCTTTTATTTTAAAACCTTTCCTGTCTCTAAATACCAAAGATAAAGATCAAGTTCAGCCAAATTCATGCCCAATTTTATTGCCATCTTTCTTAATAACTCCTCAATTTCAAGGTATTTTTTTCTTGTCAAAGTTTTTGGCCTTTTGATTAAACCGTATCGCTCGAGTACATCGATTATATGAAAATCAATGATAGCAAAATTTTCAAAACCTATGTTACGAAGGAAATGGCTAGCTTCTTTATATCCAAGACCTTTGATATTTTTAACAAGCCATTCTCTTATTTCGAATTCGTTATCTGAAGATAAAATTTTTTTCAATTCGTTTATTTTCTCTCTAGCCGCGCATATGAAATCTGATCTTGCCTTTGGGAAGCGATGCCCAAATTTCTTCAAACTTTTTTCAATTTCGCATTTTTCATAATTTAAAAAACCATTAGCACCGATTTCTTTTTGTATTTTAATCGCCCTCTCCGCATTGTAATTTGCTGTTAACAAGCAAAAGCATAGCTCTTTAAAAATTTCATCAAAATTGCTCTTGCCTATTTTTTTGAACTCGCCCAAGCGTTGATCTATGATTTTTTTTACGCTACTTTTTCTTACTTCATTTATTTTTTCTGTAAGGTCTTCAATCATATCATCAACAAATTTTATTGAACGAAATAAACTTATTTTTAATCTTTGCTAATCAAAAAAAATTTGATTTTAATTTAAATAAAAGATTTGAATATTAATTTTATGTTAAATGTCTTAATTATCAGTTTGTTAGCAGGTCTATCAACAGCCATAGGTGGATTGTTAGTCATACTTTTCAAAAAAATAGGATGTAAATCTTTGGGTTTTGGTTTAGGCTTTTCAAGCGGTGTGATGGTTATAATAGCTTTTGTAAGTCTTTTTTACAAAGCCATTCAATTAGAATCATATTTTATCGTATTCCTCTCTTTCATTTCCGGGACATTGGTGATGTTCTTGCTTGATTTCTTTGTACCACATCAATATTTCATAAAAGAAAGGAGATTCGAAAGTGAGAGTAGACTGAGTTTCTTAAAAGTCGGATTATTCGTTATGTTAGGCATAACGATGCACAATTTCCCAGAAGGCGCAGTAGTTGGAATAGGATATACCTTTTTACCAGCATTTGGTGTAATGTTGGCATTTGCAATAGCCATACACAATATACCAGAAGGTATTGCAATCGCATTGCCCTTGAAAATGGCTGGAGTAAAAAAATCTAAGATCTTTTTATTAACCCTCATTTCAGGTTTGACAGAAATGATTGGGGCGATTTTCTCGTTCATTTTCCTTTATGCCCTTCCTGACATAGTTCCGCTTTCCCTTGCCTTCACCGCTGGTGTAATGATATATCTTGTCATGGATGAAATAATTCCGCTCGCAACAAAAGAATGCACACCTCATGCCATAAGCGTGGGTATGATTTTTGGCATGGCCTTCACCCTTTTACTCGAGTTGATGATTTAACGATTTTAAAATGAACCAAACTTTGATTCTCGCCTCTCTCGATTTTGATTATTTTTGTTTTAATACCAAATTCTTCTAAAATTAAACGGAGATCATCAAAATAATCTTGATAACCACATGTAAAACAAAAATGCCCTGAAAAAGATATTTTCATTGATTGCTTTTTCAAATAAATTAATTTTGCTGTCGCCTCTGGTGAGCGATATTTGTTGAATTCATTTATCGATTTTTCAACTATATCAAAAATTTTAGGATCCTGCCTCTTCATTTCTTCTCCTCATTTACTACAATGTGATTTGAATACGTTCAGATTAACCTTTCTTTAGTATTTTTTCAAGCCTTTCGTTTACGACATCCCAATTTACAATATTCCAAAAAGCTTCTATGTATTTTGCCCTTTCATTTTTGTAATCAAGATAATATGCATGTTCAAATACATCGATAATCAAAAGAATTTTAAAGGTAGGATAAACATTCACATTATGCTTTTCTATTTGCATTATGATGGGTCTGTTAGTTTGTTTGCAAAAACTTAATGCTGTCCATCCAGAACCTTCCACGGTTAATGAAGCGATAGAAAACTCTTTCTTAAAATTTTCAAAACTGCCAAATTCCCTTTCTAAAATTTCTTTTATTTTTCCATTCGGTTTGTTGTTCTCTTTAGGCGGAGAAAGATTTTCCCAAAAAAGCGAATGTAAGACATGACCACCTATATTAAATGAAAGTTCTTTGAGCGTAGCCTTGACATCAAAATCCTTACCCTCTTTTCTAAAAGTATCTATTTTTTCAAGTATGCTGTTTGCCGCTTTTACGTATGCTTGATGATGTTTTTCATGGTGTATCTTCAATTGCTCTCTCGAAATATAAGGTTCGAGCGCATCATAAGAAAAACTTAACTGTGGCAAAGAGTAAAACCTATTTTCCATAAAACCACCTAAATTTATTTTTTCCTTCCTTTTTGAAGTTGCATGGGTTGATTGCAACAAACAAGCGTGCCCATACCTTCTTCAATAACTTTAACCGTGTTTCCACATATCATGCATTTATAAACTTCACCTTTCTTTGTCATAATTTCACCTCCCAAAATTCAACAAATCAAGCAATTAATGCCTCAATCTTTCTTCGGATAATTTCAGATGATCTGTCTCTATTTCCACCAACGCTTCAAAAATTTGCTTTATCCGAGGATGTTTTGATTCTTTTGCTGCTTTTTTGTAAAATTCTATAGCTCTCGTTTCTCTTGCATGCGATTCTTCAAGGTTTTCTTTATTTTTAGTAAAACATTTTTCGCTAGCCTTCGGAACGCTTTCGAGCTTTAATATTTTTCTCCATATACTTGCATGTTCTGCCTCAACCTTTCCAAGAGCTTTGAACAAAAGCTTTCCTTCCGCATCATCCGTCTTCTCTGCTGCGCAGAAATAAAAGGCAGAATTGCTAACCTCGAGTTGCAAAGCATGTTCAGCATTTTTTCTATCGCTTTCGCCAAGTTCTATATCGAAAGTTACATTAGCCAACTTTGCTAGTTTTATGTATTTCTGATGAGCCCCACAGAACGGGCAGTTAGCAGGTGGTTTTTCACCTATGTAAGGATCTCCACAAATTTCGCAACGCCACAAAAAAACCATTTTAACCCCTCACAACTCTTCAACTTCTTTTTTCCCTTCTTCTAACTCGTTTACCTGCTCCTTATCAAACTTCAACAGCATCGCTTGAAACTCACCTATGTGTGTTTTTTCTTCTTTTGCTATATCTAATAAAACCTTTTTCAATTTGCGATCTGTTGCCATTTCTGCCATCTGCTCGTATAGATTAACTGCATCCAACTCTGCTATCATTCCAACCCTAGCGATTTCCGCATCCACATTTTTATTACCAACTTTTTTGGGAATTTCCGACATCATATTATCACCCCATAAAATTTTATTTATTTTACGTTTATAGTTTTTGCTATTGTTTAATTCTCATCTCTTTTTTTCTTCTACTATTTTTTTATGACATAGCCACCAATCGAAACACTCTATCTCCTTTCTTTTTGCACTTTCTAATCGATCCTTCGCTGTTTTAACATCTTTTGCTGGCGGTACTATAACCCTATCACCTATCAATTCGTTGTTTGGCCAACTTGCAGGTATAGCTACACCATATTTATCAACTGTTTGCAAACCTTTAACCATTCTTAGAATTTCATCCATGTTTCGTCCGAGTTCTTGTGGATAATAAAGCATAGCTCTTAAAACGCCGTTTGGATCAATGATAAACACTGCCCTTACTGTGTTTGTTCCTTTTCCTGGATGTATCATGCCCATCATCTTTGCTATTTTTCCTTGGTCGTCGGCAATTACTGGAAACTTTATTTCTGTTCCAAGTTTCTCCTTTATCCACTCAATCCATTTTATGTGGCTGAAGACTTGGTCTATGCTTAAACCTATAAGCTCTGTATTCAATTTTTTAAATTCATCATATCTTTTTTGGAAAGCCACAAATTCTGTTGTGCATACTGGCGTGAAGTCTGCTGGATGAGAGAAAAACACTACCCATTTTCCTTTATAATCTTCTGGGAATTTTATTACGCCATGCGTTGTTTGCACCTCAAAACTTGGAACCTTCTCGCCTAATAATGGCATTCTATTTTCTTCCATAATATCACCCCTCAAATTTTCTTCATATTCTTTAACTCATTTTCTAAAGCTTCTCTATCAAAACCAATAATCATCTTTCCGTTTATTTCTATTTGCGGCACCGCTGTCATTCCTGTTTTACTTATCATCTCTCTTGCCGCATTTCTATCAGAAGATACATCGATGTCTTCGAACTCAACCCCTTTGCTTTTCAAGAACTCCTTTACCATCCAACAATATGGGCATGTAGGCGTTGAGTAAACTTTTACGCTCGCCTTCTTTTTCATAATCTCACCTTTTAAAGTTCGATAATTATATAAATAAGTTTGAATATATAAATATTATGGTTCGAATTTCAAACTTAGAATTGGTGAAAAAACTGAAAGAAAATGCTAGAATTTCGTATGTTGAATTAGCAAAATATTTTGGTGTTAGCGAGACAGCGATAAGGAAAAGGATTAGAAAATTGGAAAATGAAGGGGTTATTATAAGATATACTGTTGACGTTGACCCAAAGAAAATTGGTTTTGCTGCATCCGCTCTAATAGGTATTGATATAAAGCCTGAAAAATACATAAAAACGATAGAAACTCTTAAAAAAATGAAAGAAGTCGTGAGTCTTTGTTCTTCGAGTGGGGATCACATGCTTTTACTTGAATATTGGTTCAAGGATTTGAAAGAACTTTCACAATTTATCAAAAATCTTGAAAAAATGGATGGGATTACAAGAGTATGCCCATCAATCATAAACGAAAAAATAAAATGTTGATTTTGGTTTTACAAGAAAAAGCAAATGTGTTCGAATTTTATTAATTTTGAGTTTTGCTTTTAGCATCACTTTTTCTTTTTATTTTCGTCTCTATTTCTATTATTTTCCTTTCCAAATCTTCCATTATGCGCTGGAAAGAAGCTTCTGAAAGCTCCTTTTTATAAAATTTTCTTTCTGCAACCTCTTTCGCTTTTTTTAGCGTTTCAAGTTCGTCCTCAAGTTTTTCTATTTCTGATGCTTCTTTTTCCTTCTCCATAATCTCTTTCAATTTTAGTGCCTCGAGCGCGTCTTCCATATCCCTTTGCATTTCCTTTTTTTCGATAAGCATCTCAACATCCTTTTTCAATCTTTCCTTTTGAAGTTCTTCTATTTCATCTTCATCCGCTTTTATCTCCTCTGCCCCTTTAACATCTTCAAAGGACAAAGAAGCTGAGAAAGATGTAAGCATCAGACCCCAATCTTTGAACTTCTTTTTAATTTCTTTTTCTATAAAATCCTTCACATTTTTTTCTTGACTGCTTAAAATTTCCTCAGCTTTCTTCTTTTCAAATTGCGGCAAAACCTTCTTGCATAAAATATTCGAAAAAATTTCGTTCCATACATCTTCGATTAGCATTTTTTCTCTTTCGCCCATTAGATTTTTTGAGAAGTGGTCGGAATTTAAAATACGAAACTTCAAAGAAAGTTTTAAAATAGCGTCTTCTCTATCTCTCAAACAAACGTTGTTTAAAGTTTTTTCTAAGGTTTTTTCAGCCTTGTCAAAGAAAACAACATCTGTAAAATCTTTCATTAAAGAGCTTACAGAAAATTTACCAGGACCTTTTTCAAGATAAATTTCTCCTTTTCTTTCAACAACAATACCTTCGTCATCTTTTACAAGGAATTCCTTCCTTAAAAAACCAGGCAAACTATCTTTTTTAAAACGCTCTGCTATAACATTCGTATCTCTCTTCCAAGAATTTTCCATGTTAAAGATTAGTCTAAAAAGGTTTAAAAAAGGTAAATTAATATAAATATACCACAACAGAATATACCACATGCAAGGTGTGTTTATGATAAAGGACGTGGAAGCGGATAAATTAATAGAAGAGGTAGCAAAGGAATTGGAAAAGATGGATGTAATGAAGCCGCCAGAATGGGCCAAATTCGTAAAGACAGGTGTATCAAGGGAAAGGCCACCCCAACAAAAAAATTGGTGGTATGTAAGGTCTGCATCTGTACTCCGTAAACTTTATTTAAAAGGTCCACTCGGCGTCTCAAGAATGAGAAGAATTTATGGTTCTCGCAAGCGAAGAGGGCATAAACCAGAACATAGATATCCTGCTTCAGGTGCGATAATACGTGCAATATTCAAACAACTTGAAAAAGCTGGTTTCGTAAAGGCGGAAAAAAGGAAGGGTAGAATGTTAACACCAAAAGGCAGGGTATTTTTGAAAGAAGTTGCGCAAAAAATTAAAGAAGCGAAAACCTGAAAGGGTGAATTTATGGATTATACAGATTTGGAAAAAATGAGACAAATTGAAGAAGCGAAAAAAAAGGTTTTAGGTAGCATATTAAGTAAAGAAGCTTATGAAAGGCTTTCACGTGTTCGTTTTGCAAACCCTGAAACCGCGTCACAAGTCGAACTTTACCTGCTTCAACTCTTTCAAGCAGGAAAGCTGACAAAAATTATAACAGATGCACAGATGAAAGAAATATTAAAATTGTTTGCTGAAAAAAGGGACTTTAAAATAAAAAGGGTGTAAATATGAGTAAAAATAAATCTGCTGGGAAAAAAACAAGGCTTGCGGCAAAGATGAAAGTTCGTTCAGCTCCTAGATGGGCTGATATAAAGAAGTTCGGTTTAAAAAGAGCAAGGACAAGAAGAATTCGTGTAGAAAAGGCGTATAGAAATTGGAGAAGAGGTGCGCCATTAAGAGTATAAGCGTGGTTTTATGGCAGAAAAAACAAATGAGATCGAAAGAGTATATACCATTACTTTAAGAAGAAGTTGGGTGGAAGAGCCTAGAACAAAGAGATGTAATAGAGCTATAAAGGATATAAAAGCTTTTGTTAAAAGGCACACAAAAGCAAAGATGGTTTCAATTTCAAAAGGGCTAAATGAGGTTATTTTTGCAAGAAGTTTTCAGAAACCACCAGGTAAAATAAAGGTTGAAGTTAAAGGAAACAAAGAAAAGGTTTATGTTTCGATCCCAGGAGAAGGTGTAAAAAAGGAGGGATTAGATTCTAAGAAAAAAGAAACCTCTGCTTCTGAGAAAAAGGAAAGATCAAAAAAAGAAGGTGGAGAAAAAGAGAATATAGAGAAAGAAAAGAGAGACGAAGAAAATAAAGAAGAGAAAAAGTAATTGTGCAATAATTATGAAATTCGCCACTTTAAATTTTCAAAATAACCCGCACTTAGGCATTTTTACTTTTGCTACTGACAACTTTTGCTTCACAAATAAAGAGATGAGAGAAAAAGATGTGCTTTTACTTCAAAAAGTTTTGAAAATACCTGTATATCAAATTAGTGCTTTGGGTACATCACTAATTGGTATGTTCATAGGAGGGAATGCAAAAGGTGTGATTGTATCTAATAGGTTACAAGAAGAGGAGATTGAAGAAATAAAAAAATGCTCAAAAGTTTTGGTAATAGAAACAAAACACACAGCAATTGGCAATCTTATACTCGCAAATGATAAAGGTTGTATAATTTCGAAAGAAATTGAAAGTTTTAGAAAAGACATAGCAAATTTTTTGGGCGTTGAAACTAAAATAGGGACAATAGCAAGTATGGAACTTGTCGGCTCGTTAGCCGTTGCGAATTCAAACGGTTGTTTAACAACCAAATGGATAAAATCAAAAGAAAAGGATTTAATAGAGAAAACGCTTGAAGTAAAAGTTTCATGTGGTTCTGTTAATTTCGGAAGTCAATGGATTCGTTCAGGTCTTGTTGCCAATTCAAATGGTTTTTTAGCTGGTGAAGAGACAACCGGTATAGAACTTGGTATCATAGCAGAAGCTTTAGGTTTTACAAAAAAATAAATAAACAACCCTAAACAAACTAACTTCACCAAATTTAATGAAAAAATTTAAAAAATCGCTTATAATAACTCGCTCATCACAAATTACTTACCAGGACATTGTCTTTCGATATTTTTATCAATACCTTTGTTTCCATAAACTTTATCAAAATATTCGGAAAATTCTTTTGCTAGTGTTTGTGCACGTTCTTCATATGCTTTTTTATCTTCCCATGTATTCTTGGGATCTAAAATTTCGTCTGGAACACCAGGACAAGTTTTGGGAACCATAATATGGAAAAGTTTATTTTCTTCATATTCCACATTTTCAAGCTTTCCTTCAATAGCAGCATGCACCATTTTTCTCGTTAAATTTATATCTATTCGCTTTCCAACGCCATAAGGTCCGCCGCTCCACCCTGTATTAATCAAATAAACTTTAACGTTATATTTCCTTATTTTCTCTCCTAACATTTTAGCATAAACCTCAGGCTTTCTTGGCATGAAAGGTTCTCCAAAAAATCTTGAAAAAGTGGTTTTTGGCTCTATTATGCCTGTTTCAGTACCTGCCAATTTGCTAGTGTAACCCATTAAAAACCAAAGCATAGCTTGTTCTTCATTTAATTTCGCTATTGGAGGTAAAACGCCATTTGCATCAGCTGTCAAAAAGATTATAGTTTTTGGATGCCCTCCAATAGCAGATTTTTTTATGTTGGAAAGATAGGTTAGGGGATAAGAGCCCCTAGAATTTTCTGTTAAGCGCTTGTCATTAAAATCAAATTTCCCATTTGGATAAATCATCGCATTTTCAACAATTGCACCATGCTTTAAATAATCATCTTTGTGCATTATAGCATTGTATATCTCTTTCTCTTTTTCTGGATCTAAATTTATCAATTTCGCATAACAGCCATATTCAAAATTTGCTATCCCATTTTCGCTCCACCCATGTTCATCATCTCCTAATAAAGAACGCGTCGGGTCAGAAGAGAGTGATGTTTTGCCTGTACCAGAAAGGCCGAGAAATAAAGCAATATCGCCATTTTTACCTTCGTTTGCTGCGCAGTGTAAAGGTAAGATGCCCTCCGCAGGCAAAAGATAATTCATAACAGTGAACATCAGTTTTTTAACGCTTCCACAATATGAAGAGCCTATCACCAAACCTATTCTTTTAACGAAGTCCATAACTATTGCCATGTCTGAGGTTTGATTTCCTTTTTCAGGGACTTTCCGCAATCGACCTTCGTATTTTTTAGGATCAAGTTTATCATAAGGTAGCGCAATCAAAACAAAATCTTTCCCGTAAAAAATGCTTTTCTTTATGTGCTTGGGCACAGGTCTGAACATGTTGTAAGCGAATAAAGTTGTTAAAGCGCTATCCGTAACAATTCTGGTAGGTAAAGCATAAGAAACATCCGCACCTAAAACGCGGTCTGTAACAAAAATGGTTTTTTTCTTTGCCATTCTTTCAAAAGCATCTTGAAGTAGCATTTCAAAGGTTTCCTCGTCTATTGGAATGCAGTTTGGTGAAGTCCAATCAACCGTTTTGCTAGTCTCTTCATTTTTAACTATATAAGTATCTTTTGGACTCCTTCCAGTTGATTCAGGTGGTGTCCAAACAGCAAGCGCACCACTTTCCGAAACAATCGCTTCTTTTCTTTTAACTATTTCGCGGATAACACTTTCTCTTTTAATGTTTTTTCTCACATTTTTATGTTTTTTCAGAAGCTTTTCCAAATGCACTTTAAAATCCATAACATCGCCCTTAGTCAGCAAATGAATTTAATTTAAAATATAGATGATTTTATCTTATAAACTTTGGAATTCATGATTCTTAGAAATTAAATATGGAAAATGGAATGAAGGCTCTTGATTTTTAATTTTGGCGTATTTTTGATAAACCCAACACATACAAGCTGAATTGACGTTTAATTAATAGAAGTTCATTAAAGGTTATAGAGCCCTGCTAAAATAACATCAACAAAGAAAAAATATCAATTGCGTCTCATTTTCATCTTTAATTCGATGGGTCTAGTTGCTAAAAATTAATTTACAAAAATAAAAAACAAAATATGGTCAAAATAAAACAAATACCAGAAGATTTTGTTGTAAAAGAAATCTTTGAAAAAAAGAAAGGGGGCGAAAAAAACAAAGAAATAGGTTTTTATGTATGGTGCGATCTCACGAAACGCAATTATGATCATTTTCGATGTTTGAAAATTTTAGCTAAATTGCTTGGTGTGTCAATAAAGCGTTTTGGATACGCCGGAGTTAAAGATAAAAGAGCTGTAACCACACAGAAAATTTCTATTTGGAATGTATCGATAGAAAAATTGGAAAAAATTTCTATAAAAGACATAAAACTCTCAAATTTTGAAATTAAAAAAGAAAGAATAAATCTTGGCGATTTGAAAGGTAATGAATTTAAAGTGACTATAAGGGATGTTGACCCTGAAAAAAAGGAAAATATAGAAAAAAATTTGGAAAGAGTAAAGAGAAGTGGCTTCATAAATTTTTTTGGCGAACAAAGATTTGGTCTTCGCAAAAACACGCATTTGGTCGGAAAGGCTATAATAAAAAATCAATTGAAAGAAGCTGTTTGGTTATATCTCACGTATGAAGGGGATGAGAAGAAAGAGGTGAAAAAGTTTAGGGAGAATTTGATAAAAAATAAAGACTTTAAAAAAGCACTAAAAGAAATTCCAAAAAATTTGAGGTATGAAAAAATATTGCTTGAGCATCTTGTAAATAAAAAGAATGATTATGCAGGTGCTTTGCGAAAACTTCCAAAGAAGTTACGTTTATTATTTGTGCATGCATACCAAGCTCATTTGTGGAACGAAATAGCGAAATTGGCAAAAGGTAAAACCTTGCCTCTCATAGGTTTCGATACAAAAATTTCTCGTTACAAGGATAAAAAGTTGATAGAAAAGATTTTGGAAATGGAGGGTGTAAACCTTTCCGATTTTAAAATAAAATCTATGCCGGAGCTTTCATGTGAAGGAAGCGAAAGGGAAAGGGTTGCAAAACCGAAAAAGCTAAAATGGATGTGGGACAAGGACGAATTAAATGAAGGTAAAATAAAATGCATACTCACATTTGAACTTCCTTCTGGAGCGTATGCCACAACCTTTTTGAAAGATGTGTTGAAAACCGCTGAGAATTAAAGGTTATGTAAAATTAAATACCTGAAATGCTCCAAAGCTTTCGATTTTTAATTTTAGCGCATTTTCGATAAAATTGGTAAAGGGAGAAAATCAAACTTTAAAATTTTACGGAATTTGGTTTTAATTGTTGAATTAGATTATATTTAAATTCAATAAACTTTCCAAATCGTTTTTGGACATGAATTGAGCGAAGCCTTTTTCATTTACAATTAGATATGGGTAAGAAGTGATGTTGTAATTTATTTTCAACACTTTTATTGAAGGTTCGTCAAGATCACCATCAAGTGCGAAAACTAGTACTTTTTCTCCATGAGTTTTTTTAAGATACGTAAGAATGAAAGCCTGGTCATCGCATCTTTCACATTCCCTTGAATAAAAATATACAATCGTGTTAAAATCAGTTTTGCATGATTTCTTTAATTTATTTGACAATAGCCAATAATTTATAAGCAATCTGGAATATTCTCTTTTCTGATTTAAAAATTCATTATAATCTTTTATTTCGCTTTCTTTCCCGTAAGATTCAAGCCTCAAGCCTATTTCATAGCTTTTTTTATTTATTTCATATAAAGTATCCATAAGGAACGGGCAGGTGGCATTTTTTCCTAATATATCAATAAAAAGAAATTGAAGCTGAAAATTTTGAATATCAGAAATTATTTCTCTAATGGTTTTTTCTATCGATGATAATTTTTCTTGATTTATGGAGTAACCTACAAATATTCCTGAGATGAAAAGCAATGAAGATATGATTAAAGCAGTTATTATCATACCTAAATCAAATTGTTTTTTTCCAAGCATGATTACCATTTCCTTTTTACTCTAAATATTTCACAAATCATTGCTGTAAACCAAAAAACCATCATTATTAATGGGTATATTATGAGATATGTAAAATAACCAAGTTTATGCAAACGGAATTTTTCTTGCGAAACATTAAAACTTTTTAGCAAAAGATAACTTCCTAGCAACATGCCTATTAACATAAAAATGGTTGGTGTTGTCATTGTATTAAGCATGAAATTTTCAAGGTCTATTTTCATATCTCTGAAAAATATCATAAAATCCCAGTTAATAAGATGCATTTGCCATAAAAACTTCCATATACTATCAGCAAAATTCCAAAGCATCAATAGGAATATGGCTATCACAGCCATTATTGAAATAAAATTAAATGGAAGTAAAAAGACACCTAAATTGCCATAGTGAGGTTTGAACAACATATGCTTATACTTTGCTGTGTTCTGTAAAGCTCCTCTATACCATCTTAGCCTTTGTTTGAAAAGCGACCGAAGGTTTGGAGGACATAAGGTATAAGAAACCGCGTCCAATTTATTGGTTATCTTATAGCCAGCATTTTGTATACGCAAAGCGATTTCCATATCTTCAGTGAGATTATCTTCATCAAAACCTCCTATCTCTTCCAAAACCTTTTTTCTATACAATGAGAAAACCCCTGGTGTGACATGTATTGCATCAATCGCATCAAGCGATTTTCTAAGAAATATGTTTAGCAAATATTCTGTGGCTTGAATTTTTTCTAAAAATGTTCTCGGCTTAAATACTTTAAGAGCGGGGGTAACCGATGCAACTTTTGGATCTTCAAAATCACCGACCATTTTAATTAAAATATCTCTTTCTACAAAAGAATCAGCATCAATGCACGCAATTATTTCTCCTTTCGCTATTTTTAGAGCTTTGTTCAGAGAATAAGCCTTGCCCATGTTTTTTTTGTTTCTGATCAATTTCACTCCTCTAAAATTTTTAACAATTTCTATAGTTCTGTCAGTTGATGCGTCATCTATTACTATGATTTCTAAAAGCCCTTTTGGATATTTTAGATTCAATAAAGAATTAAGCGTCATCTCTATGTTTTTTTCTTCATTATGTGCAGGTACAAGAATAGAAACAGTTGGAAGTTTTTTTGGCTTTTTGTGTTTTTCTACCTTGAATTTTTCACCGTAGTTGAATAAGACAAGCATCCACATTACAGCTATGAATACAAAAATGTACCACGCTACATAATTCACTATCATCGTAATAAATTGTATTGTTGACATACTTCTCGCAATTAATATGATAATTAATATTTTAATTGATTTTAATAAAAATGTAATAATTATGAAAAATTATTTAAAATACGCTGTCATTTCCATTATTTTGGCTTCTTTTATAATAAAAGCAATACTTGTATTTTTTAATGAAGGTCTATGGTGGGATGAAGCTGTATATCTTGGTTTAGGAAGAAGTATACAAAAGGGTATTTATTCGTTAGATAATGAAAAGCCTTTGGAAACCTTCAGAGCCCCTTTCCTGCCTTTTGTTATCTCCCCATTTTCATGGAGCATTGAATATACAAGAGTTTTTGTTGTTTTTCTTTCTCTAATCGCTGTATTCATAACATATTATATCTCTAAAAAACTCTTAGGTGAAGACGTCGCTCTTTTCGCCTCTCTATTTCTTTCCACAAATCAGTTGTTTGTGTTTTTTACCGGTAAAGTTTTGTCAGAACCTCTTTTTATGATATGGTTTTTGTTATCTTTGTTATTTTTTATGAAAAAGGGTAAAGTTGATCTTTTTCTTTCAGGTTTGTTTTTTGGTTTCGCTCTTATCACGAGATACATAGGATTTATTTTGTTGCCAACTTTTATAATATACTTTATTTTTTTGTTATACAAAAAAAGAAACAGAGAAAGCTTAATCGGTATGCTCGCATTTTTTTCAGGGGTGTTTTTGGGCATATCACTTGCATTATTGATAAGCTATTTTTATTATGGAAACATTTTGACAACATTTCAAACATATGCACAAATAACTTTGGGTTCAGTTAATATACTCTCTCAAGCACCAAAAAATTTATTAGGGATTTTTGAAATCCTCGGTCTTCAGATATTTTTCGTGTTTTTGGGATTTTGGCTTTTTATAAAGGAAATTGGAAGAGAGACCAAATTTGATAAAAATTTGCTGCTTTTACTGCTCTTTATTTTTCCTTTAATTTTTACGTTTTTAGGAAGGGCTGCCGGCTCTAGATATCTTCTTTCATTCCTGCCTTTGTATTGTATTTTTTCAGGCTTTTTTGTTGCTAAAAACAATTATAAGCCAAAAATTATCATGTTTATTGCCATATTTGTGTGTGTTTTTTCTTTATTTATTGGTTCGTTATTTACTTGGAATGATAGATTTGGTGCGAGCAGTCTTGTAAAAGCCTCAATTTATCTCAAAGAGATTACGCAGGAAAATGATACGATTTTGTCTCAATCCTACCCTTATGTTTACTATATCACTGAAAGAAAAACCTTGATATTCCCCTCAAAGGAAGAGGAATTTGTTTCTGCCATAAAAGAAAATAAGATAAGATATGTCCTTTTATACAAATTTGAGGAAGACAACCCTGATTATGTAGAGAAATTCTTATCGAATAATAACGCATTTCAAGTATTAAAGAAATTTGAACAATGGGGGGATGAAAACGCCACCATAATTTACGAGTTTAAAGAATAATCTTTTTCGCATTTTAAATGAATTTTAAGAGATGGATAAAAATTGAGCATGTTTATAAAATGAGTTTTGATTTTTGGAGCGATATAGTTTTGTCTGGAAGATTAAAATAAAAAAGAAAAAGAAAGGGGTTTAGGTTTTTCTAGACCCCTTCTGTTTGTCTTATGCTACAGGACCGATGTATTCATTTGTGTCAAGACCGGCAAAGACACTTGGCTTGATAACCTTGTTGGCTACCAAGTTTCTTGTGTCCTGGCCTGTCATTCCTGCAACTATCAAAGCTTTGTGACCTGAACCGAAAGCGTTTTCAATGATCTTCACAAGACCATTGCCGCTGTTCTTCAGGGTTGGGTGTTGTGTAAGCCAATAGTCACAGGAATTAGAAGTGTTCCAAGCTGTGTCGAGTAATTGCTTCACAAGCGTGTTGGCGCAAGGACCACCGACCAATATAAGGTCGTTGTTCAATGCTGTTGTTGAAATCTCGTTGTCCAATTTTGATATCGGATTCGTTATTGGAACTGCTGCCTTGTATGTTCCGCCTGCTGTGCCAGCAGAGACACTAATTGTCGGGTCTTCTCCAACACCCACATTAACGTATGCTGGTCTATTTCCTGGGTAGTAAATTGTTACGGTATCTGCATCTGTGTCAAGCACGAAGTATGTTCCGTAGTCGCTAAGATAACGATACAATTTCTCAGAACCTACTTGTCCTCCTGAGATGGTTGAATATGTTTGGGCGAAATTTATTGTGCTGATTTCACTTGCACCTGTATCGTAGGTTGTAACAAACTTGTAACTTGCACCACTAGGTTCATAGTCACCTATTCCGTAAAGTTTCATCTCAGAGAATGTCACGTTACCTGCTTGTGTGAGATTTAACTTTGCTCCGTTCTTGCTCAAAAGATAAGCCTCATCTCCTTTAGTTATATCACCGTCGTCGTTGAGATCAACCATTACTTTATGTGACGAAGCACTGTATTTAACATCTACCTGCATAGCTCCTATGTTAAGCGTTGCATTTCTTGGATCGCCACTACCTGTATAAGATGCTTCGTATTTTGTTTTTGTTCCCTGGTCTTCAAATGTTAAAATTTTGTTTGTATCGTCATAACCTGTGTATTTAAACACATATGACTTTGTTGTTCCATCTGTTACTACAAAGTACTCATTCTTTGCTATCCAATCGTCATCGCTTGAGTTACTTACATTACCTTCTAGTACATGAAGAGTTCTTGTTCCATCACCAAGTTTCCAGCCACTGCTGTAGTACATCATATCAAGTGAATATCGCGTGTCATCGTTGTTTGTGAATGTAATCTTTACTTTGTCTTTACCGCTCTTTGCTATTTTGATCATATCTCTTGATGCATCTGTGAAGCCTGGTGTCATGCCGTTAAGCGCAAACTTGAAGCTTCCGAAAAGTGGGTCTGCGTACTTCCCGCCATCCAAAAGATATGTATCTTCATCAGGGGCAACTGTGAAGGTTATTGAATTTATTTTACTGCCACTGACATCGAAATTCACAGTTACATGATCAAGTGTGTTGTCATTCTTTTTCACGCTTCCATCATTATCGTTCAGTTCTAATTTGTCAGTTCCTATGAAAATTTCCATACTACCTGACTGAGATTGTGCACCTGTTGCTATGACGCTAACATCGCTTATGTAAACTTGTGTGGATGAGCCAGGAAGTGTGTATGTTGATCCTTCGCTCCAAGATTTAGTTGTAGTTGTTCCTCCATATGATATCTTAACACTTGCTGTATTTGTGTTGTTTGGGTCCCAACCTAAGAAAGTTATCGTATAATCTACACCTCCAACGTTTATCGTAGCAGAGTCAGAAACACCTGGTGCGTTACCTATGGTTATTGTTTGCGTTCCTGTCTGAGAGTATAGCGTAATGGTTGTGTTGCTTGGGTTCGGACCGAACTTGAAGTTTTTGCCGAACAACTTTATTTCTGTATTGGCATCGACCTTGCTTGTGTCAAGACCACCCAAGAAGTTGACTGTAAGCGTGTAGGTTGTTGTTGTATCAAAAAGTACATTCAGTACGGGTTCTTCAACATCTTCCGGGTCTGCATTGTAGTTAACTTGATGGGATCCAAGTGTTATAAGTTGCTCGTATTTGATTTGAGTCCCATCGTTAAGGTCAACTGTACCTTTCGCGAGCAAATTCGGCAAATCACTTGAAGTCAATGTCTGTTTCACGTCATTGAAACTTGTTTTCAGCCAAACGTAATCTTTCTGACTTTTAATTAATACACCATTTGTTACGGATGTTTCAGCTCCTGTACCTGGAATTGTTTTCTCTGTCACAGCATAGTTTGAAACCAAACTTGCCGCAATATCCGCTGCTGCAACTACATCAATTGTTTGTGCATTAGCACCAACTACTATTACTGGAGAACTCAAAGTGCTGTCCGTTACTTTAACGAATTGTCCCAAGCCTTGGTCAAAAGTTGCTGCTGCCAAACCGCCACCAATTAAAGCTGCTCCAGCAGCAAGTGTCGCCAAACCGCCAGTAACTAATCTCTTTATTTTCATATTTTACCTCCTTTTTTAAATTTTGCAAAGTCTAACCCCGCCTTTTTGAAAGCGAGTATAGACTTTGTTTCTTAATGAATAGTTAGAATATAGGGGTATATATAAATTTATTGAAACAATTTCTAACTATTATAAAAATGGTTTTAAAATTTTTTTAATTGTTTCAATAAAACTAAAAAACATTTTTAATTGTTTCAAAAAGCTTAAAAAATTTTTAAAATCAAAAATAATCATTTTAAATAAAAATAAACATAAAATCTCCTAAAAAAATGCTTGTTATCATGGTTAAAAAGAAGACAGGGGCAAACCTCACACCTTCTTTAATCCACACATACTTATGTTTCTTCTTTATCTGCGCAATTTCCTTCTTATCAACGCCTTTCCATTTTCCATTCAACAAAACATCACCTTCTTTAAGTTGCGAAACTTTGATTCTTCTTTTAAAAAGTTTATTTTCAACGATCTTTGCATAATAAGAAAAAAGCAGAAGAAAAGTTAAGAAGAAAGGTAAAAAAAGCATTGGCAAAATATTTTCTGATCCCATATAGAAATATGTGATGAAAGCAAAGGACCAAGAAAAGCAGAAGAAAAACGCAACCCACAATAATAAGCGTGTCTTTTCCTTTTTTATATATTGAAAGTAAAGATGATTAATCCTTTTATTTTTTATTCCAATTGCAAAGGAATAAAAAACTAGATAGATTATGGAAACGAAAAGAAAATTTAAAATCAAAACTGCAGGGAACGGAAAAAATGTTTTAACCCCAAATTCGAACTGTTGAGGCATTAGAAAGCCTAATGCACCAAGAAGCCAAGCGTCCCCATCACCCCATTGTTTAACGTAATAAAAAAATAAACCAACAAAAAGAAAAAGGGAACCAAAAATTAGCGAAGAAATTATGTAAGATAGGTCTGAATAAATGAATGAAAAGATCGCCCTCAAACCTATCGTGATAATTATCATCGAATATGGCAACCAGTCAGGAAATTCGGTGTAACGTAAATCCCAATAACCGGCTAAACCAAAGCCAACCAAACCAATTACCAACAGCATGTAATCGAGCATAATAATTATTGCTTCAAACAAAATAAAAATATCGGGGTTTATCGAAGATATGCAAAAATTTTAAAAATGGGGCCGCTGAGATTTACGCAAACCTTTAATTATTTTATACTAAAAGGGATTTTTGAATTTTATCGCAATCCCTTTTTCATTTCGAACTCAGGTCGCAGGCTTTTCCAAAACCTTTCTTCCAAATTTAAAAATCTCTTGAAAGAAGGTCTCCCGAAGCCTGAATGCTAAGCCATTGTAGAACCCTTTCGTTTCTATTTTACAAATTTTTACGAAAGGGCTTAGCTACACCACGGCCCCATTTTATTAAAACTTTAAACATCTCGAATTTTAAAATTTTTTTGGTTTTCATTTCGGTTTTCAAAAAGATAAAATTTATAGGAAAATGAAATTCTCAAAATTTACTCGGTGATACCCTTTCTTTGTTTTATTTGCTCTATAACGGTTGGTTCAAGATCTCTTGGCAGAGGCTCGTAAACAACATCAATTAGCCAATAAAAGCCCTTACCGCTTGTTGATGATTTCAAAGAAGAGTTAAAACCAAACATCTCAGCCACAGGCAACTTCGCAGTTATCGTAGCCGTCCCTCTCTCTTCACTCATCTCCAATATCTGTCCTCTTCTGTTCTGCACCTCTTTCATCGCCCCGCTCATTTCTTCTATTGGAACATCAATCCTTATAATTTGCTTTGGCTCTAAAATAAACGCCTTAGAAAGGATCATGGCTTCTCTTATCGCAGCACGCACAGCAGGTATTACTTGCGCAGGACCTCTGTGTATCGCATCTTCATGAAGTTTTGCATCTACCAACTTGACCTTGACCGCATCACACGGTTCTTTTGCAAGAGGACCTTCATCCATCGCCTCTTTAAACGCTTCTTTTAACATTTCCATAACCTCAAGAATGGCATGCACACCTTTTGTCATATCAAGAAATATATTGCGATTATGAATGAGCTTGACCTTTTTAGCCTCTTCCCTATCAAAACCAAGTTTTATGAGTTTGTCTTGAAGTTCTAGATCTTTCTTCTTAAGGTCAGAGCTCGAAGGTATTTCACCTCTTATCATCGCTTGATGTATGTTTTCTTCCAACGGCTCAACAACTATGTAGAAGCGGTTGTGTTTATTTGGGGATTTGCCTTCAACTGGTTGCGGCGTCTGGGTCCTAACAGATTCCCTATAAATTACAATGGGAGGTGAAACCTCAACCTCAAGTCCTTCGTCTTTTAAAGGCCTTTCTATTTTTGCATCTATATGCAATTCACCCAAACCAGAAACAAGATATTCTCCTGTCTCCTCATTTATCTTAACCTTAAGAGTAGGATCTTCCTTCGCCACTTTCTTGAGAAATTCTATGAGCTTCGCTAATTGTTGAGGCTTTTTAGGCTCTATTGCCTTAGTAACCACAGGTTCAAATATGTGGGTTATAGATTCAAAACCAGGCATTGGGTAGTTTGGATCGCAAATAGTTTCGCCAGAAAATGCTTCCTTTAAGCCAACCACACCCACGATATTTCCGGCAACAACTTCATCCATAGGTATTCTTTGCGGTCCTTTGTAAACAGAAACTTGTTGAATCTTCTGAGTTTTTGCCATTCCAACAAGATAAACCTCCTGTCCTGTCCTCAATCTTCCCGAGAATATGCGCACTGTCGCGACATATCCTGCGTGAGGATCTGGATATAATTTCGTAACAATAGCGGCAAGCTTTCCATCAGGATTGCAATTCATCATATCCTTTCCAACTTCTGATTCCATTTCACCTGGCCATATTTTTTGAATACGATATTTTTGGGCTTCAAGAGGGTTTGGTAGATGTTTAATTATCATATCAAGAACTATCACATGTAATGGCGCTTTTTTGGCAAGCTCCTTTTCACCTTCAGGACCTTTGTTTGTAAGCTCTATAACATCTTTGAAGGTTATACCTGTTTTTTGCATATAAGGAATGGAAATGGCCCAATTTTTTACCGCAGAACCAAAAGCCACGCTTCCATTATTAACGTTTACCATATTTTTTTCTGCAAATTCCTTTTCAGAATATTTTTGTATAAGCACGTTAACATCGGTGATTATTTTTTTGAATCTTTCCAGCATCTGCTCAGGTGTTAATTTTAGCTCTTTTATCAATCTGTCAACCTTGTTTACGAATAACACCGGCTTAACACGCTCTTTCAAAGCTTGACGTATAACAGTTTCTGTTTGCGGCATCACGGCTTCTACTGCATCTATCACCACAACTACCCCATCAACCGCTCTCATCGCCCTTGTGACATCTCCACCAAAATCAACATGACCAGGTGTATCAATAAGATTGATTAAGTAATCTTCATTTTCATATTCGTGAACCATACTTGCGTTAGCAGCAAATATAGTTATGCCTCTTTCTTGCTCTTGCTCATCAAAGTCCATCAAAAGCTGTTTGCCAGCCAATTCTTGAGAAATCATACCTGCGCCGGCAAGGAGATTATCACTCAAAGTAGTTTTTCCATGATCTATATGAGCTACTATACCTATGTTGCGTATCTTCTCTGGCTTTAGCATAAGCTCTTTTATAATGCTTGTCAAATCTTTCGTAGCCATAATTTTTCACTCCAACACAAATTCTTTTTGATGTAATTTCTTTTATTTCTTGTCTGATATATATAAAGTTGATGTCTCAAACACCTCAAATTCTTGATTTAATTTGGTTAGTAATTTTGACTTGAATCTTTTTAAATAAATCGTGATTGATCATTTTAAAAAATATTTCAAAATTTTGCTCGAAGAAATTAAATATGGAAGGCGATCGAAATTCGATTTTTCCTTTTACGCATTTAACGCATTTGAAAAAAGATAAAACAGACAAAACTCTACAACCAAACCTTTCGAATCCAGAATTATTTTGGTGGGAAGTTTAGTGGGAAGTCTTATCTTGCTCCTTCTGCTTCCTTTTCGATTCTCTGCCTCTCGCGTATGACGTTATTTCTTTGATCGTTGTTCGCCAGTTCTATAAGCTCTTCTGCTATTGTCTCTGGCAAAGTTTTTTTATTTTGAAATGCTCTTGAAAAAATGTCTTGAGCAATCAAACGAAGAGCAAAATCAAGCCTTCTTTGAGGTGAAACAACAACAGCCTTTCTTGCTATTATGCCACCAACCCTATAACCCACGACTTCTTCGTACAAAGCCGCATTTTCTATTGCATTAACCAAAACCTGTATTGGATTTTGCTTGGTTCTTTTTTCAATAATATCAAAAGCCTCTTTCACAGCATTGCAAATCCTTTGGTATTGCCCTACTACATGCCCAGAAGTAAGTTTGTGTTTTTTTCCTTTATGCCCAGGCACAAATAACTTGGTTATAAATCTTTCAACTATGTTCATTTTATCTCTATGAAGCGAATATTTACCAAACCTTCCACTAGTTTTTGGTATGACTACAGGTTTAAGGTTTATATATCTTCTCAAACCAGGGTCTTTTACTTCCACACCTGAAAATGACCATCTATTAAAAAGAAGTATCTCCATTATGCTCCACCTTTACCTTTCTCCTTCTTACCTTTCAATATCTCTGAAAGTGGCACGCCATTGACAGCCACAACTTTGAATTTCACACCATGCATAGAACCGACAGCACCACCCTGAGAAGCACCAAGACCTTCCACTATTACTTCATCATGCTCGTCTATATGCTTTATAGCCCCTGTTTTTGGAACGAAAGCAGTTATTTGTATCCCATTTTTTATAAGCTGACATCTTACTGCTTTTATAATACCAGAATGTGGCTGCTTCTGTTCAATACCTTTCTTTTTTAATACAAGCGCCCTGCCCATAGGAGCGCCTTCCAACGGACCTTTCTTCCAGAGTTTTAATAACTTTCTCTTTTTCCTGTCAGAGCTCCATCTAAACTTTTTCCTTTTCTTCCTCAAATTTCTCGCAGCAAATGTACCTGGCATAATTTTCACTCAATTTTGTGTATTATTTCATTTCAACCTTAAATTTTTAATGTTAAAGTGTCTTTCAAGGAATTGTCTTATTATCTTTATATTTTTACCTTTTTTCCCTATTACGCTTGATTTGTCCGAAGGCGGAACTGAAACTATAGCAACTCCATCGTGAATTTCTACGCCAGTTGCATTTGGTATTAAATTGTTTATAAGTTTTTCAGGCGTGTCAGCATATTCGAATATTTTTACCTTTTTGCCTAGAGCAGAAGCCAAAGTTTTTATATTGCTTCCATTTTTACCTATGGCTTTGCCCATCATTCCTTGTTCTATTAGGAAATAAACTGTATCTTCATCTGTCAAACAATCCTTTACATGCACACCTAAAAGTCTTTCGAATACCCCCACTAAACGCACATGTTCTGTTGTAAGTTTTATGCCCATGGAATTCACTTTTTAATACCTAAAACCATGATATTAAAGGGTTTACCACATATTTCGCCAAGCCTTCTTGAATTACCGTTGAATTTTTTGATCTCAAGGCCGAAATTTTTATTGTAAAATTTTAGCATATCCACAATCTCTTCTTTACAGTTAGTTGCATATATTACATATTTAACCTCGTCCCTCTTTATACCCTTTAAAACACTTTTACTGCCTATTATAAGTTTTCCGCTTTTCATAGCATTTTTTATTTCATTTTCTACCATAATTTCACCTAATAAACATACCCTAGCAAAACGCCACCTGTGCCTTCCTTTTTGGCTGTTCTATGATCCATAACTCCTTTAGGTGTAGAAATAAAAATAATACCTATGTTAACAGATGGTAAAAATCTCTTTTCCCACTTTATATACTCATTTTTACTTATGTAAAATCTTGGCCTTATTGCTCCACATGTATTTATCCTTCCCAAAAGCTCAACCTTAAACTTCCCACTTTTCCCATCATCTATGAATTCAAAAGAGCCTATGTAATTATTTTTTTGCATAAGTTTGAGTATTTCTTTTGCTATGTTCGAAGCAGGAACTACGCACTCCCTTTCCCCTATTGCCTCAGCATTTCTTATTATGGTGAACATATCAGAAATTATATCATGCCTCATAAATCATCACTCATATTTTTCAAAGCCTAAATCTTTCGCAACCTCTCTAAAGCACTGTCTGCAATAACACAAACCATATTTATGTATTACGCCCTCTGTTTTTCCACATCTTCTACAAGGTCTTGCTGCCCTCCCAAATTTTCTTTCTTTTGGTTTGTTGAACTTTAGAAATCTAGCTAACTTTACAGGTTTGTTTTTAATCTGCTTAATAGCGTTTTCGAAACTCATATAAACCCCTATTCCTCACCTTTTATTATTTTAACATTAAATTCTTTTTGAACCCATTCCTGCGCTTCTTCTTTACTTATCCTATGATTTTTTCCTATTTTTTTAGGCTTAATCCTTCTTCTTTTTATTCTATAACCTTTTCTTGCAAGCGTAACGCAAACATCAAAACCCATGATGCCTATTTCATGGTCGTATCTTATGTTTGGAAGATCAATATATTCTTTAATACCGAAAGAAAAATTTCCGTTTTCATCAAAGCAATCAGCTTTTAATTTATTTTCATTCGCTTTTAAAGCATTTATTAAAAAATTCTTAGCTCTTTCTCCTCTCAACGTAACCTTAACTCCTATGGGTCTATTCTTCGCAACACCAAAAGTCGTTCTTTTATGAGTTTTCGTAACTATAACTTTCATTCCAGAAATTTTTTCCAACAGCTTTTTAGCCCTTTCTAATTTAGGACCTGCTTCTCCTGCTCCGATATTAAGCGTGACTTTTTCTAAACGTATCTCTCTCATAGGATTCATTTGAAATCACCTACAAAAACATAATCTTTTACCGTTTCTATCTCCCCATTTTTTGTCTGTATAACCACCCTGCTACTTTCTTGCATACTTTTTCTTTGATAAATTTCTTTTATCTTCCCTTTAACACCTATATTTCTTCCAGAAAATATAATGGCATGCGCATCTTTTTCAAATTTGAAATGATTTAATATTTTTTGAGTAGGAAGTTCAATAAGAACCGAATCATGTGTATTATAATCGTTTTTATCAGTCAAGATGTTTCTGCCATCGTGAAGATTTAATTGTATCAAACCTTTTTTAACCTTTCTTTTATTTTGTATTCTGCAAAGTTTCTTTTCCGCATCTTCAGCTTTTATTTCTTCAAGCACAAGACCATGTTCATCAACTAAAACTCGATAATATTTATTTATCTTTGGTATTTCAACCACATCCATCAAACCTACTGGATAATTAGGATCTCTCCTAACCTTTTTATCAACAAGGATCTCGCCTCTTTTTATAATTTTTTTCCCTTCTTCACTTGTTGCGCATAACTTAAGGATATCTCTTACAATAACAAGAAGTGGTATACATTCGCTTTTTTTGTGTGGTCCTGGACGTGGGGTTATAGCGAATTTCTTCTCCTTTTTTGCCATTTTCCAATATGTTGGTATTGAGTATCTCTTCAAATGCATTAATCTTCACCTTTCTTTTCTTTTTTCTTTGCTTTTTTGCTACGCTCCACAATCATCTGCCTTCTTTTATCATCTATCTTAGCATCTGTGATCATAACATTAGAAGGATCGACCGGCCTTAAAACCTCAGATCCGTCAACCTTTTTAGCAGTAAAACCTTCTATATAAATCTTTGCCTTTTTAAGATCTACACGCTCAACCTTACCTTTATGTCCTTTCCCTTCACCTCTCAAAATTTTAACCTCATCACCTTTTCTTACGATAAGTGAACGTCGCCCAAACCTTTCTCTTAAAATCTTTGAAAGATGAGCAGAAACGAATTTTTGTCTTATATGCAATGGAGCCTTATATCTATACTTTCTCTGCTTCCTCGGTTGTTTGCTTGAAACCCATTCCCTTGACCACTCTTTCATATCACACCACTATTGTTGCGAGTTTGCCTATGGAAGGAAAGCGTTCAACAGCTTCCTTTGCAACAGGCCCTTTTATTTGCGTTCCTTTTGGCTCGCCTTTTTCATCAACTATTACAGCAGCATTGTCTTCGAATTGTATTCTCATTCCATCAGGTCTTCTATATTCCCTTCTTTGCCTTATTATAACTGCCCTGAAAACTTGATGGCGCACCTTCTCTTCTCCGCTATAAACCCTGCAAAAAACCAAACTACCTACACCTGCCTTTGGCCTCATCCTTCTTCTTCCTTTGTAGCCTTTTGTCGCTATTATTTCAAGTATTTTAGCCCCTGTATTATCTGCGCATTTTAATAGGGATTTTGTTGAAAGACCATAAGTTATCTTTGATGCTATACCCTTCATTTTTTACCTCCTGAAACATGAACAACAACGAAGGTTTTGGTTTTTGAGAGAGGTCTGCACTCAGCGATTATGACGTGATCCCCCTCCTTCGCCTTCATGCAAGGTGGGTTATGGGCAACAAGCCTCGACTTCCTTTTTTCAAACCTTTCATATTTTTTAACAAATCTATGGTAATCTCTTTCAATTATTAAGGTATTTTTAGCTTTAGCAGACTTCACAATGCCTTCAAAGACTCTTCCGCGTACTGATAATTTACCATGCCAAGGACATTTCTCATCTGTGCAAGCTTCTTTTGGCTGAGGTAAGCCAAGACCTATATTCTTTCCTTCTTTTTTTGTCATAACATTCGCCATAATAATCCAATAATGGTGATGATTATTTAAATATATAGGTAATGCAGTTTTAACTTTTATAAAATTTTAATGTTTGAAAACTTTTGTTTTTAAAAATTTTTGGTTCCATCAAATAGCCTCTATCCAACATCTTTGTTGTAAAGAAGTTTATAAAGTTTAAAGAGCCATCTCAAAAAATCTGTTAATTATTAACTTCCTTTTTCGGATTATTAAATTCCAATTCCTTCACCATCTCCTGAATTTCTTTTTTATCCTATCTTCTGGTCTCCCAAGAAGAAGTTTACCATCTACCCTGACCCATATGCCGTCAAGATTAAAAGAAAAAACGTTCTCATTTTTCGCTAGCTTTATCTCTTTCCCATTTTTTTTCTCTATAATCAACATATTCCTTGTTTCATCCACAACCTTTCCTTCAATGCCTTTATTTTTTTTATTTGTACTTTCAACTATCCTAACTTTAAGACCTATAAGTTCATGTCGAACAAGATTTTCAGGTGTTCTCATATAAATACCATTAAAATTTTCAATTAAATGTTTAAAGGTGCGAAATTATCATTTGCATATCAATTCCTTTCTCATATCTGCAGAATATTCTATACACTTTAAATCCCATTTTTTCTTTCATTTTTAGGTTTATGCTACTTCTATTTTTTCTTCAGGGAAGCCTAATTTTATGAGAATATCTTTTATTTTCTTCCTATGATCCCCCTGCAATTCTATCGTTCCATTTTTTACTGTTCCTCCGCATGCAAGCTTTGTTTTCAATTCTCTGAGAACATTTTTTATATCCACGTCCTTGCTTATGCCTTCTATTGTAGTAACTGTCTTTCCGAATCTCTTTTTACTTGAAGATACTTTTATCTTCTCCTCCTCTTTTGCAATAGTTTCGCATGCACAGATATCTTTTGGAAGACCACAATTTGGGCAGATTTCAGGCATACCTATATTCCACTCTCCCTTTTATAGATATACGCATAAAATTCGAAATATTCACATCCTCATAGTAATTTTTTGCCTTCATTTTAACCTTTTCTCATTTTTAATAGTTTCTATTCTAGCTATGGTTCTGCGTATCTCTCTTATTTTACCTGGTGAAGTAACAGAAGCACCCACATTAATATTTGCCCTTTCTTTTGCGAGTTGTAATCTTAAATCTTTTAAACGCTTTTCCAATTCCTTTTCATCCAAATTCCTTATTTCTTTTGCCTTTAAAATTGCCATAATCAAAACCTAATTTTAATTTTTATTTTCTTCACTTTTAATCTTTTCATTCTCTTCGCTTATCGCTATGACAGGTAAAGATTTCATTATCCTTACCTTTATGCCTATTATACCAGGCTTAGTTGATGCTGTTTCGAATCCGTAATCAACAAGTTCTTTTGCTGGCTGTCCGCAGTGTTTTATGTAACCTTGTATAAATTTAGCAGTTCTGGCTTTAGAACTTCCTAATTTTCCAGAAATTATGATCTCAGCGCCGAATGCACCTGCATCCATTATTCTTTTAAGCATTACATTTCCTATTTTTTTGTAATTGTAACCGCTTTCCAACGCCCTTTTTATTTTTTTGGCCACGATTTTAGCATCAAGGTCAGGCTTATCTATCAATTTAACATCTATTTGTGGATTTTCAAAGTTGAAAACCTCTTTAAGTTTTTCTGTCATCTCGCTTATCTTCCTTCCTCCAGAACCTATTATTCTTCCTGGTTTATCAGTATGTATAACTATTTTAACTCCAAGAGGTGTGCGTTCAAGCTCTATTTTTGAATAACTTTCGTCTGGAAGATGTTCTTTTATGAATTCCTCCACCTTTGTTTTCTTAATGGCATAATCGATGAAAAATTTTTTCAGTAGCATAATCATCACTTTTGTTGCAACACGATTTGCACATGCGTTATTTTCCTCCTCGTCCTCCTCATTTTTGTTCTTCTTGGTCTAAAAAATGTAAAGCCTTTGTGGGCAGAAGCGAAAATTACCAATTTGTTTGTATCAAGGCCTTTGAACTCTGCATTTTTTTCTGCAGATTCGAGTACGTTTAGTATTTCTTTCACCGTATTCGTATAATATTTTCCGTTTATATCCCTTCTTTTTTCCAAAAGGTCTTCTAACAATTTCTTACCTTTTGATATGTGCATGCCAGAAATTTTCCGGCAAACAACAACAGCATTTTTTGTTGATATGTTTAAAGATCTGCCATATGCTCTCGCAGATTTCTTCGGATTTAGATTTAAAGCATAACGCAACATAATCATCACTTAAGCGGCACGAATTTAGAAGATCTTGTAGCACCAAATCCAGGTGCAGAGTGCTTTACAGGCTTTCTTGTCAAAACAAATTCTCCAAGCCTATGACCCAACATCTCAGGTTTGATTTCAAGAGGAACATATTCTTTTCCATTATAAACTCCTATTTTAACTCCTATCATTTCTGGAAGTATCAACATTTCTCTTGCTCTCGTTCTATGGAATTTTTTTGGGTTTTTTCTTATATCCTCAAGCAATTTTTTCTGTGTTTCTGTTAAACCTCTTTTTAATGCTCTTCTTTGTCTTGCCTTTAGAAGATGGCTAAATTCCTCTAAACTCATCTCTTTTATCTCTTCCAAACTTTTTCCTCGGAATTGGAATTTAGCCATATATCATCACTTTTAACTTATGTTTTTAAACTTTACCTTTCTTTCTTCCTGTTCTCCTTGCACCCCATGAACCTACTTTCGCACCAGGAGGTGCATGTCTACTAACGGTTTTTGGTCCACCGGGTTTGGTAGGACCTCCAAATGGATGGTCAACAGCATTCATTTTAACAGCAGATGTTCTTGGATAAAGCTTTCCTCTTCTATGCATAGCTATCCATTTTTTACCAGCTTTTACCCAAGGCTTTTCTTTTATGTCCTCTGCTGCTGGGACTCCCAAACTAACCCTACAAAGAGGGTCAAGCTCTTTCATTTTTTTGGAAGGAAGTTGTATTACGCATTTGTCTTTTGTTTTTGAAACCACAATAGCGAAGCACCCAGGCGCATTGCAAAGTTTAGGTCCTGAATAAGGATAAGTTTCAATGCCAAAAATCTGCGCTCCAACAGGAACTTTTGCAAGAGGCATAACAAAATCGGTTTTATCGCCGACTTTCAAACCTTTTGGTGCTATCAAATAACTTATGCTTCCATCCGGATATTTGACTTTTGCTACAGGCGCATTTCTTCCAGGATCATCAATTATATCGATAACACTACCTTCGATATTCTTGTAACTAATTTCTATCATCTTCCCTCTTTTAGGTACTTTGTATGTAGGAGAACCTCTTCCCCTTCTCTGCGCAATTATTCTTTTACCCATATCCATCCCCTTATATCATACCTAATTTCGAAGCCAAATCAGTAGCCGAAAATTCAGGGCTTATTTTTATAAATGCTTTCTTTTGCCCCTTCATCGTGATTTCTGTTTTTACATCTTCTACTTTTACCTCAAATTCCTTTTCTATTGCTTCCTTTATATCCTTTTTGCTTGCTTTTTTATTTACTATGAACACGAGTTTATTTTCCTTTTCAATCATATTCATAGATTTTTCAGTTAACAAAGGATAGAGAAGAATATCCCAAGCACTAGCAAAATTTTTTATTCTTTTTCCTTCACGCTTATTTTGCCTTTGCATCGAAATCCAACTCCTTTATTGCAGATTCTGTAAATATGACTAATCTTCCTGGTTGCGCACCAGGAGCAAGCATGTTCACTTCAAGATTTTTCGCCAAAGCTATATCAAATCCTGGGAGATTACGAATGGCTTTGCTTATGCCTTCATCTTTACCTACGATTACTAATGGTCCTTTCTTTTTACGATATCTCCTTCCTCTCATCTTTCCTTTACCAGACCTAATCTTTTTCTCTTTGCATCTTTCTATCTCTTTTGACAAGCCTAATTTTTCAAGTATTTTTATCGCTTCATTTACCTTGTTTATTTTTTGAAACTCATCCTCTATCACAAGTGGAACATGTTTTACATCATCTATAATATGCCCTCTCTCAGCAACCAATTCTTTCGAAAGCGTCGCTGATAATGCAGATTTCAATGCCTTTATTCTTTCTTTTTTGTTTATTTTCAACTTCCATATTTTTTCAACTTTTGGTGGGTGCGCTCTTCTTCCTTTTACAGTATGAGGATTAAATCTTGCTGTCATGTTCAAATAACCTTGATTATGAATTCTTTTATGTCTTGCTAATTCTCTGTTCATCTGCGAATATCTTGAATGTCTCATGCCGTGATAATGTGCAGATGTGCGATGACCTGCAAGTGGATCGCTGCCATAAGGCTGTCTTTTTTTACTCTGCTCAGCAAGCACTGCTTTTTGTATAATTTTCTTTTTTACACGCTCCGAGAAACTTAAAGGTAAGTTAATCCTCCCCTTTTCCCTTCCTTCAATATCGAATACAGGTAATGAGTGCATATTACATCATCTTATACTTTCCTTTATAAATTAATTGCTTCATAAGAGATGTCAATTATTTATGTTAAACTAATTTAAATATATATGATGTTTGCCAAGCTCAATCAATAAAATTGTCATTATCGCTTGGATTGGTGTATTATTTATGGCATTCAAACCAGATGAGGTTCATATAAAACAATATAGTTGGAGATTAAGATGGACAGTTGTAATAATATGTATTATCATACTATGTTTGTTGGCTTACTCAGTTTACTATTCATTTTCGCATTTTCATCCATTAATAACAATCGCGTTGATTATTCTCCTTCTTATCATGGCTGCCATAATGATCTTTGCCATAGATGTTTCTTTCTACAGAGAGATTTCGTGATGGCTTCGCTTAATTTAAATATGAAAACATCGAATATTGACTTTTCACCTTTTTGGTGGATTTTTAAAAATGACATATCCAATTTAATCGTTTGGAAATCAAAGTTAAGTAGAAGTTTTGATGTCACTTAATTAAAAACGCTTAAAATTATTTCTGTAAATTACTTCTGTAAAGTTTCAAGAAATTCCTTTTCCAAAAAATGAAGTTTACCTGGAATTATTATAACTGCTGGTGGTGGGAGATTTTTTTCGAGCAGATCATCGATTTCCCCATAAACAATAGTTTCATTTTCAGAGCCGAGAAGCGAACATAAAACAACATTTTTAACTATTCTCTTTCTTTTCTCCACTTTCTTTATGATTTCTAAACCCTCTTTTGTTCCCATATTGCGATCTAGCAAAACAAGCGTGTGCAAGCCCATTTTCATATTTTTAATTATCACATCGAAAAATGATGAGGTCATATATTTTTCATTCGCAGTTGGTATGCTTGTGGTTCGACCAAATTTGTAAAGTTGTAAACCTGTTTTCGCAACAGCAGTGTAAATTGATGAAGCGTGAATTATCTTGAAAGGCACATTCTTTCTTTTACATTCCATTATCAGATGCACATGCGTGGTAGCAACTAGAGGATCGCCTGGCACAAGAAGCATAATTTTTTTCGTAATCGCCTCTTCTACAATCTCCTCAGCTTTTTCTTCAACCCGCTCTCTCTCAACTATTTCTATTTTTTTCCCAATTATTTTTTCAAGTTTTTCCAAATCGCCGCCCCAGGCCGCTGTGTAAAGCTCACAATATACTTTATCCGCATTCTTACATGCATCTACCGTTTTAATAGGAACGTCCTTTTCATCCCACAAACCCAAACCCGCAAGATAAAACATAAATTAGAATTTTTTCCAAACTTTTTAAGTTTTGATTTCAAAGTTTTTACGATAAGTTATGGTTCAAAACATTTTTGTTTCTACCATAGGCTCCGAATTCGAATTGGGAGATTTTGTGAAGAAAAGAGAGAAAGCTTATAGAATATGGCACATTGAAAACGATGGAGGAAGCATAGATGCGAACCCGATTATATATGAAAATAAACTTTTAATAGGTGCAATGGATGGTTATTTGTATGCTATAGACCCAGAAAAAGGAAAGCTTATATGGAAATTTAAGGCAGAATGTCCTTTTGCCGGGGTAACACCTGGTTTTTGGAAAGGAAAGATTTACATAGGAAATTATGATCATAACCTTTATTGCATAGATATAGAGAATGGAAAAGAAATTTGGCGCTTTCGCACAGGAGATAGGATTTTTGGTTCTTCTCCCATCGCCTTTGATAACAAAATAATTTTTGGTTCGAAGGATTCTTATGTTTATTGTATAGACAACGAAAGTGCAAAAATGATATGGGCTTTTAGAACAGGTGGTTGGATAGGATGCACGCCGACATTATTTGAAAATAAAATTTACATAGGCTCTTCTGATTGCAATCTTTATTGTTTAAATCCAATAACAGGAAAGGAAATATGGAGATTCAAAACTTCTGGAAACATTTATTGTCAAGAAAGTTTTTGTGTTGATAAAGGAATAATATATTTCGGTTCGGATGATTTCAATGTCTATGGTGTCGATGTCCTAAAAGGTGTTGAAAAATTCAGATTCAAAACTGGTGGTTTTGTCAACGTCGCACCTCTTGTGCATGAAGGCGTTATTTACATAAACTCTCATGATTATAATTTCTACGCTATTGATTTGAAAGAAGGAAAGGAGTTATGGAGATTCAAAACAGGGATGATGAAGGAGGAAGTATGCCAACGATTTTTGATGATAAACTTGTTTTTGGTTCAACTGATAATAATGTTTATTGTTTATCGCTTGATGGGAAAGAAATATGGCGCTTTAGAACTGGAGGGAAAATATGGAGCAGGCCATTAATTTTTGAAGATAAAATCTATGTCGGTTCATTTGATTGTCATTTGTATTGCCTCACAAGAAATGGAAAACTACTTTGGAAATTTCCAACATCATCTTTGAAACAAACAACATATCATATAGAACAGGAAGCTATTATCGAATTTAAACCACCTGAAGTCAAGGAAAGTGAGGATGAGGAAAAAGCATATACATCAAAAACGAAAGCATTAAGCAAAAATATTTATGAAATTCGTAGTGAGTATGTTTTCAAATCAGAATATAAACAGGAAAGTGAATATAGATAGCAAATTTGTTTTTCATTTCAGAGTTTATTTCCCAAAAATTATTTCGATTATATCGCCATTTTTTACTTCGTAATCTGCACCCAACTTTCTTTTAGTTTCAAAATCAATGCCACCAATAAACTTTTCCGCCATTTCGCTGTGTATTTTCCCAGCGAACTCTTTTAGTTTTGTGCCTTTTTTCACAAGGAAGGCATCAGGTAAAACATTACCTTTCTTATCGCAAAGCTTTGTTATGTTAGCAACAGGATAAACAACTATTTGTTGTAAAATATCGAAAACGACTTTTTCCAAACATTGTTGAACGCCTGTTGAACCAAATTTTTCCAAAACATTCTTTTTTATAAACTCCAAGGCATTTTTCTGTTTTTCGCTGAGTTTCTCTGGATGGATAATTTCGAATTTGCTACTTCCAGGAATGTATTTTATCAGACCTTGCTTATCTGCTTCTTTCAAAGCAAGTTCGCTCTCCGCAGAACAAGGTATAATTTCATAATCAGGGAAAGTTTTTCTTAATCTTTCTATATTTTTTTCTGCTGTTGGTATATCACATTTGTTAGCAGCTATTATCATTTTTTTAGAAAGTTTGCGTAAAGCAAAAGCGAACTTGCACAAATCGTTATCGCTCCATTTGGTAGTCGTTTCTTTTGGCAATCCTGTTTCTTCAAGTGCTTTTTTAATATGCTCCTCTGTTATTTTCAAGCCAGAAAATTGGATGGTAAGCGATAAAACAAAATCACGTTTTTGCATTTCAACTTCTTTAGAAAATTTTTTCCAATTCTTTTTTAACAAACCAAAAAACCAAAAACCAATTTCTTCTTCAAGAAATTTCACGTCTTTGACTGGGTCATAAGTTCCCGGTGCAACCACTTCACCATTTTCATTCGTTGATCCTGAAGCATCTATCACATGAATAAAAGCATCAGCCTGTCTCAAATCATCAAGAAATTTCAAACCAAGACCTTTGCCAAGATGAGCTCCTGGGACAAGACCTGCCACATCAATAAGTTCAACGGGAACAAAGCGAATTCCTTCTCTACAAAAACCAAAATTAGGTTTGCAGGGAACACCTATTTTATTTTCTGGGCAATTGGTTCTCACGAAACCAACAGCATGATTTGGTTCTATTGTTGTGAAAATGCGATTTGAAATTTCAACATTCGCTAATGTAAGAGCCTTCAAAAAAGTAGATTTGCCAGTGTTAGTTTTACCAACAATCCCTATGAGCACTTCATCACCAAAACTTAATGGATTTGATATTTAAAATATCTAACGCACTTTTCCTTCCACATTTTTATCAACATAAATTTCTTCTGTCTTTGTTTTCAAAACCTTACCTTTATAGTACACCTTCCCATTTTTACTCTCCAAACCTAGTTTTTCAAAATCTTTTAGCGTTACTTCTTGCGCAGGTTTTTTATCAACACCTTCCACTATTACGCTTACTCCCGGCTTGTCTTTTGAGAGCAGCAATCCAACTTTCTTTCCATCATCAGCAGCAAGCAACATACCTTGTGATTCTATACTACAAATCTTTGCTTTTTTTATATTGCATAAAACAACAATGTGCTTTCCTTTCAATTCATTTTTTTCATAAAACTTTTTCAAGCCGGCAACTATTTTCCTTTTTTCGAAGCCAAGATCTATGTTGAGCAAGTAAAGTTTATCAGAGTTTGTCACATCTTGGACTGATTCGATTTTGGCCACGCGAAGGTCCATAAGGGCGAATGGCTCTGAAAAATCAACTTTTTCTAATTTCTTGAAAATTATTTCAGGTTTGCCTATTTTATGATTTTCAAGATATGATCGTTCTTTCCAATCGAAATTCTCGATATTCATCTGTTTTGCAAGTTCTTCTGCAAATTTAGGAAGTATAGGCTGCAAAACTGTAGCGAGTTTTTTGACTATGTTCACGGAAACGGTAAGCACTTCTTCAGCCCTTTCCTTATCCTCTTTTATCAATTTCCAAGGTTCATTTTCTTGGAAGTAGCGATTGCCTATTGAGCTTATTTCCAAAGCATTTTTAATCACTTCGCGAAATGCAAAAGCATGATATTTATTTTCGCATGTTTTTACAAGATCTTCTACCCTTTCTAATGTTAACAAGTCGCTTTGCTTTCTACCTATCTTGCCTATTTTTCCATTTGCGTTTTTATCTACAAAGCTCAATACTCGGTAACAGAAATTAGCTATATTTCCTATCAATTCATTGTTAATTCTGTTTTTGAAATCCTCAAAATTCAAATCTATATCGCTTGTTGAGGGAGTGAGATTTGCTGCGTAATGATATCGTAAGAATTCTGGATTAAACCTTTCTAAATACTCACTTGCTGTTATAAAAGTTCCACGAGACTTTGACATTTTTTCCCCATTTACAGTTAGAAAACCGTGCACTACAATATTATCAGGTGTTTTTAAGCCCGCCCCCATGAGAACAGCAGGCCAAAATATGAGATGGAAATAAGCAATATCTTTTCCTATAAAATGAATTATCTTTGAATTCTTCGCCTTCCAATAATCACCTAAAGTAGAAAGACCATGGCGCTTGCAATAATTTTCTGTCGATGCTATATAACCAATTGGGGCATCAAGCCAAACGTAAAAATACTTGTCTTTTTCTCCAGGTATTTTAAAACCAAAGTAAGGTGAATCGCGGGAAATGCACCAATCCTCAAGGCCTTTATCCAACCAAGAAAGAACGTAATGCTTTATATCTTCTTGTATGTTTTTGTTTTTTTCTAACCATTCTCTTAAACGCTCAGAAAAAGCGCTCAATTTGAAAAAATAATGATCTGAATCTTTCAATATAGGCGTGCCACCGCATATAACACAGTGCGCTTCTTTCAAGTCCGTTGGTTTGTAAGTAGAGCCGCAAATTTCACAAACATCTCCATATTGTTCTTCCGCTCCGCATTTAGGACATATGCCCTTTACAAATCTGTCCGGAAGGAAACGCTTACATTTTTCACAATACAACTGCTTCAAATTTTTCTTGTAAATGTAACCCTTTTCCTTTAACGCTTTGAAAATAAGATTTGTGTAATACTGATTTTCTTCTGAGTGAGTTGTGTAATAACTATCGAAATGTATGTGAAAGGATGCGAAATCTTTTTGGTGTTTTTCATACCATATTTTTATGAATTCTTCTGGTGTAAGATTCGCTTTCATCGCTGCTACTTCTATGGGCGTGCCGTGAGTATCGTCTGCACAACAATATATGGCGTCATACCCTTGTGATTTTAAAAAGCGAGAATAAATATCTGTTTGAATATATTCTACCAAATGACCTATGTGGACAGGGCCATTCGCATATATAAGGGCCGATGTGATCAAAATTTTTTCTGCCATGAAATTTAGTTTTAGTTATTTACTTAAAAAACATATACTCAAATTTTTTTGAAGTAAAGTTTTGAATTGAACAAAACGCAAAACAAGTAAATGTGCCAAAACAGAAAAAGCAATTTGTATTTATATCTAACCTTCGCTTACCTTTTCCCCACCAAAACTTGTGTATCCACATTTTCCGCAATAAAGACGATTGTTATGTTTCGATAACCAAGTGCCACTACCGCATCTTGGGCAGAAATTGTTTTTTCTTGCGATAGTTCCTCCTTTGATCTCATATTTTTTCCATACCTTTATCGTTTCGTGCTTTCTTCCTTTTCTTACGCGCTTGCCCCTCTTTCTCACTTTCTTCTCCTTCGCCATTCTTTCTCACCTACACCAATTCAAATTTTTTAACCCTGAATCCTCTTTTTGTATGCGCTTTCCCGCATTCCTTACATGTAAGGCGCAAATCAACCTTTTTTGTTGGCTTCCCTTCACCTTTTGGATTGGGCCTTGGGAAAGAACCATAACCTTTCATTTTACGTTCGAATCTCCTCTGTGATTGTGATAAGGGGTGTGCTGAAGATCTTGCCTTCCTCTTGCCAACTTTTACAGTATGTTCTGTGTGTTTTCTACACTTAGGGCAATATGTATTAATTGTTTTGGGAAATTTCATAACAGCACCTATAAGAAGTGTATTAAGCGCAACACTTTATAAACTTTGCTTATAGTTACTCGAGATTAAATATGGAAAATTTCAAAAGACCTTTTCATTTTTTGGCTTTTTTTGATAAAAAACTAAGATAAAAAGCTAACTCTTAGAAAATTTCCAGAATTAATTTCATAGAACCTTTATAACCATTCATTCCCACACCACAAAGCACAATATCAGTTTAAATTTTTTACAATTAAGTAAAAATTATGTTAGCCTTTGCATGGTTCAAGCATTGGGACAAGGTATTTTGGGTGTTTTTCTTAATTATGGTTTGTGTAGTTGCTTTTGGTGGATTTTCTGGTCTGATATCCTTTGAATTCTTTATCTTGCTTGGGATTTTGCTGATTGTAATAGGTGCAGGAAAGCTTGCAGAAGAGATATCAAAGCATAAAATAATGGGCTATCAGAATGATATTTATAAAAAGATATACCAACTCTCGCAACATCTTGAAAAAACCTTTAATGTAGCGACTATGAATAAGGAAAAAACGGAATTTCGCTTGCAAAAACTTGATCAAAAAAGAAGCGAATTCGAAAAGCGAATGGAAAAGCGCTATCGAGAGATTGCAAAAAAAGTTATAGAGCTGGAAAACAAAATTAATAAATTGGCGAAAAAGATCGAAAACAAATGAATTACTTCTCTCCACCAACCAAAGATTTTTCTTTTATTATTATTGGCGAACCACCAGCATGCCATGAAAAGCGAGGACGCATCTGAATTTGATATATACGTTCGGAATTATCATCAAGTAAAATTGCAGAACCTTTGGTCTTTGGCAAATCGTTTATGTATTCTTCTATGTCTTCAAGCATATACGTTTGCATTATAGAGCGCAAAGCCTCTATATCAGCTTTAGAAGTTAAGCGATGCGCAATTATTATGTCAGCTTGTGAAAGCGCATCTTCGTGTAATTTATTTGGTCTTTGTGTGATTAAAAGGACGGATATGCCAGGTTCTCTACCTTCTTTTATAAGCGTTAGCAAAGGTTCTGTTGCTGCTGTTACGCCTTCATTTGGAACGAATTGATGCGCTTCATCCATCATCAACCATACCATAGGCAAACCCTTTTTTACCTGACCTGTTATCTGTCCATATTCTTCTGCCTTTCTTGCCATAAGCCTTTGTGTAAAGATTTTTCTTGCTAAAAGGCCTACAACCATTGCGCGTATTGACCATGATTCTGATACACGCATATAATGAGAAACATCGATTATAGAAATCGCACCCGGTCTCAAAAATTCTTCTATTTTTGTGCCTTCTTTCTCGAACAAACCCCATGTCTCAGCTGCTACAAATCTGTTTATTAAAGCATCCTTTACCCTTTTTTCGCTTGTTTTGTCCTCTTCTATCGCATTCCTTATATCCATTAATGAAAATTTATCTCCATATTTTTCCTTTACTTCTTCAATAACCTTTTCAAGAAGTATGCCGTACTCATCTATCATAGAAAAACCGAATGTGGTAGCCCAATCCTCTGCTGTCAATTCGCTAACAGAAATGGTGAAAGGACGATCTACCGTTATCCCTGTTTCTTTATATTCGTTAATATAACCTTTTGGCACAAAAAGTTTCGTATTTATTCCTTCTGGTTTTAAACCCCATGATTTCAGAATATCGTTTTCCTTCTCATTAGGAAGTTTCATTGACCAGTAAATGCCCATTGTATCGATCATTATCACAGCAAGATTTTTTCGAATGTCATCAGGCAGTTTGTAAATCTCTTCTGCTATCACGCCTGCTGAGTAAGATTTGCCCGTTCCCCTTTTCCCACAAACCAAAACTACATGAGGTCTTGTTAAGTCCATAAGCACAGGGTTTGTTAAATGTGCATCTTCACCCTTCCCTACTATGTGTTTTCCAATGAATGCCGTTCCTCTTTCACCAAATGTTTTTAGATCCTTCCAATCCTTACCAACAATAATTTTTTCAACAGCCATTGTTGATCATATAAAAATTTGGGAAAACTTCTATAAAAATTGAATTTGTAAGTACGGAATACTCAAAGAAGATCTGTACAAAAAAGCGATTTTGAATTTTGGTCGCTTACGATTATTTGTCAAAATGCGTTAAATGAGAAATCGTATATGTGTGTTTATGATCACTCTAAAGATTTGTTTGGTTGACAAGCAAAAACAAGGTTAAATAAAACATAGATAAAAATAAAAAAATCAAAAAGAGACCAAAAAGAAATTCTCTTTTTACCTAACAACGCCTGTCAAAGTTCCTGTATCCGTGTGGTTCAATCCGCCTGTGTCGTAAGTTATTGTAACTTTAACTGAATAAGTGGAGCCTTGAGCAGGGGTATATCCTGAAATTGGGACTATTACCTGATAGCCACTCGCCCCGGGAGCAAGCGATATTTCTGTGATGTTTGTCCCCTGATAATTGCCAGTTGAAGCATTTATGCTGTGTATATTTAATGTTGTTGCCATCTTGTTGTTCGCAAGAACCAATGTCAATTGGCCTGAGCTGTCGAGATCCCAGTCAATCGGCGCACCGATGGTCTGAAATCCTGTTGCAGTTCTTCCTGTGAATGTCGCTGGGTTGAATACGCCTAAAGCGTATAATGCTGCAGCCACTATGATGACGATTAAGATCGCCCAACCATACGTCATCAAATACTCCATTGCGGACTGCGCTTTTTTAGATTTGCATTTTTTCATAATCGATCAATTTATAATTGGTTTAAAGGGATTTATATAACTTCACTTTAGGCAAAACCTTAAAATCACTTTCTTCTGAATTTAAGATTTTAAAAGGAAGATGGAATGGTGCACCTAAAAACTTAATTGGTCATTTTTATTCGTTTTGATCATTTCGGCAGAAAACCAGCAAACATGCTATTTATGAAAAAGTGTGCTGCAAAAAATACGAGAAGCGCAATTATCATAAAAATAGGTATATATTTTATACCACCTTTTTCTTTTCCCGTCTCTATTAATCCTATAATAAGACCTGAAAAAAATGTTGTGATGATTATTGAAACGACTGAAAAGGCGAAAAGGAAATCTGGCGATACTGCTACGCCTCCTTTGAATAAAGGCACGCCTCTTGACATCACTTCTGTGCTTGCGATTTGTGAAGTGCCTATGGAAGAAAGGGTGGTTATAAGATAAAGAGAAAGGGCATATAAAACAGGAGCGCCTAAGATACCGGAAAAAACAATGAAAATGCCATACATTATTATATTCGCTTTTATCTCCTTTTTTATCGCTTGTTTTCTTCGAATATCGATGGCATTTTCTTCAAGAAGCGAGACCAACTGACCGCCATACTTTGAACCTTCATTTATGAGGTCGATCGTACGCTTAAGCACATCAGATTTTATATATTTGGTAATTTCATTAAGCCCTTCTGCAAGCGATTTGCCTGTCATTATCTCCTTTCCGGATTTTTTTATCGCTTCCGCTAACGGACCGAACTCGCTCCTTGCGCTAAGCAAAATTGCCTTGCTCGGTATATAGCCTGCCCTTATATTCGCTGCCATAAGTTCAAGCGCATCTGGTAGGACGTTCTCCACAAAATTTTTCCTCCTTTCAATGGCAAGCGTTAAATATCCTTCAAACATCAAAAATGCACCGATAAATACACCGATGAATACGAAGAGCGAGTAAGGTTTTACCATAATGGCCAAAACAACCGCCAAAACTAAACTTACCAAAAAAGCTTTGTTTATGTAGCTTTCTGGGCTCGTATCCATACCTGCAAAAAACAATTTTTCCTTTATATGCACCCTGTACCTTTTTGGAAACATTTTGTAAAACATACCACCACGCCAAAACTCATCACTCCACGCCAATTGGCCTCCTTGATTTTATCAGACCGATAAACATGATTTGGAAAATGATCAAAAAGCCGATTATGCCAACTAAAACAAGTTCAAGGTTGAACTTTACACCTGTAAAGGATGAAAGTACAAGTAAAAAGGTTATGCCAAGTGTTGGAAATATAACAGCAAAAAGCATGTACATAAGAGCAAGGGGATTTAATTGAGCACCATATTTCTTTATGGCAACCCTTTGTTCAACGGCCAAATTTTCAACTATTTCTTTTAGCGTTCGGCCTACATCTGCTCCAGATTTTAAGGCATTTATCATCTGCCACATCACGCGCCTGAAAAAGAAAGAAGGTGTTTCCCTCGTTACTTTTTCCAAAGCCTCAACCTCGGATTTGCCTGTATTTATCTCATTTACAACCATTTTCATTTCCCTAGAAAGCGTCCCATAATCGCCTTTTGAAATAGAAACTAATGTTTGATAAAGAGGGACACCAGATCTCACCTGCACAAGCATATGATGCAGTGCATAAGGAAGATGTTTTTCAATATCATCAACTTTCCTTTTAGCAGAAAGTTTTGGATAAAAGCTTAGAAAAAAGAAAGTTCCTCCTCCTATGCCTAACCCTGCAAGTAGAGAGACGGAGAAAGCCCTATATATTTCTATTCTTGTTATCAAGGTGAAACAAAAAACGATTGCAAAAATCAAAAAGAAATAAAAAATAAAAGCGAAAAAAGCGATGGCCATCCATCTTCTTGGTGAGATATCGAAACCTGATTGTTGTAGATCATATTCAAGAGATGGAAAAATTTTCGATAGATTTTCACCTAACCCTAAGAAATACTCTGTTATTCGCTTTATTTTTTCGTATGGTAGCGGTAAAAAGGGAATTTTGTTTTTCACATAAAATTATTGGATAACCACATATATATTTCAAACGAATTCGAGCGTAAGTATACCATTTCTGAAAACTTGCTTTGCTATATTTGTGTTTGGTGGTTTTGTCAATATTTTGAAATACGCCTTATCACCTGCTATCGCTTTGACTTCTATGGAATTTTCAAGTACGCGAACTTCTATATCTTTTTCACTCTTCACGCCCGGCAATTTTACTTCCGCTAATATCTTATCCCCTATTCTTTTTACACATGTCTCAGGCTCTTCTGTTGTTTTCGCACCTTCAAGGCACATGCTTTTTTCTTTCACTCTTTCCAATTCAGTAGCCATAGGTATTTTTTTGACACTTTCTTTAAAGCCAAGTTTTTCTATTTCCTTTTCTATTTCTTTCTGATCTACATCGCCGTATGTTTTTATGCTTATTTTCGGCTTCTCTCCTGATTTGTGTGTTATTTTTATGGAAAATCCGCTACTTTTCAAGGGTTTTGTAAAGAAGGGGGAAAGATCGATAGCTTCGAAATTTCTTTCAAAAGCCCTCTCCATTTCTTTGTTCATCTCACGCATAACCCTTTCCATTCTTTCAAAAACATCATCTATGAAACTTCTTTCCCTTTCTAACTGAAAGCCACAAATCGGACAGAATCTCCAACCCTCGCTTATTTTGTTACCACAATTTGGACATCGCATAATTATCACCAATTTTTATATAAATTTTTAAATTAAAATGCTTTTTGTGTTTTGGTGTACATGAATTTTGTATGGGTCTTGTGCGGGTTCATCTTTGTAAATTTTAGAGAATGATTTAAAGGAACGATATAAATTGCGAAACAAAACACAAAGCGCAAAAATACTAATTATAATAATTTTCTTGCTAAGTTAACGAGTTTTGGTTTCTTCATAAGTATGAATGCCAATTTTTTTATGCCAGATGCCCTTGCAAGGTCAACGAGTTCTTCACCTTTTAAATAATCCGCAAGCCAATTCAATTCCTCATCACTTAATTTTTCAACAACTTCTCTTAATTTGAGCAGTTTTTTGAGTTTTTCTCCTCTCTCCTTCCACCATTTTCTTTCATACTCTAGAAGTGTTGTTTTCGAATAATCACCTTTCTTTACCGCTTTTGCTATAACCTCACCTGCTATGCGACCTGCAACATAAGCTTCTGCTATACCCCCACCATGAATCGGATTTACTTGATGCGCAGCATCACCCACAATTACAAAATTATCATCAACCATAGTTTTCAGAAAACCACCAACAGGCACACCGCCAGAATTAACCTCTAGTATAGAACCTTTTCTCAAATTTTCTCTATTGTTTATAAATTTTTTAAGATACACAAGCGCTGAGGCTTTTGAAAAAGGTCTTCTCACCCCTATGCCTACATTTGCTGTATCTTTACCTTTCGGGAAAATCCATACATAACCTCCAGGAGCAATTTCATTTCCAAAATAAAGTTCTATTCTGTTTGGATCTATTCTTATACCACTCATCTCAAACTGAACACAGGAAGCAACATCTGAAAGTGAGATGGTTGTATCTATACCCATCAAACGCGCTATGCGAGATTCTATGCCATCGCATGCGACGAGCACCTTGCATTTAACATCACAAGTTTCATTACCTGATTTTAAGAAAACTTTCAATTCCTTTCCTTCTCTCTTTACATCATAAACCTCGGTTTTTGTCAGAATTTTTGCACCAGCTTTAGAAGCAAGTCTTGCCAGATATTTATCGAATTGCTTCCTTTCAATAATCCATCCTTCTGGACCATCGAAATCGACAACTACTTTTTTGCCGTTTGGTGCGTAGACACTTGCTCCTTTTATAACTTTTAACGCCCATGACGGTTCAACCTTTATATTCATCCTTTCAACTGCTGAACGAGAAAGCCCCTCTCCACATCTTTTTGGGCTTCCTATTTCTTGTCGTTTTTCAACAGCAAGCACGCTTAAACCTTTTTCCGCACAATGCCTTGCAACAGAAGAGCCTGCAGGACCAACGCCGACGATAATGACGTCGTATTCTTTTTCCAAATACTCGAACATAAACCCACCGTATGATGTAATCTTTTTATTAACAATATTATTTATAAAATTGATTGGATCATAAGGTAAAGCTCTAAAGTGATAAAATGTTTAACTTTTTAAAGAAAAAAAGAGAAGGGAGAAAAAATGTAGCCCTTTTTGTTGACGGGCCCAACATAATAAGAAGGGAATTCAGCATCGACCTTGATGAATTAAGAAAAGTTGTGGAAAAATATGGAAGGATAGTAAAAGGTAATGTTTTTTTGAATCAGCATGCACCTGAAAAACTTATAGAAGCTATCGCTAACCAAGGTTTTGAGCCAAAGATTGTTCTTGCTGGAGAAAAGGAAGCGGATGTGGATGTAAGCGTAGCTGTCGAAATAATTAAAGCAGCATACGATAACAAAATAGATGTGATAATCCTTGCATCAAGAGATGCTGATTATTTACCTGCATTGCAATTTGCGAAAGAAATGGGTAAAATTATTGTTGTGGTAGGTATCACGCCCGGTTTTTCGAAAGCTTTGCAAAATGTAGCAGACCATATTGAAATTCTTACAAAAAGGGTTTGAAATGGAATTTGGAAACGTAAAAGAAAATTTTGAAAATATAAAAAGTGAGATTGAAAAGGCGGCAAAAAAGACAGAAAGAAGTAAAGATGATATCACGATTGTTGCTGTAACCAAAAATGTTTCTCTTGAGAAAATAAACGAAGCTATTTCGCTTGGTATCAAAGACATTGGTGAAAACCGTGTTCAAGAGGCTATGAAAAAATTACCAAACCTTCATGGTGTAAGAAAACATTTTATCGGACATTTGCAAAGCAATAAAGTTAGAAAAGTTGTAAACTTATTTGATATGGTCCAAAGTGTAGATTCTTTTAAGATTGGTAAAAAAATAAGTGACGTGTGTTTGGAGTACAGAAAAGTTATGCCAATTTTAGTTCAGGTTTTAACAGATGAGAAAAAAGATTTTGGTGTGCCTCCATATGAATTGGAAAATTTAATTGAGGAATTGGCCAAACTCAAAGGCATACGTGTTTATGGTCTCATGACCATTGCTCCTCAACTTGAAGATGCAAAAGCATTAAGAAATGTTTTCAGAAACATGAAAAAATTATTTGAGGGTATCAAGAGAAAAAATATTGATAATGTGGAAATGCGATATCTTTCGATGGGCATGAGTTCAGATTTTACAATAGCGATAGAAGAAGGGGCGAATATGATAAGAATAGGTAGAGCGCTTTTTGAACAAATAAAAAATTAAAATTTTTTCACCGAAATAAAATATGCAAGATTTTTCACATAAAAAATTGAAAACAAAATTTTTTAATGGTTCAATTAACCCTCCCACTTCTCATAATCACCCTCTGTGTTACTTTCCATACAATTCGAATAGTTTTGATAATAATGTAACCTATACATATAACAAAGAAGTATACGAATTTTTAAGACATATAAGATACAAATATCCTGAAACTGGAAAGAAATGATTGTATCGTTGAATTTTTGTCAAAATAATCATCTCATCATTCAAGTTCCTGTTACAAGTTCGCTTCTTATCTTTATTACAAAATAAGCTCCTATGAGTATGAGAGCGCTACCTATAAGTTGAAGCAGTGGTGTTGGTTCACCAAACCAAATAACACCAAGTAAAAGAGAGATGATAGGAGATAAAAGCAAAAGGGTTGATGCCTTAGAGACGTTAATGTATCGAATACTCCAATACCAGAAAAGAACATAGCCAAAAAGGACACACGTAGAAATCATTATATTCTGCCATTGTTGTGGTGAAAGTGATAACAACACATCAACCTTACCTGTAAGAAAGATGAAACCAAAAAGTATCAAACCGCCGAAAAACATTCTCACAAAAGAAACGAAGAAGTTGGTTTCGCCATTGAGCATAACCTTGCGTGCTGCTACATTTTCCACGGCCCACAAAAAAGTAGCGAGAATGACGAGCAAATCTCCTAATTGAGGGTTTAACCAAAGCTCTGCTGGATTTATTTGTGCTGAGTACAAAATAATCGTGCCTATAAACATAAGAATTAATGCGAAAACTTGACGCCTCGGTATTTTTTCTTTTAAAAAGATGAAAGCGAGCACGGCAATGTATAAAGGAAGGGTTTTATGAAGGAATGCTGACCTTCCTGCTGTTGTAAGTTTCAAGCCTGTAAAAAACAAAAGAAAAGCAAATGCACCTCCTATAACAGCGATGATTAGAAGGTATTTCCATTCTGTTCTAAATCTCTTTTTATCAAAACTGTGGGTTGCAAATGAAAGAAAAAGAAAGATTACGCCTATTATAACTGCGCGCAATGCTGTAAATACTGTTTGATCCATATTCACTACAAAAATTTTGTTGAGAGGGATGGCAATACCGCTTATAATTGCTGTGAACAAAGCTAAAAGCGTCCCAAACCATTCCTTATTTTTCGTTATTTTTTTCGTTCTCACCACCTCATGCGCTTTATCCAATTTTGTTTTATTTTTTCCACAACATAATCATAATGCACACTTACCCAATCATTCACCTTTATACCTTTTGCAAAATCAGGCCTTAAGAATTTTTCTCCAAGAGGTGTTTTAACAAATATATTTTTATCATCTATTCTCAAAACCCTTGCTGGATACACGAGGCATTCTTCTATTTTCAATTCAGGTCTTACTTTCTGTCTCCACTTTATTGCTTTTTCGTGTTCAATCAAAAAATATCTTCTTATAACCTCTGCATCTATTTCTCTTTTCCCCATCTGCCTCGCTATTATAGTGCACATCTTGCTTGCAACAGGAAAAATTTTTTCTATGGGATAATCGATTTCTAATTTTTCTCTTGTTGCTTCATTGAGACTCAAAAGCGTTTGCCTTTCCAATTCGCCTCTTTTTACCAAAACCTCTCCGCATGGAATTGCATACCTAAGAAAAAGGGGCTTATCTTTTATTGGCAATGTTTTAAAATCGTTCATACGCATCTCTCAATAATGATGTTATTGAATACAAGGACTTCATCTCCTTTTTTTATTTTAACAAATTCTGCATTGACATTTTTACGAATACCTTCAAAGTCAACAATAGCTTTTTTTCCTTTTACAGAGATAACCCTGCCTTTTATAGCAAAGCACATGAATTTTATTATGAATCATGGATTAATTAAATTTTAAAGGTTTGTTCTGCGAACTTTATTCTGGATTTCTTAGATGAGTTGGTGTATGTATCTTTTTCTCAAAATGCATCAAAAATTAAATCGATTTCGATTGCCTTCCATATTTAATTTATCAGAAACGGGTTTTCTTTTGTTCTAAACATTTTTCAGCAAATAAAGAAGGGTGGCCTTTTGCACATGCAAACGATTTTCTGCTTCATCAAATACAACAGAATGCGGACCATCAATCACGTCATCAGTAACCTCAAAACCTCTTAAAGCTGGCAAACAATGCATAAAAATGCAATCTTCCTTCGCATAACTTAAAAGCTTTGAGTTGATCTGATAATTTTTGAAGTCCTCCATTCTTTTTTCTTTTTCGCTTTCCTGACCAGGTGAAACCCATTTATCTGTTATAACAACATCCGCATCTTTAATGCCTTTAATGGGGTCATGCTCAATCTTTATGCTACCCTTGGCAAATTTTCTTGCTTGCTCAAGCAGGCGTGGGTCAGGCATATATTCCTTTTTTGGAGGGCAAACGCCTAAGACATTAGCCCACATTTTGGAAAAGCCTATCATCGTAGAATTGAACATATTAAAATTACAGTCTCCTATGAAAACCACTTTCAAATCTTCAAGCTTTTTCTTCTTTTCCATAACTGTAAGCATGTCTGCCAATGTTTGGCATGGATGAAATTTATCGCTTAGGCCATTTATAATTGGGATGGAAGCAACAGAAGCCATTTCTTCAAGATCGCTGTGCTTGTAAACCCTTGCCACAATAGCATCGCAATACCTTTCTAACACCTTAACCGTGTCTTTAATCGTCTCGTTTTCAGCAAGTTTTGTTGTTTTCGTATCAAGATAAATTGCATGCCCTCCTAACTGATACATAGCAACTTCAAAAGATACGCGCGTGCGTGTAGAAGTTTTTTCGAAAATCATCGCTATAGTTTTGCCTTCAAGTTTTTCATTTCTTTTTCCTTCTTTGATTTCTTTCGCCAAAGATAACAAATGTCTTATTTCTTTTTCAGTGAAGTCCAATAAAGTTAAAAAATGCCTTACCATCTCATCACCCCTTTCCATATTCCTCTGCCTTTTTCAAAACTTTTACAGCATCATCTATTTCGCTATAAATAGGAAACGTATCCCTAAGGAAAAATTTAACTTTTTTATAATCTTCTTCACCCGGTACGCACGCCACAACAATTTTACCCGTTTTAAGACGTTTAAGAGTTTCGAGCTCTTCAGGTTTAATAGCGCATGATTTTAATTGAGCGATTATCAAAATAGCGTTTGTCTCTTTATCCCTCACTACGATATCCAAAATCTCCTTGTATCTTTTACCATCAGCATCTGCCAATATATCAAGAGGGTTGACAACTTTTATGAAAGTGCGTTTTTCTGAGATCTTACCTTTTGTTTTTTCTGTGAACTTTGCCAATTCCAGCCCAAGTTTTGCGCATAAATCAGCCGCAAGGATTGAAGATCCGCCCGTATTTGAAACTATCGCTACTTTTTTAATCTTCCTTTTTTTATACCTTTCAAAAAGTAAACCACATGCAAAAAGTTCTCGGATGGTTTCCACTTCAATTACCCTACTTTGTTTGAAGGCAGCAGTATAAAGTTCTGAAGAAGTAGAAAGAGAATCTGTATGCGTTAAAGCCCTCTCCTTTGCCTCTTCTGAAGCCGCTCCTTTTAATACGATTATTGGTTTGTGTGATTTTTTTGCAATTTCCATAAATTCTCTTGGTTTTTTTATTGTTTCAAGATAAAGCAAAATAACCTTCGTATTTTTATCTTTTATTAAATACCGAAGAATTTCACACTCGTTTATGTCGATTGCGTCTCCAATCCAAATGAATTTGGAAATACCGATGTTTTGAGAAATTGCATGATCAAGCAAAGCCGCACCAACGCCTCCTGATTGGGAGACAACGGATATCTTTCCTTTTTTCAATTCTAAGTTTTTTTCAAATGTGGTGTTCAGCGAATTTTCAGTGTTTATAATTCCACATACAGAATTTGGCCCTAAAATGCGAAATGAAGAAACAAAAGTTTTAAGCGTCTTCCTTTGCTCTTCGTCAAACCCGCCTGAGAGTATTATCAAAAATTTCGTTTTGAGGTGCGGAATAATTGACAAACTTTCGTTAGGAAGAGTGGCAAGCACAACCAAATCCACCTCGGGGAAATTTTTATCATTTGTCTCTAAGACTTCTGAAAAGAAAACCCTTCCAGAAAATTCTTTTAAATTCATGCGTATATTTTCGCAAATTTCTGGTGAAAATAAAAAGTTTTCTCTTTTTTTAGTATCGCTTATAAAAAGCAAAGATCTTGGTTTGAAGAGCAATTCAAGACTCATATATTAAATATAGATTTTGGTAAAATAATATTATGAAAGTTGAAGAGGGTTCCAAAAATAAAGGGGGAAAAATATTTATAATAGAACACGAAGCAAAAAAAATTCTTGCAAAACATGGCATTCCTGTTACAAAAGAGTTTTTAGCGAACACAGCAGAGGAAGCTGTAAAATATGCGGAAAAAATAGGATACCCCGTTGTCCTGAAAATTCAATCTCCTGATATCGTTCATAAAACTGATGCAGGAGGTGTTTTGTTAAATATAAGGAATGAAAAAGAAGTGAAAGAAGGTTTTGAAACGATAATTAAAAACGCCAAAAATTACAAAAAAGATGTAAAGATAGCAGGCGTTCTTGTTCAAGAGATGGTGAATGAAGGTCATCAATGCATAATAGGTTCGCATAAAGACCCGCAATTCGGACCTGTCATAATGTTTGGTTTTGGCGGTATTTTTGTAGAAGTTTTTAAAGATGTTTCTTTCCGAATCATACCAATAGAAAGAAAGGATGCACAAGAAATGATATCTGAAATAAAAGCGTATGCTATTCTAAAAGGAGCACGTGGTTATAAACCTGTCAACTTCAAAGCTTTGGAAGATGTTTTGTTAAAAGTTTCTAATATGATTTGGAAAAATCAAAAAATAGAAGAGCTTGATATAAACCCTTTGTTTGTTGGACCGAAAGGTGTAAAAGCGGCTGATGCGAGAATAATTTTTGGAGATGGGGTATGAGTTTTCTAATAGAAGGGGAAAAAATAATTAAAAGGTTTGGGCAATCGAGATTTGTAAACATAAAATTTTACATTGCAGGCATAGTTTTGTTAATCTTTCCTGTTATTTACTATCTTTATTTTACCAAGGTTAAGTTGCCTATACCTGAAATTTATGTTGTAGCCATACCTCCAATAATAGGTTGTATACTTATTCTCATGGCAGAAATTAAAAAAATGCTAGGCAGTTATTACATAACGAATTACAGAGTGGTTAGCATAAAAGGTTCATTTAAAAAAACCATGGATTCTTGCACATATGATAAAATAGTTAACGTAAAAGTTATGCAAACTTTTTTACAAAGGCTTTTGAACATGGGAACAATAGATATCACAACCTTTCAAAGAACAGAAATACTTTTGGAATCGATTGCGAACCCAAATGAAATAGAAAAGTTAATTTATAAACAAATGGAAGCGCAGAAAGAAGAGGCGTTAAAAAAGGGCGAAGCGCAATTTTTACCACAACAAACTCAACAACCTATTTTACCATCTCAAGAAACACGGAAAACACAAATTTCGAATACACCAATCTATCCGCAACAAAATAGACCATTGTTAGCTTCAGAACGTAAATATCAAGAAATGCCTGCTTCGTGGCAGGAACAGCAAAAACAAGAAAAAAAGAAGCGCTTCAAAATATTTTAGTGATAGTAAAATTTTGTATGATGTTTACATGGTCTTTAATAAATCTATGAGGTTTTAAAATGGATTGGAAAGTCCATATGTTAACACCGCTGTTAATTTACATATTTATCATTCTAATATTTCAACCACCTTTTGTTTATTCAATCCAAGCCCTGCTACTTGTGATTTTTTCATCCTTCATTCCAGAATTAGATCACCCGCGTTCTGTAGCAAGAAAGATCGCCTTCATAGTGATTTTTTATCTCATGTTAATCGCTATTATGGTGGAGATATCAATAGACATATGGATGAAAGTAATAATCATAATTATACTGCTAATAATAACACGACATTTTTACAAAAAACTTCCTCTAAGACACAGAGGCAAACATTCGCTACATTTATGGCGATATTGTCTTGTTTTTCCAACGATCTTTATTTTTATTTTTTTGAGCACAGACATCGACATCTCTCTTGCATCATTTGTGGTTATCGGTTACGCTTCCCATTTAGCATTGGATAAGATAGATAAGTTTTAAAAAGTGAGAAAAGCCAAAATAAATAAGCTACAAAAAGTTTGTATTGAAAAGTTTTTTACTTCAGATTATAAATTTCAGATTACGATATGGCTATAAGTCTATTGTTTTGTTTTCCTTTATTGTATTGAGCACAAGATGGGTATTAGTCCTTTCAATATAAGGCATGCTTAATAGTGATTTCACGAAATTGCTAAGTTCGCTTCTTTTTCTGAACCGTGCCAGAATGAAGGCGTCTGTAGAACCTGTGACGTCATAGACAGCAAATACATTTTTCATTTTTGCTATCTCTTTTTCTACATCAAGCAATTTTCCTTTGGAAACAACTATCTCTATTATCGCGACTATATCAAACCCTATTGTTTCTGGATCAACAATAGCCACATAACCTTTAATCACATTGGCTTTTTCCATTTTTGAAATTCTTTTGGAAAGGGTGGTTATTGAAATACCTAGTTTTCTAGATATCTGTCTTAGTGAGCGCCTCGCATCTTTTTCCAGTTCTTTTAGGATACTTTTGTCAAGTTCATCTAATTTGTACATTTTTCCACCAAATTTTATTTAATTAATATATTTTTAAAACAAATGTATATTATTTTTATTAATTTTAGACATTTGACAATTAAAAATAACTATAAATTTATAAATGAGTTAATGCTAAATGTCTTATGGAAGCGCTTCAAAAAAATTCAATTCTAAGAAGAGTTGCGAAAGATGGTGTAAAATTCATAAATTTACAGTTTACGGATATAATGGGTAGTGTCAAAACTGTGACCATACCTATAACACATCTGAAAAATGCTATTGAAAGGGGTGTATGGTTTGATGGTTCTTCTATTGAAGGGTTCACAAGGATTCATGAAAGTGACATGTTCCTTAAACCAGATCTAACAACCTATGCAGTGATACCTTGGCACAACGGCGAAGAAAAAACGGCAAGATTTATATGTGATGTTTACGGCCCAAATGGAAAACCTTTTGAAGGGGATCCAAGATATGTACTTAAAAAGGTCATGGAAGAAGCTAAAAAGATGGGCTTTATTTACAACACAGGCCCTGAGCTCGAGTTTTTCCTTTTCAGGAAGGAGGATGGTAACATAAAACCACTTCCACATGATAGGGGCAGCTATTTCGATTTAACCACAGATTTGGCCTTTGAAGTAAGAAAAGATATAATACTTTCATTGGAGAAGATAGGAATACAAGTCGAAGCTTCTCATCATGAAGTTGCCTATGCTCAACATGAAATAGATTTCAAATATGATAATGCACTAAAAACAGCGGATAATGCGGTAACTCTCAAATTCGCGGTTAAGGCGATAGCACAGAAGCATGATTTGCATGCAACCTTTATGCCAAAACCAATATTCGGAATAAATGGATCAGGCATGCATGTGCATCAAAGCCTTTTTAACATAAAAACAGGGAAAAACATGTTCTATGACCCAAAAGACAAATACAAACTTTCAAAGCTTGCCTATCATTTCATAGCTGGGCAGATAGAGCATGCAAGAGGGATGTCTGCAATACTGGCGCCCTTGGTCAATTCTTACAAGAGACTCGTTCCTGGTTACGAAGCACCTGTTTATATATGTTGGGGGCAAATAAATCGTTCTGCTCTCATAAGAATACCTATGTACTCCAAAGGCAGAGAACAATCTGTGAGATGCGAACTGCGTTGTCCTGATCCAAGTTGTAACCCTTATCTGGCTTTTGCTGTGATGCTCAAGGCAGGATTGGATGGAATAAAAAGAAAATTAATACCCCCAAAACCTGTTGAAGAGAATGTTTACGAGTTTGATGATAAGATGTTGGAAAGTATGAATATCAGCGTGCTTCCTCATTCTTTATACGAAGCTATAAAAGAAATGAAGAAAGACAAAGTTATTCGTGAAGCCCTTGGAGAAAAATTGTTTGAAAGATATGTTGAAGCAAAAATGAAAGAATGGGATGAATTTAGAACAACTGTAACAGAATGGGAAATTGAAAGATATCTAGAAATAACATAATATTTGTTTTTAGCGGTCCTGCAAACTTAATTATGGTTCATTCGAAGAATTTGGTCATTCATATGCTCTCTGCTTATTAAAAATGTGCCAAAATGAAAAATCTAACTTCGATCCATCATCCGCATTTAATTTCTTAAGAACTTTTTAAACAACAATAAAATTGGAAGCAAAATTACATAACTTTTTTAAAGCGTAACCGTAAAAATTACTATGCAAAAGAAAACCAAATACATTGTTGTAACCGGTGGGGTTATATCTGGTCTTGGTAAGGGTATATTCACTGCTTCTTTAGGAAAATTAATTCAGGCAAAAGGTTTTAAAGTAGTTCCAATAAAAATCGACCCATATATCAATGTGGATGCAGGTACGATGAATCCAGTAGAACATGGTGAAGTTTTTGTTCTTGATGATGGTAGTGAGGTTGATATGGATTTAGGAACTTATGAACGTTTCCTTGATATAAACCTTTGTAGCGACAACAACATAACTACTGGCAAAATATATCAAAGAGTAATAGAAAAGGAGAGGGAAGGGAAATATTTGGGGAAAACTGTTCAAATAATTCCTCATATAACGGATGAAATACAAAATTGGTTTAAAAAAGTCGCGAAAGAATACGATGCAGAAATACTTATGATAGAAATAGGTGGGACAGTAGGCGATATAGAAAACCTTATCTTTTTAGAAGCATGCAGACAATTAGCATTGAAAGAAGATGTTATATTTATTCATTGTACGTTGGTGCCTGTTGTAGATGTCGTTGGTGAGCAGAAAACAAAACCTACACAACAAAGCGTACAAAAACTTAGAGAAATAGGTATCATGCCACATTTTCTTTTTTGCAGGTCTCGCGAGCCATTAAAACCAAAAATTAAGGAAAAAATCTCACTTTTTTGCGGAGTTCCGGAAGATCATGTAATTTCCGGGCCTGATTTAGACAACATTTACAAAGTTCCGCTTATACTTGAGGAACAAAACCTTACCGACAAAGTTTTGCAAAAATTAAATTTTTCACCAAAGAAAAATGATATGAAGCGATGGAAAGAATTTGTAGACAAAATGGTTTCTGCCAAGAAAAGTGTGAACATTGCTATTACAGGGAAATACACAGAACTTCATGACTCCTATGTTTCGATAATGGAATCTTTAAAAATTTCTTGCGGTTTGCTTGGTTTGAAGTTGAACGTTAAATGGATCGAAACAACAGATATTGAAAATAAAAAATTGAAGATTGAAGATGTTTTGAAAGACGTGGATGGAATACTCGTTCCTGGCGGATTCGGTCCAAGAGGTGCGGAAGGTAAGATAGAATGCATACGTTATGCTAGAGAAAATCGCATACCTTTCTTAGGTCTTTGTTATGGCTTTCAGTTGGCAACCATCGAGTTCGCAAGAAATGTTTGCAAACTTTCAAAAGCAAACTCCACAGAAATTGATCCGAACACGCCGCATCCTGTGATTGATCTTCTTCCTGAACAAAGAAAAATATACAAAAAAGGCGGTACCATGCGTTTAGGTGGGCATGATGTAATAATAAAAAAGGGAACTAAAGCATATGAAATTTACAAAAAAACAAGGATAAGAGAAAGATTCCGCCATCGTTGGGAATTTGTACCAAAATATAAAGAAATAATAGAAAGGGATGGTTTTGTATTTTCTGGTCATGACGAATCAGGAGAAATAATGCAAATTTTGGAAATAAAAAATCACCCATTCTTTATGGCAACGCAATTCCATCCTGAATTCACAACGCGTGTTTTAAAACCAAATCCACTTTTCTTAAATTTTGTTAAAGCAGCATCGAAAAATAAGTTCAGTTAAAATCAATTAGTTTTTTCTCCTTCATACTCTTTGTTCAACAACTCCCAGATTTTCTTTGCTTTTATTTTGCCTATGCCTTCCACTTTCATCAAACTTTCTGGTTTTGCTGAAAAAACGCGTTTTGGTGTTTTAAATTTTTCAAGTAGTTTTTTGCTTAATTTTGTGTTAACATAAGGTAATCCTGCCACTAAAAATTCTTGTTGCTCGGCAAAACTTTTTGCTTTTATGGGGCAACGAATGGCTACAGATCTTTTTTCATTAACCTGTTCCCTATAAGCAATCCAATAAATTTGGTTCGCTGTTTCTTCTTCATCTTTAGTCCATATTATAGGAATGCGGTAATCTATCGCCAGCGAGGCAAGTGCACCGCGTATGGCATTGGGGTGGACGTTCCTCTCCCAAAACAAAAATTCTGGGTCACCTTCAATTATTAGCAATGGTCTTTCAAAACACGAAAGCATTTCTGAAACTTGTTTAAAAATTCTCTGGTCGAGAAGCGAAGCTATAAAGTCGCTAACAGTCTTTCTTTCGATACACACTCTATCAGAACATATGTAATCACCAATCTTAAGTTGTTCTTCAATTAGATGCACATCAAATGTTTTAAGTTTTAAAAATACGTTGTTCTGGATCTCTCTATTATCAATTACAATTCTTATTTTTTCTGAATCAAGAATTTTTTGTCCATCTGTCATGAGAATTATATTAAGATTTCAATTATAAATTAAATATGGTTTTTGAAAAAAAAATCCTATCAAAAGATATGGTTTGAAAAAGCAAATGCAATTTTGTTTCTTTCTATTAGTTTAATATAAGATAATAAAAGATGTTGATTTGCATCAGATTATTAGAGTCAAGTCCAAAGTAATAAACAAGAAGTCTTTGCCAATTAAAATTATGGAAATTTTCGAAAAATTAGAATTGTATTTATGTCGTATACTCCGATTCTATCATACCAATTTTATCAAAAATGTGCAAAACAAAAAAACAAACGCTTTCCACTCTTTTCCATATTTAATTTAGCTAAGCCAAAAAGAATTAGCTTTTTATACGGTTAAAGAGAAAACTTATTTATGAAGACTATGAAAAATACAAAAAGAAAGGGTGCAATAGAATTAAGTTTGGGGTTCATAGTGACTGTAGTATTTGCAATAGTTCTCCTTAGCTTGGCTATATATTGGATAAATACCGTTATTGGCAGTATAGGATCTTTAACTGATGATATGACACAAAAGGCTCATGATACGCTATCAGACACTTTCCAAACAGGAGCGACAAATTTTGCAGTTTACCCTGGAGAATATACACTTTCACCAGGTAAAGGGGTGAAACTATCTGTTGGTGTCAAGAATGATGATAGAGACGGAAAACCACACAGTTTTGTGATACGTGTTTTTCCAGCGATGGCAAGTAGTAACATATTAAATATCTATAAATGTAGTAAATTCTCCGAATGTGAAAATCTAACGAGTGAGATGATGAGCTGGATAACCTATCCAGAAACTGCTTATACTGTACAACCAAACTCATTCAAATTTTTGGATGTATCCGTAGTGATTCCAAATAATGCCGTAAAAGGAATTTATCAATATGACATAGTGGCATGTGAAGATATGGGATTTGACGAGTGTAATAGACTAACTACAAACTGGGGTTCAACATTATCACTTCAGATAACTGTTAAATAAAGGCTATAATGAACCTTAAATATGCAAACCAGAATGAACACCCAAATTTTTCATTTTTTTTTAAACAAAAGAGTGAAAGTGCCTAGTTTTTAAAAATTTCCAGAATTATTTTGTAGAATTGGGTAAATCATTTTTATTGTTGAAAATAACATTATTAATTATGGATACGTCATTAGTTTTTGGTATAATATTTGCAGCAATAATAATAGGCATACTCTTGTTTTTCGGTTTCAAATACATAAATGAAATGTTCTCGATAAGTTGCGAATCTCAAACTGGTCAAATCATGGAAAATTTGAAAAATACTGTTAAAAGTACATTGACCTTGTCAAAAGGTTCATCTAGAGAATTAAAAATCATTTTACAAAGCAATTGCGCAACCAAAATTTGTTTCGTTGACCCGCAGCATCCTGAAATAGAAAATAAAGAAGGTGGGTGGATTCCAGATGAGTTCTCAACATATCTTGTCTCTCGAAACAAATATAACTTTCTTATCTTCGAAAAAGAAGGTGGGATAAAAGGTTATACCATAGAAAAAATGAAACCATATGTTAACTTTTGTATTACAAAAACCAAAGAAGTTATTGTGCGCAATACAGGAACGTTTGCTGAAATAACGCTTCCTGAATTTTAATTTAATTAAAGAAGGTTTGATATGATAAGCGCATTTGATGTTTTCAAAATTATTATGGGTATCATAATATCCGTTTTTATTCTTTTTTTGATTTTACGTTTCGCTGGTTCTTACACAGAAATAGGAGAATCGAGCAGATACGCATCAGTGATGATAAATTTTAAAAAAGCGGTTGGTGATGTTTACACAACAGGTATAACAAGCGTTTTCGAAACTAAAGAATCCAAACTCATTTTAAGTTATAAACCACCACGTATAGAAACAAAAGTAGCTTTTGTCGATGTGGAGCCAATCCCTCTTCTTCTTTCACCTGGAGAAAAACTTGATTTAAGCAGAGGTGAATATGATGTAAGTTGGTGGAAGTTCTATTTTGTTGAAGCTCTTCCAGAAACCAATATACTATTTATACCTCTTGAAAACGATGAAAAGATTTTTTCAATAATAAGCAATATTACCTATTTTCTTCCTTCCACAGAAAATCTCAATATCAAAATGAAGATAGGTATAGGATGTAATGGAAGTGATTATTGGTTTGGTTGGGAAAGGCAAAAATTTTTAACATATGTTTTGCCTTATATGAAAACTTTAGATTTGAAACTTAACATGTGTGAAAATTTAGATTATTTTGAAAGTAAAGGTTTCAAGGTTTTGGTTATTACAGAAGATGAAACCAAAGTTCTAAATGCCTCTTTCATCGTCAAACCAGTTGATGAGAATATGGGGTATGTATTTGTTAAAGGTGAAGAAGGTTATGATAAGTTTTTTTACAAAAATGGAATAGACATAGTTGCCCTTTTAGTTGGTGATAAAGAATTGTATGATTACATAAATCAGAAGTTTTTTGCCGAAATGGAAGTGGCAATGGACATTATGACGAGAGAAATCAATACGCTCTCAAACGAACCTTCTTTAAGAAATAAATGCGAGAAAAAATATTCTGAATTTTTATCTGCGTTGGATAATTTGAAACTTTTAAAAGCTGATGCGGAAATGGGAAAAGAAAAAAGTATAGGCGATTTTACCTATCAAATGAAAGAGGTAAAAAAATTGTATGAGGAATTAAGTGCGTGGGGATGTGTATGAAAGGCCAGGTTCATTTAATGGAGTATGTCTTGCTTAGTTTTTTCGTTCTCCTTATAATTGTTATGCTAACCTTTTTCCTGACAGGTTGGCAGATGAGTAGTATAGGTTCTGAAAAAACAAGGGTCATATACAACAAAGCGGAATTTCTGATGCGTGCTTTTGCGAACTCGCCTTATATAAATAGAAATACTTACAAAGAAGGTTCAATGTTTGAAGATGTTAAACTGCTTTCTATAACATGTGAAAATCTTCAAAAGCTTTATGGAACGGATTGGTACGCTGAAATTGAAACCATAGAAGCAAGCGAAAGTTGCACAGAAGAAAATTTCCCTTTATGCGGTAAGTGGTCTTATTGCAAAAAAGAAGGTGAAAGTATAACATTTGAACTTCCTGTAAATATTTATAGAGTGGTCACCGGAAAGGTAGAACCTGCTATCTTAAAAGTTGGTTTGTATAGGTAGGTTAAAATGAAAAGGAGATTAAAAGGTCAGACGAGCATGATATTGATAGTTTTGGTTATCATAATATTCATGGCCATAGGAATATTTCTTCTAATTTCTTCTATAAAACCTGTAAATGAAGATTATTACAACCTTTATGCACACAATCTTTTGCTTACTGTTCTAAGAACGCATACAGGTTATGGTGGTGAGTGTGAAACTTATGCTTCTACCCTTGCTTGTGCATATATGAAGCCTTATAGAGGATGTGGAACTTCAGAATGTAGAAATCTCTCTTATGAGATCACCCCTTATCTTATAGAAAAGATAATAAAACCTAATTTAGACTATTGTTTGGTCATAGAACCAGAAGAGGGTATGCAAGGTGAAAAACTTGTTTATGGACCTCGATGCGATGTCGTTTTGAATAAAAGGGCCAAATGGACAGCAAACGAAAAAATATTACAATATGGAGCAAATTTAAACATAAAATTTTTTATAAGCGAAGGTTGACGATTTTTGTAAAGAATTTCCTTATTTTGGAATTTGCTAATTTTTATTTTAGTGAAGCATGTGAAAGAAAAGGGATTAAGCATTGTTTTCGGGCGCTTTGGTAAAACTTGTCTACAAATCGGGGCTTTCGAATTTAGAATCAATCCCTTATAATGCGGGCCATAAAAGATAAAAAACTTTTTGACAATTCATAAAAGATTGGAATGAAAAAACCTTATTTAACGAGTTCTGAAGCCTCGGAATTATTAGGATTGAGTAAAAATTATATAAGAAAATACCTTGACCCAGCTACCGATATAAATGGTAAACCCATAAGAATTGGAAGAGAATTCGCCTATTATACTGATGATGTAAAAAGACTAAAAAAGGAAATTGAGAATGAAAGGCGAAAGTTTAAAGAGGAAACTCTTAACCCAGAAGACCTCAGACCAAAAGAAAGAAAATCACTTGCAAAGTCTGCTTACGCTCTAAGGACTTTGCGAAATCTCGGTGAAATTATCTCTGATAAAACAAAGGGCTACAAAAACCAAATTAAAGAAAAAATGAAAAGAAAAAATAAATACACAGGTGATGATAAAATTGTGAAAAGCATTGCATTATACCCTAAAAAGAAAGAGGAAGTTTCTGATAAAAAATTGGTTGGATTTTTATCGCCAGAAGAACTTTACAATCTTGGTATACGTTTAAAACCAGATGTAAACCAATTACGCAAAAAAGGCATACCACACCTAAAAGAAAAATTGAGAAATTTTTGTAATGGATTTGTTGATTATTGTAGAAAGAAAGGTGAAAATTTATACGAAATTGATAAAAACGATTTACAAAAATATGCAAAAAATTATTTGAAAAGAGAAGGTGAAAAACAAAAGATAAGTCTCGATGAAAAAACTTTTCTTCGTATTGTCAATGATTTGAAAAATAACAGACTTGGTGAGAAAAAATTAGGTAAATATGCACGAGATTTAATTGAAAAATGCATAAAAGAAAAAGAAATTTCCCAAACGCTAAGAATAACGCTTACTGGTGAGTTCGAAAAAAGAAGCGAAGAGTTGGCTATGGATCTTTTCAAAGAAATTAATTTCTCCAAATTATATGAAATTTCAAAAAATTTGCCTGTGGACTGATATTTAATTTTAACGTTCAATTTCTTATTATGAACGTATACATAGAAACATACGGCTGTTCTGCAAATCAGGCGCATTCAGAAATAATGGAAGGTATGTTAGAAGCAAATGGATTAAAAATAGTTAAAAACTATGAAAGTGCAGACGTGATAATAATCAATACATGTATAGTAAAAACACCTACAGAAAATAGGATAAGGGAGAGATTAAAGTTTTTTGTAAAAAACTTTCCTTCAAAAAAACTTGTGATAACAGGTTGCGCAGCTGATGTTGGTTTATTTAAAGATATCGCACCATCTGCTATTTTTCTTTCTTCCCATAAACCAAAGGAAATTGTAAAAATAATTTTAGGAAAGGGAAATTGTGAAGAAAAAAGGAAGAGGAAAAATAATTTAATAAGTATAGTGGAAATTTCTTCCGGATGTCTTGGTGATTGTTCTTATTGTATAGTTAAACTTGCTCGAGGTAAACTGAAATCAAAGAAGCCAGAAGAAATATTTAAAGAGGTTAAGGAAGCGATAGAAGAAGGATGTAAAGAAATATGGTTGACATCGCAAGATTGCGGGTGTTACGGATTAGACATAGGCACAAATTTAGCAGAACTTGTTGAAAGAATTATTAACATTGAAGGTGACTTTTCGATACGCATGGGTATGATGAACCCAACGCACATTAAACCATTTATAGAGAAGTTAAGTGAACTTTATCAAAATCCCAAAATCTATAAATTTGCTCATATACCTGTTCAATCAGGCTCTGATAAAATTTTGAAAGCAATGAAAAGAGGTTATAGTGTAAAAGAGTTTGAAAGAATTGTTAAAATTTTAAGAAAAAATATTCCGGATATAACCATTTCAACAGACATCATAGTAGGTTTTCCAGGAGAAACTGAAAACGATTTTGAAAAAACCTTGAAATTTTTAAAGAAAGTTGAACCCGATATTATAAATTTATCAAAATTTGAACCAAGGCCAAAAACCGAGGCGGCAAAAATGAAACAGGTTGATAAGAAAATTGTGAAGAAGAGATCAAAAAAAATAGCAGAAATCATAAGAAAAATAAGTGAAAGAAAAAATAGAAAGTGGATTGGGAAAGAATGTGAAATTGTTGTAACAGAAAAGGGGAAAAAGGGGCAACAATTTGTAGGTAGAAATGAATACTACAAACCTGTGATTATCGAAAGCAAAGATGATATTTTGGGTGAAAAAATAAAAGTTAAAATTATAGAAGCGGGACAAAGTCATCTTTTGGGCGAAATTCTTAAAAGCTCGGCATAAACCCGCTTGCTATGCCCACAAGGGTTGGTATAAAGAACAGGGTTAAGGCATATCCAATTATTCCAACAATTATTGCATGTGTAAATTTCATTTCTTTAAAGAAAATTTTTATGAGAAGTATCCAAATGATGATAGGTAAAATGGTTGAAATGAAAGGTGCAAAAGAAATTAATGGATAAATAAAACCAATGACACCTAAAATGTTTATGATGTTGATTATAAGAACAACCAGAAATGCGTTCGCTACGTGAACTTTTTCTTTGAATTTCTTCCCTAATATCTCAACAATTATAATAAGAAATATGCCACCTATTAAAGTGGAAAGGAAAAGATTTATTGCAAGCGTTATAGGATGTTCAAAATTCACACCAACGCTCCCCATAAGATTGTTTAAAAAGTCGTCAGCCATATAAATTATATTGTTTCATGACTTTTAAATTATTTTTGAAGGTCCGTCAACTAAATTCTGGGAATTTTTGGAAAATTGGGATTGTATTTTATCGTTATCTCGATTTTATCAAAACCGAGAAAACGAAAATCGAATAATCGAATGTTTCCGCTGATTTTCATATTTAACTTGGAAGAGCCCTTATGAATTTTGAACGCATTTTAACTTTAACGAGATTTTACTTTGATTTCAAAGATAAAAGAAAACAACAAACTTGTAACTAAATTTTAAGAGTTTTCTTGGTCAGGTTTAAAAAATAAACCGTTAGATATAAAAATGTATGGTTTCATATTATATTTCATCAAACTGTGATTAAAATGAAAAGAAATTTAGCAAAATTCGAAACAAGATTTTATATATTTAGCTTAATCTTAGCAATCATACTCATCATTTTACTCAGATTCTAGACCGGTTTTCCTTCTTCGGTCTAGATTTGTAACATCTAGGATGAGGTATATGACCCGAAATGACCTCGGCAGGAAAATAATGCTTTCTTTAGCCGAGATTATAGTCATTTTGGGTCTCATCATCATACTCATCTAGGCTCAGGAGCTTTTCCTGGGTCTGGATGAAGCTTGTTCTCTAGATTCAGGAAAAGCTCAAAAAGGAGGTGTTAGCTATGGATGAGAAACAATCCAAAACCAAATCGGAAAACCCAGGTAACGGGTATTACCCAATTAATGGATTCGATGTGTATGGGACAAACCTTGATTTAAGCCTAAGAAGAAATGGGTATGTGGGTTTTGGTGACGGTAAGCTACCTACGTTTATGACAGAAAAAGTTGAATACGACCCGAATAAGGATCCTGTAAAATATGGTGTGTAGAGTGGTAAAGCGAAGTTTGAGTTAGCCAAAATGGTTTAACAAATCAGAAAAATTTATAAACATGAAGGTATAACAAATTATCGAGCGGCCAAAGTGGAGAGGTTCACCCGTTCCCATTCCGAACACGGAAGTTAAACTCTCCGACGGTCTGGAAAGTACTTCTGCACAAGAGGGAAATCCAGATAGCTGCTCACTTTTATTTTTAAATTACTTTAATCTTGAAAATAATGCAATTTACAAAGTTTAAATATTGCTATTTACAATAAATAACATCGATAGGCATTTACAATGCCCTGGTGGTGTAGCGGCCTAACAAAGAAATTGGGCCAATCATCTCAGACTGTCATAAGCCTTTAAATAAAGGTATAAAAATTTGGTAAAGGTTTGCAGACCTCTGAGGACCCGGGTTCAAAACAAGTTTGTTGAAACATGTAAAAATGATATAGGATATGATGCATCTGAACTATGCATCTATCAAAGAACTTGAAAATAAAAATGTTTCCGTTCGCATGTGAAAATCCCGGCCAGGGCGTAATGATGCCTTACCCATCACTTAATGGGCTCGTAGCTCAGTCGGTTGCAGAAAGTGTTAAGCTTTCGCTGACATAGAGCACCAGACTTTTATCCGTTGGATAAAAGTATGTTGAGGTTGTAAAACCTATGACAGGACAGAAAAATGGTGCGGAAAGACATCTGGGGGTCGCGGGTTCGATCCCCGCCGAGCCCATGTTAAATACCAAAAATTGAAATTAAGCGAATAAAAGCATTAAAACCACAGAAAAGTATTTAAATTCGTATCATATTTATTTAACTTATTCAAAATTATATTATTGTGATAACTCCGGCTAGGCTGTTTAGCCCCCGAGAGTGAAAAAGGTGGTCATATATTCAACATACTAGAGCATGTATTAGTGCCTAAATTTAGAATTCTTTCTGAGGAGGAAAAAAAGGCGGTTTTGGAAAGGTATAAAACTACACCTGAAAAATTACCAAAAATACTTTCAAGCGATCCTGTCGTAGTTAAAATAGGAGCTAAAAAAGGTGATATTTTAGAAATAAAGCGAACATCAGAAGTGGCCGGAGAATATATTTATTATAGGGTTGTTGTTTAAAGTGTGTGAGATGTATGCTTCCAGCCATAATAGGCTGTTTCGGGAAGGAAAGAGAATGGGTTAGATATCAAATTGAATCTTTCAACAATTTCATAGATTTTGGTCTACAAAAAATAATAAATGAAGTTGGAACGATTAGGGTTGCGCAAGAAAAGGAAGATCTTAAAATAAAATTTGGAGAAGTAAGCATAGGAAAACCTATAGTTTATGAATCTGATGGCGCGACAAGGACCATATTTCCAAACGAGGCGAGAATACGCAATCTTCATTATACAGCTCCTATTTTTGTTAAAATCACACCTGTAATAAATGGAGTGCAAGAAAAACCTGAAAATGTACATATAGGAGATTTACCCATAATGGTTAAATCTAAGGTTTGCAACCTTTATGGACTAAAAGAAGAGGAGTTAATTGCTGCGGGTGAAGACCCTACAGACCCAGGGGGATATTTCATAGTTAATGGCACAGAAAGAGTTATTGTTCTAATAGAAGAAATAGCATCCAACAAGCCTATTTTTGAAAAAACTGAAAACAACGGTGTGAGCGTAAGAATAAATTCCGAACGTTCTGGTTTCAGACAAAGACATCTTATAGAAATGAAGCCTGATGGTGTGATAACGATTTCTTTCGCAAATCTCAAAAAGCTTCCGATTGTTGTCCTTTTGAAGGGTCTTGGACTTGAAAATGATAAAGAGTTGTGTGATTTGGTTTCACATGATGACAAAATTCTAAATGAGTTTTACATAAATCTTTACGAAACTGATGTAATCACGACAGAAGAAGCTGTAGATTATATCGCGAAAAAACTAAAAGTAACGAAAGATTACGCAGAAGAGCGCGTAAACCAAATACTTGACAGATATCTTCTTCCTCATCTTGGGCAAGAAATGGGTGATCGTCTAAGGAAAGCTAAATATTTGGCTAGGATTATAAAGAAATGTATACTTATCAGATTAGGTCTTGCGCCTGAGGATGATATAGATCATTATTCGAATAAGCGTCTACTCATGTCAGGTGACCTTTTTGAACAACTTTTCCGTTCAATATTGCTTGGTAGATGGGGTCTGATAGCAAAAATGACTTATAACTATCAAAAACTTGTGAAGAGAGGCAAATTCCCATCTGTCCAGTCTATAATAGAAGCCAGTACCGTCACGAAACAGATTATATCTTCTTTGGCAACAGGTACATGGGTTGGAGGTCGCACAGGTGTTTCGCAAAGATTGGACAGAAGCTCTTACATAAAAACAATATCGCATTTACGCTCCATCCTTTCACCTCTAACACCAACCCAAGAGCATTTTGAAGCAAGACAAATACACCCAACAGAATGGGGAAGGCTCTGCCCAGCAGAAACGCCTGAAGGAAGTTCCATAGGCTTGAGAAAACACCTTGCTCTTCTTACCGAAATCACACCTGGTATTTCGAAAGAAGAAGATGATGAACTATTATCCTTAATAAAAGGTGGGAAAAAATGAAAAAAACAGAGACAGACGTATATCTGAACGGTAATTTTATAGCCACTGTAAGCGATCCCGAATCCTTTATCAATGAACTTAAAAACAAGAGAAGGCATGGTTTGATTACCGATCAAATGAACATCTCTTATCATCCTGAATTTAACGAAATAAGAATAAACACAGATGCTGGTCGTGCAAGAAGACCTGTTGTAATAGTTGAAAATGGAAAACCAAAGTTGACGAAAGAAATAATAAAAAAGCTTGAATCCGGGCAAATTACATGGAGCTATCTCTTAAAACATGGTATAATAGAATATATAGATCCTGAAGAAGAAGAAAATACATACATAGCGATAGATGAAGACCATGTGACAAAAGAACACACGCATATGGAAATTAATCCTATTGTTATTCTTGGTACTTCTGCAAGCCTCACACCATATCCCGAATATAACAGAGGGGATAGGGTAAATTATGGAGCAAAAATGGTTGGTCAAGCAATAGGCGCAGCAATCGACAATTTTCATGTAAGGACAGATACAAAATTCAATATTCTAACATATCCTCAAATGCCTTTGGTAGAAACTGTTACAGACCGTATTTTAAATCAACATCCATATGGTCAAAACATTGTTGTAGCTATAATGTGTTGGGATGGTTTCAACATGAATGATGCTATTGTTCTAAACAAATCTTCTGTTGAAAGAGGTCTTTTCAGATCTTTCTATTTCAGGACATATGAAACGCTAAGAAAAAGGTATTTGGGTGGGCAAGAAGATATCATAGGCTTACCAGAGCCTGGCATAAAAGGTTATAGAGGTGAAGAAGCTTATAAACATTTACCTGAAGATGGTATAGTAAATCCAGAAACTGTTGTTGATTCTGATTCCGTTCTCATAGGAAAAACTTCACCTTTACGCTTCCTTACAGGTGGTGATTTTACTGCAGATATAGAAAACAAAAGAGAAGCATCCCTTACGATAAGATATGGAGAAAAAGGTATAGTGGATAGAGTTTTGATAACCGAAATTGACACCGGTGAACAACTCTTCAAAGTAAGAACAAGGGATGAAAGAATACCTGAACTCGGTGATAAATTTGCGACAAGACATGGACAAAAAGGCGTTACCGCTCTCCTTGTAGCACAAGAAGACATGCCATTCACAAAGGACGGTATAGTACCTGATATCATTTTCAACCCACATGGTATTCCTTCACGTATGACAGTAAGCCAACTCCTTGAATTATTAGCTGGTAAATATGGTGCGCTTGCGGGCACAAAGGTCGATGCCTCTGCTTTCTCAGGCACTAAAGAAGATGTTATAAGAGCAGAAATGAAAAAACTTGGATTTAGAGATGATGGAAAAGAAACCCTTTATGATGGAAGGACGGGAAGAAAGTTTCAAGTAATGATTTTCACTGGAATCACATATTACATGAAACTTGATCATATGGTAGCTGATAAAATACATGCAAGATCAAAAGGTCCTGTAACGCTTCTCACAAGACAACCAACAGAAGGTCGTTCAAAGCGCGGAGGTTTGCGTTTAGGAGAGATGGAACAACAATGTTTGGTTGGACATGGAGCTGCACTAACTCTTAAAGAGCGCTTCAGCTCAGACGAAACTTCACTTCCCATTTGCCAGGGATGCGGATTGATAGCAATACATGACAAAACTAAGAATAAAACATATTGTCCTGTTTGCAAAGATTCGAAAATCCTTTGGATAAATACATCTTACGCCTTCAAGCTAACAATGGATGAAATAAAATCGCTTGGAGTGTATCCAAAATTAAATGTGGAGGAAATATAAGTGGTGATTATGGCGCTCACGAAAATAAATTCGATTGATTTCGGTTTGCTTTCACCTACTTTAATCAAATCTTTAGCTACTGTTAAAATTGTTACATCAGATCTTTACGATGCAGATGGGTATCCAGTAGATGGAGGTGCTATGGATCCAAGAATGGGTGTGGTAGATCCAGGTCTTAGATGTCGAACATGCGGAGGCACGATAGGGGATTGTCCAGGTCACTTCGGATATGTTGAACTCGCAAGACCTGTGATAAATGTTTTGTACACGAAACAAATTTATCAGCTGTTAAAGGCAACCTGCTCAAAATGCGGAAGGCTCCTTCATAAAGAGCCACGATCCCTTGACCAAGTAGCTAAAAACCCTTTAAAGAAGTGTCCTCACTGTGATAAACAGGCTGGTAAGGTCAGTTTTGTGAAGCCTTATACCTATTATTATGGGAAAGAAGAGCTCAATCCCATGCAAATAAGGGAATGGTTAGAAAAAATACCTGATGAAGATCTGCGCAAAATTAACTTTAAAGGAGGTAGACCTGAATGGCTAATTTTGACACTTTTCCCCGTCCCGCCTGTAACCATGAGACCTTCGATTACATTAGAAACGGGTGAGAGGTCAGAAGATGATTTAACGCACAAACTTGTGGACATCATAAGAATAAACCAATCTCTTAAAGAAAATATAGAGATAGGTGCGCCAGAATTCATAATTAATGATTTATGGGAACTTTTGCAATATCATGTTGCTACTTATTTCGATAACGAACTTACAGGCGTTCCTCAAGCAAGGCATAGATCAGGAAGGCCGTTAAAGGGTATAATACAAAGGTTAAAAGCGAAGGAAGGTCGTATAAGGGGCAATTTGCTTGGCAAAAGAGTTAACTATTCTTCTCGTACTGTTATATCACCTGACCCAACAATTTCTATAAATGAAGTTGGCATACCAATAGAGGTTGCAAAAGAATTGACTGTACCAGAAACTGTTACTTCCATGAACATCAAAAATATCAAAGAAATGATAAAGGAAGGGAAAGTTAATTACGTTACAAGACCAGATGGAAGAAAAATAAAAGTTACAGAGGAAAACAAAAAGGACTTGATTGAAAATATTACAAATGGATGGGTTGTAGATAGGCAACTAAAAGATGGTGATATCGTACTTTTTAATCGTCAACCATCTCTTCACAGAATTTCTATAATGGCACATCGCGTTAAAGTCATGCCTTATCGAACTTTTAGACTTAACCCAAGTGTATGTCCTCCATATAACGCGGATTTTGATGGAGACGAGATGAATGTCCATGCTCTACAATCAGAAGAGGCACAAGTAGAGAGTTCATTGTTAATGGAAGTGAAACATAATATAATTTCTCCTAGATTTGGAGGACCTCTAGTTGGTCTTGATTTAGATCAAATTTCAGGCATGTATCTTTTAACGAAAAAAGAAACGATTTTAAGCAAGAAAGAAGCAGCAGAACTTTTTGCAAGGGCAGGAATCGATATAGAACTTCCAGATAAAAAAGAATTCACAGGAAAAGAACTTGTAAGTTTGCTTTTGCCAAAAGGTCTTGATATATCGTTTAAAGCTAATGCTTGCAGAGAATGTGATAAGTGTGAGAAAGAAGAGTGTAAATATGATTGTTGGGTATGGATAAAAAATGGTGAGCTTAAGACAGGTGTGTTGGATACGAAAGCTGTGGGTGCTTTCAAAGGTAAATTGATAAATAAGATAAGAAGATTGGTCTCGGATGAAGAACTTAAGGATTTCATAGATCGTTTTGGAAGATTAGGCGTCGCATATTTAATGATGAGGGGCTTTTCTATTGGTATTTCCGATTTAGACATACCTAAAAAAATTGAAAATCTTATAAAAGAAGAAATCAGAAAAGCTGTTAAAGAGGCTGATGGTCTTGTTGAAAAATTCAATACAGGAAAACTCAAAATACTTCCTGGTATGACAGCAGAAGAATCGCTTGAAACCCAAATACTTTCAACTCTTGCAGAAGGTTTGAATAGAGTAAGTGAAATTACCATTAAAAACATCAAGCCAAGCGATATTATCGTTATGTCATCTTCAGGAGCCAAAGGTTCGAACATAAATACCACACAGATGATCGCTTGCGTAGGTTCTGAAACCATACTTGGTAAGAGAATACAAAGGGGTTATAAAGGAAGAACCATACCACACTTCAAAGTAGGTGACCTTTCAGCTGAAACACATGGTTTCGTAGCTCGAGGTTTCAAGCAAGGTCTCACACCGTTTGAATTTTTCTGGAATGTAATGAATGGTAGAGAAGGTCTTATGGACAAATCGCTTCGCACAAGGAAGTCAGGTTACATGCAAAGAAGGTTGATGAATTCATTGCAAGATTTAAAAGTTTGGGATGATTTAACCGTTAGGGATTCAAATGGAAATATAATCCAATTCATTGCTGGTGAAGATGGCATAGATCCAACAAAATCAGATTGGGGAAGTTTAAATTGGATAGATTTTGTAGAAAAAAAGTTGGAGAAGGATTAGTATGGATAAGCTACCACAAAAAATAAGGGAAGAAATAGAAAATTATTGTAAAAGAAAGGGGTTAAATGAAGAAAAGAAGAAAGAAGTAATAGAAAAAATTAAGCAGTTTTATAAAAAGGCTTTATGGTATCCAGAAGAAGCGGTTGGTGTAGTTGCAGCGCAATCACTTTCAGAACCTGCAACACAAATGACCATGAGAACGTATCACTTCGCAGGTACAGCAGGTATTCAAGTAACTTTGGGTTTACCAAGACTATCGGAGATATTTGATGCTAAAAAAGAGCCAGAAACTCCAAGCATGACCATTTACTTGAAAGAAGGTTATAATACTGAAGAGAAAGCCATTGAAGTGGCTAAGAAAATAAAGGAGGTTAAATTAAAAGACTTTGTGATCGGCGATGTGATTGATTTAATTGATATGAAGATTACCTTTTCCCTTGATGTTGAAAAATTGAAAAGATTTGAAATGAGCCCAGAAGATCTTACAAAACAAATAAAATTAAAAAATGTTGATATTGAAATTGTCAAAAATAAAGAACTCGTTGCCACACCCAAAAAAACAGAAGGATTGAATCTTCACAAACTTAAATATAAACTTCTTGATGCCCATATAAAGGGCATTAAAAACATAACACATGTAATTGTTACAAAGGATAATAGTGGGGAATGGATTATATCAACCTTAGGTTCGAATCTTAAAAAAGTTCTTTCCATAGAGGGTGTTGACCCAACAAGAACAACATGTAACAATCCTTTTGAAATCTACGAAGTGCTCGGCATAGAAGCGGCAAGAAACGCCATAATAAAGGAGGCTGTTGAAACCATCAATGAACAAGGTTTAGGTGTTGACATACGTTACGTTTCTTTGTTGGCTGATTTGATGACATCAACTGGAAGAATAATGGGTATAGGAAGATACGGTATTGCAGGAAACAAGGATTCTGTACTTGCAAGAATGGCATTTGAAGAAACGAAAAAGCACATAATATCGGCGTCTGTAGAAGGTGTAAGAGACCCATTAAAAGGACATGTAGAAAATATAATTGTTAATCAAATTATCCCAATAGGTACAGGAGCTTTCACCCTTGTAGGAAGGATACCTGAAATTAAAGAAGAGGGGAAAGGCGAAAAGAAAACATCAAAAAAGAAATAGTTTTTTAAATAAAGATTAACGTATAAATTCAAAATGCACAAAATCTTGGTGGTATAATGCTTAAAAATGAGGTTGAAGTCCCTGAAAACATCGAGGTGTCTTTTGTAGATGATAAACTAACAGTAAAAGGTGAAAAAGGTTCAATCACAAAAGAGTTTAAGCACCCACAAGTGAAAATGAAGGTTGAAGGTAAAAAAATAATAATAACAAGCGAAATAGAAAAAAGGAAAGCTAAAGCTGTTATTGGTACATGGTCTGCCATTTTAAAAAATATGTTTATAGGAGTTACAAAGGGATGGAAAGGTGAATTGAAAATTGTTTATTCACACTTTCCTATAAAGGCAAAGGTGGAAGGCCAAACACTCTTCATAGAAAATTTTCTTGGTGAAAAAAGCCCAAGGAAAGTTTTATTGCCTAAGGATGTAAAGGTTGAAATTAATCAAAATACAATATTGGTATCCGGGATTGATAAAGAACTCGTAGGTAACACTTGTGGCAAAATAGAGCTGGCTACAAAGATAAAGGGTTATGATAAAAGGGTTTTCCAAGATGGTGTTTATACCACGAAAAAACCTTATGTAGAGGGGGAAGATGGAAAAAGCTGAAAAAGAAAGATTGTTGGAAATAAGGAAAAAAATTAAAAAGAAAAAGCCTTCTTTCAAGCGTCAAGAATGGTTTAGAATGAAACGTTTAGGTACAAAATGGAGAAAACCAAGAGGTGAACATTCTAAACTAAGAAGACATATAAAAGCGAGAGGAGCTCTGCCTACTGTTGGTTATCGTTCTCCTTCAAAAGTAAGAGGGTTGAATAGAGAGGGTTTGAGAGAAGTTATTGTAAGAAATATAAAGGATATGGAAAAGATAAATAAAAAAGAGGAAATAGCAATAATTGCAAGCACCGTTGGAAAAAAGAAAAGATTGGAACTTCTTGAATATGCACATAAAAACAATATAAAGGTGGGCAACCAAAAAATTTAATGTGTGATGTTATGTTTCTTTTTCATTCGAATTGCCCTGTATGCGGTGCTCAGGGGAAGTTGTGGAAAAAGGAACCTGAAACTTTTATATGCCCTAAATGTTTGACTGTCTTCTCAGAATTTGGTATAGTTTTAGAACCATATGAAGAACAAGAAGAAATTTGGACGTGAATTTTAACTTTAAAAAGATAATTTGTTTGAAGAAATGGAAGCAAATCATCCAAAAATTTTCGCTACCCAAATGCTTATTTCGTAAAGTATGCACATGGGCAAAGCCACGATTATTTGGGTAAATGGATCTGGCGTTGGTGTTATTATTGCTGCTATTATAAAATTTGCAATTATTACATAACCTCTGTTTGTTTTTAAGGTCTCTACAGTTACAAACCCCACCTTAACAAGTGCTAAAGAAATGATAGGGATTTCGAATATTATACCCATTATTATATTGCTCATGAAAACAAAGTTAACGAATTCATTAACATCCCAAAAATTTTCTATCCCGCCTTCCTTTGTTAATGAACCAAAAAATAAAACTATGAATTTTAGAACAACAAAGTAAGAAAACAAAAAACCCAATACAAAAAGAAAAAAACCAGCTATCATTGAAATTTTTAGAACTTTAATTTCTTTTTTGGTAAGCCCAGGTTTTAAGAAAAGGTATATCTGAAAAAGAATGAAAGGTAAAGAAAAAATAATAGCGAAAAAAACGCCTATGTTGAGTTTTGCTATAAAATATTCAATAGGATGTGTTGCAATCAAAATTGCATTATCAAAAACCAACAAATCTTCATTGATTTTTTGCATTATTTTGTCACTTAAAATAAAACCTACGATAAACAAGAAAATGAAAATTATTGCTGTCAAAATTATTCTAAATCTTAATTCATTAATGTGTTCACTAACCTTTTTCTTCTCCACAGAATCGACACCATTAACCAGCTAGTTTTTTCTTAGACTTTTTACTTGTACGCCTCTCTCGTTTTGGTTCTTCCTCAGCTGCCTTTTTATATTCTCTTACAGCCTTTCCAAGAGCCCTTGCCAATTCGGGAAGTTTTTTAGGTCCTAGGATTATCAAAATAATAAAAAGTATTATTAAAACTTCTGGTAGACCTATCATAGTTATCCAATAAATTAGTTAATTATTTAATTTATAAACTTAATATGAAATTTCTTCCTAAAAAATTAATTAATAAGATGGTACGGAAAAATAATGTTCTCATTTTTTCTGTAATTTCTTTAGGCTTCTCTGCCATTGTATCCCAAATAATTTTCATGCGAGAATTTCTTGGAATTTTTTATGGCAATGAGCTTGTTTTCGGAATAATATTATCGAATTGGTTTTTGATTACAGGTCTTGGAAGTTATATAGGGAAAACAGCTAAAAAAATAAAGAATAAAGTAAGGGTCTTGATATTTTTACAATTTTTAATTTCATTTTTACCGATTTTATCATTGACGTTTATTCGAATGCTTAGGATTTTTATTATTCCTTATGGTGCATCGTCCAATCTTTTATTTATGCTCATTTCCAGTTTTTTTGTCCTTTTGCCTTACTGTTTCATTTCAGGCTTTATTTTTACTTTGGATTGCTCGATATTTTCAAAATTTTCTAAAAGTAAAACATCAAAAAAAGAAATAGGAAGAGTTTATCTTTTTGAAAGCATTGGAAGTATTATTGGAGGTTTTGTTTTTTCTTTCATTTTGGTTTTCTTTTTTGATTCTTATCAAATTTCATTTTTGTTGCTTTTTATTAATCTTTTTTTAATTTGCTTATTAATCGGTGGGTTCGGCTTTAAAAAAATGAAATATTTCGTAATTTTTCTGATTTTATTGTCAGCATCTTCTTTTTTTGTTTTGGATTTTGAAAATTTTACCCTTTCTTTGCTTTTCCCTAACCAAACCATAATTTCTCATAAAAATTCGCCCTATGGAAAAATCGTGGTTACAGAAAGTGAAAATCAACTTAATTTTTTCGAAAACGGTCTACCTCTTTTTTCAACTGAAAATATACAAGAAAATGAAGAGATAATTCATTATCCAATGCTTCAACATTTGAATCCTAGGAATGTTTTATTAATTTCAGGTGGGTTGGCTGGAAGGATAAAGGAGCTTTCAAAATATAATGTTACGATAGACTATGTTGAAATCGATCCTATACTAATAGACTTAGGTAAAAAATACACAAAAAATTTAGATTATCCGAACCTTAACATCTATGTAAATGATGGAAGAATTTTCGTTAAATTCAGCGAAAAAAAGTATGACGTCATAATCTTAGATCTCCCACCTCCAAGTACAGCACAAATCAATCGATTTTATTCCTTAGAATTTTTCAAAGAAGCGAAAAGATCACTTTATACTGATGGTATTTTTTCTCTAAAATTACCATCCTCCCCTAACTATATAAGTTCAGAAATAGCCCAATTAAATTCGATTATTTACAACACCTTATCTTCCGTTTTCAAAAATGTGATAGTTATCCCCTCTGGAAATACTAATTATTTCATAGCCTCTGATAGAAATTTAAGTTATGATGTTTATTTTCTCATAAAAAATCGAGGCATAGAAACAGTTTATGTTAATGAAAATTATTTAAAGGGTGAATTAACAAAGGAAAGGCTTGAATATGTAAAATCCTCACTTTTACAAAATAAAGAAATAAATAGAGATTTTTCACCAATCGCTTATTATTATCATCATGTTTATTGGGGGAAGCAATTTGGTGAGAATTTTTTGCAAATTATATTAGTATTGATATTTGCAATAGCACTTTTGATGATTTTCTTTTTAAAGGTATCAAAAATATCTTTTGCTATTTCCACAACAGGTTTTGCTGCATCTTCTCTTGAATTCCTCATTCTTTTAGGATTTCAAATAATATACGGATATGTTTATCATTATCTTGGTGTTATTATTTCATTTTTTATGCTTGGTCTTTGTGTCGGAGCTTTATATAGTAATAAAACATTAAAAAAGCGAAAATTGAACGACATGATAAAAATCGAATTTTCCATTTTTATATTTTCTTTGATATTTCCACTAATCTTGATATCTGCTTCATCAATTGAAAATGTTTATGCCTTATCACTTATTTCTTTTGTTTTATTTCCATTATTAACATTTTTAGTTTCATTTTTAGTTGGTATGGAATTTCCAATAGCATCAAAACTTGAATTAAAGCAAAGGGGTGTGGAGCATACGGCTGGTTTTCTTTATGCCTCTGATTTGTTTGGCGCGACAATAGGATCGCTTTTAACAGCAACGCTTCTCCTTCCTCTTTTCGGCTTGATAAACACATGCATTATAATAAGTTTATTAAACCTTTTCAGCGGATTGATACTAATGAAAAAATAAGGTGTGATTTCATTCTTCTTCCCAAACTTCTGCTTGATAAGTCTCTATCACTACATCTTCCTTTTTCCAACAATCAGATGGAGATCCTTGTTTAAGACAAAGTTCAGAAAGGAAATCTTCTTTATTTGGTATCATTTCCCATACTTGAGGAAGGTATGTTGATGTCCTTCCTTTATATTTAATAACAACCCCATCTACCCTTGGTCTTAATTTTTCGAGAAGTTCTTGTTGAGAAGAATAGAACAAAGGTTTTGGTAAACTCAAAACAGAAATTTCAATTTTTATATCTTTGAGCTCTTCATAAGATACTGGTCTAAATCTAGGATCATTTACAGCAGCATTAATAGCGTTATCTATAACACATTTATAAAGTTCCTCTTGTGGAATTATATGACCTATGCATCCACGTAAATTACCAAATTTATTAAGCGTTACGAAACATCCTCTAACCTCTTTTAACTTTTCTGTTAATTCACTTTCTTCTGGTATACGTATTTTTTTACCACTCAAATAATTTTCAAGAGTTTCTCTCGCTAATTTTAGCAAAAATTCTTTTTCTTCATGAGAGTAACCTTTTTCATAAAAAATTATGCTTGCATATCCAACAACTCTACTTTTATCTCCAGAAGTATCTCCTGAATTACGATAATCTATCAATTTGCCTTCCCAACCAAATTTCTTTGCAAGATACATTAAAGTGAGAATAGGAATTTTTCCACAAGCCTCGCAATATTTCATATTTTCAAAATCAAGTATAGGAATTGAATTTACGCAAAAAGCATCAATACTCCTTGCTTCTTCATATGAGTGATAGTGTGAAAGATCTGAGCTTGCTATCACCAAAGTTTTATCATCTATATATTTTGATAAAATATCTGCCAATGTTTTGGGTTCGATATCTCCAACAACTATTGGAATTATTTTAAATTTCTTCAAAACTTTCTGTAAAAATGGAATTTGAACTTCTATAGCATGTTCCTTTTCATGGATACTTAAATCATAAAAAAAATTAGAATCCTTCCTTAACTCCTCATTTTTCTCTGAAAATTCAACAAGACCAAAAGGTGTTTCATAGTGTGTAGCATTTGGTATGGAAAATCCGTAAAAGTGTGAATAATGTGATGGTGCTATAATTATTACAGTTTCATAATCTTCATTTTCTATTTGTTTATATCCATAAGCGGCAACAGGACCGGAATATATGTATCCAGCATGCGGAGAAACTATGCCTTTTATTTTTGTGAAGTTTTTTTCAGAATAAGAAAGATAAGCTGAAATCATTGAAAAAAGTTCATCCTTATCTTTAGGGTAAAAATAACCGGCAACATTCGGTTTTTTGATTATCATTTCTTTTTTAATTTCCTTTTGTGATGAAATGCAACCAGAAACAATTAACAAAATAAAAAATGCAAAAATTATCAATATTATTTTTTTGAAATTCTTCATAATTTCCATACCCCCGGTATTTTTTCTCCACAAAATTTGCAAGCATCATTTTCAATATTATTTTGAATTATTGAATACCCTTTTCTTTCAATTAAAATTTTTTCACATTTTGGACAATAGGTATTTTGTCCTTCATGGCCAGGAACATTCCCTATATAAACAAAATTAAGACCGATGTCCATCGCATATTTTCTTGCCTCTTCCAAAATTTTTACAGGGGTAGGTTGAAGGTGAGAAAGTTTGTAATCAGGATGAAATCTTGAAAAATGTAAAGGATAATTTTTTCCAATGTTTTTTACAAGCCATTCGCACATTTCTTTTATCATATTGATATCATCTGTGTAATTAGGAATAACAAGGTTGGTTATCTCAAACCATTTTTTCTCTTCTTTTAAAATTTTTAAAGTGTTCAAAACAGGTTGTAATCTACCGCTATTCAAATTGTTGTAGATCTCCTCTTTGAAACTTTTTAAATCCACATTTGCAGCATCGATGTATTTACATAAATCCCTTGAAGCATCTTCATTTATCGAACCATTTGTAATCCATAAATTTTTAATACCATTTTCCTTGGCTATTTTAGAGGTGTCATACATGTATTCATAAAAGGCAATAGGTTCTGAATATGTGTAAGCGATGGAAGTGCAAGAATAGGCTAAAGCGTTTTTTACCACATCTTCTGGAAACATTTCGATATTTTGTGTTTCTTCTGGTTTTGCTTGTGATATTTCCCAATTCTGACAATTCAGACAACGAAAATTACAACCGGTTGTAGCGATAGAAAAAGATAAAGTTCCAGGTAAATAATGAAATAAAGGCTTTTTTTCTATTGGATCTATGTGAACTGCACAAGGATTTCCATAAGCTAACGTGTAAAGTTTTCCATTTTTATTTATTTTATTTCTACAAATGCTTCTTTCATTTTCTTCAAGAATGCACTGATTAGGACATATATTACATTGAACATTTTCTCCGAGTTTCGTATAGTGATATGCTTCTTTTGACCATTTCCATAAATTTGCAGGTGCATCATTTTTGAAAGTAGAACTTAATGGTTTATATGAACTTAAAATTGAAGAAAGCATATAGGTACCAATGCCAATCCCAGCAGCTATGATCAAACCTTTTTTAACAAACTCTCTTCTTGTAATTTTCTTTTCTAAAATAGATTTTTTCTTACCCATATTTCACTTCTTAGATTTTCTCAATCTTTTCAAAGCAAAATAAATATCGATGCTACAATGCAATATTAAAAAAATTATAAATGGTATGTGTAAATTTAGATGAATAAATTTTGAGATATCTTTATTAAATATTTTATTAGCTCCATATAAGCCAGCCATTGAAAAACCTGAAACAAGATACAAAATACTAAAAACCAACAAAAAATAAGCGCTTACTCTGCTCATCTTTAAAAGCCAAAAATTTAGGTTTCCATTCATAAAATTTAATAAAGATTTATGATTTAAGAATTTTGCATTACGAATTTGTTGACTATGGATTTTGACTAACAACAAATTAAATAAAAACTATTTAAACGGGTTTATAACTAAACATAAATAGCCAGTTTATTCTGGTAAGGTGTTAAAATGAAAATAAGCGAGATTTTGGTTAGCGAATTAATGAAACCGGCTAAAACAATAACAAAAGACACAGAAATAGTAAAGGCTTTACATATATTGAAAACGGAAAATTTAGATTTTCTTTCAATTGTTGATGAAAAACAAAATTTGATAGGTGCTTTGAGTGAAAACAATTTTATAAAACTTGTAAAACAAGAACTACCTTCACCTTTTGGTGAACCTGTATGGCTTGATGTTGTTACACAAGAATCAGGTAAGAAAACTGTTGAAACTATAATGACCACTGGCATAACCACAATTTCGCCAAATGATAATGTAGCAGTTGCTTTAAAAATAATGAACGCATCTGGCTACAAATTGCTTCATGTTGTTGACTCCTCAGGAAAGCTTTTAGGTATAATAAGGATAAGAGATATATTCGAGAAATTGTTAGGCGTTTGATATGACACCATTAGTTGATCTTGCATTACTGCTCTTTGCAGCAAAGCTTGGAGGCATCATATTCAATAAATTAAAACAACCAAGCGTTTTAGGAGAACTTATAGCAGGTATAATTTTAGGCCCATCTTTATTTGCATTAGTAACCAATTCTGAACTCATAAAAACAGTTTCTGATTTGGGTCTTCTTTTCATGATACTCCTTGTTAGTTTAAGTATAAATTGGAAAATGGTTGAAGGAAAAGCTGAGAAATACACGTGGATGGAAATCACAAGAATATGTTTTGTTGCTATTACATTAGGAGCCATGAGTCTCGTTTTTTCATGGGACATTTATACAACAATAATAATAGGAATAATCATTACCATAGCAAGCACTGCAATAGTAGCAAGAACACTTACAGACGCGAGACAAATTGAAACAGAAACAGGTCAAACTCTTCTTGGTTTGGAAGTAGTCGATGAGGTCACAGCAATAGTTAGTGTTGTTATTGTTGCTAACCTTGTAAAAGGCGAAGTCATTTCGTTCGAACCCATTTTAACCATTATCCTTGTAGTAATAGGTCTTTTCGTGGTTATGAGCAGGGTTGGCTTCAAATTCGTAACGCGTTTTACAAGTTCGATTCAGAGATATGGAATAGAAGAAGCTTTATTTGCTTTTACTATTCTTCTTGCTTTCACGATTGGAAGTTTAACAGAAAGTTTAAATCTTGGTGCAATTTTAGGAGTTTTTATTACAGGTATGCTTCTTTGCAAGAGCGCGCAACATCCTATAATTACGAGAAAGGTTAAAGAAATAGGTGAAAGTTTTTTCATTCCTATATTTTTTGCTTCAGTTGGACTAGCTATAAATTTATCAATTGCGTATGAGCAGATGTCCTTCATACTACTAATGATTTTCATTATGGTTTCTGTTAAAATTTTGACAGCTCTGATAACCTTTAAAATTTTCAATTACAGCTTTTCAGAAGGAATCAAACTAGCATCAGGTTTTATAACCTTTTCTGAAATGACAGTTGTTATAGCAGCAATAGCAGTTGGTAAACTTTCACCAGCATTTTATCTATCTCTCATAACCTCTTTTGTTTTAATAAATATATTATCTCCGCTAATAATTAACGCCACCTTCAAGAATAACATAAAAGTTTCAAAAAAAAGTTGGGGGTAAAAATTATTTTTCAACATAATTCAATCATTTAATTCAACTATTTGTTGATAGTTAAATAAACCAAAGAAGTCCGGAAAAATTTAACTTAAGGGTTCAACTTTCTCTTTTTATAGCAATACCTTTATTGGTTATAACCATCGGATAAACATCCGTTCCATGATTTGTTCTTCTCATCTTTCTTATTATGATAGAGCGTGATATGCCTTGTCCAATTCCAAAAAGATTGAGCACAATCACACCATCTGCTATAAATTCGCTAACACCATCTCTTGAAAGGCTTCCACTTTTTTCCCCTATCCCTATCTCATTATCAAGAATTTCCGATGTTAAGAGTGTTGTAACGCCGGTTTTCTTTATTCTTTGAAGAAGGTCATAAAGGTTTTTTCTGAATTTTATAGAATCTTTCATATACATACCAACAAGAGAAATCGGGTCGATCACAACTCTTTTAGCATTAATAGAATTTATTTGACTGATGATTGTAGCAGGGATATCTGAAACTTCAAAGGGATTTTGATAAATTATTTTGAGAAGACCTTGCTTCTCATATTTTTCAAGCTCAAATCCAAACCTTTTTACATCATTTTTTATCTCGTCTGGTTCTTCCTCCAAAGTTATGTAAATGCATGGTTCTCCTCTTTTAAGACCTTCTAAAAGGTATTGCGCACAAAAAGTTGTTTTACCCGTTCCTGTACCACCTGTTATAAGAATGGTAGAACCTTTTATGAAGCCACCTTCTATGAGTTTGTCAAGACCAGGAATGCCTGTCGGAACTCTTTCAAAATCATTTTTTTTAACAACCTCTTGAGATTTCTTTTTTTCTGTGAGTGCCATATTAAATAATAATTTTCTTTAAACTTAAATGTTTTTTTTTAAAATATAGAGAAAATCTAATTTCATTATAGTACAAAAAAGAATACAAATTATCGGGTCGAGAGCGAATTAAAAAATACAAAAACAAAATGAAAATCAGCTAATTAGATGAAGTTTTTGAGTGTTTTATTGTATGTTTGATTGCTCAATAAGCCTTTGCAAAATAAACTATGTTTTTAGCTTTATTACCACAAATAGCACATAAATCCTCTTTAGCATTTTCATTTTCTATACATCTTATAGTTGCGCCTATCTCTTCCTTGACCTTTTCTTCGCATTTTTCATTACCACACCAATAAGCACGTGCCATTTTTCTATCGTTAATATAATTCACGAGCTCTTCAAAACTCTTAGCATTTTTTATATTAGCTTCTAAAAAGGCCTTTGCTTTTTTATATAAATTTTCCTGTATCATCTCAAGCATTTTCTCCACATTTTTTTCCAAAATCTTTTCTTTTATCTCCTTCCTTTCTCCCGTGTCCCTTCTGACAAGCACAACCTGCTTTTTACTTATATCTTTTGGTCCTATTTCTAATCGTAAAGGTACACCTTTTAATTCCCATTCATTAAATTTCCAACCAGGAGAATATACATCTCTATCATCAAGGTGAACATCAAATTTTTTGCCAAGTTTTTCTTTTATCTTTTTGCAAACCTTCAAAACCCTTTCTTTTGTTTTATTATCATAAATGGGAATTATTACAATTTGTATAGGGGCAATCCTTGGAGGCAAAACCAAACCCTTATCATCACCATGCACCATAACAACAGCTCCAATTGTCCTTGTAGTTAAGCCCCAAGAGGTTTGCCATACAAACTCTTCTTTACCTTCTTTGTTTCTGAATTTTATATCAAAAACCTTTGAAAAATGTTGTCCTAAATTATGGGATGTTGCCATCTGTAAACCTTTTCCATCAGGCATAAGTGCTTCTAAGGCTATGGTATAATCTGCACCTGCAAAAGTTTCGCTTTTAGATTTTTTGCCTAAGAGCACAGGGATGGCTAATTGGGTTTCGATTAATTCTTTATATTGTTGTGCCCTTAACATAGCTTCTTTTTCGCATTCCTCTTTCGTAGCGTGTGCGGTATGCCCCTCCTGCCAAAGAAATTCTCTTGTACGCAAAAATAATCTTGTTGCCTTTACTTCCCATCTTACAATATTACACCATTGATTTATGCGCAAAGGCAAATCACGCCAAGAGCGTATCCATTTAGCATAAGAATCGTACATTATGGTTTCTGAGGTTGGCCTTAATGCATATTTTTCTTCACTTTCGTCTTTCTTCTCTATCCATGCGACTTCTGGCACAAAACCTTTGAAGTGCTCGCTTTCCCTTTTTAAAAATCTTTCTGGGATAAAAAGAGGGAAGTATGCATTTTCTACACCAGTTTCTTTCAATTTTTTATCAAACCATTTTTGAATTTTTTCCCATATAGCAAATCCGTAGGGACGAATTATCATACAACCGCTTATAGGAGCATAATCGGCCAAACCTGCTTTTTGAACTACTTGATTATACCACTCAGAAAAATCTTCTTTTTTTGAAACTTTCAATTCTTTAACCTGATCTTTCTCCAAGTTTACTTCTGCCATATCTTTATGTTTATTTTTTGTTTATATTTATTTCTACATAGGTTTTTGATAAATTAAATATGGAAATGTTTCAAGTGTTAAGTGTTCATTTTTCATTTTGATACGTTTTGGATAAAATCTAAAAAGTAAACCAAACTTTTGAAGGAAACTTTTTGAAGGATGCCAAAAACAAAACAGAATAGATTTTAAATCAAAAACCAAATTTTTAAAATGGGTGTTAACCTTTCTGATCTCGTCTCAGGCAAAACAATCGAACTTTCAGATTTGAAAGGTAAAACAATAGCGATAGATGCTTACAACACACTTTATCAATTCCTTTCCATCATCAGAGATCGTTTCACAGGAGAGCCTTTGCGAGATAGAGAAGGTCGTATCACATCGCATCTATCTGGACTTTTTTATAGAACTGCAAACCTATTGGAAAACGGGATCGATCCAATTTTTGTTTTTGATGGAGAGCCACCACCATTCAAAAAAGAGACAAGAGAAATGCGTAATGCTGTAAGGAAGGAGGCAGAGCTAAAACTTGAAGAAGCAAAAATAAGGGGTGATGAAGAAGCCATAAGAAGGTATGCACAAGCCACAGCAAGATTAACAGGGGATATGATAGAACAAGCAAAAACACTTCTCACATATATGGGTATCCCAATAGTTCAAGCGCCAAGTGAAGGAGAAGCAGAAGCTGCATTTTTAACAAAAAAAGGTGTTGCTTGGGCAAGCGGTTCTCAGGATTGGGATTCTCTTTTATTTGGGGCGAAAAGAATGGTTAAAAATCTAACAATAAGCGGAAAGAGGAAAATAGCAAGAAAGGAAGCGTATGTTGACATAAAACCTGAAGTAATAGAGTTAGAAGATGTTTTATCTCAGTTAGGCATAAACAGGGATCAAATGATAATGATAGGTATACTTATAGGAACGGACTACAATCCAGGTGGTGTTAAACACATAGGACCAAAGACAGCTTTGAAGATGGTTAAAAGCAAAAGCTTTGAAGAGGTTTTCAAAGATATACAATGGGAATTTGATGTAAGTCCAAAAGAGATATTCGAGTTTTTCAACAATCCGCCTGTAGAAGATGTTAAAATAAATAGACCAGAAAAGAATTTCGAAAAATTAAAGGATTTTATGCTTTCTTTTGATTTTTCTGAGGAGCGTGTTGAAAAAACATTGGAAAAAATTAAAGCGCAAGAAAAGGAGAAAAATGAAAGTCTTACAAAGTGGTTTAAATAGCGTGATTGTTTAATGAGAAATTTTGGTTTGGGTAATTAAGCGATAAATAAAGTTAAATATAGACGACGATGGATTCGATCTTTTATTTTGGCATATTTTCAAAAAGAGTAAATAAAAGACTATTTTTAAAAAATTCACAAAATTTATTTATAACTGCTATAGATTAGATTAAATAAATAATGCGCTAAAAATTGACTATATGTAAAGCAAGTGGTTGGTTATGATGGAAAGGGTTAAAACAGGTATAGAAGGTCTTGATAAAATAATGAATGGCGGTATACCTAAAGGTCAAATAGTTTTGCTCTCAGGTACATGCGGTACAGGAAAAACAACGCTATGCGCCCAATACATATATAATGGTCTTGCCAAATTCAAAGAAAATGGCATTTATCTTTCCTTTGAAGAACTTCCAGAAAATATAAAAAATAATGTCAGGCAATTTGGAATAGAATTTGAACCTTATGAAAAGGCAGGCAAATTCACTTTTATAAAATATGATCCTTATCACATAGAAGAGGTTTTTGAGATACTTGAAAATGCAATAAAAAGAGTTGGTGCGCAAAGGGTTGTAATAGATTCTATTTCTGCTTTAGGCCTTTATGTAAGAGATAAAGCTGAGCTTAGAAGGATGATTTTCAATCTTTCAACTGTATTAAGAAAGCTTGGATGTACCACGCTTTTAGTTTCAGAAATCATACCAGGGAAAAAAGAGAGTATATCAAGATATGGAGTTGAAGAATTCGTAGCGGACAGCGTTATTGTGCTTTATTACGAGCGAAGTGAATTGGCATTTGTAAGAGGTATTCAGATATGGAAATTAAGCGGTTCTGATCATTCTAAGAAACTTCATCCTTATAAAATAACGGATAAAGGTATTATTGTTGATGCAGAGGCTGAAGCGTTTCCTCTACCCTCAAAATTCTGAGCTTTTCTATAATCTCTATAACCTCATTGAATGTGAGGTTTTCGCTTCTTTTTTCAAGCAGAGAAGTATTAAAAGCCATTTCTCTAATCATTTTTCTTGCCATGTTTTTTGTAAATGGTCTTGAAAAAATCTGCTTTTGCATATTTATTATGGCCTCCATCAAAGCATTCTTTAATTTCTTTTTTCTCTGAAGGAATATCTCCCTTAAAATGAATTTTTCAAATGCTTTTTCATAATCTTCTTTGGACAGGCATGAAAGTGTTATAACAACCGATTCTGTCTTTGGTGGTGGTATAAAGGTGTTTTTATCGACTTTAAAAGCGAATGAAATTTTAAAGAAGCTGTTCGCTTTTATAGTTAGGAGGGAATAAAATCTATCTTGTGGTTTAGCAGATAAAATTTTGTAGAAGTTTTCAGGAACGGTCAGCACAACAATGTCAAAATTCTTTCTAAAAAGTTTGTTTATTAAAGGTTCGCATATAGAATATGGTATATTCGCAATTATTTTGTTAAATTTTAAAGAGTCTATTACTTCGAGTGCATTTGCAAATATAAGTTTAAGATTTTCTGCTTTGATGCCTTCCAATTCTTCTTTAAATCTTTTATCAACTTCTACAGCTATTATATTTGCTCCTTTTTTAACCAGAGTTTTTGTGAGCATACCTGAGCCAGCGCCAATTTCTAAAATTATGTCACCCCTTTTTATATCAGCCAAAGCTATCATTCTATTTATTACTTTTTCGTCTATCATTATGTGTTGATCTTTTTGAACCATATCCTCAGATTCTAACATGAAAATTAATTTATCCTCTAACTTAATATAAAAAGAGGGTTATGTCATTCCTATTTGAAATCAGTATAATACTATTACTTGCAACCCTTTTGGGTTTTTTCGCAAGAATTTTAAAGCAACCTCTTATCATCGCTTATATAATCACGGGTATATTGGCGAGTCCTGTTTTTTTCAATCTTATAAAAAGTCAGGAAACCCTTTGGCTTTTTTCTGATTTTGGTGTTGCCTTCCTTCTTTTTATTGTCGGTTTGAATATGAACTTCAAAACTCTAAAAGAGGTTGGCTTTATATCTTTTATTACAGGTGTGGGGCAAGTGATTTTTACTTCAATAATTGGATACCTCATCTGCATTTTAATGGGTTTTACTCCTATCCAAGCCCTGTATATTAGCGTAGCCCTAACATTCAGTAGCACTATTATCGTAGTTAAACTGCTCACGGATAAAAATGAACTTGAAACCCTTTACGGAAGGATATCTGTTGGTTTTCTTCTTGTGCAAGATTTCATAGCGATCGGTATTCTTATGATTTTGGGTAGTATTGCTACAAATGTTGTTTCAACCGAATTTGCATTAGATGCCTTTATTAAAGGTTCTTCGCTTTTCGTTCTCGTATTCTTTTTCAATAGATTTGTTTTTCCAAGGGCTTTTGAAAAAATAGCGAGATCGCAAGAACTTCTTTTCATTTCTGGTATTGCATGGTGCCTTTTGCTTTCCTACTTTTCTTACTATCTTGGATTTTCTATAGAAATAGGTGCATTCCTTGCAGGCATTAGTCTTGCTTCAATACCTTATCATTACGAACTTGCTGGCCGTATAAGACCTCTCAGAGATTTTTTCGTTGTTATATTCTTTGTAATGCTTGGCTCGCAAATGAGTTTATTCAGTGTGAATGAATTTTGGGTTCAAGCCACCATACTTTCGCTTTTTGTGCTTTTAGGAAATCCTTTAATAGTAATGATTTTAATGGGACTTTTCGGCTACAAGAAAAAAACAGGTTTTATGGCCGGTTTAACCGTGGCTCAAATAAGCGAATTTTCTCTTGTGCTTATTGCTATGGGTATAAAGTTAGGTCATTTACCCCAACCCATACTACCTTTTGTCACCTTGATCGGATTGATAACCATATCGATATCTTCGTATATGATAATCTATAACGATAAGCTTTATCACAAAATTGGCAAATATTTTCCAGAGATAAAAAGAGGTGAACTGAGAGAGCATAAAACATCATATCTTGAAGAAAGGAAAAATTATGACGCAATCATAATCGGATGTCATAGAATGGGAGGGAATATATTAAGAGGGTTAAAAAGAAGGGGGATGAAGATTTATGTTGTAGATTTCAATCCCGATGTTATCAAAAGGTTGACAAAAGAAAACGTGCCGTGTCTTTATGGTGATGTATCAGATCCAGAAATAATAGATAAAATAAAGGAATATTGGCCTAAGATAGTTATATCAACCTTACCAAATTTAGAAGACAATATAGTCTTAATAGAAAAGATGAAAGAACATGATAAAAATGTGGTTATAATTGCGACTTCAAATTCTCTTGAAGACACGCTTAAAATGTACGAAGCTGGTGCTGATTATGTTATACTTCCGCATTTCCTTGGTGGTGAAAAGGCAAAAAACATTTTGAAAAGTTTTATAAAAATGGGTGGGAAAAAAATTGAGAATTTGAGAAAAAATCATATAGAGGAGATTAAAAAACAGATGGAAAATTTTAAATAAAATTTTGATTTTTATGAATATGAAGTGCATACATCAAAGGTGTAGGTATGGGCATAGAAGAGGAAATAGCCAAAATAGAGGAAGAGCTAAAGAATACGAAGTATAACAAAGCAACACAATATCATATCGGTCTTTTGAAAGCAAAACTTGCAAGGTTAAAAGAAAAGCAAGAAAATATTGGAAAGAAGGGTGTTGGTGCTAAACTTGGTGTTAAAAAAAGTGGTGATGCTACAATACTGCTTGTTGGTTTTCCATCTGTTGGCAAGTCAACCCTTTTAAACAAGTTGACATCTGCTGATTCAAAAATTGGGGATTACGATTTCACAACACTTGATGTAATCCCTGGTATGATGGAATACAATTCTGCACTTATTCAAATTCTAGATGTACCAGGTATAATTGAAGGTGCTTCTTCTGGAAAAGGTCGTGGGAAAGAGGTGCTCGGGATTGTAAGAAATGCTGATCTGATATTGATATTAATAGATAAAATCGATCAATTACCCGTCATAGAGAAAGAGCTTTATAATGCTGGTTTTAGACTCAATGAGAAAAAACCGGATGTTGTTATAAAGAAAAGTGATAGGGGTGGCATCAAAATAAGTGGTATTAAAACAAAAAACATTGATGAAAAAATGATCAAAGTTATTCTTCAGGAAAGGGGTATACATAATGCTGATGTGATGATACGAGAAGATGTAACATTAGATAGATTTATAGATGCCACATGCACGAATAGGGTTTACGTTAAAGCGATTGTAGCTTTCAATAAAATAGATCTTCTTTCTGAAAAAGAAAGAGAAATGCTTCCTAAAAATTTTTTGCAAATATCCTCTTTAACAGGAGAAGGTATTGAAAATTTGAAAAAAACTATATGGGAAAAACTTGGTCTTATGAGGATTTATATGAAAAAGGTAGGGAAAGATCCTGACATGGAAAAACCGTTGATAATTAAAGAAGGTTCGACTGTTTTTGATGTTGCAGAACGCATACATAAAGAATTTGCAAAACGTTTAAAATATGCAAGAATTTGGGGTCCGTCCGCAAAATTCGATGGGCAAAAAGTAGGAATACAACATGTGCTTAAAGATAAAGATATTGTGGAATTGCATATGGAAAATGTTTAATGATAATACTATATTCATTTCTGCCAATTTTAATTCTGAAAAACCAATAGACAGATTTGTATGAAATTGGGTATTTAGGATAGAATAGTTTTCAGAATTAATTGTTAGAGACGTCTTTCAAAAATAATTTAAAATAGAAAAACAATGATAAGTATGGCCAAATTTCGCTGTCTTCAGTGTGGTTGGGAAGGCAAACCTATTATAATGGAACCTGTAACAAAAGTTTGCCCGAAGTGTGGTTCTGTAAGGTTGGAAAAAATAAAGAACGGATAAATGTGGATTTAATTTAAGCTGTTTTGAATTTTTAAAACGATCATTTTAAGATATGATTTTTACGATTTCGGATTTTGATTGCAATAGTTTAAAGACCAAAAGAAATTTATACTAAAACTTCCAATTATAGTTCTTAAAATTCTTGGTGGTAAAGTGGAAGAAACAGGAAACTGCCAAAGATGTGGAAAAAGTCATAACTCATGCAGACTTGTAAGATGTGTTAAAACTAAAGAATTGGTGTGTAAAGATTGTTGTGTTAGAATGAACGGGAGCGCTTTGGAAGCTTGTATAAATTGGAAAATGTGCTGGCTTCCTACCTTTATTTAGTTTTTCTTTTTACCATACCTTTTCTTGTCGTGGTCCTAAAAACATAATTCACAGGATTTTTTATTTTTTCACAAATTTCATCTGGTGTGCAAACTCCAAAGGACTTATAATATCCCTGATTAGAGCAGTTGGGCGGAAGAACATCCTTGTTTTTATTTATGTGCCACCTTATTTGAGAACGTATATAGCTTTCTGAAAGAGGGGGTTTGTTTTTTGTATTCCATTCTTTTATGAATTTATCAACCTCTTCCCAAGTCCATTTGCAAGAACGAAGAAAGTTTATGAGAATAAATACCGACCTTTTCCTTCCATCTGCAAGACCTTGAAGAATATTTTTTATACATGGTGGGAAGTTTTCAACAGATACAGGTTTTTTCAATTCCAAATCCTTTCCTGTTTTGCTTTCTCTTATTTTTTTGTATCTCAAATACCAATCAACAGCTTCTGCTATTAACAATTCTGCTTCTTTTTCTTCCCAGTTTTGCAAAAACTTTTCTTCAACTTTTATAACACTTGGTCTTGCCATTTCTCTTTCAAAATCTTTAATGTTTTCTGGTTTTATGGGTAGTGAAATGAGAAAGGTCTTGCCATTAAGGGAATAAGGAAGGCGGAAAAGATGGCGAGGTGATATCAAAACAGGGTCTATATCAACTATTTCATATACATTTAATCCATCATCTGTAATAATTTTGCCAAGAGGTTTGTTTATCTGTTGAGCAATTTCTTCGGGAGAAAATTTTGAAAAAAACTTTTTTTCCAAATGTTCATAAACGAAATGTTTAAGATATATGATAATCTTTCTTGCAAGTTCTGGATAAAGAGCAATCGTTGGTTTATAGTCCACACTTTTTGGCAAAGATTCCCAAGGTATTCCTATATGAAATCCACTTCCACCTGTGAATTTCAAAGAAATATTTTTTAAACCATGTTGCTTTAAAGCCCATATGAAACTTTCTGCTGCAATCTTTCCATGTTCAAAAACTTCACAATCTATATCAAGTATCAAATCCCAACCAGTCCTTAATTTCTCATAATTATCTTGTCTCAAATTCATAGGCTGAGACCAACGCTCAAGAGAACCGTGAAATTCAACAACCCCTGTTTTAACCATAGCAAGTATATCATTTGGATAAACCAGTACATTTGGCCTTTGAGAAAAATTACCATTTCTAAAAACTCCGACCACTTCCCTATTTTTACTTATTTCTAGAAGAAAATTCTGTACATCCTCACGGCTGTAATATGCATAAACTTTTTTCAAATCCATCATAGGTAAAGATTGGTAGTGAAGATTAAATTATTTGCTGAGAAAGGAATATTATGAAGATTGTTTTTTCGCCTAAATGCCTTGAATATGATGCTCCGGGTCATCCAGAAAATAGCGAAAGGGTAAGAAAAACTTATGAATTGTTGAAACGATCAGGGGAATTCAAATTCATCAAACCAGATTTATGTAAAAAGAGTGATCTCCTTCTCGTTCATTCAGAAAAAATGGTAAACACGATAAAAAGAGGTAATTTCATTAACTTAGAGACGCCGGCTTTGCCAAATATTTATACTTATGCAAGACTCTCTGTTGGTGGGGCGATAAAAGCAATGGAAATCGCACTAAAAGAAGGTAAATCTTTTTCTCTCATGCGTCCTCCAGGACATCATGCAGGGAAAGAGAAATTCGAAGGTTTTTGCTATTTTAACAACATAGCGATTGCAGTAGCAAAAGCGTTGAAAAAAGTAGGAAAGGTGGCAATTATTGATATAGATGTTCATCATGGAAATGGGACTCAGGACATCTTTTTAGGAAATAAAAATGTGATTTATGTTTCGCTTCATCAATATGGCTTTATTTATCCGGGCACGGGTAAACATTCTGAGGATAATTGTCATAATTTTCCTTTGGAAAGCGGGACGGATGAAAAGCTTTATTTACAAAAACTTGAAGTTGGGTTGGAGATAATTAAAATGTTTGATCCTAAGCTGATTGCAATTTCTGCCGGCTTCGATACATATAAAGAAGATCCTTTGGCAAATCTTAGATTAGATATAGAAAGTTATGGCAAAATTGCGAAAATGATATCAAACTTAGGCAAACCGACATTTGCTGTTCTTGAAGGTGGTTATAGCGAAAAATTATCCGAGTGTATTTATTCTTTTTTGAAAGGTTTTTAAAGATGTCATTTAAAAATAATTTTTATGAACCCCGGCTTAATAACAACCACTACTACAACTTTTTGTTAGTTGTTGGTTGGGCCGGATGCTAATTTTGGTTTTGCTTCCGGCCAGCCGAGAGTTTAATTAAAATATAAAAAACAAAAATAAAGGTGGTGAAAGCGTATGAAAATCCTGCTATTACATTCGGACTTCATAGAATGGGAACCAAAAGAAAAGGCAATATCTCAAGCAGAAGAAGTTGAAAAAAAGGTTAGTAATGTAAAAGAAGTTTTGGTTGTTTTTTCTGCAGTTGAGAAAACAGATGAAGGTAAAGAAAAAACCATCGTTGAAAACGCAACAAAGGAGATAATTGATGTTGCGAATGAAGTTAAAGCTAAAAACATAGTTATTTATCCTTATGTTCATTTGACCAAAAATCCGTCTTCTCCATCAACCGCTCTTGCTGTTTTAAAAGAGGTGGAAAATAAAATTAAAAGCAACGGCTTTTCAGTTTATCGCGCACCCTTTGGTTATTATAAACGCTTTACCATTTCTGTGAAAGGTCATCCTCTTTCTGAGCTTTCAAGGGAAATTACTGCAGAAACGGGAGGAAAAGAAGAGGTTTCGAAGGCTTTGGAAAAAGAGAAAGAAATTCGTTCAGAATGGTATATAATGGACACGAATGGCGAATTGCATAAAATAACAATTGAAGGAAACGAGATAAAGGGCTTCGATTTTACTAACTATAAAAATCTTGAAAAATTCGCTAGATATGAAATGATGAAGTCAAGGGTTGTAGACAAAGAGCCTCCTCACATACGTTTGATGAGGAAGCTTGAGCTCGTAGATTACGAAGAAGGAAGCGATCCTGGAAACTTGCGATTTTTGCCAAAGGGAAGGTTGATCAAAAGTTTGTTGGAAGAATACGTAACGAAAAAAATGATAGAGTATGGTGCCATGGAAGTTGAAACCCCGCTTATGTACGACTATGAACATCCTGTACTCAAAGAATATTTAAATCGTTTTCCAGCAAGACAGTATACTATACAAACTCCAAACAAACGTGTATTCCTTCGCTTTTCAGCTTGCTTTGGTCAATTTTTGATGGCAAAGGATGCAAATATTTCATATCGAAACTTACCTTTAAGGATGTACGAATTAACACGTTATTCGTTCCGTGTTGAACAACGAGGCGAGCTTGCTGGCTTGCGAAGGCTTCGTGCATTTACCATGCCAGATTGCCATGCAATTTGCAAAGATGTTGAACAGGCAAAGGAAGAGTTGCTTTTGCGTCTTGAGTTAGCGAAGGAAGTTCTATCAGAAGTTGGCATCCCACCTGAAAAAGATCTTGAAGCTGCAGTCAGGGTAGTTAAAGATTTTTATGAAGAAAACAAGGATTTCATAAAAAAATTTGTTAAAAAAATTGGAAAGCCTGTACTTCTCGAAATGTGGAATAAGCAATTTTTCTATTTTGTTTTCAAATATGAATTTAATTTTGTTGATGCGCTGGAAAAAGCAGCTGCTCTTTCTACTGATCAAATAGACATAGAAAATGCAAAAAGATACGGAATTATGTATATGGATAGTGACAACACCAAGAAATATCCTGTAATCCTTCATCTCTCGCCTTCAGGTGCTATCGAAAGGGTTATGTACGCATTACTTGAAAAGGCTTACATGGAAATTGAGAAAAAGAAAAATCCTGTCTTTCCTCTATGGCTTTCTCCTACGCAAGTTAGGTTTATACCAGTTTCTGACAAGTTTTTGAAGCATGCTGAAAAAATAGCTAAGAAATTCGCTGATGAAAATATAAGGGTGGATGTTGACGATAGAAAGGAAAGCGTTCAAAAGAAGATTAGGGATGCGGAAGTTGAATGGGTTCCTTTCTCTGTTGTGATTGGGGAAAGGGAGGTCAAAAGCAAAAAACTTGCTGTGCGTTTCAGAGAAACAGGAGAGGTAAAGAAACTTTCAGAAAATGGTTTAATAAAACTTATTAAAAAACAGACAGATGGTAAACCATTTAAAGCATTGTCTCTACCGCTTTTCATAAGCAAGAGGCCAACATTTATAGGTTAAGATTCTGCAAAATTAATTTTAGATCGTATTTGCTTACCTTTGTTTGGCAGAAATATGATTAAAAATGAAAATTGATAAAATTCATTCGCCCATAATTGTCTATTTAAAATGGTAGGTTTCGTCAAGTTAAAACATGAAAAACTTACAAAACGTTTGTTTTTTTGTTTTGCACATTTTTGATAAAATTGGTATGATAGAATCGGGGTATACGACATAAATACAATTCTAATTTTTCGAAAATTTCCAGAATTTAGTTGACGTAACCGGCATAGGTTAGTTTTAAATAAAAGTTTTTAGATAAACCAAATTAATACAAATTAAAAATTGTTTAAAATAGGTGGTGATTATGAAACTTGTATTTTTAGGTGCTCCTGGTGTGGGGAAAGGAACTTATGCTTCGATTATTTCAAAAGAGCTTGGAATAGCGCACATATCTACGGGCGATCTTCTAAGAGAAGAAGTAAAAAAAGGGAGTGAATTAGGTTTGAAGGTGAAAGTTTACATGGAAAGGGGCGAACTTGTACCAGACGAGCTTGTGAACAAAATGCTTGAAGAAAGGATAAAAAAGGATGATTGTAAAAATGGTTTTATTCTTGACGGCTATCCTCGAACCATAAGTCAGGCGAAAGAACTTGAAAAAATAACGAAAATTGACCTCGTACTCAACATAAAGCTTAGAAAAGATATTTTGATAAAAAAGTTGACAGCAAGAAGAGTTTGTAGAAAGTGTGGTAAAATATACAACATAGCTGATATTAAAGAGAAAGGTATACATCTTCCACCTATACTGCCTAAAAAAGAAGGTATATGCGACGACTGTGGAGGGGAACTTTATCAAAGACTTGACGATGATCCGAAAGTAATCAAAGAAAGGCTTGAAGTTTACGAAAAACAAACTAAACCTCTCATCGAGTTTTACAAAAAAAAGCGTTTACTGAAAGACATCGAAGTTATCGGAGGACCGGAAATAATGGTACCGAAGATAATTGAGATGATAAAGAAAAGTGTGTATACCAATCATTCTTTTAATGTGGTTAAAATTAAATTTTAAAGTTTTTATAATTTTTTCTCTTAATCATTTATAGATGATTTGCTAAATTTTAAATATGGTTGATTTTCCTTTTTGGCGATTAGGGAAAAGAGGTTTAAAAAGACACGAAATTGACAGAGAGATTTTTAGACAGGATCTAGAATCATATCGCATTGTAAGAGAAGCTTATTGTGAATATCATAGAATTGATTGGGATTCCTTATCACAACGACAACGGCGTAAATATGCAAATTACTTAAAAAGAATTTTAACCAACTTTCCTAATTTATTAAGAAACGGTAATAATGAAGCGATTTTTATTCAGAATAAAATTATAGAAAGGGCCCCGAATCGTGCCTCCAATGTAATACCAGAAGCATTAAAATTTTTGGACTATCTTATGAGAAAGCAACATACTATACGAACCCCACAATATGTTGAAGGTGAAAGAGAGAGAGCATTACCAAATCCTTCGCAACCGAGAGCATTACCAAATCCTTCGCCACAGCCACCACTGGACGAAGAATACTATCCTGTCGGAACAGTAGAAGGAAGAGTAGTTGATGAAAATGGAAATCCTGTAAGCGGGGCACTGGTTACTATAATTTCATTAATTGGTCCTGTGGGTATGCCTCTTGCCCCTCCGCGTAGACGCTTTGTGTATAGAGGAGTTACTGATGGGAATGGTAATTTTTTCATACCAAATGTACGTGCTAGTCTGCGCCCTTGGGAAATATCACGTCCATGGGAATCTGCAAGAATTGCCCAACGTTATCGTGTTATTGTTCGAGTAGAAGTTTTTGATGAGGTTGCACGAGGAGGTACACCCCCAAGCCCTCGAAGAGTACAAGCAAGAGGACTTGTTGTAGTAAGGGCAGGAGAAAGAAACAGGGTTGAACCAGACCCTATTGTTATAAGACTTGGTAGACGTAGCAGAGAAGAAGAAATACAAGAGTATTACGATACACTGACGGCTGAAAGGCCTGTACGTTTTAGAGGACTACCAAGAAGTGTTCGTCGTTTACCGGTTGGTCGTTTAACCATTCCATCTAGAGCTATTTCAAGAAGACTTAGAAGCACAGGTTTTACTTTAAGACATATTATTTTCACATTGTTCTTAATTGTTATAGGCATAATAATCGCTGCCATAACGGGCAACTATTGGTTTATGGCTGGTTTTATTTTTATGGCCCTTTATTATATTTTCCCTGACCCAGGAGAAATAGAACTTTTGGACAATGTTATAGAGCATGATACAGGGCAGCTAAGGTTTAGTGGTAGCCTCTGGGGCAATGTTGCAAATAGAACAACAACAAGCATTGCCTTATTAAGAGCCATAGGGGAAATGGGGTGGATAGTTTGTTTCACAATAGGGATTTACCGCCAACAATTCCCGCTCTCAAATCTCATCTTGCTTATATTTGTATTTTATTCGTATTTCAGGTTGCCTATCGAATTTGAACCAACAAGACCTTATGATTTCATTCGCTCAGCATTTCGTTTTATTTTCCTAGTACCTTTTATGGCATTTTTCATTTTCGGTGCCTTTGGAGGTGGTATCTTCCGTTCCCAAGAACTTGGATGGTTGACACTAGCATTTTTTGCTGTTTGGCCTATCGCCAGAGAAAGACGAAATCTTGCAAGAGCATTGGGTCTATTAGGAAGTGGTTCTGGAGAAGCTTATGAAGTGATTGATAGAATAATTTTTGTGGTTATTATGCTTATTTTTGCTATTGGATATGGCTTTAGTTTCGCTGGTGGAGGTTTCTTTAGAGGTAGCACTTCTGCTATAATTTTTAGTGCAGTTTGGGTTCTAGGTTTGGTAACAGGTTTAACTACACCACCAGAAACAAGACCTTGGATGGGAATAATTATTCTTGGTGTAGGCTTTGTTGTATTTGGTTTTGGTGCTGGCCAACAAGCAATGGGCGTTGCTTTCTTCGGTCAATGGTGGCCCACTGTGCATAACACAGCAACAGAATTTTTGAAACCTGTTGGTGAACTGTTTATGCAGTTCCAAAACACCTTCGGCCAAACGTGGCTTTTATTCACAAATCCAGTTGGATATGCCCAACAAATAATCCAAGGTCAATACGCAAAAAATGAGTTAGGAGTGGAAGGTGCATATGGACTTGAAATACGCAAGTTTCAAGTGCAATCGATTTACATAGACGAGCCTTTCATGATTGAAATAGAACTTGAAAACAAGGGTATGTACAAGGCAAAAAATATACGAGTAGATGTTATGACAAATATTGAAATGAAAAAAGGTGTGCCTTTGTTCAAAATTAGTTTGGATGGTAATTCGTATAAAACGATGAAATATGCATATGAAGACAAATATGAGAAAAAATGGTATAAGTTTACTTTGTGCTCTGTTAAAGACACGAACTGCGAAGAAAAGATTTTAAATGATATGGAAAGGGGTGAAGTAACACCAATCGTTTTATATGGAAAGGTTAGTTGTGAAGATTTTGATGAAACTACATGGCGTGAAGCACTTGGTAAAGAACATACAGCGAGGGAATATTACATATCTTTTGTTGTAAATGTAACTTATGAATATGAAGCAGAATCTAACCTTCAAATAGATTTCATTTCCAATGACGAATGGAAGAGGCTTTCTGTTGAAAATAAACTTTCAAGGGAAAACAGACCATCGCTCATATCTACTTCGCCAGCAAGCCTCAATCTTGGCACGATGGATCAACCAATAAAAGAAGATTCTCCGTTCTTTATTGGTTTTAACCTAACAACTACTTGGCCACAAAAAACATTGGTTTCAGGAGGGAGTGTCAGTTTAGTCGTTCCTAAAGAATTTGGTAAGAGTGGTATTGCTATTAGTTGTAGCAAAAATCCCAAAATTAATGAAATTCCAGATTATTGGATATATATTTTTGATTTAAGCAAAAGTGAGTCTAAAAGTGTTTTCTGCAACTATGATGGGCTTAGAACCCCGCTAAAAGTTCCTAAGAAAACATTCTTGGTTTCGGCAAATGCTACGTATAATTTCTCAAAATGGGAATCGAAAGATACGTTATTTAATTTCAGGGATGTTTGTTTTGCAAGGGAAGAAGCCGAAGAAGTCATGAAAACACCTGGAAAAACACCATTTAATCCTTATAATGATACTAATTTACAAGTTTTTAGAGATGTAATTAACCCAAGTGCACCTCCTATGAAAATACAAATCCATTGGAATGATGCAACACAAGATGAAAAGAAGCTCTTTATAAATCAAAATCTGAATAAGGATTATTATTTCAAGGGTATCATAGGTTCGAGTAAACCGTCTGCTTTTGGAAATTTAGAAGATCTTTTTGTGTATGATCCAAATAAAAAATTGGGTTATGATATAGATAACAACGGATATGTCATAAATAGTAACGGAGAAACTGTATGCTTTAAGGCCCAATTTTTCATAAATACAATTGAAAATAAAAAATATTTAAGTTTAAAAGTGATTGAAAAAGCTTTCTGTATATAAATAAAGTCACACACCAACCATCAAACGAAGCATATCGCGAAGACCGGGAGCGAGGCCAAGAATCAGGATAACGATTTTAAGAAAGTTTCTAAAATCTCCTTTTTCTGAATAGCGGTCTATAAGGTAAAGAACTGGTATTAGAATTGCAATTTTCAGCAAGAACATAACACTTGGATTTGTAATTTCTATTAGAAAACGTGGTAAAGGATGCTGTTCTCCATAACCAAAAAATGCTATTGCCACAAAAGTTGCGCTCGCATCCAACATATGCGCAGAAAACAAGCAGGAGTTTTCAAGCGTAAAAAGATTTTTGAAAAATGCAATTCTAATTTTTTCCGATAGTTTGTAAAGCAGAAAGAAGAGCAAAGTCCAAAGACCAGTGATACTTAGAATTAAAAACATAGGGAAAAAATCTATGCGAGGTAGCAAAAAAACGTTTATTATATCCAGTACAATTCCGATAACTAACATAACTTTCCAGTAAGCAAATTTTCCATATTTTTGCAAAACCAAAGAAATGAGCAAAACCAATAAGGCTAGAGTAAAGGTTATGAAATAAGAACCAGGTGTTGGAAAAATAGGCATAGCGAAAAACCCGCCTATTTCTCCTGTAAGCACACCATAATACGCCGCATCATGCAATACGCGTGTTGAAGCGCCCCAAAAAATAAAAGGCAATAAGGCAAAGACGAAATATCGATCTATTTTTATCTTCATTCTTTTGAGCATCTTAAAAACAAAATAAACAGCGATAACGAGTATCAAACCATAAACTAAAGAATTCACGGGGTTAAACCAACCATTTGCCAAAATTGGCTCGATAAAATATTTTTCGAAAAACTCCATAATTTTTATTTGATTAACTTTTATTTATCATTTCACAAAAAATACGAGAAGCGCAATAAGTTGAGAAGTATATCGATTTAATATTTTTTAACGAAAAATATCAACACTGATGTAAATTTGCAAATTTGTATTGAATTTATATTGGAAAAAATATAAATAAAATCATATGAGGGTTTTAACTTTTACTCTGATATCGTTTCTCTTAATTTTACCTTTAACAGAAGGGCTTGAAACAGGTACAATATTTTCCGCGGATATAACAAAAAGTTATAAATGCATATATGTCAACCTTCCTCAAGACCTGGGAATTACCGAAATAGATAAAGAGACGGAAGCTATTATAGAACTTGACAAAACTACAAGCCCATGGTCAGAAATTACTTATAACAAGGTTGTTATTAACCAGGGGGTTTGGAATAAAAACCCCGTATGCTTTTCTTATGCAAATAAAAATGAAGGTGATTTTTCTTTCTATCATATAAAAATTTCTTCTCCTGATCTTGGACTTTCCAAAACCATACAAGGTGGTTTTTGTATTTCATCATATGAAGATATAGATAGTGATGTTTCCATAGAAAATCAAACAGATGTATGTGAGCTCCTAAGCAAAAATGCCGATATTATTGATATAAGTTTCGATGAGGATATTATACAAGCAAAACCAGGAGAACTTTTGAACAAAAATGTATACGTAACCTCTTATGCTAATCTTAAAATAAAACTTTCTATGATAACAAATTTACAAAACGATTTTTCTGAGACTTTTGTCATCACATCGCCTTCAAAACCAACTGTAAGCAAAAATTTTAAAATTAAAGTTCCTGAAAGAGAAGGTGATTTCTATATAAATGTATTAGCAGAAGTTGAAGGTTGTTTCTTGCCTATGTGTAAAAAAATAAAACAAGCAACTATATCAGTGAAGGATAAGGAAAAAAGCGATTTTTCAGCAGTTGTTGTACCAAAAAATATAAACATAAAACAGAAAGGTGAAGTGATTTTCAAGGTGATTATAAATAATTACGAAAAGGGTGATAAATTTAAAATAGAGGCAAGCTCAACTCCTTTGCTTTCTATAGAGCCGAAAAGCCAAGAAATAGAAATAGAAAAAAATAAAGAGAAAAGTGTTGTATTTAAGATCACACCTGGTGAAGAAAATTTATATGAAATAAATTTCAAGATCAGTGTTGATGGAAAAGAAAGGATTTTGACCGCTTATCTTTCTGTGGGAGAACTTCTTAATGATGCATTACGCTATTCAAAAAAAATCGAAAATGAAATAAAAGATGAGAATTTTCTTGAAGAATTAAAAAATGCGAAATTCTCTTACGAAGAAAGTTATAATCAAAGTTCTAGCGATGACCTATTAGAATATCAAAATTTTATAAATGAACTCGAAGAGATAAAGAAGAAGAGTGAGACGAAAACTGAAAAAGAAAATGATAAAGAAAAAACAAATGAAGAGGGTGGCTTCAATTTGATGCTGATAGCAATACCTTTACTTATAATTTTTGCTGTTGTGCTCCTTTTCATTGCTTTTAAAAAGGCTAAAACAAAAGAAGAAGATTACATATATCAAGAACGTTACAGAACTTGGATATATAGATAGAAATTTTATACGATTTTATTTTATAGAGAAAAATTTATTTACATAAACATTGTAAACTTAAGAATTATCTCCAAAGCTATCAAAGCCACAGCTATTCCTACAACATGCTCAGGTCTTATTTTTATCGCTTCTTCTGATTCTTCAAAATAACGAATAAGACCTGCTGTTGATTGCGGCATTATTGTTCTTTTTTCTGTCATGATTATCAATAAAGTATTGTTTTTTATTGCTTTATAAGCTTTGTTGCATGATTCAGTATTTCATCTTTTGTTGGTATTCGACCTTAACCTGATATTCGCTTTTAGCTTCGTAAATATCAGAAAAATTAACATTTGTGTTTATTTTGTATCTTTCTTCTTCAAAATCCGCTTCGCTCTTTACTTCTTTGACTTGTAATTCCCATGCTTCATATGGGGGTGGAATATAAGCCTTTTCTGTTGTTGATGTTGTAAAGCGCCACAATTCCTTTCTTTTTTCTATATCTATGCAGTAAACATGACAGTCCCATGAACATAGGTATATGCGTTTACCCCAAACCGCAGGCCTTTTAACCACATAACCACTTGCTTGAAATCTCCATAATTCTTTGCCACACAAATCAAGAACATAGAGATTGTTGTCACAAGAACCAACATAAATTTTATTATCTATGAATACAGGGAGACCCATCACATCATGCGTTTGAAATCTCCATAATTCTTTTCCTTCTAAAGATATAGCATAGAGAATTCCGTCTCTTGATGGTTGATAAAGAATATTTTCGTGAATTACGGGGGATGCGTCACATCCATATTTACCTGTCCTAAAACGCCACAATTCTTTCCCTGTTAAGGTGTTAAGAGCATAGAGATTGTTATCAAAAGAAGTAAAGTAAATAACATTTTTATTAATAAGTGGTGGATTTATGCTATAAATTTCCCCTCCTGTTTTGAATCTCCATATCTCTTTCCCACTTTTCGCATCTAAACAGTAAAAATGTGTATCAAAAGAACCGAAGTAAACTTTACCTTCGTATACTAATGGCACTGAAAGGATTTCATCACCTGTCTTGAATCTCCATACAAGTTTTCCTTTTTCCTTTTCCAAACAATACAAGTATCCATCTCTTGAACCAAAATAAACACAATCTTCCCAAACAAAGGCAGAAGTTCCTATTTCACCTCCTGTCTTAAATTTCCATACTAATTTTCCATTTTTAGCATCAACAGCATAAATACAACCATCAAAACTACCAAAAAATATTAAACCTTTGTAGAACTGTGGCCCAGATTCGAAAATAATACCATTAGTTTTGAAGCGCCATAACTCTTTTCCTGTTTCACAATCCAAAGCGTACATATTACCATCAGTAGAACCAAAATATAAAATGCCATTGATTATTAGGGGTTCTGTGTTAATGCTTCCTCCGTGACCACATTTCCACATCCTATCAAATTTTTTTGTTTTTTTAATCTCAACCTCAATTAGTTCAGAAGAAAATTCATCAAATAGATATGGTTTTATCATAATTATCTAGATATTATATACTCTTAAAATATGTTGTGCCGGGCATAGCCCGTTTTCTGTCATCCCGCAGGCGATAAAACCTGAACGGGGTGATAGCATTTTTCTAACTCGTGGTCAAGCAAAGACAGCAAACCCTGTTCTTTGCTTGCTCACTTTCATCCATGTGGCGCAAACCTTTTTCACCTTTGGGCTTCTTCGACACTCTTCCTTTAAGAATCATCGCTCCGAAGCCAAAGTTAATTTCTGTGTTTGCGCTTGGTCTCTCGACCAATTGCCTTACGGCAACACACTTGCCATTTAATGGCTGGATGCCCGGAACTTCCTCCTTGAATTCATAATGAATTCAAGGGTAGCTATCTGCCCGGCTCAACCAATTTTATTTTCGATGAAGTTTTTAAAAATATTTTCTTTTTGGGCTTTACCAAAAGTATTTTTAACACCCCAATCTTTTCATTTTTATCGCATTTTATTTTGATAAATCGGATAGATGCCTAAATTTTTAAAAATTTACAGAATTAGTTGTAAATGTATTTTTCAAAATTGAGCAAGAAAAGCGAAAAATATACCCGAGATTTTTTAATCAGGACAAAATTTAAGTCCTGATTTTGGGGGCTAAACAGCCGCTCCTTTTGATCAAATCTCGGACCAATTAAATTTTATAAAAATTATTTTTAAAATTTTTTATACATCAAATTATATTTTTGATTCTATTTTTTGTAAAATATAGTTTCTGCTATACATCTTAAAAATCATATTTCGAGAGTTTAGAAAAAGGAAAAGGCGAGTTATCCTTTTGATAAGAGTCTGTCGGGGTATTGGTAAGCGTAGGCTGAACACGTCGCCGAAGCTTCGTGCTTACACCCCGCTTCCATCAACCTCGTCGTCTACGAGACCCTCCTCCGCGCACCGATACTTGCGTATCAGTTTGCGGAATGGCTACCTATTTTCGGGAGAGGCTTCTGGCTTAGATGCTTTCAGCCATTATCCTCAGCGGCGTAGCTACCCGGCAGTGCAGGTACAACCGGTACACCAGAGGCCACAACGCATTGTTCCTTTCGTACTAAATGCATTCTCCCCTCAGGTAGCCCACACCTTCAGCAGATATAGACCATACTGGCTCGCACCGTATTTAACCCAGCTAACGTGACTCTTTAATGAGTGAACACCTCCACCCTTGGGCGCTGCTGCACGCCCAGGAAGAGCCGAGCCGACGGCGGAGAAGCAACGAGCGCGGTCGATTTGACCCACCACTTCTCGGACGCCGCAATAATTTTCATCGCCATTTCTTTCTATGGCTCAAAAGCCAATAGGCTATCTGCTTTTTTGGTGCAGTCCTGACTAATGGGCAATGGGAATGTATTACTTCATTGTCAGGTATAGACGAGAAATGGAGTGTGGACTCTCGCGCGCCACGACTCCATTACCCCCAAGGTAACTTTTCTGACAGAGCTGGCTCCCAGCTAATGGAGACACAGCGGATCGCTAGGCCGCGCTTTCGCGTTAGGATTCCTTTCTCTTCGGAATCCTATCAAGCCGGCTTTTGCCCTTACACTCTACCCCGGATTTCTGACCCGGGTGAGCCGACCTTAGGGCGCCTCTGATCCCTTATCAGAGGCGTACCGCCCCAGCCAAACTGCCCATCAACTGCTGTCCCCCGAAGGGTAAGCAATATGTTGACGATAGGGTGGTGTTACATTTACGGGCGGGCGACTTTTAACAATCGAACCAAGTCGCCAATCGCTTGCCGCCTTCCCCAGACCCGAAGACCTGGGTGCGATGCTCCCACCTACGCTATGCAACCATCAACATATCGCAACAGCAGACTGCAGTAAAGCTCTATGGGGTCTTCTCGTCCCGCTGAAGGACTCCGGAATATTCACCGGACAATTAAGTTCGCTAGGTGTCAGGCTAAGACAGTGGGGATGTCGTTAAGCCCTTGATGCAGGCCGACAATTAATCGGCAAGGGATTACGCTACCTTAAGACGGTCAGAGTTACCGCCGCCGTTTACCGGGGCTTGGCTGGCTTTGAGGCCAGTTTCACACACCGGCACTGGGCAGGCCTCAGGAGCTATACAAAGCGTTTCCACCTAGCAGCCCCCTACGTTTTTGTTAAACAGTCGCAACCCCCTTGTCACTGCGACCTACTCGTTCTGATTGAGTCAGAGGAGTAGGCACCCCTTCTACCGAAGGTACGGGGCCAATTTGCCGAATTCCTTAGCCTGACTTCTCCTATTGCACCTTCGCCTTCTCAGCGAGGGGCACCTGTAACGGTTCTCGGTACGGTCATGGAAGATCCTTTGCGTTTTCCTTTTCACCGGTTCCAGGAATCAACCGAACGGACATACGCCCGCCATTCCTTGGCTTCACCGATTTCTCACCATTACGGCACTCCATCGGCTTCGCCAAGTTAGCCACCTAAGTGGTCGGTCTATCCCGAAACGTCAGAAAACGCACTTGTGTTGCCACACGTACCTCCATGGTGCAGGAATATTAACCTGCTTCCCTTTCGGCAAACTCCAGTTAGGGTTTGCCTTAGGACCGACTAACCCTCAGCTGACGATCATTGCTGAGGAACCCTTGCCCTTCAGGTGGTGGGGTCTCTCACCCCACTATTGCTGCTACTATCAGCAGGATCCTTATTCCTGCAAGGTCCATCCCCCCTCACGGAGAGACTTCTACCCTAGCAGGACACCTCTCTACCACTCCTTTCGGAGTCTGAGATATCGGTACCAAGCTTAGTCCCGTCCATTTTCAAGGCCCCCAACCTAGATAGGTGAGCTATTACGCACTCTTTAAAGGATGGCTGCTTCTAAGCCAACCTCCCTATTGTCTATGGTTGGGGACACTTTTCCTCACTTAGCTTGGATTTAGGGACCTTAATCTCAGGCTGGGTTCTTGCCCTTTCGGACGCCGAGCTTACCCCAGCGCCCCCACTCCGGCCTTCTCAGGTGATGGTAGATTCAGAGTTTGACAGGACAACTGGGGATTTCTCCCCTTGGTTATCCAATCAGTATCTTTACCCTACCATCTACCTCCAGCCAGGCTGTTCTAAGGAACATTTCGAGAGGAACCAGCTATCGCTGAACGCGATTAGCATTTCACTCCTAGCCCCAGGTCACGTGAGCGATTTGAATCTCAGCATCTCTACCGGGCCTCCATCCGGCTTTCGCCGGACTTCACCCTGCCTAGGGCTAGATCGTCCAGCTTCAGGTCTTATCCCTGTGACTGTAGGCGCTTTCACACCCGGCTGCCTCGCAACACGAAGTTGTTGCGCAGCTCTCGCTTTCGCTACGGATTCTTGAATTATCCTCGCCACAGAGATAAACTCCCTGCCGCGTGTTTCCGCACGGACGACATCACCTCCGCAAAGCGAAGGCAATGTCTACCTATAGTTACATGGTTTCAGGCTCTTTTCACCCCCGGTTAAGGGTACTTTTCAGTTTTCCGTCACCGTACTAATACGCTATCGGACTCGGAATGTATTTAGGATTGGGAGTTACTGGCTCCCATCTTCGCAATGGATCTTCAACCATTGCTACTCTGGATACCCGCTATCAACCTTCTCCTCTTCTCTTACGGGGCTATCACCCTCTATGGCAGGCCGTTCCAGGCCACTTCAGATCAAGGAGTTAGGCTGAGCACGGGTCCAAAACCCCACATCCCTTCTGGCTTTCACCAGAAGGTTCGGTTTGTCCTGTTCCCTTTTCAGTCGCCCCTACTCAGGGAATCGCTATTGCTTTCTTCTCCTGCCCCTACTAGGATGTTTCGATTCAGGGCGTCCCCAATGGCTAAAAGCCATCGACAAACGTCAGGAAGTCCCATTCGGAAATCCCAGGTTCAAAGGCTGCTTGCGCCTACCCTGGGCTTATCGCAGCTTGCCACGTCCTTCATCGGCTTCCGAGCCGAACCATCCACCACGTAACGTAGCAGACTCTTTTAGTCAGGACAACTCGCCTGTGTTATCATCAAGGAACTCAAATGGTGTTCACTTTTTCATCAAGGCTTAATATTGCCTCTCAAGTGACCGTCTTTAATTTAATTCATCATTCCTTTCAAATCCACCCGTCAAAATCCATTGACGGGTTTCATATGCAATCTATCCAAGGCCTGTTCAGAGAAACAGACAGCCATACTCGCGTACGCCATCCGCTGCATGCCTTTTCCCCTGTCACAGGAAAGGCAAGACTCTGAACAGCTTGGATAGCCGCTCATTAAACATGAAGGTTTCGTAAGTAATATATTGTTAGCAAGGTATTTATATATTTTTGTTTTATGGACCGAGTGGGATTTTCGTGTTTATTAATTTAAATTTCGAAGCAAACATTTTCGAACCCACGGCCTCTCGCTTGCAAAGCGAGCGATCTTTGGCGAATTTCTTAAAATTTACCGCTGATCTATCGGCCCATTTAACGAAATGTTTTATTCAAACATTAATTTTTGATGCAGGAGATTGTGTAGAGATAGCGAGATAATAAAATAAGGAGGTGATCCAGCCGCACGTTCCCGTACGGCTACCTTGTTTATCGGATAGTGAGATGACACCACACACAATAAGTCATCCAAAGGCAAAAGGCCTAAGTCATATTGCCCATCTCACAATCTTACGACTTAGCCCTCCTTGCAGAGACGTGGTTCGATCTTTTCAAAATGAAAAGACCTCACCAAATCTCCACTCGGATGGCTTGACGGGCAGTGTGTGCAAGGAGCAGGAACGTATTCGCCGCTAGATGCTAACCAGCGACTACTAGGGATTTCGGCTTCACGAGGGCGAGTTGCAGCCCTCGATCCGGACTGAGAATGGGTTTAGGGATTAGCTTCACCTTTCGGTGTTGCATCCCATTGTCCCATCCTTTGTAGGCCGCGTGTTACCCAGAGGATTCAGGGCATACGGACCTGCCGTCGACCACACCTTCCTCTGGCTTATCGCCAGCGGTCCCCCATGAGTGCACCAATAGAATTGGTTAGCAACATGGGGCGTGGGTCTCGTTCGTTACGTCACTTAAGACGACACCTCACGGCACGAACTGACGACGGCCATGCACTACTTCTCAGCGCGTCTGGTAAGGTCTTCAGCCTGACCTTCATCCTGCTGTCGCCTCTGGTAAGGTTCCCCGCGTTGAGTCGAATTGAACCGCAGCCTCCACCCCTTGTGTGCTCCCCCGCCAATTCCCTTAAGTTTCAGCCTTGCGACCGTACTCCCCAGGCGGCCCACTTAACGGTTTCCCTCCGACACCGAAAACCCTCGTGAGATTTCCGATGTCTAGTGGGCATCGTTTACGGCTAGGACTACCGGGGTATCTAATCCCGATCGCTCCCCTAGCTTTCGTCCCTCACCGTCGGATCCGTTCTAGCCGAGCGCCTTCGCCACAGGTGGTCCCCCAAGGATTATAAGATTGTAAGTCCGAAGTTCTTTTCTTCCCATAAAGGGCTTCTTTTCTTTCAAGAAAAGAAGGGCTTTTTACCCTTACCCCTGGAGTACCCTCGGCCTCTCCCGGTCCCAAGTTCTGCAGTATCCCCAGCAAGCCGATTGGTCTACCAATCGATTTCACCAGGGACTTGCAAAACCGGCTACGAACGCTTTAAGCCCAATAATCGTGGTCACCACTCGGGGCGCGGGTATTACCGCGGCGGCTGGCACCCGTCTTACCCACCCCTTATTCCCCAAGCTGTTTACACTTGGGAAAAGCCCCCTCCGAAGAGGAGGCACTCCGGTTCTCTTCCTCACGCTTGCGCGCATTGGGAAAGTTTCGCGCCTGCTGCGTCCCGTAGGACCTGGATTCTTGTCTCAGAATCCATCTCCGGGCTCCCTCTCTCAAGGCCCGTACGGATTATCGCCTTGTCAGGTGTGTAACCATTTACGAATTTTTCCGCAAACGCTTTTTCAGAAGCGTTAGCTCTCGTAAAAGGGCTTTACCCTGACAACAAGCTAATCCGCCGCAGTCCCATCCTTAGGTAAATTTCGACAAAAGGACATTTTGGCGTAAGACGATTAAAAATTAACGTCTTGCGTTTCCAGTACCTTTTGTCTATCCGCTTTTAGCCTCAGTTTCCCGAGATTATAGCGGACCTAAGGGCAGGTTAACTACGTGTTACTGAGCTTTGCGCCTTGGTTTTACCCAAGACTTGCATGGCTTAGTCAGAACCGGATAGCAGTGACCTCCGGCAGGATCAGCCGGAATTGGGATTGGCGGTTTTATTTCTCGCTATTTTCTCTCAATCCCCTGCTTCGAACTTAATTATAACAATTAAGCTCACATCTTGCGTATAACATAAAGTTATACGCCATAAAAAACGCCACACAGAAAGAGCACTATCTTAAGTGACTCTTGTCCGTGAGGCATATATAATTAGGTTCCATAGATATTTAAACTTTTTTATGAGGGGTTTTATTTGTCTCTACCAATGAAAATTATTATGGAAATAGATATGCTCAAAATAAAAATGACGGTTGAAACTCCTCTAATATCAAAAATGCTTATTTATTTTAAAAATTTAAAAACTAATCAAATCCATAATGATACAATTCTTACGATTCTCCCAAATCAATTCTGGATCAAAGGGTTTGGTTTATTTCGGTTTTTATATTTTTCATAAAAAGCGCGAAATGAAAAATTGAACTTTAGATCTGTCCTTCATATTTATTTGGCATCCATTCTGAACTTTTATATAAAAGTTTAACTCTGAGAATAATTATGATGAAATCGAAAATTAAAAAAATATTTTATAATAGCATAACCATAAGTTTGCCAAAAAACATAATACAATTTTTCTTAGGTGTAATACTTTATTGGTTTATAATAGGAGTACCCAACATTTCAATAGTTCTAATAGCTCTTTTTTCTTTCCTAATTGCCTATTCATCTGTTTACGTTTATAATGATTTGGTTGATTATCATGAAGATAAAGAAGATCGAGAAAAGGCGGAATGGAAATTGCTCGCAGGCGGAATAATAAACGATTTCGAAGCTAAAATTCTCACAATTGTTTTAATTTTTTTAGGTTTGGTGCTTTCTCTCTTTATCAGTAAATGGTTTTCTCTAATACTTTTAGCTATGCTTTTTTTGAACTTCCTTCATTCATCGCCTTATACCAGATTTAAAAAAAGGTTAAAATTAGCGGCTTTGAATATGACACTCATAGAGTTTCTAAAATATAGTTGTGGATGGTTTGCGCTTACACAAGAAATCGAAAATTTTCCATTCTGGCTTATACTTAGTTTTTCACTGGTATATTCGGCAAGTTATTTGATATACAAATTTAAGTTTAAAGGTAACATCATCAGAAGTAATAAAAAATTATTCACAACGCTTTTCATGGGCATAATAATTTCTTTTGTAATTTCATTCTTCATGTATGGTTTCCCTCTCAGTTTAACTTTTTTGGTCATTATGCCTTTATTCATTTTACTTTTATTTAAAAAAATGGACATCGAAGTTCATAAAATAAGCAATATGATCATACTCGAATATCTCCTAATACCATTAGTGATCATTTCTTTTGCAATCCTTGCCGTGCCTGTTGTAGGCGAATTAAATGAAAAAATGAAGAATACCATATCTACATATACCGAAAATGTCACACAAAAAATACCACCTCAACTAAAAAAACCTTTAGAGAACCTCACAGAGGAGTTGAATAAATATCAAACCCTTGAAGATATAGAAAATGATCTTTTGCATCACCTTGAAAATATAACCAACATCCTTTCCAAGAAAAAAATTTAAAATTTGTTATGTTTATTTTAAATTTTTTTGCTCATCTTTGTAACAAAAGTTTTCCAATGTGGCTTTATGCCTGTTTTTTCTCCATTTATTTCTACCTTTCTTTCTTTTATCGCCTTTAAAATATCATTTTCGTCTTTTTTTGCATTTATCAACATATATACTGCTCCTATCTCGCTTTCAAAATGGGCATCAGAACCTGCAAAAAAGGGAAGATTGTGAGCCTTTGCAAAATTATATGCTTCTCTATTAAATTTTTTCAGCAAAACCCTTGCATTGAAAACTTCCACAGCATCTATATATGCATTTATTTTTTCGATTGCCTTGCCAACACCATCTCTAAAAGCATCGAAAGGATGTGGCACAAAAACAAGAGCTCCCTGTTTCTTTATCAATTCACATGTTTCTACAAGAGAAAGAAAAGGTTCTATATCCTTTTTCAAATTTATGCCTATAACCTCGCCTTCATTTGTTTTTATTTCTGCACCAACAAAAACTATTAGATTTTTTGCTATCTTTTTTACTTCAAGCCCTCCTCTTATTGAATTATGATCGGTAACAGCAATAACATCTAAACCTTTTTCTTTCGCAACCTTAACTATTTTCTCAGGAGACATGTTACTATCTGCTGAAAAATAAGAATGAATATGAAAATCTGCTCTCAAAACGTTATACGAAGGCATATTTATCTTATTTAAACGCCTAAATTTATATGAGTATTATGAGCACATTCGAAGAAATACAAAAACTTGCAGATCAAAGAGGTATTTTCTTTCCTAGTGGAGAAATTCATTCTCCGATATCAGGTTTTTTTGATTTTGGTCATTTTGGAACGGTTTTGAGAAGGAAAATCATAGAATTGTGGAGAAGGGAAGTGGTACGCAGAACTGATGGGATTGAAATAGATGGTTGTGTGATATTGCCAAAGAAAACATTCGAAGCTTCAGGACACTTAAAAAACTTTGTTGATCCTCTTGTACAATGCACAAAATGTCATAAAAGCTATAGGGCAGATAAGCTCATAGAGGAAAATGAAGGAAAGCCAATACCAGAAGCCATGGAAACGCAAGAATTTGATAAAATGATAGAAAGATTGGGCATAAAATGTCCATCATGTAAAGGTGCTTTGAGTAAAGTAAAGAAGTTTAATATGATGATAGGTGTTTCCATAGGACCACTAGAAACCACAAACAACGCTTACCTTCGACCTGAAACATGTCAAAACATCTTTACAGCATTTCAAAAAATCTACAAAACTTCACGTGTTTCTCTTCCTCTTGCAATATCACAAGTTGGGAGATCGTTTAGAAATGAAATCTCACCAAGGCAGGGTTTAATTCGCTCAAGAGAGTTTACGCAACTTGAAACAGAAATATTTTTCAATCCTAAAAAAATAGATTTCTGCCCAGAATTTGATAAATACAAAGATATGGAATTAAATCTTAAACTCGTAGGAAAGGAAACAAAAAGTTATACATTAGAAGAAATGGTAAACAAAAAAATAGTTTCAGGAAAACTTATAGCTTATTATCTTGCCATCACACAGAATTTTTTCGATAAGTGTGGTTTTGATAAAAATGATACAAGATTTCGTGAGTTGGAAAAGGATGCAAGAGCTTTTTATTCGAAAGAGACATGGGATTTTGAAGTTAAGACGAGCATAGGATGGTTAGAGCTTGTCGCTTGTAATTACAGAAACGATTACGATCTTTCATCCCATTCAAAAGTTTCTGGCGTAGATCTCTCAGTAGTTGAAGATGAAGAAAAATTTATACCACATGTTTTTGAACTTTCAATGGGTCTTGATCGTATATTATATTCCATTCTTGAAAAATCTTACAAAGAAAGGGGTGGTAAACCGATATTAAAACTTCCTCGCTATCTTTCTCCTCTTGATCTCGTTGTGTTACCTTTGGTAAGAAAAGATGATGTAGATCAAAAAGCGAAGGAGGTTTATGAGATGCTAAAAACGAAATTTGATGTTAAATATGATGAAAGGGATTCTATAGGGAAGCGGTACTTAATTTACGATCAACTTGGAATTCCTTTAGCAATAACCATAGATTATGAATCACTTGAAAAAAATGATGTGACTTTGAGGGACAGAGATACAACAAAGCAAATAAGAGTTAAAATAAAAGATTTAGAAAACAAAATAAAGGAATTTTTTGAAGGTAAAAATATTTTTGTAGAAAAGTGATTTGTCAAAATAATGGAAAAACTATTTCTGTTTATAAAGGTTCTGCAAAATTAAAATGGAAAACAATCACGAGTGATTTGTTTTTCTCTCTTAAGTTTATTTTAGCAAAATTTGTGTGATAGCCATAGTTTTTCAAAAAATTCCCATAACTAGGTTCTCACAGTGTAAACAACAAAATCTTAATAGCCCCTTTCTCTTTCCACACTTTTATGGATTTCTTTTTCAATCTTTTTAAGAAAAATTTTCATGGCTTTGGTTATTTCCCAATCTTCATTCTTAGCGTGGAAACTTCCCCTTTCTGTTTTAAAACTTCCAATTATTGTATATCTTGCTCTTTTTCCACTTTCATTCGTACTTTTTATATGAATTGAAACATGCGTTATCTTCAAAATTTTTGATAATTTATTTACGCTATTCTCTATCATTTCATTTAATTTTCTTTTTATGAACTCATCTTCTATTTCGATGCCGCTTACTTGTATATTGGATCTTTCATATGTTTTGCTTATTAATCTGAAAATATCTTTTGGGGTTATAATGCCTTTAAATTCGCCGTCAGCTTCTACAACAGCTACAAGATAAGGTTCATTTACAAACCTTTTAACAATTTCTTTTAAACTTGTTTCCGGCTCTACTGTGAAAAAGTCTTTTCTTAAAAACTTTTCAATACCTATTTCACCAAGCTTTATTTTTTCTCCACCCCTTTCGCCCAACTTTACCCTTTCTCTATCAAAAAGTGAACTTGCAACACTCATGCTATCTACAATGCCTACGCATTGGCCTTTTTCATTAACTATAGGTATTCTATTAAAATGTGTTTTGCGCATTAAGGAGATGACATTTGATAATGTGCTTTTCACGCTTGCGAAAACATTTTCCTGCATGATGTCATCGGCTTTTTTGCTTTCAAATATATTTTCATCAACAAAATTCAGTAATTTACTCTTAGGTAATGTGTATATTTCACCGCCTTTTTCAAAAGGGAGCGATTTGTATTCATTTGCAAGAACATAATTTATCAAATTCTGTACAGGTGTTTCGAGTGGAAAAGGAGTTATAGGTTTGGTAAAATAAGAAATCTTTATTTTTTCAGGATTGCTCATCTTTCTTTTTACAATGTCATCTAAACTCACAACGCCTCTTAAAACTTTATCGAAGACGTAAGCCTCGTATTTCCTTTCCTTCACCATTTTTGATACAACATGCGTTAAACTTTCTTCAGGATTAACCAAAAGAGCCTTTTCTAACACATTTTCAATATTCATCTTATCTACCAACCTTAATTCTTTTCATTTCTTTTGTAATATAACCGGCCAATATATTTCTTATCTTTTTTGATGGTATATTTTTAATCTCCTTTAAAATCATTTTATTTTTTTCAAAATCTGTGGTAAACTTATCCCCATGAACTTTTATTATTTCATCACCCAAGGTTTTTATGGCTGTGGTCTTTATTCTTCCCATATCTTCACCTTTTATAATAAACTTTTCTCATCTGCAAGTATTTAAAAACATTTTCTATTTCTTAGTTTTTCTAAATTTTTTAACTTGGATAAATTTTATTGTAAAGGATAGGTTACAAATTCTTAAAAATGCTTTATTTATTGATGTTTGAAGTTAAAATAGGAAAAGTGTATATTAAGTAAAATTAAAATTTTAAAATGGCTGAAGTTAAATTGCGAAGAGAAATAAATCTTTGGGAAGCAACTCTAACAGGAATTGGTCTTATCCTTGGTGCTGGCATTTATGTGCTTATTGGAAAAGTTGCCGGAATTGCTGGAAATGGTGTTTGGCTTTCCTTCCTTCTAGCTTCTTTGGTTGCTATTTTTACAGGACTTAGTTATTCAGAATTGAGTTCGCTTTTTCCTAAGGCTGGTGCTGAATATGTTTATACAAAACATGCATTCGGCAGAAAAATTGCATTTGTAATAGGATGGTTAGTTATTATATCTGGTTTCGTTTTTTCAGCTACAGTAGCCTTTGGTTTTGCTGGATATTTTGAAAAACTATTTAACACACCTTATATGTTAACAGCAATGCTTCTGATTATTTTCCTTTCTTTTATCGTTTTCATAGGCATAAAAGAATCTGTATGGTTTGCTGTTGTTTCAACTATCATTGAACTCTCGGGTCTTTTAATAGTAATATTTTTGAGTCTTCCTTATTTAGGAAAAGTAAACTATTTAGAATTTCCAAGCTTAGGAGGTATTTTTAAAGGAGCTGCCCTTGTTTTTTTCGCTTACATTGGCTTTGAACAAATCGCGCGTCTTTCAGAAGAAACCAAAAATCCAAAAGTTAATATTCCAAAAGCTGTATTGTTTTCGATTCTCATAACAACAGTTATCTACATACTTGTTGCTGTGTCAGCGATATCAGTAATTAATTGGAATGTGCTTGCAAAATCTAATGCGCCTTTAGCAGATGTTGCCTCAAAAATACTTGGTCCTTACGCCTTTTTGCTTTTATCCGTAATAGCATTATTCGCCACGTCAAACACTGTGCTTTTCATGATGGTTGCTACTTCCCGTATGATTTACGGCATGGGTAAATCTTTTTCTCCTAAAAATATTCTAGCTAGCGTCCATAGATGTACAAGAACGCCATGGATTGCAATCATAGTAACAACTATTTTTTCTATACTTGCCCTAAGTTTCGGAAAAATAGAAACAGTCGCATCTATTACTGATTTCCTTATATTCTTTGTTTTCATTGTAATAAACGCTTCTGTGATAAAACTGCGTTTTACAATAAAAAGAGAATCGCATCACTTTGTTATACCGCTTAATATAGGAAAATTTCCACTTTTACCGCTTTTTGGCATAATTTCATGCATTATAATCATGTTTTATGTTAATCCAGAAGTCATTCTGTATTCTCTTGCTTTGATAGCATTAGGTTTTATTATAGTAGAAATTCTTGAAAAAAGATGTATAAAAGCTGAGTTTGAATAAAGAAAGAAAAGCGGAGAGTGGGATTTTCGAAATTTTTTGTTTAAAAATTTTGTCGAACCCACCTATGCCGGTATCCGCAAAAGCTAATTTTGCTTAATCATCTTTAAGCTTCATCATACCGGTTCTGCAGCCGGCCACTTAGCAGTGTATGGCCTTCGCCAAAACACACTGGCCGCTTGGTTATCTCCGCTTTTCAATAAATAAAATATTTTTGGATTTTAAAAATTTTCTTTTTTGATTTCTGATAATTAAATATGGAGAATGAATGAAGTTTTGATTTTCCATTTGGCAAATTTTTGATAAAACCTTAATACAAAAGAAAATTTTCAAAAATCCTGAATTAAATTCAGAGATCTCTTTTTTTGTTGGTTTTTATATGAAAGAAAGTTTCAATGTCTTTTTAACACGTTTTTTGGGTTCAAGGAAATAGAAATTAAAATCGCATGTTAACTGCCCACGGGACTTGTAAGTTTTCTTTACTACTCTTATTCTATATTGGGTTGTGTTGCCTAAATCCAGTTCTTTCACTTCTATGGAAGGTACACGTTGCGGAGTATAAAATGATGTGTATATTAAATAGTCTTGACTGTCTAGCACATTTTCGTAACCGAATTGCGGATGACCTTCTACTAATTCAACCCTTTCAACATTTATGCTATCTATTTTTCTACCTGTTATGCTATCTGTGCAATTGTAAGTTGCTTTTATATTTACGAGTTTTCTGTCTTTTGCTGTTATGTTCAGATAGAATTCACTTTTCTTATCTGTAAGATTGCTTCCTGTATGAATGAAAACATAAGTGTCATTTTCTATATAATCTGGACCTCCGTAAGAATGGTAAAAATCTGTGATTTTTATAACCACACAATCTTCAGGGCATATGTTAGCTTCATCTTCTTCCTTTTCACAAACATGATTTCCACAACATGGTGTTATAGGCTTGTGAACACATTCGTAATTCGTTTCTTTTGAGCAATAATCATTAGTGCAGTTATCACCATCATCACAATCTGGACAAACTTTTTCATTTATATCGCAAATTCCATTGTTATTATCATCAAAACAACATGTACCATTTATAAATTTCTCTGGTTCTATGCATTTTGGTTTTTCTTCTTCATTTACTATTGATATGCAACCAGATATTAAAATGATAAAGAAAAACATCATCAACAAAATGCTTTTTTTCATGATTAAATTTTTATTTTATTTCAATAAAAACTTTTGATTATTTTAAAAGGGAAAGTTGTGTGGTTAAATTTTATTTGCTATTCATCTTATTGATTTTTACATCTCTTCCAAAACTTCTATACCCAATAAATGAAGGGCTTTTTTAAGAACAATAGAAAAAGCGTCAACTAAAGCTAACCTTGCTTTGCGTATGTGCTCTTCTGCTTTTAAAACAGGCATAAACTGATAAAATTCATTGAATTTTGTACATAACTCATAGCAAAAATTAGCTATGTAGTGAGGCCTCATATCATCAGCCGATTTTTTTATTATTTCAGGGAAAGATGCCAACATTTTTATTATGCCTCTTTCATGAGGTTCTTTCAAAAGAGATATGTCACAATCTTTTTCTAATTTACCTGCATTCCTTATTATTGAACGTGCACGTGCATAGGCATAAAGAAGATAAGGGGCTGCATTACCTTCGAAATCCAAAGCGCTCTTCCAATCAAATATTATTGTTTTGTTAGGTGAAGTCTTCAGCATATCGTATTTAAGTGACGCAAGAGCAATAGTTTTTGAGATTTTTTCAATCTTTTGTTTTTCAATGTTAGGATGTCTTTTCATTGTTTCTTCCAAGGCATGTTTTTCCAATTCGTTAAGTACATCTTCATAAAGTATCACCAAACCCTCCCTTGAAGCCATTTTACCTGTAGGTAAATTCACAAGTTCATAACACAAATGATAGCTTTTTTCTGCAAGAGGTGATTTCATAAGTTCAAATGTTTTGAATAGTTGTTGGAAATATAGCTTTTGTTCAGAACCAACAACATGAATTGATTTGTTTATCCTATATTCCTTAGTTTTGAGATACGCCAATCCTAAGTCTTTTGCTGAGTATAAAGGTGTTCCATCTGATTTTACCAGCAAAAATATACCCAAACCGTATTTTTCAAGATTAACTAAAATTGCACCTTCACTCTTTTCTGCTATACCTTTTTTCAAAAGTTTTTTGGAAATTTCAGTTCCGATTTTTTCGACTTCACTCTCAAAATAAAATCTGTCAAACTTTATACCAAACGTTTTGTATATTTTATCAAAATAATCAAGGCTCCATTGCCTTGTTTCTGACCATATTTTTCTTAATTCTGGATTGCCGGCATATATTTTTTTATTTATTTCGTCAACTTCTTTTTCCAACTCTGGGTTTTCTTTTATTTTTTTGCTTGCTTCTGCATAAACTTTACCCAGCCACTTTCCTTTTTCTTCATTTTCTGGAGCCTTTCCGTTATAAAGTTTTAAAAACCCCCATATACATCTTGCTACATGAGGACCTATGTCACCCTGATAATTTACTCTTATGACCTTATAACCTGAAAATTCTAAAATACGCGAAAGAGACTCACCTAAGCAAGTCGTTCTTATATGTCCTATATGCACTGCTTTATGTGTATTGAAATGGCAATATTCAACCATCACATTGCCCTTTGAAAAACCTTTCCCAAAATTCTCTTTTTCCTCTTTAATTTTTTCAATTGTTTTTTGGCCGATCAAATCCCAATTAGCAAAAAAATTAACATAACCTCCCTTAGGCTCTATTTTAACCACTAAACCTTTCGGTTTTATTTTTTTAGCAATTTCCTCTGCTACAATATTTGGAGATTTTTTAAATTTTTTTGAAAACAAGAAACAAGGGAAAGAAACGTCGCCAAATTCTTCTTTAGGCGGTTTTTCGAGAACAATTTCTTCTTTTTTGAGATTTGTTGCCTCACGAATCAAATTTATAACTTCTGCTCTAAATTCGTCCAAAGGATTTTGTTTTTTATTGCTTTTCAGCCTATTTGATTTTTTAGTTTTCATAATAATTCTATTGTAGAATTTAAATTATAAAATGAAAGGTAGAATAAAAAAGAAATAAAAATTAAGAAATAAAGTTTGATTATTTTTTGTTTTCCTTGAATCCAACAGCAAGATTGCATGCAATGTTATCTGCTATAGCATCTTTGGCGGAATTATTGTAGTCTTTCAAGACGCTATTAAGAGTAGTTTCATATGATGTTTCTTTTTTTGATGTATCTGCACCTATTAGCGATTGATTCAAATCCTTTTGATTCAAACCCCAAAACCAAGGTTTTTTCCAATTATATTCTTCTGCCATTTTGCTAATTATTTCGCCAAACACTTAAAAAGTTTTCGTAACATATAAAACATAATAGAACATTTTTGTTCTATCTGTAACAAAAGGAAAAAGCATGTCAAAAACGACAAAAATGAGTATCTCAGAAAGCGTAAGATTATTTGTGAAGAGTAGGCCTTATTTACAAGAAGCCCTTGAAAGTGGGATCGTGAATTATTCTGCTTTGGCAAGAATGATTGGAAGAGAGTTAGGTATAAGGAAATACGATACTATAAAGATGTCTCTTATAAGGCTTAACAAAAAGTTTGAAAAAAACAGAAAAAACATGGAACAAAAAATTTTATCCATTCTTAGGAAAAGTGAAATAGAGATGCGAAGCAAAATAGCGGTTATAATTACATATAAAAAATTGGGCATAAATCCTATAACCTTCGCCAAAAGCGATAGTGGATACACGTATATTGTAAATATGAATATGATTGAAAAAATAAGAAAAAGTGAAGTGGTTAAAATTGAAAAAAATCTCGTTATGATAACCATCAAAAGTCCGGAGGATGTGGAGGAAACACCTGGTATTATAGCATATTTGTTAACAGCCTTGGCAGCAGAAGGCATAAATATTGTTGAATTTGTTTCTTGTTATACCGATACCATCCTTATCTTAAAAGAATATGATGCGATGAGGGCGTATGAAATACTTTCAGAAAAGCTTGATATAGAGTAATTAGCATTCATCTAACATTAAAATTTACAAATTTTAAATCACAATTAGTTTTGAACATCATTAACAATCTCGAGCATTTTTTCATGTATATGCTTATTCGCAACTAATATGCTACTCTTTTTCATTTCAAGTTCTTTACCTTGTGTATCCGTAACTATCGCACCAGCTTCTTTCGCTATAAGAGAACCTGCGGCAAAATCCCAAGGATTTAGAACGTACTCCCAATATCCATCATATCTACCGCAAGCAATATAACATAGGTCCAATGCAGCTGAACCATCTCTACGAACTCCGTGAACACCCCTACTTAAAAACTCTTCCATTTTCTTAAGGGTCTTATTCATAATATCCCCTCTCTCATAGTAAAATCCTGTCACAAGAAGCGAATCTTCGAGCCTCTTTGTATCTGAAACTGTTATCTTTTTACCATTAAGAAACGCGCCTTTACCAATAAAAGCATAAAACATCTCTTTTCTTATCGGGTCATAAACCACGCCCAATTTTTGTTTACCATTTTCAACTAAAGCGATAGAAACACAGAAAAAAGGATAGTTATGCATAAAATTGGTCGTGCCATCTAATGGATCTATAATCCAAATATTTTCACGTTCGATTCTTGTGCCCTCCTCGGCAAGAATGCCATACTCTGGGAAATTTCTTCTTAAAATAGAGGTTATAAGTTTTTCTGAATTTTTATCCACATTTGTAACAAAATCCACTTTACTTTTATATCCAACAATCTTTTTCCTTTTTATTTGCTGTGTTATAAGCTTTCCTGCCATTTTAGCCGCATAAATGGCTATTGAAAGTTCATTGGGTTTCTTCATCTATCCACCTAATAAAATCTTTTGAACCTCCAACTATGGGTAAAGCTATAATCTCAGGAAGTGAATACGAATGCGTCTCTTTAACTTTCTTTATCAGTTTTTTCAAAACGCTTTTTTTGGTTTTTACGATCAATAGAACTTCTTCAGCCTCTTGTATTTTTCCTTCCCACCAAAACTTAGAAGAAACATTAGGTATGATATTAACGCAAGCTGCTAAGCGATCTTTTAACAAAAGATCCGCTATTTTTTTACCCTCTTCTATATCAGGGCATGTGATGAAAACAACAAAAAACATAAAGATCCCTTACTCTATAATTGTGCCTTCAAATTTTTTGTTTTGTATAGCATTTTTCATATTTTTTATGTCTCTTCCATCAAGGAAAAAAGCACGCATTTTGTTTTGCATTAACAATTTTGCCGCCACTTGATCAAGAACTCCCACAGGCCCTGCTGTATGTTTCTTAACTTTCACCATCTCGTAAACTTCTTTTGCGCTTATTTTTGGAATCAATTTAGCTTTTTTATATTTTTTGGGGTCTTTATCATAAACTCCTTTCACATCACTTGCTATTATTAACAAATCAGCAGAAAGAAGTTTGGCCGCTGCAACAGCTACGGCGTCTGTTGTCTGTCCTGGCTTCGTGCCTCCCATAACTACAATTTTTTTCGTTCGAATTGCATGCTCAAGCTCCTCTTTGTTTTTTATAACCTTTGGGTAAGCTTTATCGCCTAAAGCGGCTATCACAGTAAGGGCATTCATCCTGGTCCCTAATATGCCCATTTCATCAAGCAAAGTTTCAGATGTTTTAAGTTTTCTTGTGGTCCTTATGTAATCTTTTGTCATTTTACCTCCGCCTGCAACCACAATTATCTCATTTTCTTTATTCAGATCTTTCAAGAATTTCGAAAGTTTTTTAAGATATTTTATATCCGGCAAGCCTTTAGGACAAATTATAGAACCACCTATAGCAAAAACTATTCGCATAAGACCAACCCAATAATATTATTTTTTTAGAATTATTTAACATTTTATTTAATTTTTCGTTTTGGCTCCGCCAAGTTAATACGGGAACGAACTGGAAGAGTTCGTTTTTAATTTTTGGTGCATTTTTGATAAAATCGGTATGATAAAATCGGGGTATACGACATAAATACAAACCCAATTTTTCGAAAATTTCCAGAATTTAGTTAGCGAACCCTCGTTTTTGAATTCGAACTTTATTTTATTGATTACTTCTTTCTTAGACCGCGCATCTTTTTGCCAGCAAAAGTTAAACCTCTGAATACTCTTCCCTTATGTTGTTTCTCTGTTATCCATTTTATATCTTTATCTTTTGCTATGCTTGGATGATGAGGGTCTACCATTATCACTTCGTACCATTTGTATTTACCATCTTCACCCACATAATATGAATTCAAGACCTCTAAATTTGGGAATTTTCTTGCCGCTCTTTCTTCACAAAGCAAACGATCAGATTTCGCAGCGGAAAAAAATCTTCCGTACTTTTTTGGTATTCTTCCTTTTGCTGGTTTTGGTCTTTTTCTTTTACCTCTCACTATTCTTACTCTAACAACCACAAACCCTTGTTTTGCCTTATAGCCCAAACTTCTTGCCCTATCAAGTCTCGTTGGTCTTTCTATCCTTACCACAGCCTCTTCTTTTCTCCACTCCATCAATCTTTTTTTCCAAAGCTCGCCAAGGTTTTGCTTTGGCTTTTTCCACATTAATTTTATCGACTTAAGCATACCACCACCTACGAAATTAAGTGTTTTAGATATTTAAGCATAAAAACTATAAAAAGTTATAAGTCTAATTTAAATTTAGAGGTGTTGTATGCACGCGGCAGCAAAAATAATATTTGGGCTTGTATTGCTCCTCATAGGTTTAGGGCTTTTCATAGATTCTGTGTATCCCATAACAGGTGTGAAAGGAACTTTAGGCATAGACTGGCTTGGTAATTTCATAATAGTTGTTACAGGTGTAATACCCATTTTCCTGATATTAATAGGGCTTTTCATAGTGTGGCTCGAAGCAGACGAACTTAAAACAGCAAAGGAATTCAGTGAACCAGAGCCTAAAAAGGAAGAAGAAAAGCCAAAAAAGAAAAAGAAATAGATCACTAAACTTCGGTTCTCTGAACCACAGAGTCTTCAATATTCAATTCTTTATCTTTCTTTCTTTCACCTATTTTCGAACGCTGAACAATCGAATCTATAATGTTAATGGTCTCCTTAATTTCTATTTTTTGCACCTCTGTAGCAAGGCTAAAGGCAATTATGGTATGTTTGATTATATCAGAAATTTTTTCTATCAAATCCTCATTTTCTTCTTCATTTTCTGAAAAAAGTTTAAAAGCAATATGAATCATGTCATTTTCTTCTTTTAAAACGACAGTAAGTAAGTACAAATTACCTTCATTGTTTTCAGCAGAAAAAAGATAAAGTTTTTCATCTTCTCCTTCATGCACACTTACAAGATACATACTTCTACATTCTTCAATCACATGTTTTGCAACATCTTCCAAACTCACATCTTTAAGCGTGAAGCCTTTTACAGAAGCATATAATTGCTTTGCAAGCTTTACATAATCTGTTTCTTCCATTTCTTTGGGTCTAAACAAATTTTCAATATACCTCTTAAATTTTTGGGTGTATTTTAACCGCTCGAAATTATTTTTGCTAACATATCTTTGTTCTTCACCCCTTTCTCTTTTACTTGGCAGTATTTCTTCCAAAACAAACGGCCCAACATTCTTTATATATTTTCTTCCTTTTGTATCAGTAAAACTTATAGAAGGTTTGATTATAGTTTTACCTGTAATGGTTGGTAAAATTTTGAAAACAAAACCTTTTTCCTCTCCTGGCGAAAGTTTATCTATATAATATCCCGTTACAGGATGTACTTTAAAATCAATAGGGAATTTTATATTAAGATCTATATTCCTTATTTCTTCTTTTGAATTGTTAATCACAAACAAAGAAAAGTAAGATTGTTTACCTACCTCTAATTTTACATCTACACTTGCCTTAACATCGATATTAGGAACTATACATATTAATGGAGGTTCTATATCCTTTTCTCTTTTTTCGCCTTTTTTATTTTTCCATATTATTTTTTTGTATAAAGGTTTTGCACCTTCCCATGCAGGAAGATTGTATTTGAAACATTTGCTTTCTCCTGGTTTTAATATAGGTATTGACTCAACCTCTTTCCCTTTCTCATTACAAATTTTAATATCATTTAAAACTTCCTTGCCTGTATTCGTAATTTTAAGTATAACTTCGACCTTTTCGCCTTCCTTTGCTGCTGGTTTAGAACATTTATGCTCAATTTTCAAATTACCTGATTTTTCAGAAAGTTTATTTATTTTATTTTGAATGTCTTCGCTATATTCAATTTCAAGAGATTTTTTGTACATTTCTATCGCTTTTTCGTAATCACCCATCTTTTCATAAGCCTCTCCCATTATATTATAGCACCACTGAATAACGTACATTTCATTAACCTTTAAAAAATATTCCGTCGCCTTAGAAGCAAAATTTATAACATTGTCAAAATCATTTAATTTAAAAGCATATTCTGCTATAGTTTTATACGCCCAACCTGTTTTGAAGGTATCACCCATTTTTAAAGCGTTTTTAGCCGCTTCAAGGCAAAAATCCAAAGCTCTTTTATCTCCAATATCCACTGCGAGTTTTGCCGCTTCTTGATATTTTTCAATCGCTTTATCCATCTTACCTTTCTTGTTAAAGTTTTCTGCTGACTTAACTAACTTATCTATTTCTTTATTCACCTTTTCTTTATCGTTTTTTTCCATAACCTTCCTCTTCAAAATTCAACCTCTTCACTCGCCAAATTTCTCTTTCCATTCTTTATATCTTTTAATAGTTTTTTCATCAACGCTTCTTTTTACCTTTGAAAAGGCATATGCAAAATCTTCTTTTTTTAAAGGACGATGCTTCATAGTATATTTTTCTATTTGCTCAGAATTAAGATTTTCTAAATTTGGGTTCTCTTCCCTTATCATAAACATTATAGCTTCTCTACAAACATTTGCAATATCCCTTCCAGAATAACCTTCGCTTTTTTCAGCAAGGTCTTTTATGGTTATGTCAGAAAGTTCAACATCTTTAAGGTGAATTTTAAATATTTGTTTTCTTGCTTCAAGATCAGGTAAAGGAACATATATTTTTCTTTGAAATCTTGAAAGCATGGCTTCATCGAGATCCCAAGGTCTATTCGTAGCCGCCATCAATATAATTTTTTCATCCTTTTTTGTAGCAAAACCATCTAATTCAACAAGTAGTTGAGAAATAACCCTTCTTGTAGCCTCGTGGACATTAGTATCCCTTGTAACCATTATCGCGTCAAATTCATCCATAAAAATTATGGATGGGGCATATTTTCTTGCCTTTTCAAAAAGCATGCTAACAATTTTTTCCGATTCTCCATAAAATTTAGAAAGAAGTGTTGATGTTCTTGCTTCGAAAAAATTTGCTTTAAGCGTATTGCTCGCAGCTTTTGCTAAAAGTGTTTTACCTGTTCCAGGAGGTCCGTAAAGAAGTAGCGAACGTATGGTCTCAACAAAAGATGGTTTGCTTTTTATAAATGGTATAATTACCGCTTCCTTCACTTCCTTTTTTACATCTTCTAAACCACCTATATCTTCCCATTTTGTGGTTGGTTTTTCATAAATAAGCATGCTATCTATTATATCAGGTTTGAGTCCTTCTTTTTCGCTTAAAGTGAGTGCTTTACTTACGCCTTCATATCTTTGGGCTGCATCTGAAAATTCATAAACATCCCCGCTCTTTGAAATTTGAGCAAGTCTCCGATAAATAGAAGCGGCAATTTTATAATGAGTGATGGCTTGTTGCATCTTTCCTTCAATTTCAAGTTTTTTAGCTAATTCTATTTCTTGCTGAAGCTGTTGTTTCAAAAGAGTTTCTCTTAAACTTCCCATGCCTTCACCAAGAAATTATTCTGTGATCTCTTCTTTTTTGCTTTCTTCTGTCAAAATCTTTGCTTTTTCACCAGCCATTTTAATAGCAGTTTCTTCATCAACTTTTTCTAAATCATTTATTGCCTGCATAAGTTCTTGTGATTCTTTGTCAACAAGAAATTCTTCTTTACCAAAGATCCTTTCTAGCTTTTCTTTAACTTTGTCTATTTTACCCTCTTCTAAAGCTTCCCTAACTTCCGTATCTGTTAAAACAAGGTTCAATTTTTCCACATCTGTATTCATTATCTCTTTCGCTATTTCAGAAACTTTTTCACTCTTTTCCCTCTGTCTCATAGCTTGGACAAGTAAAATAAGCTGAAGTTCACGAATGTAACGAGAAGCTTCAAGTTGCTTTGTCCTTGCCTCAAGTGTAAGGGACTTTATTTTTTGGATGTTAAGCATTTTTAAAGCAGTTGGTTGACCCTTTGATTCTAACATAAGTTTTTGAATTTTTTCTGATATACTTTTCAAATCATCAGAAATCCTTTCCACCTCTTTTTCTATTCTTACCCTTTCTTTAAGCAAATCATTTTCCTTTATTGAAAAGATATCTTTACCAAACTTTGTTTTGATGAATTTTTTAAAATCCATTGACCTCACCTTGATTATTTATTTTGAAACTTTTAAATATAAAGGTATGAAAATGGGTTTAAGCAGATTTAATTCTGAAAAATTTAAAAGAATTTTTAATAGCATATCAACAAAAAAAGGTTTTAAAAAAGGTTTTTTACTCTCACTTGATGCCATAGTTGCAATCACCCTTCTAATGACAATTTCGCTTCTTTTAGCAGGAATTGTATTCACATACCCCTCTCCAGAATTGAGATATCAAAGATATTATTATGCGGGTAAAGACTTGGTAAATGTTTTTGAAAAAACTAAATTGAAAATGGTTTCAAACTTCGTTAATCTTAGTGAATATGATCTCACTGAAGAAGACATGGAAAGAACACTCCTTGATGTTATCGGCTCTTTTTGGGCAGAGGGTAATAAAAGCAAGGCAGGTAATCTCACAAAAGATATTCTTGAAAAAATGTTTGTGGATACAGGTTTATCTTACGCTGTCATTCTTGGAAATGAAACAATTTATGAAAAAGAGCATCAAAACGCTTTATTTACATCAAGACTTTCTACTATTGTTTCTGGCTATGAAAAAACAAAGCCGGTAAATGGGTATGTAGCAAAGGTTTACATAACAAAACCAACCAAAACCAATTCTAAGTTTGTTTATTTTGGAGGATATGAAGGCGATGGAAACATTACAAAAATTTTTAACTTGCCTATCGATACGAATATAACATACGCATATTTAGAGGCAAACGTAGGTGGAAATTTCACAATTTACATAAATGGGAAATACAGCGGGGATTATGTGAAAACTGCATTTAATTTCTCAGCAGATAAATGGGAAATATGCTCAATTTCACAACCTCTCTACTGCACATATTTCTTACCAGGAAAAAATGTTCTCACAATCAATTTCACAGAAAGTGAAAATCGTTATGTTGGTGGTGGTTATCTAAAAGTAACGTATAAAACTTCAGAATTAACAGAAAATACGTACGTCTTAACTAACGAAAGTGTTTATCAATATTATCTTTTCCCTGGCATTCATGGCATAATCAATCTTTACTCTTCATTCTATGTGCCTGGTACTCTTGAAAATATAAGTGTTTATTTGCATTACAAAAACAACCTAACTCTTAACAATCAGGGCATACCTGTCTATTTTGTTATGGGTTCAAAGGAAATCTACAGAAGTAATGTTACAGGAGATATGGCAGTCAATATAACAGAAGATAATATAACACAAGCATTTGGCAGTAAAATCAATTTGATATCACAACTGAGCAATGCGACTATACCTATAAGATTTGGGACAGAAACCTTCGCTTTCTTAAGCGGTGAAGGAAGAAGCGATTCTGTGCTTATAACAGATGTATCAGGAAGTATGGATACATGTGATGTTGAAACAAGTGTATGTGCTTATCCTGATTGCAATGGAGGCGTAGATGGTTGTCAAAACAAAAGAATGGATATAGCGAAAGATGTAGATAAAGAATTTGTTTACACCATTCTCAATTATAGCGGAAACAGAGCTGGACTCGTGAGTTATACAACAAGTGTTGATATGGTGCATCTTTTAACTAATAACACGGAATCTTTGATCTCAGAAATAAATAAATATTCATCAAAAGATGCAACATGCATAGCATGCGGGATAGCGAATGCAACTCAAATGCTCAGAAATTCAAAAATTGTTAAAAAACTTGTACCATCTAAATCATCTTGGCTTTATAACACAAGTTTCCCTTCAAGCGAGCCTCCAATAATAAATGGAAGTAATTGGACATCGGTAAATTACACAGATAACGGATGGTTAGAAGGCAATGCGATTTTAGGTTTTGAATCTTCTCCTTATCAGCCTTACATAAATACGAATATAGGTAATAATGGTGGTTCTTATTATTTCAGAAAGCATTTCAATTTAACACAAAATGAAATTGTAGATTATGCTGAACTTTATCTTCTTTATGACGACAACGTAGAGGTTTATGTAAACGGCAACCTTGTATATAATGCAACAGAAAAGGAAAGAGCAAGCTATTGGAATAGGGGGAAAACACTTTTCTCTGACGATTTTGAGAGTTATTATATAAGCGGGGCGAATAGATTGTATTCAACAGAAATAAATCGTTCACCAGGCTACTGGTTTGTTAATGGCACGCCTTCAGAAGATAAGGAAATATTTTTAATGTGTAATTATAGCGGTTATCCTGCACATAGCGGTACTGATGTGCTTGTTTTTAGGGATATGGACGCATATGGCTATGCAGAAAAATCTCTCAATTTGTCTGGACAAAAAAATCTCACACTCTCTTATTGGTGGATGTTAGGACCTGGAAGATTCGAAACAGATGACTATGCCAATGTGATGATATGGGATGGTAGTTGGCACACATTGAAAACCTATAATTATGATTATGCATATGGCTATTATGCTTACGAAGAGATCGACCTTTCTAATTACAACATGATAAATAATTTTACTATAAGATTTGGTGCTAAAACAAGTGATGATAATGAAAGGTTTTACATAGATGATGTCAGCATAAAAGAAAGAATAAAAATTAACGGCTCTTATTTCAAAAAAGGAGAAAATGTAGTAGCAGTTAAACTAAGAAATAACGATAACGAAGCTGCAAAATTCGATATGGAATTAAATGCAACAATGAAAAGGTATGAAGCCATGCTTGTGATGAGTGATGGTCTTGCAAACAGATGTTTACCAGGAGATAATGATGCTTTATTTGATGCATGTCCACCTGGTGTAAGCGCAACAAAGCAAGCGATAAGAAAGGCGTGTGAAGCTAGGGATTTGTATGGTATCGTCTCGTATTCTGTTGCGTTTGGTTCAGGGGCTGATATGGATACACTTAAAAAAATTGCATGTTGGAATTGCTCTTCTAATACATGGATAGAGAATTGCAATAGATTTTATAATAGTTCGAATGCAGAAGAATTGCGTGACATTTATAGGGATATTGCAGAGGATATAGCAAACGCAACCTATGTAGCACAAATATTCAATTTCACTGGTAATATCTCTGTTGATAATATATTATATCCAGATTCCTTTATTGCCTTTAATTATACGCCTATTGTTAGAACACCTGGTTATGGAGAAATTATCTTGAACTTCGAATCGCCACCCTTGAGAGAATCTACAGGTGAAGCTTTAATTACAGATAATGAAACAGGAACTAAAGAAGGGTGGTTTTTCATACCAGGTGATACAGAAATAACAACAAGTATAATTGATGCAAAAATAACCTCTTATTCTTCATATTATTGGACCGATAGATTATGGGTAAATTCAAGCAACACACCAAATCAAAATTGGACGAGAGTATACTGGTTAGCAAATTATTCATCAAATTATGAAAAGTTAGGTGACCCTTACATCATCCAAATTCCCCCTCATCTCCTTAAAGCCAATGGTAATAATTCTGTTAAAATAGGTACTGGTTTGAAGCCTTCACCATTAAGCGAAGGGAAGGGTGCATCCCCAGATAACAGAGTCATATATACGCTTGGGATAAGAGGTGTTACGCTTACGCATTTCAGTGATGTTTTCCCAAAAGCAAGGGGTTCCACACCAAAAATTTATTATGACATAAATGGTGATAATATTCCGGATGGTTCTGCTATTATAGAAATAGGTATAGATCCTTCTGATGTTTTTGATCCTCTCAATGATTCTGTTGACAACGCCTTTGTAAAGCTACTCGACACAATAAATTTCATAAACGATTTGAACCCAAATGCTCCTGATTTCAACCATACTTCATCAGGTCCAAGCGGAAGTGGAGATGGTTCTTTTAATAATCCCATTGACTTAGAAATTACAGAAGAGATTAAATTTAAAACCGATTTCATTTCACAAATACCTTCTATGTGGGGTCCTGCTACTTTGGAAATTAAAATATGGGGTGGATAAATGCAATATTTAAAAATACCAAAAGTTTTTTTGCTTTTATTCTTACTCGTTCTTTTACTTCCGTATACATCTGCACAAGAACAAAAAGAGGTTTGTCTAGTTTATTTCGTAAGTCACACATGTGGTGATGCATGCGGTCTTACAGATGAGTTTATGAGTGGGTTAATAAATGAATACTTTGGTCGCCTTGTAGCAATAAAATATTACATAGATGCAAACCCGGAAAGCATAAAGATGTTCGAAGCGTATAGAAAAACATATAATCTTCCTTATGATGTTCCTCTTGTTCTTTTTGGCAAAGATGATTATTTGCAGGGTGTTGAAGAAATATACAACCAAACAGAAAAAAGGGTTTTTGATCTTCTTGAAATGAATGGCACTAATTGTCCACTTGAAAGCGGTTATGTGCCAGCAAAAGAATTAAAACCTGAAGTTTTACCAGGCTCTCCAGAAATTTTAATAGGCAATATGAGTCTTAATGAAGAAGAAAACAAAACAGGGATATTGGAAATAAACGAAAGTGAAATGAATAAAACGGAGGAAACATCCTTCGATCTCATACTTCTAGAAGAAGAAAAGAAAGAAACTATTTTTTCTTTGATACTCATCCTATCCTCTTTATGCGTTGTTGCGATCGCAATTTTCTTTCTATGGAAAAGTCGTAAATAAAATAAAAATTTAACTTAACGAGCTGTGAGAAATTAAAGAAATTAAATTAGAAAATGTTTTCTAGTGCTCTTTTCATTTTTGTATTTGATAAAAATAGCATACCACTGATTAAATCTGAGCCTTCTAATATGGAATTAGGTTCGCAGAGTAACCTGAGTAAGATTTAATAACAAAAAAAGAAAATAATCTTTATGTTTTCAGAAGCATGGCTTTACGCATTTGTAAGTGTTTTTATTGTAAGTGTTGTTTCATTTGTAGGCATTTTAACCATTTGTATTAAGGAAGAAAAACTTGAGAAACTCTTACTATACTTTGTGGCATTTTCCGCAGGTGGCCTACTCGGAGGTGCTTTTTTCCATCTCTTACCAGAAGCTGTTGAAAAATTTGGCTTCGAAGTATCAGTTTCATTTTTTATTCTATTAGGTATCGTTGTATTTTTTGTGCTTGAAAAAATGATACATTGGCGTCATTGTCACATACCCACGAGCGATAAACATCCCCATCCATTTGCATATACAAATCTTTTAGGAGATAGTATTCACAATTTCATAGATGGCTTGATAATAGGAGCCAGTTATTTGACAAATATATCCTTAGGAATCATTGCAACATTTGCAGTCATTCTTCACGAAATTCCACAAGAGATTGGTGATTTTGGTGTTCTTGTCTATGGAGGATTTAGCAGAAGGTTTGCTCTCTTTATAAACTTTTTAACAGCTTTAACTGCCTTCTTAGGTTTGATATGTGCCTTTGCTTCATACTCGGTCATTGAAAATTTTACATTTTTCCTTGTGCCTTTTGCTGCAGGTGGCTTCATATATGTGGCTTCAACAGATCTTATGCCAGAACTCCATAAAAGTTGTTTCGAAACAAAAAAATCTTTTGCTCAATTGCTTATGCTTATTTTTGGAATGGTGATAATATTTCTCATAAAATTTATCATCCCGGAGTAAATTTTTAGTTTTCTTAACTTAGAATTAAAATTTTACTCGTATCTTAACGCTTCAACTGGATTTAATCTTGCAGCATGCCTTGCAGGCAGAATGCTTGAAATTATGCCTATGGAAATTGATAATAAAATCCCTTGTAATATTAATCTTGGTGTTATCAAAGCTAATGGTCTCAAAAGAATTGTATTCAAAAAGGCTGTGCCGCTGAAACTGAGTATCAAACCGAGAACAGCGCCAAAAAAGCTTATTAAAATTGCTTCGAAAACTATGGAGAACAATATCTGTTTGTTTGTTGCACCTATGGCTTTCATCGTGCCTATTTCCCTTCTCCTTTCCCTAACTGATATCATCATCACATTCATTATAACAATGCCTGATATCAAAGCTGCTATGCTGCCTATGGCAAAGGTCATAAGATTTAACTGAGAAAGGGTTTTGTTAGCCAAATTCATTAAACTTTTATCTGTTGATGCTTTTACTTCATCGAAATTATCATTTATTTCCTGTTCAAGAAGATCTGCATCTTCTGCTCTAGAAGGTTGCACAAAAATTAATGTAACGAATTCTTTTTTATTGGAAATATCTTGCAAAACAGACAAATCTATAAATATGCTGTTATCAATTTGATTTTTGCCGGTCTCTTCTAAGATGCCCACTATTTCAAATTTTTTATCAAAAATGGTTATTACATCAGAAACCGAATAACCACTTTCTTCAGCGATTTTTTTACCTAAAACAACTTCATATTGATCACTTTCGTATTCTCTACCTTCCTCTATCTTTATATCCACTCCTCTAATCAAATCTCTGTGCTCTGGTGAAACACCAATAATAGTTTGGCCATTATATTTAACGTATAGAACTTCTCCCACTTTTTCAACACCACCCATGTTTCTTATCTCATCAGCAATAGTTTTCTCTATCTGACTTCTTTCTATTGCAAAGCCAGGCGTTTCCTTTTCCCTAACCGTAATCAAACCCGATGTTATGCTTATCTGTTCATTAACATATGATGTAATCCCTTCTGACAAAGAAGAAACTGTGGTGACAAGAAATACGCCTATGACTACGCCTAGCATGGTTAAGAAAGTTCTCAATTTATGTCTTTCTAATTCTCTGAAAGCGAGTTCCCATATCATGTGAATCTATCCTTCTCTTATTGCTTCTATCGGGTTTATTTTCACTGCAACATACGCTGGATATATGGTAAAAATAATCGTGAGTAAAATTCCATAAACAACGCTTCCAATAGCCAGTTCTGGTGTTATAAGTGCAATTTTAGAACCGCCAAGCAAAAATTCATTTAATATGTCCACAAAATAGAAAGAAAGTAAAAGTCCTATGACATTTCCAATAAAAGAAATCACTATGCTTTCTTCAACTATCTGCAAAAATATTGTTCTATTCAATGCACCAACAGCCTTCAGAATACCTATTTCCCTTTTTCTCTCAAGGACCGATGTATACATTGTTATTATTATACCTATACCTGCCACAAGCGAGGCTACAAAACCTATACCCAAAGTCAATATATTTATTGTACTTGTCATTTTTTCTGCTGTCTTGAGAGCATCTTTCATGGTCATGGTCATGAGATCCTCATATTCTTCTTCTATTGTGCTTCTTATTTCGTTAACAAATGAAGGTTCATAAGGTTCTATTGCTAATTGTGTTGCTTCGCCTTCCATGTCATAAATTTCTTCTCCATATTTGTAAGGCAAAAATATCACAAAATCATAAGATCCGTGCCCTTCTTCGATAATGCCTAACACCTCGACTTCTTTATTGTTCAATTTTATATAATCACCAACAGTAACTCCAAGTATGTTCGCAATAAAATACCCGAGCACAGCACCTTCGTCATCATTATCAGGCCAATAACCTTCTTTTAATGTAAGGTCTGCTGCGCCGAAAATATCAAGATCATTCATATCTATAGCATCAACCTCTCCAAACATCGTAGGTGCATTTTTGCTTATTATTGGAACTACTCTTTTTACCCCTGAAATTGATCGTATAGCCTCTATCTTCTCTTTTTCTATATTTCCAATTTCCATTTGCGACATGCTCATCTTTGATATGTCAAACCTTTTGGTTACAAAAATTGTATCTGAACCTATACCACTTGTTGTTGATGTTACAAGCGAATTAATGCCAGCAGAGATCGAGCCAAGAGAAATAATGGCGGTTATTGCTATTACTATTCCCAAAAGGGTCAAGAATGTCCTTACCTTATGTTCGCTAAGGTTTCTTATGGCTAGATCGAACATAATCACCAACTATTTGACCATCTTTAATCCTTATTTCACGGTGTGCACGGCTTGCAAGGTTTAGATCATGCGTGACGATGATGAGTGTTTTTTTGGTTTTTGAATGAAGGGTTTCAAGAAGTTCAAATATTTCTTTCCCACTTTTTGTATCAAGATTTCCTGTGGGTTCATCTGCAAGAATTATTTCAGGATCGTTAACAAGGGCTCTAGCTATGGCAACCCTTTGCTGTTCACCACCAGATATTTCGTTTGGTTTATGCATTATACGTTTTTCCAAACCAACTTTTGTAAGAAGCTCCTTTGCTTTCTTAAAAGCCTCACTTTTGCTATACCCATTAAATCTCATAGGAAGAGCCACATTTTCAAGTGCTGTTAAACTATTGATAAGATTATATGCTTGAAAAACGAAGCCGATTTTTTTTCTTCTTATAAGAGCAAGTTCATCATCTGTCAGTTTTGACACATCTTTACCATCTATGAAAACCTTACCTTTCGTTGGCGAATCCAAACAACCAAGAATATGCATAAGCGTGGATTTACCAGAACCCGATGGTCCCACTATAGCAACATATTGCCCCTCTTCTATTTTTATATTCACTCCTCTTAAAGCATATGTCTCTACACCTTTCATGAAATAAATCTTCCAAACATCTTTGGTTTCAAGTATTGTTTTCTTCATAATTTACATCCACTTAAAAACAGTTTATTTTTTGATATGTCTTCTCAATCTCCATATATAATAGGTCTCTGCAATTATAATCAAGAGGAATATCGGAAGTAGCATAGATAAATTATTTTCTTTTTCTGTCTCGGAATAAGCTGATGGTTTTATGCTTATTTCGTATTCATTACTGAAAAATTTGTTGTCTTCATCCAAATACGAAATATTTATAGTTGCTTGCCCATACTCAAAGCCTTTGAAACGAACAGTTTTATATTTAGATGGTCTGAGCTCGTTGGCAACAGCACTATCAATTATTTTACCATTCTGTAAAAGTGTTATTTTGAGTGCCTTTGCATTAGCTGTTCCTATGTTTTCTACATCAACTTTGAAATCTGAATTTTCTACTTTAGCACTCAATATTTCAATCATTGGTCTACCCTTAACAGGAATTCCAATATAGAATGAATCTGTCCTTTGATTCCCGCCTTCATCCTTATAATTTATAGTAAGTAGGCTTGGGTATGTTTTATATTCTGATGTTTTATCAACGCTCATATAAAATGTCGCTTCACCTATCTGATTTGGTTTTACAGTACCTATGTAAGATACACTACCTGATAAAACAGGTAAGATATATGTTGTGTTTGAAAAAAGCGATGCTTCCATCAAAGACGCTGATCCTGTACCAACATTTTTTATACCAATTTTTATGATTACGGTATCACCAGGTTCTATATCATAAGGATCGGTTTCAATCTTATCAATAACAAGTTTTGGTTTGCCTTGAACTTGGATTAATACCTTCTCTATTTTTTGCGTTGTCATATCCCCAATTTGATATAATCTAAACTCAAGTTCATAGCTATTTGAAATCGTATCCATATCGACATATAATTTATATCTTGCTGTGATGTGATCCATTGAAGCAATGCGTGAAAATGTTTTTATTTTTTCTTCACCAGGCAAAAGGGTAAACGGATTTTTAGGAACGATTTCTAAAACAACGTTTTGAGCATCACCATAACCCTTATTTTCTAAAGATATTTCCACATCTACGGTTTGGCCTGGTTCAGCAGGATATGGATTTTGCTTCATCAAAACTACACGAAGATTTTCTGTTGCTTTTTGCGCATAGACTGACGAAGTTAAAAATAACCATGAAAATAAAACTATAGATGAAATCAACAACGCATTCATTTTCATAAGACCACCAAATATATACATGGAGTTAACATAATATAATTTTTGTATATAAAAACTTTTGGGAAGTTGGTTCTGAAAAATCATCTTAAGAAATTACAGACGGTACACACAAAAGGATTGAAAGAAAGGGTAGAAATTCTATTTTTAATTTTGGCGCTTTTATAAATGGAAAAGCCAACCTTCGAATCCGGAATTAGAACCTGGAATTAACTTCGTAGAAACGATGAGTTATGTGATAAGGTTAAATATACAATGATTTCGAATATTGATTTTCAATTTGGTGCATTTTATTCGGATCGATACAATTAGGCATAGTTTTTCAAAAAAAGCGCAACCTATTTGCAGGGTCAAAGATGGAAAAGATATAAAAATCCAAAAAAGAACGCAAATACTTTTAAATAGACCGCTTCAAATATGTTTATAAACGATTTTACCCGATTTTAAATTGGGGAAGGAGGTTTTAAAATGCAACAAAGACCTTTGGACGTTCTTGGAAGTTCGGAAAACAAAAGATTGTTGATACAAGTTAAGAATAGGGATAAGATAATAGGTATATTGAGGGCGTTCGATTCGCATTTAAACATATGGCTTGATGACGCAGAAGTGCAAAGTGCTGATGGGGAAACATCAATAAAATTAGGCACAGTGCTGGTTAGGGGCGATAACATCGTTCTCATTTCACCTGCGAAATAGTATTTAAAAGACAGCACCTAAACCAACGATAACTAAGGTGATGATATGGTAAAAGGAACTCCAAGTATGGGTAAAAGGAAGAAAAAAACACATGTTTTATGTAGACGTTGTGGTCGTCATGCCTATCATGCTTCTAAACGTGTTTGCGCAGCATGTGGTTTTGGCGATAGCAAAAAAATTAAAAAATTCAAATGGCAATGGAAGTCTGTGGAAAGGAGCAAACGATTAAAATAAGACGTAAAATGTTCGTTGTAATTTATCGAATTGGCTTCTCTAACAATTCAAGCACCTAAAAGATTGTGATTTCGATTTGGCCAAGTAAAGAGAATATTGTATAACCTAAAGTTACTAAAACTATGCTGTGTTTCAAGCCAGCTATCAAAGAGCCTTCAGCCATTTTTCCTGTAGCCAGACCAGCAAAAAAACCTTGCACTAAAATGAAATTAACAAATATGTGCATGTAAAGTTCTGATGGTAAAGCCTCTGTAGCGCCTTCTTCGCCCATAAGACTTGGGGTCATTTGCATACCACTAAGTGAAGGGATTAAAAATGTTTTTATAACAATTAGGATGAAAATGAACATAAAGAAAATCATATAAGATGTTACGATTTGAGATTGAACAGAAACTGTTCTCTCCTGCCTTATTTTGTTTATTTCAATCAACGATTGACCAATTGCTCTTAAAGTTTCTGTTATTTTACCACCAACTTTGTACGCTTCGATTATAGTGCCCACAGACCTCTTGATAGGTATGGACTTCACTTTTTCAGCAAATATTTTGAGAGCATCTTCAAAGGGCACACCCCATTCAACTTTACTTTCTATTTCTTTAACATACGGAGAAAAAACCCCATAATTTTTTTTGCTTACATGTTTTAGCGCGATTGGCAATGTCATGCCAGAATCTATAGCTTCTGTGAGATCGGTTATGAAAATGATGAATTGATCTTCTATTTCTTTATTTAATTTATAATGCCCATAAAAAATAAGGAAAGGTGGAACGATTGCTATCAAAGCACCAAGCATGTTGAAAAGGGGCGTTAAAAAAGGTATTATGTTGGATAAGAAAAAGAAGTTCAAAAGAAGGATACAACTTCCTAAGAAAACAAAAAATAATTCAAATACCAAAGTTCTGTTGATTTCCATCTTAAACACCAGGATAGGTCACATGAATAAATATTATGAAAGCTAGATTAAGGAAGGGAAGGATAATCCATGTAATTAATGTTATCATTTCATCTATTGTAAGGCCCATTACACTTCCTCCTATTATGCTCATAGTAGCAAGCATAGAAAGCATCATAAGGGGAGCTGCAACTAAAAGGGCAGTATAAATATCAGCATAAGTTGACAAAGTCTTTAGATATTTTTCTCTTCTTATTCTATAATCAAATAGTGCTTTTTCTGCCATTTCTCTTAAATATTCAACCATGTTACCACCAGATTCTGTTGTGGCAACTATGCCCAATAAAACTTCCCTGAAACTTTGAGAAGGTGTTCTTTCTGCAACATCTTTAATAGCATCGATAGAGCTCATTCCAAAAGTCTTTATATTCCTCATTATTAGTTTTGCATCTTCTGCTATTTCTCCATACTCTTTAAAACCTGTAAGAAGCTCAAACATGAATTCTATAGGTATGCCTGAAGATGCTATGGCAGCCATATGTGTTATAGCAAAAGGTAAATTATTTTCTATGGATTTCTGCCTCGATTTTTCTTTTTGGACAGGGTAGAGATACAAAATTATGAATACTATTGATGCGATAAAAATAGGGAAGAAAATGACACTGAAAATATAGATGTAAAACTCAACTTCTATAAAATAGGTCAAGAGTATATAGATTGCAAAAAAGGATATCAAGAAAGATAAAATGGAAGAAAAAAGAAGGATGCATACCCATGTTTTAAGAAGAATTTTCATATTGGCATTTTTTATATGTGGCTCTAATGGTTTGAAAGAAGTTATATATTTATCGACTATTTTTCCGAAAAGCGCAAGAGAAATTTTTCTATAGAGTGACATATTAAAATATTATTCACTCGATATTAAAAAACGAAGATTGTATAACCAAACATTATTCATGATATTATTCTAAACAAAAGGGAAAGTAAAATTTTAATTAAAATGACGAATTTACAAGCTTTCGTTTAGATATCATAAAAAAGCAGAGGACGTGTTTATGGTAGACTTTGTGAAAATCTGAAAGTACCCCTTCCTACCTTCTCTGCCCTGCTCCCCTGCAAGCACCATCTCTACGTCTTAGGGCTGCTGTCTTTCGGGTATGATACATCAAATGCATCAAACTTTCCGACCCTGACCCGGTTCAACGTAAAGATGATCCTGCAGGACAAGGCTTCCCAGTTGGTAGAAAGGACTTTGCAGACAATCACAAAGCCATCCATAAACTACAACCGGCCATAAAGACCATTTGCCACCATTAAGGTGCGGTAGGCCTAGCCCCGCGGTTGGAGGTCCTCTGCATTAATAATCCTTAAATACGTATTTAAATAGTTAAAGGTGAGGAAAATGTATAGATACGCAAGACGTAAAAAGTATGTGCCACCTTCAAAAAATATGAGGAAAACTTTATTGTTGGTATTAGCAAGTTTTCTATTATTATTTTTAGGCTTTTACTTTGGAAGTTTAAATCAAAAAATAGTTTACTATAATCAAACAAAAACTTCATACACAATAAACTATATACCTTATATACCATTCAATATCACTCCCAATGCTTCTTTTGCTTCGATTGTTATTCCTGCGGTGGATGAAGAAGGCAACGGAATAACCACAACCCTTTTTGTTCAGGTTATGGAAGGTGACGGAAGAATCCTGGTAAATATAGATAAATTAATTTTTTGGACAGACACACAAAATTCCATACGTATATCTACAAAAGTGGCTTCAAATATAACAAAACATGAACTCTCAAAATATGATATTATATATACCATGTTTGCAAATTCATCTTCTGTCGAAGGACCTTCTGCAGGAGCAGCAATAGCCATTGCAACCATCGCTGCGCTTGAACATAAAAAAATAAATCAGAAAGTTTTCATCACAGGTGGTTTAGAAGAAGATGGCCGAATAACACCTGTAGGAGAAATAATGACAAAAGCGAAAGTTGTAAAAGAAATGGGCGGTGAACTTTTCCTTGTCCCACCTAATCAATCGCAAACCATAATTTATGAAACAAAAAAATATTGTGAAAAAAAAGGTTATATGGAAATATGCATGAGCGAAATTGTGCCAAAGAAAATAAACATTTCCGATGAAGTTGGAATAAAAATTATAGAGGTATCACATATAAAAGAAGCTATGCAATATTTCTTTTCAGAGGGTTGAATATGATCGATATCCACGCGCATTTATGTTTTGGTGATTACGACAAAGATATGGATTTTATCATATCAAAGTGCAAGGAAGAGTTAGCAGGTGTAATAGTTGGGACAGCAAGATATGATGAAGGGATAAAGGCATTGAATTTGGCAAGCAAATATCCAAATTTCATTTTTCCAACATTGGGTTTTCATCCTACAGAAGGAAAAGGTGATGTAGAAAAGATTATCAATCTCATCATGAAAAATAGAGAAAAAATTGTTGGTATAGGTGAAGTTGGATTGGACTACCATTGGGAAAGAGATGAAAAGAAAAGAGAAAAACAAAGGGCAATTTTCATGAAATTTATTGAGCTTGCTGAAAGGTTGAAGAAACCATTAGTTATTCATTCCTGGGATGCAGAAAAAGAGTGTTTTGAGATGTTAGAAAATAGGGACGTAAAAGCAGTTTTTCATTGTTTTTCAGGAACAAAGGAACTTGCTGAAAGGATAGTGAAGCGTGATTTTTACATTTCTATATCAACGATGGTGCTTTTTTCAAAAAATATCAGAAAAATTGCAAAGGCTATTCCCATAGATAAACTTCTTCTCGAAACCGATTCGCCTTTTCTTTCTCCTGATAAAGAAAAAGATAAAAGAAATTACCCTTGGAATATCAAACTTTCCGCAGAAAAGATAGCGGAATTAAGAAAAACGACAAAAGAAGAAATATTAGAAAATGCAAAGAAAAACACTATACGTCTTTTTGAATTGAAGATACTCGAATGAAAAGGTGAGGTATGAAAAAAGAAATGGTAAAAATTAAGGAGATGGTAAACAAGCTTTCATCTTTTGGTTATATTTGTGATGTTTGTTTAGGCAGGCAGTTCACAAAAATTTTGAAAGGTAAAAATAACAGAGAAAAGGGTAGATTTTTACGCAAGACTTTTGATTTGGGGGGTGAAAAAGGTGTATGCTTTATGTGTAACAATTTTTTTGAAAATTTCCAAGATATTGTGAAAAACATCATAAAAAATGTGAAAAAAATAGATGCAAAAACATTTATGTTTGGTGTGAGACTAAGCGATAGGGTCGTGATGCATGAAGAGTTGGTGTGGGAAAAAATAGGGACGCAGTATTGCGAAAGTATAAAAGAAGAAGTACGGAGAGAAGTTTCAAAACTCATAAAAGAAAAAACAGGAAAGAGATACGATGCACAAAAACCTGAAATTAATATAATTTTCGATATGCAAAAAAACGATTTTGAAATATCAACTGCTCCGTTATTCATTTATGGTGAATACAAAAAGTATGCACGTAATATTCCACAAACAAGTTCAAAACTTTATAAGGAAAGTGTAGAGGATATAATAGCAAAACCTTTTATGAAAATCACAAAAAGTACGAACCATGTATTTCATGCAATGGGAAGGGAAGAAAAGGAAGCACGATGTCTTGCATGGAGGCCATTCGTGCTTGAGATAAAAAATCCTTTAAAAAGGAAGTTCGACCTTAACTCCATAAAGAAAAAAATAAACAAGAACAAAAAGGTTAAGGTCAATAAGTTAAGGTATTCAAACAAAAAAGAAGTTGCGATAATAAAGGCCAAAAAACCTTATAAAGTTTATAGGGCAGTTGTCATTTTTGATAAACCAATAGAAGAGATAGAAAACGTGAAAAAATTAGTTGGTGAAATAGAACAAAGAACGCCAAGTAGGCTTTTAGGCTTTAAAGAGGATAGAAAAAGATATAAAAAGGTTAAAAGTATAAAATGGAAAAGGATTAATAATAAAAAATACCAATTTGAAATAACAGCAGAATCAGGGCTTTTCCTAAGAGAGCTGATAACCGGAGATGGCGGGAGAACGAAGCCCTCGCTTGCAGAATTGCTGAAAGTAAATGCAAGTTTGAAAAGCTTTGACCTTATTGGCTTTGAGGAGTAAATATGGTAAGGGCGACCAAAGGATTTAGGCGTTCAACGAGAAAGAAGTTGAAGAAAAAAATTAGAGAAAAGTTTAAGGTAATACCTTATTTACAAACTTTCAAACCTCATGATAAAGTTGTGATAAAGCCAAATCCTTCTTCACATAAAGGTATGCCTTTCCCAAAATTCAAAGGTTTGGTTGGGGAAATTAAAGAAAAAAGGGGGGATGCATATCTTGTTGAAATAAGGGTTGGCAACAAAATAAAAACTATTATTTCAAGACCTGAGCACTTGGTTTTAAAAGAAAGGTGATTTTATGAATGTAAAAAATGAAAAGCTCGTGAGTTGGTTTGAAGCCAAAAAAATACTTTCAGAACTGGAGAAACAAAAGGAGCTTGGATATGAACAAAAAAATGCATTAGAACACCTAAGAAAATTCTGTAAACTCACAGACAAAAAATACGAGAAGATACTCGAAGAATTAAAAAGTATAGAAAAATTAAAAGATAGGCACATAATAGCTATATTAAATTTCTTGCCTGAAACTCAAAATGAATTAAGAGTTTTGTTTGCTAATGAAAGATTAGTTTTAACAGAAGACGAGAAAAAGAAAATTCTGAAAATAGTAAAAGAAAACAAGTAATGTTTTTTAAACACAAATTCTTAATTTAAACAAAAGATTAAAGGTGTTTATCATGCTTAAAAAAGATATAAAAAAAGATGAGTGGGCAATAGTTTTAGATTTTTTGCCACATGGTTATTACGGCATGCGTATTTCCCAACCAGTTGCACAAGTAATAGGGGAAGATTATTTTTCATTACTTGAAGTTATAGTTAGAGATGGTGTTTTTCTCAAAGTTGGCTCTCGAGTTTATATAGGTGAAGGTAAAAGGGATGAGATAAAATTTATCAAAAGGCGAATTGACTTCAAAGATCTCACTGCAGCAGCAAAGCAAGAACTTGCAGATATCGTCGAAAAAATAGTAAAAGAAAAACCACAAAAGTTTTTGGAATTTTTCAATAAAGCAGGTCCTATAACCACACGTTTGCATCAGCTTGAACTTCTACCAGGAATAGGTAAAAAACATTTATGGGAAATTATTTCCGCGAGGAAAGAAAAACCTTTTGAAAGTTTTGAGGATATCAAAAAACGGATAAGCACACTTCCTGATCCTGAGAAGATGGTTATAAAAAGAATACTTGAAGAAATCGAAGATAAAGATAAATATAGAATTTTTGTTCCAAGATTCGAAAAAACACAAGAACAAAAATCGCATGGCAAAGCGATATGAAAAAGCTAAAAACATAGTTTAATTTTATCTTTAAAAAACCCTATCGGCTCTCTGAGAAATTAAATATGGAATGCCCGAAGCATTTGATTTTTAATTTTTAAGTAAATTTTTCAATAAAGACGACATACACAAGCAAAATGCTTAAAAATTCCAAAGTTAAGTCTGCAGAACTCGGTCATTTTTATTTTTTGATCATCTTCAAAATACTTTCCGGATCTTTATAGTAATCTGAAATGATCTTACCAACCTTTTCTATTGTGTTTATCTTATTTTTTACAAGCCATAGAAGTATCGCTTTCTTTTCTTCGAGATTCTTTTTTATCTCTTCATCATCCATACCAGAAAAAAGTTTTATGTCGTTCCACACCCTAGTCGATTTGCCCCATTCCAAAATTTCATCTTTTGATGGTATCCATCTAAAAATATTGTTGAGTTCAATTTTCATTTCTTCAATGCCACCAGAAGGTATGATTTCTGTTACTTCTAAAACCCTTCTTATATTCTTCCTTCTATCTCTATGCATAACAGCAATAAGTTGAAGGGAAGAAAGTAGAGAAATGGGGATATTTATAGGTGGATTTATCAGTCTTTTTATAGTTTCTTCAGCTGTATTTGCGTGCATAGTTGAATAAACAGAATGCCCAGTGTTTATCGCTTCGAAGAGGACTTCTGCCTCCTTAGCCCTTCTAATTTCACCTACAATCATTCTATCTGGTCGCATACGAAGAGCATTTATCATCAATTGCAACATGGTAACTTCACCTTTGCCCTCGATATTAGGTGGTCTTGTTGTCAAGGGCAACCAATGTAAAAATGGAGGCAGCTGTATTTCTCTTGTATCTTCTATGGAAATTATCCTTTGCGTGGGTGGTATGAACATACATAAAACATTGAGAAATGATGTCTTACCAGAAGCTGTTCCACCAGTACACACAATATTCATTTCGAATTGGATTGCCAACCAAAGAAAAGCAGCAACCTCAGGAGAAATGGTCTTTGCTTCTATGAAATCTGTTATAGTCCATGGTCTTCTTGCAAATTTCCTTATGGTAAGTGTATTGCCTTTTGAAGAAATGGGAAACAAAGTTGCATTAGCCCTATCACCTGTTGTCAAATAAGCATCCATTAATGGATTTAGATTAGTAATTTGCATGCCTACTTTCCTTCCGATATGAGCTGCATAATTATATATTTTGGTTTCATCGCCCGGCACCACATTGGTTTTTAACCATCCGTATGTTCTATGATAAACCCATATAGGTTCTTTTGCATTGTTAATTACAATCTCCTCAAGGGCATTGTCCCTCAACATAAATTCTATAGGACCTAAACCAAGGGCTTCTTGTGATAATATACCAACTAAAATGTCTATATCATTTTTAGAAAGATGTGGCAATTCGTTTTTAACCAAGTTTGCAGCCTTTTCTAAAAATTTATTTTTCATTTCACTTGTTTCTTCTGTTTCTGTCTCATCAATATGAAAAGTTAAATCAGTTACTATTTTTTCCCTTATAGCATCTAATACCGCCCAAGTAGCTTCTTTTATTTCAGGATATTTTATTTCATAAATAGGTACGTATTCGTCAGGTGAATGATAAATTTTAACAGATGCCTTTACTTTTTCGTATTCAACCTCATATTCTTCTATAATTTTTTCCACATTTTCATTTGCTCCTTTCAACTTTCCCGGCATTTTTCTTACCTTTCTTTATTTTAAACAATTTAAACAAAATTATTAAAACCCCTATAATTATTATCAATCCTGTGATTAAATAAGCTTGCGAGTAAGTTATCCTTATAGGAGGTAGTTTTAACGCATAAAAAGCAAAAAAACAGACAAAAAGAAGTATAATTAAAATCATCATTTTCATTGGTTTTCTCTTCTTAGTTTTAAGTTTTTTTATTTTTTCGCTTTCAGTTGTAAACTTTTTTAATATCAACACGGGCTCTCCGATGGGAGGATATCTCATCCTTATTAATTTATGCTCTTCTAATATCCTTCCCCATTCCTCAACTTTATCCTCATCAACTTTAAGCATCTTTGACGCATCTTTTATTTTAATAATACCCCTATCCCTAACAAGCTCGTATAACTTATCCACATCTGTTTCGATAAACTCTCTTTCTTGCGTTTCTCTTTGTGTTTTTTTATCAATCGGTTTGTTAATTTGGCTTGGTTGTTGCAAAACTTCTTTCTTTTTATGCAAAGTTTTACCCTTCCTTTTATCCGGCATTCTTTTTCTCTTCATTTTAACAACCATTACACAATTCAGTTAAACCATATTTATCTGTAAAAGTTTTGTTAAGTCTAAACCAGGTCTGTAAACCTCTAATGGGATGGCCAATATAGTTTTGTGAACCAAAATATATATAATCAACAGAAATTACATTCTCCTTTATTGGTATTTGATAGCTTTGTAACTCTGGTAAATTAACAAAGGACTCCATTCCATTTGTTGTTTGATTCAAATTATTTTCAAGCCTTTTTAGAAATGTTGGGCCACTACCCTCAAAATAGTATTTGTTCTCTATCTCTTCTCTTATAGGCAAATGCCATACAGAATGTGTTGGGCCATCGATGTATATAATTTCATAATTTGTTTCATTCAAGGCTTGTTTTATATTTTCTAAAGCGCTATTGTTCCCTGTTATATAACAATCAGAATAACTGCTCAAATTTATTGATTCCTCTAAAACAAAGCCAGAAAAACACGCAAAATTAACACCAGATGTGTTTTCTGCTACAAGTATTTTGTTGTAACATTCATTTTTATCGAAAGTTATGTTTCCTAAACAACTACCACTCGAATTTGTCCCTCCTGCTACAAGTTTTTTTGCCCTATAAGGGAATGGTGAAATTTTTATACTCCTCTTTACTAGACCATTGGTATTCAAAGCGAATATAGGATCTTCCATACCTTCCGGCTTTATGATCACATTGTAAATCTCATCTTTTTTGCTTATACTTGCTATACCTAATGAATCTTTCACAGAAAGATTCAGCTTTGCGCTTATTTTTATTCCAAAAGATCCGTTTTCAGAGATGTTCAAATCCGAAAAATTTATACTGATATTAAAATTAAATGGGATTGTCATAATTTTATTAAACCAATAATCAAGCGTGTTGTTAATCATTATTATGCTTTCATTGCCTTCTATTGTTCCATTTTCCATCAGCTCTTTTATGTTTAGGACAGCGTTGCTTAAAGGTCTACCATTAATAACAACATAATCACTGCCTGCTATCAAAGCCCTTTTTCCTGAAGTCACCATCGCCCTTTCAAAATCGTTTTCAAGATTTTTTGTAACCTGATGTATTTGATCAGCAACGATATTTTCATATATTCCACTTTTACCGCTTTGCGTAACCACATAAAGAGAAATAAATATAAGGATCGGGATGATTATGACAATTGATAAAAAAGAGTAAAATTGGGCTTTCATATAAATAATTTGAGATTTTAATTAAAGTCAGTTTATTTGGCGATTCTGTTGATTTTAAATGTAGGAAGAAAATGCGCTGACTTTTCATTTTCTGGTGATTTTGACAAAAACTATGCAAGTTATCCTAACTTTTCAAAAATCTGTAACTAACTTGGACGCTGAAAAACCCAAAAACTTAATCTATAAAAACAAAATATTTATTATGAAATATTCAGAGCTTGTTGAATTATACGAATATCTTGAAAAAACATCTTCTAGATTAGACAAAACAGATAAAATTGCAAAGTTTCTAAGAAGTGTGGATACAAAAGATCTTGAAATGGTTACATTGCTTGTGCAAGGAAGGGTTTTCCCTTCTTATTCTGAAAAAGAAATGGGAGTTGCAGAAAAAATGATGATAAAAGCGATAGCATCTGCTACAGGTTTTGGAGAAAAAGAAGTGGTGAACGAATTCAAGAATACAGGTGACCTTGGCTTGGTGGTAGAAAAATTGATGACTAAGAAAAAACAAAGGAGCCTTGTTTTTAAAGAGCTTACAATAGAAAAGGTTTTCGAAAATCTTCAAAAACTCGCCTTTGTGGAAGGCAAGGGTTCGCAAGAAACTAAGATTTCTCTTATAAAAGAGTTGTTAGGTAATGCTAAACCTAAAGAAGCAAGATATATTGTAAGAACTGTTTTAGAACAGTTAAGAATAGGTGTTGCTGAGGGTGTTTTGCGAGATGCAATAGCATCTGCTTTTTTCCCAGATAAAGAGGGTGAAGAAAAAAAGAGTGTTATAGAAGCGATAGAATGGGCTTGGTTTTTGCGTTCTGATTATGCAGAAGTTGCGAAAATAGCGAAGGAAAAGGGACTAAAAGGTTTGAAGGAAATAGAAATAGAAGTGGGTAAACCCTATCATGTGTTACTTGCGGAAAAATCAAATAGTTTAAAGGAAGCTTTAGAATCTTTCGAACGTCCATTAATCGAATTCAAGTATGATGGAGCCCGTGTATGCATACATAAGAAAAATGACCAATTTTGGTTTTACACAAGGCGTTTGGAAAATATAACCAAACAATTCCCCGATTTGTATGAAATTGCAAAAAAGTGTATAAAGGCAAAAAGTTGTATAGTAGAGGGTGAAATGCTCGCAGTAAACCCAAAAACAGGCGAGCCTTTACCTTTTCAAATACTTTCACAACGCATTAAAAGGAAATATGATATAGAAAAAATGACGAAAGAAATACCAATTCAAGTTAATCTTTTTGATATTGTTTATCTTGATGGTAAAGAGTTGTTTCAGGAACCTTTAGAAAGGAGAAGGAAGAAGCTAGAAGAGATAATAAAACCTTTGCCTGGGAAATTCCAACTTGCAGAGAAATTAGAAACAAAATCCTTGAAAGAGGCTGAAAAGTTTTATGAGCTTGCGTTAAAAGCAAAGCAAGAAGGCGTTATGGTAAAGAATCTCGAAGCTAAATATCAGCCTGGAAGGCGAGTTGGTTATTGGTTAAAAGTAAAACCAATAATGGAAACGCTTGATCTTGTAATTACCGGAGCGGAATGGGGAACTGGGAAAAGAGCGCATTGGTTAAGTACATTCATTCTTTCTTGCAAAAAAGGGGATGAATTCCTTGAATGCGGTATGCTTGGAACAGGTATAAAGGAAAAGAAAACAGAAGAAGGAGACATTACATTTGAAGAGCTTACAAAACAGCTAAAACCTTACATAATATCTGAAAAAGGTAAAGAAGTCAAGATAAAACCTAAGATAGTGGTGGAAGTTGCGTACGAAGAGATTCAAAAATCACCCACATATTCCTCTGGTTTCGCTTTACGCTTCCCTCGACTTTTAAGGATAAGATTTGATAAAGGACCGAATGATATAGATGATGTTTCCCGCATAGAAAAGCTTTATAGTGAACAAAGAGGTAGAAAAGGCTCAGAAAAAGCAAGAGAAAGCGAATAGGAGAGGAAAGATTGGAACAATAAATATTTAAAAAATATTCACCAATAAGTAATAAACATTTATAAAGCTTACTATTCTACAAAATTATGTAATTGGCATCTTACAAAGCTTTATATAAAAAAATGTTAAATTAACTATTAAAAAGGTGAAAAATGGTAGCAACAACAAAAACCTTTGATGCATTGAAGAGCATAGGTCTTAATCTATACGAAAGAAAAATATTCGTAGCTTTGTTAGCCAGGGGTGTAGCGACTGCAGGAGAACTTTCACAAATAGCGAATGTCCCACGCTCAAGGGCATACGATATTTTGGAATCGCTCGCAGAAAAGGGGTTTGTGGTGATACAACCTTCTAAACCTATAAGATATGTGGCGCTTTCACCAAGAGACGCCTTAGAAAGGGTCAAAGAAAATTTAGAAAAGAAACACAAGGAAATGATAGAGAGAATAGAAAGTCTAAAGGACACACCAGTAATAAAAGAGTTGGAGATGATTTATAAAGAAGGTTTGAACCTCATACAACCTTTTGAGATGACAGGAACACTCAAAGGAAGGCATGCAATAAATCAGCACTTAAGTTCGCTTTTCAAAAAGGCGACAAAAGAAATAAAAATAATAACAACAGAAAATGGTCTTAACGAATTGTATGCTACGCAGTATAATATATTAAAAAGATTGGCAAAAAAAGGTGTTAAACTTAAAATCCTCGCACCATTGAGCGAAACCTCACCAGTGAAAGCATTTTCAAAAATAGCAGAAATGAAAAACATAAAGAAACCTTTGAACAGAATTTATACCATAGATGATAAGCATGTGGTTTTTGCCCTTACAGATGACAAAAAGGTTCATCACACACAAGATATTGCATTTTGGGCACAATCTACACATGCGATAAAAAGCTTTGTTGAACCATTCTTTATCAGCGCATGGACAGATAAAATAGCAGAGTAAAACAAATAAAAGAAAGAATTGTTAGATTTCTCTTTCGAATTCGTTATCTAATTCTATATATTTACAAATCAATAAGAAATTTTTAAAAAGCGAAATGTTCAAAACTATCTCATTTCCTCCTTCTTAAACTCCTTAGTTTTACCTTTTCTGGTCGCTACAGAAGATAACATACCCCACTCTTCTTCTGGCATTTCAAGCAAGTCTTTTAAAGGTTCGAATCTGTGTTCCAACATTATTGCTCTCTGCCTCCAATAATCCATGCCTGTTAATTTTATGCCAAAATACTCTTCTGGCAATTCATCAGGAGGTACATCTTTCTCTAAGAACTTTGCGCATAGTTTCAAGACCTCAACCGATTGTCTGAAAGGATCATCACCACCGCCTCTTTCAAACCATAGATAAACATCAAAATTTTGTTTTCCAAAACCAGTTTCCCTAAGGAACCAGCTTAATTTATAGATTTCGAGATCTCCAAGTTCGAGGGGATAGTGGGCATGAAGCGGGTTTGGTGAATTAGAATGAACTGATAAAACATATTTACCAAAATCAGGTGCAAGTTTTTTAAGATTCTCAATTTCGATTAAAGGATCTATACCATGACCAGCCAAATGCTCCCAATCCATTGTCATAAAAATTTTATCAGTTTTCAAAGTTTTTCTTATAGTTTTTATAGTTGCATATAGTTGTTTTGGATGCCAAAGAATGTATTGTCCTGCATATTTAGGTTCTCTTGCATCAGGTATTTCTATTGTGATTTTTAAATTTTTTGCTATTTTTATTAACTCATCTGAATCTGGATATTTTTTCAATTCTTTAATCAAAGTCCCATTTATAAAATTTAAGGCATCTTTCAGATGCCCTTCAAGATATTTTGCTCCAACAACTGCATACCAAAACTCTTTAAAAGCCCTATCATTTGTTTCCTGTGCCGTCTTCCATGCGCGATCAAGCCAAAAATCATCGTTGTAATCAATTTTATAACGATCTATAACATCTTTATATACTTCAACCATCGCTAACCACATTGGGTCTTTGTTAAAGAAAAGGTAGTGTATCATTATATCATAAGCGTCTAAAAGTTTACCATAATTTTCTATTTTCCATTTTCTTTTGTTAGGATCGGGATTGGCCATTTTTTTAATAGCCATTTCTGTTAGATATTGTTTAGAAAGTCTTCCTTGCATTTTTGCTGCTTCAGCACCAATATCTTTTATTATATTTTCTTCAACTTCTTTGAGTTTTTCTTTATCATTTATTATTTCAGGATTTTTAGCGATAATTTCATCGACCCTTCTCCTAAATTCTTTTTCTCTCCATAAACTCACTTCGCTGTATGCCCTTCCTTCTGCTTCCTGTATTTCTTCATGCCTAAGAATTTGCATCACATATTGTCTTTCGTATTCCCACATCTTTTCCCCAAACCACTTCCTCAATCTTGCATCTTTATAGAGAATTTCTGATATGAAATTTCCATCAAAATCGCACATTACGATATCAAGTTTTGATGTGGTATATGTTATCATTTCTAACCAATAGTGTAAAGAAGCGTGAAAAAGAACGTATTTACAACCAGCAAAAACAGCAGAGCGTATAGATTTGTATACATGATCTTGCGCATCCCTCCAATCGCTACGTTCAGGAATTTCGAAAGGTGTTGTGAGCGAGCCATGAAAGCATAAATCAATCCCTTGCTTCTTTGCCAAATCCCGTATTTCTTTTCCAAGACTATAGTTTATTTCATGCGGCGTGTCACCAGAAATTTCAATAGCATCTGTACCTCTGGTAAGGGCATAGCCTATTTTTTTCAGAGATGTTGCAAGTTCCTCTGCCCTTGCAATATAATACAAACCTGTAGTTACACCAACCCTTATCATCCTAATATCGCCTCTAATTTTAAGGCCTTTGACCACTTAATCTATAAGCAGTTTCTTTTATCAAATCTCTTAACCCAGCAATTTCAGCTCCAAAGTAAAGACCATAAGTTTTCGAAATTCTTTCGCCTACATTTATCTCGTAAGGACCTGGTTTAACAAAAAATCTTAGCAATGGCCTAACAGATTTTTTGAACTTCTTCTTTTTATTGCTTAAACTTAGTTTTATTTTACTCCATTTTTGTTTAAAAGATTCTTTTTTCTTACCTTCTATTTTTTCTCCTGATTCAGGATAATCTTTTTTAACCTCTTCTAATATCTTTTCTTCTTCGGTTGTAACCCCTATGAGTTTTTCTATTTCTTTTGCAAACCTTTTCTTTTTGTATTCTAATTCAAGCAAAGCAAAAAACATGAAATTTTTAGACAAAAGAAAAGGGTGGAAATGCCAATATTGGTCTTCAACAACCATTGGTCCTGTAGAACCTTTTTTATATTGACAAACATAGTCAAGGTCTATGAACGAATAATAAAGAAATCTGTCATCAAGCCTTGGCGCCGGATAAACAGCAAAAACATCTGTACGCTTACCAGCAAGAGAACGGCCACCTTTCCTAAAAGCGTCTAATATTCCAAGTATTTCCTTTTCTGTCAAATATACATCATATTTTGCTTCTAACGCTATTATATGCTCTTTGACCCAATCATCATAGTATGGTACTTCACCCCAGCCAGAAATTATTAAGGGCTGTCCTACTTCTTCTGGCTTTACACCCTTCCAAAACCATAGTTTTGCTTGGACTTCACCCTGTGGTGTAAATGAAAATTTAGTAACATCAGTAAGACCTGCTGCAGCATCTTCTATTTCAGCTGCTTCTCTAATCATTTTGAGTTTGCTTAAATAAGGCTTCAACCATTCTCTATATTCATCCACGGATCTCTTTCTTGATTCCACCAAATTTTTAATTCTTGCATACCTTTCTCTTACGTCAGGAAAGAACAATTTTTTCCATTCTTTGAAAAGCTCATTCTTGGTTTTTAGTACGTTAGCCTCTGCTGTTGTTACATGCAAATTTTTTCTTATAGTTTCCACATCATCCCATTCACTTTTCATTTTAAGGAAATCGCCTATGATAGTGGGCCAACGTTTAGCCATACTTATCATCGAATAACCTTCTCCCATATAGGCGTCAACTCTATCAACATATAAAGCCCTCAAAACATGCTCATCTTTTTCACCCATTCTGAAATAATCAAGTATTTCTTTGTATTTCCTTTCATCGTGTTTGAGCAGTTCGTAATCAGCAACTGCTTGCATAGCAGAGGCAAGACCTTGTTTTATAGATGCTTCCAACCTCTCTTTATGCGCCATTAAAGGCGCAAATGCAGGAGGTGGTGTTGGCGTTAGCGTTATTATCTCATCAACCTTTTCCACCCACCAGTGCCATTTGAAAACCCTATAAATGAAAACATTGTATATAATCTCTGCCTGTCCTTCAAGACATACAGGATTAAGAGTTACAATCTGGTCTATGAGCGCAGGGCTTATAACAACCTCTCCGAAGATACCTTTTTTCTTTCTCGCTTCCCACAAAAAATAATCAACAACCGTTGGATAACCTTTAAGTTTTTCTTTCCACTCCTTCCTTTTTGCTTCTCTTTCTTTGTCTTTTGCATCTGCCATATTAATATTTTTATTTTAAAGGATAAAAGTTTTAGAAATTTTTGGCTCTTCCCAATTAGTATGGGATAGAAATACAGTTTTTCATTTTTTGATAAAATGAGATGTGCAAATCAATTCGAATTTTGGTCTATAAAATATTATTAGGGGCTGAAAATTACAAAAATACCTGCTACGAGTAATACGATGCCTATTACCAAAGCGGCGGTTGTAAAGCTTGTTGTACCACCTGCTGCTTCTTGATGTTCTTCTATTCCTGGAAAAAATACAACAAGGAAAACGCCAGCGGCAACCATTAAAACTCCTAAGATCTTCATCAAAAGCCACCATAGCATAAAAATCCCCGAGGATATCAATTTATAATTTTATTTGAAGAAAATATAAATAGGTGCTTAAATGCCGCAGTTTGCGAGAACCAAACTTGTTATACAAGAAGACTGTTATAGGGAGAAGCCAGAAAGAATAAACATAAATTATGTAGGACCAAACCCAATTAAACTTTATTACAAAGTTTACGAGTTAATCAAAGCAGTTTTCAGGGCATCGGACTCGGATATTCAAGAGGAAAGGTTTACATGGGGTAAAGGCGAAAAAGAAAAATTCAAAGTAAGATGGTATCTCCATAAGGATTTAGACGCATATACATTTTGGCTTATAACTTTCGATGTAAGTGGGGCAGGAGATGAAAAAACAGGTACAGCTGAAATAAAAATTAAACCTGTGATGAGGACAGAATACCCGCAAGATACTGTATGGCAACGTTCATTGTTTTACGAGATGTTGAGGGTCTTTTGGCATAGATTTTTTTACTATAAAAAAAGAGAGCAGTATGCTGAAGATTGTAGAAATGCTATATCAATATTTAACAGAAACCTTTACGAATTTATGAGGCAGTTGAGAGAAGAAAGTGGTTGAAAGGGATTTTCTATGGGTGTGATGGTATTCGAAGATGAATGCGTTCATCTTAGGAGATATAAATTTATAGAATATTCTGGTCCTGACCCTTTTGCATGGACTAGAGAGGCGACAGATATATTAAGATCTGTTTTTGAGGTGGACACAACAGGAACAGGAGAGCCAAGATGGATGTGGGACTGGACAGGAGATCCGATTCAAATGTATTACAACCGTCTTGCATCACATAAAAGAACAACAGGAAGATGGTCGAGGATAGTCGTAGGTATAAAAATGGTTGGTTTCAAATCGAAAGCGAAAAACGAAGGTAATTTTAGAATGGAAATAGAACCTATAGTAAGGCACGAATTTAAAGGCAATAGGGTTGTGTTGTTTTTTTGGTGGATTTACTGGCATCTATTCTACAAAACTGTTAGAATGAGTATGATAGAAAGATGCAGACAAATGGTAGATAAGTTTGTAGAAGTATTAAGAACTATGTACAGCATGGGTTCGTTTGAAGTAGAATAAAGTTTGGTGGTGCGGATTTAAAATTGGTTTTTACAATGCTTTGATCATAATAACTTAAATAGGAAATTTTAAAAACGCGGTTTATTTTTAATTTTGGTGCGTTTCTCTGAACTGGTATAAAAACATTTACATAATTCTAAAAATTTTAAGAATCAAGAGGCTGTTCTCTTTTTTGCTTTTTAAAAAGAATGGTTGTTTAATTTCCATCATTCCACATAATAATATTTTCCTTCTTCTTTTTGTTCCCTGTCTTTTTGCGAATCAGGTTTATTTGCTCTTGCCCTACCTGTTTGAGGATCTCTGCGAAAAGTTATATCTAATGCACTTAAAAATTTGTTCATCCCCTCTTTCAAAGAACAAGGTGCATGGCCAAAGCCTCTCACTCCTCTCTCCCCTTCGAATACCATCAATCTATCTGCAATAGCATCAATAAATTGAAGGTCATGATCAACTATAAAGGCTGAAGTACCTCTATCTTCGATTTGCACCCTTATAAGTTTAGCTACTCGCAACCTTTGTTCAATATCGAGAAAGGCTGAGGGCTCATCGAGAAGAAGTATATCACTTTCTTTACCAAGAGAGCATGCTATTAAAACCGCCTGCAATTCCCCACCAGAAAGTTTGTTTATATTTTTTTCAAGGTTTTTTTCGATGCCTAACATCATAAGAATTTTTTTAAATTCGCTATCATTTGCTTTTTCGCTTATATGTTTTTCGATAAATTCTTTTGTTGTCATTTCAGTTTCTTCTATGATTAATCTTTGAGGTTTATATGCAAGAGATAATTTTTCAATGGACTTTCCTTTATCCGGTTTTACTTCGCCGACGAGCATACGAATAAATGTAGTTTTACCTATGCTGTTCGGACCGACTATGCCTATTATTTCACCTTTGTAAATTTCTCCACCTTCTGTTTTAAGTGAGAATTTATCGAATGTTTTTTCAAAACTTTCAAATCGCATAAGCAAAATATCTTTACTTGAATATCTTGCACTTTTTGAAAATATAATGGGTTTTTCTCTGAATCTTATATTTTCCTCTTTTATGAAACCATCAAGATACGTATTTATACCAACACGCACACCATAAGGATGGGATATAACACCAAACACACCAGGTTTGCCATATAGGATATGAACATAATCGCTAAGATAATCTAAAATTGCCAAATCATGTTCAACCACCATAACATCGTGTGATGAGGCGAGCCTTCTTATCTCTTTGGCAACAAGCAAGCGTTGTTTAACGTCAAGATAACTTGATGGTTCATCAAAAAAATAGAAATCACATTCTTTTGAAAGCACAGAGGCTATGGCCAATAACTGAAGCTCACCACCAGAAAGATCTCTCACGTCTTTTTCCAACACTTCTTCTATTCCAAGATTCTTTACAACATTTTCATAATTTTTATTTTTTTCAAGTAACGCCCTTACTTTACCTTTGTAAAATTTGGGGATTAGATCAACATTTTGTGGTTTGTAGCCAACTTTTATACTTTTTTGAGAAAGTTTTAAAAGATACTCTTGTAATTCTGTACCTTTGAACCTTTCTATTATATTTTCCCATGAAACATTCTCGTGAAAAAAACCTATGTTAGGTTTTAGTTCACCAGAAAGTATTTTTAAAACAGTGCTTTTACCAATACCGTTAGGACCTATTAAACCTATGACCATATTTTTCTTTGGTATAGGAAGGCGATAAAGAGCGAAGCGGTTTTCTCCATATCTATGGATAGGGTCTTCTTCCAATTCCTTAGGCAAATTTACAATATCTATCGCATTGAAGCCAGCTTTTTCGCAAGCTTTTATACAAAGGCCACAACCTATGCAAATTTCTTCGTTAAAAATGGGAAAACCATCCTCACTTTTTACTATACATTCTTCTCCCGACCTATTTAAAGGGCAAACTTTTATGCATTTGTATCCGCAATTAACAAATCTGCATAAGTCTCTATCATGGACTACAATCCTTTTTTTAAACATTAAAATCACTATTCCTTAACTATTAAAGAACTTTTATCAAACAAAATTTTTGTTAATTTAGCAAAAGTCTCGTTTTTAAATGGTGGGTTAAACCCTTTTGGTATAATGACTTTAAGCACTTCACCCTCAGGCTTATAGAGAACATTAATTCTTATTACAGGTATGGGCTGTAGCAAGTTTTTTATAAAATCCTTTACATTTTCGCTTTCCTCGATGACCTTGAAATTTTTTTTCGCTTCCTTTGAAATTTTTTTAATAATAATGCCGCCCTTTCCTATAATCTTAGATGCATCGCCTTTTTTGCAAATTATTACCCCCATATCATCTACTTCCACAATTTTTTTAATTGTAACCTCTTCTAAGCTTTTGAAGTTTTTTGCCAATTCATTTATAATTTTTGAGATTTTAACATCACTTTCGCTTATCTTCCCTTCCCTAAACTTTTTTTCACAGGCTACACAAAGTATATCGGAATTCAAACATACAGCGCATATGGGTGCTTTCATAAATAACCCTTTTTAATATTTAGATTTAGTTTTCTTTAAATTTTGATTTTTTTGGTGTTTGATAAAAACGATATATACAAACCTTTTTTCAAATCCATAATCAAGTTGGAAGAACTGATTTTGGAAATTCCAAGCAAAATTTCTCACAAATTGTTAGGGAAGGGAATTCTAAGAACTTAACTCTAGAATTTTCGAAGCATTTTGCTTTATGTATTTCCTTTTATCAAAAAATATCAAAATGAAAAATCGAATGCTTCGAAAATTTTCCATATTTAATTTCTCAGAGCCAGAAAGGATTAAATACATATATTTTTATAGTTTATTGTATTGGATGGGCCCATAGCTCAGTTGGTAGTTGTTCGACCAGCAAAGAGCACCAGACTCTTAGATGTTATGAGGTTTTAAACCCATGAATATGAGACATCTGGGGGTCGCGGGTTCGAGTCAAAACTAAAATTTTAAATTAAAATGCGAAAACCCCGCTGGGCCCATCAAACTTCTTCTCCAACAGAATTTATTATATCCAATATAACTTTGCTTCCATTTTTAAGAACAGGTTCCCCATGCCCAGGTAAGATTTTTTCTATTTTCATAGAAGCAAGTTTTTCAAGAGATTTCTCCATATCTTCTGCGCTTCCTCCTGGGAGATCAACCCTTCCCACACCATCAGCAAATATGGTATCACCTGAAATGAGAATTCTTTCTTTGGGCTCGAATAAACATATAGAACCTTGAGTATGACCGGGTGTATGTATTACTTTAAAACCTAAAATCTCATCTCCTTCTTTAAGTTTTACAGCCACCTTCATGGGTTTCATTCTTCCATTGAAATAAGGAGCGTTGCTAAGTTCACTATCGCCTTTCTCTAAAACAGGCGCATCTTTTTCGTGGATGTGTATTTTAGCGTTTGAAAAGAAGCCATTTCCACCTATATGATCCCAATGCATATGTGTATTTATGATGTTTTTTATGTAATCGAAATCCAGTTTCATTCTTTTAAAAATATCATAGAGACGTACGAAATTAGAACCTGTACCAGAATCTATTATAGTATCTTTGCCTATGAGATAAATGTTAGAATCAAGGTCGGAAAGATGGATCAACATTATTTTTTCATTTATTTTTGTAATTAATGGCATCCCCATAATAAAAATTTCTTTGTAAACAAATTTAAATGCATAGGAAATTTATGTACCCCCCGATAGTGATGAAATAAATAGTACATTTGTATAAATTTTTTTCAAAAATTTTTTGCGGTTTAACAAACTATTAATGTTCCATAATGGAGGGATACCTTTTATATTACAAGGGTGAAATAGTATATTTATATAAGTGGGAGTATGCTTACTAAACAAAGGTTAACAGATTATAAAAACTTCTGGCTTATATGGATAAATGCCGCAAGCAATGAAAAGGGTATGTCGTTATTCCAAATACAAACTACCTGGGGCATAAAGACAAACTATTTATATCATAACGAAATTGGTTTGAAAAGCCCATTATTCCGTTGTATGATAAGGGATAACTATATAACTAAAGAGGGCAAACGCTTAAAGGCAGAATTTGGATGGATCCCCTCATATATTTTGAATAAATATCCATCCAAAGAAGATAGTGAACATTGGGTACCAGATTTTTTATTGAGGACAAAATGGCATATCGTACAAAAATTCATCGAAAAATACCATCCAATTTTATTTGATATAAAAAATCTAAAAATTCTTTATAAAAACGATAAAGAACTTTTAGGTAAATATGGGGAGCATATATTAGTTGATATTTTTCTTTATGTGCTTTTTTCAAATCTTAGGGTTTTTTGCAAAAAATATGAAGCGGATGTGGTTTTGCGTATGATAGCGACATGTATAGCTCTTGCCTCCGAAAGGGATTTGTTAAATTATATGAAAGCTGTTGATGAAAAGATGAGAAATATCGTTGATTTCCCTGTACTTGTAAAGGACGAGAATGAACTTTCACGTATATTATGCATGCTTAAATGGTAAGCATATAAGGTTTGAAAACAACATAGGATTGATATGGGAAGGGTAATAGGTATAGTATCTGGTAAAGGTGGGGTTGGAAAAACTACTGTAGTTGCTAACTTAGGTTCTGTGATGGCACAAAAATTCAAGAAAGATGTTATAATAATAGACTGTAATGTTTCAACCTCGCATCTAGGTCTTTATTTAGGTATGTATTATACGCCTATAACTCTTAATCAGGTGCTTGCAGGTAAGGCTAAAATAGAGGACGCTATATATCAATATCATGTACCTGGTCTTCGTGTAATACCTGCTTCTATATCATTTAGCGACATGAAAGGGGTTGACATTGCAAGATTAAAACATGCCATAAAAAAAGTTTTTGATAAAGCTGATATCATACTTCTTGATGCAGCTCCAGGTCTTGGAAGGGAAGCTATGGCAACCATGCGCGCTGCTGATGAGGTTATTTTTATAAACACGCCTTTTGTGCCTTCAACCATGGACATAATCAAATGCCATCAAATAGCTAACGAACTTGGTGTTAAACCTCTTGGTGTTGTTCTAAATATGGTTGGGAAGGAAAAATATGAGCTAACAGCAAAGGAAGTGGAAGAGCTTGTGGAATTACCTGTAATTTCATCCATACCTATGGATAAAAATGTTTACAGGAGTTTGGCATTAAAAATTCCTGTGGTGTTGTTTTCTCCAAATTCGCCTGCAAGCAAAGAATTTGTAAAACTGGCTGCAAAGATATTAGGCGAAGAATACAAAGAAGTGGGGATCTTTGCAAGTTTTTTGAGAATTTTTACAAGGAAGAGGTAATGCTCACTTTATTTTTCGAGTTACATATATGTCTTATGTAGATTCTTTGAACCTAATTCTTAATTTATGAAAGATTTGCCTCTTTATCAGAAATAGGATATTAAAATCAATTTATAGAAAAAAATTGAAACTATTATTATGATATACGAATTTATTATCACTTTATTGCTCGTAATAATTTGCTTTTTATTATACAAATTGTATACATTAAAATATACAACCCATAAAGGAATTTCCGAGTTGAATGATCTTATACCAAAAGATATTAAAAAATCTTTCGAGAATCTTGAGGATGAAAAGGCAAAGGAAATTCAAACTAAATTTGATGATATAAATTTCAAAATTTCAGAACTTGAAAAGCGCTTAAAAAAGAATGAAGAAGTTATGAAAAAACTTATTGAAGAAATTGAATAAAAATATTTGGGTGTCTTGATGGGTGGAAAGAAAGAAAAAAGTGAATTCGAAAAAATGGGTGAACTTGGGAAAGGAATTGAAAAGGGTGAAGAAAGTAAAGAAGACATTATAAAGGAGATAGAAAATTTTGATGCGACAAAAACAGAAAAGGAAGAAAAAACAGAAAAAGATAACGAAGAAGATGAAGTCAAAAAATTAAAGGAAGAACTTAAAAAGGAAAGGGAAAAGTCAAAAAGTCTTGCTTCTATACTGGAAAAATTGCCTAATGCTTCTGAAGGTGGTGAAAACATGGAAATAGAAAATAAACTCAAAGCTATGGAAAGTAAAATAAATGAACGTATAAACTCGCAAATGGATGAAGTTCGAAATGCCATAAATGCTATGACTGCAAAGATAGAGGAAATTTCAAAGTCAGAGAAATCGGAAAAGGTGGGCAGTAAAGTAAAGGATATGATAGATCAGGTACAGGCAGATACCTCTAAAAAAATTGCTGATTTGCAAGAAGAAATAAGAAAATTGATCGAGAGGTTTGAGCAACCAAAGAAAGAGGAAGAAGTTGCAAAGGGTCTTGCTGTTTTTGGAGGTCGTGTTGATATTAAAAACGAAATACTTGAAATTAGGAGTGCTTTGAAGGATCAAGAAAAAAGTCTCCATGAACTTCGTGAAGAGATGGATACGAGAATAACAAGGCTTAGAGAGCAAATAAAAATTTTGGAAAGGATACCAGTTCTTGAAGAAAGGCTTGAAGGTTTGATGGAAAGGTTGGGACCAGCCAATATAGAAAAATTGAAAAAGTTCGTGTTTTCCGCGGATGAAATAACAGGAGAGGTTATACCTAATGAAATTGAAAAAAGATTAACAAAAGAATTAACGCCTGTGTTTAACGATATTAAAAGCGTTAGAAGTGAGTTGGAAAGATTTAATGAAGATATGAAAACTGTTTTTAACGAAATAAGCTATCTTAAAAATGAATTAAAAAATGTTTACAAATTAGGGGATCGCATTTCTCAACTCCAAGAAGAAAAGGATAAAATACACGAAAAAATAAAGGAAAAGGAAACTAATCTTTTGGCGCTAACCAATCGTTTAGAAGCCTTAATAAAGAAAAGAACAGAGATGTTAAACGACCAGATAATCAAATTTGATAAATTATTCACACAAAAAATAGAAGCTAAAACCAAGGAATTTTTTGATAATCTAACAGAAGAGAAATTCCTTGAACTTGAAGATAGAACAGAAAAAAATCTTGCTGTTGCAAGAGCAAAAGTTAATGATATGCTTTCTAAGTTTGTACAGTTCCAAAATGTTGTCAATCCGACATTAACCATACTAAAAGAAGAATTGGAAAAAATGGATGCAAAAATAGAAAAAATAAAAGTTAATCAAACGGAGTTCCAAAAAGAGCTTGAAAATAAAGCAAAGGATATATTCATAAATATCGCTTTACCTCAAATAAATAGTTTGAAATCGGATATGGCAAAATTTACCAAAGAAACCAAAGGAACAATAGAAGATATGGAAGCGGAATTTGTACAATTCCAAAATGTTGTAAATCCGACATTAACTCTTCTTAAAAATGAGATTTCGAAGCTTGACACTAAAATAGATAAATTGAAAGGTAAAAGCGAAGAGATGAAAGAGGATATGAAGGCTCTTACAGAGTTTAATAAAAAAATTGAAAATATAAATGAGTGGATAAAGGGTAATGAAGCCAAAGAAAAAGAATTCGAAAAACGTTTGCTTAAACTTGAAAACTCTATTAATGCCCTTATGAAAGAATTTGACACAATTGTAAAACAAACTATTGCTGATAAAAAGAAGTTTGAGGAAGAAAGCCGTAAGCAAAAAGAAAGGATAAATATACTTCTTAAAGAGTTGAGGGGAGAATGACAGAACTAAGCGAACTTGAGGAAGCCACAAGAAGGCTTAAAAAGGATAATCTTGAGAAGAAGCGTCTTATAGCACAGCTTGAAAATGAAAAAAAATACTTAGAAGAGAGAAACAAGTACTTGATAGAAAAATTAAAACAGGCAGGTATTCTTTATGAAGAATCAGCTAAAAGATTGATAAGTTTTGTAGAAACTAATATCAAACCTATAAAGGCGAAATTGGATGATTTTGATACGAGATTGCAAAAAATAAAGGCTTATGAGGCCTCTATAAGCTCTGCTATAAAGCGTATAGATGAATTCGAAGTTATTATAGGAAATTTCAAAAACGAGATGATAAAAAATAGTGAAAAGCAAGCAGAAATAATTGCAAATATAAATAATTTGAAAAAGGAATTAAATGAAACTTCAAAAAGAATATCCAAAGTTCAAACATTTGGTTCTGAAGAACTTGCAGAAAAGGTTGAAGAAATAAAAGCTAAATTTGGCGAAGATGTAAGAAAAGTAGAAGATGAATTCAACGTTCTTAAAATAGGTGTGAATAACCTAATAGATAATTTTAAAAAAGAGTTTGAAAGACAGAGTAATGCTCTTCGTAATGAAATGGAAAAAGTAGATATTAAAAAAGCGAAAGAATTGAGCGAGGTTCTTGCGCATTTAACTGAAGAACTTGAAAAGACAAAGGTTGATTTTGCAAAAGAAATTGATTACACAGAAAAATTAATTGAAAAACTTGACATTAAAAAAACGAAAGAAATGAAAGAAGCTTTACAGATGCTTTCTGACAATCTTGAAGAAAAGTTCAACGCCTTTTCTGGGGATTTAGACAAACGTGTATTGACCGCGGAAGAAAATTTAAGTAAGTTTAGAGTGGAACTTGAGAAAACACTTGGAAAAATAAAGTTAGAGACCCATGATTTTATAACAGCAAAAAGCAAAGAATTCGATAATCTTTTGGCTGAATTTAAAGAAAGGATGAATAAAGAACTAGAAAATTCTAGTAAAGAGTGGGACAAAAAATTGGGGTCGTTAAGGACCGAATTACTTGTTCTAAAAGGTGATGTTGAAAAACTGATAGGTGTAGTAAATAGAAAGGTTGAAATGGGAGAGGAAAGAAGAGAAAAGAAACTCGAATCTTCATTAAATTATATAAATTTACAGGTCACCAAAAAACTCGAAGAAGAATTTGAAAAAATTTATGGACAAATAGATGAAATAGCTCATAATCTAGATGAATTAAAAGATGAGATCTCAAAAAAAGAAGTGAAAAATGAGGAAAAGAGAAAAGTGGAGCTAAATAAAATTATTAAGGATTTCGCCCTTGTTAAAGGAGAGGTTGACGAAAAGGTTAGAGAAATCTCTTCACTTATTATGAAGTTTTCTAAAATATCCGAAACTCTGAGACAACAGATATTAAAAGAGAGTTTACAGGGTGTTGATGATAAAGTTAAAGCTATAATAAGTGAGATGGAAAAGAAATTGGAAATTGTTGAAAATGGTATAGTAGACAAAGTTGCTGCAATGGAAAGCGAGTTTGATGAATTGAAAGAAAATTTCATAGTAAATGTTAATAGGCTAAAAACGGATTACGAGAAAAAAATTGACATTTTGAGGAAGCAAATGGAAAATTTTGAAATTAAAAGAAATAAAGAAAATGAGATCTTGGCAAAATCGGTTCAAAAAGACATAGACGCTAGATTTTCTGGAATTGAAAGCAACATGCAAAAGTATATTGAAGAGATGAGAATTAAAATTGAAACTATAAGAAAGGAAGTTGATAATTTTGCTGCTTCTTTGAAACAACGTTTTGATGTGGTAATTGAAACAAAGTCAAAAACTTTCGAAAATATGGTCGCTTCCTTTGTCAATGAAATAAAGGAAAAAGAAAGAGGGATGAACCTTGCTATAAACGAATTTAAAAAGGAAATAAATCAAGCAGAATTACAGAAAAGGAAAGAGATTGAAAAGAGTTTGAAAGAGTTCATAGCAAAAAGGGGTGAAATTGAGGAAAAATTAAAGCAAATAGATAAAAAGTTAGACGAATTTTCTCAAATGAGAAAGGATTTAAAGAAAGAGATTTATGTCGAAAGTGTTTCCGGAGTTAATGAAAGGGTTAAAGAAATAGTAGAAGGTATAGAAGAAAAATTTGAAACAAGCAAAGAAGAAAATGAAAAGAAAATAAGCGAGTTGATTAATGATGTTGATGTGAAAATAAAGGAAGTTGAAAGCGAGTTTAATGCAATTAAAAAGGAAGTTGAAGTGAGCATAAATAAATTGAGAAGGGATGTTGATAAAATAACTTTGAAAAAATCTGATGAAATAGATGCCATAGCAGAAAAATTAAAGGCTGATGTAGAGGGTAGAATGAAGTTTACATTTTTTGATATAATAAAAAATATCGAAGCTATGAAAAGTGAAGTTTATTCTATTAAAACAGATTTTGAAAAGAGATTGTCACTCTTAAAGAAAGAGATTGAAGAAGGTGAGGCTAAAAGATCTGAAAAAATAGAAAAATTAAAACAAAATACCGAAATGGTCCTTGGGGATATTCAAAATAAATTTCAGATAGAAGAAAAGGGAAGATGGAAAGAAATACATAAAGGTTTGAAAGAACTTATGCTTGTTAAAGGAGAGATTAATAGAAGGTTGAAAGAAATTGATGATGAAATAAAGAAAATCTATGAGATTAAGGATTCGCTGAAAAATGAAATTACAAAAGAAACTAATATTCTTGTTGAAAGCAAATTGGCTTCTTTTATGAAAGAAGAAAAAGGGGATATGAGTGAATTGAAGAAGTCACTTAAAACAGAATTGGGAGAGCTTGTGATGATGTTCCGTAATTTGGATGAAAGGTTGAATAAAATCAATGAAAAAATTAGATTATTAAACGAAGACATATATGAAGTAAAGAAAATGAGGCCAATTTTACTTGAAAATGTAAAGAGCATGAACAAAATAATAGAAGAAAATGTAGAAACGAGAATGAAATCTGTAATGAAAGACTTTGAAAAAAGAATAAAAGAACAAGAGAGAATCTTGGAGTCAAGAACAAAATTACTTGAGAAGAAAATTAATACAATTTCTGAAAATATAGACAAGAGCAAAAAAGAAAAGGAAGAGGAATTAGAAGAAATTCTAAAGCATGTGGAAACATGAGTGAAAAAGTTGAAAAAATAAAGGAAAGGATAAATGAAATAAAAAAGGAAAAAGAAACTTTAAGGCAGAAGTATGAATTTTTAACAGAACAGATTAAAAAAATTGTTGATAAAAATACAGAAAATATTGAATCTTTGAAAAACGAAATTAATGGAATAAAGCAACAGTTTAAAAGCGAAAAGGAAGAAATTGATCGTATAAATTCTGCAATTTCTTCTTTAGAAAAAATGCTTATTGATATAGAAGGTGAACAAGATATAGCAAAAGCGAAAGCCGAAGAAGAATTGAAAATTTTAGGTAAAGAGATCAGCGCTCAAGTAACAGAAAAAGCAAAGATGTTGAAAAATTCCATTTACGGCGAAATGAAAGAAGAATTTTCAAAATATTCGAAAGAGATGCAAAGTTTGAAAATCGATTTAGACAAGAAACTTGAAAAATTAGAAGGGTACATGAATGATCTCAATAAAGTAAATGAAGAATTGGAAGATTTGAAATCAGAAATATATTCAAAGGATGGGATTTTATCAACTAATTTTGATAGTATCAACAAAAGGTTGTTGGAACTCTCAAGTAAATTTGAAACTTTAAAAGAAAGTACCCAAGAAAAAATAAGCGTCATTGAAAAAATGATAAATTCAAAGATGGCAGACATCAAAGCTCTTGAAACAAAGTTGACAGAAAATATGAAAAGTTTTGAGAAATTTTTTAATGAAGAAAGAGAAAAAATTGAGAAATTTGAGGCAAATGTTGCCGGAAAGTTGGATATGTTTGCAATAAAGAAAGAGAATATGAAAAAAGATGTTGAGTTTTTGATGGGAAAAATAAAAAATATAAACGAGTCCACAGAATCTCTTAGAGAAAAAAATGCATATTTAGATAGCAGATTGAAAAATGTAGAACTAAGCCTTGAAAATTTGAAAAGGATGGTCGTAGAAAACATAACTAAAATGAACGAAGAAAATAGAATTTTTAAAGAAAATGTTGTAGCAAAGCTTAACGAAGCTAGTGAAAAAATAGCGAATCGTCTTTCTCAAAGTGAAACTAAAACCACAAGTGAAATTGCAAAGCAAAACGAAGATATGAAAGTTTTCCGAGCACATCTAACCCAATTCATAAATGACTTTGTAGAAAATTATGAAAAACGTTTTGAGACGTTAAAAAACAGTATAGAACAAACAATAGCTCTAATAGAAGAGAAGGAAAAAGAAAGGGCTAAACAACCAAGAGCTGTAATTTTTGAGTAGATATATGTAAATTTAACTTCATGTAAAACTATACGATTATTAAAGGTTTCAGAAATTGGTTTTTAACTTAATTTTGTATTAGAAGAATTTGGTTGTAGGTTTTGTATTTGTCGTTTTCATCAAAAAGCGCAAAATTATTTACTCCATTATTTCCGCAAAATCTATTATACCATCACCATCTAAATCGTAACCTCTCACGACTTTTGCAATTTTTGTTTTATCAAAGCGATTGCCTCTCATGATTTTTTCATAATCTCTTATAAAAGCGATGATGGCTGCTCTGGTACCAGCAAAACGCTTTCCTGCAAAAATAAGTATTTTTTTATCTTTATTCCATGGATTGTCCAAAAGATTTATCAAGCCGAATTCTTCATCCTTATAAACATTTTTTGAAATTTTTGAAATTATATCCCTCGTTTTTATATCGAAATATATAGGCATCAATTTGTTTATTTTTTTGGTTATCATATTAACAATAGGGCCACCCACAAGAATGAGGTTATTTTTTAGATCCTTTTCCCTAATCTCTATATCAAGTTTATAATTTGGTGTGGTATCGGTAACAAAAGATCCCAAAAAAAGAGCAAGATCTATCGCAGTCGGCGCATCCAAAGCGCGTTCTTTCCAAGGTCCATGTGGGTCTGGTGAACCCACAATTATAGTAAAATTTATTTTCCTATCCTTTACAAAAGGTTCAATGGTTTCTTTTTTAAAAGCCACATTAGTTTTTACCATCTCCCACTGTGCTTCCTTCAGTATGATAGCAAGTGCACCACTTGTGACTTGATAAAATTTAGCTAGAGTTCCTTTCCTCTTCTCAGTCTTTACTTCTTCTATCAAATGATATTTTCTAAAATTATTTATGTGATAATAAATCTTTTGTTCGTGTTCTCCAAGTTTTCTTGCTATATCCATGGGACAATTTGGTTTCGAAAGCATTTGAAAAATATGAAAAGCAAGAGGGTTTGCTATTGCCTTTATAATCTTCGGGTTTTCTATAAGCTTCGCTCTAATTACCGCTTTCTGCTTACCACTTTTCATCAAATAGTATTCGTCTTTCATGTTATAATTTTTTTAATAATATTTAAATTTTTATTTTAATAAAGCTTTTTAAATAGAAGCGAGTTTTTTGTTTATTTTATGACTATTTTTTTAGTAAAGCATTTTAAATAAACGAAAAAACAATTCTTCATGTGTGGTATAATAGGTTATGTTGGAGAAAAAGAAGCGATACCTATCCTTTTTGATGGTTTGCGTCGATTGGAATATAGAGGTTATGATTCTTATGGCTTCGCAACTTTAGACAAAGGTAAGATATGGATAAGAAAGAGCAAAGGAAAGATAAGTGAAGCTGGTTTTGAAAAACTACCTGGAAATATTGGCATAGCTCACACAAGATGGGCTACTCATGGAAAGGTTTCAAAAACTAACGCTCACCCGCACGTTGATTGCGAAAAGGGAATAGCAATAATTCATAATGGCATAGTAGAAAATTATGAAGATATTAAAAAATTCCTTTTGAAAAAAGGACATATTTTAAAATCTCAAACAGATAGTGAAGTCATTTCTCATTTGATAGAAGATAATCTTGATCTCGGCCTAAAAGAAGCTGTAAGAAGGACTATGAGAATTATAAAGGGGCGTTCTGCAATAGTTGTGATTTGTAAAGATTTTGAAGGTTTAATAGCAGCCAGGACAGGCTCGCCATTGATAATAGGGGTAGGCGAAAAAAACGAGTATTTCGTGGCATCTGACATACCAGCATTTTTAAACAGAACAAAAAAGGTAATGTATCTCGATGATGGGGAAATGGTGGTAATAGAGAAGCATAAGCAACCTATTTTCTTCAATATCGAAACGGGTAAGATTGTAGAAAAACGCATAATTGAAATTGACTGGGATGCTAAACAGGCAGAAAAAGGAGATTATGCACATTTCATGATAAAAGAAATCATGGAGCAAAAAGATACCATAATACGTGCTCTCAACCAAGACGACGAAAGTATTAAAAAAATTGCAAAAATGATAAAAAAGGCTTATGGCATTTTTCTTATTGGTTGTGGTACTGCGGGTAATGTATGCCATACTGCTGAATACATTTTTTCTTCGGTCGCAAACAAACATGTTAATTATGTTGTAGCATCTGAATTCCCCAATTATAAAAACTTTCTTACCAAAAAAACACTTCTAATAGCGGTCTCTCAAAGTGGCGAAACAGCAGATGTTTTGGAAGCTGTCAGGGTTGCAAAATCAAAGGGTGTTAAAGTTGTATCGATTCTTAATGTTCGTGGGTCATCGTTGGATCGTTTATCCGATTTTACATTTTTAATAAATGCAGGTCCTGAAAAAGCAGTGGCTTCCACAAAAGCAACGACAGCACAACTTGTTGTTCTTTTTCTACTTGCATATGCATGCGCAGATAAACTTAATGAAGGTAAAAGACTAATGCTAGAAGTTGCATCAAAAATAAACGATATGCTTAATCCTAGATATGAAGAAAGGATAAAGAAGCTTGCTGAAGAAATCTGCAAAAAAGATGATATATATGTGATAGGTAGGTCATCAAATTACCCAATGGCACTTGAAACAGCGCTCAAGATAATGGAAGTTAGCTATATGCATGCGCATGGATTTGCTGGTGGTGAATTAAAACACGGGCCACTTGCTCTTATAGAAAAAAATACACCTTGTATAGTGTTGACAGGAAGTGAAGCCGATAATGAAACTGTAAGTAATGCTTCAGAAATTAAAGCAAGAGGTGGATTTATAATAGGCGTAGGACCTAAAAATTATGACGTCTTCGATTTTTGGATAAAAACTCCAAATGTAGGGTCTGCTTCGCCAATAGTTAACATAATACCTATGCAATTATTGGCTTATCATCTCGCGCTTTTACGAGGTTGTGAAGTTGATACGCCTCGCAATTTGGCAAAATCCGTAACTGTAAAATAAATTTTGTCAAATTCTGAAAATCACCTCGCTAAATTGCGTTTTATGTTTTTTGGTTAAAGATATCAAAATGAATAGATTATTAAGCGTTTTAACTTAAAATTGCATCTGCCAATTTTATGTCATTTTTGTCTATCACCATTTCATATGGTATTTTCGGCTCTATATCTATGTATCTCATCTTATGAATGGTTAATGTTCTTGTTGGTTTTTCTGGTAATTCGAGGAAGGAAAGTGAAATAACACCATCACATTCGAATGACTCTCCATTTCCCGTATCTATATTCTCTCCTTTTGTTTCGCATAAAAGAAGCGTACAACCCATGTTTTTCAGATGTCTAACCAACTCTGCAAGGTGAACTCTATATGATTTTTCACTTTCGGAGAAAATCAAAAGTTTATTCACATTGTCTATTACAAGTCTGTCTATATGTGGGTAAGAAGCAATTATTTCTATGAATTTTTTCAATGTTATATTTTCTCCTAATGGTATGAATTCAATGGCAAAATTTTTCCCAAGATATTTTTCCATATCCATCAAACTTTCTATACCTTTGCATGCACGTAATAACTCTTCTTTTGTTTCGTTAAGAGAAACATAACAGCATTTTTCATTTCTTAAAAGACCTTCTTTTAAAAACCTCAAAGCTAAAAGCGTTTTACCTGTGCCTGGACCTCCTGATAACAAAATGGTGGTTTTCTGAGGAAAACCCCCTCCTAAAACTTTATCGAGTTTTTTTATGCCTGTCGTGAACATCTTCGCTCACCTCTTTGAAAACGGGTATACCAAAAGCCGCCCTTTTAAGTTTTATTACAAGAAAGACCTCGTCATCTATTTTAAATGCCTTTGCGCGAACCTTCTTTTCCATTTCCTTTATTTCGAATTTTTCAAGAATTTTTTTAGGTATCATTACCCGATTACTATTGCCTAACCTACCAGTTGTTAATAATAAATTGAAAAAATCATCTGTTTTCGGTGCAAGGAGAATGTCAGAAACCCTATTACCGAGAAGTTCGTATTCACTTTTATTTATTTTTAAGCTGACTAGTATATTGCCGTCTTTAATTTCTATCTTATTTATCTCAGCCATAAGTTATATTTTTTATTTTATTATTTAAACTTTTTATATGTTTTTTATAACATATTTATGTAAAATTAATTAACTCAAATTTTGGTTTTGTCAAACTTAGAGATTATAAGTTCTCCGAGGATAATATGCAAACAAATTATGAAAACTAATTTTTCATTTTCGGCTTATTTGTACATGCGCAAATAGCAAATGAAATCGATATTCCTTTAATTGACCTTTAAATATTTCATAAAACTCAGCGAAAAGGTCAAATCCTAAAATTATAAAAAAAGGTTTTCTCATTATATTTTATGGATTTAGAAAAAATAAAGGAAAGTTTAAGTCCGATCGAAAGAAAAGTTTTACCTTTTTTAAAGGATGGTTTAGAAATAGAAGAAATTTTAAAAAAGTCAAATCTAACAGAAACTGAAATAATGAGGGCTCTGCAATGGCTTGAAAATAAAGGTGTTGTTAAGTTAAAGAGTTTTGTTAAAGAAATGATAACAATAGGCGATAATGGAAAGGTGTATGTAAAAAATGGTTTGCCGGAAAAAAGGTTTTTAGAGGTTTTAAAAGAACGGATGAACATAAGCGAAATAAAAAAACTTGCTAAGCTTGATGAGAATGAGATTAGATTTTCCCTTGGTTTTTTGAAGGAAAGATATGCTATTTCTATAAGCGGCGATAAAATTGAACCAACCAGCGAAAAAGATCGTTTACTAAATGAAATTTTAAAGATAGAAACACTGCTTAAAAAATTGCCAATATATCTTGAAGATATTACCAAAGATGAAAAAGCCATAATAGAAATGTTGTTGAAAAGGAAAGATGTGATAAGGAAGGAAAGAAAGAAATTCGTAAATGTTGAATTAACTGAAATCGGGAAAAAAATTCTAAACGAAAAATTAGAAGAGGGGTTGTTAGAAAATGTTACACCTAATATGCTCAAAGAAGGTTCATGGAAAGGGAAAAAGTTTAGAAGGTATGATATAAAAACCAGTGTGCCAAGAATATATGGAGGCAAGAGGCATTTTTACAGTATATTTTTGCAAGAAGTTAGAGAAAAATTGCTTGCCCTCGGCTTCAAAGAAATGTACGGTCCAATAATAGAGTTGGAGTTCTTTAATTTTGATGCTCTTTTCCAACCTCAAAACCATCCTGCAAGAGATTGGAGTGCCACTTATAGTATAAAAGATCCTAAATACGGAAGACTTCCAGACAAAAAATTGGTTTTGGCTGTTAAGAGAGCGCATGAAAAAGGTGTTGGTGGTTCGAAAGGTTGGGGTTACAAATGGGATGGAATAAAAGCTTCCCGATTAATAGCAAGGGCACATGATACAGCAATTTCACCAAGATTTCTCTCAAAAGGTGTTGAGATTCCAGGTAAATATTTCAGCCTTGTGCGATGCTTCAGACCTGATGTAATAGATGCTACTCATGGTGTTGAATTTAATCAATTAGGAGGTTTTGTTATTGATTATGAACTTTCATTTCGCCATCTTTTAGGCATTCTAAAAAAATTTGTTATCGAGATAACAGGATTTGAAGAAATAAAATTTATGCCAGATTACTTCCCTTTCACAGAACCTTCTGTTCAGGTTTCTCTTAAACATCCGCAATTGGGATGGGTTGAAATAGCAGGTGCTGGTGTTTTCAGACCTGAACTCACAATACCATTGAGTGTAAAAGAACCGGTGATAGCATGGGGCTTTGGTTTGGATAGGCTTGCCATGATGAAACTTGAGATAAAGGATATAAGGGATCTTTTTTCAAGAGACCTATCCTTTTTAAGAGAAAGAAAAGGGGTGTGGTAAATGCCTACAATTGAAATTTCGTTGGAAGATTTGAATTCGTTGGTTGGTAAGGAATTTTCTATAGAAACCTTGGAAAAGGCGCTTGAGTATGTTAAAGGTGAGATTGAGGAAGTTAATGGGGATAGAATAAAAATAGAAATCGCTGATACTAACAGGCCTGATCTATGGTCAGTTGAAGGCATAGCAAGAGAATTAAAGGCAAGATACACAAAAGATGCAGGTCTTAGGAAATATGAAATTAAAAAATCTGGGGTAAAGGTCATTGTTGATAAAAATTTAAAAGATATAAGACCCAAAACCGTTTGTGCTATCGTAAAGGGTTTGAAGATAACAGATGAGACTCTTTTCCAAATGATACAACTCCAAGAAAAAATCTGTGAAAATTTTGGACGTGGAAGAAAAGAAGTTGCTCTTGGGATTTACGATTACCACAAAATTTCTCCCCCAATATACTTTAAAGCTTACGAACCCCATGCAATAAAATTTGTGCCCTTAGATTTTGATAGGGAAATGGACCTTGAAGAAATCCTTGATGCACATCCAAAAGGAAAAACTTATGGAAACCTGTTAAAAGGTAAAGAAAAATATCCTATTTTCATTGATGCTAAAGGAAATGTACTTTCAATGCCGCCTATCATAAATTCAAATTACAGCGGGAAAGTAACAAAAGAAACAAAGGATGTATTCATTGAATGTTCCGGATTTGATTTGCGATTCCTTATGCCTTCCTTAAACGTAATGGTAACCGCTCTTGCTGAAAGGGGTGGTAAAATAGAAAGCTTAGAAGTCATTCTACCTGAAGGTAAAATAGAAACACCTGATTTAAAGCCCAAAAAAATAATTTTGAAAAAAGAAAATGTGAGAAAACTATCAGGTCTTGAATTGAATGATAAAGAGGTAAAAAAACTTTTGCTAAAGGCAAGGTATTCACCAAAAATAGAGGGTAAAAAAATTATTGTCGAATATCCTTCATATCGTCAAGATATAATGCATGAGGTAGACGTAATAGAAGATATTATAATAAACTATGGTTATAACAATGTAAAACCACTTTTTGCTAAAATAGACACAAAAGGTGAACTTACACCTACAAATACATTTTTAACAAAGATTGCTGAAATAATGGTTGGTTTAGGCGCTCAGGAAATAATGTCCTATATTTTAACAAATAAAGAAAACTTGATAACAAAAATGAACATAGAACCCATGAAACTGATAGAACTTGAAAATCCTGTATCACAAAATTGGTGCGTGTTCAGAACTTGGCTTTTACCATCACTTATGGAATTCCTTTCAAACAATACTCATAATGAATATCCACAAAACATTTTTGAAATTGGTGAAGTTGTCATATTTGATGAAAAAGCTGAAACAAAAACGAAAAATCCCACAAGATTGGCATGGGCCTATGCAGGAAGTGATGCAAACTTCACAAAGGTCAAACAAAGTTTTGATTTTCTTATGCGAAATTTGGGTGTTGATTACAAAATAGAAGAAACTGAGCATAAAAGTTTCATCGAAGGTAGGGTTGGGAGAATTTTGGTGAACAACAAAAAAGTTGCATATATTGGAGAAATCCATCCGATAGTGCTTGAGAATTTTGGTATAAATCAACCTGTCTGCGCTTTTGAAATAAACATAAGCGACTTGCTCGAAGTCATTAAAAAAATTTGAATCTCACCTTAAAATTTTTGTAAATTCATTTCCTTGATAGCCAATTAAAAAGTCTATATGTAAATGGTATTTTTGGTTCGTATTTTTCTCCTATTAGATACGCAGCCAAAGCACGCATATGTTGTGCTGCATGAGACTTTGGGTTATAAACAATTAGTGGCTCTTTCAAAGCTATTGATTTTCTAACTTCCTTATCTTCTGGTATCCTTCCTATAACAGGGATGCCCAAAATTCTTTCTATATGATCTATTGGAATTTCATGAACCTCCCCTTTTATTCTGTTAACAACAACCCCTAAATTATGAGTCATATGCTTTTTTGCTATTAAAGTAAGTTTGAGTGCATCTGTTACTGCCGGCAATTCTGGGTTTGTAACAGTTATCATCTCGTCTGCAGCCTCTATTATCGATATTGTATCCTTGCCCAAACCTGCTGGAGAATCTATAAGAATAAAATCATAATTCTCCAATAAATTATAAAGAACGTCAATGTAATGATGCGATCTTAAATTTTTTTCTTTTCTTAGAGAAATGTCTGCCGGTATTACGCTAAAACCTGTTTTATGCGTGTAAATGATATCATCTATTTTTGCCTTTCCCTCAAAAAAATCATGCAATGTCTTAGGATATAAGTGCATACCAAGATGTAAAGCGAGGTTAGAAGTAGTCATATTTGCATCTAAAGCAAGAACTTTTTTTCCATATTTAGCAAGGGCTGCTGAAAGATTTGAAACAATTGTTGTTTTACCTACGCCTCCTTTCCCTGAAGCAACCACAATTATTCTGGTCATATTTATAGATTTGTGATGAAAAGTTATAAACCTATTGTGAAGTTAGAATTTTTGATGGTGAGAAATTTATAAACGGACCTGGGGGGATTCGAACCCCCGACCTTTAGCTTAGGAGGCTACCGCTCTATTGTTGATTTGGCTTTATAAGAACCTAAATTTCCAACTGAGCTACAGGTCCTTTGTGTTATTCTATATTTTAAGGAGATTTTTAAAGAAATTTATTATAGAATTAATCGTGCTTAAAAACCAATTTTCTTCTTTATAAACTAAGCGACCACTAGGTATTTTTATCTCTTCTTTTTTGTTGCCCTCTTCTATGGTTATGTTATTAGTTAAATTTGTTTTGTCTGTTTGATTCTGAAACTCTTGAAAATTTTCTTCTTTAATTGTTATATCCTTTATTATCTCATCTTCCTTTTCATCATGAAGTATTTTTATTTTTAACTTGTATTTGCCAGGTTGTGCTTCTTTTGAAATCCTATTAACCAATGTAATATTCGATGTTCCATTTAAAGAAATTTTTTGTCTGTTGGCTGTCCATGTATTTAACCATCTATTACCATCAAAGCCAAGTGATACAATTTTATTACCATCATAAATGTAAGAATATGCTGTTATATTTTTAGGTTGGGTGATGTTGAGAAAAATTTTTATGATTACATCCTCGTATTTACCAACTTCTTCTGGGTACGAAATTATTTCAAAAAACTTTTTAGTAAAAACTTCAGTTTTATTTTCGATTTTTTGCAAACATGGTGGGCAAGAGCAAACACAATTTTCTTTTATAATTTGGCATAAAGAAGAGGTGCCATCCACCATTATATCTTTTTCATCATATGCATCCAAACCTTTAACTTTTAATTTGTATACACCGTTCTTAAATGCTGAATTGCAATTAGGATTTAAAATTAAAGGTATCGAAAGAGAATAGTTAGAAAATTTTGTGTAAATATTGAAATTTGTTTTGCCTAAAATTTTTTCATCATCACCCTCCAACCAAATATCAACGCTATTTTTACTTGTGTTGCCTTTGTAAATGTTTAGCTTCACCTCTATTATATCACCAAAATTGGCTTTTTTATCCGAACCTAAAACTACTTGAGTTATATTTATAAAAGAACTCGTTTCCTTTTCACCACCTTTCATTACTATCATTTTTTCTGCATAGTTATTCTCTTCATTGGTATCATTGCATGTGTAATTTATCAAGCGTGCTTTTATGAAATAAACTGAAGTTTCGCTTTCTTTAGGTGTCCATTCTCTTGAAATGTTTTTAAAACATCTGAAATTTTGTTGCGTTGAGTATGCCTCCTTTGCCTCATTACCAAAGATATCTTCTATCCAATACTCTAAAATTATATCTTTTTCTAAACAATATGTATCATTCAAAATTATATAGTAAAGATTTTTCATAGCTGCGTTAAAGATAAATGGTGATTGAATTTCAATTGCGATATCACAAACATTGCTTTCATTTGTTTGGTTTTCTTCATTAAAACATATATTTGGAAGTCCGGGAGTTGGAATTTTTTGTTGAATAAGTGTATTATTACAAAAACCATATGACACATTTTTTATACTCTTTGTATATTCAATGTGTTGCAAAACAAAAGAACCATTATAAAGTGTGATATTATCACCATCATCTGCAAGCCTCATTTTTGTATTTTCAAAAATTGTTATGTTCTGAAAGTTCCACAAATTTAAAAAGGCACTTGCATTTTTTGTGACAATGATAAATTCACCTTTGCCTATAACTCCATTAAGTATACTTCTTGTACTTTCTCCTGTATCAATCGAAATATTCTCGAGTGATGTTTCCTCTTCGCTCGTAATTTCTATCCATTCAGAACATTGCAAACAATTATCAATTGGTGCTGGCATGAATTCATTTATCATAAGTGAGTTTACAGTTTTCGTTAAAAATAAAATGACAAAAATTAAAATTAAACTTAAAATTAAACGAGCCATATGGCTTTTTTAAAATATATATTAAAATATCTATGTTTAAACTAATGTTTAAACTAAATCATTTGGTGTTCATAAAAATATTTAAACTAATCTTTGCAGTCAGGACAAATCCATCTGCCATCAACATTTCTAAGATTATCTGAATACTCACCACATATTTCGCAAAGTCCTGAAATTATCTGATCTGGCTTTGCAACAGCTTCTGCTCTTGCCTTCAGCCTCTCTGAAAGTATTTCTATAAGTTCAGGTGAAACTGTTAAAACCTCTTTTGTGGAAATTATACCTTTAAGTTCACCATTTTCGACAACAGGCAATCTTTTATACCCTGTTTTAAGCATTTTTTTAGCTGCTTTCATCAAACTTTCGTTAGGACCAACTGTAACAAATGGTTTGTTGGATTCTTTCCAAAACTTTCCCGCTTTTATTTTTTTCAAGTCCTTTTCCTTCGCAACAAGCATAACTATGTCATTTGTTGTTACTATACCAATCGGTTTGTTTTTTTCTGTTATAACAACGCATCCTATTTTGTTGTTTGTTAAAATTTTAGCAATGGTCGACATGTTAATGTCTGGATCAACTGTAACCACATTCTTTCTCATCACATCTTTTACCCTTATCATCGGCTTCACCTAAAATATAATAAAATTTTAATTTTTAAATCTTCAAGGTCAGGTTCCGCGAACTTAATTATTAAAATTTTGATGTTATCATCTTTCAAAATGCGCAAAATGAAAACGACTTAATCACTTTTCAATATTTAATTTTGGGGTCAATTATACCAAAATAATTTTAATAAATCTAAATTAAAGTTTCTGATTTTCTTTTATTTTAGCCTGTGCTGCAGCAAGCCTTGCTATTGGGACCCTAAAAGGAGAACAACTAACATAGTTCATACCAACTTTATGACAAAATTCTATGGATTTTGGTTCGCCTCCATGCTCTCCACAAATTCCTACTTCCAGTGATTTTCTTGTTTTTCTTCCCTTTTCTATTCCTATCTTTATCATTTCCCCTATGCCCGTTTGGTCTATCGATTGAAATGGATCTTCTTTCAAAATATTTTTGCTTAAATAATCTGGCAAGAAATTGCCTATGTCATCCCTTGAAAAACCAAAACCCATTTGTGTCAAATCATTTGTGCCGAATGAGAAAAATTCACAAACCTCTGCTAATTGATCTGCCACAAAACATGACCTTGGAATTTCAATCATTGTGCCGAATGCGCTCTTTATTTTTTTCAATCCGTATTTTTTAATAACTTCCTCATAAACTTTTTTAAAAATCTCATATTGATTTTTCAACTCATTTACATCGCACACTACTGGAATCATTATTTCTGGGTGAGGCTTTTTACCTTCTTTTATAAGTTCAGCAGCGGCTTCCAATATTGCTCTTATCTGCATTTCTGTTATTTCTGGATATGTTATACCAAGGCGTACTCCACGATGACCCATCATGGGATTTGCTTCTCTTAGGCTCTCTGACCTTTCCAAAAGTTCTTCATAAGATACACCCAAATCCTTTGCTAAAGCATCTAATTTTTCTTTGCTTTTTGGCACGAACTCATGAAGAGGAGGGTCTAACAAACGTATGACAACAGGAAGACTATCCATGGCTTCTAATGTATGCTTTATATCATCTTTCATATAAGGGAAAAGTTCATTCAAGGCCCTTCTCCTTTCCTCTTCTGTTTTTGAAATTATCATTTTGCGCAGTATGAAAAGAGGTTTTTCAGAATTTTTACCATAAAACATATGTTCTGTCCTAAACAAACCTATGCCCTCTGCCCCAAATTTTCTTGCCCTTAAAGCATCTTCTGGTGTATCCGCATTTGTTCTTACACCAAGTTTTCTAACACTATCACAAAGTTTTAAAAAATCATTTAGATCTTTGTTTTCAGAAGGATCTATCATTGGTAATTGACCATTATAAACAAGGCCTTTAGTACCGTTAAGGCTTATCCAATCACCTTCTTTTATAATTTTTCTTTCAACCAAAATTTCTTTTTTCTTCACATCTATATGTAAACTACCTGCACCCACGATACAACATTTCCCCCAACCTCTTGCCACCAAAGCCGCATGAGAAGTCATGCCTCCTCTTGCAGTCAATATTGCTTGCGCTACTCTCATACCTTCGACGTCTTCTGGACTTGTTTCTTCTCTTACTAAAATGACCTTCTTTCCTTGCTTAGACCACTCAACAGCATCGCTTGCTGTGAAAACTACTTGACCAGTCGCACCTCCTGGACCTGCAGGAAGACCTTTTGCAATCACTTCAGCTTTTTCTTCTGCCTTAGGATCAAGAATAGGGTGTAACAATTCATCTAATTGATTAGGTGTGACACGCATTATAGCCTCTTCTTTCGTAATAAGCTTTTCTTTATACATGTCTAAAGCCATGCGAACTGCTGCCGGGCCATTACGTTTTCCTGTTCTACACTGTAAAATGTAAAGTTTCCCTTTTTCTATCGTAAATTCGATATCTTGCATATCTCTATAGTGTTTTTCTAATCTTCCTTGATAATCAAAAAGCTCTTTGTATAATTTTGGCATGGCTTTTTCTAATGTTACAAGATGTTTATTGTGCTCGCTTTTAGAATATTCATTTATAGGCGCTGGTGTACGAATGCCGGCAACAACATCTTCTCCTTGTGCATTTATCAAATATTCACCATACAGATGCTTTTCTCCTGTTGCTGGATTTCTTGTAAAGCATACGCCTGTTGCAGAATCGTTACCCATATTTCCAAAAACCATCGATTGTACGTTTACTGCTGTGCCCCAATCATCTGGTATACCTTCTATACGTCTATATGCTACTGCCCGCTTGCCAAACCAAGATGCAAAAACTGCTCCTATTGCATTCCATAATTGTTCGTTATGATCATCAGGGAATTCTTTTTTCAAAACCTCCTTTATTTTTGTTTTGAAAAGACGACAAAGTTCTTTTAGGTCTTCTGTTGTTAAATCAAGATCGCTCTTATATCCTTTCTCTTTTTTCATATCACTCATAATTTTTTCAAGTTGCCTACGAATACCTTTTTCTTCATTTTCAGGTTCTATGCCTGCTGCTTTTTCCATAACAACATCAGAATACATCATAAGCAAACGTCTATAAGCATCGTAAACAAAGCGCTCGTTGCCAGTTTGTTTTATCAAACCAGGAATAGTTTTTTCAGTAAGTCCTATATTCAAAACCGTTTCCATCATACCCGGCATGGATTTTCTGGCTCCAGAACGAACAGAAACAAGCAAAGGATTTTGTGGATCTCCAAATTTTTTTCCAGTCAATTTTTCGATTTTTTTCATCGCATCTTCTACTTGCTTTTTAAGACCGGGTGGATATGTACGATTATTTTTAAAATAATAATTACAAACTTCGGTTGTTATGGTAAAGCCGGGTGGAACAGGCAAACGCAAATCCTTATGCCCTGCCATTTCGGCTAGATTCGCACCTTTACCACCCAACAAATCTTTCATTTTCTCGTTTCCATCCGCTTTCCCGCCTCCAAAAAAATAAACCATTTTTTTCATTGTCATCACACAATTTGATACGAGTTTTTGAAATACTTATTTTTATTTTTTAAAGGTGTTTTTATTCTTGTTTAAAACTCTCTTAAATAATTAGATTAAATTATATTAGAAATATATATTAGAGACACAGCCAAAACTTATATATATGGGCATGAAAGGTATTTCTCCAGTTATAGCAAGCGTTATACTAATCGGCATAAGCATTGCTGTTGGTGTGCTTTTAAGTTCATGGGTGACGCATTGGGTCTCTTCGAGGACACAAGAAGCGAACAACGCATGCGTCACGAATACGAATTATAAAATTGATGAGGCGTCTTTTAATTCAGAAACAAACATTATAACTTTGGTTATAACCAATCTTGGTAGCACAGAAATATATGGGTTTTCCGTGCAAATTATGAACAAGACAGACCCACAAGAATATAATTCAGAAAATTCAAATTTTATTATAAGTCCAGATATAACACAAAGCAATCCGCTTAAACAGCAGAGATCCGCCATAATAACAATTAAAATGGAAGACGATTGGAATGTAACGCTTGTAAAAACAGCGGACATCATAAAGGTTTTGAATAAAGCATGCCCAGCCTTTTCGGCTGAAACTTCAAATATAATAAAGGAGTGATGAAATGAAGAAGGGTATTTCGCCATTAATAGCAACTATAATGCTCATAGCTTTTACAATGGTGGTCGCAGGTATTCTTGCTGGTTGGGCAACGCAATTCGTAACTCAAAGTCGAACAGAACTGCAATTTTGCGCTCGGGCACAGTTGCTTATCCAAAGAGCCTTTTATGATAAAAATAGTGGTAATCTTACACTATCTATCTTTAATACAGGTGACGTCCCGCTTAAAGGTTTTAGCGTGAGGCTTATTTATCAAAATGAAAGTGTGGATGTGGAAAAATTCAATGAAACGGAAATAGACTCTCAAGATATAGATTCATTGGTTGTTAAAACAGATGACACATTGAAACAAGTTATTGTTCAGTCTCTTCAATGTAGAGGTGCTCAAGACTTAATGGGAAGGTATGATATTCAGGGACTTGGCTTTGCACCTGGTTGATAAATTTTGAAAAATATCTGTAAATCCGTTGCGAGTAGTTGCAAAAAGTTTACATTAAATATTTATTTTAACTTATGTTATAGGTTTTTATGAAATTTAGATTCGTTAAGGATCTAACCTCTGATGTGGTTTTTGAAGCATATGGAAAGACTTTAAAAGAACTTTTTGAAAATTCTGCTCTTGCTTTGTTCACTGTGATCTGCGATGTAAAAAAAGTAGGAACAAACAAAAGTAAAAAAATTAAAATTGAAGGTGATGATGTTAAAGATTTGATGTTTAATTGGCTACAGGAGTTGATAAGTATTGTTGATATTGACGGTCTTTTTCTTTCCAAATTTTCGGTTAATAAAATAAATGAAAAAATGCTTGAAGCGATTGTTTATGGAGAAGAAGCAAAACCTGAGAAAGGCATAACTGTTGTAAAAGCTGTGACTTATTACAAATTTGATGTGAAAAAAACAAAAAATGGATATAAGGCTACTGTTGCTCTTGACATATAGGATATGCTAATTGTTTATTTTTGCCGAAAATGTACTAGGAAAAGCATCATCCAATTTACGCATTTTCTTTTTGATAAACTTTCTAACCTTTGCATACGCCTATAGGTATCGCTCTAGCCACCTTTAGCGAAATGCCAATTCCATGAACACTCTCGATAACATCATCGACATTTTTATAAGCCATTGGGGCTTCTTCTGCAAGAACTGATGGATGTGTGGATTGCGCTACTATACCTTTTTTTGCAAGATCTTCTTTTACCTTACCACCCCAAAACTTTTTAATCGCCTCGTTTCTTGACATTGACCTTCCTGCCCCATGCACAGTTGAACCGAATGTAAGACTCATTGCTTTTTCTGTTCCTTTCAAAATATAACTTGAAGTACCCATGGTACCTGCAATTAAAACAGGATCACCAGGAAAACTTCTTGTGGAACCTTTTCGATGAACATATACTTTTCTTTTCTGCCCATTTATAACGTGTTCTTCTATTTTAACCACGTTATGGCAAAGGCCATAAATTGTATGCATGTCCATTTTTTCCCATTCTCGGTTGAAAACCTTTTCAAAAGCCTCCCTGATCCAGTGTGTCATGACTAAGCGATTAACAAAAGAATAGTTAACTGCGCATTTCATTGCAGTAAAATAATCTTGTCCTTCTTGTGATTTTGCTGGTGCGCATGCTAATTGCTTGTCAGGTAGCCATATCTTGTATTTTTCTACCGCTTTTTCTTGTATTTTAAGATAGTCTGTTGCTATTTGGTGGCCTAATCCACGAGAACCGCAATGTAACATGATCAAAATCTGGCCTTCCTCTTCAATACCCCATTTTTTAGCTGTCTGGGCATCGTATATTTCAGAAACCTTTTGCACCTCAAGAAAATGATTACCAGCACCTAACGTTCCTAATTGTTCAAGACCTCGTCTTTTAGCGAGTTCGGATACCTTTTTGGGATCAGCCCCATCCATTCTTCCTTTTTCTTCCATGTGCTCTTTATCTTCTTTAACACCATAACCATTCTCTATTGCCCAATCTACCCCTCTTATTAAAACCTCGTCAAGTTGGTTTGGTGTAAGTTTAAGTTTGCCTTTTGCACCCACACCACATGGAACAGCTTTGAAAAGGGCCGAAATAAGTTCATTGACTTTAGGTTTAATTTCATCATAAGTTAGATTCGTCCTTATAGAATTTACTCCACAATTTATATCGAAGCCACAAAGACCTGAAGAAATTATACCGTCCTCGAAATCGAAAGCGCTTACCGCACCCATTGGCAAACCATAACCCCAGTGCATATCTGGTAAACCCACTACCGGCTCTAACACCCCAGGTAAACAAGCTACGTTCGTTAACTGTTCTATTGCGGCATCTTCAAGACCATCTATAATTTTTCGATTGCCTATTATCTTCGCTTTTGCGTTCATTCTTGGCCTTACATTTTTATCAAGTTCCCATTCATATTCTGATATTTGCTTTAGTTTTTCTTTCATGAAAATCACCTTGATATGAAGGTTATATAATAATGTATTTAAAATTCTTTCACAAAGGAAGTTTTCTTATATAGAATAGAATTTAAATAAATATTAAGGTGGTGAAGATTATGGCTAAAAAAATACCTTATAAAAGGGGCTGGCATCATACACATACAAGAGGAAAAGAGACTGTAATAAATTGTAGTTTCTGCGGAAGACTTGTACCTAAATATAAAACATTCGCCGTATATCGTGGATTTTCGATAACAGACCCTTTACTTAAAAAAGAGTTTGGTAGAAAAAATCTTTCTCTAACTTCCGCAAAAATGTATGCATGCCCTTCGTGCGCAAGACACAGAAGAATAGTTAAAAAGAAGAAGAGGTAAATTTGATATGAATTTGAGGGGTGCATTAAGAAAAAAATTAGAAAAAATAAAACTAGGTAAACTAAAGTATCCGCATATAGAAATCAAGGAGCCAAAATATTTTATATCTTTACCAAATTTCAAAAAAGCTACAGATGTTGATGTTAAATATCCTTTGCTTGAACCTTTCGTTTATGCCCATATAAAGTGGGATCAAGATAAAAAAGGTTTAGTATACGAACTTATAGAACCAGAGTTTTCTGAAGAAGAAAGAAAAACTTTTGAAAATGTGAAGAATGATTTGCTTAGAATTATAGATGTGGAATTATCCGCAATTAAAGATACGAGTGAAGTTCTCAGATACTTGGAAGAAAAAATAGGAAAAATAATAGAAGAAGAAAATATCAACTTGCCTAAAGAAACGTATATCAAAATAATGTACTATATCTATAGAGATTTTGTTGGCTTCAATGAAATTGAGGGTTTATTACATGATCCATACATAGAAGATATTGGTTGTCCAGGTCTTAATATACCGGTTTTTGTTATTCATAGAAAATTTGGATCTCTTGAAACAAATATCGTTTTTAACGATGGTACATATCTTAATAATTTTGTGATAAAACTTGCAGAAAGATGTGGAAGGTATATTTCGTATGCAAAACCATTATTAGATGGTACGCTACCTGATGGTTCAAGGGTTCAAGCAACGTTAGCAAAAGATGTAACAACAAAAGGTCCTACATTTTCCATACGCAAATTTAGACTTGAACCATTCTCACCAATTGATATTATAAACTTCAACACCGCTTCTTCCGAATTGATGGCCTATTTGTGGTTTATGATAGAATCGAGGGTATCTGCTCTTATTTGCGGTGGAGTTTCAACAGGAAAAACGACATTTTTAAATGTAATAAGCATGTTTATTCCGCCTGAAGATAAGATAGTTTCTATTGAGGATACACGCGAATTAAATCTTCAACACCAAAACTGGATACCTAGCGTTTCAAGGGTTGGTTTCGGTGTTCCTGAGATAGGAGGTAAAAGGTATGGAGAAGTCACGCTATTCGAACTTTTAAAAGAATCTTTTAGACAAAATCCAGATTACGTAATCGTAGGTGAGATAAGAGGAAAGGAAGCGTATGTAATGTTTCAAGGCATGGCAAGTGGTCATTCTTCATTAGGTACTATGCATGCGGGTTCTGTTGAAGATGTTATTAAACGTTTGGAAATGCCACCAATAGAACTTTCACCAAGCCTTATAGAAACGCTAGATCTCGTGATATTAATGGTTCACGCCAAAGAAAAGGGCAAATCAGCAAGAAGGGTAAAGGAAGTGAATGAAATAGAATCTGTTGATCCGAAAACAGGTACACCTCATACGATAAAGGTTTTTTCATGGAGCCCTTCGACTGATACGTTCACATCCAATCTCGAAGAATCTTATCTTTTGAAAAAAATAGCTTTTGAAAGGGGATGGACATATGAAGATGTTATAAAAGAGTTGAAAAAACGTGAAAAAATATTGGAATGGATGAGGAAGTTCGGAGTTAGCAATTTTGAGGATGTGGCAAGTTTGATAAATCTTTACTATAAAGAACCCTCAACTGTTATGGAATGGGTTGAAAAAAATGTGCCGCCACAAAAAATTAAAGTCAAAGAAGGTATAAAGTTAAAAGAATCATATACTGGTCTTAAGATTTTAGAGCAATAGGTGTTTAGCGAGCAGAATTGAAATTTTTAAAATATTTATGATTTGGGGCGTTGACTAGTTAAATATAATGGGATTTAATGGAAATGTTCGTGGTGTACGATATTCATTTTTAATTCAATTTTTATAAACTGAATTGTAAAGCAAATTTCAAAAATATATAAAATTTAATTTGAATTGCTACGGTTTAAACATAAGCATTTATACCCCTTTCTCAATTTTAAATCATGGCCGTTAAATTTTCATTAGACGAGATAATAAAGGAAATTTCACGTTCATCTGGTCTAAGTGAAGAAGACGTGAAGCAAAAAATAGAAGATAAGCAAATGGAATTATCAGGTTTAATTTCTCCTGAAGGTGCTGCTTATATCGTTGGTAAAGAGCTTGGGGTTAATTTGATAAAGGAAAGTTATGAAAGAAAACTAAAAATAGAAAACATTTTGCCTGGTATGAAATCAGTTGATATATGTGGAAGGGTTATAGAGATCAATAAAAGAGGTTTTGAAAAGGAAGGGAAAAGCAAAAGTGTAGTTAATGTTTTGATAGGTGATGAAACAGGTATTATAAGGCTTTCTCTTTGGGATGAAGAAATAAGCATATTTGAAAATCTTGGCATTCATGAAGGTGATGTAATAAGCGTGAAGAACGGGTATTCAAAGGAAAATAGCTTAGGTAATGTTGAACTTCGTCTTGGAAGATTTGGAAGATTAACAAAAATTGAAATGGATATGCCAGGAATTGAAGAAATAAAAGAAAGTTTTGGAACGTTAAGATCGATAAAAAGAAAACAAATATATGAACTAAATGAAGGTGAATATGCTGAAATTAGGGGTTGTCTTGTACAGATATTTAAAAAAGGTTTATTTTTTGAGGTATGCCCAAAATGTGAAGTTCGTTTAGAAAAAGTGGAAAGTGGTTGGAAGTGTAAAGAACATGGAAGAGTTGAACCAAAATACAATCTTTTTTTGTCTGGTGTGGTTGATGATGGAACAGGAAATATACATGTTGTATTTTTCCGTGAATTGGCTGAAAAGGTTTTAGGAAAAGATTCCGAAACCTTGAGAAAAATGATGGAAAAAAATGAAATTTCAGAAATATATCAATCACAACTTGGTAAGGAACTTTTAATAAAAGGAAGAGTTAGAAAAAATGAACTTACAAATAAGATGGAAATAATTGCTGATAGCGTAGAAATAATAAATCCTTTGAATGAGGTAAAAAAAATCCTTGCCAAATTAGAAAATGATAAAAATTAAAAATTAAAAATTAAAAATCCTTTGTGAGGTGAGCTTATGAGCACAAAAGAAATTGAAAGTCTTCCTGGTGTAGGAGAAAAAACTCTGGAAAAATTTCTTGAAGCCGGGTATGATAATCTTATGAGTATAGCAGCTGCATCTGCTGGAGAACTTGTTGCGGCAACAGGGATAGGTGTTGAAACTGCAAACAAAATAATAGCGGCTGCTAGACAGCGTTTGAAGATGGGATTTGAAACTGCAAAAGAAGTGATGAAAAAGAGGGAGAAACTTGGAAGAATAACTACATGTTCAAAAGCTTTGGATACGCTACTTGGTGGTGGTATTGAAACACAAGCAATAACTGAAATGTATGGTGCTTTTGGTTCAGGTAAATCTCAACTTGCCCATCAGCTTGCTGTTTGTGTCCAATTACCGAGAGATAAAGGTGGGTTAGGCGGGAAAGCCATATTTATAGATACGGAGCAAACATTCAGACCAGAAAGAATAAAGCAGATGGCAGAACCTCTTGGTCTTGACCCTGAAAAAACTTTGGAAAACATTTTTGTTGCCAGGGCTTATAATTCGGATCACCAAATGCTTTTGCTTGATAGTGCAGAAGAAGTGATAAAGAAAAATGATGTGAAACTTATTATAGTAGATTCGCTAACATCCACCTTTAGAGCAGATTATGCTGGAAGAGGAACGCTTGCGGATCGTCAACAAAAATTAAATAGACACATACATCGTTTACAAAGGCTTGCAGATGTTTATAACCTAGCTGTTTATGTAACTAATCAAGTAATGGCAAGGCCTGATGTGCTTTTTGGTGATCCTACTGCGCCAATTGGAGGTCATATAGTTGCCCACCAAGCAACGTATCGTGTATATCTTAGGAAATCTAAAGATGAAAAAAGGATAGCAAAACTCATAGATTCGCCAAATCTTCCAGAAGCTGAAGTTGTCTTTAGGATTCTTCCTGAGGGCGTGAGGGACTAAAAGTGAGGGTTCTTGCCTTTAAAAAGCGTAGAGCTTGTTCCCTCGTCATATTCGGATTTTTTAGTTTAACAAATTTTATTTTCAAACCCACATCATCGAAGCCCTCTGGTATTAAAATTTCGACATACTGTGACATGTAAAGGTCTATTGTCCTAGAAACAGTCCATTTGTGAAGACCTGTCATCTTTGATATTTTAGAAATAGTTAGCATCTCTCCCTTCTCTTCTGCCATTTTCATACAATTGAAGATCTGTATAACGTTTTTTACAGTTTTTTTATAATATTCTTTTCTTTGCATATTATATATTTGACTGAGTCAAAATTTAAATAAAAAAATAAATTGAAAGATTTAGATTATTTCCCTTTCCGAGACTATTACGAAATCTCCTACTGATTTTACTGCAGAAAATGGAATTAGTAACCTTCCTTTATCATCCTCTTGTAAATTAAGTTCTGTTGCATGTTTTGTTGGTTGTACAAGCACAAGGTTTATGAGTTCTCCTGATTCAACGATGTAATCAAGATCGCCCACAACACCAAATTTCTTTCCACTTTCTTCAGAAATCAAAATCTTGCCTACAAGTTCTCTGCTTCTTACCCTTTCTATTTCCACCATAATAACCCCCTCATTACTGATAATTATTATTGAGTTTGAATCTATTTAAAAATTTATGTGAATCGTTTATTATTTAACAATTATTAAAATTAAAAAAGAATTTTGAATTTTTGGTTTAATGGTATTAACAATTATCTAATTTTCATTTTGCTAAAATAAAAATACAAATTTCATCTATCGATTACAATAGTTCTCATCTTTTCTGATAAAAGATATTGATATGTTTTGCCTCTTCTTTTTCTTATTACACTTCCTTCGTTAACCAATCTTTTAAGTATGTTGTTAACTGATCTTATCGCATTGTCTTTGCTTTTGTAATCATCTATACCCATTTTATCAACTATTTCTGTTGGTGTCAATTCACCATATTTCCATAATATTTCTATTATGCGCCTTTGCTTTGTTGGCAAAGTTTCTAAAGGCTGGAATGTGACCTTCAAATTTCTTGTTGTTGTAAATACATCGCCAGATTCTTTTATGAAATTTTTATCTATTGTTGTGATATTCTCTTGTAAAGCATTTTGCACGAGTTCATTGCAAAGACGTATAACTTCTCTTGGGAAACCGCCTGTTTTTTCATAAATATACTCTATGGTTTCTGATGTGAAAGGCTTTATATCTTCACCGCCCGCCCATTCTATTCTCATTTTTATAAGTTCTCTTGTTTCCGTTTTTGTTAAATTACTTAATTCTACACGCGTGTTAACTCTCTTCATGAAAGTTTCAAGATTTTGTCTCAGAATATTTTCTAATGTCGGCAAACCGGCGATAACAATAGAAAGGTTGTCTATTTGATCCGCTAATGTTCTTAACCATTCGAGAGTTTCTATGGAGGATTCATGCGCCTCGTCAACTAAAAGTACCATTTTCTTTTTCTTCATCTTTTTGTTTACCCATTCACTTAAATTGTATATGTTTACACTTTTTTCACGTGAAAGTAATTTTTCGAGAAAACCTGGTTGTATGAAGTTCATAAATACCTTTACAAGATCTTCAGGTTTATTTGGGGGTTTGGACAAATAAAAAATTTTCATATCCTTTCCTAAATTTTTTGCTATATATTTAAGAATCGTTGTTTTACCAGATCCGGTTGGACCTATTAACATAGAAACTTTATAATCATTTTGTAGACTTTGTACCAAATCTCTAATTTCTTTTTTATACCCTGCAAGCAAATCAGGTAAAATTTTAAAATTAAAAGGATTTTCTTTCCATCCAAAAATCCTCACGCCTTTTTCATCCATTTTCATTTTTTGATTCATATTTCATATAATATGAATGATATTTAAATTCTTTTTGTGAACTAGCATGCAAATTGATGTGAAATTTGTTATGTTATATAGGTAAGATTAATATATAATACCAATAAAAATAATTTATGCGTTGCTTCATAGCAGTAGATGTTGATGAAGCTTTGAAAAATAGGATTTTAGAAATACAAAGGAGTATAGAAAAGCTTAACGTAAATGTGAAGATGGTAAAACCAGAAAATCTACATTTCACATTAAAATTTATAGGTGAAGTAGAAAATGAAGTTGTTGATTTAATAAAAAATCATCTTTCTTCGTGTCTTGAAAAAATGAACAATTTTGAAATAGAAATAGGTGGCTTAGGGTATTTTGGAAGTAAAAATTATATAAGGGTCATCTGGCTTGATATAATAAAAGGTAAAAATGAGATGAAAAATCTTATGAACATCATAAATACTCATGTGAAGTTTGGTGAAAAAACAAGTGAACCTCATTTAACACTAGGGAGAGTAAAATCTGGTAAGAATGTTCATTCTCTTCTAAACTTCATAGAAAAAAATAAAGATGTTCACATAGGTAAAATGTCAGTAAATGAATTAAAATTGAAAATGAGTGTTTTGAGTAAAGAAGGTCCAAAATATAGTGATTTGGCAATTTTCAAACTTCACGAAATTCACGAAAAAATATGAAAGAAAAAACCTTAATGAAGGTATGTGTAGTAGGCAGTATCATATGTTTATTAGCTCTATATCTAATAACAAACTTGAGTATTGCTACGAATATTAAATTGGGTGACATAGATAAAAGCTTCATTGGAAAAGTTGTTAATGTCACAGGAAAAATTAATAAAATATCTTCACAAGATGGAATTTATTTTATAACATTATCAGATGACACAGGTTCTATAAAAATTGTGCTTTGGGGAGACACAATTAAAATTTTAGAAGTGAAAAATATAAACATAAGTGAATTAAATAAAGGTGAAGAAATTAATGTCATTGGTGAAGTTCAAATATATAAAGGTGAACTTGAAATTCTGCCTATTAAAGGTTATGTGAAGTTAGTGAAGTAAAAATGTAGATGTGAAATAATTATAAATATTCATGAGCTGTTTTCACAAGTTCGGTAACGAGGGTTATTACACCCTTCACATCATTCATGCTGATAATTTCTGTTGGTGTGTGAATATATCGTAAAGGTACCAAAATCGATACAGAAGGTACACCTTCTCTTATTACTGGTGTTATTGAGGCATCTGTCGCACCACCAGACATCACATCATATTGGATTTTTATTTTGTTTCTTTTAGCAACTTCCTCTACCCATTTTTTAATTTCAGTTTGCAAAATACTTATGGCATCTTTAATAACAAGTACAGGCCCTTTATCTAATTCTATTGGGCTTTCGAATTGTTTTAGCTCTGGTGTATCACCTGCTATTGTGACATCTAAAGCTATTACTATATCTGGATTTATAGCAAATGTAGGACCTCTTACCCCAACAAGTCCGATTTCCTCTTTTACCGTGCCAACAGCATAAACTGTTCCTTTAAACTTCATCTTGTTCAAATTTTTCATAATTTCTATTACCTCTAAACATCCTACTCTGTCATCAAACCCATAACCAGTTACTCTTGAACCCAAAAGTTTGTCGAACTCTCGATAAATTGTTATAAAATCTCCAATTCTTATACCCATATTTTCAACTTCTTTTTTATTTTTCGCTCCGATATCTATGAACATTTCACTTATCTTCACGGACTTGTTAACCTCTTCCTTTTCTTGCAAATGAATAGGCTTAGAACCAATTACACCTACAACTGGTCCTTTAGAACCATGAATTTTAAACTTTTGAGCAAGTAAAATTTTGGGATCCCAACCCCCAATAGGCTCAAACCTTATGAAACCTTTTTCATCTATATATTTTACCATTAGACCTAGCTCATCCATATGCGCAGCAAGCATAATCTTAGGCGATCCTGTACCTTTCCTACATATCAGATTCCCTATTTTATCTATTTTTATTTCATCAACATAAGGCTTCAATTCCTTGGTCATCAAATCTCTTATATTTTTTTCAAAACCTGAGATTGAAGGTGCTTCAATAAGTCGCTTAAGCAAATCCTCCATAAACACCACCAAATTTAGATAATATAAATAATATTTTATTTTCTTATCTATAAATTGGTTATTTTTCGATTGATTATTTTCAAATTTTAAATTCAAACTTCAGTTTCTGTTCTAACCTAAATCCTCTTTAGACAAAATTATTACTGGTGATTTTATGTTTTCCTTTTCCATGCCAACCAAAAACTTCACACCTTTTTTCCTTGCTATCATGTCTAATTTATAATCGATTTTTCCGTCAAATACAACAGCGAAAGGATTTTCAAGTGTTTTCAATGTATTTTGCAATTCCTTAATAGGAACTTTACCTAATATGTTAAAAGACGAATCGAATATGCAAGCTGCTCTTGTGCCTATGAGTTCTTCAAGGGTTTTGCTGAAAATATTTTTTTCGTTTTCTGTTAAACTAATTTTTTGTTGAGATACTGATACTGCCACCTGCCTTTGCTTGAAACCTCTTTCTTTTACATGTGCTTCGATTTCCGCTGATTTTTTGATTTCTTCTCTTTCTTTTTTAATACCATTTTCATTTTTTATTTCAAGTTTAAATTGAGATGCTGAAATTTTTTCTCTAAGCGCCTTATAAACTTCTTTCTTTGAAAGTTCCTCAACTTCTTTCCCTTCAGGTGCAAGAGCTACATAATCAACATCAGCAGTTTCTAAGAGACTTTTAAGATTTAACAAACCTCCTCTATCGCCATCGAAAAAGGCTGTTACCGTCTTTTCTTTTGATAATTCTATTATCGCCTCTGGTATAGAACTTCCTTCTATGGCTATTACATTTTTTATTCCATACTTAACAAGGTTTATGACATCAGCCCTTCCTTCTACTACTATTATGTCTTCTGATTCAAGAACATCAGGCCCGCAAGGTAGACCTTGATAACTTGTAATTTCATATGTTTTTACTTCTTGTTTTATCTCTTCTGCTATCCTATTTATATCAGGTGTGCTTTTATCTAAAAGCTCTTTTAGGATAGCCTTTGCTTTTTCAACCACGAACTTTCTTTTAACTTCTCTTGTATCCTCTACTGATTTCAGAGTTATTTTAGCTAAGCAAGGACCTACTCTCTCTATCGTTTCTAGTGTTGCTGCTATGAGTGCTGTCTCAGCAGAATCAAGTGAAGATGGTATTATAATTTCCCCATAAGATTTTCCTTTTTCAGAAGTTATATTTACTTCGATTCTACCTATCCTTCCTGTTCTTTGAAGTTCCCTTAAATCCAAATCAGGACCAAGCAAACCTTCTGTCTGACCAAAAACAGCGCCTATCACATCAGGTTTTTCTATTACTCCTTGTGCCTCTATTTCTGCCTTTATAACATATTTTATTGAAGCGGGTGCGAGTTTTGACATAGTGATCATCCTCCTTTAAAGTAATATTTTTCGAATTTGCTCCGAAATCTTCAATTTTATTTTTTTCTAATGACATTACCTTACACCTCAATTTTGAATTTGGGGGTTTACCCCTTTTTTGAAGCATGTAAGCCAATTTTCTGTTTATTTCTCTGCCTTTTTTATCGAAATCTGTTAATATGACCACTTCTTTCTTTCGTTTAATTACAAGCTCAACTACTTGATAAAGTGGTCTGCCATTTATTGCAATAATATGTTTCAAACCAAGGCTTTTTAAAGCTTTTTCATCCTTTTTACCTTCAACTATAAGGAGTTTATTTTCAAGTTCTTCTAAAATCTCTTCCAAGCTGATTTCTTCGTTTTTCATACCAATATATCAACCACATCTCTTTCCGTTATTATACCTACAAGCTCTTCTTCATCTACAACCGGCAATCCTCCTACTCTCGCAGTTTTCATTATGCTTATCGCAGTAAAAAGATCATCCTCTGGCCTTACAGTATAAGGTTCTTTTTTCATAATAGCCTCTATTCTTGTTTTATCAGAAATAAGCGTGTTTTTCGTTCCAAAGTTTTTACGCAAATGAAGCAAAATATCCGTTGGTGTAACTATACCTAAAAGTATGTTATTTTCTACTACAGGAAGTCTTCTAAAACCACCTCTACACATTATTTTTGCAACATCAAATACACTATAATACCTCTGCACAAAAATTGGCCTCTCCACCATAGCTTCGTGAACTTTTATACCTGTTTTCCTGTTAATGAGTTTTACAAAATCCCATTCTGAAACAACAGAAACCAATTTTTTTCCTTCGATAAGAGGGAATAGCCCTGTCCTTTCTCTTTTGAATATATCCAAAACTTTTTGTATGCTCATTTTATGATCTATGACTTTCACATGCCTATTCATAAATTCTTCAACTCTTATGTCCATGCTCTCGTTGTTCTTTCTGAAAATTTCATATTTTTCCCCAGCGCCCAAAAGGTTAAGAATATCAACAGAAGTAACTAAACCCTTTAAAATTTTATATTCATCAACCACAGGTATTTTTCTTACCTTTTCGGAAAAGAATGTGTTAAGTATATGTATAAGTCTGTCCTTTTCTTTCACTATCACAAGCCTTTTTGAAGATATATCGACAATGGGTCTTTGTGTATCAAAAAAATTGCTCAATTTTATTTTCTTATCAACCATGATATTCACTTAATTTTTATCATGAAGTTAAATAAATTTTATTGATGACCTTAACTTGAAATTACGATTATTTCCCAAAAATTTTGGAATTATGTATAAAAATAAACGACTTTAAATTATGAACTTTAAAAAAGATTACAAAAATAGTTTAGAGTCGAAAATTCCAACTTATTATATTTCAATGCGCAAACAAATTATAATTATGGAAAAAATTGTTCGAAAAGTTCTAAAAAAAATTGTACCAAGTAAAAAGGAAAGAGAAACTTTTGAAAAGATTTTAGCTAAGGTTGTAAAAACCGCGGATGAAATGATAAAGCCTTATGGTTTAGAAAAAACTATAGCAGGCTCTTTTATAAGAGATACATGGTTAACCGATAAGAGAGAGATGGATCTCTTTATACTTTTTCCAGAAAATTATTCGAGAGAAAAATTGGAAAAGGATGGTTTAACATTAGGTAAGAAAATCATAGAAAAGTTAGGAGGAAAATATGAAATTGCTTATGCTGAGCATCCATATGTTAAAGGTAAATTTGAAGGTTTTAACATAGATATTGTGCCTTGTTATAAAGTAGCATCTGCGTCGCAAATAAAATCTGCAGTAGATAGAACACCCTTCCATAACGAGTATATAATGAAAAATCTAAAGCCCGAAATGGCAAATGAAGTTCGCCTTTTAAAGCAGTTTTGCAAGGCATCTGGAATTTACGGATCTGATATTCGCACGCAAGGTTTTTCTGGATACCTTTGTGAACTACTTATAATAAATTACAAGACCTTCATAAATCTTGTTAAAAATGCAAAGGATTGGGACTTTGGTGTTTTCATAGATTTAGAGAAACATTCTCAATTTAAGAAAGATGATGAAAGGTTTAAAGGCCAACCGCTTATAGTGATAGACCCTACTGACCCAAAAAGAAATGTTGCAGCTTCACTTTCTCCTGAAAATTTTATAAAATTTGTTGAAAAATGTAGGGCTTTTGTTGAAAAGCCGTCTGTCAGTTTTTTTGAGATTAAAAAGAAAATGTTGACAAAGAAAATGTTAAAAAGATACCTCAAAAAAAGAGGTACTTACCTCTTTATTATCCGTTTTAAAAGACCTAACATCGTTGATGATATCTTATGGTCGCAAATGAGAAAAACCTCAGTAAGGCTTTCCAATCTTTTAAAAGAATATGATTTTGAGGTTTTCGAAAAAGATGTATGGGCTGATGAAAAATGCGCATATTTAATATTTGAAATGAAAACCTTTTTTTTACCACCCTTGAAAATAGTTAGAGGTCCACCTATTTATTCAAAAAAACATGTTGAAGAATTTAGAAAAAAATATGGGAAAAATGCATATATAGAAGGCAATAGATGGTTTGCTGAAATAAAGAGGGAATATGTTAAATGCACTTCGCTTGTAAAAGATTTTTTGAAAAAGAGTGAAAAGAAGCTTTTGGTTTTGGGTGTAAGATCTTATTTGGCAAAAGAAATTTCAAAGGGCTTTAATATTCTCGAGGGTGATAAAATAGAGAAACTTTTAGAAAAAAATAAAGAGTTGTCTGTTTTCTTAAGGAGCTATTTTGATAAGGCCAATTTGAAATTTCGTCAAATTTAAATTTGCTTATTATTTTAGAATGGGTTCGAAAGGTTGGTTTTGTATTAGTTTACTCAAAAAAGGTAAGACAACGTAGTTTTTGTATCTTTCTATGTTTAATTGACAAGGTAAAGATGTACAAAAACATTTAAATATATTTAAACCAAACATTATAGAATTAACCGCTTACTGCGTAAGCAGGAGGTTATAAAATGGAAGAATTTCTTAATGAAATAAAGGAAGCGAAAGAAAAGGCAAAAAAGAGGAAGTTTATTCAGACGTGGGATTTGATTATCAACTTGAAGGGTATTGATTTGAAAAAACCAGAAAATAGGCTGAATTTGGAATTTGTTCTTCCTGAAGGCCGAGGAAAGGAAGGAAAATATGTATTCATAGTCGATGAACTTTTACCAGAAGCCAAAAAAACTAATGGGCTTATTATAACTAAGGACGATATCAAGAAGTTAGGAGAGGACAAAAAGAAATTAAAAAAATATGCAGAAGAGTATGAATGGTGGTTCTGTGAAACTCCTTTGATGCCGCTTGTAGGTAAAATGCTTGGTGTGGTTTTAGGGCCAAGAGGTAAAATACCAAAACCAATCCCACCAAAAGGTAGTTTGCAGCCTTTTATTGAAATGAGTAAAAAAATGGTAAGAATACGTGTGAAAGATTCACCTGTAATTCACGTGCCTGTTGGTACAGAAAATATGAAAGATGAACAAGTTATGAAGAATGTGATAGCTGTTATGAACTTTGTGAAAGAAAAATTACCTAAAGGTAGAGTTAATATAAAAGATGCCTATATAAAACTTACAATGGGCCCACCAGTTAAATTAAAGGTGTGATTATGGTTTCAGAAAAGAAAAAAACGGCTGTGAAAAATTTGTGTGAAGAGATAAAAAAGTACTCGGTAATCGGAATATTGGATATGCATAAACTTCCTGCTAAACAATTACAAGAAATAAGGGAAAATTTGAGAGGAAAGGCTGTTATAAAAATGGCTAAGAAAAGTACAATAAAACTTGCATTGGAGAATTCTGGTATAAGCGAACTTAAAAAACTAGAAAGCATGATAAAAACACAACCTGCTATTTTATTGAGCAATATGGATCCTTTCACATTAGCAAGGATAATAGATGCATCAAAATCATCAGCTTTTGCAAAGCCTGGTGACATAGCAAGTAAAGATATTGTTGTAAAAGCAGGTCCAACTAATTTGAAGCCAGGACCTGTGATAGGAGAGCTGCAAAGAGTGAAATTACCTGTGGGTGTAGAAGGTGATAAAATAGTTGTAAAGAAAGATACGATTCTTGTTAAAGAAGGTGAGGTAATAACGAAACCAGTTGCAGATGTACTTATGAAATTGGGGATAGAACCTATTGAAATTTCACTTAATTTATTAGGTGTTTATGATAAAGGCATGATATACGAAAAAAGCATATTATTCATTCCAAAAGAAAAATATGAAAATGACATCGTCTCTGCATATCGAAATGTATTGAGTTTGGCAGTTGGTATAGGTTTGATTTCAGAAGAAACTTTGCCTTTAATGATCAGAAAGGCTTACATGGAAGCCTTTGCGTTATCTTCACAAATAGGTTTGCCAAAAGATGAAGGTAATGTTGAAAATATAAAAATGGAGGGGGATGGAAAATGAAAATGGTATATGCAGCTTTATTGCTACACTCGCTTGGAAAGAAAATAGATGAAGAAAGCGTTAGAAATGTGATGCAAGCGGCTGGTGCAGAAATTGATGAAGCGCAATTAAAAGCTTTGGTTGCTAATCTAAGCAATATCAACATAGATGAAGTCATAAAAAATGCTATGTTGATGCAAGCAACAACATCGACACCAAGTGAAAAGGCGGGTGAAGCAAAGGAGGAAAAGAAGGAAGAAAAAATGGAAGAAAAAGCAGAAGAGGCGGCTGCTGGCTTAAGCGCGCTTTTTGGTTAATGCTTTTTTGATGCGCTTTAAAAGCGTCAGCCTCCTATTTTTAAATGTTTCAATAAAGTATTAAATTATGAAGTCAGACAAAGAATTAAAAAATGAATTTAGGCCAAAATTTTGGTCAGAACCAGAAAAATACTATCCGGTTTCTTTTTTGAAAGATGAAGGTTTCAAAAGAAAAATTTGTATTAAGTGTAAAAAACCATTTTGGTCAATAGATGAAGAAAGAAAGGTTTGTGGTGAACCTTCATGCAGTGGTGAAGGTTTTGCCTTTATACATAATTCACCAGCAAAAAGGAAGTTAGAATATATAGAAGTATGGAATGTTTTTTCAAGAATGTTTGAAAGTTTTGGTTACACTCCAATAAAAAGATATCCTGTTATTGCTAGATGGAATCCAACAATTTATTATGTTAATGCTTCTATTGCGGATTTCCAACCTTATGTCATCTCTGGTGAAGTCGAACCCCCTGCGAACCCATTGGTAATTCCGCAATTTTGTTTGAGATTTAATGATATCGATAATGTTGGTATAACTCAAGCGCATAATACAGGCTTTGTTATGATAGGTCAACATATGTTTGCAAAGCCAGATAAATGGTCACAAACAAAGGTTTTTGGTGATATTTATACTTGGCTGACAAAAGGTCTTTTGCTGAAAAAGGATGATATAATATTTCATGAAGATGCTTGGGCAGGTGGTGGTAATTTTGGGCCTTGCATGGAATTTTTTTCAAAGGGTTGTGAATTAGGAAACCAGGTTTACATGCTTTATGAACAAACGCCATATGGCTTTAAACCACTTGACATAAAGGTTTTGGATATGGGTATGGGTCAAGAAAGGAATGCTTGGTTTTCTCAAGGATGCGAAACAATTTATGATGCTTCTTTTCCGAATGTAATTAAAAAACTTCTTGATATCACCGGTTTAAAAATTAACAAAGAAGTTATGAGAAAATATGTTCCACATGCAGGGCTTTTGAACTTAGATGAAAGTGAAAATGTTGAAAAGGCTTGGATAAAAATAGCTAAACTTATTGGAATGGATGCCAAAGAGCTTAAAAATTTCATACTTCCTCTTTCCGGTGTGTATTCCATAGCTGAACATATGCGAACGTTCTTAGTTGCTAGTGCAGATGGCGGTCTTCCAAGCAATGTTGGCGGTGGATACAATCTCAGAATTTTGGCTAGAAGGGCGATGATGTTCAAAAACAGATATGAATGGAATATAGATTTTGCTGATGTATGTGAATGGCACGCAAAATATTTGAAACCGCTTTTCCCTGAACTTCTCGAAAATTTAGAGGAAGTGAATAAAATAATAAAGGTTGAAGAGAAGAAGTATGAAGAAACGAAAAAGAAATCTATTAGAATTGTGGCCAAATTGATGAAGAAAGATGTAAGCGAAGCTGATCTCATAAAACTCTATGATACCCATGGCATACCACCTGAAATAATAAAAATGGAATTTGAAAAGATTGGTAAAAAATTAGAAGTGCCAGAAGATTTTTATGCAAAGGTTTCGCAATTGCATGAGATAGTCAAAGAAAAATCAGAAAATGAAATTGAAGAAAAAATCGAAATAGAAAATGTTCCTGAGACCAAACCTCTTTATTTGGATGATTATAAATTACTTTCTTTCAGGGCGAAGGTATTAAAAGTAAAGGATAGGTATGTTGTGCTTGATCAAACCGCCTTCTATCCAACATCTGGTGGGCAAATGCATGATATTGGAACATTAAATGATAAAAAGGTTGAAAATGTTTTCAAACATGGTGGTGTGATAGTGCATGTTCTTGAAAAAAATCATAATTTGAAAGAAGGCATTGAAGTTGAAGGTAAAATAGATTGGGAAAGGAGACTTAAACTTTCACAGCATCACACAGCAACGCATATTTTAAATGCTGCTGCCCGTATGGTTTTGGGTAATCATATAAATCAAGCAGGTGCGAAAAAAACTGAAAAGAAGGCGCATCTTGATGTTACACATTACCAACCCATTTATCCGGAAGAGGCCTTGAGAATAGAGAGGATTGCGAACGAGATTATTGAAAGGGGGATAAAAGTAGAGAAGTTTTTAATGCCAAGAAACGAGGCAGAAAAAAAGTTTGGCATGCGCATTTATCAAGGTGGTGCCGTACCAGGTAAAATGATAAGAATTGTTAATATTGAAGGTGTTGATGTAGAAGCGTGCGGGGGGACTCATTTGAACAACACAAAAGAGGTTGGGAGGATAAAAATAATCAAAACCACAAAAATCCAAGATGGTGTGGTGCGTATAGAATTTACCGCTGGGGAAGAGGCAGAAAAAGCAAAGGAAAGTGAAAAATTGTTTTTCGAAAATGTTTTAAAAAATTTGAATAAAATTGTTGATTTTAAATCTAAAGATGAAATGGAAAAACAATTAAAAGAATGTGCTTTGTTTTTCAATGTTCCAACAGAGCATGTAGGAAAAACTGTTGAAAAGTTCACGAAAGAAATAGAGCATTATGCTGAAAAACTGGGGGTAAAGATTGAAAGGAAGAAGGCCAAAAATATGAAAGAAGCGTGTAAAATTGTTTTCGATCTTTGGAAAGATTTGAAAAAGTCAATAAAAAAAATGGACAAAGGTTTAATGGAAAGTGAAGCAGAAGTTTTGATAAAAGAAGTAAAAAATGACGAAATAACAAAAGTTGTTGATATGGAAAGGGGTGAAATGATAATGCTTTGTGATGCCGTTGTAAGAAAGAAACCTGATATTACTATTATTTTGATAAACAAAAATGGCGATGTTGTAGGTATGAGTGAAAAAAAGGATATTGTAAAAATGGTAAAGGACTTATGCCAAAAATATGGCGGCTCAGGTGGAGGAAAAGGTCGGCTAGCCCAGGGAAAATTGGATTATGAGAAATTCATAAAAAGTGGAGTTTGTCTTAAATAAATTAAAAATAAATAAATTTAAAAATAAATAAAAATTTGCTTTCATTCAGGATTTAGTTCATCATTGTTCTAAACTCATCCTGAGCATTGGGCCATTGTTTTGTAACTTCTTCCTCCAAGCATAAATTCATAAACACAAGTCTTAGGTGTACCTGGAACAGTACATTTGATTTGTACTATAACTGTATCACCGGGAGATATAGTTTGTATGCCACAGTTATTAGTATTTTTTAATTCGCACCATTTATGTTCAGGCACTGTTATTGTACCGGACTCTATTATTTTTATTCCACTAATACTTATATCTTGTGTTCCTCTATTAGTAACCAGGAAAGTTGCATCAACATTTCCGATACATCCCTGCATTGGTGTAATATCAAGTATATTTGTTGTTAAACTTGAAAAATATAGATTTATATATGTCCATGCTGCTGCAGACAAACCTATGGTTATCAATAATAGTATGATTATTGAAACAATGGGCGTTATGCCTTTCATTCTATCAACCTCAATTAACCTTAATTAAATTTTAATAACCTATGGTCCATATGCCCCACCAGTTCTTGGTGAAGGTGGAGCTGGTGCTGTTGATGTATAAGGAGTAGTGGGATAGATTCTTTTTAATCTTTTTTCTATGATGCTGAGCGTTGTTAAAACTGCTTGATTCAACTCGTAATTCTTTTTATTGTGTTCTATCAGCTCTGTTAGTTTTTCTGCTATTGGTGTCATTACCTCTTTTGATATGTTTGAAACCTCTTCCTCTTCTGCACTAACTTTCAGAAGTTTTATAAACTCCCTCATCTCAAAAATCAAATCATCTATCTTTTTTGGGAGTTTCGAAACCTCTGCTATCAAATCGGTGTTGGCTTTTATGCTAGTATCGATTATTTTCTGATTGGATTTGATAAGCTCTATAACCTGTTCTATAAGCTTACGAATCTCTGAAGAATATGTGCCGCTTTCAACCTTCTCTATCCTCTTTTCAAGTCTCCTTATAGGAGATGCTGGAATTATCTCGAACTCCTCGTCTGTATCGATAACATCTGTTGCCATAATATAATTTTGTGGTTAGTTGGTATATAAATATTTAAATTGGTTAAGCTTTTACCAATTTTAAAGTTCCTGTTTGCAATTAGAATTTAAAATTAAATACGCAAATCTTTTATATGGACTTTGGCGAAAGTTTTGAAACCGAGCTTTTGGATTTTAAGGTAAAAGAAAGGGATATTTCTTATAGGTATTGGACATATACTTATGGTGGAAGTATTGTATCCGGAAAGGTTTATGAAGGCATTGTTTATTTTGGATGTTGTGACGGTTATGTATATGCTATAGATGCAGAAACAGGGAAGGAAATATGGAAATTTAAAACAGGTGATGTAATTGTCTCAACCATACCAGAGATACATGAAAACATACTTTACATAGTTTGTTATGATGGTAATCTTTATGCTTTGGAAAGAAAGACCGGTGAAGAGCTTTGGAGATTCAAAACAGGAGATAAATGCTGGGGTTCGCCAACCTATTATAAAGGGGTTGTTTATTTTGGTTCAAAAGATTCTAATCTCTATGCAGTAGACGCAAAAACAGGAAAAGAAATATGGAGATTTCCAGCAGGAGATTTCATAGCTTCGACACCTACTATATACAAAAATATGGTTATATTTGGTTGTTATGATGGTTTCCTTTATGCGCTTAATTCAAAGAATGGTGAAGAAATTTGGCGTTTCAAAACATCAGGCAGCATATTTAATGTCAAGGCATTTCCAATAATTGACAATTTAATCTTTTTTGGTTCTTTTGATGGCAACTTTTATGCTGTTGATGCTGAAGAAGGAAAGGAGATATGGAGGTTTAAATGTGGTGCAGGTATAACATTTACAGCATGCGCAGAGCAAAATCGAATTTATTTTGGTTCACAAGATCATAATTTTTATTGTCTTGATGCAAAAACAGGGAAAGAGATATGGAGGTTCAAAGCAGGCGATAGAATAGGTGGTGGTCCAGGAGCTGTGAAAGAAGGTAAGGTGTATTTTTGTTCAAAAGACCATCACTTGTATTGTCTTGATGCATATACAGGGAAAGAGATATGGAGATTTAGAACAAACAATGAGAACTGGTCACCTGTTGAAGTTGTTAATAACAAAGTTTATTTTGGTTCGCATGATTGCCACTTCTATTGTCTTGATGCAAAAAACGGTAAAAAGCTCTGGGCCTTTGAAACGAGCACGACTACGCCTGCGACATACAAAATTTCTGAAGAAATTGTTGCAGAAACTACTGTTAGAGGGGGGGAGTACGAAGAATTTGAAAAGGAAAATAGATATAGATTTTCTATTGGCATGCCTATTGAAACGAAAAGTGAATATTTGTTCAAGAGCGAATATTCATTCAAATCTGAGTATCAAACGAAAGGTGAATATAGATAAAGATCTGCTTTTATTACAAAGAATAGTTCAAAATTTTGAAAAATAAATATGAATTGTTAAAGTAAACTTCCAATTAAAATAAAAATAAAGAGAAGAATATTGGAAGCTAATATTCTTCAGGCATTTCTTCTTTTCCGCTAGGCATCGAAGAGCCTTTCTTTTCTCCAGAAGAAGCTGATATTATATCATCGATCCTCAAAATCATCTCTGCAACTTCACTTGCACTCTTTATGGCTTGAAGTTTTATCTTCAATGGTTCTATTACGCCCAAACTCAACATATCTCTGACTTCTCCTGTGAAAACATCAAGACCTACTGTCACTTTGTTTTTATCATGCTCTGCCCTTAATTGCGCTATTTTATCGATTGGATCTAAACCAGCATTCTCTGCCAAACTCTTTGGCACGATTTCCATAGCATTTGCAAAAGCGTTTACAGCAAGTTGTTCTCTTCCTTTGAAAGACTCTGCATATTTTCTCAATTGCTTTGCAATTTCTATTTCTACTGCTCCTCCTCCAGGCACTATTTTTCCAAGTTCTAATGAAGCTGCCACTCCTTTAACGGCGTCTGTCATTGCTCTTTCCACCTCATCGATTACATGTTCGCTTCCTCCTCTTATAAGTATTGTAACTGCTTTTGGTTCTTTGCACTTTTCTACGAAAATCATCTCTTCGCCAGCGATTTTTCTTTCTTCTACTACACCTGCATATCCAAGATCGTCCTTTGTCAAATCCTTTATGTTTGTAACTATCTTTGCTCCTGTTGCCCTTGCTAGTTTATCCATGTCAGATTTTTTCACTCTCCTTGCAGCAAGAATGCCTGCCTTAGCCAAATAATGTTGTGCTACGTCATCTATGCCTTTCTGACAGAAAACTACATTTGCTCCTGATTTCACTACCATATCCACCATTTCTTTTAACATCCTTTCTTGATCATCTAAGAACGCTTGGAACTTCTCTGGAGAATCTATGTTTATTTTTGCATCTCCACCCAATTCTTTTATTTCCAAAGCAGAATCCAAAAGTGCTATTTTTGCCTTTTCCACCCTCTTGGGCATTGATGAATGCACAACTTCTTTGTCAAGAACTATACCATCTATAAGTTCTGTGTCATTCATTGAACCTCCTTGCTTCTTTTCAATTTTTATGTTATCGCTATCTATTACTATTTTTCCACCCTTTACTTCAGCCACTTTTTTCACCGCTTTAACAGCGAGTTCTGAAAGTTTATCCGAAGCTCTTTCTGCTGCTTTTCCTGTCATAGCTGTGTTTGCTATTTTTTTAAGTGTTTCTTCGTCTTCTATGGTAACATTTTTTGCTATTTTTTCAACTGCTTCTAACGCTTTTATTTTGGCAAGCCTGAAACCTTTTGTTATAACTGTTGGGTGTATTTGCTGATCAAGCAGTTTTTCTGCCTCGCTCAAAAGTTCACCTGCAAGTATAACTGCTGTTGTCGTCCCATCCCCTACTTCCTCATCCTGTGTTTTTGCTACTTCAACCATCATCTTAGCTGCTGGATGTTCTATTTGCATTTCTTTTAATATAGTAGCTCCATCATTTGTTATTGTAATATCACCAAGAGAATCGACTAACATCTTATCCATACCTTTTGGCCCTAATGTTGTTCTAACCGCATCAGCAACTATTTTTGCAGCTGCAATGTTGTTTCTATGCGCTTCTCTACCCCTTGTCCTCAATGTACCTTCAGGCAATATCAGGATTGGTTGAACAGCCTGTGTCCCATTCATATTATCACCTCCATGTATCTATTTGTTAAGCACAAATAGATGACGTAATGAATGAGCAGGAAAGCATAAAGGATATATACAATTAATGTGTATGATTTATAAATTTTTCATAAGCAAGCTTCACCAAATTTAAATATAGAAATTAGCTAAAGGTGTTCGATTCTCCATTTTCTCACGGTTTTAATAAATCGCATATCCAATCTCAAATTTCCAAAAATTTCCAGAATAGTTGGTGAATCTATAAACATCCGTAACTTATTTACAGATGACATATTTCATCAACATCTTCTTTAATTTTCAAGTTAATGCAGGAATAAGTGTTTACAGAAAGATAAGCTTCAAATTTTTAATGTTGGAAATAAAATTCAAAGAACGAAAGAAATAAAACTATGTAAAGTAAACCATTAATTTAAACTAGAATAAAAATATACATATATTTTGGGCTCGTAGCTCAGGTGGTTAGAGCGTCGGTCTTATAAGGCCAACAGACATTTTGTCTGTGTTGCTTTAACCAAAAAGATAGCCGAAGGTCAGGGGTTCAACTCCCCTCGAGCCCATCAAAGCGTTTGATGTTTATGAAAATTTTCGCAGATCTGCATATTCATTCTCGATTTTCAAGAGCGACAAGTAGCGATCTCAATATAACAAACCTTGTAAAATATGCAAAAATGAAAGGTTTGAATCTTCTCGGAACAGGTGATTTTACACATCCTTCTTGGCTTAAAGAACTGAAAGAAGAATTAAAAGAGAATGAAAGTGGCATTTTGAAAACAAACGGTGGTTTTTCCTTCGTGCTTTCAAGTGAAATAGCAAATGTATATGAGCAAAATAAAGAGATTAAAAGAATTCACAACATTTTACTTGCGCCGGATTTTGAAACTGTTGAGCAAATTAATGAGATGTTAAAAAAGAAAGGTGTGGATATAAAAGCCGATGGGAGGCCAGTATGCAATATTCAAGCGAATGAATTTGTTGAAATATTAAAAGAAATAAATGAAAGCATCGAAATCATACCTGCGCATATATGGACGCCTTGGTTTTCACTTTTTGGTTCAAAGTCAGGTTTCAATCATATAGAAGATTGTTTTCAAGATCAAACAAAAAATATTCATGCCTTAGAAACAGGTCTCTCATCTGATCCTGCAATGAATTGGAGACTTTCTTCATTAGATCGTTTCGCCTTAGTTTCTTTCTCTGATGCACATTCCTTCTGGCCGTGGAGACTTGGAAGAGAAGCGACGATATTCGATTTGAAAAACTTCACGTATTCTGAACTTATAAAAGCTTTAAGAACTAAAAATGGATTAGAAGGAACAATAGAAGTAGATCCTGCTTATGGAAAATACCATTATGATGGCCATAGAGAATGCAATGTATTGTTACCTCCAAAAGAAGCTATAAAATACGCTAATATATGTCCTGTGTGCAAGAAAAAACTTACTATCGGTGTTTTGCATAGAGTAGAGGAACTTGCAGACAGACCAGAAGGATTTGTCCCAAAGGGAGCAAAAAAATTTTATTCTATTTTACCTCTATCGGAAATCGTAGCTTTTGTTTTGCATGCCAATGTAAATTCAGCAAAGGTTTGGGAAGAATACGAAAAATTGATAAAGGCATTTGGTTGCGAATTCAAAGTTCTTCTTGAAGCAAAGATAAAAGAAATAGAAAATATAACAAATCCGAAGATTGCAGAAATGATTTCAAAAACGAGGGAAAAACGTCTGTTTATAAGACCTGGTTATGATGGAGTTTATGGAGAAATTGTGAATAAAGAAAAAAAGATTTATTATACTAATGCTCAAAAAACCTTAGGTGATTTTAAAATTTAATAGCCCTTACCTAAAACTTCTATGCTTGTTGTAGCATCTATGAAATAAGCATACTCCAAGTCAAATCTAAGGTTTTTTTGTAAAATTGATGGTGTTTCTTTGGAAATACCGACCTCCACCAAACATGTTATGGTTTTTGTTTTGCCTTTCCAAAGATCTATTATTCTCCCATTCATCATATCTTCTGTGACTTCACAATCATATATCCTAATTGAAGGGTCTTCAATCCCATAAAATATAGCAACTTTGTCCCAATTTTCTTTAATTTCGCATCCACTAATAAGATCTACGTAATTAAAAGAAGTTGGTGACCATGTCTTTAACCCTAAAATAGGGATTGGCACTGTTATTTTTTTTGTAACACAAGCAACACCATTACCTACATTTTCTATGTTTATGTTTATCGGGAAAATGACCTTGTTATCTTCCTCTTGATATTTTATTGGTCCTCTAACAACAACATCCAAAAGCAAAGGACCTTTCGTACTTTCAACTGTTTCACTTGATAGCGCACCTCCTTGTGTTGCTATTGCCCTAAGCTCATTTCGTGAAACAATATTAACCGATTTTATCACATATGCTCTATACCAATAGTATAACCTCGCACTTGGATTGAAAGTAACAGAAAGGCCTCCTGGTATATTTTCAGGTGCTGTGCATTCCCAAATACATACTCTTTCCTCCCCTTCTATTCCTCTTTCAGGATCTGGTGCCAAAAGACGTGTGCCTTGTTTACAACTTTCTTTACATGAAATGCTTAAATCATCTTTTTGTGTTATTTGTATATTATAAAGTTTTGGATAGACATTATAAGCATCGACATCACCTATGTTGCGCATTTTCATTTGAATTTGAAATTTTTCACCGGCATAAACTTTGTTGAAATCAGTCTTGAAACTTTCTATTATAACACCACCTGCTCCTCCCTTATTGCTTTGTGTTATACAACCAGATGAAAACAAAATTAATATTATAAAAAAGCTTGTAAAAAACTTCAAGATTTTTTGTTCCATATTTTAATAATAAACATTTAATGCTTTTATTTTTGAATAGACGTGTTGTGCAAATTGTGTTAAAATTAACTATGCCATTTGATTATGAGAAACGGAAATGAAAAATTTCGAGTGAAAATCAATTTTAATTTTCACATTTGATAAAACGAATATAATAAGCAAATTCCTCGAAATTTAAAAGGTCCATAGAAATTGATTTTGAAAATTTTAATCTTAATTGATCTATTTATTTTTGAGGTGCGTTTGGTTTTGTTGAAGAATAAACCACAACCTCAGTTGTTTTGTCTATAAAATATCCATATACAGCTTCTGCCTTTATGGTTTTTTGTGTTATACCTATCGTAGAAGGTATTTCACCAACTATTTTGCATGAAAAGCTTTGGGGCGAGTTGCCTACGAAAAAAACTCTTTCTGTAATCACATTATTGTTTGCTTTACAAGAATTTTCTGCAGGTAAAAGTCCTGATGGCAAAGTTATTTTTATGTCTATTTTATGCCAATTTTCATTTTCTCCAACACCACCTTCCTTTTTACAATTTTTACTACTTTCCAAACAAGGTGTTCCACCTCCTGTATTTTTCACAGTAACTACAATTGGGAACTCCACCTTGCTATCGTATACTCTTATAGGTGTTGCTGTCTCGATATCGATTGATATCGGTGAATTGGTTTTTGTATAAGATTCTATTGGTAAACTCTTACCTTGTTCCTGCAAAACTTTCAGTTCTTCTCTTCCCACAAGGGTTATTGTTTTGACTGTTGATGATTTATACGTGTAGTAAAATCTTGCTCTTGGTTTTACATCTATAGTTATGCCTGGTAAGACATCTGGAGCAATGTATTTCCATGTACATACAGTTTCAGATCCTTCAGTTCCTCTTTCAGGATCTGGTGCCAACAACGTTATTTTTTTATTCGTATATCTACATGCCTCTTCTTCGGGAAACAATTCTCCTGTTTGGCTTAATTTTGAACCTGCTGGTCTCCAAGAATAATCAAGACCTAACAATTCAGCAAAGCCTTCTTCTGCTTTCACAGAACCTGTATTCTTTACTTTCAAAAGAAATGTAACTTTCTCACCAGAGTAATAAATATTATCTTGTATATCCCCGCCAAAATATTCTATAATAACACCACTTCCTTCCGGTGTTTTTGAGTCGAATGGGTTTTGCCAGTTTTGTAACACACAACCAGAAGTAAAAATAATAAATAAAATTAAAGAAGCTAAAATAATGTTTTTGCTATCCATAGTATAATAATTGAAAAAATTAAATAAAAGATTTTAGAATTCTTCAGTACCCCTTACTGTTATTTGCGTAATAGCGTCAACTGAATATATGTAGTCAACATTTACTTTAAAATTACCTATTGTTCTTTCTGATGGTGGTTGTACTATCGAGAACTGACATGTGATTTCTCCTCTTTTTCCATCCCATAGGTAAACATAGTTTCCTGTTATGGGTGTTATAATAGATGGGACGTACTTAAATTCTGGTGTTATCCAATATATTTCTTTGGGGCAGTTACCATCGAGAGGGGTGACCCATTGAGGCCAGTCAACCGAAACTGCAACTGGATAGTTTTCACCTTCTATCCTGCCTCCACCAGTGTTCTCTATTATTATTTGTAAGTCAAACTTCGAATCTTTGTATTCATTTGCCTTCACAAAGTTTCCTGCTCTCACTGTTACTGTTAATGGTCCTGCTGTTTGTGTTTCTGGTTCGCTTGAAAGAGCACCTCCAGTTTGTACAATTCTCCTAAGTTCATCTGCTGTAACAAATAAAACTGGTTTTATAACTCTGGTTTCATATGGGTAATAAACTCTTGCAATAATATTGTATGTTTTTCTTTCTCCTTTCTTAAGCAATGGTGCCTTCAAAACCCAATCTGCTGTCCCTAATCCGCCTTCTGTTTGAGATTCTATATCAGGGGGAACCAGTTCTCCTAAGTTTATTATTGTTGATGGCTGAACAAACCATTCATAAGGATCTATTTCCATTAGTTCTGCCGCAGCTGGAACACCTCTACCCATTGGACCGCTATAATCACCTCTGTTTCTTACTTCAAGATGAAGATTAACATCTTCTCCGGAATCAATTTGCTGCAATGATGTTTCGAACTTTTCGATAACGAGGCCTGGACCGCCTGCACCACCCTTACCAGGTGATGTGACGCAACCAGAAATTGTTAATGTCGCTACAATTACGCATAATACCAGAAGGGTTTTGACTGATTTTTGGTTCATATATTTTATTATAACGACAAGCTTTTATATTTATGTTTTGACGGCTCAGCCAAGTTAAATATAGAAAATGGGAAACAGATGTTTTGAAACAAACGTTTTTCATGTTGGTGTATTAGTGCGTTTTTGATAAACACAACACACAACGAGCCAGATTCTCTTTAAAATTTCCAGAATTTAGTTGGTATGGTTGTTTTATGTCTACCAAGCAAATTCGATTTCTTTACATACCATTTTACATACTATTTTTTTAAGAGTTAAAGAAAGTGGGCCATCAATGTTATTCTGATTTATTCATTCTGATTCTTTCGAATAAAAATACCATCATATGGCTAGATTAGTTTAGATTTTATTGATTTTATTTAATATCTTCCTTTAACCAAAATCTCTTTGAGCCAAATTCTAATAGAAAATAAATCCAACCAAGCTATAACTTTATTCTTGGTTGAACTGTAACAGTAACTTCTTTTGTGAATTTATACCAATAAGAAATTTCAGTTTTAATATGCCACGTGACTTCTTGTTTTATTCTGCTTGGATCATACACACTAATAGAACATGAATACTTAGGTGTCTTTTTATTTATAATATTGATGCTTGTTTTATCTTGATTTACAATCAGATGTTCTTTTATACAATCTTGGATAGAAATCTTTTGTTGATTTGTGGTATTTATCGCTTTTATATCCTCTTCACCTTTTTCATTTTTTGTTGCTTCTATGTGCAAACATACTTTAGAACTTTCTGGTGTTTTGCAATTGAAAACCACATTACCTTTCTGACTTTCGGCCAATTCCAAAATGCCATCACCTTTGTTTTCTATCCAAAAGCTCATTATACCACTTCCGTAATCTTTAGCTGTTGCTCCAGCATGTGAACCTGCCTCAACATCTATGATTATTGGCTGATTCAAAACCTCTACATAAGGTTTGACCGGTCCTTCTCCTATTGAAGCAACACCTGTTTCTGAGAAAGTTTTGCCTTCAGCTATTAATCTTTCAACCTCTGCTTTGTTAATAAATGTTACGGATGTGTCAGAATATGTAGTATATTTATATTTTACAAGAACCCCTATTTTGCATGGAGTTTCTACATTTATATCTTTCGCTACCAATTTCCATTCAACAAGGGCTGTTTGCAAAGGAAGCATTCTTATAGTGCATTCATAAGTCCCATCTTTATCTTTATCTTCTGGTTTTTCCCCACCAGTACATGTTTCACCGCTTATTGTAAACATATCACAATAATTGTAAAGCTGTATTGTTACATTATCTATGGGTTTGTATTCAGGTTTCTGTAAATTCTTCACAACTGCGCGCAAGCGAATAGACTGCCCAGAACGAACTGTTGTGGAAGGAATGGCATCGAGTCTATTTATAACGATAACGTCATCTTTTTGCTCTTTTACTGTCATACCACCAAACAAATCTGGTAAAAATGGTATTTCTATTTCAAGAAACGGGACTGTACAGCCAGAAGTGAAAATTAGCAAAAGTAATGTGAGAGCAGGTAAAATTTTTTTCATAACATTATATTATTTGTCATTTAACATTTATTTTTATTGATGTTCTGAAAACTATAGATTATGAAGGCACAGCTTGTTTTAGAATTCGTAATTGCAAGCATACTCTTTTTCGGAATTTTGTTGTATACAATAAATTATGTGAATTCAAATGTTGCAGATTTTAGGACAAAGGCATACCAAAACTATTTGCAAACCAAAGCTTTAGAAATTAGTGAGATTTTGATGAATAAGGAATCTTCTTTAAGCCTTATTGATGATTATGGTTTCAATGTAACTAAGATAAACAAATTTAATGAAACATACTGCAATCTTGGAACACAATATAAAAAATTGGTAGAGATTTTAAATCTTTACAAAGAAACGGAAACTATACCTATACATAATGATATTAGAATAGAAATTTTCAATGTCGAAAATTCTGATGTGTTTTTAAGTTGTGGGCCCAGCATCCCAAGAAACGTGGGAAAGGCAGAAATAACAAGGGTTGATCTTTGTGAAGGTTTTTTGTGTACATTAAGAATTGTGGTTTGGTGATCTTTTTTCTCATATTTTTCTAACCAAGTAAATAAAGCATATTTTCAAAAAATTACAGAATCGATCTAGTTTTTCACTTCATCAGAATTTAATTTAAGTTATCAGAACAAAATATAAGCATGAAAGTTGTTATTGTTGGTGGTGGAAAGTTGGGCGAAATTCTTGCCACAATATTGAGAAAAGAAAAACATGATGTGATTTTGATAGAGGTTGACGAAAAACTTGCAGAAGATCTTGCAGATCGTTTAGATGTCATTGTTCTTTGTGGTGATGGCTCTGATGCAAACATATTGAAAGACGCCAATATTGAAAGTGCCGATGCTCTGATCGCGGTAACTGGAGATGATAAAGTTAATTTAATGGCTTGTGAAGTAGCGAAAGATGCAAAGGTAAAGCATATAATTTCGAGGATAAACACAACAAACCTCGAAAGAGACTTCGAAAAAATAGGTGTGTTTACAATCAATCCAAATGAAGTTTCTGCGCTCTCGTTCAAAAAATTGTTAGAAATGGAAGGTAAGCATTTGATAAGTTTTATTGCCGGTGGTAAAGGAGAAATATTTGAAATGGTCGTTAGAAATGGTTCAAAAATTGTAGGGAAATCTGTTAAAGAAATTGCTAAAAATTTTTCTATTGCTTCTATCTACAGGGAAAATAAAATAATTATACCAAAAGATGAAACACGAATCAAAGAAGGTGATATTTTAATAATATGCGCTCCTTTAGAAGAGGTAAAAAAAATAGAGGAGATGTTCAAGGTTGATGGTAATAAAAAATCATGAAGTTTTTAAGCCCTTTTCCTTAACAAATTTTTCAAGCACATCTCTCAGATCAGGTTTGCCTTTTTCTCTGAGATGGTATGTTACATGCAAATAAGGTTTGTTTATCTTTATGATTTTGCCTAAATCGATTGGTGTTGCTATCAAAACTAAATCGCATTTTATTTTATTGATCATGGCTTCCAATTCCTTTATCTGTTTTTTCCCGTAACCAAGTGCTGGCAAAACTTCATTTAATTGTTTATATTTTTCATATGCTTCCTTTATCGATCCCGTAGCATATTTTTTTGCCTTTACAATTTTTCTTGCCCCAAACTTTTTTGCTGCAACAAAGCCCGCACCATAAGCCATTTCTCCATGTGTAAGCGTGGGTCCATCCTCAACCACAAGTACGCTTTTCCCTTTTATTTTCAAAGGATCTTCAACCAAAACCTCAGAATTCGCATGTATTATTATCGCTTTGGGATTGACACTTTTAACGGCTTCCACAACTTTTTCTATATCGCTCTTTTTTGCCGTGTTTTCTTTGTTGATTATGACGATATCGGCGAGTCTCAGATTCGTTTCTCCTGGGTAATAAGATATTTCATGCCCTGCCCTATGAGGATCGGCAACAACTATATGCAAATTCGGTTTGAAAAACGGTGTATCGTTATTTCCGCCGTCCCAAATTATAATATCCGCCTCCTTTTCAGCTTCTCTTAGTATCTTTTCATAATCAACACCGGCGAATACTATGAAACCATTTTTTATGTGTTGTTCATATTCTTCTCTTTCTTCTATTGTGCAATTGTTTTTATCAAGATCTTCGTAAGAAGCGAAGCGCTGGCATATTTGTTTGCGGAGATCGCCATAAGGCATTGGATGTCTAACTATAACAACATCGAAACCCATTTCCCTTAAAATCAATGAAATTTTACGCGTGGTTTGGGATTTACCACATCCTGTTCTTACAGCACAAACCGATATCACAGGTTTACGAGAACGTAGCATGGTTTTTTCGCTACCGAGCAAAACGAAATGTGCGCCTGCTACATTCGCTATGCTTGCCTTGTGCATAACATCCGAAAAGGAGAGGTCGGAGTATGAAAGTACAACAAAATCGATTTTATATTTTTTTACAAGTTCTGGTAACAAATTTTCGTCATAGATTGGGATGCCTTTTGGATAAAGTTTGCCTGCCAATTCTTTTGGATAAATCCTTCCTGCTATGTTCGGAATTTGTGAAGCAGTGAAACAGACAACTTCATATTTTTTATTGTTCCTGAATAAAACATTGAAATTATGAAAATCACGTCCGGCTGCTCCCATTATTATAACTTTAGCCCTTTTCATTTTTTCCGAAATCATACAAAATCCTCATTGACTTCGCCGCGCTTTGTGGATAGGAAAAGGTCGGTATGCCTTCGTCTTCAAGCGTCTTTTTCAAAACCTCTGTGTATTCCCCACCAGCAGATATGAAAAATATAGGCTTTTCGCTTGTTTTGAATGCATTTATAACCGTATCAACAATCTCCCCACCAAGTTTCGGTACTTGTAAAAGAACGATCAGGCCTATGATATCGACGTTAGGATCTTCCAAAGCCGCTTCTAAAGCTATTCTATACCTTTCTGTGTCAGCATCACCTGTCAAATCAATGGGATTTTTTATGACAACATAATCAGGCATTTGTTTTCTTAAAAATTCGATTTTTTCATCGCTCATTTTTGCTAATGTTAAACCATTTTTTATTATACTATCTGTCAAAAGTATACCAAAACCACCACCATCAGTTATAATTTGAACTCTATTGCCTTTTGGTTTTGGTAGATAAGCAAGTGTTCTTGCATAATCAAAAAGTTCTTCCATATCATTTGCCTGTATCACACCTGATTGCTTAAAAGCAGCGGAATAAACCTCAAATGATCCTGCAAGCGAACCTGTATGCGAAGAAACCGCTTTTGTTCCTTCTTGTGTTATTCCTCCTTTCAAAACTATGATGGGTTTTTTGTGCGCCATGGTTTTTGCTATTTCAAAAAACTTTCTTCCTTCTTTAACACCCTCGAAATAAGCGCATATGACTTTTGTTTTTTCATCATTTGCCAAATATTCTATAAGATCTGCCTCGTCTACGTCTGCTGCATTCCCATAAGAAATGAACTTCGATATCTTATAACCCTTCCTTGCCATCCAATCGATTACTACGGAGCCAACAGCACCTGATTGTGTGATAAATGCGATGTCACCAACCTTAGGTCTGCTTAATTTAAAACGTGGAAGAAATATGGTATCCACGCCGCTGTAAGGATCAAAAACACCAAGGCAATTTGGGCCTATGACACGAATTTTGTATTTTTTTGCAATTTCTACAATTTTCTCTTCAAGTTCATCTTTTCCAACTTCTTTAAATCCTCCGCTTATAATTATAGCGCAGCTTACCTTCTTTTTCCCGCATTCCTTTAATGCTTCTGGAACGATCTCAGCTGGGATACAAATGACTGCCAAATCTATTTTTTCCTTTATGTTCCTAACACTGCTATAACATTTAAAACCAAGTATGCGTTTAGCGTTCGGGTTTACTGGAAAAACCTTTCCTTCAAACTCTCCTTCAACCATATTTCTAAAAATCACATGACCAATTTTTGTTTGATCTCTTGAAGCGCCTATGATGGCAATGGTTTTTGGTCTGAAAAATTTATCAAGTTGGTTTTTTCTTTGGTTTTTGGGGTTTTTCTTTTGCATAAAAATATTATTTCCGACGATAATATATTATTATGCCATTGAGAAAGGTGGTTTCGGAAAGAGAGGAGGAGTTGCCTGTTTCTACAATAGGAGAATTGATAAAAATTGCTGAAGAAAGTAGAGGTATAATATCGCTTGGTCCGGGAGAACCTGATTTTAATGCACCAAAACATATTGTTGATTTTGCTTGTAAAAAATTAAGAGAAGGTTATACTCATTATTCGCCACCTGCGGGAAGAAGTGAATTGCTTGAAGCAATAGCCAAAAAACTTAAAAAAGAAAATAAAATTGATGTTTCTCCTGAACAAATAATCATAACTTGTGGTTCTACAGAGGCTATATTGCTTGCTTTGTTGAGTACGATTGATCCAGGAGAAGGTGTGCTTATACCTGATCCGGGTTTTCTTGCATATAAACCAACTGTTGAAATTTTGAATGGTATGCCTTTATGCGTGGCACATTATGAAAGTGATGGGTTTCAATTTAATATTGAAAACGCAAGAAAGGTAATTTTGCCCGAAAAAACAAATGTGCTCATCATAAATTCCCCCTCAAACCCCACCGGTGTGGTTTATAAAAAGAAAACACTTGAAGAAATTGCAGACTTTGTGATTGAATATGATTTGTTGGTGGTTTCGGATGAAGCTTATGAAAAATTTGTTTATGATGGTGAAAAACACATTTCAATTGCTTCTTTAAATGGGATGGATACTCGCGTTCTTACATTACAATCATTTTCAAAAACCTATGCCATGCCTGGTTTTAGAATAGGTTATGCCGCAGGTCCTGAAAAAATAATAAAGGCAATGAAAAAACTACATATTTATTCCACCATATGCGCGCCGACAATTTCCCAAGAGGCTGCGTTAGCCGCTTTAAAAGGACCAAAAAGTGTTGTTGAAAAAATGGTTAAGGAATATAATAGAAGGAGAAAGTTTATGGTAAAAAGATTGAATGAAATTCCTGGTTTTTCTTGTATTGAACCAAAAGGTGCTTTTTATGCTTTCCCAAATATAAAATCATTTAAAATGAGTTCGTTTAAGTTTTCTCTTTGGTTACTAGAAAAAGCGAAAGTTTCTGTTGTGCCAGGTACAGAATTTGGTATGTGTGGTGAAGGTTATATTAGATGTTCCTTCGCAACATCATATGAGAAAATTGAAATGGCTTTAGAAAGAATAGAAAATTTGGTAAGGAAATTTAAGAGAAAGGTTTAATCACCCCCACTCCTTTATTTCTCATGGAAATTCTAATTTAATTTTAAAAACTAAAATCCATTTATCCATAACACTGTTATATTTAATATTCAACTTTTCAAAGGAAATATAGGTTTCCATGAGAAATGGTGGTGTGAGGGGAAAAGTATTTAAACCCTAATTTCATATGGAATTCATGGCACAAATTTCTCTAAATGAAATTTTCAAAAACTATATAGAAAAAAGAAAGATATTCAAACAAAAAGACACACTATCTATCCAGTTCACACCTGATAATATACCACACAGAGAAAAGCAAATACTTCAAATAGGAATGATCCTTGCCCCTATATTAAGAGGAGAAAAACCCTCGAACATATTTATTTATGGTAAAACAGGTACAGGCAAATCACTTTGCACCCAACACACCCTTTCAAAACTATTAGAAACAGCAAAAAACAACGGTGTAGGAAATGAACTCAAAGTAGTTTATATAAATTGCAAGATGAATAAGGTTTCTGATACAGAATATCGCGTGCTTTCACAAATAATAACCAGTTTTGGGGAAGAAGTCCCCTTCACTGGTTTGCCAACAAACAAACTTTACCAAAAATTCTATAACCTTCTAGATGCAAAAAAACAAAACGCAATCTTAGTTTTAGATGAAATAGACGCCTTGGTTGATAAAATCGGCGACAACATTCTTTACAATCTTACACGCATAAACCAACATTTAAAGAACTCCAAACTCACGATCATAGGCATATCAAACAACATATCATTTATCAACAATCTCGATCCACGTGTAAAATCTTCTCTTTCAGAAGAAGAAATAATCTTCCCACCATACAATGCAAATGAATTAAAGGATATACTAACAGAAAGGGTTGCGTATGCTTTTAATGATGGTGTGGTTTCGCCTGCTGTGATAGCGAAATGTGCAGCTCTCGCAGCACAAGAACATGGAGATGCAAGAAGAGCGCTTGATTTACTTAGAGTCGCGGGTGAAATAGCAGAAAGAATGGGTAGTGATATCGTAACCGAAGAGCATGTAGATACGGCAGAAAAAAAGTTAGACACAGATAAAGTGTTAGAAGTTGTTCGCAACCAACCAAAACAATCGCAATGCGTGTTGCTTTCTATATTAAAACTTGTTAAGAATGGCGCTAAAGGCATACAGACAGGAGATATATATGATGTTTATCTTGATGTATGTAAGAAAAACCACTTAAAACCGCTCACACAAAGAAGGGTTTCAGATCTCATCTCGGAGTTGGATACATTTGGCATAGTTAATGCAAGGGTTATTTCTAAGGGAAGGTATGGAAGAACAAGAGAAATAAAGATTGATTTATCGAAGGATGTTATAGAAAAAATAGAAAGGTTGTTCGCTGCAGAACTTATTTAAAAAAGAACCAAATAAGTTTTATGGAAAAGAAAGAGATCCTTGAATTTTTTCTGAAAAATGGCATTCTTCTTTCTCCAGAAGAATTTGATCAAATTAATGAAAAGAATTATCTAGAGTTTTTTCAGAGAAAAAAAGCCGAAACGAAAAGGGAAGAAATAGTTGTGGAAACGCAAACAAAAAGAAAAATAACAAATAAAGAGTTTGTTAACATCAGTAGGGAAAAGTTCGATTTTTTAAGAAATTTGCTCATACAAAAAACAGAGGCAGTATCCATTAATAAAGGGAAAAAACTTTTTTCTACCATAACCATAATAGGAAGGGTAAAAGAAAGTGGTTCTAAGGGATTTGTGGTTGAAGATGAAACAGGAGAAACAGAGGTTATAGGAGAAAATAAAGATGTTAATATAGGAGACGTCATTGCCCTCAAAGGCTATTTTAAAGACAATGTATTTTACGCAAACCAAATAATATGGCCGGATATACCACTTGATCATGAAAATTTGTTGGATATTAGATTAACTCTTACACCAAAGGTAAAAGAGGATATGATTGGGTTTGTAATTTGCCCGAAAGCAAAAACAGAAGGTAGGGTGATAGGTGGATTTTCAAAATATGGAAAAATAAAAATAATGAAGGATAATAAAGAAATCATAATAATAGCTTTTTCACCTTCTAAAGAAATGAGTGAAGAAGAATCAATAAAAATATTGAAAAAGCGCATAATCCCAGAATCATCGCTTCTAGAAAACATTATAACAGAAGTTCCACATATTTTTTGGATTTTTAATAATGGTAGAAATTGGGCAAGAAACTACAAGGGTGTTGTTATTGTTTCTACTGATAATGAAAGTTTTGCTGAATTACACGGGCACGAAGTAAATTTTGGAAAAATATGAAAACCCGCCTAATTTATTGAAAGTTTAAATAACCGCTCAATGTGTCAAAATCACAAACAAAATTATACTGCTAATAAAAATCAAATAAAGTCAAATGTTTTGCCATACATTTAATACATTTAACTTTTGCACCAGTTAAGATTAAAATATTCAACGAACAAAATTAAATATGCTTAAAATTCTTGTAATAGCGGATGTGCATGGTGAGTTTGAAAAATTTTCAAAAATCATAGAAAGTTTGATGTCACAAGATTTCGATTTTGTTCTCTGCCCTGGGGATTTTACAGATATGTATAACGTTCCGGAAGGTTATTCACAATTTGATATAGCAGAAATTGTTATTCAAAAGCTCCTTTCTCTTAATAAACCGGTTTTTTGTGTTCCTGGCAACCATGATCCATACGAACTTATTGAACTTTTTGAAGAATATGGTGTAAATTTACATGAAAAAGTGAAAAAAGCCAATGAAAAATTAATGTTCATTGGTTTTGGTGGGGCAGCAACACCATTTAACACAAAATTTGAGCCAACAGAAGAGGAAATAGAAAAAGCTCTTGAAAAGCAACTAATACACATCAAAGGAAAAAAATTCATTCTACTAACTCACAATCCACCATTTGGAACAAAACTTGATAAAATTCAAACTGGCGAACATGTAGGTTCGACCGCGGTTAGAAAGTTCATAGAAAAGGAAAAACCAATGTTAGCAATATCCGCTCACATACATGAAGCAAATGGCATAGATAAATTTGGGCAAACAACCCTTTTTTATCCAGGACCATCATATGAAGGTTTCTATGGAATAGTAGAAATCGATGAGAATATAGGCGAAGTGAAATGCATAATGAAAAAAGTTTAAGCGTTATTTTAACATCTCCATAACCATCTCATTTAACCTTACTTTTATCTCTTCTATAGAATCTATCCTACATAAGGCAAGAGGTATGCCTTCAGCTTCCGCTATATTTATAGCCACTTCATTAACCTTATCTAGACCATGAAGTACAACAAGGGCAGGTTGAAGATTGGTTAATTTTATGGCAACCATTGGTGTTTTACCCGTGGTTACAGAAGTAAATATAAGTGCCCTTTGTGTTGTTGTTCCATAAAGATGTATAAGCTGATTATATGAAAGTTCAAGTATGGCTTTTATAGAATCTATTAATGTATACCCATATACAAACTTCCCTGTAACAGGAACTTTTGTTACAAAGATAGCATTCAATTTATTGCAAAATTCTTCAATAGACATTCCCCTTTCAAATTCTTTCATATCCATAATTGCCTTTGATAAACTCGTTGTATTCATTGATTGCGCAAAGGTTTTTATTACAGGACTCCCTCTTTCAATGTCCAAATCAAAAAGGGTATTTACATACTTTTTGATTACATTTATACCAGGTGATTTTCTTCTACCTGATTCATAGTCCGAAATTACAGAAGATGTAATACCCATACGTTCTGCAAGCTTTTTTTGAGAAAAACCAAATATATTTCTCCATTTTTTTAGAACTTCTTCTGGTTTGTTTGAAAGAACAACCTCCCCTATTATGTCTTTTGCCAACCTTTCCTTTGAAAGTTTCAATTCGTCAACCATAAAATTAATTTTCGTCAATTATTTAAATATTTTACAAACTTTCATTTTCGACAAATGTTTAAACTTAATTTCTTAAATCAACGCTTAAATTTACTAACGTGTTTGTAGAAATCTTACTCTCTGTTTTATTCGGTATATTTTTAGGCTTTATAACAGGTCTGATTCCAGGCATACATCCAAATACAGTTTTTGTTATAATTATTTCCCTTTCCACAATTTTTTTGATATCCTCAAATCCTGTGTTATTCGTTTTCATAATCTCGCTTTCTATTTCCAACACATTCTTCGATTTTATACCCTCTATTCTTTTTGGTGCGCCTGAAGAAGATAACACCCTTTCTATCCTCCCTGCCCACAGAATGCTTCTCGAGGGAAGAGGTTATGATGCACTCTTTTTAGTTACAATAGGTGGTCTAGGTGTGATGTTTTTAACCATCATCAGCTTGCCCTTTCTATTTTTCTTTTTACCTTCACTTTATTTCACAACAAGACCTGTGATTCACATGATTCTCATTTTCGTTGTTTTGTGGATGGTTTATACCGAGAAAAAACGTTTAACAGCCCTGTTTCTTTTTATCCTTTCAGGTCTTTTCGGCTTTATTACTTTAAGTTCATTTCCTTCATCTATTACTATTTTCCCTGCTCTTACAGGCCTTTTTGGGATAAGCACACTCGTAACAAGCATAGTTCATAGAACAAAAATACCTACACAGAAAGTAGCAAATGAAGTTCACGCAGATTGGCTTAAAGGAAGTTTAACTGGTTGGATTGCCGGTCTTTTTTCAGGTCTTCTTCCAGGTCTAGGTTCTTCACAAACAGGCGTTTTGGCAGCGCAAATGCTCAAAACCAAAATGAAGGAGTTTTTAATAGCTCTTGGTGGTATAAATACGGCCAATATTTTCTTCACGTTTCTTTTATTTTATTTCACGGGAAAGATCAGATCGGGTGCGATTTGGGCTATTTCACAAATAACAGATGAACTTACGCTAAATGACGTATATATGCTTGTAATTGTCGCCATTTTTACTTCTTTAATTTCGGCTGTTCTTACAATAAAAATAGGAAAATATTTTCTCAGAAAAATGAAAATCATTGATTATACAAAATTTGCATCTTTTATAATAATTTCACTTATTTTCTTAGTCATACTCTTTTCTGGTTTTGTTGGTCTTCTAATAGCTATAACAGGTACATTTCTTGGTTTATTCACGATATATTCTGGTGTTAGAAGGACCCATCTAATGGGTTTTTTGGTTTTGCCGACTATTTTATACTTTTCTGGCTTAAATCCAATTCTTATTAACATTCTTTGGTCATGATATAAATAACCCCATCATTTCCTATGAAAATTTAAAAAACAAATATACATCGACTATAAAAAATTTTAAATTTCCATAAGAAATGAAGGTTATTTCATTCTTCACAATGAAAATGAAAAAATCGGCGTGAATTTTTCTATTAGGAAACTTCATAAAATTTCCATGAGAAACGATGGGGTCGTGTAGTTCACAATGAAGTTGATAACAGTGTTTTATAAAAAATCGAATATTTTCTGATTTCAAATATCTGATCAAACCACAAGGAACTTTCCAAGCCCACGGCGTGAAGTGAATACAAGCTCACCTCCGCATTCACAAGACCCTGAAAGTGGAGGAAGATTATAGGTCTTATAACATTTATTACATACCATTCCAGTTAATTCTTCAATGGGTATTTCTTTTTCCTCAACCTTTTTTTCTGTTTCACATCCATTTATGGCTCCTAACAGATCTATTTGCTTACCTTTACCTAAAAGTTCTGTTTTTGAAACACCTAGGGCATCGAATATCCTTTCAAGTGGAGGAAGCAACTGATTTTCTACATAATATCTAGAATCGATTTCCAAACCCTTTTCTAATACATAAGTAGGATCTTCAGCCCTTTTTGAAAGAATGTCCAAACCCTTTATTATGACATAACCTATTCTGTCACCAATACCAGGCGCCTCAGCAGGACTCCTTTTCTTAAGTTTTTTAACAAGTTCGGCATGTGGTTGAATACCATCATAACCTTCCGCTTTTTTCGTCATGGTTTTGGTTATTACCAATTTATCTATGGGTATTTTACCCTCAATTATTTCATTCACCACACACTTGAAATACTTTACTGCCTTTTTTATATCATTTTCTTTCAGTATAATTTCAAGAACTTTTTCTATGGTTTCTGAAGTTAAATCACACCAATCCCTTCTTACAGTTTCTATACCCTTTGTCTCTATTTTTTCATTCCATCCACCATTCGCTATTTCAAAACACCAAGCAGCATATCGTTTTTTAGTCAGTGGTAAAAATCTTTTGAAGATCTTTTCGAAGTCAAGTTCCATCACACCCTTTAAATAATTTGTTACATCCTTTGCTATGGTTTCCCCAAGCATTTTTGCTTCATCAAGAGTTTCGAAAGATACCTTTACCATCACAGAATCTGTATCACCGTATATCACTTTGTATTTATATTTTTCTTCTATATACCCCTTTGTTTTTTTGATGGTTTCCCTACCAAAAGATGTTATAGCATTTGCTATTTCAAGGGAGTACATTTTTGATCGTGAATATCCGAAATAACCATAAAATGCGTTAGACATTATTTTTAATGCAAGCTGTTTAGCCTTCATTTCTCTTAAACGTTCCTTATCACTTTCGCTTTTCATCCCTCTTTTAATTTTTTGCCTTTCCTTCATCAACCGTTCAAGTATTATTGGTACTATTCCCTTTCTAACATTTTCAGGAACGAATTTGGCTCCAGAAGGTGCTCTAATCAAATTTTCATCATCGCCATTTAAAACAATTGTTGTTGGACATATGTTATAAGTACGCATAAGCGAAGGATACATGGATTTGAAATCTAATACAAGGATATTTGAATGCAAACCCCTTTCAGGTTCCAATACGAAACCACCTTTCAATTCAACTTTTTTGACACTTTCCCTTTTCATAACTTCATATTTGTCAGGTTTGCAAGGTATAACGAAATCGTGTTTGTTAAATTCTCTAAGGATGACATTCTCTATTTTTGTAGTTTCACCAGAATCAAGTATATCTTGGAGCAAAACGCCAGAAATATTTGAAAGAGCAATATACTTATCTAAAAGATTTAATTCTAGTAAAAGGTCCATTGCAATTCTTGCATCCTTTTTTGAATATCTGATAAGAGTCCTGAAGTTTTCCTGGCTTCCTTTCCAGAATTTCTCAATTTGAGATTTTTTTACAGCTTCTTTTTCTTCCCCTAGCAATTCAAGGGCAACCGTATTTAAATCATACCTTTTTAACGAAAAATTACGCTTTACCAATTCGAAAGAGTCAACTATAATTCTTCCTACAACGTTGATTTTATATCTATTTGCAACTTGATTTTTGCTTACAGGTTTTGTGCATCTTCCAAAACTTGCATAAATTTCATTTTTTTCCATGCGATCAAGAATATAAGGGATATCGAAATTATTGATGTTGTAACCCGTTATTATATCAGGATCGTAATCGAGCACGATATCCAAGAAGCCTTTAAGCATTTCTTTTTCATCTTCAAAAAACACAACTTCACTATCGCTCCTTGTACTCAGCACAAGATCTCCTTTACCTTTATAAGGTTCGCTAAATATAACTGAAATCATTATTATGGGATCCCTTTTACTGTCTGGCACATCCCCTTCTTTTAAAGAAACACATTCTATGTCGATTGCCATATATTTCAAAGGCGCTATACCATCTTTTTCGATCTTTTTTAATTTTGTGAGCTTTACGCTTTTTTGTGTTTTAACAACATTTGTTTGCAAACCATTTTTTTCTTCCACTTCCAACCATTGCATACCTTTTAAATCCATATCTGCCATAAAGCGGTATTTGAAAGGTATGTCTGCCTCAAAAACCTTAAAGCCTTTTGCCAAAAGTTTTTCCCTTAGTTCAGGTGTTTTTGCAGGATTTTTTATGGTTATTTTGTATAAATCAACTTTTTCTTTTTGATAACCAAAAGGAAGGAATTTTTTTACCTTTTCTATTTTGATCACATTTACATCGTTTTTTAAAAACTCTTCAACATTTTCACCTAAAACATAAAAATATGGCATAAAACCTTCGTAAAAACAGCAAACACTTTCACCTTCTTCATTCTTTCCAAACAATCTTATTACAGGTTTTTCATCGACCAGAACGTAGTCCACATCAAGTATTTGAAAAAACATATTGAGAATTGTTTGCAAAATATTAAAATGATTTCGCCATCAAAAACTATACTTTGCAAAATAATGTTTGAAGAAACGAAAAATTAATAAAATAGTTTAATTAAAGAAATTTTCTTTTTGAGCATGTCGTAAAACAAACAAATGGAAGCATAATTTAGATTATTCCTTTTTCAATTTCCTTCATAATTTTCTATACAACAAAAATCAATACACTCATTTTTTTAAAAGTAATTACATATATTTTTATCATGAAACTCAATCCCAAGCAAATGGAAAGGGCTATGAAGCAGATGGGCATGAAAGTAACGAATATAGATGCTGAAGAGGTTATCATAAGAACAGTTGATAAAGAAATCGTTATTTCTAATCCTCAGGTATCGAAAATAAAGATTATGGGACAAGATACATTCCAAATTACAGGTGAGATTTCAGAAAGGCCAAGAGAGGATATAAGCGACGAAGATGTAGATATGGTTGCAGATCAGGCAGGCGTTTCTAGAGAAGAGGCAAGAGCAATGCTTTTAGAAACAGGCGACATAGCAGAGGCGATAATGAGACTTAAAAAAACGTAATTTAAAATGTAATTTGGTAAATTAGTATGTTTTAAATTTTAATGTTGCTCTAAAGGTTCATGAAAAAATTAAACATAGAATTGCAAGGCCTTTTCATTTTCATGGATTTAATAAAAATGAAATAACAAACAAGCACAAATAAGCTGACCATTCTAATCCAGAATTATTTTCACAAAACCACTATAATTGTAAATTTAAGATAGTTGAGATAAATATTTTTTAATGATTAGCATAGAGAACGTTTCTAATGTGAATTGGCATGAGTTAGAAGGAAAGGAAGTTCTAAAAAAACTTGAAAGTTCTGAAAATGGTTTAAGTGAAAGCGAAGCTGAAAAACGCTTAGAGACATTTGGCTACAACGAGTTGCAGAAACAAAAGGGGGTTAGCAGATTACAAATTTTTATCAATCAATTCAAAAGCTTGCTTATACTCATACTCTTAGGGGCAACCATTTTTTCCGCTTTAATAGGAGAGATTGTTGACGCAATGGCAATAATAGCGATCGTCATGCTGAACGCCATATTTGGTTTTATCCAAGAATACAAAGCAGAAAAAACTATAGAAGCGTTAAAAAAACTAACCTCACCTGAAGCCATAGTAATAAGGGAAGGCAAAGAAAGGAAGATTGACAGTAGATTGCTTGTTCCTGGTGATATTGTAAGGCTTGAAGAAGGAACGCATATACCAGCAGATATACGCTTATTAAATGTTGTTGAATTGAGGGTTGATGAAGCAATTTTAACAGGAGAATCTTCACCTGTGCATAAAAAGATAGAACCTTTGAAAGTTAAGGCAGTTGCAGAAAGAAAAAACATGGCCTTTATGGGTACGTTTGTAACTTATGGAAGGGGTTTGGGCATAGTTGTTGATACCGGAATGAGAACGGAAATAGGCAAAATAGCAAAGGCTGTTCAAGAGCAAGAAGAGGAAGCAACGCCTTTACAAAAAAAGATAAGCGGTTTGAGCAAAACCCTTGGCATTATCATTCTTCTGATATGCGCCTTTGTTATAGTTATAGGTATTATTAGAGAGGGGCCTCTTGCAGGCAAACCCTTAAGTGAAGGTCTTGTTGTGAGTATGATAATAATGGGCGTTGCCCTTGCTGTTGCTGCAATACCCGAAGGCCTACCTGCTGTTATGACCATAACCTTAGCGTTAGGTTTACAAAGACTTGCAAAACGCAACGCTCTTATAAGAAAACTTCCTGCGGTAGAAGCTTTGGGCTCAACAACAGTTATATGCGCAGATAAAACAGGTACAATCACAAAAAACGAAATGATGATAAGCGAAATATGGATTCCTGAAAAAACCATAGAAGTTACAGGAGAAGGGTACAAAACAAAAGGAGATTTTCTAATAAACAAAAAACCAATTGATTTGAAAACTAAAGAAGCGATTTCTTTTTTGTTAAGAATAGGAACATCATGTACAAACGCCAGCATAGAGCAAAAAGGTGAAGAATATGAAACAATAGGGGATCCGACAGAAATTTCCTTAGTTGTGGCAGGGGAAAAAATAGGTTTGAAGAAAAAAATATTAGAAAAGGAATGGGAAAGAGTGTATGAAATTCCATTTTCTTCAGAAAGAAAGATGATGACAACCATAAATAAAACAAAAAATGGTTATATTGCATGCGTTAAGGGTGCGCCAGAAATTTTGCTTGGTTTGTGCGAAAATCTAATTTACGAAGGCAAACAAATCAAAATGACGAAGTCATGGAAAGAGAAAATACTTAAGAAAAATTTAGAAATGTGCGATAAAGCTTTACGAGTTCTTGCTATTGCTTACAAAGAGATGAAACCACTTGATAAAAAGAATGCAGAGAAAGATCTCACTTTCCTTGGTCTTGTTGGTATGATAGATCCACCAAGAGAAGAAGCGATAGAAAGTGTTAAAATATGCAAGCAGGCGGGTATACGCGTGGTTATGATAACAGGAGATCATAAAAATACGGCTGTAGCGATAGCCAAACAACTTGGCATAATTGAAAATGAAAAGGTTTTAACAGGAGATGAATTAGACGAGATGAGCGAAGAGGAATTAGAAAGAGCGGTTGACGATATCTCTGTTTATGCAAGAGTGAACCCATTACATAAATTGAAAATAGTAAGTGCATTGAAAAAGAAAGGTGAAATAATAGCGATGACAGGGGATGGTGTGAACGATGCACCTGCTTTGAAAAAAGCGGATATAGGAATAGCAATGGGTATAAAAGGGACAGATGTCGCTAAAGAAGCTTCAAAAATGATACTTAGGGATGACAACTTTTCTTCGATAGTTAGCGCTGTGCATGAAGGAAGAAGCATATACGATAATATAAAAAAATTCATTCAATACCTTCTTTCTTGTAATGTGGGAGAGGTTATGTTGGTTTTCTTTGCCATACTTATTGGTTTTAAAGATCCCTTAACACTCGAAGTAGTTTTGCCACTTACTGCCATACAATTGCTTTGGATAAATCTTCTTACTGATGGTTTGCCTGCTTTGGCATTAGGTATCGATCCACCATCTCCCGATATCATGCAAAGAAAGCCTAGGGATCCAAAAGAAGGTATTTTAACGAAAAATATGATGATTGAAATAATTTTCTTCGGTAGTTTAATGGCTTTTGCAACCCTTTTACTTTTTGACGCAGACCTTCAATTCAGTAGCGAAAGGGCAATAACAACTGCTTTTACAGCAGTGGTTCTTATTGAAATGTTAAGGGCGTATCAGGTGAGATCAAGATATAAAGTTAAGTTTTTAGAAAACAAAAAACTTTTACTTGCAGTTTGTTCTTCTATAGCCTTACAACTTTTTGTTATTTACACACCATTCATGCAACCTATTTTTAATACAACATCCCTTGAATTAATTGATTGGATAGAAATAGCGATAGTTGCTATTTCAATTCATATCATCATGGTTATTTTTAACAAAATATTCTTTTCGCGCAGAAAAGGCATTTATTAGATAATTGTTAAGCACGATGATTACATGACCTTTATAAAAGTTAAAAGATTTCATCATCTACTAATGATCGATAATATTCTCTAATCATAAACCCAAACCAAAAATCCAAAAAGTTATATAAACAAAATAAAAAGTGTTTATTATGCTTGAAATATTTTTTGCATCAATCGTATCTTTTTTTACGGTATTTTTCTTGACACCATTAGCAAAAAGATTTCTTGAGAGGGCTGGTATAGTTGGTGTTGATCAACAGAAAAAAGGCAAACCAATAATGGCAACTTCGGGTGGTTTGGTAGTTTTAACAGGCATTATATTAGGAGGTTTCTTTTTCATAGGCATAAATACATTTTTTCTTCATTCATCCCTTAACCTTACATATTTACTTGCCTCTTATTGTTCAATCCTTTTAATCTCCCTTATAGGTTTTCTTGATGATATAAACGTAGCGAGAATACCTAATACAATAAAAGGCACAAAGGACATAAGAATTGGTTTGAAGCAATGGCAAAAACCTTTACTTACTTTACCAGCAGCCATACCATTAATGGCTGTGATGGCTGGTGTGGAATTAATGGATCTGCCTTTTTTAGGTGTAGTGGACTTTGGAATATTTTATAGTCTTTTGTTGGTGCCACTAGCAGTTGTAGTTGTTAGCAATGCAACAAATATGCTTGCTGGTATGAATGGCCTGGAAGCAGGTCTTGGCTGTGTGACGATGCTTTCTCTTGGCATTTACACATTTTTATTAGGAAGATTGGAAGCAAGTATTTTGGCATTCACCACGTTTTTTTCTCTTCTTGCATTTCTCAAATGGAATCGTTATCCTGCTAAGTTTTTACCCGGCGATTCTTTAACGTATCTCATAGGTTCAACATTTGTTTCAATAGTAATTATAGGCAATATAGAAAAGTTCGGCATTTTTATCTTCATCCCATGGATAATAGAGTTTTTCCTTAAGTTGCGATCAAAATTCAAGGCAAGAAGTTTAGGTGATTTGAAAAATGACGGAACACTATCAGCGCCCTATAAAAAAATCTATTCATTAACCCACGTATTTATGAAAATAAGACCAATGAAAGAAAATCAAATAACAATCTCTCTGATAATTTTTGAAATTTTCATTTGCATTCTTGCTTTTTTACTCATTTGATTTTATGCGAACAACAAAAATTCATTATTCAAAATCAAATTTTCAATCAAAAGCTATTCCCTATCGGCCGCATTTATATAATAACCTGTTATATTTTCAGGGAAGTTTTCATAAAGTACTTTGTAAATTTTGATGCCTAAATTATCATAAACTTTTTCAAAATATTTTTCTAAACCCTTTCCATCGAAAAAGAAAAGTCTTACGAAAACACAATCTTCAACCGCTTCTGGTATGTAAACAACAGAATTACCAGCAAAGTAAAGCAAGCCAGGTATGCTGTTTGGTTTATCGTTAACTATTATTTGATTACCTATTGCTATTTTTTTGATATACGCTTGCCCTTGTGGCATTTTTACAAGGGCTGTTATATTTTTTAACATTGTATCATTTCCAACATTTTCAACAGAATAAGCAACAATTATAGTTTGTTGCGGCCCTCCATATTCCAGCAAAACCTTATTACCTTCTTGATAATTATTGCTCAAGCCAAACACTGGGAGAACATCTATTTTTGCCCCCCAATTTGCTATCTTTGACATTGCACCAAATTTGGGTATAAGATCAGATGAAACCATCACATAATCAACGCTGTAATTTTTTAGGAAATTCAAACTACTGTAGGGGGTTGGATCTTCCGAAAAAGGCTCTGTATAGAATTTCGCTATGTCTTGTGTCGGCTCCCTATCATGATAACCACCATCAACCAAGGTTATTTTCTTCGCTATGTATTGATACCACCATCCATAATCCCACCATTCAAGAAGGACAGCATTTTCGGGTGTATTATCCCTCAACCAAATCATGGCTTGGTAAAAATCCTCTGTGAGAGGCGTGGTAATATTATTTGCCATAACCCAAGCCGAAGCAAAATTTGCTAAGATAATCATACCTATTAATAAACCACCAGTTACTTTTATGTATTTACGAAGACCACTTTTCATTTTGGTTAAATACATACTAACATAACCTCCACCTCTTATTAAGAAATAACCAGCTAAAATTGCATATGGATAGGCAAATTGGAAAGCAAGTCTTGCAGCACCTATTGCAAGAATGAGCGTTATGAGAAATGAAGTGAAAACAAAAAAATGTTCAAAACCACCTTTTTTAAATAACATTTCATAGGAAATGAGCAAAAGACCTAATAAAGCAAAGTAAATACCTGAAAAAATTAATATAAAAGAAGGCCATTGGAAAGCAATAATAGCATAACCTGTACCAAAATAAGAGGTCGATGTTGCAAAAAAATCACCTACACTTTGGGATTCTGCAACTGTTGATGGTATAACAGCGTTTGTAAGAGGATTTGTTATTCTTTCAATTTTATCCGCAACCCACATTCCCACATCTGGAATGACGTATGACATTATACCAGTAACAAAAACAGCTAGAATTAGCAGAATCGGAGTTATAAATGGTATATATTTTTTCTCTATTACATTGAATTTTTCTGTTACGTATCTTATAAGAAGGAATGCCAATGCAATCAAGTTAACGATATGACTAAAATCTAAGATATCAGGCGCATAAGCAAAAACCCTTGAAAATAAAAGATAAGGGATAAAAGTCGAGATGTAACCAAGGAAAAGTCTCTTAGAATACCTGTTGAATAAAAGTGCAAAAATTATAGCAAAACCAATTAATAAAAGAGAAATTCTCACCTGACCAGATGAGCCAGAGTAAAGCACAAAAAACAAAGCAGATAAAAAACCATAAACAACAGTTTTAATGTCTTTTATTTTACTTTCCTCGATTTTTATCTTGTCTAATAAGGTAAGTGGGTGGGAGAGGATATAAATCCATGATGCATCCTTTTTTATCTCACTTTCTTTAAAGCTTTTCACAAAAAAGTAGAAAGCAAGAACCATAAAAATACCCACAATTACTTCTTTGTCCATCCAACCTGCTGATGATCTATATAATATTCCAGGTGTAAATGCAAGGAACGCCGCTGTTAGCAAACCAATTCTTCTATCATTGAACAATTCTTTACCTAAGAAATACATTAAAACTACGCTTAAAGCGCCCAAGAAAGCAGGAATCCAGACACCAATCCAATACATCGTTATGTCTGGCATAAAAGGTTTTAGAATGAAATAAAACATAGGGAAGGTCCATAAAGCTACTATTTCGTAATAGTTTCTATTAGGCCCATTAGGAATCGTGCCCCAACCTGCCACATAATCGTTTTCCGGAAGTTTTCCATGTTCCACTATATATTCACCCATACGCAAGAAGTAGTGGGTGTCTATTTCAAGCAATTGAGGATAAACAAGTTTTGTTCCTGGAATACAACGAATATAAAGGGCTGTTAAAAAAATGATGAGAAGTAAAAATGCCCAATAATTCTTTTTTGTTATTTCTACAACTTCCATACTTGGTTAAATGTATAGATGCTATTTAAATGTTGATGTAGGTTTTGGTTTATTAACGGCTTATGAAAATATCGAAAAGCGATCGAAGTTTGATTTTTCATTTTGACGTGTTTTAAATATAAGCAGATTAACCTGACACGAAAATCAAATTCTTTTAATCTAAGGATTAAGTTTGAGAACCTTATTAACAAAATCACATATTGTAGATTCGTATATCGCAGATTGTCGAAAAAAATTATAAAGATTTAAAAGCATAAACTATACCTTATTTTAAATATTCAGGGTTTTTTATGAAAGTAGGCATCGTCGGTTATGGAGCATATATACCAAAATGGAGAATTAAAACAGCCGAAATTGCAAAAATATGGGGTTCAGATTCAGAAAGATTAAAAACTTTTCTTGAAGAAAAAAGCGTCCCATCTCCTGATGAAGATGCAGCAACCATGGCAGTAGAAGCTTCTTTACGTGCGCTATCCATGAGTAGGATACAAGCAATAGATATAGGAGCTGTTTATGTTGGAAGCGAAAGCCATCCATATATAATAAAACCAACAGCTTCTGTTGTCGCTGAGGCTATTGGAGCAACACCAGAACTTACTGCTGCTGATTTGGAGTTTGCATGTAAAGCAGGAACTGCTGCAATTCAAATTTGCATGGGTCTTGTAGAGGCAGGTAGAATAAAATATGGATTAGCTATAGGTTCTGATACTGCGCAAGGCAGACCAGGAGATGAATTAGAATATACAGCAGCGGCAGGTGCGGCAGCATATATAATAGGAAAAGAGAATCTCATAGTCGAAATAGAAGATACATATTCTTTTACAACGGACACACCAGATTTTTGGAGAAGAGAAGGTGAAGAATTTCCAAGACATGGAGGTCGTTTTACAGGCGAACCTGCTTATTTTAGGCATGTGTTGTCTGCGACAAATGGTTTATTAAAAAAATTAGGAAGAACGATTAATGACTATGATTATTTTGTTTTTCACCAGCCGAACTCAAAATTTCCTTTGACTGTGGCTAAGATTCTTGGAATACCACAAGAAAAAGTTCTGCCAGGTTTGCTCGTACCTAAGATAGGTAACACATATTCTGCTTCAACTCTTCTTGGTTTGGCAAGGGTTCTTGACATAGCTAAACCTGGAGATAGAATATTGGCTACATCTTTTGGTTCTGGCGCTGGCTCAGATTCCTTTTCCTTTGTTGTAACAAAAAATATAGTTAAAGTAAGAAAAAAGGAAAATGCTATAGATGAAATGTTAAAAAATAAAAAATATATCGAATACGCTGAATATGTAAAGTTTAGAAAAAAGATAAAGGGGTTGAATAAATGAAAACAGAAGAAATTGTCAAAATAAAACCAAAAAGAGAAGTTGCTGTAATAGGTGTAGGTTTGACTAAATTTGGAGAACATTGGCATCTTGGTTTAAAAGAATTGGCTGTAGAAGCAGGTATAAAGGCAGTAGAAGATGCAGGTATCTTAGGAGAAGATTTACAACTTGTTGTAGGAGGTAATATGTCAGGAGGGCTTTTTGCAGGACAAGAACATGGAGCAGGACTTCTTGCTGATTATCTTGGTTTGAATCCCATACCTGCAATAAGGACAGAAGGAGCGTGTAGTTCTGGTGGCTTAGCTGTAAGAGTTGGCTATCTTGCTGTAGCTTCAGGTCTTTACGATTTCGTGGCTGTGGGCGGAGTAGAAAAAATGACAGATGTTTATGGACCACAAGCCACAACAGCTTTGTCAGGAGCGATGGATTATGAGACAGAAGCATACTTTGGTGCAACATTTCCAGGAATATATGCATTGATAGCGCAGAGACATATGTATGAATTTGGGACAACAAGAAAGCAACTCTCTCTTGTGGCTGTGAAAAATCATGCTAATGCCATGCACAATCCTTATGCGCAATATCACAATAAAATAACCGTTGAAGATGTTGAGAAATCACCTTTGGTTGCAGATCCTTTAAGACTTCTTGATTGCTCGCCTTTAACTGATGGTGCAGCCACCATCATTCTTGCCCCTGTTGAATTAGCTAAAAAATATACGGATACACCAATTTATATAAAAGCATCAGCTCAAGCTTCCGATACACTCAGTCTTTTTTCAAGAAAAAGAATAACAACATTAGAAGCGACCGTACATGCAGCAAGAGAGGCTTATCGCCAAGCAAGAATTACGCCTAAAAAAATAGATTTGGCTGAAGTTCATGATTGTTTTACCATAGCAGAAATATGTGCTTATGAGGATTTGGGCTTCACAGAAAAAGGTAAAGGAGGAAAGTTGATAGAAGAAGGGGAAACAGAAATTGGAGGAAGAATTCCTGTGAATACTTCTGGTGGTTTAAAAGCAAAGGGCCATCCTGTAGGTGCAACAGGTGTAGCACAAATTGTGGAATTGGTTTTGCAATTACGAGGGGAAGCGGGTAAGCGTCAAGTTAAAGGTGCTGAATACGGACTTGCTCATAATGTTGGTGGCTCAGGCGCTACGGTAGTTGTACATATATTGTCAAATAAAAGGGGTTAATTATGGTAAAAGAGTTCGCCGTTCCTTTTCATTGGAGAAGGTTTAGAGAAAGATACCAATTAATTGGATCTAAGTGCGAACATTGCGGTAAAATGTTCTATCCCATAAGGGTCATTTGCCCTCATTGTAGAAGAGGAGGGCACATGAAAGAAATTAAGTTTTCGGGTAAAGGAAAAATTTATTCTTATACTGTTATTCGTGTTCCACCAGAAGGATTCAAAGAATACGTTCCTTATATAATCGCAATAATAGAATTGGATGAAGGTGCAAAGGTACTTTCACAAGTAGTTGATGTGGACCCAAAAGATGTTAAAATAGGAATGCGCGTAAGATCTTGCTTCAGAAAAATAAGAAGCGAGAATGATACAGGTCTTGTGCTATACGGATTTAAGTTTAGACCAGAGTAACAATATGTGAAGCAATATGGTCAATATTCGCCCTTTTATAAGTTACAGGTTTGATGAAAAAAAGGTTGATATAAGCAAAGCTGTTTTACCACCTTATGAGCTTTCAAATGAGGAATTCAAAAAAACATTTTTCAACCTTTCTCCTTTCAATGTTATCAGGATTTATTTGGGAAAAGAGGATAGCAAAAACAATGGAGAAAGATACGAATACTCAAAACAACTTTTTAATTCTTGGATAAGAGAAGGTGTGGTTAAAAAGGATAAAGAACCGTGCTTATATGTTTATTCCCAAGAATTCGAAATCGATGGAAAAGTGATGGAAAGAACAGGTTTTGTCGCTCTTGTGGAATTAGAAGAATTTGGTAAAAATATTTTTCCCCATGAGGAAACACTTGAAGAAACAATGGTGAACAGAAGGGTTTTGCTTGAAAAAACAAAAACCAATTTTGGTCTTATTTTTTCTGTCTATGACGATGAAGAAAAAAAGATAGAAGCTATTTTAGAAGAAGTGAAAAGAAATAAACCCATAATGGATTTTTTCACAGATTTCGAAGGCGTTAGACATCGTGTATGGGTTTTGAAAGACCAAAAAAAGATAAAAGAAATCGCAAAAGAAATGAAAAACAAAAAATTACTCATAGCAGATGGTCATCATAGATACAAGGTTTGTTTGGAATATAGCAAAAAACATAAGAATGTTAAAGGATCGAAATACATCTCCATGATGATGGTTAACATAAAAAACAAAGGGCTTGTCATACTCCCCACACATAGACTTGTGAAAGGTCTAAAAAATTTTGATAGAAATGAAATGCTTGAAAAATTGAAAAAATGGTTTTCTTGCGAAATATTTACCTTTAAAACAGAAGGCGATAAAGAAAGATTAAGTGAAATAAAAAATAATCTTGGAAAAAGAGACGGCAAACATTTTGGTGTTTATTTTGGGGGCAACAACTATTTCATCATTAGATTAAAAGATGAAAAAATAATGGAAAAGGAAGTAAGCAATTTTTCAAAAGTATGGAGAAGTTTTGATGTGAGTATTTTGCACACTTTGATATTGAAAAAGATTCTCGGCATAGATACTGAAAAACCTGAAGCTCAAAGTTATGTTGAGTATGTAAAAGACTTTAAAGATAACGGAGTTAAGTGCATTACAAAAATGGAAAGAGGTGAATACCAAGTAGCGTTTTTCTTAAATCCCATCAAAGCAGAAAAGCTTAAAGATATTTCCGAGAACAAAGAAATGATACCTGCAAAATCAACATGTTTTTATCCAAAGGTTTATTGCGGTGTCTTGATGCAAAAATTGGACGAATGTCTTGGTTGAATAATTGATATTTAATTAAAAAATAAAATTGTATAAGGTGATATCATGAGGAGTTGGGAAAAACACATAAAGCTTTTCATACCAGGTCCTGTCGAGGTTTACCCAGATGTTTTACAAGAGGTTGCAAGGCCTATGATAGGTCACAGAAGTGAAGCCTTTCATGAATTATTTTCAGATACGATAACAAAACTCAAAAAAGTTTTATATACAGAAAATGACGTATTTCTTTCTACATCATCTGCTACCGGCGTATGGGAAGCATGTGCAAGAAATTGCATTCAAAAAAAAGCGCTTATATGTGTTAATGGGGCGTTTTCTGATCATTGGCATAAGGTTGTGGCGGCGAATGGAAAAAAGATTGATAGAATTGATGTAGAATGGGGCAAAGCCATAAAACCATTCATGATTGAGGAAAAATTGGAAAGTGGTGAATACGATTCTTTACTTTTGGTTCATAACGAAACGAGTACAGGGGTTGCCAATCCTCTTTATGAAATAGCGGAAGTTGTCAAAAAATACCCGGACATGGTTTTTATGGTTGATGCTGTAAGTTCGATGACCGGAATGAAAATAGAAGTTGATAAATTGGGTATAGATGTTTGCTTGGCAAGTGTGCAAAAGGCATTTGGTTTACCTCCAGGGTTAGCTATATTTACTGTTAGCGAAAAGGCGTATGAAAGGGCAGAAAAAATAGAAAATAGGGGTTATTATTTTGATTTCTTTGTTTTCAAGGAAAGTGCTAAAAAGAATGAAACACCATCAACACCAGCGATACCTCAAATTTTTGGCTTAAACAAGCAACTCGATAAAATGTTAAAAGAGGGTATGGAAAAAAGATTCGAAAGACATAGAAAAATGGCAGAATACACAAGAAAATGGGCGATAGAAAGTGGGTTTGAACTCTTCCCAGAAAAAGGTTATGAATCAAATACGCTAACAACAGTTAAAAACACGCTAAACATAAGCGTGAGCGAGCTCAACAAAAAACTTATTGAAAGAGGTGTAATGATAAGTAATGGTTATGGACCTTTAAAAGAAAAGACATTCCGCATAGCTCATATGGGCGATACACAATTGGAAGAAATTAAAAATCTTCTCGAAATGATAGATGAGATCTTGGGTGGAAATAAATGAAAATTTTAATCGCAGATGCATTTTCTGAAAAGTTGCCAGAAATGCTCAGAGAATTCGGTGAAGTAACAACAAATAAAAATGAAATTGAAGATGCCGATGTGTTAATAGTTAGAAGTGCAACAAAGGTAGGAAAGGAAATGGTGGATAAAGCTAAAAAATTGAAGCTTGTAATAAGAGGCGGGGTTGGCTTAGACAACATAGATGTAGCTTATTGTGAAAAGAAAGGCATTTGCGTGATGAATACACCTGAAGCTTCTAGTGTTGCAGTTGCAGAATTGACCTTTGCTTTAATGCTAGGTTTGATAAGAAATTTGGTGAAGGCTCATACATCAATGCAAAAAGGTGAATGGAAAAAAGAACTCAAAGGAAGCGAACTTTATGGAAAAACCTTAGGTATTATCGGTTTGGGTAGAATAGGGACTGAAGTTGCAAAAAGGGCGAAGGCATTTGGTATGCGTGTAATCGCCTTTGAAAGAACACCAAAGAAGACAGAATTTGCTGAAATGGTAAGTTTTGAAACCCTTTTAAAAGAGTCTGATATCATAACTTTACACGTGCCTCTAACCGAAGAAACCGCTAATATGATAAACAAAAAGACGATAAACAAAATGAAGGATGGAGTTATATTGATAAACACTGCTCGCGGTGGTTTAATAAATGAAGAAGATCTTGTCGAAGCCCTTAAAAAAGGCAAAATAAAATATGCCGGTCTTGATGTTTACAAGAATGAACCTCCTGTAAATTCACCTCTTTTATCCTTGGAAAATGTTTTGCTTACTCCTCATCTTGGTGCGCAGACATACGAAAACATGGAAAGAATAGAAAAAAGAATATATGAAATCATAAAAGAATTTTCTCGTCATTAGTTTTTGATATTTTACATTTGTAAAATATTTTGCAATCATGTCATTTCGTTAAACAATGAAGTCCATGTCCATCCATCTGTAATCGAAGAATTTGGCGAGTGCGAATAAAAGATTTAATTCGAAATCATTTGAAAATCTTAAAAACTTTCTGAATAAAAGACCTAATTTTATTTGCTTTCCAATCTTCTTTTTCCACTCAACTTCATACTCCTTTAACAAAATTTCACTAAAATAATTAAAGTGGAATGCCTTTTCAACAATTTTAGATGCAATTTCTGCGCATGTTAAGCCGTATATCACACCACCGCCTGACCAAGGTTTGTTTTGTCCTGCTGCACCACCTATCAACAAAAACCTTTCTCCATAACTTTTCTTTACTGGATATACAGGTATCAAACCAGCAAATTTTTCATAATTTTTAATGCCGAAAAATTTTTCTATATACCTGAAATTTACATCGCTTCCCCATCCACCATATTCAACGCTTTCCCCTCTCGGTATTTTCCAAAAAAACCCGTCATTAAGAAATTTCTTGTTAAAATAAAGTTCAACATAATTCGCATTATTCCTCTCTTTAACTATTGCGAACAAACCTTTCACATTTCTTTTCTTTTCAATAAGTTTCGAACTTAACCCATTTGGTCCGTCGCAGAATAAAACCATTTCCCCTCTGAATTTATCCTTATTAGTCAAAATTTCGACATATTTAGATCTTTCAATTTTAACTGCTTTTTGACCAGTTTTTATAGGAGAATTTACCATTTCAGAAATTTTTTTATCAAATTTAAAGCGATTTATAACATAAGCTGCTTTATTTTTTGATAACCTAAATTCGCATTTACTCGAATGCAGTATCGCTGTATCGATTTCATTTTCTACAACATTCCATGTTTTAATATCTGGAAAAAATTTTTCAATATTCTTTGATATAAGACCAGAGCATCTTAGAGGTTTGCCTATTATTTTATCCTCCTCTAAAACAACAACTTTGTATCCAAGTTTTTCACATAGATAAGCGCTATAAAGACCAACAGGACCAGCGCCTATAATAATAATATCAAACATATTTAAGGTTAAAGCAATTCTTTTTATAAAAAGACTTCAATAGTTATGATATTATGTTAGATTTCGCTCAATATTTGTTCAAGTATCATAAGTTTTTCATACTCATACCAATAACCTTTCTTTTTGTTTCAATTTTTGCAATTTTAATCCAATATTCGCAAACAGGAGAGTTTTTCTTGAGATCAATTGAAATGAAAGGCGGAACGTTAATAACCTTAAATACAGAAGAGCAACTCGATATAGCATATATACAAAATCTACTAAAGCAAAAGTTCCAACCCATAAATGTGCGTGAAATAAGGAGTTTTAGCGGTTATAGAACAATCATAGAAACATCGAGCGAAGTTAAAGCAGAAGAGATTTTGGATGAACTCGAAAAAAATAGAATAGACACATCCAATGCAAATATAGAGAGCATAGGACCTTCTCTTGGAACTTCTTTTTGGCAGCAGGCTCAAATAGCTATTATAGTAGCATTTGTTTTTATGGCTTTAGTAGTTTTTGTTATATTTAGAACTTTCGTGCCTTCATTAGCCATAGTTTTATGTGCAATTTCCGATATCTTAATGACTTTGGGTTTCATGCAAATTTTTGGCGTAGAACTTTCTCTTGCAGGTCTTGCTGCCATACTTATGCTTATAGGTTATTCAGTAGATACGGATATCCTTTTAACTTCTCGCCTTTTGAAAGAAACTGAAGAAAAAGCTTTAGAAAAAAGATTGAAGAGTGCTATGAAAACAGGTTTGACCATGACCTTAACATCCATAGGTGCCCTTTTTTCTCTTTTATTGATAAACATAAGTCCAGTGATAACCCAAATAGCCACAATTCTTTTCATAGGTTTAAGTTTCGATATTATGAATACATGGATAACAAATTCGCTTATACTTAAATGGTACGTAGAAAAGAGGATGAGATGATGCTCAGGCATTGGAGATTATTGCTGTTAATGATAATGGTTTGTGCAAGTTTATTTGCCATATTCTTAAAACCTCAATACACAGGTGTACAGATAGCGTATGTTCATTCAGAATCACCAGCAAAGGGTGTTCTTCAAACAGGTGCGATAATTTCTGAAGTTAATGAAAAGGTTATTCACAATACAGATGAATGGAACAATTTTTTCAAAAACTACACTGGTGAAGTAAAAATAAAGTCGGGCGGAAAGGATTACAAATTTTTTGTTAATGAAACAGGCATAGGTATAGAGGTTGTTAATCTCGACAGGCTAAATCTCGATTTTGGTTTGGATATAAAAGGTGGTACAAGAATTGTGTTAAAACCTAAAGGAAATGTCACAAGCCAAACCATGGAACAAATTTTAGGAACCTTGCAAACAAGAGCCAACATATATGGATTACAAGAAATACGCTTCTTTTCTGTAAGAGGCATGGAAGGCGATTATTATGTTCAAATAGAGGCTACGGGCCTTGGAAGGGAGATTGTGGATACCCTTCTTTCTAAGCAAGGTAATTTTGAGGCAAAGATTATCAAACCTGTGTATTTAAGGGATGGAAAAGGCATTTTTGATTTGGGTGAAAATAAATACGAAGTTGAATATGCAGGAGAAAACACCATAAAGCTTTCGAATATGAGTCTTAAAATTAACGACACATTTGTAATAGATGATATAACTTTTGAATTTGTTAACATAACACAAACTGGGGATTTGATATTTCTTGGAAAGGCATACGAAGGAAGCGACATAGAGCTTGTTTACACAGATGCGCAACATTCAGGCATTATACCTCAAAGAAACTATTTTGAATTTTATTTCGGAGTTCTTGTTTCTGAGAAAGGTGCACAAAGATTTGCAAAAATAACATCTGGTATACCATCTCAATTAGACCTTGATTCAGGCGAATCCTATCTTAAAGATTCTCGCATCATACTTTATTTGGATGGACAACCTGTTTCTGATTTGAGAATAGCTTCAAGTTTGGGTGGTAAAGCTTATACAACACCACAAATTACAGGGGGAAGGGAGACAAGAGAAGAGGCTCTTGAAGAAAAATTAAGATTGCAGACTATACTTCGTTCAGGTGCTTTACCAGTTTCTCTCGAAACAGTTTCTGTCGGCGTTATAACACCAACGCTCGGTGAAGGTTTTATTTTATCAGCCATTATTGCAGGAGGTGTTGCTGCAATAATAGTTGCTCTGATCATGTTTTTGCGTTATAGAAAATTAAGTGTTGCCTTACCTATGATTTTAATAGGGTTTTCAGAAGTTGTTATAATATTAGGTATAGCGGCAAATCACGATTGGTTTATTTGGTGTTCAGCCCTTGTACTCAATTTTATTTTGCTTATCCTTGTTTGGTGGAAGAAATACGAAACTGATTTCACTTCATGGATAGGCGCACTTCTTATACCTTTACTTGGTTTGCTTACATGGTCTATTGACCTCCCAGTAATAGGAGGTATAATAGCAACCTTAGGTGTTGGGGTTGATAGTATGATAATTATAGCGGATCAAACAGGCAAAAAAGAAGAAAAAATGATTTACAGCATAAGAGAAAAAATAAAGGCTGCATTTTTCATAATTTTTGGTTCTGCTTCAACAACCATATCTGCTATGGTGCCTTTAATGGTTTTGGGTATAGGCTTTGTTCGTGGCTTTGCCATAACAACGATAATTGGCGTTCTTGTAGGCATTCTTATAACAAGACCTGCCTATGCAGAAATTGTACAGATGGGTACGAGCAAAGAAAAATCTGAAAAATAAAATCTTTAACATCTGATCCGTTTACTTTTCAACCCTTTACAATTTTTGAAACATTACCTTCGAGTTCAATTGTTTTTTCTTTGATTATAGCATTTCCAAGGAAATCATTAATCATCAAAGTTCCATTTTCAGTTGTTTCATTCCAATTGCCTGATATCAAAACGAGTCGCATATTTTTGAGTTCAACTTTGTTCAATTTAAGTCCGTAGATATTTACTACACCAATCTTTTCTTTTATCAAAAGCGGCGAGTTACCTTGTTTGAGTATGATCAAATTTTGATTGAAGTCAACATTTACAACTCCTTTGAAATCCGTTATTTCTGTATTTTCTGAGGTTATGTTAATGGCATCTTGGGTAGTTGTTTCAAAAGCTTCTGGATAAAAAATCAATTTGATGACTTCTGGTCTTTTTATCGGAGTTGTAAAAATATTGCCCAGGGGTGATGATTCAAACCATCGTTTTAACATATCGAAAAAGTTTGAAAGTATACCTTCGGCCTTAACGTTTGGAATAAAGATTGTTGAAATGAAAAGAACTATTAATACAATCGCAAGTTTTTTCTTTTGTTTCATATTAATTTTTAAGAAAAAGCATATTTAAATTGGCAATGCAAAAAGTTATAAATTAGTTTAAAGCATATGATAGGGTATGGATATACTTTTCCAACTTTGGGGAGGGAATGACAATTGGCTTTCATGGCTATTCTTTTTGATATTTTGGGGTATATTTTTCTTTTTTTACCCGAGATTAATGCTTTCCCAAATATTGTGGAGGATCGAAAGAACAGCAGAAGAATTTGAGCAAATGGCTGCTGAAACCAAAGCCTTTATTATACAGCACATATCAAAAAAACCTGATAAAAAATTAAAGGATTCTGTTTCAAATTTCTTCGAATTTTTTGTTATCGAGCCAGTAGCTCTTGACCCATTTGGCATAGTTAAAAAATTGGATTTGATAATACAGAATGAAAAAGAAAGGTTTCACTATTTTGTCAATCAAATAGCCCCTGATATGGATTCTGAAAACAAAGCCAATATAGAGATGGGATTAGCTGGTGGTATAGAGATGTATACAATAGCAAAGATAATAAGACATTATGTCGAGCTCATAAAAGAAACAAAATCTTATCAAATCGCCTTAATAATTCAGATGCAATTGCCCCTTATTGAAAAGATAGCAAAGGCTGTTTATGAAGGTACGAAATCGCTTACAAAAGGCGAGCCTATAGGAGATGGCATAGGACCACTTATAGCCGCAAAGCTCTTAGAAAACAAAAAGACAAAAGAAATAGAAGAGGATATTTTGATGGCAGAAGTTTCGATAGAAGGAAGAAAATGCTTTGTTTTGAAGGCGAAAGGACCAGGAGGAAGATTAGGAAGGCCTGGAAAGGCGGTTGAAAAGATTGTGAAGCAACATAAAATAGCAAGGATTATAACCATAGATGCGGCTGCAAAACTTGAAGGTGAAAAAACAGGTTCTATCGCCGAAGGCGTGGGCGTGGCTATGGGAGGACCTGGTGTTGAACGATCTTACATAGAAGATGTAGCAGTGAAATACAACATACCCCTTGATTCAATAATAATTAAAATGAAACCGGAGGAAGCCATATTGCCGATGAAAAAGGAAATAAAGGATGCAGTTCCATTTGTTTTGGAAAGGGTAAAAGAAGCTGTGAGAAGGGCGGAAAAGGGACAAAAAATCATAATAGTGGGTGTGGGTAACACATCAGGTATTGGTAACAGTGCAGAAGATGCTAAGAAAACAGAAAATTGGGTTGAAGAGTATACTCGTAAAATAAAAGAGAAGGAAAAGAATAAAAGATTTTAAATGAACAGTTAAACGTTCAAAATTTCTTCAATTTCTTCTAAATTCAAAATGATTTTACCGTACTGCTTCTCATCATCCTTTATTCTTGGGCATGCTGTATTCACAATAACATCTATTTTAAATCCAAAGATTTTTTCTGGGGTGAGCTGATCAACAACAAGAATGTAAGCTTTTTTGCCCTTTCTTTTAAGCATTTCCTTTATTTTTTCAGCCTTTGCTAATTTTATTTGGCCTTCCTTAGTTGAAACGATTATTCCGAAATTACAAGCCTCTTTAGCTTTTTCTAACCTCATTCGCTTTTTTATCTCCTCTTTTGTTTTTTCTTCGTAAAGATTTTGCAATTCACCTCTTTCTATATCAATAAATAAGACCGGTTTTTCTGTTGTTAACTGTAAACCAAGTGGATGGAATTTACCAGATCCTATGAAAAGAAATGCATCAACTGATTTTTCAAAAATTTTCGCTTTTTCTGTATTACAACCTAAGATTGTTGCTATACCTTTCACTTCAAAACCATTTTTTTCAAGAAAAATTTTCGCTTCTTCTAGACTTTTTTTAAATTGTATTGTGCTCACCAAACAGAGATTTCTGTGTTTTATTTTTTTAATAAATTTTTTTAAAAGTGGGATAAAAGAAAAATCAACAAAATATTCGTAATAAATAATAGGTATTTTGGGTTTTAAACCAAAATTTTCATGTCCTATGTGTAGGATCACATCACAATTGAGCATATTAGCTTCATCCTCCCGAATATCACACGCCCCAAAACAAGGTTCTAAAGAGATGAAAGATTTAATACCATTTCTTTCAAGAAAATTCGCTAATTGTATTAATTGAGCTTTTATGCCCTCTGGCGCTTGAATGAATACCCTTTTCGCTTTTTTATCCTTTAAAAGCAAAAGAATTTCTTCACATATTTTTTCATCAAACATAAATGTTTATTTAGCAAATGTAATTAAAATATTGAAACAAAATATCGATTTGGTATAAAAATTAAGATCAAATTAAGTATTGTTATGGTGGTAATATGCAAGATGAGTTTCATGAATTTTATAAAAAAAGCGTGGAGGAAAGGCTTGAAATTTTGAAGAAATTCGCTAATTTGACAGATGAAGAAGCGGATGTTATAAAAAAGACAGGCGCCCTCGACATAAAAACAGCTGATAGAATGATAGAAAATGTTGTTGGAACATGCGAACTGCCAATGGGCTTAGGATTACATTTTCTTATAAATAGCAAAGAGTATGTTATACCCATGTGCATAGAAGAGCCTTCTGTTGTTGCAGCCGCTTCCTTTGCAGCTAAATTGGCAAGGGCTGGCGGAGGTTTTCACACATCTAGTGACGAACCAATAATGATAGGCCAGATACAAATTGTTGGTGTTAAAAACATAAACAAGGCAAAAAAAGCGATACTTAAAGAAAAAGAAAAAATAATAGCCAAAGCCAATGAAAGAGACTCTGTTCTTATAAGTTTTGGAGGCGGAGTAAAAGATTTGGAAGTTAGAAGGTTGAAAACAAAAATTGGTGATATGCTCATAGTACATCTTTTGGTTGACGTCAGAGATGCTATGGGCGCTAATGTTGTCAATACCATGTGCGAATCAGTTGCGCCACTACTTGAAGAAATAACAGGAGGTCATGTTAGATTAAGAATAATTTCAAATCTTGCTGATAGAAGGCTTGCCAGAGCAAAAGCAGTATGGAAAAAGGAAGAGTTAGAAAAATCAACAAAAGGTTTGATGAAAGGCGAGGAAGTGGTTGATGCGATTTTAGAGGCTTATCACTTTGCTCTTAACGATCCTTATAGATGTGCAACGCATAACAAAGGAATAATGAACGGTGTTGATGCAGTTTTAATAGCAACGGGTAATGATTTCCGTGCAGTTGAGGCTGGGGCGCATGCATACGCTGCTTTTTCAGGAAGATACAAACCACTTACAAAATACTATAAAGATAAAAATGGGGATTTGGTAGGAGAAATAGAAATGCCAATAGCTGTTGGTATTGTTGGGGGCGCTACGAGAACGAAACCGGAAGCTAAAGTCGCTCTTAAAATACTTGGTGTAAAAACAGCAAAAGAGTTGTCAGAAATTATAGCAGCAGTTGGCCTTGCTCAAAATTTCGCTGCTTTAAGGGCGTTGGCTACAGAAGGTATACAAAAGGGACATATGCGTTTACATGCGAAAAACATTGCTGTCATGGCAGGCGCTAAAGGAGATGAAATAGATAAGGTAGCTAAAATAATGATTGAAGAAGGAAATATAAGTGTTGGAAAGGCAAAAGAAATATTGGAAAAAAATAAAGGAAATCTGAATAATTTTTAAATTTTTATGAGCAATTTTTGATATTCCCCCAAAGCAATCATAAAGTTTTACTTGATCCATACTTATGCATTTCGAGTTCACCATTATTAGCTATTATTTCTCGCAATTTTCCACTTCTTTTATCATTTATAAGAACCTTTTCACCAGTATTAAGAATTGAGAAATCCTCATTATTTTTATTTAATGGTATTTTAAAGATGTAATGCGGCTTAAAAAGTTCTCCATCAAAAGAATTACCTGTTGTTAAAATATAAAGATAATTTTTCTTTATTTCTGCAAAAAGTTCATGTTTATAATTTCCATCTATTAAATTTCCTATATAAATCATCTTTTTCTCATCCATTTTATCACCTTCCTTAAAATTTTTAAATTCCCCCCTTACATAAACATTATGTTAAAAAAATAACAAAATTTAATAAATTTTGTTAAGTGATAAGAATGGTAACCATAAGTCATGTGGTAAGGAGAATTATAAATGAAAAGCCTTTTTTGCAAGAGGCTTTGGCAAGAGAGATAGTTTCATATGCTGCTCTTGCAAGATACCTTGAAAAAGAAATAGAAATGGAACTTGGAAGGAAGGTAAAACCTTTCGCTGTTATTATGGCCTTGCGCAGGCATGCGGAAAACATTAAACAATTTCATAAAAGAATTAAATTTGATTTTAACTCGGAAATCATACTAAAAACGAATTTGTGTGATATATGTGTAGTTAAATCACCTAAGTTGATGGAAAACTTAAAAAACCTTTACAGTTTAGTCAATTTCGATTCTGGCGATACGCTTAACATAAGTCAAGGCAATTATGAAATATCGATAGTCACCAACGAAAAATACAAAGAAAAGGTTTTAGCATATTTAAAAGGCGAAAAAATACTTGGTGTTAAAGGCAATTTAGTTTCCATTTCATTAAGATTTCCTAGCAAATTCTTTGAAACCCCTGGCGTCATTTTTGAAATCATTAGACACATATCTTGGGAAAACATAAATATCTATGAAGCCATCTCAACCAATACAGAACTTACACTTGTAATAAGCGAAAAAGATGCAGTCAAGGCATATAAAATTTTGCAACAAATGGTAGAAAAAAGATGATCACACGCTCTCTATCGCTTTTTTCACCTCTTCAAGAATAAAATCTCTTATATCATTGAAATCCTTTTCTTTTTTGGCTTCCCACCTTAAAACAAGAGCAGGTTGTGTATTTGAAGCACGTACAATAAACCATTTATCCTTTTCGATAACTTTTACACCATCTATTGTTATCAATTTACCAAGACCTTCAAATTTTTTTCGCAAATATTCCACAACCTTAAATTTTTTATTATCTGGACAATATACTCTTGTGTCATCTGAAGTTATGTACTTTGGCAAACTTTCGATCAACGAAGAAAATGAGTTTTCTTTTTTTGAAACTATTTCCACAAGTTTTGCAGAGGCAAAGATACCATCATCATAATTGAAATTCTCCTTAAAATAATAATGTCCAGAAGTTTCCCCACCTATTAAACACCCTTCCTCTTTCATTATGTTTTGTATATAAGAATGCCCCACTCTTGAAATAATGGGCACACCTTTATGCATAAGAATGACATCTTCCACAAGCTTTGAAGCTAATACTTCATATGCAATTTTCGCCTCATGATTTTTTTCCAAAACACTTTTTATTAACAAGGCAAAAACTTTATTGTTTTCAACCACATTTCCTTTATCATCTACGAAGCCGACGCGATCCCCATCACCATCATATGCTATACCAATATCCGCATCAACTTCTTTGACCTTTGATTTCAAGGTTTCTAAATTTTCTTTCACAAGTGGGTCAGGATGATGGTTTGGAAAATCACCATTTGGCTCACAAAAAAGTTCTACTACCTCACAACCCATTTTTTGAAAAAGTTTAGAAGAAACCTTACCCGCTGTACCATTCCCAGCGTCTATAACAATTTTTAATTTTTTTTCAAGATTTATTTTCTGCAAAACAAAATCTATATACTCCTTTTCTATATTACCTCTTTTCATCTTCCCTTTTTTACCATATTTTATTTTTATATCTTTTGAAACCATTTTTTCTATTTCTCCTATACCTGTTTCGTAAGAAAAACAAAGCCCGTTTTTGCCGCATAATTTTATTCCATTATACTCCTTTGGGTTATGCGAACCCGTTATCATCGCTCCTCCATCAAGTTCTTTGTAAGCCACAGCAAAATATAGAAGAGGAGTTGGAATAACACCAAAATCAATAACATTCAAACCAGATGCTAACAACCCTTTTACTAAATGCTTTTTTATTTCAGGGCTACTTTTTCTTACATCCATGCCCAAAGCTATATTACTTTTGCCTATGAACTTTCCAAAAGCCAAACCAATTTTATATGCTATGACACCATTCAACTCGTTTGGATAAATCCCTCGTATATCATATGCTCGAAAAATTGACATAACATCACGAATAATAATATTCGTGAGATGGGTTTTTAAAATATTTGGATGATTTAAAGAATTTTTGAATATTTGTAAAATCAGATATATAGAAAACTTTGAAGTCTTCACATTTTAAAGTCAGGTTTTTAATTCTCAATATTATCGTCCATAAACCCTTACCTTTAAATACCTTACCATAAATATTTTACTTTATGAAATTGAATGTTTTAGAGAGTACAGAAAACAAATTGGTAATTGAAGTGCATGGAGAAGATCATACCTTTTTAAACATTTTGACAGAAAGATCTTGGGCATCAGGTTGCAAACAAGCTTCTTACATAATAGAACACCCATATCTTTCAAAGCCGAAGATAATAGTAATGGCTCAAAACCCAAAAAAGATTTTGGACAGTGCAGCACAAATGATAATAGAAGAGGCGAAAGCTTTTGAAAAAGAATTTAAAAGGGCTTTGCCCAAAAAATAAGCTTTTTGTATGTTAAAAACAATAAAACCTGAGATTAGAATCATAGGTTGGGATGACGCACCATTTCTTTTTACTGATAAATATACAATGATAGTTGGTGTTATATGCAGAGGAGGTTTGCAAATAGATGGTCTTTTAACGAGCAAAATAAGGATTGATGGAAACGATGTTACAGAGAAAATGGCAATGACAATAAACAAAAGCAAACATAAACAACAACTAAGAGTAATAATGCTTGATGGCATTACCTTTGGCGGCTTCAACATAGTCGATATACAGGAACTTAATAAAAAAACCAATTTACCTGTTATCGTGATAATAAGAGAAAGACCTAGTTTAAAAGCTATTAAAAAATGCCTTTCTCGCTTTTCAGATGCGAATGAAAGATTGTTGAAGCTTGAAAAGGCAGGAAAAATAAAAAAACTTGAGATTAAAAATAAAGTTCTTAAAGGAAGGAAAACGATATACTATCAATGTTATGGAATAGATAAAAACACATGCGAAAATATTATAAAGCTTACTGCTGTTAATTCCTTAGTGCCCGAGCCAATAAGGGTGGCGCATATAATATGCAACGGACTAAAAGGCGTGAAAAAGATTTGAAGAAGGACTTTTGGAAGGAAGGAAAAGAAACCTTATTTTATATAGTTTTAGGAGTTTTGTTAGCATTTGGCATAAACTTTGTTTTAGGGCAAGCATTATCGACAGACATGCCAGTGGTAGCGGTAGAATCGAATAGCATGGTCCCTACCTTTTATCAAGGAGACATTTTGATAGTTCAAGGTACAAGAAACCCTGAAGAATATAAAAATATACTTAAAGAAGGCGATATTATCGTTTTTTCTGTGGAAGGCAGAAATGTCCCTATTGTTCATAGGATAAAAGAGATAAATCCAGATGGTACATACCAAACGCAAGGTGATGCAAATGCAGGCCAACACCCATTCGAGAAAAGCATTTCTGTTAATCAAATCCATGGCAAAGTTATAATGATCATCCCATATCTCGGATGGATTAAAATAGGCTTTACAGAATACATTTTGCCTTTTTTAATTCAAAATATAGTATTTTTTGTGGCTTTTTGCGCAACAGTTATATTTTTATACATAACGCTTAAAAGAATATAGTTATTGGTGATTTGATGCATTTTTGTCCTAAGTGCGGTTCTGTCTGCGTTTCCAAAAAGGAAAAAGGTAAAACACTTCTTGTTTGTAGAAGATGTGGTCATAAATTAAAGGATTACAAACCGATCGAAATAAAAGAAGAGGTTAAGAAAGACCCTCTTGATGAAATTGTTATAGTAGAAGAGAAAAAGGAGGCCTTGCCAAAAATACGTATAATATGTCCTAAATGTGGTAATAAAGAAGCGGTTTGGTGGATGCAACAAACACGTTCGACTGATGAACCTCCAACGCTTTTTTTCCGTTGCACTAAATGTAGGCATTCATGGAGAGAATATTAATAAATAATAAGCATACATTAATCTTATGAAAATATTAGTAACAGGCGGTGCAGGATTTATTGGTTCTCATGTAGTTGATGCTTTGGGTGGAAATTAAATCCAAGTGGAATATTAAAGGATTGGAAAAGCTTGTGGAATTGGGCAAAAGCTGAAGCTGTGGACATAGTTTACAAAGCCACAAAAGAATTGGAAAAAAGAGGGCTTGTTGAAATATAGCAGCTGCGATGCCTTTTTATCAATGCTTAAATTTTTGCTTTTGTATATAAATTACATGAAAGTACTTTTCATAGAGTCTCCACCCTCGGTTGACTGGAGGCCAGAAAGCGGCATAACCACAGGAGGAAGGAGACATCCATCTCTTGCATTTACCGGCGAAACCACATATTCCTATCTAAGCCTGAGCGCGGCCGCTGTCCTCCGCGAAGGTGGGCATGAAGTTGAATACATTCACTGCCAGACCGAAGGGGTTACATTTGATAGACTAAAAGAAATAATAGCGGCAAAAAGCCCTGACATGCTTGTTATTTATGTGGAGCATGTGACAGCTTTGGTTGATTTTGCAATCGCAGATTATGCCAAGAACCTGGGAATAAAGGTTGTTTTCACAGGGCCTTTTGTAACACCTGTGGCGGAAAAGATATTTGAAAGATGCTATGGAGTTGATATAATAGCGCTGAAGGAGTTTGATTATACAATTCTTGATATAGCTAATGCGCTGGAAAAGAAAAAAGACCTTTCGTCTGTCAGAGGCATAAAATACAGGAAAGGCACCTTCATAAAAAAAACAAAAGAAAGGCCGATTATAAAAGACCTTGACAGGCTTCCATTTCCCGCTTTTGACCTTATTGACCTGAATAAATTCTATGAAACAGTTTTTATGCATTTTCCTGCAGCCACGACAATAACTTCACGAGGATGCCCCTACAGATGCTTTTTCTGCACTTTCCCACGCGTTCTTTATTCCCATGACTTCAGGGCCCAGTCGCCCGAGAGGGTTCTTGCCGAGGCGAGATACCTGCATGACGAATTCGGCGTCAAGGAAATACGCTACGATGATGACACTTTTGAAATTGATGCAAAAAGAGTTTTTGACATATGCAACCTCTTCAAAAAGGAAAAGTTGGATATAAAATGGAGTCCACAATGCAGGGCGAACAACATGACAAAAAACCTCGCGAAATCAATGGCGTCCGCCGGCTGCATAAGGATAATGTTTGGCGTTGAATCAGGCGACGAATCCATATTGCTGAAAATTAATAAGGGCGAGACAATACAGCAAATATGGAAGGGTATAATGAATGCAAGAAGCGCGGACATAATAATACACAACTGCATAATGTTCGGCTTTCCATGGGATACAAAAGAAACCATTCAAAAAACATTCAGATTTGCCTGCAAGCTAAATGCGGAATTCACTCAATTTTCTATCGCAACGCCATTGCCAGGAACGCCATATTATGATATGATGGTAAAGGAAAAGCGCATACTAGGCGAGGATTGGGAGCGCGACAGCTTTCAGGCGTCAAGCATAATAAATCCCAATTTCTCAAATGAGTGGCTCAGCAATTTTTTCAAAGATGTTAGAAAAAGATATTACTTGCGGCCTCAATGGATTTACCTTGTAAGCAAAAGGATGATGCGCGACCCTGCATTTTTCAGACTCATGACAAGAGTTTCAATGAACTGGTACAAACATAAAAGGGCAGGAGATCCTAACTTTTAGATATCACTAAAAGCTTTTTTTCAAGTGAGGCTACTATTTTGTCCCAGCTCCATCTTTTCATGTATTTTTTGCCCATTTGCGATTTTTTTTCGCTGTCATTAAGCGCTTTTCTAAGCGCGTTTTCAACACCTTTTGGAGAACAGTCATTTATTACATACAAATATTTTTTAAAAGTTTTCATATCGGACCCGACTATGTTGCTTGCCGTCGGAATACCAAATGCTAGATACTCCCTTATTTTTATTGATGCCCTGCAAAGGTTGGCTGGCGTGGGCCTCATAAAATTTACTGCGGCGTCTGCAGCAGAAAGGTATTGTGCTATGTCTCCGTGTTTTACGCTACCTACAAAAAAAACATTATCAAGCCCCATTTTTTTCACCATTTTTTGATAATAAGAAAATTTTGTGCCATGTCCTATCACAACAAGATTTGCGTTTTTGATGTTTTTCATCGCCTCAAAAATTATGTCAAGATCGGATGCGGCCGGGCCGAGGTGGGCAGCATACACTATTGTTTTTTTCTCTGCGATCCTTCTTTTTTTATATTTTTTTAAAATTCCTAAATCTATGCCTTGCTGAAGCATTATAATTTTTTTTTCAGGGACGGCTAAATGGGCCGTGATGTAATTTTTCAGATTTTCATTGTGGGTTGTTACATAGTCAAAAAACCTAGGCGCGACCTTTTCCATCAATTCAAAAAAATATCTTTTGATAGGGTTTTTCCAATATGCATGCTCAAGGTCATCAAAATCAAGTATTTTTTTTACCCTTTTTCCATACAATAAAACAGGAATGCATGAAGCCGGATGCGCCTTTGAAGCTATTATGACATCATAATTATCTTTTTTTAAAAATTTGATGTTTGCAAGTATTAAGGATATGATTTTTTTAAGTCCGCGTTTTTTCTTTAACCCCAAATATACAGCAGGACGTATGTCTTCATAAAGGCCGGAACCTGTCAGGTAAACTTCATGCCCAAGCTTTGCCAGCGCTTTTGCAAGGCCTGACATTCTGAGGCCTGTTCCGGAATCAAGATCAACCGAAGACAAAATAATTATTTTCATATTTCTTCATAAGACTTTACATTGCCTTTTTTCATGTCATAATATTTAGCATATTTCATAATTCTATTGCACATTGCACCTAATGCCCAAAAAAGACCATAAACACCATCTCTGAAGCCTTGTTGTAATATGAAAAAGCGGAAAAAAGCGAATGCTGGTTTGAACGGGATTGTCCAACAAAGCTCATATTTTTCCAATGCCACTCTCGCAATTATATATGAATTTACAAGAGAATTGCCTTTTCTAAGCGCACCAAAAAATCTCTTGAAAAAGTCTTTAATGACCCCTGGAGGATGAATTATTACCAACTTTTTTTCTAGTAATTCTTGTGCTTCCCTTGTGCTATAGTGGTTGCTTTTCAAGAAGTAATGGTGCCAATTGTCGTAATTCAAATGAATCAAAGGGTTTTTTAGATATCCAGGATATCCGTTTAATATCACTCTTTCATGCACAAGCCTTTCTTGAAAACGTCCTTTATCTTTCCTAAATAACCTCAACTGATAATCGGGCCATTGACCTGAGTATTTTATCCATTTTTTGCCGATGAATGATTTTCTTGGAATATAATAACCATCAAACTTTGGATTTTTTAGAACGTCTTCAATTTCCTTTCTTAATTCATCTGTAACCCTTTCATCAGCATCTATATTAAGAATCCATAAATTTTTCGCTTTATCTATTCCTATATTTTTTATTTTTCCAGTACCTATTTGCGGGACCTTAAATACCTTTTTTGTATATTTTTTGGCAATTTCTCTTGTCTTGTCAGTACTGAAGCTGTCGACTATAACAATGTCATCGGCCCATTTTACACTTTCCAAACACTCGCGAATGTGCTTTTCTTCATTTAGCGTGACAATAACAACGGATAGACGAACCTTCTTCATTCAGATCACTATAGATAATGATTTTTTATCTGTAATTTAAAAAGTCTAAATAAAAATAAATAAATGCGTGAATTATATGCAGGCAGTAATACTTGCAGGAGGTAAAGGTGAAAGATTAGGGTTAAAAAACATACCAAAGGTTATGGTTAAGATAGGTTCTAAACCACTTTTACAACGTCAAATAGAACTTTTGGTTAGTTTTGGAATAACAGATATTGTTCTATGTGTGAAACATTTATCAGAAAAAATAAAAAAATATTTTGGCAATGGTGAAAAATTTGGAGCTAAAATAATTTATTCTGAAGAAGATGATTTCCTCGGTACTGCAGGAGCGCTAAAATTGGCTGAAGACCTTCTTGAGAAAAATTTCATCCTTCTTTATGGGGACATAATGCTAGATATGAATTTAGCAAAGCTTGTCACTTATCATAAAAAGAAGAAGGGTATAGCAACACTTGTGGTTCACCCATCCGATCATCCAGAAGATAGCGATATTGTAGATGTTGATAAAGATGGACGTGTAAAAAAAATATGGAGGCCAAAGGAAGGCGAAAAATTCAGAAACTTGACAAACGCCGCTGTTTTTGTTTTCAGTAAAAAAATCACCAAATACATACCAGGAAAAAAATTTGCAAATATCGAAAGGGATATTTTGCCATTAGTATTGGAAAGAGGGGAACATATTTATGCCTATGAAACTGATGAATACATAAAAGATATTGGTATACCAGAAAGACTGAAAAAGGTAAAAAATGATTTCAAAAACAAGAAAATAGTGCGCAGACCTGTAGTTTTTCTTGACAGGGACGGCGTTATAAACGAGGACATCGAACTTATAACCAAACCATCACAAATCAAATTGATAAAGGGTTCTGCTGAAGGTTTGAAATTACTTAAGAAACATGGTTTCATTACAATTGTTGTGACAAATCAGCCTGTAGTAGCCAGAAATCTTTGCACAGAGGAAGATGTAAAAAAAATAAATGAAAAGCTAAAAACAATGCTTGCCAAGAAAGGGGCGATAATAGACGCCATATACTACTGTCCACACCATCCGGACAAGGGATATCCGGAAGAAAACCCTGCTTATAAGATAGAATGCGAGTGCAGAAAGCCAAAAATAGGCATGCTTTTAAAGGCTTCTGAAGATTTTGGCTTTGAGTTAAAGAATTGCATTGTTGTGGGCGACAGGACAGTTGATATACAAACAGGCAAAAACGCAGGCTGTAGAACCATATTGGTCAAAACAGGAAAAGGCGGCAACGACAAAAAATATGACGTCAAGCCAGATTATGTATGCAAAAACCTTTTTGCAGCAGCCAGATTAATAATAAAAATCTATGGCACAAAATAAGGGTATGATTATCTCAAAAACACCCTTTCGCATAAGCTTTTGTGGTGGAGGAACAGATTTGAAAGAATATTATTCGCATAGACAGGGATCTGTGGTTTCAACTACCATAGACAAATATATGTATATTACAGTCAAGGAATATTTTGATACTAACAAGATATTTTTGAAATATTCCAGAACCGAACTTGTTTCAAATATCAATAAAATAAAACATCCCATAATAAGGGAGGCTCTAAAATTAGTTGGTATTGTTCGCGGCATAGATATAACATCTTTAGCAAACATACCAAGCGCCACAGGCCTTGGTTCTTCAAGCGCTTTTACAGTCGGTCTGCTAAATGCTTTATATGCTTATCTTGATGAACACAAATCACCTGAACATCTCGCGAAAGAAGCCTGCAAAATAGAAATAGATATACTTAAAGAGCCAATAGGCAAGCAAGACCAATATATAACAGCATATGGAGGTCTGCGTCACATACTTTTCAACCCAGATGAAAGTGTAAATGTTGAAATGATAATAATTCCCAAGTCTTTAAAGGAAGAGTTAGAAAATAATCTTATGCTTTTTTATACAGGGATACAGCGGAAAGCAAGTGAAATATTGCAGGAACAGAAAAGCAACACAAACAAAAAAATGGAATTTTTGGATCGTATGCGGGATATTTCTTTCGAACTGAAAGAGGCTCTTTTGAAAAAAGATCTCACAAGATTTGGGGAACTTCTCCATAAAAACTGGGAATACAAAAAAATGCTCGCCTCAAAAATAACAAATGATGTTATAGATAGATATTATAAAATTGCAATAAAAAACGGTGCACTCGGAGGCAAAGTTTTGGGCGCCGGAGGCGGTGGCTTCCTCCTTTTTTACTGTGAACAAAAAAATCAAAACAAACTTCTAAAAAGCCTTAGTTCACTGAAACATGTACCTTTTAAATTTGAAAGTAATGGTACAAGAATAGTTTATAGGGATTGATATGGATGGTTTCATTTCAAATTATTTCGAAGAATTGAAGAAAATTTTAGATAAAATATCAAAAAAGGACATAGAAGAAATAACAAATATAATTTATAATGCGTATTTAAATGACAGAACAATTTACATTTTAGGTAATGGTGGTAGCGCTTCCACAAGTTCTCATTTTGCATGTGATTTGGGTAAAGGAACACTCAGCAGAGTTTATGATCAAAATGAAAAAAGATTCAAAGTGGTTTCTTTAGTAGATAATGTTGCAACTATAACAGCGTATGCGAATGATCTTTCCTTTGATGATATTTTTGTTCAACAACTTCACAACCTTGTGAAAAAAGGCGATGTGGTAATAGTTATAACAGGTAGTGGCAATTCCAAAAATGTGATAAAAGCAGTAAAATATGCAAGAGAATGTGGTGCTATAACTATTGGTTTGCTTGGCTTTGATGGCGGCAAAGTAAAGAAATTGCTTGACAAGTATGTTATTGTGCCAAGCAACCACTACGGAAGAATAGAAGACACGCATCTTATCCTTGAACATCTAATAACCGATTACCTAAGAAGCAAAATAAAGGAAAAATCTTAAGTTCGAAATTTACCGATTTTTATATCGATCTTTATGGGAAGTAATTTTTATACAAGTCCTAAATAATGTTACTTTGTTTTTGTTTTCAAAAATTCGATCTTTTTCCTGAAAATTATCACCAATCCCAAAAACATAAAAATTAAAGGCAGTAATACAGCACTGATGATTACGTGTAAACCGGCAAGTCCAAGATAATATGACAATATTCCAACAGTAGCCGCGCTTATTGCAACAGCCAAAGCCAACCTTTCAATGAAATTCAAATCCCAAAGGTATGTTATGCCGATTCCAGGGAGAACGAAAAGCCAGAAAAGGAATGCAACGGTTTTTGCGACAACAAAAAAACTTTCTGCGAAAAACACAACCTGAAACACAGCTACGGCCACCACATAAGCTATGACAAGCTTGTGGACGTCATTCAATTTTTTAATTTCAAGTTTATTGAGTTTCATAAGGCTTCCTCCCGGGCTCGTTATTTTTGAGTATGACAACTTCGCTGTTTGAATAGACCTCTTCAATCCATGTTTGATTTTTCAGAAAGTCTTTGACATAATTATTGTAAAGGTATAGAACACTGTTTGAATCATAAGGATCCTTTACAACAAAGAAATAATAGTTCATATCCCACAGGCTTACATTTTCAGATCGCTTTTTGAAATCGTCCTCGTATGCATGGTAGCCATATGAAAAGAGCGATGTTCTATACGGAAGCTGAGTGTCGATAAGTGCATTATTCACACTTTTGTATTCCGCCTTTATGACACCAGCCTTCAATGCCTCTATATAATCGTTCACATCAACAACATACGAAACCCTTTTGGTTGGAAAAAATGCATCCAGTTGTGTGGCAAAATTGCTGTAAAAATGATAAACCTTAGCTTCTTCTGGTGTATTTTCTGAAATCCATTTGAAACCGTTCCATATTTCCTGGTCGATCAAACCAGGTCCTAAAAGTGTATTGTAATGATTAAAGAAGAAAATTAAAACCAACAAAAATGAAAGGATGTAGGCATATCTAAATTTCCATTTTTTGAAATGCGCTGGTATGAAGTAAAGACCAAGACCCATGAAAACAGCAAGATAAACAGGCCAGAATATCCTTGTTTGAAATGCTCTTATATTAAATCCTATATAGTTTGTATAACCAATCAAAAGCATGAATATACCAGCTATTAAAACAGGAGATGTTGATTTTACATTTATTTTTTCAGCGTCATCTTTGAAAAGAATCAAAAATACAAAGAAAAGAAGCCCGGCATATAGTATAAATTGTGTGATTCCAAAATCCCAAATGTTGACACTAAAATTAGGTGCAAAGATAGGCCGCTCCATAACAGAGAATGTGAATGGCTGCGTTTTCATCCATGTAAAGTAGAATATCGTTAAATAATATGCTGAAATTACAGTAAATATCAAAAAGCCTAAAATGATATTTTTAATTTCATATTTTTTCAATTCTTTTCTTAAAAATTTAACAGCAAAAAGAACTACAATAAAACCTATACTGAAAATTAGTTCGCTGGTGTGGCCAAGCGCAGCGCCTGAAAGGAAAAGGGAAAGAAGTATGAAACTATATTTTTTGTCAAAGTTTTCCATACACCATATTAAGGCAAAAACAAAAAAACTACCGGTTATGAAGATATGCAGTCCCCACGCATGAGCTATTTCAAATGAAAAAGAGAAAATGCCGAGCATAAATGGCAGGCTTAAAATAGCAAGTGTTTCATTCACTCTTTTTATAGCAAAATAAACAAGCAGATAACCAAAACACGTGAGGAACATGACAATAATGTATGTTGTATCATATGTCTCAAGATCGGTGAGATGAGAAAGCATAGCGCTTAAATGATAAAGTATCGGAGGCAAATAACCAATGACGTCTTCATAACCACTGTACATGTAATAAGGCGAATATGCATAATTTCCTTTCTCTTTGACATAATCTGAAAATTCAGCATGCAAAAAATTGTCATTAGCATTGAAATATGTAGGATAAGTATGCGATAATTTATGATTCCACGGCTGGCCGATTCTGACGAAAAACACAAAAAATATGAAAATTACAAGCAGAAAAGCTTCCGCATTTTTGCGGTCAAGCAATTGAAAAATTTTCATTTAAAAATATTTGTGGGTTTATTTATAAATAATACGAACTAACAACAATAAAAGTGATGCTTGTGGGAAAGGTTGTAGCTGTGATTCCTGCAGCAGGAAGGGGGGTTAGAATTTATCCAAAGACAAGAACAGTCCCGAAAGTTATGCTTGAGATAGTCGGCAAGCCCATTCTGCAGAGAAATGTTGAGCTCATAAGAGACAAGCTTGGAATAAAGGAGATTTACATTGTCATAAACTATCTAGGTTGGGTGATAAAGAATTATTTTGGCGACGGTTCAAAATTCGGAGTCAAAATAACATATGTTGTCAATGACGACATGAGCAAAGGGCTTGTGAATTCAATTTACGTGACGAAGAGCCACATAAAAGGCAAGTTCGTGGTCATACTTGGGGATGAGGTATACATCAACTCAAACCATGCTGAATTAAGGAGAATGCTGTCAAAAGATTTTGATGCGATTGTAGGAGTGAAAAAAGCGAAGAATACCATGGAAATAAAAAAGAACTATTCCGTTGAGATTGAAAACGGCTACATAAAATCTCTGGTTGAAAAGCCTGAAAAGATAATAAATGACTATGTGGGGTGCGGCACATACGCCTTTTCGCCAAAGATATTTGATTTCATAGAAAAGACACCAAAATCAAAGAGGAGTGGCATTGTTGAATTGACTGATGTAATAGACATGCTCGCAAAAAGTGGTGGCAAGGTAATTCCATTCTTCCTTAAATGCGATTATGTGAATGTCAATACCACCGAAGACCTTAACTATGCCAATTACGTTTGGAAAGAGCTGAATTTTGACAAGTACAAAGTTGAGGTGATAATACCTGCTTATAACGAAGAAAAAACGATAGGAGAGGTGGTTGATGACTTCAGGGCATGTAAGCATGTTGACAATGTCATAGTTGTTGACACCAATTCAACAGACAACACAGCTGCAATAGCAAAAAAGCATGGGGCTACTGTTATAACCAAAAGCGGTCCTTTATCCGGCTACGGAGAAAAGCTGAAATATGCCATGGAGCAAAGCAAAAGCGACATAATGGTTCTTGTTGAAGCCGACGGCTCTTTCCGCGCAAAGGATGTGCCAAAACTGCTTGAATACATGAAAGATGCTGATATGGTTGTCGGCACACGCACAACGCGCCAGATGATAGAGCAGGGAGCCAACATGGACTGGTTTTTGAGATGGGGCAATGTTTTTTTGGGCAAACTGGTGGAGGTTTTATGGTGGAAGCAGGAGCCAAGGTTCACTGATGTCGGCTGCACATATCGGGCAATATGGAAAGATGTTTTTGAGCAGATAAAAGACGACCTTCATGCCAAGGGGCCTGAATTCTCGCCAGAGATGATGATAGAGATATTGCGCCACAAAAAAAGAGTTATAGAAATACCTGTCAGCTATTACAGAAGGGCTGGCGGCGAGTCAAAACATTCTAAAGGCAAGCTCAGAAGCATAAAGACAGGGTTAAAAATGCTCTCATTAATATTAAGGAAAAGGTTTTGACATGAAGAGAAAAATGCCAGTTGCCGTTTTGAAAACAAGCCCGGAAACCTGCATAAATGACTATGAAAGGCTTATGCATCTTGCATGCTTTGATAAAATAATGGATCCTAAAATAGAAACGATTCTAAAAATAAACATAAGCTGGCAGGAATACCTGCCGTCCTGCTCCACTGCCCCATGGCAGTTGGACGGTGTTCTCCGCGTCATGAAAAAAATGAATTTCAGGAAGATAAGGGCCGTGGAGAACATGACTGTCGTGACAAATTGTTACAAAGGTATGGAGGAAAACAAGCTTAACAATGTTTTGTCCAAATATGGCCTGCATTTTGAATGCCTGCTTGACCTGCCTTGGAAAGAGATAAAACCGTCAAAATCATTAATTTTCGGCAAGGAGGATATGCTGTTGCCTTCTATACTTGAAGGCTCGCAGATAATTCATTTGCCGACAATCAAGTGCCACGGCCATTCGGAGATGACATGCTCAATGAAAAATGCCTTCGGCTTCTTGAGGACGGTCAGGCACCACTATCATCTGAATATACATGAAATTTTGGTTGACCTTCTCAGAATACAACAGGAATTTTCAAAGCAGCTTTTTTCTGTTGTTGACGGGACAATAGCGATGGACGGCGCTGGCCCGCGGACAGGCATACCAAAAATAAAAAATTACATTGTGGCAGGCTCTGATATGGTCGCTGTTGACGCTGTCGTGGCCAAGATGATGGGCTTTGACCCTATGAAGATAGGCTTCATAAAAATTGCTCATGATGAAGGGCTTGGCAACGGCGATATAGACCAGATAGACATAGTGGGAGACAGCATAAAAAATGTGAACTTCGGCTTCAAAACAAAGAAAGACCCCGTGATATTTTTTGACCGCTTTTTCAGGAGCTCGCCGCTTGAGCCGCTTTTTTTCAGGACATCCGTTTTCCGCCTAATGGTTTTGATAAGCGACAAGTACCGCGATTTATGGCTGAAAACAATTGGTAGAATCCATAAGAACAGAATCAAAAAAACAGAATGGGGCAGGCTTTTTGATTCTTATTAAACTTTTTTGATACTCAAAGATATTAGCACTCCAGAGCAAAAAACAGTTATTACCATTAACCTGTAAATCAGAACACTCGCCAGCGCAGTTGCGAACGGCACACCCAAAGAGGCGAATAGGAGGCTTAAAACAGTTTCCCTTATGCCTAAACCGCCTGGTATCATTGAGATTATGCTCACAAGCCATGAGATGGCGACTATACCTACGGATTCGAAAAGCTGTATAGAGAAGCCAAAAGCTTTAAGCATAAATAAAAGACAAATGCCCTCTAAAAACCAGTCACATAATGCCATAGAAAATAAAAAAATCAATAAAGTTTTTTTATTTGCAAATATCATAACAGCTTTTTGAAATTCTTCAGATATATTACCAACAAAAAATTCTATTTTTTTAATAATTTCGTCAAAGTATTTTACACGTATAATTTTTCTAAAAGATTGTATTACTTTTTTTATGATATTTGCCATTTTAACAGGAAACAAAACAATGAGCAAAAAGCCAATAGCAAGAATAATTATAATAGTAAAAATTATACTAATATAAGAAGAAATCACCGAAAGAAAAAGAAAAATTGAGGCAAAAATTGTAAAAATGCTGAGAACCGTTATATCTATAAGACGTTCCATATAAGGTACTACTAACGATGAACCAAAAGATTTTTTTGAATATTTTTTTATTAGATACGCTTTTGCTATATCACCACTACCTATTGGAGCTATCTCATTTATAAATTGACCTGGGAAGTAAGTCTTGAATGCGAATCTCCAATTATTGTTTACTAACAAATACCATTTTAATTGTTTTATACCAACGATAATCAAAAAAACAAAAAAACTTAAGAAAAAGTATAACACATTCATTTTTTGAATATTTTCTATTAGTTGAATATGTACATATAGAATAAGCAAAATCACTATAAATAAGCCAATGAAAAATTTAACATCTAAATATTTTTTCATACATAAATCCTTCTCATATTTGTTTTTATATTTTTCTAAATTGCTATTAATATGTGGTACCATGAAAATCCTCTTGCTGAATCCACCATTCCTACCGCGCTATTCGCGCCAGTCGCGTTCACCATGTGTGACTAAAGGCGGGACATTTTACTACCCGTATTATTTAGCGTATGCTACGGGCAATCTTGAAAGACATGGCTTTTCACCGAAGCTTGTTGATGCAGTGGCGAACGAATGGGATAGAGAAAAAACACTGGAATTTGTAAAAGAATTCAAGCCAGATCTCACCATTATAGATACAAGCACACCAAGCATTTACAATGATGTAGAAGTAGCTTCAAAAATTAAGGAGGCAGGAGCAGTTCACGTTTCCCTCGTAGGCACACATCCAACAAGACTTGATATTGAAACGCTTATGCTCAGCAATAATGTGGATTCAATTTGTCGAGGGGAATATGACGAAACGGTTGTTGAGCTTGCAAAAGCAGTGGAAAGCGGCAAAAGCTTTGCGAAAATAAAAGGCTTAACGTTCAGGCAAGGTAAAAAGATAAAAAGAAATCCGGACAGACCATTCATAAAAGATCTAGACAATCTACCCTTTGTTTCAGAAGTTTACAAAAAACATCTTAACATCAAAAAATATTTTTATGCCTCGCTTCTCTGGCCTCAGGTCACAATTTTGACTGCGAGAGGATGTCCCTACAATTGCTCGTTTTGCAACATCCCCTTTAAATCATCTTATCGTTTCCGCTCACCTGAAAATGTCGTAAGCGAATTCGAATATATAGAGAGCGAGTTACCATTCGTCAAAGAAGTAATGATAGAGGACGACACTTTCCCTGTTATAAAAGAAAGGACAGAAAAAATTTGCAGACTTTTGATTGAAAGAAAAATAAAGCTTAAGTGGTCCTGTAACGCAAGGGTGAATACGGATTTAGAAACGCTAAAACTCATGAAAAAAGCAGGTTGTCGCTTGCTCTGCGTTGGCTTTGAAACGCCAAAACAAAAAGTTTTAAATATTATACACAAAAATACGACTAAAGAAATGCAAATAGAATTTATGAAAAACACAAAGAAGATTGGGCTTCTTGTAAATGGTTGTTTTATTCTCGGATTACCTGAAGATACCAAGGAAAGTATAAAAGAAACGATAGAATTTGCTAAACAACTTAACCCAGACACAGCGCAATTTTATCCACTAATGGTTTATCCAGGAACAGAAGCGTATGAATGGGCAAAGCGCAATGGATTTTTAACCACAGAAGATTATTCCAAATGGCTTTTAGATAATGGTTTTCATAACACAACAGTTTCTAGGAATGACCTATCTTCTGAAGATTTAATTGTATTGTGTGATCAAGCAAGAAGAGAATTCTATTTAAGACCAAAATATATTTTCTCTAAAATAACTCAAAGCCTTTTGCATCCAGGAGAAATGGTAAGAAATTTAAAAGCATTTAGAATATTTTCAAAAAGCCTTTTCAAGGGTTCGGAGCCGTGTTAAAATGATATCGGTAATCATACCTGTTTATAATGGTGAAAAGGTAATAGGTTCATGCTTAGAATCGCTTTTGAAACAAACATTGAAGCCAGATGAAATTATAGTTGTGGATGATGGCTCCATTGATAAAACAAAAGATATTGTAAAAAAATTCAGAAAAGTAAAGTTGATTGAGCAAAAACACAAAGGTCCTGCTGCTGCTCGAAATTTAGGGGCGAGAAATGCGAAAGGCGATATACTGCTTTTTATTGATGCAGATTGCAAAGCAGATAAAAAATGGGTTGAGGAAATGGTAAAACCTTTCAAAAAAAGAGATGTTGTTGGAGTTCAGGGAAGATACAAAACAGAGCAGAAAGGTCTTATTGCAAGGTTTGTCCAGTGCGAAATAGAAGAAAGATACGAAAGGATGAAAAAAAGCGAATATATTGATTTCATCGGTTCTTATTCAGCCGGATATCGTAAAAAAATCTTTATGGATTTCGGAGGTTTTGATGAAAGTTTCATCATGGCTTCTGGGGAAGATCCTGACCTTTCTTTTAAGATAGCGAAAGCAGGATATAAAATGGTTTTCAATGAAAAAGCAATTGTTTTTCATCAACATGTCGATTCTCTTTATGCTTATCTGAAGCAAAAGTTCTGGCGCGCTTATTGGAGAGTGAAGCTTTATAGAAAACATCCGGACAAAATGATTGTAGAGTCTTATACTCCGCAGACACTCAAGCTTCAGATAGCATCACTTTTTTCTTTCACTTTCTTCTTTATCCTTTCTTTTGCTTTCTATCCAAGCATTTACATTTCATTTTTCTCTCTTATTTTACTTTTCCTTTTAACACTACCTCTTGCCATAAAAAATTTCAAAGTTGATAAGCCAGTCGCCCTTATAACACCTTTTGTTTCGATATCAAGAACGTTAGCTTTCGCTTTAGGTTTGTTTTACGGAATGGTGAGATTATGAAAATACTACATGTTTACAATCATTTTTATCCATGTGTTGGCGGTATAGAGCGATACATCGAGGATTTATCTTTGGAGCTGATAAAGAGAGGGCATAAAAGTGATGTTTGCTGTTTAAACCGATGTCCCAATTCGAGAAAAAAACTCCCTTCAAAAGAGGAATATAAAGGTATAACAATTTATAGAATACCTTTTATCGATTTGAAATATTACAAAATTGCACCGTCTGTTATAAAAATAGCTAAGAAATACGATATTGTACATATTCACGGAATTGGCTTCTTTACAGATTATTTTTGTTTGACAAAATTTTTTCACAATAAACCGATAGTGGTTTCCACTGTTGGTGGAGTCTTTCATACAAAAAAACTCATTTTTTTCAAAAAACTTTATTTCAATATTTGGTGCAAGTTTTTGTTAAGAGAAAGCAATAAGACAATAGCAATAAGTGAGCATGACAAAAACTTGTTTTCAAAAATAAACAATAATGTCGTTATTATACCGGTTCCCATCGATATAAATAAATTCCCTTTCAAAAAGAGAAAGAAAAATAATTTTAAGCTTTTGTACATCGGCCGTATTTCAAGAAACAAAAGGATTGATTATCTTATTGATGTTATAAAATACATTTCAAAAAAACAACCCGGTGCTGAGCTTTACATCGCGGGTGAGGATTGGGAAGGTTTAAGAAAATACTTGGAAGAAAAGGTGAAAATTTTAGGTTTAGAAGAAAATGTAAAATTTCTGGGAAAAATTTCTGAAGCAGAGCTTAAGAAATACATAGATATTTCAACATTTTTTGTTTCTGCATCAGAATATGAAAGTTTTGGTATATCAGCAATCGAAGCTATGAGTGCTGGTTTAATACCAATTTTAAACAATATTGAATCATTCAGATATTTTGTGAAAAGTAAAGAAAATGGTTTTATAGTTGATTATAAAAGACCAGAAGAAGTTGCAAACATCATAATCAAAATTGATAATAAAAGTTTACAGAAATTATCAGAAAAAGCAAGGAAAAGGGTTTATGAATTCACAAGGGAAAATGTTACCAAGCAAATAGAAAAACTTTATTTAGACATATTGAAAAATAATTAAACTTTATTTCTCCAGTAGTCAAGCAGATCTTTCATTGTTTTTTCAAATGGTATTTCTGGTTTCCATCCAGTTCTTTCATGGAATTTGGTGAAGTCACCTTGTAAAATAGGAACATCAGAAGGTCTCATCCGTGACGGATCTTGAACAATTTTAATTTTTTTGACTTTACTTAAACTTATAAGCAAGTCAAGCACATCTTTTATACTTCTTGCCTTACCTGAGCATAAATTATAAACTTCTCCGTATTCGCATTTGTTTATGGCCAACCAATAACCTTTTACTATATCTCTTACGTCCGTGAAATCCCTTTTAGCTTCAAGGTTACCTACACTTATTTCTGGTTTTTTTATACCTTTTTCTATTTCTGCAATTTGCTTTGAAAAGTTTGAAGTCACGAAAGCTTCCCCCCTTCTTGGGCCTGTGTGATTAAATGCTCTGGTTATCACTATTTTTAAGCCGTATGATTTGTGATATTGATAACCAAGTCGATCCTGAGCAACTTTAGAAACACCATAAGGACTCAATGGTCTTAGTGGATTGGTTTCTTTTATTGGCAATTCATTAGGATAAACCATTCCATATTCTTCACTTGATCCTGCTATATGTATTTTCGGGTCTATTTCAGACTTTCTTACACCTTCAAGAAGATTCACAGTACCTATTATATTTGTTTCGAGGGTTTCTATTGGAGCATTCCATGACATTGGCACAAAACTTTGGGCTGCAAGGTGAAAAATATAATTTGGTTCAACTTTTTTTATTACATTTTCAATAGAGTGTGCATCTCTTACATCTGCTTTTATCAGCTTAAGCTTATCTTTTATATGGTCTATGTTTTCCGTTTTACTTCGCCACCTTTCAATGCCATAAATTTCAACATTTTTATCTAGAAGAAATTCCGACAAATGGGAACCAACAAATCCCGTAATCCCTGTAATCAACACCCTTTCCATAATAATACCATGCTTTTAATTGTTTTAAAATATTTAAATTAATTAGATTTATAGGTCATTCGAATGTTTATGAAAAATTCAAAGTTATACGATAAAGAATATTATATGGAGATAGAGAAATCCGGTCCTTTTAGAGAAGAATTTGAAGGAGATAAAAATAATAGGAGAAATGTAGCTTTAACATTATTTAAAAAAATAGGGGCGAAGAAGATTTTAGATGCTGGTTGTGGACCAGGATTTGATGCGTTATTTTTTATGAAACATGGATTTGATGTTTACGCATGCGATATTTCAAAAAAAGTTATAAAATATGCAAAAAACAAAAATCCAGGTCCCAAATATTTTGTATGGAACATTGAAGAGAAACCGATTAAAATGAAATTTGATGGTATCTATGCATTTGAAGTAATAGAGCATATATTTGATTATGATATTTTTTTGACAAATTTGAACAAAAGCCTCAATGAAGAAGGATTGCTCATATTGAGTACGCCGAATATTCTTGCGCCACGTAATAGACTAAATATTCTCATTGGCAAAGATGTATGGTTTGAAACAAAATATCATATACACTTTTTCTCTCCAAGGATACTTAAAATATCCCTTGAAAGAAATGGCTTTGAGGTAATAAAGATAATCGGAAGCGGCAAAATATCCTTTTTAGGACCAAATTTTAGTGGTTCTATAATTAGCATCGCTAAGAAAATTTGTAATATATAAGGTTAATTATGAAAAGGAATTTCATTTCTGTTATAATTCCTGCACATAACGAAGAAAGTGTAATATCAAAAGCAATAAACTCTGTTTTGAAATCAAATTATAAAATGTATGAAATAATAGTTGTTAATGATGGTTCAAATGATAAAACAGCCGATATTGTAAAAGATTTTATTAGAAAATACCCAAAAAGAATTAGGATTTTGAATTACGAGACAGGACATTCACCTGCATTTGCTCGAAATCGCGGCGCAGAGATTGCAAATGGCGAGATACTATTTTTTCTTGATGCAGATGACTGGGTAAAGGAAGACACACTAGAAAATATAATAAAAGCCTTTGAAAAATACAAATCGATAGATTTTATTGTTGGGAACAGGAAAGTTTTTGTGCCAAATAACTGGAAAAGAATTTTTGTTTATGGGCCGATCCTAAGAAAAGAAATAGAATTAAACTTGGGTAAAGAGAAAAAGGATATCATAACAGTTTCTGGTCATACAGCATGTCCTTATATATGCAAGAAAAAAGCATTCATAAAAATTGGCGGATTTGATGAAAAATATTTTTATACAGAGGATTTGTTGTTTAGCAAAAAATTAACAGAAAAAAGAGAAAAGAAGCTATTAACTCATTCCATTGAATATTACACAGACTTCAGGTCAGAATGGAAGGATTTCAAAAGAAGCTGCAGCAATGTTTCAAAGTCGTTATTGACACCGGTTAATTATTTAAGAATTTCAAGGCTAATTTTTGAATTTATTTTTTCGTTTTTTACATTCCCTATATTTTTTTGGCTTTATTTTTATTTTTTGAGTACAAAACTAAAGATATTCTGATATCTTTATCTGCACCCCTTTTGTATTTTTTCGAAGAATATTGGAAATATATTATCTTTTAAAACATGTTGCTTTGTATAGAATATGAAAGTCGCATATTTCGCTCTGGGCGAAACTTATAATTCGCCGCATGCAGGTTTCGTGCATACATATAACATTGTTAAATCCTTATCCAGATACGTTGATATAGAACTTTTCATAAGGGGACAAAAACAAAAAACGGACATTCCAACCACTTTCGTTTCTCCACCTTCGATTAAACTAGAAAACCCTATTAAGTATATAAAAAGTTATGTGATATTGAAAAAGCAGGTAAAAGATTTTGACATCTTTCATGAAAGATTTCATATAAATCCGATTGATCTTCTTTTTGTTGAAAATAAAAAATATGTTCTTGAAGTTAACGATCCAGCACCTATTATTTATTCTGGTATTAAAGGAAAGATTTACTCAAAAATCATAAAGAAAAAATTTGAAAGGGCAGATGCACTAATTACACAAACAGAAACACTAAAAAAAATATTGTCAAATTTTTATTCTGGTAGAATTTATGTAGTGTCCAATGGAGTGGATAACGAATTTTTTGAAAAAAACAAGAGTAAATTTGACATGAGAAAGAGGTACAGAATAAAAAAAGGACAAATAGTCATTACATTTACAGGTTCATTCAGGGAATGGCATGGAGTTCATCATCTGCCCTACATAGCAGAAGAAATAGGAAAAGAATTTAAAGATGTAGTTTTTCTTTTAGTTGGCTCAGGACCGCTTTTTGAAGAAATCAAAAAAAATAAAAAAGACAACATGATTCTTACAGGCCCAGTCCCATATGAATATATTCCATCTATACTGAGCCAATCAGATATTCTAATAGCACCTTTCAGCACAGAAAAGTTTGCATCTCTTGAAAAATATGGCTTTTATTGGTGTCCTGTAAAACTATTTGAATATATGGCATCTGGAAAGCCGATAGTTTCGTATGACTATGAAGAAATAAAAAAAATAATAAAAGGGGCAAGCCTTCTTGCGAAACCTGATGATTTACAAGATTTCATTGAAAATATAAAAAATCTTATAACAAACAAAAAATTAAGAAAAAAATTGGGTTCTTATGGAAAAAGTAAATCTAAATCTTATGATTGGTCGGAAAGGGCTAAAGAGATTTTAAGGATTTATAGGGAGATTTATGATAATTAAAAATAGACTAATATTTACAAAAAATGAAAAAATTTTCCTTTTTTCCTTTTTTTTAATTTATTTTTTGTACATATCAACCTTCATACACCAAGGTTTTAATGCTACCGATGAAGGTTGGATTATACAATTAGGCAATAGAATAAAAGAGGGTCAAATTCCATATAAAGATTTTCATTATAATAGACCACCACTTTCTATATACAAGCAAGCTCTATACATAACTTTAATTGATAATTATTCTATATTCCAGTCTCGTTTAATTTGGTCTTTTGAAATATTTTTATGCCTTTTGTTAACATTTTTTATAATTAGAAAAGTTTATGAAACAAAGAATTATTACATATTTTTATTACCAGTAATGTTTTTTGTAAATATCTATTTTTATTTTCCATCTTATACTTTTGATGCTGTTTTATTTGCTTTAATTTCAATTTATTTTTTGTTGGCAAGTAATTTTGAAAATAAAAAATTCATAATAATTTCAGGTATTTTTTCATTTTTTTCATTTTTATCAAAACAGAATTTTTTAATTTTATCGATTTCTTTATTTTTTTTAACTTTTTTGAACTTTGTAATTAATAAATATCGAAAATTAAACTTAAAGCCTGAACCAAAAATTCTTCCATATTACATTTTTGGTTTTTGTATTGTTGCATTTCCTTATATAATTTATTTAATAAATACAAATACTTTATATGAATTTATTTATCATGTGTTTATACTTCCAAATGAATGTTTAGATTTAGGCAATTTTTTCCTTTTCCGAGGTTTAATACCATTTTTATATATACCATTAATAGTAATGCTTACTTTAACTCTTGTAATAGATTTCAAAAATAAAATTTTAAATTTTTTAAGATTCATCTTTGTAATCTTATTTATACCAGCCATATACTTAATAACAAATAAATTTACTGTTTTTTTAAATACAATAGCACTTTTCTTATTTTTAATACTTACTATCCAATTTGTTTTAACCATTTCATATAAAATTAAAAATAAAAATAATTTTTCAAATCAATTTATAACTCTAATTTATTATGCTTTTATCTTACAATATATGGCCGGTCTTGCATATTCAGGGTTATTTATTTCTTATCCTGGTTTTTTCCTTTCATTACCTATAACTATTATAATACTTTATAACAATTTCTTTTGCAAATCAAAACATTTTATATTTTTTAAAATATTTATACCAAAAAAATTAGCAATTTTGTTTCTAATTTCTATAACTTTTTTAGCCATTTTTATACATCAAAACTTCGTTTATAGAGATTATCCAAGAGATTTTTTGACATTTCCATTTTCGAATGAAAAAATGAGAGGTATTTTTTCAAATGAAAATAATGTTAAAAAAATTGATAATTTGGTTGATTATATACAAAAAAATACAGATGAAAATGATTATATTTTTATTTTTCCGGATTTCCCAGTAATTTATTATTTAACTGAAAGAAAAAATCCTACAAAAATTGATTGGTATACAGAAGGGGAATTTACAGAAGGTTTAGCTTTAGAAGCTATTAAAGACTTGGAACAAAAAAAGACAAAATTGATTTTTTTGCAAACTCATAGAGAAGCTGATTATAAAATACTAGAAGAGCCATTTGCTTATTTATCTAATAAGAAATTTAGAATTATTTATGATTATATAACAAAAAATTACGAAAAAATTGGTCAAATAGGTGATATTCTTGTTTATTCTAAAATTTATTAGGTTTAAATTTTATCTTTCTAATTCATTTTTTATTTTATCATCAAAAACAGAAAAATCAAATGGACAACCTTTACATATAAAGGGAATATTTTTACTTTTTAATGATTTTCTAAATTCGATATATTTATCACTATACCAAATATCTTCGAAATTTTCTTTTAAAATATTACCAAAACTAAAATCCGTATAATATGGCCTTGTGCAACATGGTTTTATTTCACCTTCCCATGTTATATATGTACCAACCCAAGGCCATAAACAAATTTTATCATAAGTATAAACTTTTTTTGGGACATCAATTGAAAATTTTAAATTTAAATTTTTACATTTTTTTTCAAATTCCTTCAATAATTTTTTTATCTTTTCATTATCAGCTAAGAAAGGCTTTTTATATCCATATATTTCACCTAGTATAATTTTTTTCGCGCCTAATTCTTTTGCCAATTCAGGAAAATTTACAACATCTTCCATATTATCATGCATAACCGCTAACGCTATTTCTATAATTGGAGTTTCAGAATTTTTTATTTTTTTAACTTCATTTAACTTTTTTATATTTTCAATTACTTTATCCATTTTAGAATTTCTCATTATTTTTTCATAGATTTCCGGTTTTGTTGAATAAAAAGATATTCTTATTAAATCTAATCCAGATTCAACAATATCTTCGGCCATATGTCCTATCAAAGTTGCATTGGTCACGGTCATCGTTTTTATACCTTTACTCTTAGCATATTTGACCATTTTTAAAAAATCTTTGTTTAGAAAAGGTTCGCCCATACCCTGAATATCAATTTCTTCTACAAATGGTAATTTATCTAAAATTTTTTTAAATGTTTCAAAACTCATATCACCTATTTTCATCGTTTTATTTTTTATAAAACTGTTTCTAAAACACATCACACAATTTAAGTTGCATCTTGTTGTTGGCTCAATTTCTAAATAATGTGGTAGAGGCGGTCTATCTGCATTTCTAATCATCTTCTTATATATGTGGCCCAAAAACACTTTAGGTATATGGACATCCAAGTTTCTATAAAATTCTCTTATTCTTTGGTTTATTTTTTTCATGATAATTTATTATATGTTATATTTTAAAGTTTATGTTTTCGGCCCTCCAAAACTTAATTCTGGAAATTGAAATGGTAAATAAAATTATCCTTTAATTACTTTCAAAGTTCGTTTATATCATACTGGCGCTTTTTCACCAATTAATCAAGAAATCCCAAAAATTATCTCTGAGATTATATAACAAAGTAAATAAACATATTCATAAACTTATTCATTGATGATATCGATTTGAATCCTTTCATTCTCCTGTACATAGGTCTAAACCAGCTGTTCCAACCTTCAATGCGATTATTGCTCAGATAAATGACTTTTCTATTGAGAACAATAGGTGTTTTCTTGAAATGAGCTTTTACATGTTTAGCCTTACCCTACCGAAAACCTTGCTTATAGACCTTGGATAAGCATTCCATTCATCAGTCACGATTATGGATGGTATAAAGCCTACTATCCACCTAGCTTTCTTAAGAACCGCTATTGCGACCTGTCTACTCCTATTTTCAGATATGCGCAAAGCAAGCAGATTGTTATTGCTATCTATAACAACATATAGATAAAACCATCTTTTCTTGGTTCTCCCAATTTAATTCTGGAAAACTAAATAATAGACTAGAGAGGTGATTTGTATATCCTCTAGTCTTTTTAGGCTGCATAAAATGCAATCAAAAAGATAATCTTTTGTTAAAATTGAAAAAAGAGACAATTTTGCTTATAGAACATGATATGAATTTTGCGCTAAGCTTGGCCGATGAAGTCATTGTTATGGACGAAGGAAAAGTTATTGCAAAAGGCAAGCCAAAAGAGATTAAAAATAATCCCAAGGTTTTAGAGGCTTATTTGGGAGAGTAAATTTTATTTGGCGTTCTAAACAAAATAATGCGCCCTGCTTGTCTATTTTTCTTGGATAATATCCATAAAAAATTAATTAAAAATAATGGATATGGATATCATTCATTAAAAATGAACTGACCGAAAATATATAAATACGGTCAGTATATAATACCAACTATGGAATTCGTTTTTAAGGAATGGCAGGAGGTTTGGATACCAGAACTATTTTTCCGACAAAGAGAATAATTTTTTCTTGGTATTCTAAATAAAATAATTTGGATCAAATCCGATTTTTGTACCATCTGCTTTTTGCCCTTTTGCGTTAAAACCTAAGTTTCACTTTTTGAAACATAGATTTATATTACGTTTCAATAATGATTGAATAATGGGTAGAGATTAAATGATGATCAATTTATGAAAATCCAAAAAATAAAAAGGAGAGAAGGAGGGAAAAATCTTCGATATCATACATTTAATCTTACGTCATTGTTAGCCATGGCTTTATTTGTTTTTATCCTAGTAATTTCCAGTTTTTCGCTTGTCACCAATATCGCTTCAGCCACAGAAAATCATAATGTGACGATTTATTTTTTCTGGGGGGATGGATGCCCGCATTGTGCTGAAGAAAAACCATTTCTTCACAGTTTGGAAGAGCGATACCCACAAGTGAAAGTTAAGGCCTTTGAAACATGGTATGATGAAGGAAATGCAAAGTTTTTCGTGCAGATGGCAGAGGCATATGGAACGAAAGCTCAAGGCGTTCCAACGACATTCATAGGTGATAAATACTGGGTTGGATATGCAAGTTACATTGGAAAAGAAATAGAAGAATACGTTAAATACTGCATAGAGAATGGGTGTAAAGACCCATTAGAAAAACTATCTTCAAAAGATGAAAATAAGTCAGTATGCATCCACACTTTCTATATCGGTACATGCCCTCAATGTCAAAGCGCCGTAAGTTATATCGATTCTTTGGTTGAAAAATATAAAATAACGATAAACAAACATGATGTAAACAATGAAGAAGAGAAAGAGCTTTATGAAAAATTCAAAGAGACTTATAGCCTAATTTCTGGCGCATATCCTATTGTTTTCATAGGAAATAAAATTTTAGTTGGGGAAAAAGCAATAAAAGAAAATCTTGAAAGTGAAATTATTTCCTGTATAGAAAAAGGTTGTGCATGTCCTCTCGAAAAGATACAAGGATCCATTCCTTATACACCTCTGCCAAACGATGTAACGCCTGAAAGTAATGGTAAGATAAATATCCATTTTTTAGGTGAAATAGAAGCAGAGAAAATGTCTTTACCTCTTTTAACAGCTGTTATTGCTTCTCTCGATAGTTTCAACCCATGCGCATTTTTCGTTTTATTCTTTTTGTTGAGTATGCTTGTTTATGCACAATCAAGAAAGAGGATGTTGCTGATTGGAGGCATTTTCGTGTTTTTCTCAGCTTTCATTTATTTCTTGTTTATGGCAGCATGGCTAAATCTTTTCTTATTGACAGGGCAGTTGATGATAATAACCTTTATTGCAGGCATAATAGCAATAATCATCGCTTGCATAAACATCAAAGATTTCTTTTTCTTCAAAAAGGGCATTTCTCTAACAATTCCTGAAAAAGCCAAGCCAAAATTGTTCGAAAGGATGAGGATATTGTTAAAGGCAAGTTCATTACCTTCTATGATGGCGGGGACGATCGTTTTAGCTATCGCCGCTAACACTTATGAACTTCTCTGCACCGCGGGTTTCCCAATGGTTTTCACTCGTATCCTCACGCTTCGCAACCTTTCAATGATTGAATACTATCTTTATTTGGCTTTTTACAATATAATCTATGTTATACCTCTCATAATTATCGTGTTCATGTTCACCTTGACTCTTGGTGCAAAGAAGCTGACAGAATGGCAAGGTCAAGTTTTAAAACTTGTCTCAGGTGTTATGATGTTGTGCCTTGGTCTCGCACTTATTTTCAATCCTTCCTTGCTCAACAACGTTTTCATTTCTATTACTTTGTTAATCACAGCCCTTTTATCCTCCGGTGTAATAATACTATTAACAAAAAAATTAAGGAAAGAGGTGAAGGAAAATGAGCGAAATGAGTAAAATCAAACTTCCTGAAAATTTGCTTTACAACAAAGATTATTCTTGGGTTAAGATTGATGGCGATATAGCGATAGTTGGTGTTATAGAGCCTGCTACAAAGAAGGTTAAAGAATTCGTTTTCGTCAAACTGCCTGAAAAAGGCAAAAAAATAAAGCAAGGCGAAACATACGTTTCCCTCGAAGCCGTTAAGTGGTCAGGACATTTGTCAAGTCCGGTTTCAGGTGAAATAATCGAAGTGAACGAAAAGCTTTTTGATGAACCTTCGCTTATAAACAAGGATCCTTACGGAAGTTGGATAATGAAAGTAAAGATGAGCGATAAGGGGGAATTGAAAAAGCTTATGAAGGCGAAGGAAGCGATGGAATGGTTTAAGGAAAAGTGAGGTGGTTTAATGGCAAAACTGAATATGGAAAATTTGCACAAAAGATACAAAGAGCTGATAGGAGGTAAAGGCTCGCCTGTTGGTGTGAAGCTTCTCAAGAAAAAGGAAGACTTGAAAAAACTTGGTGTAATGCCTTTAGAAGAAAACAGGGCGCTTTGTCAAGTTTTGAAGCTTTCAGGAGTTTACGAAAAAACAAGAGGTGTTTATTTTGAAAATGTTGATGCTTGTGTTGTCGGCACATATATACTCGGTTTTGAGATTCCGCCACAAGACCTAAAAGAAAGGTGGGTGAAGGGCTTTGCCTACACTGATGAAAGATTCGACGAACTTTGCAAAAACATCGAAGTCTTGCCTCAGAAAAAATTCGAAGCCGCTATTTTCGCACCGCTTAAAGAGTTTGAAAGGTTGAAGCAAGAGCCTGATGCTGTAATAATGTTTGTAAATTCATGTCAAGCTTATCTTTTACTTGTGGGCTATTTCGATGCCACAGGTAAAAAGGTTTGTTCATGTATGAATGGGCATGCGGCATGCGAAGTTATCGCAGCAATAGTTAACGGAAAATCGCCTTGGTTAACCATACCATGCGGAGGAGCGAGAAGCATAGCAGAATCACAAGATGATGAAATATGGATAGGTATGAAAGTAAGGGAGTTAGAAACTTCGCTTAAAAGATTGGAAAAAATAAACTTAAAATATCCGCCTGCAGTCAATCAGATGATACTCTCTTCACCCAATCCAAATCACCCTTTAACTTATTTAATAGCGAGGGAGCCAAACAAGAAAGATTGATATGAAGGTTGTAATTGTCGGCGGAGGGATTGCAGGAACTTCTTGTGCATTTTTTGTTAGGAAGTTTAACAAAGAGGCTGAAATAATTTTAATAGATAAGGGCAAACACAAACTTTATTCCACATGTGTACTTCCTTATCTATTTTCTGGAGAGTTTGATAAAAACAAAATTTTCATTTTTGATGAAAATTACTACAAAGAAAATAGAATAAAATTAATTTTGAACACAGAAGTTTTGTCAATAGACACAAAGAAAAAAATTGTTAAACTTTCGAATGGAAAAAAGCTTTCTTATGATTATCTTGTTTTAGCAACCGGGAGCATTGCAAAAAACATCGATGAGAAACTTTTAACATTCAGAAACTTTGAAGATTATGAAAGGCTTTCTAAAAAACTGAAAAATAAAGCGAAGGTTTCGATAATAGGAGCTGGTTTTGTTGGTACAGAAACAGCTTTTTCTTTAAGAAAAAGAGGACATGAAGTTAGTTTGATAGAAATAGAAAATAGAATTTTGAAAAACTATGTCGACGAACCAATTTCTAAACTTGTTGAAGAGGAGTTAGTGAAAAATGGGGTAAAAATTTATTTGAAGGCGAAGATCAAAGAAATAGGTAAAGATTTTGTTAAACTTGAGACGGAAGGGAAAGAAAGAAAAATTTTTCATGATGTTGCTGTTTGTTGTATGGGTTTTATGCCAAACATAGATTTAGCTAAAAAATCTGGAATAAAAACGGATAAAGGCATAATTGTTGATAAACGACTCGAAACATCTGAAAAAAATGTTTTTGCTTGTGGAGATTGCATAGAATATTACAATTTTCTTACAAAAGAAAAGGAAGTCACTATGTTGGCTTCATTGGCGGTGAAGCAAGCGGAAATTGTAGCGAAAAATGTTTGCGGTATACAGGCAGAATTAAAAGAAAATGTGAACGTTTTTGTTTCAAAAATAGGGAATAAATTTGTAGGTGCTGTTGGACTAACAAAAGAAAAAGCAAATCAATTAGGAATTGAATGCGTGAGCGCTTTTTATACAGGTTCTCTTTACCCAAAGTATTATGCAGATAAAAAAATATCATATTTTCTAATAGCCGATCTTAAAGGCAAAATTATAGGCTCACAAATTTTCTCTGATGAGAATATTGTAGGCATTTTGAATACACTTTCCATTGCTGTGGAAATGGGAATGAATGTGAGGGATCTTTCAATGCTTCAAACACCCTACCACCCTTTATGTTCGGATATAATAGACCCTTTTACAATTTGTGCTGGCATTCTTGATCGTAAAATAAATTCAAAAAGGGGGTGTTAATTGATGCCTCTCCCCACATGGATCAAGGTAAAACCTTATGATAAAGAGGCGTATGTCAAAACAAAAAACCTTGTTGAAAAAAACAAAATTAACACAGTTTGCATAGAGGCGAATTGTCCTAATAGGTATGAATGTTTTTCAAAAGGCACAGCAACTTTTATGATTTTGGGTGATGTATGCACGAGAAATTGTCTTTATTGCAATGTTAAAAAAGGAAGACCAAAGCCTGTTGACAAAAACGAGGCGAAAAGAATAGCCATGGCTGTTAAGAAACTTGACTTGCGTTATGTTGTTATAACATGCGTGACGAGAGACGATTTGTCGGATGGCGGTGCAGAACAGTTTGTAGAAACGATAAAGGAGATCAGAAAAGTAAATCCTAATTCAAAAATTGAGCTTTTGATATCCGATCTGAATGGCAATTGGAAAGCACTCAAAAAGATTATTGATGCAAAGCCGGATGTGATAAACCACAATATTGAAGTCGTCAAGGAGCATTTCCCTAAACTTCGGCCGAAAGGAAGCTATTTTTTATCGCTTTTGCTTCTAAAGAAGACGAAGGAAATAAACCCCAAAATAAAAACCAAGTCGGGATTTATGGTCGGCTTTGGCGAGAACGAAAAGCAGATAATTCAGACGCTTAAAGATTTGAGAAAGACGAAATGCGATATCGTGACGATAGGCCAGTATCTACAGCCAAGCACATCGCATTTCAAAGTGAAAAAATATTATACGCCAAACGAGTTTAAAAAAATAGAGAAAACGGCGAAGGCAATGGGCTTTGGGAAAGTTATGGCAGGCCCGCTTGTAAGAAGTTCGTATCATGCGGGTGAGGTGGAAAATGCGTGAATGGAGGCTTGTAAAACGGATAGAAACGAATGGAGCCATGCAAATGGCAATAGACGAAGCGATATTGATAGCAAGGGTGAGGGGACTCGTTCCGAACACATTGAGGTTTTTCACATGGAAGCCCGCATGCGTAACCATCGGCTTTTTCCAGAACATTGAGCAGGAAGTGGATGTTGAAAAAGCTAAGGCGATGGGCATTGATGTCGTCAGGCGCTACACAGGAGGCGGGGCGGTTTTTCATGATAAAGAATTGACATACTCTATTGTTCTTGATGAAAGAAATGTTTCTTTTGATATAATCGAGTCATACAGAAAGATATGCGGTTGTATAATTCAAGGCCTTCGAAGCTTTGGAATAAGCGCTGAGTTCACTCCGATAAACGACATTGTTGTTAATGGACGTAAAATTTCAGGCAACGCGCAGACACGAAAGGAAGGCTTCGTTCTTCAACATGGAACTATACTAATGGATGTTGACATCAAAAAAATGTTTTCTGTGCTGAAGGTTTCTGATGAAAAAATCAGGGACAAGATGGTAAAAAGCGCTGAAGAACGAGTGACATCGATTAAAAGGGAAGCACGCAAGGAAATAAGCCTAGAAGAGCTGGAGAGAGAATTGAAAAAAGGCTTTGAGAAGGTTTTCGGCGTTAAATTCAAGGAAGACGAATTAACAAAAGAAGAGCTGGAAATCGCTGAAAAACTTTGTAAAGAAAAATATTCAACAAAAGAGTGGTGTTTTTGGAGATGAAAAAGCACATAGACTACAAGGTAGCAGGAGGCAAGATGCTCAGGATAGATGTTGAAATTGAAGGCAATGTAATAAAAGACATAAGGATTGCCGGCGACTTCTTCATTCATCCAGAAGAGGCGATTTTGCTGATTGAGAATTCTCTCAAAGGCATTGAAAAAAATCGAGTGGCTGAAACTATAAACCATTTGTTGAAAGAGAAAAGCATAAAGATAATCGGCTTTGAGCCACGGGATTTGGAAGAGGTCATAGCAAGAATTTAGTGTGATAACTGCCTAGCCACCGAAAGCTTTATAAATATTGAAATATATCAATATGTCAATATGAAATGTAACACCGAAGAAAAGGAAATGGTAACAATTTTCAAGGCGCTCTCCAATGAGACGCGGCTTAAAATAATTGAAGCACTTCTTGACGGTGAAAAATGCGTTTGCGAGCTTTTGCCCCATTCCAAGAGGACGCAGTCAACTACTTCAATACAGCTATCGATCCTTGAAAGGGCGGGCATCCTTGAGGCGAGAAGGGATAGAAAGCAGGTTTTTTACAGGATAAAGGACTATCGCGTATGCGAGATTCTAAAGGCGTTGGGTCATGCGAAAGCGAAGACCCTGAAGAGATGCTGCTGCAAAACCGTCAAAAAACAGGCGTCGTAAAAAGGCGTGGTGATGTGAGATGAAAGCTCTTTTCATATGTTTTGGATGCCTTTCCAATACAGGACGTTTGACAGGCATCGCCGGCCTGAAGGCAATAGAAACAATTGGGCTGGAACGAGCCAACATTTTTTGCCTTGCGGCACTGGCAACAAATGTGAAAACTGTTATGGAAAAAACAAAGGAAGCGGAAAAAATAGTTGTAGTGGACGGATGCCCGTTGAAATGCGCCAAAAATATCGTTGAAGCCGCGGGCTTCAAAATTGACGAGTACATAAACTTGGTTGAGGACATGGGCTTCCAAAAAGCAAACCCATATGCTTACAGTGAAGATGATGTTGAAAAAGTGGCGAAGGCGATAATAAAGGCCATTGAAAATGAAAAAGGAGGCTGTGTATGAAAAAACTGAGATTTGGCATGTTGATTATATTTTTGCTTTTAGCATCGCTCGTGGTTTACGAGTGGAACAGCGCCCTTACGAGAAGCAGGATGCTTGAGGAGGGAAAGCCCCTGCCGCCTGATCCATTTCCTGTGACAGCCGAAACCCCATGGTGGCTTATCCCACTTTACACATTAGGCAACTATATTTCAAAGGCATGGGTCTGCCTTACCGTAGCCTTTCTTATAGCAGGCGCCATGGAAACCTTCATACCAAAGCAGCTCATAATAAAGCATCTAAGTAGCAAGAGCATAAAGGCGTATTTCATCGCCGCTTTGGGCGGGCCGATGCTTTCTGTCTGCTCCTGTAGCATAATTCCCATTTTTGCGGGCATTTACAGGAGAGGCGCTGGCTTAGGGCCTGCTCTCGCTTTTTTGCTAGCCGCGCCTGCGATAAATCCTGCAGCCATACTGCTTACAGGCAGCATGATAGGTTGGAATGTCGCTCTGGGCAGAATACTACTTGCTGTGTCAGCTGCGGTCATAGTTAGCTTCATTGTTGGAGGCGTGATTTTTAGAAAAAGCGGTGCTGGTTCTGAAGAAGGGTTCGATATAACTATGCCTGACGAAAATCTCCAAATTAAACAGGCTATGAAGGAATGGGGGATAAACACATGGCTTTTTGTCAAGAAGATAATACCATTGATACTGATAGGAATAATAATAGTCGGCGTGATAAAAGTCGTGCTTACACCTGAAATAATTGCCCAATATCTTGGCCAAGGCCTTCTGCAGACAATGTTCGCCTCAGCGATGGGTGTCATTATATACACACCAACGCTTGTTGAGGTCCCCTTCGTCAGAGGCCTGCTTGAAATGGGCATGGCAACAGGCCCCATGCTTGCCTTCCTTTTAACAGGCCCTGCCCTCAGCCTGCCTTCAGTTCTAGGCGTTTCAAGGGTAATTTCTTGGAAAATCGTTCTTTCTTATGCCTTGCTGATGTTTGCGATGGGCGTCATAGGCGGCATGCTTTTCGCCTATTTCGTTCCTTCAATAAATCTAGTTTAAGGAGGTGAAAAATGAAAATAGAAATTCTTGGGCCAGGCTGTCAAAATTGCAAAAGGCTTGAAGAACAAGTGAAAAAGGCGCTGGAGGAAAGCGGCAAAAAAGCGAAGATAGAAAAAATCATGGACTACAGAAAGATAACAGAGAAGGTAATGTTTACGCCTGGACTTGTGATTGACGGCAAAGTCGTGTCAGAAGGAAGAATACCTTCTGTGGAAGAGATAAAGAAGTGGCTAAAATAAAGGCGTAGTAGAAGTTGAAAAATTAAGCCTGTTTTTCTTTCGTTTCAACCTTTACTTCCGGCCTCATGAAAGGGAAAAGTATAACATCGCGGATGGACAGCGAATCCGTAAGTAGCATGGTCAGGCGATCAATCCCTATCCCTATCCCCGATGTAGGTGGCATTCCATACTCTAATGCTTCTATGAAATCTTTGTCAAACCTCTGCGCTTCTTCATCACCTTCAGAGAATTTTTTTTCGGCTGAAAGCCAATAGGCTTTCAAACGTTCAGGATCGTTTTCTTCGCTGTAAGACAAGCCCATCTCCCAGCCATTTATTATAGGCTCGAAAGATTCGATGAATCTAGGATCTTCCTTTTTCAACTTTGCCAAGCCGGCAGCTTCTGCTGGATAATCATAAACAATTGTAGGTTGAATAAGCTTTGGTTGTACGAGGTCTTCGAAAACGCGAATCAAAACTTCTCCCCAATTCCTGCATTTAGCTAACTTTTCCTCATCAACACCAAGACTACTTGCCTTTTCTTTTGCATCCTCAAAATTATCAATTTTGTAAAAATCAACTTTTGTGTATTCTTTTATAACATCCATAAAGCTTATTCTTTTCCAAGGCGGTTTTAGTTCAATGACATTTCCTTGATAAACAATTTTGGTCTTGCCCAAAACTTTTTTCGCTACATAACTTATCAATTCTTCGCAGAAGTGCATGTTATCTTTATAATCAGCATAAGCCCACATAGTTTCCATTTGTGTGAACTCGGGATTATGCAGCTTGTCTATACCCTCGTTGCGGAAGTCGCGCGAGAATTCGAATATTTTTTCATAACCTCCAACGATCAATCTTTTTAAATAAAGTTCATTCGAAATTCTCATATAAACCTTCATATCAAGGGCATGCAATTTCGATTCGAAAGGCCTTGCACTAGCACCTCCATATATTGGTTGTAAGATGGGGGTCTCAACTTCAACAAAACCTTTAGATTTGAGAAATTCTCTCATCGCTTCAACTATTTTAGAACGAAGTTCAAAAGTTCTTCTAACTTCAGGATTCATAATCAAATCAAGATAACGCTTTCGATATCGAAGTTCCTTATCTTTCAAACCAAACCATTCCTTTGGAAGTGGTCTAAGAGATTTTGTGAGCAATTCAAAATCTTCAACATGCACGCTCAACTCCCCTTTCTGAGTTCGCAGCACATAACCTTTAACCCCTATTATATCACCTGTGTTTATCATTTTATCGAAGAATTCAAAACGTTCGCCAAGAGTTTTTTCTTCAAAAATTAACTGAATTTTACCTGAGGTGTCTTGCAAATCTGCAAAAATGAGTTTACCATGTTTTCTTATCGATCTAATTCTCCCTGCTACGGAAACCTTGAATTTTTTCATCTCCTTACCCTTTTCAAGATCCTTTGCTTTTTCAGCAATTTCGCTTGCGAGATGCGTTTTTTCGTATTTCCTTTTGTAAGGATCCACATTTATTTTTCTCAATTCTGCAAGTTTCAATCTCCTTTCTTCCATTTCCGAAAGGGATATTCTTTCTTCCATTTTAAATCACGTTTCTAGCCAAATTTTTTCGAAGTATCTTTCCATTTCTTTCGCAAGGTTTTGAGATTTGATAAGCAAACTTGTTTCATGGTTTTTTTCAAGAGCGTAATAGCTCCAGTTTGTGGAGCCTATGATAATAATGTTTTCATCTATTATTATAAGTTTCGCATGGGTTGTCTTATTTTTTGAATCATATTTTATATTTATGCCCTTATTTTTGAGCATTGTTAATACAGGTTTCTCTGTTGCGTACTCATCAACCACTATTCTAACATCAACTCCTCGTTCAACTGCTAATGCAAGTTGATCTATTAACATATTCACTTTACTGTCAGGGTGGTCAGGGTAATAATTTAAACTGTACATTACCATATGTATGCTTTTGTTGGCTGAGACGAGAGAAGAAAGCGCATAAGGAAAATAATTATCGTCTGTGAGTATGAAAACATTTTCTTTTTCTACACATAATTGAGGAGAAGGTTGTATTAAAGAAAAGATGAGGAAAACAAAAAGTAAAATTAAAAGCAAAAATAATATTTGTTTGGGGTACGACCTTTTTCTA